>Ga0209906_100010_pt1 | contig 579594 bp, 503 predicted proteins | sample FECB24metaG_FD_188303 | JGI IMG/M metagenome (GOLD analysis project Ga0209906, IMG submission 188303) | Cyanobacterial communities from the Joint Genome Institute, California, USA from Joint Genome Institute, California, USA - FECB-24 metaG... ...
AAGAGCAAGATGTCAGTCATCAATGCGGTTCGCAACAAGTTGATTCATCGGGTTTATGCGGTAGTGAAGCGAGGAGAAAAATATGACAAATTTTATTCCCTTTCCCTTGCATAGGCCATAGAAATCCGTCCGGCACAAACTTTAAACTAAAGAAAAAGCCGATCCGGTGTGGGGGCACCTTTGGATCGGCTCAACAGGGTTTTGTCTATGTTTTACACAAACGCTTCAAAGAAAATGAAAAAAAGCGACTAACGCAACTCTGCGTCTCCTACCGACCGGGTAGTGCGTTCGCACAGCCGTTCACTGGCTAATCCGGTTCTCCTCTCTTACTGGCCGTCGCCTTTCGTTTACCCCAATCGGGTATCCCTGCACGTCTATTGCCCTTCCGGCAAGCCATCTCCATTGACTCTCACTGTAATGCAATGAAACAACTTCTAACAAAAACGGCGCTGCTGTTGGGCGTAGTGGCGCTGGCCCGGCCGGATAGCAGCGCGCAAGTCTCGCTGGTCGGCCAGTTGCGCACCCGTACCGAACTGCGGCATGGGCTGAGTAACCTACCCGTGAAAAACAGTCCGGCGGCCGCCTTCACCTCGCAGCGAACCCGGCTGACCTTCGGCTACAAGTGGCAGCGTGTTACGTTCCAGGCCGCCGTGCAGGACGTTCGGGTGTGGGGCCAGGATGCATCAACGATCAATAGCGCCGACGGCAACCGGCTCATGGTACATGAAGCCTGGGCCGACCTGACGCTCATCAACCGCGCGGACAGCACCCTAAAATTCAAACCCATTGAAAAGCTGTCACTGAAAATTGGTCGCCAGGAACTGGTTTACGACGACGTCCGGCTGCTGGGGAATCTGGACTGGCTCCAGCAGGGTCGGCGGTTCGATGCGGCTTTGCTCAAGGCGCAGCATCATGGCTGGGTGGTTGATCTTGGCGTGGGCTTCAATCAGAATACCGACGCGTTTGGCGTGGCCGGTACGTATTACACACCCGCCAATGTACCAGCGTCGGGCCTCTCGACCCGGAATGTTTCGCTGGCCATACCGGCCGGGTTTCTGCCTACGAATGGCAAAGGTGGTGCGCCGGTGGTGGCCAACGCAGTTGGTACAAACGGCCAGAATCAGCAGTTCAAGTCGTTCCAGATGCTCTATGCGACCCGAAAGTTTGGAGCCACCAAGTTCTCGGTGCTATTCTTCAAGGACGATTTCCAGAAGTACCGCATCGACTCACTCGGCAATGCTGCGCAGGGTTACGTATATGGCAGACGGTACGACGTGGCCGGTACCAACACCCGACTCACCTACGGAGCCATGCTGACCGGACTTTTCGAACTGGGTACATCAAAAGCGCAGTGGCAGGCCTTCAGCTACTGGCAAAGCGGCAAAGACAGGGATGGGCTACAGATTCGAGATGCCTATCACTACGGGGCGAATGTCATGTTCCAGAAAGGGCCGCTGAGTTTCGGGCCGGGTTATGAGGTGCTGTCCGGCAACAACGACCCTACGCTCAAAGCCGGAGAAACCAATCGCTTCGATCCGCTTTATGGCACCCCGCACCGGCACTGGGGCTACATGGACTACTTCTACGTCGGCACCGGAGCTCCGGCTGGCGGCTTACGCGATGCCTTCCTGAAGTTCCGCTACGCCAGTTCGCGTCTGTCGACCACATTCGACGTGCATTACTTCGCGCTGGCCGGTGCGACCTACAACCGGATGCCCGATGCGCCGACGGGAGCCGTATTGAACGCGAAGCTGGGCATCGAATACGACTTCGTGGCCACGTATCTGCTCAACAAGTTTACCACGCTGGAGCTTGGCTACGCCCTCATGAACGGCACCAACACGCTTGAATATGCCAAACAGGGCACCATGAACCAGAAGGATAAACTTGGTACGTGGGGCTACCTGATGATTAACATCCGCCCCGACTTTTTCGACGCTAAATCAGCCACCAAATAAACCAACCTGAAAACACGGTACAGTCATGAATTTAACTGCCAATAAACCGCTACAATCACTCAACATTTTCAGCATCAGGGGTATCCAGATGCGGACCTTCCACATCACCTGGCTGACGTTCTTTGTCTGCTTTTTCGGGTGGTTTGGCCTGGCCCCGCTGATGCCCGCCATCCGCGCCGACCTTGGGCTGACGAAGCCGCAGGTTGGCAATACCATCATCGCGGCTGTGTCGGCTACCATTTTCGCGCGGCTCATCATCGGGAGGCTCTGCGATACGTGGGGGCCGCGCAAAACGTACACGGCTCTGCTGGTCATCGGGTCACTGCCGGTAATGCTGGTCGGTCTGGCTCATGATTACACCACCTTCCTGCTGTTCCGTCTGGCCATCGGCATCATCGGCGCGTCGTTCGTTATCACCCAGTTCCACACGTCGGTCATGTTCGCGCCCAACATCAAGGGTACGGCCAACGCGGTAGCCGGTGGTTGGGGTAACCTCGGTGGGGGAATCACGCAACTGGTAATGCCGCTTATCATGACGGCTATCATTGGGTTTGGCTACGTGAAAGCCGATGCCTGGCGCCTGGCGATGATTGTTCCGGGTGTGCTGATGCTCATCATGGCGGTTGTGTACTACCGCTACACCAAAGACACGCCAGCCGGTAACTACGATGAGATTGAGCGGTCAGCCAGCAAGGCAGCTCCGGTCAGTTTCTGGAAAGCCTGTGCCGACCTGCGCGTATGGGCGCTGGCGTTAGCCTATGCCTGCTGCTTTGGTATGGAAATTACGTTCGACGGTGTCGCTGCCCTCTATTTCTTCGACAACTTTAAGATGGAGGAAACCGAAGCGGGCTTCTGGGCGATGCTTTTCGGCTTCATGAACATCTTCGCCAGAGCCCTTGGCGGAATCCTCGCCGACCGCGTCGGGCGTCGCTATGGTATGCGTGGCAAAGGATTATTGCTCGCTGGTATGCTGCTGCTCGAAGGCGTTGGCATCATCCTGTTCGCACAAGCCGGTAATCTGCCGCTGGCCATCATCTCGATGTTGACCTTCGCCATGTTTCTGAAGATGGCCAACGGTAGCACCTACGCCATTGTGCCGTTCGTCAATCCCAAAGCAGTCGGGGTCATTTCGGGGGTGGTTGGCGCCGGGGGCAACATTGGCGGCATGCTGATGGGCTTCCTGTTCAAGTCGCAGTCAATCACCTACAGTCAGGCGTTTCTCTACATTGGAAGTGCCGTAGGTGCAGTCGGGCTGCTGCTGTTCCTGGTCAACTTCAACAAAGCCATCGTCGTCGAACCCGCCGAAGCTGAATTGCAAACCGTATAAAAAAGGAGGAAAGGAGAAAAGGGAGGAAGGAGGAAAGGAATTTTTGCAACTCCAACCATCCCTTTCCTCCCCCTCCACCCCCAAACTTATGATTCATCAAACAACCTGTTGTTATTGTGGCGTTGGCTGCGGCATTGTGGTCAGACAGGAGCCGAATGGGCAGCTAACCGTTGAGGGTGATAAAGAACATCCGTCGAACCGGGGTATGCTTTGCTCGAAGGGTATGAATCTGCACTACACGGTGATGGACCAATCGGATCGGTTGCTGTACCCGCAGATGCGGCTCAACCGGTCGATGCCTCTGCAACGGGTTAGCTGGGATACCGCACTGGAACGGACAGCGGCTGTTTTCCGGACGTTGATTCAAAAATACGGGCCGGATTCGGTGGCATTTTACGTATCGGGGCAGTGCCTGACGGAAGAATATTACCTGGTTAACAAGCTCATCAAGGGCTTCATCGGGTCGAACAACATTGACACCAATTCGCGCCTTTGCATGAGTTCGGCGGTGGTTGGGTATAAACTGTCGCTGGGCGAGGATTCGGTGCCGGTTTGCTACGACGATATTGAAGAAGCCGACGTTTTTTACGTGCAGGGAGCAAACCCCGCCTGGTGTCATCCCATCATCTGGCGACGGATTGAAGCGCACAAGGCTGCCAATCCGCACGTCAAAATCATCTGCGTTGACCCCCGCCGGACGGATACGGCTCGGTCGTCGGACCTGCATCTGCCCATCCGGCCCGGCACCGACATTGTGCTCAACAACGCTATTGGCCGATTGCTGATTGACAAAGGCTACATCGACGACGAGTTTATCGTTGACCATACCGACGGGTTCACGGCCTACCGCGAGCAGGTCATGCAGCGGACAATTGACGAAGCCGCCGAAATCTGTGGCGTGAATGCCGACGATATGTACGTGGCTGCCAACTGGATTGGTCGCTCGAAAGGATTTCTGTCGCTCTGGACAATGGGTCTGAACCAGTCGGTGGTGGGGGTGAATAAAAACCTGTCGCTGATTAACCTGCACCTGATTACAGGCCGAATCGGCAAACCGGGTAACGGACCGTTCTCGCTGACTGGCCAGCCCAACGCCATGGGTGGTCGTGAGGTGGGCGGACTGGCGAACGTGCTGCCCGCCCACCGCGACGTAACGAATCCTACCCACCGCGCCGAAGTGGAAGCGTTCTGGAACAGTCCGGTCAAAATTGCCGACAAGCCGGGTCTGACGGCTACGGAGATGTTTGACGCGTTAGCCGACGACCGGTTGAAAGCCATCTGGATTATCAATACCAACCCGCTGGTGAGCCTGCCGGACCTCAACGCGGCCGAAAACGCCCTGAAGAAAGCGCGGTACGTCGTCGTCCAGGACGTGTCGAGCCGGGCCGATACGGTGGCGTTTGCCGATGTGGTGCTGCCGGCTGCGGCCTGGCTCGAAAAAGAAGGCACCATGACCAATGCCGAGCGCCGGATTACGTACCTGCCCAAAGTCCTGAACGCGCCCGGTGAGGCACTGCCCGATGCAGAAATCATCTGGCGTTTTGCGCAGAAAATGGGCTTTGCCGATGCGTTTGCGTACAACAGTGCCGCCGAGGTGTATCAGGAGTACACGCAAATTACGGCCGGAACGAACGTGGACGTAACCGGTGTCAGCTACGAATTGCTCAAAGCTAAACGTAGTGTACAGTGGCCGTACCCAGCGGGGGGCAGGGGGCAAGGTGCAGAGAGCGGGGAGACTGGCACGAAGCGGCTGTTTACCGACCATACCTTTTATACGACTAATCAGCGGGCGCAACTTCATGCGGTACCCGACGGCAACAACTCAGAGCCGACCGACGAAAACTTTCCGCTTGTATTAACCACTGGTCGCATCCGCGACCAGTGGCACACCATGACCAAAACTGGTCGGGTAGCCAAGTTGAACCAGCACGCACCCCAGCCATTTCTGCAAATTCACCCGAAAGACGCCAGTGACCGGGGTATTCAGGATGGTCAGTTGGTGGAGGTGAAAGGCCGCCGGGGGGAGGTTCGGGTAAAGGCGCAGATTACCGAAGATGTGCGGCCGGGCCTGTGTTTCCTGCCGATGCACTGGGGCAAATTCCTGAACAGCAACCTCGGCCGGGCCAACAACCTAACGAATGCGCTCATCGACCCCCGTTCCAAAGAGCCCGATTTCAAGTTCTCCGCCGTGGAGGTAACGCCTTACCGCAAACCCGTCGAGAAAATCATCATTATCGGTACGGGTTCAGCGGGGTTAGGGTTTATCAATGCGTATCGCAGACTCAATGAACTGGACCAGATTCACGTCTTCTCAAAAGAGATGTATCCGTTTTACAATCGGGTGCTGTTGCCCGACTACATCAGTGGGGCACAGTCGTGGGAGCAACTCGTTCGGCTGCGTGAAGAACAGTTTGACGAAGCAAACATCACCGTTCACAAAGGCGTGAGCGTTGTTCATATTGATCGTAAAAACAAGATTGTTACCGACAGTAATGGCGTCGAACATGCCTATGACAAGTTGCTGCTGGGCATGGGCAGCAGCGCGTTCATGCCTAAGGGCGTCCCTCGCCAGCCGGGCATTTTCAACATGCGGTCGCGGCTGGATGCCGACTCGCTGTTGCCCTTCCTGAAGCCGTCCGGAGCAAAAGCCGACCGACCCACGGCTGTTGTTGTCGGAGGGGGTTTGCTGGGGTTGGAGTTAGCGGCTTCGCTACGGCAGATGGACATTAACGTAACGGTTGTTCAGCGAAGCAGCCGCCTGATGGAGCGACAACTCGACCCGCTGGCGAGTGAACTGCTGTATCAGGAACTGGTAGAACGAGGCATAACAATTCACTTCAACGACGAGGTGCAAACGTTCCGGGGCAATGAACGTGTCGAGGGCATTCAGTTGAAATCCGGGCGAAGGATTGCCTGTCAGGTCGTTGTGGTGGCTATTGGTACCGTCCCGACTGTTGAGCTGGCCCGCGACGCCGGACTCGAATGCAACCGGGGCGTAGTGGTGAACGATTACCTGCAAACGTCGGACCCCTCCATTTTTGCCGCGGGTGAAATTGCTCAGTGGCGGGGACAGATGTGGGGCATCACCCTGGCCGCGGAGCAACAGGCTGAAGTTGCCGCCCGCTTCATTGCTGGAGATGTTACACAGCCGTATCAGGGCAGCGTGTCCATGAATATCCTCAAGATGGAAGGGCTGCACCTGTGTAGCATTGGCCTGGCCGAAACGCCTGAAAATGATTCTCGCTACGAGGAGATTGTCTTCATCGATAAGGCGAAGCGTTACTACAAGAAGTGCATCGTTCATCAGGACAGGCTGGTGGGTGCTATACTGGTCGGCGACAAGAACGAGTTTCAGGAGTTTCGAGAGTTGATTGCCAACGGCATTGAGCTTTCCGAAAAACGCCTGCAGCTGCTGCGAGCCAGCAAAAAAGTTGACCCGGTTGAGGGGAGGCTAGTATGTTCCTGCAACAATGTAGGACAGGGCAACCTGGAGCGGGCCATTCAGTCCGGATGCACCGATTTTCAGCAACTCTGCCAGAAAACCGGCGCGGGCACGGGCTGTGGTTCTTGCCGACCGGAAGTCAGGAGTATTCTTTTGTCAATGATTGAATGGGTGAATGATTGAGTGATTGACTTAATCAACAGCCGCGCCCGATTGTCAAATTCAATCATTCAATCATTCACCAATTCAATCATTCCTATGCGCGATTACTATACCCTCAAAATCAACCTTCCGGCGGGCATCGTGTCGCCCGGCGCGTTGCAGCAGGTATTGACACTGGCTCGCGAGGCTAAAGTCAGGAACGTACGGTTCGGTGCCCGTCAGCAGTTATTGATGACGGTGCATTACGAGGACATGCGCTTTCTGGAAAAGGACTTGAAAGCGCACCGCATTAATTACGAACTGAATACGGACCAGCTTCCAAACATCATCAGTTCGTATTGCGGGGAGGAAGTGTTTCGCACCGGCGACTGGCTGCAGGAGAGCGAATACCATACCGTGCTCGACTATTTCGATTACCAGCCGCGCCTGAAAATAAACCTGTCGGACTCAAACCAGAGCTTTACGCCGTTCTTCACCGGTAACCTCAACTTCATTGCCTCGCCGGAGCCGCATTTCTGGTACCTCTACGTTCGTCCGAAGCAGAGCAATACCGTGTTTCGGTGGCGCGATTTGATTTACACCAACGACATTGGCCGACTGGCGAAAGCCGTGGAAGACGCCATGCTGGAGGATGGACATAACGGCGAAGATGAATTGTACAATGCTGTTACGCAGGGCCGAACGTACATTTCGCAACCAGCGACCGGCGAGGTTGAACTACCCGAGTTTTCGCTGCCCTATTACGAGGGGTTCAACCGGTACGGACACCGCTCGTGGCTGGGTCTGTACCGACGGGATGAACAGTTTTCGATTGCGTTCCTGCTGGATGTCTGCGCCTTATGCCTGGCAACCCGCATCGGTGAGATTTGCGTGACGCCCTGGAAGTCGCTCATCATCAAAGGTATTGAAGAAAAAGACCGGGCAAAATGGTCGTATGTGCTGGGCAGGCACAACATCAACGTTCGGCACGCGGCCAACGAACTGGCCTGGCAAACCGAAGACCATACCGACGAGGGCACTCAGCTCAAGAACTACATCATCCGGTTCTTCGAGAAGAATGATACGCGCACGTTTGGGTTGTGCTTCGGCGTGCAGACCCGCCCAAAATCGGAGGTGTTCGGCTCCATCCTCATCCGCAAACGACCGTTGTTGCAAATTGGGCAGTTGGCCTTGTTCAGCGTGTACGACCTCTATTTCACCGAAAACTTCAATCCGAACAGCCGGACGTACCACCGCTTCGATAAGGGTTTGCTTAAAATTCACCTGCCCGCCCAAATCGACCGCTTGTGCCGCAAGTTCAGCGCCCGCCGGTTGCAGGAGAGTCCCGAACCGGCGCGACCGGAAACCGACCAGTCCGACCCTGCCGACGTAGCAACGGGCAGCGTGCATCAGTGCCCGCACTGCCTCACCGTCTATGATGAGCAATACGGCGACTTGTTGCAGCACATTCCGGTGGGCGTTCCGTTCAACGACCTGCCCGACAAGTACACCTGTCCGACCTGCGATGCATCAAAGCAGGACTTTGTAGAGATTCAGTTATCAACCAGCCTGTCTCAATAAAAAGCCGATGATACCCGTAGCTGTAGATACCGTTTTTTTCGCGTTTGAAAGCGATTTTGTTGTGTCGCTCCGCTGCATTCCCATGATCGTCCGCTACAAGCTCGACACCTGCGGCATCAAGTTGAAATTACCCGAATGGGTAAAACTGAGTCTGGCCGAAAAAGATGAACTGGCGACCCGGCCGTGCTGCACCGCAGCCGACATTGTTGCTTATCGAACGTACCTGAGCCGGTTAGTGCAGGACCATTGCGGTCACCCGGCCAGTGAACTTGGTGCGGTCGATGCGGTATGGGATCATTTAAGTAACGTTCCCGATGACATACAGCAGAAAGCGCGGGAATGGCACCGCCCTCCCCTCACGCTTCAGCAATGGATTGACCTCGATACGTTGCAGCGATTTGCCCTGGTCAAACTGAGCCGTTCAGGCCACGAAGGGCGTAACTTTCCGCGGGCGCTCGATGAGTTTGGTCTTTCCTGATCAGCCCGCCGACTCATTCACCTGTCGTAACTGCCGAACCAGCACTTCATTGATCCGGACGTAGCTCTCGTGCGTCCAGCCCGCTACGTGGGGTGTCAGAATGACGCGGTCCGACTGGCGGAGGTAGTCGAAAGCAGCCTGCTGAACGGGAGTCAGTTTGGCCAGTTTCTCGTTTTCCAGTACATCCAGTCCCGCCCCCCGGATCTTGCCCGAATCCAGGCCTCGTACGACGGCTTCCAGCAACACAATTTCCCCCCGGGCGATGTTCAGCAGATAAAACGGCCGGGCTGCCTGCGCAATGAACGCATCGTTGACCAGGTAGCGGGTATCGTCGGTCAGCGGAATATGCAGGCTGATTACATCCGCTTCGGTCATGATCTGTTCCAGGCCCACCTCCTCAGCAAATGAATCACCGTAGCTGGTCAGGTACCTGTCGTAACACAGCACCCGGCACCCAAACCCACTCAGTCGGCGGGCAGTGGCCCGGCCGTTGTTGCCGTATCCAACGATCCCGACGGTGAGACTGCCCAGCTCGTAGCCCCGGTTGCCTTCGCGGTCCCAGATGCCCTGCCGTACTTCCCGATCGGCCCTGGCAATGTTGGCCAGCAGTCCCAGCAACAGCCCCACGGTATGTTCAGCCACGGCGTCGCGATTCCCTTCGCCCGCATGGAATACATGTATACCCCGCCGTTCAACGGCCTCCAGATCGATCAGGTCCAGGCCTGCCCCGGCGCGGCCGATAAATCGCAGCTGGGGAGCATGGCTGAGCAGTTCCTCATCCACCGTGGTTTTACTGCGGATAATCAGCCCATCAAAGGGAGCAATGGTTTCGATCAGTGCAGCCCGCGTGATTTTCGGTTGATAATCATAGGTAAAGCCCGCATCGTCGAGCATGGTAAACAGCGAAGGGTGCATCTCATCGGCGATGAGAATAGTAGAGCGATTCTTAGACATCCGTTGGTTTTCGTAACTTGCAGCAGTTTTAGACGCCGGGCTGCGGACGGTTGATCCCTGAATTCGGTTCAGCGTTCCGTTCTCAGCGTCTTTTCAAATCATTGGCGAAACTAACAAAAGTAGATGGAACAACGCCAACCGGATCACGGCAACGACAGCCCGAACGATCAGTCAGGTAACCCGCAGGCCAAAGGACAGCGTCAACCCGAGAATCGGGCGAACGGACAGCGTCAGCCCAACGGCCGCGACAAAGGCGCACAGCGCGATCGGGAACCGGGTGAACCAAACGGGCAATCCGGACAAAAGGAAGAGCGGCCGGGACAAGCCCCCGAAAAACCGGCGGCTGATCGGCTGGTGATTGGCATTACGCTCGGCGACTACAACGGCATCGGTCCGGAAGTTATTCTGAAAGCCCTGCAATACAACCGCCTGCAGAAACTCTGCACACCGGTGATCTACGGATCGATGCGGGTACTGAACCGGTACCGTAACCTGCTCAACTTCAAGGACTGGAATCTCAACGGGGCTCCGCACATCGGTCAGATCAGTCATAAGCTCACGAACGTCATTACCTGCTGGCCCGATCAGAATCAGGATATTCAGCCGGGGCACGTAACCCCCGAAGCCGGTCAGTCCGCCCTGGCGTGTCTGCGACGGGCCGTTGAGGACATGAAAGCCGGCAAACTGGATGCGCTCGTAACGGCTCCGATCAATAAGTACAACATTCAGTCGGAGGAGTTTAAGTTTCCGGGGCATACCGAGTATCTGGCGGAGGAGTTTGGTGTGGCCGATAACCTTATGTTCATGGTCAGCGAAACGCTGCGGGTGGGCGTCGTGACGGGCCATGTACCCCTGGGCCGCGTTCGGCAGAACGTAACCCGCGAACGGATTCAGCAGAAACTGGACCTGATGATGCAGTCGCTGAAGCAGGACTTCGGTATTCAGAAACCCCGGATCGCCGTCCTTGGCCTGAACCCGCACGCGGGCGAAGCGGGACTGTTGGGCAACGAAGAACTGGAGATTATTACGCCCCTGCTCAACGAACTACGGAATAAGGGCCAGCTGATCCTGGGGCCCTTTGCGGCCGATGGCTTCTTCGGCACCCGGGCCTACAAAGGTTTCGATGCAGTGCTGGCCATGTACCACGATCAGGGACTGATTCCGTTTAAGTCCATTGCGTTCGAGGAAGGTGTCAACTTTACGGCCGGTATGCCCGTGGTCCGCACCTCGCCCGACCACGGCACCGCCTACGACATTGCGGGTAAGGACCGGGCCGACGAAACGTCCATGCTGCAGGCTATCTACACGGCGATCGACGTGGCCCGTCGGCGGAAAGAATACGCAGAACTGGAAGCAAACGCGCTGGTAGTCAAACAACCGGCCGAAAAATAGGCAGTATGCGGTTTACAGATTTCAGTGTACGGTCTACGGTCATTGACAGCGAGCCTAAAGGTTAGCCCTCAAGTACTGTAAACCACACACCGAAAACCACAACCGAATACTACAAAACCACAAACGAATGCTCAAATCAATGACTGGCTTCGGCAACGCGACCGTAGAGGCCAATGGTCTGTCCGTAACGGCGGAAGTCAAGACACTGAACTCGAAGTTCCTGGATATTTACTGCCGCATTCCCCGGCAATTCTCCGATAAAGAAATTGAACTCCGCAGCCTGTTGACCCAGCAACTGGAGCGCGGGAAAGTGGAACTGGCCCTGAACCTGACCCGAACGCAGGCGGTCCGGCCGGGCGTCACCATCAATCGCCCGCTGGTTGGAGCCTACGTCAGCGACCTGAAAGAAACCGCCAACGGCCTGCTCATGAGCGTTTCGGACAGCGATGTACTGCAACTGGCACTCCAGCAGCCTAATGCCTACCTGACCGAATCGGCCGACCCCACCGCCGACGCCGACGACTGGTCTACGGTGCTGTCGGCAGTGCAGGAGGCCATTCGCCGGTGCGATGAGTTCCGGCGGCAGGACGGGGCGGTGCTGGAAGGTAAGTTTCAGGAATACATCCAGACGATCAGCGACCGGCTCACCGACGTCGAAGAGCAGGACGTCCGGCGGATTCCGGCCGTTCGCGAACGTATGCGCAATGCCGTACTCGACCTGCTCGGCAACGAAAACTTCGACCAGAACCGCTTTGAGCAGGAACTGGTGTACTACATCGAAAAATTCGATATTTCAGAGGAAAAAGTGCGGCTCCGCAACCACCTGACGTATTTCCTGGAAGTGCTCGCAACGGAAGAGGCCAACGGCAAAAAACTCAACTTTATCTCGCAGGAAATCGGCCGCGAAATCAACACCATCGGCTCCAAAGCCAACGACGCGACCATCCAGCGGTACGTTGTTCAGATGAAGGATGAACTGGAGAAGATTAAGGAACAAACGATGAACGTAATCTAGTCTTTCTCCTACCGTCGACGTACCCCGGTAAGCTGAAATCTGTAGGCTTTATAGGCCGGCTCGGGCACGTCGGTGGGGCCGGCCGTATTGACCTGCATCAGCTCGTTCGTCCGCGTTCCGCTGAAAACCACCGGCAACTGGTTATCGGCGTACGCGGACGGAATGGCGGCTACCTTTAACGAATCGGGCATATTGACCACAAACATCCGGGCGGCTTCACCCCCGGTTTCGGTTTGCAGTACGTACTGCACGCAGCCCCGCGAACACACCACCAGTTCTATAACGCCCGGCTCGTCCGTAAACGAAGTAGGCAACGCTGTGTCAGGCCGGCAGGCTGCCCATAGCGGACTCAGCAGAAGTAATTGATAAGCAAGTCGTTTCATAACGCATCCATTGTTTCCCGCTTTCTTTTTATAACCCCACCCCTATCCGTTTGTTTATTGAATCAGTAGCCTGCCGTTTGGCGGGTGCCGGCACATTCAGTGCCTGACCTCGGCACAAAAAAGCCCTCCCCAAACGGAGAGGGCCAACGTACATAGGTTAGTCACTAAAAGTCCTGTTGTTTACGATTCTCCTACATTTTACATGCTCAGACCGCTTCAGACGAATTCATCCCGCATTCCAACGGCTTTCTATGAACAGCACGACACCCTGACGCTCGCCCGGCTACTGCTCGGCTGTGAACTGGTGCATGACTCGCCGGAGGGCCTAACGGCGGGCGTCATCGTTGAGACGGAAGGCTACCTGACCGGCGATCCGGCCTGCCACGCGTACCGGCGACCAACCCCGCGAAACGCGGCCATGTTTGGTCCGGCCGGAACGCTCTACGTGTACCAGATTTATAATCACTACAACTGCGTCAACATCGTAACCGGCCCAGAAGGCGTTGGCGAAGCCGTTCTGATCCGGGCGCTCGAACCAACCGAAGGCATCGACCTGATGGGTGTCCGCCGAAACGAAGCATTCAGGACTGGCTTTGCGCGGTACCGGAACAATACCATTGACCCCACCACCCCGGCCGGTTTCCGAAACCTCTGCAACGGGCCGGGCAAACTGGTGATTGCCATGGGGATCAGCCGCCAGGAACACAATTTCGCGTCGCTCACGACCGGTCCTATTTTTGTGCGGGCCGCCGAGCCGCTGCCCGATTCCGATGTTGTAACGACCACCCGCATCGGCATTACGCAGGGCGTTGACCTGCCGTACCGGTTCTACCTGCGCGGCAATCGGTTTGTGAGCAAATGGTGACGAAAACCTAGCGGATTCGTTTCAGAGCCGACAGCATCTGCTTGAACCGCGCTCCGTCCAGATTACGTTTCAGCAAATTAATGTATGCCGGACTGTTGGGAAAATACTCGACCCGGTAAGGCGTCCAATGACCGTTTCGAAACCGGCAACTGATCTCCACAAAATGATTCTGCCAGAAACACAGATTTATCTTCTTGCTGGGGAGATCCAGCGTACTGATAAACAGGCCGGCCAGGTGAACCATAAACACCTGTTCTTCAATTGTAAGCGACTGTAGTTGATGCGGATGCACGGATTGTACAGATTAGTGTTTATTGTAAAGTCGATTGTATACTGGCTACGATATGTAAATCGGCGTAGCAGTTGCATGGAGGTTAAACATTTTATTAAATGACTCATTTCATAGGTCCTGTCAGCCGGCAACTGGCTCGATGGCCACTGATCGGGTTGGACTTTCGTAGAAGCGGGCTTATCTTTCGAGACCATACGTCGGCTGCCGATTCCGCCGACCTGTATATAGACTTTAGTTAACTGTCAACGCTCATGAAAAACCGCGTTCTGACCAGCCTGCTGACCGTTCTATGCGTCGGCTTGCTGGGGTGCGAACCAACCACGCAGGAACCCTCCGTCCATAAAATTGCCTGCATCGGCAACAGCATCACGCAGGGATTTACCTTACCCGACGACCAGACGTACCCGGCTCAACTACAAAACCTGGTTTCGCCCCCCAATAAGGTGCTGAATTACGGCGTGGGCGGCAGTACGGTGGTCAAAAAAGGCGACAAACCCGTCTGGCAGGCCGAGAAGTACGGATTTGCCATTGACTGGAAACCGACCATTGTTGTCATCGAGTTGGGGACGAACGATTCCAAGGCGGTGAACTGGCAGTATAAGAACGAGTTCAAAGCCGACTATGCGGCCCTCATTCAGACTTTCCGGCAGTTACGCAGTTCGCCTAAGGTGTACGTCTGCATCCCTCCCCCCATGTTCCGGGAAGAGTTTGAACTGCGCGCCGATGTGGTGCATAACGAGGTGGTGCCATTGGTATACGAAGTAGCCAGAGAAAATAATACCCCCGTTATTGACCTGTATAAGCTGATGGCCAACCGCGATTCGCTGTTCATTGATGGCATCCATCCGAACCGCGAAGGAGCCGCCGTGATCGCTAAGGAAGTTCAGCGGGTGATTGGGGTTCAGTAAACGGTCGCCCAACCACTACGCCCCGGCAACCGATACGTTACGGTTGCCCTACCGCCCGCAGATCTTCTTGTAATCGCAGAACTTACAGGTTTCGAGGTTGTCGGTTTTCTGAAACGGTACGGCCTGGCTGATCATTTTCTGCACCATCGCACGCAGCAGGTTTTCCGATTCGGCGATATACTCGGCGGCCGTCTGGTCGGCACCAAACGTAACGGGATTGCTCCGGAACCCCCCTTTCAGGTCGCGGAACGAGTAAAATCCGGCTTCGACCGGCATCCCGACCGCGGGGTAGATCACCTGCCGGTCGTTGTCGCGGGGCAGCCCACCGTAGAGGCTGATATTCTTCAGGGCGAGGTATTTGTACAGCCAAACCTGCCGCATCTTGTCCGACTGTCCGTCGTTAAGCAGCTTTTCAGCCAGGTTGTCCGGTGGGCGGGCGGGCAGGTCTACCCGGCCGGTTTTGTAATCGATGATCCGGATCTGATTGCCGTACCGCTCAATGCGGTCGATTTTTCCGGCAATCCGTACGCTGAGGGTTTCGCCCGTATCGAGCGGTACGGCCAGGATGGTATCGAGTGTCTGCTCGCTGCCGATTACCTCCAGTCCGACCAGACTGTTCTGCTGCCGTTGAAAATCGAGCATCAGGCGTTTAGCCAGGTCGTAGAGCAGCAGGTTCATCCCCGACTCCACCACGCGCCCTTTCATCGTGTTCGAAAACTCCTCGTCCAGCAGGTGTATGATGAGCGGTTCACTCACGGGTTTACCCTTCAGCCGGTACTCCTTATCCAGCCGCTCCAGCACCTTGTGCAGCCAGTTTCCGAAGTCGATAGCACCCATTTTTTCTTCGATCTCATCTTCCTCGCTGATGCCCACGATCCGGCTGAAATAGAACCGCATCGAACAGCTCACGAACTGGTTGACGTACGACGGATAAATGCCCCGCCGGGGGTCGGTCAGCAACTTCCGGAGGTCGGTCAGGATGCTGTCGGTTTTGGGTACGTTCAACTCCGTTACGTCGGCCACCTGCTCAGAACCGGCCGGTCCGAACCGAACGGTCGGGCGGCTCAGACGTATCAGTCCATTCGCCTTCGGTACCAGCTCGTACTCGATCTGGCGGATAAAACGGCTTGGTTCGCCTTTGCTGTTTCCGTACGCGTCGGGCGAGGTGGTATGCAGCAGCACAATCTCCTCAGCCCGCTGGAGCAGCCGGTAGAAGTGGTACGCCATCACGGCCTCCTGCTCGCGGTAGGTGGGCAGGCCCATTTCCAGGCTGATGTCGAACGGAATCAGCGAGTTCAGCCGACGCGACTGCGGCAGAATCCCCTCGTTGACCGACAGAATGATAACCCGCTCAAAATCGAGCGCCCGGGTTTCGAGCATCCCCATAACCTGAAGCAGGCTGTTGCCCTCACTTGTAAAGGGAATGCTTGTCTGGCGAATGAGTTCGTATAAAAACTGCCGAAAGCTACGTACCGTCACCGGCGGACTACCCTCGGCCCCATTTCGGTTCGTTTGCCGAACGGTATCCAGCGTCGTTTCCAGTTGCTTCAGCAGGGAGAAAAACAGGTACAGGTACTCAATTTCGATGGCATCCTGGCTGGTGCGGTACACATCGCGGAGGTGTTCGATCAGGTCATACAGCGCCTGAATAGCCCGCAGCGGCTCCTCGTTGGGCCAGCGCGAAAACAGCACCCGAATCAGCGGATCGTCGTTACTCAGGGCGCGCATTTCCTTTTCGGTCAGGTAAACGCGCTGCTCCCTGACGATTGTCTTCGACATCCATTGAAACAGCGGCTCCGACACCGCCTGTCCCGTGCCGGTAGAGTCGCCACTGGTCCACACCAGTTCGCGAATCCGTTCGTACTGCTTGATAAACGGATGGTTCAGGACTTTGACGACGTGCCGGTGATGAAACTTGGGAATGCGTCGTTCGTGCCCGTCGCGGTCGCGGAACTCATGCACGGTTCGCTGCATCTCGAACAACGTATCGATGAGCGTAAACAGCAGCGAACTCCGCAGCGACAGGCCCATCGTTACGTTCAGATCGGTCACGCTTTCATCCAGCGCATACAGCACCGGTACCAGCAGCGATTCGTCGGCCAGCACGATGGCGGTTTTTAGGGCATGGGGCCTGGGGCTTAGGGCAGAGGGAGATCCGTCAGCCCCCCACGCCCCACGCTCTACGCCCCGCGCAGCCTCCCACTCCTTATAAATCTTGCCCGCTACCTTGGCCTGCATACTGGCGTTAGCGACGCCCACGACCCGGATGTTCTTGGGCGTACCGGTCAGGTTGCTTTTCTGCCGTTCACGATCAGCTTTGGTAAAGAGCCAACCGTTATCCCGGTACTTACGCAGGAAATCACCGGCTTCCTGGTTCGTATTATCCATGTAATACGTATCGACGTCCCAGAACAGCTCGGCTTTCCCGGCATCGGCCAGCACCCGGACTATGTGTTCTTCGGCGCGGCTCAGGGCATTAAACCCGACAAAATAAACTTTCTCGTAAGCGGTGTTGTCGCGGATCAGGGCCTCTACGTTCTCGGCCAGCAGCCGGTAGGCCATACCCCGATACGCCAGCCCCTGTTCGCTCAGGCGACTGTGCAGGGCGTGGTAAGCGGTTTGCAGATTTTCGAACAGCCGGAAGTACCGATTGGTACCGGGCGTCTGCGAGAGGGGTTTGGCGCCGGAGGGCAGTTCGAGGTTCCAGCGCTCGATGGCCTTGGCGGCCGTCAGGTATTCGAACAGGTGGCCGGTGTTGATCAGGTACTGGTCGATACGGTCAAAATCGGCCAGCAGCACCGACGCCCACCCGATGAACTGTTCAAACTCAACCTGCGGATCGATAACCCGAAAAACGTCGTACAGTTCGAAAATCAGGCTGACCGAATCGATCAGCTGCACCCCGGCCGCCCGGGTGATGAAGTCATCGACCGCCAGGGTGTGGGGCGCTAAGAACGGGGTTTCCGATTCGTCGGCCAGGTACTCCAGAAAAACCGAAACAGCCCGGCGCGTCGGCAGGATCACCCACACATCGTCCATGCTCGGACCGTGTTTTTCGAAAAGCTGATGAGCCGTCTGTTGAAGAAATGTCACTGGTTCAAATCGAATGTCGCGCTATAAAGATACGACCTTCAAAACGAAAACGGGCGACTGAAAACAGAAGAAATCAGGGCGTTCTGAACCACAACTCATTACGTCCGGCCTTATTCATAGATCCGCTCGAACGTCCACTCGCCGGCCGCTTCCTGGTGGAGTTCCCAGTACCAGGGCGCAATCAGCGAAGGCGATACATGGGTACCCTCCACAATGGAGCCATTGATAGTTACTGTGGCTACGTGAATGCCCTGCGGCTCCAGCGTATCGTGCAGGCATTTGGCCACCGTCCGGACTCCGGCTTTACCAACCGACAGCGCTACCAGATCGGCTGCGGGATTCAGGGCGGAGCCGCCACCGGTTATCAGCATGGTGCCCCCCCCCTCGGCCAGCATCTGGGGTGTCACGGCCTGAGCCGCCACAATCAGCCCGCCGAAGTTGGTCCGCTGGTCGGTCATGAACACCTCCGGGTCAACCTCAAGAACGCTGGCCTGCCGGTAGATGGACGGGTTGTAAACCATCACCGACGCCGGTCCCTGCTCCCGTTCGATATCGTCCAGTGTCTGCCGGAACTGATCAAACTGGCTCACATCCGTAGCGTAGCCGCTGACTGAAATCCGGGCGTCGCTTAGTTCCTGAACCAGTTGGTTGAGCGAAGCAGCCTGGCGGGCCACCAGCGACACCCGGTAGCCCTGCTGACCGAACACGTAGGCGATGGCGAGGCTAAGTCCCGACCCGGCCCCGATGAGTAACAGATGGTTGTTCATAGCCGGAAAGCTACAAAGGAATCACTTAACTACAACGGTCGCGACCACGGGCTGGTGGTCCGACGGATACCGCTGCTCGTTTGCATCGGTCAGCACGGCGTATTTCAGCACGTCGATGGTTTTGCTAACAAAAATATAATCGATCCGGTCCTTCATGGGCGCTTCAAACTTAAATCCGTTGAACGTCCCGACGGGGCCGTAGGGCGGCATGGCCGTCACGCGGTACGAGTCGTTGAGCAGTGTCTGTATGGTCTGTACCTGTTCCGTGTCGGGGGTAGAATTCAGGTCACCCACGCAGATGACCGGCTCGTTTTTGGCAATTTCCTTGATTTTCTGCACCATCAGCTTGCCCGATTGCCGCCGGGCTTCGACGCCCTGGTGGTCGAAGTGAACGCTGAAAAAGTAAAAATTTTTCCCGGTAGTCCGGTCTTTAAACTTCGCCCAGGAGCAGATGCGGTTGCAGCAGGTAGCGTCCCAGCCTTTTCCGGGTTTATCAGGGGTTTCGCTCAGCCAGAAATCACCGGAATCAAGTACGTTGAAACGGTCTTTTTTGTAGAAGATTGCCGAATGTTCACCTGCTTCTTTGCCGTCGTCGCGGCCTTTGCCGAGGAACGCAAACTCGTTCATTTCGGCCAGGTCGTTCAACTGCCCCCGTAGGGCTTCCTGCACGCCAAACAGGTCGAATCCGTGGTAACGTACCAGGCTTTTAACCATGTCTTTCCGGTTGGGCCAGGCATTGATGCCGTCTTTCGGGTTGTTGAACCGGATGTTGTAGGAGGCCACGCAAATCGGCGTCGTTCTCTGCGCAGAAGCGTTCAGGGACATGAATACAATCAGCAGGAATGAAAGAACCGGGAGTTTCATAAGAGGCTATATGATCGAAATGGTAAGCGAATAACTCACGGCGGTTGCAAAGCCCGGCCGTGGGTTACGTTGACTAAAGATGACTGCGGTCAGAATTTACCAGCCAGGGTTCTGACCAAGCTTGGGGTTAACCTGCCGGTCGGCTTTACAAGTTGCACCAGGCACCCAATAAATGAATGGCCATAAAGAAAGGGAGAATTTGGGCTTGTTTAAGCATGGCAGAAACAAACCCAGTTTTTTCATACCATATGCTTTGCTGTGACCTGTAACAGCCGCAAAAGTATTCAGAATGATTGTTGATCAGTTTCAATTAGGGTTAAACTATTGTTAACGCTACGTTACGAAACTTAGGTGGGATAGACCTTTTTTATCCCGCTACCCTCCATCCAGCCAGATAACCGCTGGGCAAAATTCCGGCCGGCGACCTGGTAATACTGCTTAGTTTTGAGCAAACGCTTGTCCGTATGCGGTTTGCTTTACTGCCTGTTTCCCTTCTCTTCTCAACGTTTGCCCAGGCTCAGCCAAATCCTGGTTCGTTTACCCCCCTGGTGTCCGACACGCTTCAGACACCAAGCGCGACTACCCCCAGTCCGTCACCCGGTGTTTCGTCACCCGGTATTTCGTCACCCGGCGTTTCGACGACCATTACTGCCCCGGCTCAGCCTTCGGCCGGTGGAACGGCCACCATTTTCGCGCCGTCGTCGGCACGTAAGGTCATAACAGCTACCGAGATTAAAACCAACCTGAAAGTAGACGGCTCCCTCGGCGAAGCGGAATGGCTGTTGGCTCAACCAACCCGCCACTTCTTTCAGGTCGAGCCGTTTCAGGGGCAGCCACTCGGGTCCGACACCGACGTGCGGGTGTTGTACAACCGGCAGTTTCTATACGTTGCGGCTTTCAACCGGGACTCGACGGGCCGGAAAGCCCTGCGCTCTCCAAATTTCAGACGAGATTTTGCACCGATTGCCCACGACTTTTTCGGCGTTGCGATCGACGGGTTCAACGACCGACGGAACGCCATGTCGTTCGTGACCAACGCCTACGGTACCCAACGGGATCTGCTTACCTTCGACGACCAGCTCTATGACCAGGACTGGGACGGTCTCTGGCGCGTGCGGACTACACGGACGGATTCGGGCTGGGTTGCCGAGATTGCCATTCCCTGGCAGACCCTCCGGTACAGCCGCTCCGACAGCGTCGGCCAGTCGTGGGGCATCAACTTTTTCCGCAACCGCCGGTCGGCCAACGAGTTGTCGGCCTGGTCGCCCTATCCACGGGCTTTTACGTCGTACCGGATGGAATACGCTGGCCTGCTGACGGGCATCAAGCCCCCACCCCCGTCGCCCAACATCCGCATCCAGCCGTATCTGCTGGTGTCGGACGATTCGTACCGGGGTACTGAAATCGGTAACAGCCGCGAAGCCCGGGTCAAAGTGGGGGGCGACCTGAAATGGGCCATCAACCCTAACACGGTGCTGGACCTGACCCTTAACACCGACTTCGCCCAGGCCGACGTAGACCGGCAGGTGAACAATTTGACTCGCTTTTCCGTGTTTTTCCCGGAACGTCGGCAGTTCTTTCTGGAAAACGCCAGCCTGTTCAGTCCGGGCCTGACGTCGATTGGTGGGCTGGAAGGCGGCTCGATGGTTATCCGGCCGTTTTTCAGCCGGTCCATTGGTCTGGCCCAGCTCCCGGACGGTACCAGTCAGCCCGTACCGATTGATGCCGGAGCCCGGCTGGTGTACCGGTCGCTGAAGCGCAACTACGGCGGTATGTTTATTCGGCAGCGGGGTACGTCGTTCAGTCCCGCCACCGATTTTGTAGTCGGTCGCTACTCCGAAAACGTCGGCCGGCAGAACCGGATCGGCACCTTGTTTACGCTGAAGAACGCGCACCGTTATGACAGCACGGGCGGCTACCAGAACGGACTCGTTGCCCTCGACGGATTTTTCCGGCTCACCCCCTCACTGGCTTACAATGTCATGGCTATCGGTTCGCTTTCGTCAGGTGGCCGCGACCGGGGCATGGCGGGATATAGTCAGTTTTTCTACCGATCCAACCAACTGGTCTCGTGGCTGACACAAACCATTGTTACCAAAGGCTTCAACCCGGAGATGGGCTTTGTGTCCCGCTCCGACGTTATTTCGACCGCAACGGGGTTTTTCCTGGTCGAACGCGGGAGCTGGCTGCCCAAACGCGTTCGTAGCTTCGAGCCGGGGGTATTTGCCGAAATGTACCACAAAGCCTCGACCGGCTACCTACAGGAGGTGCAGTTCAACACGAACCCCATCTGGCTGACCCTGCAAAGTGGCGGCATGTTCGGGTTGTTTGTCAATCCAACGTTTCAGCGCCTGGACGACGGCGACTTCCGGCCCCTCGGCCTCAATATCGCTACCGGCAACTACCGGTACGTGCGCTACAACGTACTGATGGGCAGCGATGCCTCCCGGAAAGTATCGTACCAGCTCAATGCCGAGACCGGCCGCTACTACGATGGCCGGCTCAACTACCTCCGCGGTTCACTGACGGTTGCGCCCGTGCCACACGTAGCGCTGGGCTTCATTGCCGAAATGAACCAGTTTAAAAATGTGGGGCAGGACCGGTTTTCGGAGGCAGTACGGCTCTACAGCGTCGAGAGCCGACTGGCCGTCAACCCGCGGCTGCAGCTCATCAGTTTTTACCAGCGCAACACCTTCACCGACCGTAACGTCTGGAACGTCCGGCTGTCGTGGGAGTTTCAACCCCTGTCGTTTCTCTACATCGTGTATAACCACGGCAGCTACGCCGGTTCAATACGTGAGCGTGACCGCCAGCAGGAACAGCACATCATCGGCAAACTGTCGTACCTGAAGCAGTTTTAGCCGTACCGATTTTGGGTTAAGAAAGTGCTACCAGAAAGCCACTCTCCGGTTGAAGAGTGGCTTTTTTATTGACAAGCAAAAAGGCGTTCCATTCGGCAATCACTTGCTGCCTCCAGGGCAGAAGTTCAGCAGGTCCGATTCGGAGGATTTGGGCTGGACGTATATCTTTACGCCCCGTATTTTCCTGTTTTAGATCACATGGGTAAGCCTACCTACACGAACCAGATCACAGTCGCGAATAAATCGACGGTTGATAAGATCATACCGACCTGGTGCGATACCGCTCCGGAAGACATCGTTGCCCGGATGCAGGAGAAAGCCCGCTGGCTTGAAGCGCCCCTGGCCATCTGCCGGATTCCGCTACGAACCAACGTAACGGCCGTGTTCCGGCTTGTCGACAACGACGAGAACCCGGATGTGTGGGCGTATGAACTGGCGGGTATCGAAGAGCTGGTGTTTCACCCCGTCCGGTAAACCGTCAGTGCATCCGGTCGCCCCGGACCTCCAGTTGCTGCATGATGGCCGCTTCAATGTCCAGAATTTCCTTCCAGCGATGCCGGACGCGGTCGGCCGGTACGTAGGTTTCGGCCAGTTCGATGAAATTGCGGTAATGCCCGGCCTCGGAAATCATCAACTCACGGTAGAATTTACGGAGACCTTCGTCGGCGATGTGTTCGGATAAGAGCTTGAAGCGTTCGCAGCTCCGGGCTTCGATCAGAGCGTTGAGCAGCAGCTTGTCCATCAGGTTCTGGTCGAAGTCGCTGGATGGACGGATGTGCCGCTGCAATTCGTTTACGTATAAGTCTTTCCGCTGGCGCCCCAGTGGAATAGACCGCTTGCGAAGTTCTTTCAGCACGCGCTGGAAATGCCCCCATTCCTCGGCTACCACCGGCGTCAGAACTTCGACCAGTTCCTGCTTATCGGGATACTGCACAATGAGCGAAATGCAGGACGAAGCCGCTTTTTGCTCGCAGTAGGCATGGTCGATCAGAATCTCGCCGATGTTCATCTCGGCAATATTGACCCAGCGGGGGTCGGTCGGGAGTTCAAGACCCAAAGTCGTTAAGGACATGATTCGGTCGGTAAGTCGGTACGTGGCTACAAAAATAAGCACGTACCGGCTTACTCTCCCTATTCATAGCCTACCGAACCCGGAACTTAAAAATCCGGTATGGTTCCGTTCGCTCCGGCCGCGGAATGTGCAGTTGAGAGGTTGTTACGTAAATAGAACTGTCGGGGCCGTAAGCAAAACTGTCGGGCCACTTCAGCTGCGGGTCCTGCACTACGCGCTGAAGCCGATCCGTTACGTCACCACTCCCCGGCGTCAGGCGCTGCACGGCGTTCCGCTGGATGTAGGTCAGGTACAGGTTGCCCTGCGGATCGAACAGCATGCCATCCACGGGGTCTGTTTCACCAACGGTTTCGACGCGTTGCGCCAGTTGGTTATCGGTCAGCGATGCGTCCTGCAGAGCCGCCGTGGGGACCCGGTACAGACTGCGGGCCGTCAGGGCGTGGAAATAAATGTAGTCGCGCTGGGGGGTCAGGGCCAGGCCGTCGGAGTCTACCTGTGGAAGCTTACCGCTGGGGTTTCGCCAGATACGTCCTTCGGCCTGAATAACGAGGTTTTCGGACTTGGTCAGCGGACTACGGCCCAGTACGCGCCGGGCGCTGCCGTTTGCCAGATTTACCACGATGATGGCCCCCTGGTTTGAGTCGGTGATGTAGGCATAGTTGCGCTGTGTATCAACCCGTACGTCGTTCAGGTAGCTCGATGGGTACACAATCATCTCGTTCGATAGATCCACCCGCTGGATGATAGCGCCGGTATTTGGATTAAACTTGAGCAGCTTGGGGCCACCGCGCACCACACCCCGCATGGACGGCGAGGCCGCGTCCAGCACCCAAAGATTGTTCTGATCGTCGATGTAGACGCTCTGGACGCAGATGAAATGGTCCTGGGGCGCCAGGGTCATGTCCCAGCGGTTCCAGTCGGCATTTGGAAACGGCGTTGCCTGCTCACCACTGACAACCGCTACCGAATACGGAATGGTATCGGTTTCCATGCGGGGAAAATTGGCAAAGACGCGCCCTTCGCGGGATACGGCCACGCCGGTCCACTGCACCCGCGACGTAGCAACAGGCGTCAGCGTTACGCCGGGAATGGGTGAATCATCTTCCGAATCGTCGGTACAACTGAATACGACGGCCGAACTGACCAGTAGGGTCAGCAGGGGTTTAAATAATGGTTTCATCTGTAGATCGTTGAGTATGGTCTGTTCACCAATACTATATTTATATAATAGACTAAATGTTTCGTCTGAGTCATATATTGATCCTGGACGAGCAAAAAAATGAGAAAATGGAGCGATGTATAGAAAAAACAGGAAAGCTTTCGATTATTACTAAAATTAAGTTTGATAACTAAAATTTAGTTATACCTTTGATTATGGAAGAATTAAATCACACCGAAGAAGCTATCATGCGTATTCTGTGGGACATCTCTGAGGGTGTTGTCCATGACGTAATTGCTCGGCTTCCAGCTCCCAAACCACCTTACACCACTGTCTCGTCAACGATTCGTTTGTTGGAGAAGAAGGGCTACGTAAAACATAAAGCCTATGGAAAAACTCATGTATACTTTCCCGCGATTGAGCGCGATGTATACGCCCGAAAAACCATTTCGGAAATCGTTCAACACTATTTTGATGGTTCGCCCAAAAATGTAGTTTCTTTCCTTGTTCAGGAAAAAGCGCTCAACCCAGAGGAAATCGAAGAACTACACAAATTGATAGAATCATACCGTAAAGCTTAGCCCTGACCATGCTTTCCTTCGCCTACTTCGTCGAGACCAGTATCAGTATGGTAATCTTCATAGGCTGCTATCGGCTTTTCCTGTCCCGATTAACATTTTTTACCTGGAATCGGATCTATCTTGTAGGCACGCTCCTGTTCAGTCTGATCGCTCCTTTGATCATCGTACCCACTCCAATCTGGTCAGTCTCTCCTACCCTGCCATCCGTACCGCGCTTGATAACGCAGGCGGTCGTCGTCTACCAGCCCGTTCAGGGCAGCCCCTTACTTAACTGGACGACCCTTTGTGGGGTGATTTGTGCTATTTACTGGCTATTTGTTATCTATCGACTCAGCCAATTGGCCGTGGATATTTTTTTATTACGCCAGGTAATTCGCCGTTCTGTAACTGAATCATTTGGTTCTGATCGCATCGTCTGGGTGCAGGAAGATTTCCCAACCGCTTCGTTCTTCGGGTTCATATTTCTAAACCAACATCAACGTCGAATCGACTCTTTGGCCACCATTATTCAACACGAACAGGTGCATTGCAGGCAATGGCACAGCGCCGATTGGCTCTTGGTACGTTTGGTTAGTGCCTTCTTCTGGTTTCACCCCTGCATGGGCTGGTGGCGGCAAGCCGTAGCTACCAACCATGAATACATTGCTGATGCACAGGCCGCCCAGACAAGCGACAAAACTACATACGCCCACTTGCTCCTGCAGCTCACCGCACAAGTCAGTAAAGTCTCAACGCTTCATTATTTTTCATCTTTTAATCAACTCAAATCCCGAATCATCATGTTACATCAAACTCGTTCGAAAGCCATTCAGAAAATGCGCTTTTTAGCTGTAATTCCCTTGACCATGGGTGTTTTGTTTCTTACTTCGTGTGAGCGAAACGACTTCAAAGCTGTAGAGCCCGCTTTATTGTCGGCACAAGCCATACTGCATACCGACCTGATCGGTCAGTGGGTTACCACAAATAATGTTACCATTAATAATAACGATGGAAAAACACCGCGCATCTTTCCGGAACGCCCGGGAAATGTGCAGACTGTACTCTCTCGATTAAGCCTGTACGCAGATGGTCACTTCGAGATGAGCGACAATCGAACATCTGTTAAACGTACCGGTAGCTGGAGCAGCAATCCGGTGGGTGTATCTGTAAAACTGGAGTGCGCCGACAAACCCAGTGAGCCCATTTACATCGATGTCACTTCGCTGGAGAATCGGAATATGGAAGCTTGGCAATATTACCCTGCCGACAAGCAATTATCAGGTGGAACAGTTTATTATAATTTTCAAAAAGAGTAATTTTTTTCAGTAAATTAACTAATTTTTAGTTATAAAACTATTTCTTAGTAGAAAGCGTTGAGAACTTTTAGGAAGCCACATCACTGTGGCTTCTTTTTGCCATTTCTAACTTCATAAGTAGCTCCTTACACTTTCCTGAGCCTATACATTTAACTACAGGCAACCTACTCGGCTTCTGCCGTGTTCTACACTAAAACCCTCCGGAAATATGTCAACTACCCGTTTTGCTACGTTTGTTCTCGTGCTGATCAGCCTGCTGGCGATCGGTTGTCAGCAACGCCCGGCCGGCAACTCAACGGCCGAAAAGGATACCCGCCCCGCCAAACTGCCGACGCTACAGCCCGGTGAGGCCGTCGCTACGTTTGCGGCCGGGTGCTTCTGGTGTACAGAAGCTCAGTTTGAATCGCTCCGGGGTGTGCGGGAAGTGGTTTCAGGGTATGCCGGTGGCGACCTGGAAAACCCTACCTACGAGCAGGTGGGAACCGACCAGACCGGCCACGCCGAATCAATACAGGTGTATTACGACCCGAACGTAATCCCTTATGACACGCTGGTTAAAGCTTTTTTCGTTGGCCACGATGGCACTTCGCTCAACCGGCAGGGACCGGACGTTGGTACGCAGTACCGCTCCATCGCGTTCTACCGGACCCCCGCAGAGAAAGCCGCTATCGAAGCGGCCATCCGGCGTGAGAACGAGTCGGGCCGATACAGCCGGCCCATCGTTACGCAGGTCGTACCCTTTAAAACCTTTTATCCGGCGGAGGTGTATCACCAGGGTTACTACTACGATCACCCCGGCGAACTATACGTACAGACGGTGTCGAAGCCCAAAGTGGAGAAATTTCGGGAACGGATGAAAAACTGGCTGAAACCGGGCGTTACCAGTTAATCAGTTTTCGGAAACTGGTTTTTGGGGTGCAGTTTTTGGGAACGGAAAAAATGAGGCATCTGGCCAACTCAATCACCGTAAACTGCACCCCAAAACCCGCAAACCTCTTCTGCAATTCGGCCTGTCCTACGACATTTTGTCAAGTCCCGCAACCGTTCGGCTTAATCGAATCTTGCGGATTTCGCAGAACCTCGTAACATTGTTCTGTCTTTCACCAACTGACAGACACCATGACAGAACCCGATCAATCCATTGGGCGTAAAATTCTGAGTTTCTTCATCAAAGATGAAGACCCCAACGCGGCACCGGCTACCGGATCGCCGGCCGGGCCCGCCACAAACGCGGCCCCCCGACCAGCGCCTGGTACGCAGGCTCCCCCCGGCCCAGCCACCTCCGCCGGCCCTTCGAAGGCCACGGGGACGGCGACCGTACCGCCCGGCACCATCGACACCAAGTTTGCCGAGCATTTTGCCAACGTCCTGGCGAAGAACAATCCACCCGGGCCCGATTATTTTGAGTTCCGCGAAACGCTGCGTGGGCTGAACGCCATTGGTCTGCCCGAAGACAAGCAGTTCCAGGCAGCGTGGGCCAGTTTCAAGGCGCTGGGCGGCCCAACGGACGTATCGACTCTGACCAACACCGCCAACCAGTATCTGGCGGCATTGAATAAAGACCGGGAAGGCTTTTCAAAAAGTGTGGAAGCGGCTCTGAGCGAACGCGTAGGCGGTTTGCAGAATGAAGAGAAGCGGCTGCAAACCGAGAACGAGGCCCTGGCAAAGCAGATTCTGGAGATTCAGCAGCGCATCAACGCCAACACCGACCGGCTTCGCGCCATCAGTGGCGAGATTGATGAGCAGAGTGCGAAGATCAATCAGAACCAGCAGAACTACGAAGCGACCTTCGCCCATTTCACGGATCAGATCAAAAACGACATCGCCAGAATGGCGCAGTACCTCAAATAATTAGCGAATGAGTGAAGTAGCGAATGTGCGAATTGTGCTGGACAAAGCATTCACTCATTCACTAATTCAGTCATTCAATCATTCAATCATTCAGTCATTCAATCATTCGTTCACAACATGGCAACCCCTGACTTTTCACAGATTGGCGGCAAAACGGACGTAGAGAAACGGTCGTTCTGGAGCCGCCCCGAAGGTATTCTGGGTATGATAGTACTGGCCGGGATTGCCGGCCTGGGACTGGTCTACTTTAACCGGGTCCTTGAGTTCCTGATCCGGATGACCTCGAACGTATTGACCCTGGCGTTACTGTTTGGCGCCATAGGTGCGTTGATTTTTCTGTTTACCAGTCGCGACGTACGGACGGCGGTTTTCTTCCTGTTCAAGTCGCTCATGCGGAGCATCACGGGTACGGTGATTCAACTGAACCCCATTGCCATCATGAAGATCTACGTCGATGATCTGAAAGAGAAGCGGCAGAAGATGCAGGGACAGATCGATACGCTGGCCGGGCAGCTCGTTAAACTGAACAAGAAGATTAACGAGAACAACGAAGCCATCAAGCAGAAGTTCGCCGAAGCCAACAAAGCCAGCACCATGACCGATAAACCCGGCATGCGGGAAGCGGCCCAACTGGCTACCATCGAAGGCGCAGGCCTGCAGGAAATGAACGAAAAACTTTTTCCGCTGCAGCGCAACATCAAGATGGTGCTGGCTTTCATGGAGAAGGTGAACCAGAGCGCCGACTACATCATCAAGGAAACCGAGATCAAGGTTCGGCTGAAGGAGACGGAGTATAAGATCGTGAAAGAAAGCTCAAATGCTCTCAAAACGGCCATCAGTATCTTCAAGGGCGACCCCGACAAGAAGTTTTACTTTGATCAATCGATGGAATACATCCAGGAAGACATGAGCCAGAAACTCGGCGAGATGAAGCGGGCCATGGACCTGTCGATGGACTTCATCAACTCGGTCGATATTCAGAACGGCATCATGTCCGACAAGGGTCAGGCGCTCCTGGAAGCGTATAACAAGGGCGAATTCAAACTGATTCAGCTCGATTCACCCACGCAGCCCGTCGTTACCGGCCCTAATCCCGCCAAGGACGCCGGGTATAAAAACCTTTTAGAATAAACCGGTTCGTAGTTTGACGTTATGCGCTCCAGATTATTATAAACTACGAACCACAAACAACTAACTTTTAACTCCTATGCAACGCTTAACCGTAGCCGGTCGGCTGCTTGTCACGGCAATTATTCTGGCCGCCCTTTTCTTTGCATTTCGCTATTTCGGAGGCAATGAGGCCCTTCGGAAACTGGCTCCAAACCAAACGGAGCAGTCGGAAACCATGCCCCGCGCTGATGAGTCGGACGCCCCGGAGTCGGCGCCTAATGAATCCGAAGCGTCAGACAACGGCTCGTCGTCCTCGTCTGGTTCGTCCGAAGCCGCATCGAGTAGCGACCGCCGTTCGTTTTCCTACACGCCCCCGGCCCCCCAGAACGGCAAGTTGAAAGGCGTGGTGGAACTGGGGGCCAGCGGCTTCAACTCATTCATCATTCGGGTGGACCCGGAGAAGCGCTGGAAGCTTGAAAAAGCCGAATTCGGCAACAGCCTGGTCCTGGAAAACATGGCCACGGACGATGATGTGCGGGCGGGCCTGAAAAGTTATATCGGCAAGATGCTCGACTACGGAGTGAGTGGCCGCGACATTCACTTCGTAGTCAGCTCGGGCGCGGCAAAAGCCGACGTAACCCAGAAGATTACCAAAGCCCTGAAATCACTCAACTACGTCGTCAACACCGTAACGCCGGAGCAGGAAGGATCGCTGGCGTTGCGGTCGGTGCTGCCCGCCGATTACGCCGACAATTCGTTTGTGGTGGACATCGGCTCGGGAAACACGAAGATTTCGTGGAAGGAAGGCGGCTCAACGAAAGCGGTAGAAACCCACGGCTCCAAATACTTTCAGAACGGCACCAGCGACGAAACGGTGTATAACGAGGTGAAAGCCATTGCAAAGCAGGTTCCTCAGAATCACCGCAAAACGGGCTTCATCATCGGTGGCGTACCCTACGAACTGGCCAAAGAAGTTCGCGATGGCAAGGAACGGTACACGGTCCTGAACACGCCGGCAAACTACAAAGTGGAAAATGCCAAGTCGAAGGCCGGCCTGAACATTTACAAAGCTATCGTCGACGGCACCAACTGCGACCAGTTTGTTTTTGACTTCGATGCCAACTTCACCATCGGCTACCTGCTGACGTTGAAATAATAAAAAGGAGGAAAGGGAGGAAGGGGAGGAAAGGAGAAAGGGAATGCTATCCGGTGCCCTCTTCTCCTTTCCTCCCCTTCCTCCTTTCCTCCTTTTTTCCTCCCCCTTCTCTTAATCAAGCGTTATCAACCGGCTGGGTTGGGCGGCTGGTTTAGCACCAACCGTAATGGTCTGGGTCGTTACGTTGACGCCGTTCGAAATTTCAACCTGATACGTACCGGCCGGCAAATCGTTCAGGTTCAGGCGGAGACGCAGCTGTTTGTCCTGTTTACCCATGTGCTGGAAGAACAGCACTTTGTTATTCATATCTTTCAACTGTACGTTGACAACACCGCCGACTTCTTTATCCAGCGAAATCTGAAGTTTACCTTCAATGGTCGGATAGATACCGGTTTTGTAGGTGGCGGCTTTAGTCCCACGACGGATCGGGTTTGTTTCGGCCTGCGTAGCAGACAAGGAAAGTACACTTAAGCCAAAAGCAACAAGCAGGGGTTTGATGAGCGTTTTCATGGTTGGTATATTTGGGTTTACTGTTCAGAATAGTGTCGGGTTAGCCCCGTTTGATGAATCAAAGGTATGGGCAATAACCAGTACTTTGCATAACATAGTACTTGAGCGGTCAAACAACCTGATAAGCGGACAGATGCTACCGTTTACGGGTACAATTCGCCGGCTTCACCTGCATCGTCCGGCACAATTGGCCTTCTCACAACGGAAGCGGCCCGGCACAAACATGATCTGTTGGTGCCGGGCCGCTTACTATGTATAGCCAAATGCCCGGTACCGACTGACGGTACCGGGCGATTAATCATCCTTTAGTTGCCTTCGGTGATGGATTGGGGCTGGGGCTTATCGGCCACTACCCCGGCCGCTTTCTGAGTAGCGGACTGGCCGTGATTAACCCGCTGGATTTTATAGTTACGTAAGGCGACATCCTCAAGCGGTGTATGCGGTACGGTCACACCTCCCGTTGGCAACTGGCCCGGAACAGGCTGTTTATAGTTGGCAACCGGGCCTGAACCCGTAGTCGGAGCGGTAACCGGAACACTCACCTGCGCTGACCATTTTCGGGCCGTGGCGGCTTTGTTGGCGTGCTTGTAGTTATGAACTGAGTACGTACCGTCGCTGCGCAGTTTACGATCATCCTGAGCGGAAACCATCGAAGCGCTGAGGCCAATAAGAGCTATTATAAAAAGGGTCGTTTTCATTGTATCCGATTTTAAAACGTGAACATCCTCACCCGCGGAGCGAAGGCCCCAAAGTCCCTTGACAAGGAAACTTGTTACGTGACCTGCAGCGCCTTACGATACCGACCTTCTGATCAGGCATCCGCGTCTGCCGGGCGATTTTGATACAACAAAGTTCGGAAGATGCCCGCCCCTAACCTCGGCAATTGGTCATGGCAAATACTGATAAATGCCAGTCCTGACTCCGTAAAAAGTTAGGGTAGTGGGTTGCCGGCCGATTAGCTCAAAACAATCAGCTGAAAGCATGACGGATTACCTTGAATAGACTTACCCCCTTTTCTACCTTCGTCTGCATGAACGACGTATGATGTCGTTCAGCTTACTGGTTCACACCGATGAGTCAGTGAGCGCTTTCACACAGATTTTCTAAAATTTCCATAACGATGAAACGTATTCTGGTAGCAACGGATATATCAACTAATTCAAGGGCGGCTATTCGGTTTGCCTGGCAGCTGGTTTTGCAGGAACCGGTATCATTAACCTTTCTGAACGTGGATAACGTCATGCGACCGCTGGGTGAAGTTCAGCCGCGGCTGGAGCAGTTTGTCGAGGAGGTTCGCCGGCAGCTTGCGGTAACAGCCGACGATTATTGCTGCGTCGTTGTCAACTCCTTTTCGGTGACCGATGCGATCATGGACTACGCCAGAAAACACCGGTTTGATTCTATCTGCATCGGGGCGCGGGGCGCCGGAACCATCGGAAAACTGATCGGTACAACGACGGCTACGCTGATCAACCAGTCTACCATACCGGTGATTGCGGTACCAGCGAGCTACCAGGCGTCTGCCATAAAGCATCTGCTCTACGCGTCCGACTTGACGAAGCTGGCGGCTGAATTAAAACAGGTTGTTGCAGTTGCCCAACCGCTGGGCGCTACGGTTGACGTCGTGCACGTAGTGGGGCCTACCGGACCCGAATTTGATACGGATCGTCTTCAGACAACGGTACGTCAGTTCAGTGATCCAACCATCAGCGTGTATGTTGAGGCAGCAATCATCGAACACAACCTGGCAGCCAACCTGGAGCAGATCATCCAACGGGTGCAGCCCTCGCTGCTGATTATGTTCACTACGCAGCGCTCGGGTTTTGTGGAACGACTGCTTTCCCCGAGCCAATCTGCCGAATACGCCTTCATTGGCAGTGTGCCCCTGATGGTGTTTCCCAAACCCTGATTAGCCGCGCCGTAACGTAGCCGTCAGCGCCCGGTTGTGTTCACTGGGCAGCAGCGGCTACCAACCGTCAATTGTAGTTTTTATTAAAACAACATACCTTATGGACAGTGTACGAAATTCATATTCTGCTGACAACATGGAACAGCCGCGTAATACCCGTTCGCCCTTACGCCTTACCCTGCTGATCGTTAGCTTACTGGGCCTGATTTTGACCAGTATATTTTTGTGCCGACGTAGTGTTCACCAAATTCAGGAAGCATCGGCCTCCATTTATAAGGATCGCCTGGTTCCAACGGCGATCATTGCCAGGCTAACCTCGCAGGTTTACCAGAAACGTTTATTGCTTGAGCCTTATGTGCTGGGGCAGACCAAGCCGCAGGCAAGCAACGTAGCGTCCTCGCTCGATCGGTTGAATCGTCAGATCGATTCGCTGTTAACGGAATTTGGCCAGACAAAACTGACGCCCAAAGAAGCGGATCAGTTCAATCGGCTCAAACAACGGCTGGCCGTTTATAATCAGCTGGAGGGTGAGATTACGAACAACCTGACTGATCTGCCGAAGGCGAATCAGATTTTCTTTGTCGGAACCGGGCGTACTGCCTTTGGTGAGGTATCGCAGACCCTGGCCGATCTGTCAACGTTGCAGGTAACGGTAGGCGAGGAACTGGTAAGCCAGTCGAGAGGTCAGTCCAACTACATTTATGTACTGACGGCCATACAGATTGGCCTTGTGCTGACGGTCGGCCTGAGTCTTTTCTGGCATCGTTTGTAGCTCAATAGTACTGGGTTTACCTGCAGCAGCGACGTATCGTTCGGGTTACTGCTTCAACCGGGCCAGCTTCTCGGCGTTCAGAATGGTGATGTCGCTGTTGTTGATGTCAATCAGGCCTTCGTTGCGAAAGTCGCTTAGCGTCCGGATCACGGACTCCATAGAAGCCCCTACCAACTGGGACCAGTTTTCCCGCGACAAGCTGATGGCCGCCCCCCCGGCGGCTGGGTTGGCTTCAATGAATTTACGCTGGTAGGTGAGCAAGGCCTCAGCAACCCGTTTGCGAACAGACTGGTAAGCCAGGTCCAGCAGGCGCTGCCGGTGAGCCGACATCTCACCGGCCAGCAAATGCACGAATTGATTCGCTACGTCCTGATTGGTATGCAGCAAGGTTGTGAAGTCTGCTTTGGGGATGGGGCAAATCTCGGCGTCTTCCAGCACCAGAGCCGATTCGATGTGCGCGATCGCGTCCAGTAAGCCTAAGTACCCCACAAAATCGCCGGGGCCATGAATGGACGTAATGTACTCGTTTCCCTTGGCGTCGGTCTTAAATAGCTTCACCTTACCGCTTAGAATGTAGAACAGCGACGTGGGCAACCCTCCTTCGGTGTAGAGAAACTGCTTTTTTTTGAATCGGCTGCTGGGATAGTAGTCGCTCAGCTTCGTACCGCCCTGTTCGGTCTTTGTAATGGTCCGCATAAGCTGCATCAGGTGTCCGGGCAAGGTTTTGGCAGCAGGGCGCACCTGCTCGCTTTTTTTGAGCCGTAGCTCGACCGCGTTCAGCAGCGCAATATCGTCGAAGGGCTTGGTCAGGTAATCATCGGCCCCCAGGTTCATGCCGTACCGAAAATCGGCAGCTTCGGCTTTGGCCGTCAAAAAAATAAACGGCGTATGAGCCGTTTGGGGGTCTTTGCTCAGAATGTGCAGAACGCCGTAGCCGTCTAAGTCAGGCATCATAATGTCGCACAGAATCAGGTCCGGACGAATGCTACGGGCCAGCTCAACGCCTTCTTTACCATTGCTGGCCTCCACAACATTATAGGGTGCCAGCTGTAAGATCTCGACGATGTTTTCCCGCATCTGGGGCGTATCCTCAATGACCAGGATGGTTTTCATACGGTAGCTGGCAGGGTGGCCAGGGGCAGGTTGACGGTGAAGACGGTGCCTACATCGAGCTGGCTGGTAAAGGTAATGGTACCACCCAGCAGATCGACGTAGCGTTTGACTACATAAAGGCCCAGGCCCGTGCCCTGAAAGTGAATGGCGTTGCGGGCCCTGAAAAAGTTGACAAACAGCTTATCCTTATCCTGGTCGGGAACACCAATGCCCTCATCACTCACGTCTATCGTAAGCTGGCCATTTCTAACGGCGGTGGTCAGGCCGATCGCCTTGCCTTCGGTTGAGTACTTACTGGCATTGCCCAGTAAATTGATCAGGATGTTCTTTACCATCCCCCCATCGAGCACTATGGACGTATCGCCCTCAGTGTGTGTATACAGGATGGCCTGCCCGGGTTTCATAACCGGCTCCATCTCCTCGATAACCTCCTGGCAAAACGTCGGCAAGACCAACGCAACCGGCCGATTAGGCACTGTCCGCTGCTCAATCTGGCTTAAGGCCAGGAATTCGTTCAGCAAGGCCGTCAGGTCAGCAACGGCGGACTTGATGCGATCCACGTGCCGTTCCCGTTTGGGTCCGTCCTGCTCACCGTTGTAGCGCCCGATGAGCGAAGCCGACATCAGGATGGTGCCGATAGGCGTTCGAAACTCGTGAGACGCCAGGGTTACAAAATTGGTTTTCAACTCGCTCAGCTTACGCTCCTGAGCGAGCAGTTCCGCCCGTTCATTTGCGTTTTGCTGGCTTTGCAGGGTCAGTTCTTCACACTGCTGCAGGACCTGCCGCAGCCGATCGAGTTCTACGGCCTGATCGGCAAGCTGCTGGCGGAGAAGGCGATTCTCCTCGTTCAGGCGGCCGACGGCATCGGGCGTGTTTCCAGCAAATTCCGGCGTCATCTCATTCATAGCAATAGTCAGTAAAGGCATCAGCTTCGTTCATTGCCTGGCCGACAGCGGTAAGCTTGTGCCCGACAAAGTTCGCGCAGGGCAACTCCTCAGGGTATGATCTAAACCGGGGCAAATTATGATAATTTGCACCAAAGCGCACGGGCCTGGATTTACATAATAAGGGCAATCAGCCGTTTGTGTATCACTTCAACGGGCGCTTTCGTCAAAATGGCCTCCATCAATTCACTTCGTCGCCGAAGTTCTTCGTCCAGTAATGGTAGGTACGTAACGTCCATGACCAGCACCAGCACACCGTCGCCGGCTTTGAGGCACACCTGGTCGTGCTGCGAAACAACCCCGTTCAGGATGAACACGTCGTTGTAATGCTGAGGAAGACCGGATTCAACAACCTGGGCCATCCGACGAATCAATGTGGTGTCAACCCCTTCGGGTATCAGCGCCGACAAGGGCAGGTTCATACAGTCTTCCCGGGTCACCCGCGCAATGGCCTGTAATACGGGATTGATCATCAGATACTGGAAGTCAGCAATCGGACCGTGCCTTTGGTCTGTATGGGTAGTGTTAGCTGCCTGGTAACGTACCGCTTCAAACAGACCAATGCCAGTCGTAGCCCGGTTAATCCGATCTTGTATCGGCTCCGACAGCAGCCATGACACAGCAAACAGGTCATCGTCTGCTTTCCATTCAGGCGTTCGTAGGAACGGAGTCATAACACGGTACGAGTTACAGGTGGTGCTTGCTTTATGCGTTCAGGGAGTAAGTTGTATGACGAATGTCCGTTGCCCTATCGTACGCTTTGCCAACCCCTAAAACTATACATTCGCAGTCATTTAATCGCTGTCAATTCGTTAAATACCAGCACGTTAACTGTCGTATCTTGTTTATCAGGAGTTCTGATTCGTTCATTACTGGATGAGACTGGAATGAGTCAGACCAAGTAAAATCAGAAAGAAGGCGTTCATTCCCCAGCCCGTTAGTTTAGTCATCCGCATGGCTGACCTGTAGTCTGCCCGACCCGGGTCACGGAGCACCCGGGGGAACCATCTCAGGAAAAAAACTACAGCGGGCAGCAGCAGCAGCAACATCAGGTAGAAAGGCCATTTCCCGTCGAAAAACAGGTAAAAGCCGGCAATCGAAACCAAAAAGAAAACAAGGGTACACACCAACGTACCGCGCACACCCATCAGCCGGCTGATGGTCATATCACCCCGACTGGCGTCTTCTTCGTGTTGGTAAACCTGGGTAACGGGGTACAAAGCCAGAATATTAAACGTCGCCAGAGCTCCGCCAAACAATACGCTGGGTTGTAGCAGGGCCGACAGGGGCAGGTCGTTGATGGCTACGTACATCATACAGTAGGTAAAACCACCCTGTAACAGGCTAATCACCAGCCAGCTTAAGACCGGGTATTTCTTGATCCGGATTCGATCATAGCTATACGCCTTCATAACCGTGCCGTAGATGAGTACAAACAGCACAAACGGCCCATTGACGAACACCCCCAACAGTATGGCCAGAGCATCGAGAGCCAGGGAAACCCAGAACAAATTCTTGTCGACGGGCGGGGGCGCTTCAATGCCCGTCACACTACCCTCATCCTTGTCGAAATAGCTGTTGTAGGCGTTGGCCGCCGGATACACGAACAGATGGACAATCAACAGTACGGCCCCCACGCGCCAGACTTCAATCGTAGGCGATTGACTCACGGCAAACCAAAAAATGGGCATTAAATAGATTGAGAAGGGTACGCGCAAGTGCAGCCAGATCGAGCGGACGTCCATGGGAAAGTGGAGAGTATGCGCTCAATTTACACAACTTTCGGAATCGGCACGCTTCGTATCGGGATTCGGTAGTGTCTCGGTTTGAATTAAGTCAAATATTTTATAATCTTGGAGTAAACCGCGACTAGTTCATACTTGACCTAAGCAAATAAACTCTTTTTTATTTACTGAGTTCAAAAGCGATGGAGATACTGGAAGTACTTGGAAGGTGGTTTTTTGAGTTTCTTGGCGCGGGAGGCATACAAGTAATTGTAAACAAATTAGACGGCGCAACCGACAACAGGAAGGGAGTTAGCCCAAAGACTCCAAAGCAATAACGTGCAATCTCTAGTCCGTTGGTTCAATAATTCGCTGAATGCTCATCGGGTGGCTGGCTAAACCCGCTTCCATTGCAGGAGTAACCCGTAAGGTCTTATGCACCTTTACTAAGTTGTAATATACGAAGTGTAACGCGATAGCGTGACAGTGATTCTCAATCTTTTTGCTGAATGGGTTAGTTAGCCGCGTAAACCGTCGCATGTGCATACGCATGGTCAGATTTTGCCGCTTATCGTAAGAGGTCGAAATATGTTCTTCGTCGGGCTTTCCAGCAATCACTTTTTTGATGGTGCCACCACATTCAGCCAGACTATACCGTTTTTCGTTGCTTTCGCCCTCTAACGAGCCGTATAGCTTAATCAGTCGGACAAAATCAATAGCTCCGTCAAACGTGGCATCAACTGCCGTTAAATAGGCTTAAACCAGGGTTTCGTTCAGCTGGCAATTAGTAATTTGTTAGAAAGCCAAAACATGACTAATTCTATATATTCAACGGAACATTCAATTAGTATCTTTGCTTTTGTATCCAATCCGTTCTTGTACGTCAATGAAACAAATTATCTATCTGGTTGACGATGACGAAGATGACTGCTATCTGGCTCAGCGGGCACTCCACCCACAGGCCAATTGCGACTTCTCCGTCTTTGGCGATGGTCATGCCCTGATTAACTTCCTGACTACCCACCCGGCCACCCCGCTGCCAACGCTCATTCTGCTGGATCTGAACATGCCTTTGCTCAATGGGTTCGAAACGCTGCGGATGCTCAAAGCCAATGCTGAATGGGCAAAAATTCCGGTCGTGGTGCTGACCACCTCCGACCATCCCGACGACCGGGCCCGGTGCTACGCCCTCGGTGCCGATGCGTTTCTGACCAAACCAGCCGACTACCGATCGCTCAATGAGGTGCTGGCGTCAGTCAGCAGCTGCTGGCGCAGCGTCCTGGAGCAATCCCACAACGTCTGACATTCCCGTTTCTGAACTGCTTGTGTCATCGCGGGCGGCTGGTGGTACTGACTAGTGCCCCGGCCGCCCGCTTTATGAATCGACGTGGCTTTGCAGACGCTGAATGAGCAAGGCCAGCAGCCGGCGCGTCAGTTCGGCTTCGTTGGCCTTAAAAGTTGACCACTCTGCCGGCGTAAACTGTCCCAGCACCATACCGACCAGGGTCAGCCGCAGCTTGGTATCTTCGCGTATGGCCCGTTCAATGTGCGCCAGTTTTTCCGCTCGGCTGAACCGGTCGAAAGGCGTTTTTCGTTTGGGCAGGTGATGCAGCCAGTACGTCATCAGACTCGCATCCAGCAGCTTAAGAACAGGCCGCAGGGTCTGGTTCTGGAATTGTTCGGCTACGCTGACGGCGGTTGGCTGGGTATCGACGACGGGCCGCTCCGGCATCTGACGCTCTTCGTTATTCATGGGCTTTCTCGTATAGAAACATAACCCGAAACTACGGCGCATCGGTTTGATCAGTCCGCACATTCTCCTGGTCTGTTTGCGTTTCGTACGTTACCCCATACCGGTCGGCGTTCTCTAATCGTCATTTAATTACGCCCCCTGCCTTTTTCTTTATTTTTGGCAATGGCTATTCCCACCATTCGCCAACAATTTACGTTCTGGCCCCAACTGGTAATTGGTTGTTTATCGGTATCTTTACTGACCTGCCGCCCTACTGACGCTGTTCGCCCCGGTGATGAGTCTGCGTATTTTCCGCTCACGGAGGGGCACTACGTAGTTTACGACGTCAGTGAACAGCAGTTTAGCCTGACCAGCGCCCCTGTGCAGCGGACGTATCAGGTGAAAGAACGGATTGAGCAACGCTATACCGATGCGACCGGTCAGCCCGCGTTCCGGCTGCTGCGCTTCCGGCGGAGCGCAACCCAGGAACCCTGGCAACCCGACTCGGTCTGGTCGGCCCGTCTGGTCAATAATGAAGCCATTCGTACCGAAAACGGACTGGATTTTGTTAAACTCGTGTTTCCGCTGAGCGACCGGCTGCGCTGGGATGGTAATCGGCATAATGCGGCCGGGTCCGACGAGTACGAATTGCGCAATAGTCGCCAGCCTTACCGCGTTCACCCAATGACCTTTGGCGAAACGGTGACGGTGGTGGCGCAGAACGATTCAACGCTCGTGTCGCAGGATAAGCGAGTGGAGGTATATGCACGACAGGTGGGGCTGATTTACCGGGAACGGATTCAGTTGCACTATTGCTCGTCGTCGCCCGGCTGTATCGGCCGTAATCAGATAGACTATGGGATTCGACAATTTTACCGCATTCGAACGTATGGTACGGAATAAAACCGGCTGGTTCTTTTTCTTTCTGTTGCTGACGAACCTGTCGGGCTACGGTCAGCCAACCACGGCGCGTAAATACCTCGTGCTGTTCCGCGACAAGACAGGCACCCCCTACTCCACGGCCCGGCCCGAGCAGTTCCTGTCGCCGAGGGCCATTCAGCGCCGGCAGCGGCAGAACATCGCCGTGCAGGAACGCGACCTGCCCGTAACCCCGGCCTACGTCGAGCAGATTCGGCAAACCGGCGCTACGGTCTGGTTTACCTCCCGCTGGCTGAATGCGGTACTGATCGAAGCCACAGAACCAACGATTGCCGCCATTCAGCGGCTGCCCTTCGTGAAAGGACTCGAATTTGATCGCCCTTTAAACAACGCCCGGATAGCGGCCGGCCGCAGCCGAACCGTTGCGGTACGTAGCAAACGCACCACCAAACTGGGCGAACTCGACACCCTGAACTACGGGAGTTCCCGGGCGCAGATCGCCCAGATTGGGGTTGATGTCATGCACCAGCGCGGCTACCACGGCGAAGGTATGCTGATTGCGGTGCTGGACGGTGGCTTCCTGAACGCCAACCGCGTTTCGTTCCTGCGGCCCCTGTTCGACGAAAACCGCGTTGTGGCGACCTACGATTTTGTGGATCGCGAAGCAAGCGTGTACGAAGACGATTACCACGGTATGTCGGTGCTGTCGGCCATTGCCGCCACGGCCGACAACCGGCTCTACGGCACCGCTTATAAAGCCTCTTTCATCCTGCTGCGGACGGAGGATGTGTTCAGCGAAAGCCGCGTCGAGGAAGCCAACTGGCTATTCGGGGCCGAGTACGCCGACAGCGCCGGCGTTGACGTCATTAACTCGTCGCTCGGCTATACACAGTTCGATGACCCCGAAACCAACTACAGCTACGAGGACCTGAACGGCCGCACGGCGCTCAGTACGCGGGCGGCTCAATGGGCCTCCGAAGCGGGCATCGTGGTGGTCGTCTCGGCCGGTAACGAAGGCAGCGATGCTTGGCGGTACATCTCGGCTCCGGCCGATGCCGCCGGTGCTCTGGCGATCGCGGCCGTTAACCCCACCGGGCAACGGGCCGGCTTCAGTTCCTTCGGCCCGTCGGCCGACGGCCGGATCAAACCTGACCTGGCGGCTCAGGGCCTCGGAACGGTGATCGGCAGTCCGGGCGGGCAGGTCGTCACGGGTAATGGCACGTCGTATGCGGCTCCACTGGTGGCCGGGTTAGCGGCCGGTTTCTGGCAGGCCCACCCCCGCCTGACAGCCGCGCAGGTAACCGAAAGCCTTCGCCGGTCGGGTAACCAATCCCTCAACCCTGATGACCAGCTAGGCTACGGCATTCCCAATTTTGCGCGGGCGTCGATGCTGAGCGATACGTCCTTTGCGTTTCTGCTTTACCCGAATCCCTTCAGCGATGCCGAGCGACTGACCGTTCAACTGTCCGGTATCGACTTTAATTCGGCCGTTGAGGCAACCCTGGCCGACGCCAGTGGACGGGTCGTCTGGAGCAACCGCTACCTTCCCAACGGACCATCCGGTTTTGTGCTGCCCCGATTGAGTCTATCGGCTGGCATGTATTTCATCACGCTCGTGGCTGGTGAGCAGAAACGTACCCTGAAGGTCATAAAACTGTGAGTATGGCAACCATCCGGCTCGAACGCGGGGACATCACGAAACTGGCCGTCGACGCCATTGTCAACGCAGCCAATACCAGTCTGCTGGGTGGCGGGGGTGTCGATGGGGCCATTCACCGGGCGGCCGGCCCCGAACTACTGACCGAATGCCGCACCCTGAACGGCTGCGCCACCGGCGATGCGAAACTGACCCGGGGGTATCGCCTTCCGGCCCGCTACGTGATTCATGCCGTGGGCCCCATCTGGCGGGGTGGCACAGCGGGCGAACCGGAGTTGCTGGCCAGTTGCTACCGGCGTTCGCTGGAGATTGCAACGGCTTACGAACTGACCAGCCTGGCCTTTCCCAGCATCAGCACCGGCGTTTACGGTTACCCTAAAGACCTGGCGGCCGATGTAGCGACACAAACGGTGCGGCAGTTTCTGGAACAGCCCACATCGCTGACCGACATCCTCTTCGTTTGCTTCGACGACGAAAATTTCCAGCTCTACACCGAGCGAATCTGAGGAAATACTCTACAGCGTCCGGTACACACCAGATGCTATGCCTTTGCCCCTGCAAAAAAATTTCAAGGCCCCGTAGGGGTCGGGGCTCCCTTCGCTGTCATACGATCAGAACGCAGTAATCAAACACACAAATCGTATGAACAGTAGTATAGCCATTGTAAAGAAATCGCTGTTGTTGTCAACCATTCTCCTGTCTGCTTCCAGTTGTTACATCAATACCATATCGCCGGAGCCGGGCCGGATCACGACGGAAGTACGCAACACGTCCAGCTTCACGGGTCTTGACATCGAAAGTGGCATCCGGGTAACGGTTACGGCCGGCACTTCTGAAACGGTGGAGATCGAAGCCCGCGAAGGGTACCAGCCCTACATCCTGACGGAGGTTCGGAACAACACCCTGCGCGTGTACATCGACCGGCGGCTGAGTAACCGGCGCGGTAGCGACATCCAGGCGTATATCACGATGCGCACCCTGAACTACGTATCCGCTTCGGGTGGGTCGCGGGTAACCACGGGCGATATGTTCCGCCCCGACCGGTTCGATGCGTCGCTGAGCGGGGGCAGCTACCTGCGCGTACCGGTCACAACCAACGCCATTACGGTCGATGCGAGCGGTGGTTCTGAAGCCAGCATCTCGGGCTCAGCGCAACGTATCAATGCCGATGAGCTGTCCGGCGGCAGTCGGCTGCTGGCGGCTGATCTGCGGGTAAGCAGTTGCACCATCGACGCGTCGGGGGGCAGCACAGCCGACGTCAACGTCAGCGATGAACTGAACGTCCGGGCATCGGGCGGCAGCATTGTCCGCTACAAAGGGTCGCCCCGCATCACGCAGAGCGTCAGTGGCGGGTCGCGGGTTACGCCACTGTAAGGTTTACAAAACGGGCCGGCGCAAGTCCGGCCCGTTTTGGGATCGATCAGACCGTCTGCCCGCCGTCGACGGTGAACTGCCCGCCAGTGAGATACGACGATTCATCACTGGCCAGAAACAATACCAGATTCGCTACATCGATTTCCTGGGCGTAGCGCTTCAGCGGAATGGCCTCGGCAAACTGCTTCTGCGCCTGCGTTCCCGCTCCCGGCGCAAAACCCTCCTCCAGCGACCGCATCATCCGGTTATCGACCGGTGCCGGGTGAACGGTGTTTACGCGAATATTGGCGGGTGCCCCCTCCAGGGCAGCGACCTTCATCAGCCCAACGACAGCGTGTTTGCTGGTAACGTACGCCGAGACATTCGGCGTACCGCGCAGCCCCGCTACCGACGACGTAATGATGATGCTCCCTCCTCCGCCCGACTGCATAAGCGGCATTACGTATTTCAGCCCCAGCCAGACGCCAAATACGTTGACGTCCATCACCTTGCGAAACATCTCTTCCGGATATTCTCGAATGGGTTTTACCACCCCTTCAATACCCGCGTTGTTGAAGAACACATCCACCCCACCCAGCTTTTCGACCGCAGCCTCCGCGTAGACCTTCACCTGATCGGGCTGGGTTACGTCGGCCTGTACGTAGTAAACCCGGTCCGAACCCAGCGTTTCAGTAACTTCCCTAAGTTTGTTCTCGTCCAGATCGACCAGCAGCACACTGGCCCCTTCGTCGAGAAAAAGTTTAGCCGTGGCGGCACCGATGCTCCCTGAACCACCCGTAATAATGGCTCGTTTCCCCTGTAATCGATTCATAATCATAGCATGAGGTTCATAAGACTAACCGCCCCGTACCCCTAATATTCGGTCGTCGTCAGGCTTTTATCGCCTTCAGACCATGCGCCTGAACTGGTTAACGATCAACGCCGTATTTACGCCCTCTGACAATCGTCAGGCCACGAACTAAGGCCGGTCATGGCATAGGGTTACGAAATGTCTATCTTTATAGTAGAAAATCGTACCGCTATGATCGTTACGCTCACGCTCAACCCAGCCGTGGATATCAGCATGACCCTGGATCGGCTGATTCCCGAACACAAGCTGCCTTGCTCGCAGCCGCGCTACGATGCCGGTGGTGGTGGCATTAATGTTTCCAAAGCCATTCACCGACTGGGTGGTCAGTCGCTCGCGCTGTTTACGGCAGGCGGCACCACTGGCCTGAACCTGGAAGGACTCGTTGAAGCCGAGGGGATTACGTACCAGATTATCGGTATCGAATCCATCACCCGTGAATCGTACGTCGTTACGGAAACCAGCACCAACAACCAGTACCGGTTCGGAACGCCCGGCCCGGTGCTGACGCCCGCCGAAGCGGCCTGCTGTCTGGCCCGCGTGGAAACCCTGCCGGCTATGGTCGACTACCTCGTTGCCAGCGGGAGTCTGCCGCCCGGCCTGCCGACTGATTTTTACGCGGAGATTGCTCACTATGCCAAATCCCACAACATCCGGCTGGTGCTCGATACGGCCGGTGAACCACTGCGGGCGGCTCTGGAGACAGGCGTTTTTCTGATTAAACCTAACGTCGGCGAACTGGCGGCTTTGCTTGGTGTGGACCAACTCGAACCAGATCAGATCGGGGAAGCCGCTACGGCCCTGATTCAGGCTGGCAAGTGCGAACTGGTGGCGGTGTCGCTCGGTCCGCGGGGGGCTATGCTCGTGAGCGCCGATGGGCAGGAATACGTTCAGGCACCGCCCGTTCGAAAGATGAGTACCGTGGGGGCCGGCGACAGCCTCGTGGGCGGCCTTGTGTATGCGTTGTCGCAGGGACGCTCATCGGCCGATGCCATTCGCCTGGGCGTTGCCTGCGGCACGGCGGCCACTATGAACGCCGGCACCGAACTATTCCATGCTGAGGACGCCGAGCGGCTGCTGGCCTGGATCAACCGGCAACAGACTGTTGAACCGGTCTAAAACAAGGGCTATTGGGGTATAACAGCAGGCAAACCGGCGGTTGATTTGTGCAATCAACCGCCGGTTTGCCTGCTGTGTAATTAGCAGTGACCGCAGCAGGTCGCAGCACCCCTGGCTTTTTCAAAACTCTCCCGCCCTTCTCTGAATGAAAACCAGGCCAGGCCGAGCATACCAGCCGCATCAATATAGGGTATATGAACTAGTTCGTAGAGGACACTTGACGCCAGCAGCACCAGCGACATATACATGCATACCATCGTGCATTTGCCATCGGCGATGATGGCAGCCGAGGCAAGGCGCTGGCCGGTTCGAATTTTCCATCTGGCCAGCACCCGCATGATGGCAATTGAAAGCACTGACACCAGAATTCCGGCTACGGTTGTGTCGGGTTGCCGGCCTTCGCTGATGCTTACTACGGCCCCAGGCAGCAGCCCCGCTACCAGCAGGTAAAAACAGGTGCCGGTACTCTGCAGGGCCAGTTTCTCAAAGCGACCCCGGCCGGCGTTGCCGTACCGGCGCAACCGGGCGATCATGGCTAGGATACCCACCCCGGAAATGACTTCAATGAAGCTATCGACACCAAACCCCGCCAGCGTCAGGGCTTCGTCCTGAACGCCGAAGTAAAGCGAGACGAACCCTTCGCCGAGGTTATACAGTACGGTAAAGACAGCCAGGCCAATCGCTACGTTCCACCCGTTCTGCACGGGCATCATACGGGTCGTTTCCATAGTACGGAAACATTGACAGGTCAGAAATGATTTTTTTCACCCCGAATCATGGTCCTCAGAACGGCTGTTTGTCTGAGCAGGCTGCCAATGAAACAACCTGCCCACCGATCATCAGCGGGCAGTTCCAGGGTATTGTGTTCTCTTCAAAACGTAGGCTGGGCGATCAGGTAGCGACGGATTCCGGCCCGGAATAGGCGAAAGTCGGCCGAAAAGCTGGCCATCGCCATCCGCAGGTACTGATGATCAAGCCGGTTCTCCCGATTTAGTACCGAGTCGGCCCGAACGCCATCGGCTACTTCCGCATTGACAAGCCGAATCTCATCGAGCAAACGCCCGGCCAGCCGGCGAAAGTGGTGTAGCTGGTTCAACTTGTTTCGCCAGCTATTCTCATCCGTTATTGTTGGATCGAGACTTTCGTTGAGGGTGCCAAGCAGCTTCTCCCAGAAATCGATTTCCTGAAGCGCCAATTGTAGCTCGCTGGTCCAGATCTGATGCAGCACGTGCACGTCGATCAACTGGTGGTATTTTTGGTTTTTCATCGATACGGGTGTGTTCAGAAATACGTGGTAAACGGAATCGTACTGGTATTCTCTACCGGCTGAGTACGAACCGGCGCATCGGCCGGCTTGTCGAACAGCGTCAGTAGCGGCACCCGGGGTCGGTAGGCAATCGACCGGCTGACACTGCGGCCACTCAGGGCGTCGAAGAGGCTGCGGTGATGCGGCAGCGTAACCAGCAGATTGACCGTATGCGTGTCGGTATACGCCTGAATACCCCGTACCACATCCTCGTCATGAATGACGTACTGATCGACCGTCAAATCACTGAGCGCCCGAAGCACGTACTGCTCACTTACCTCCGACACCGGCGTTTCTGCTGACTCCGCGTCAGTGATGGTCAGCAGGGTCACTGTCGCCCTCCGGCGGGAAGCCAGATCGTTCAGCAAGGCAAACGACCCGGCATCGTTGACCGACCGGTAATCCGTAGCCAGCACAATATGCTCCAGCGGCCGGATCGGTGCTGATACGGGCACCACCAGTACGTTCGTTTCAGCCAATTGAACAACCCCCGTTGCCACGCTACCCAGCCATTCACTATAGCCGGTACCGGTGGCTCCCAGTACAATCAGATCAAAGTGTTCCTGCCGCATCAGGCTCTCGATAACGCCCACCGGCCCGCCGGGTGCCACCAGCGTGCGGTACGTATGATAAGGCGGCTCCGGCGACTGGGCCACTTCCTGCCTGAAGCGCTGCAGGTTTTCCCCTGCCATCTGTATTTCGTCGGCCAGCAAAAACGCGGCCCCGGGGGCCATGGCGGTTTCGATGGGGTACGCATGAAGCAGACAAATGTCGGCGGCCGTATCGGCCAGCAGGGCCTGAACAAAAGCGAGCGCATGGCGCGAAGCCGCGGAAAAGTCGGTTGGCAACAGAATCTTATACATGGTCTGGCAGGTAGTTAACGTGTTCTGATTAATTCACCGTAATCTGTTTCTCGTCGTGATACTGCTGTCGGCCATCCGACCAGTTCAGCCGGGCCAGCCAGATGCCTTTGGTCAGCTGCGCCGTTGACACCACATGACGGGGCTTGCCAGTAGGCAGAATCGGTATCCGGACATCCGATCCGTTCGGCATTGAGCAGAACGTAATATCGCCTTTCTGAAACGACATCGGCAAAACGATTGCCATCCGCTGGGTGGTAGGTTCGAAGGTCATAGCTGCGCTGAATCAGGATTGAACGACCGAACAAAAATGGTGGGTTTTCGTCCCGCTGCCCATGATACGGGTCAGTCAGAAAACTGAATTCAATCACGTAATAACCTGAAGCCGATCACCGACAAAGCCGTTGACACCCGCCAATTTTACCCCACTCAAACCCGCTACTTCCCCTTCCCATGCGCCCCTATCTGCTCTCTTTTCTATTCGTACTGACCCATACAGCGGGCTACGCTCAGTCGACCGACGACTGGAACCGGCTCCGGCAGTACGCCTACAGCATTGGCATCGATCAGCTGTGTGACCAGCCGGACAAAACCTGCCTGACCCGCTACGTTACGGAGATCGTGTACGGGCATTCGCCCCGGCGAATCGGCTACCAGGGCGTAGCCGAGCGGCTGGACACCACCCGCATCAACCGCCTGACGGCGCAGTTGCTGGCCGGGGCCGACTGGTGCCCGCTGCTGGATTCGCTTGAATCGCATGACCGGGCCTATCAGCAGCTCAAAGCGTACTGCCTGCGGTGTCTGGTGGATGATTACATGGCCGATTCGCTAACGCTCGAACAGGTGCGGGAGACCCTCAATACGTACCGGTGGCTCAACCGGTTCGGCTACGAGCAGCGGGTTGTCGTCAACATTCCATCGGCCACCCTGCGTCTGATTGACCAGCGGGGCCGTACCCTGCTACGCAGCCGGGTGATTGTTGGGCAGCCCCGAACTCCCACGCCGGTGTTTACAGCCATGCTTCCGAGCCTGGTTATGTATCCGTTCTGGAACGTACCCCGCTCCATTACGATTGGAGAACTACTGCCTAAAATCAGGAAAAATCCGGTGGTTGTGCTGGAGCAGCTCAACATGCAGATCGTCAGCGGGAGTGGTCGCATAATCGACCCTGCCACGGTGGACTGGACGGTTCCGGCTACGTCGTTTCCGTATCGGCTGCGGCAGTCGACGGGCTGCGACAATGCGCTGGGGTTGCTGAAGATCAACGTAGCCAGTCCGTACGACATCTACCTGCATGACACCAACGCCCGGGCTCTCTTCGGCCGGGACAACCGGTTTTTGAGCCACGGCTGCATCCGGGTCGAAAAACCGGCGGAACTGGCGAATCGGCTGCTGGGGTACACACGCTTTCAGACCGGCTACCTGACAAGCTGCCCCGCCAACGCCCAGCCCAAACCGATCAACCTCCCCCGGGCCGTACCGTTGCTGATTACGTACAATGTACTGGATATCGACGAAGCGGGTGCCATACAGGTGTATCCAGACGCGTATCACTGGTGGCGCGTTTCGTTGTGAAGCGCGACGCCGGCTGAAGAACCGTTTACCAGTTGGCCCGGCGCAGCTTTTCCGGCTGAAGCACCCGGATACCACCCGTTGCCGTGATTTCGACCAGGCCGTCCTGTTTAAACTCGCTCAGCGTCCGGATCAGCGATTCGGTGGCCGTACCGATCATGGCAGCCAGGTCGTCGCGCGATAGCTGAATGGTGGCATCCGGCTGTTGTTCGTGCAGGCGCAGGAGCGTATCGGCCACCCGGCGCCGGAGCGAGCTGTAGGCCATGCCGAGCAACTGCTGCTCGCGCTCCCCTACCCGCCCGGCCAGTAATTTGATAAACTGCTGGCTTACGTCCGGATTAGCAAGCAGCAGTTGCCGAAAATCCGCTTCCGGGATGTACAGCAGTTCGGTGTCGTCCAGCGTAACGGCCGAGTCGGTATAATCGGTGTTTTCCAGCAGGGCCATGTACCCGAAAAAATCGCCGGTATGGTACAGCCCGGTGATAAACTCCTTGCCGTCGGCATTGGTACGGATCGTCTTGACTTTCCCGGATTTGATGAAAAAAAGCCGCGTCGGTTCGTCGCCCTCCGTGTAGACAAACTGCTTTTTCCGGACGGCATGCACCTTCCGGTCGGCCGAGAGGCTCTGCAGGTTCCCGACCTTCCTGGCCTCGTCGAGGAACTGATCCAAGCCTTCCTGCTGCAGGGGGTAATCGGCGCGGACATCGGCGGGCCCGATGTTCTGAAAGCGATTCAGCCGGCCTTCGATGGCACTGAGCAGTTCGGATTCGTCGAAGGGTTTGGTCAGGTAATCGTCGGCCCCCAGTTCCATGCCTTTCCGGAAATCGGCCCGCTCCGTTTTCGCCGTAAGAAAGATGAACGGCACCCCGGCCAGCTGCGGGTTCTTATTAAATATATGCAGCACACCGTAGCCATCCAGCACCGGCATCATGATGTCGCAGATAACCAGGTCAGGCTTGTGAGCCAGGGCTTTTTCCACGCCGATCTTACCGTTTTCGGCCGTATGGACCGTGTAGCCGGTCAGTTCAAGGATTTCGGCCGTGTTTTCGCGGATGGCGTCGTTGTCTTCAATCAGGAGAATGGTTTTCATAAGGAAGGGTAATGGTAATGGTTGTGCCCTGGTTCAATTCACTCTGGAGGTCGATCCGCCCTCCCATCAGTTCGACGTATCGGCCGACGATGTGCAGCCCCAGACCGGTTCCTGCGATGTTCATTACGTTGCGGGCCCGGAAAAACCGTTCGAACAGGTGTTCCTGATCCTCTCTGGAAATACCGATGCCCTGGTCCTCAACGCTGAGCGTCAACTGCCCGTCGACACCGGTTACCCGCACCCACACGACCGACTCCGGGCCGGAATACTTGATCGCATTGGACAGCAGATTGACCAGAATCTTACGGAACAGCGACGGATCGAGCCAGACCCGTTCATCGCCCGCCAGAGCCGTCCGGATGGTCTGCCCGGGCTTGAGCATACCGCGCATGCTGGCGATGGTTTCGTCGACCAGCTGCGCGATGTTGACCATACCGGGCCGGGCTTCGATCCGGCCTTCTTCCAGCTTGCCGACGGACAGAAATTCCTCCAGTATATCGTTGAGGTGATTCACCGACGTCCGGATGCGGTCCAGGTGCTTCTGGCGCTTGTCCTGCTGATCGCCCCCGGGGTATTTTTCAATCAGGGTGGCCGAAGTCAGCACGGCCGTCAGCGGAGTGCGGAACTCGTGCGACGCCAGCGAAACGAACCGCGACTTCAGTTCGCCCAGTTCCCGTTCGGCCGCCAGGACTTTGGCCAGTTCATTTTTCGACTGCTCCAGTTGCTCCAGCGTATTCATCAGCGCGTGGGTTCGGTCGGCCACTTTCTGTTCCAGGTTGGCGTTCAGCCGCTCGATATGGTCGCGATGGGCCAGGAGCTGCCGTTCGGCTTCTTTCTTGAAGGTAATATCAACGATGTAGGCCACTACGTACAGTTCGTTATCGAGCCGGAAATAGCTCAGGCTGATCTCAACCGGAAACACCGACCCGTCCTTACGCTGAGCGTGCAGGTCGCGGTTGTGCCCCATGGCCCGCACCTGCGGATCGGCATTGAACGAGTGCCGCAGGCGTTCGTGGTAGCGGCTCACGCTCGCGGGTACCAGTTGTTCGATGGCCTGGTGGAGCAATTCGCCGGGGTCGTAGCCAAACAGCCGGTCAGCCAGCTGGTTAGCAGAAACGATACGTCCGGCCGAGTCGCCGACGATGATACCGATGGTGGCGTAGGAGAAAATGGCTTCGTTGCGCCGGATGCTATGGGCCAGTTCGCGTTCGGCCCGGTGGAGCCGCCCCTGATCGATGAGCCGAATCAGCGCATACGAGCGATCGTTGGCCGTAAAGGCATTGATAATGAGCTTTCCCCAGAACGCGGTCCCATCCTGACGGCTGATGGCGGCTTCTTCTTCATAATGACCGGTCTGAACAATGCGCTCCACCACTTCCATGCGCAATTCGTCGGCGAGGGGCTGGGCCCGCAGCGACCGCGACCGAACCGGGTCGTTCAGCAGGGCCTCTTCCGACGCAAAGCCCAACAGCCGCACCCCCGCCTGATTAACGCGGAGAAACCGCTCGTTGGTCAAATCATAAATACCGATGAAATCGTCGCTTTTCTCAAACAACAGGTCGGCTACGGCGCTTGAATAGTGGTCCGTGAGCATACAATGGCTGGTCCGGCACTGGTTTTTGCCGGTTGAATTCCCATCAAATTTCGCGATTTTACAAATATCCGTCGATAATCAGCGCCCGAACTGACAAAGATCAGTGTCCCTGCGGGCAGAATCTCTGAGTTTTACGGAGTAATGAATCAGAACCCGGCCAGTGACGTAACGGCGTTCGAAGATTTTTGATTTATGCAGTCCAGCGACACATCTCCCGTTTTCGTTCCGGCCAAAGCAGCGGTGCTGCTTGTGTTTATGCCACCGGAGGGGGCCGACCGACAGCAACGGCAGTCGCTGGCAGCGCTGGCCGACACCCTGCAACGCCACCTCGATGGCTCGGTACGGGTGCTGAAACTCGATGAAACAACGCATCCCGACGTTGTGCGCAGCTTTGACATTGCCCGCCTGCCGGCCTTCGTCCTGATCCGGCGGGGGGTTGAACTGTGGCGACACGAAGGACTGGCCGACGAACAGACGCTGACGCAGGCATCCCGGCAGATGCTGGCCGTCGGGCGGAATGGCCTGAGCGCTCCTTGAAGCGCTTCGGCTGATCGGGATCACCTCCCTGCCTGATGGGGCTCATCGTGACCTGTTCGCCTATCGGCCATTTTTACGACCATAACCAACAGCTCGTACCGTATCAACTTTATGCCTGCACTACCCTATTCTTCCGTCGATCAATGCCAGTCGGCCAATCAGGCCTGGAACGTAACCCTGTCGCTGTACGAACAGGAGATCGATCTGCTGCTGGTTCAGGTGGCCGAACTGCTGAGCCGGTCGCCCTACCGCAGCGTACAGCATTATCCGGAGCAGTATTATCATGACCTGAATCAGTTGCGGGCGCTGGTGCAGCAGGTACGCCACGAACGCCTGTGCGAACACCCAATCTGTACCCTGGCCCGGCAACAGACCTGCCCGGCCCCGCAGTTCGGCAAGCACACCAGCCTGCCCGGTCTCTGGACTGCGCTGGCCGATGAGTTTACCCGGCTGAAAAACGGCTGCTGCCAGCTGTTCACCCACCTGGTCAATCTGAATCTGCTTTAACCTTCCTCGTTTTTAACTAGTTATCTGCTTATGAAACGCATTCTGGTTCCAACCGATCTTAGTGAACTGGCAAACCGGGCCCTTCCGGTAGCCGTACGTCTGGCCCGCCAGTACGACGCTGACATCTTCCTCGTTCATTACCTCCCCTTTGCTATCGTCGACCCGGGCCTGACCGAAGCGCCAACGGCCATTACGACTTACCTCAACGATCGCGAAGAGGAAGTGGAAGCGGAGCTGACCCAACTCGCCCGGCATCCGGATTTTCAGGGCGTTACCATCCACCCCGTGGTGAAACGTAGTGACCGTGGGCTGTTCGGGATGCTGACCGACCAGCCCGCCGACCTGATCGTGATGGCGTCACACGGCTCGTCCGGGCTGGAAGAATGGCTGTTTGGCTCCAACGCCGAACACATCGTGCAGCAGGCGCATTGCCCGGTGCTGATTATTAAAGAACAGTCCGGCCCGTTCGATCCGACGAACGCGATCTGCGCCATTGATGCCGACGACCGGCTTAAATCACACCCGACCTGGCCTTTTCACCTCGGTGACGGCGTTCGGCAGTTCGTATACGTCATGACCCCGACCGATGGCCGCGTTACCGATGGCATCCGGCAGTGGATGGCCGAATTTGCCGCGACTAAACAGATCACCGATTACGACCTGACGATTTTTGCCGACAGCAACGTACCGGATGGCATCATCCACTTTGCTGAAAGCCGGGGCGCCGACCTCATTCTGCTGTTTACGCACCAGAAAAGCGGGCTGCTGCACCTCGTCAGCGGCAGCGTAGCCGAAGATGTCGTCAATCACGCAACGATACCGGTGTTGGTCATGCCGGTGGCATAGTTGTCGCGAACCGGCAACGTACTACCCTGATCCGGGCTCCAGCGCTGCCACTCGCCCAGCCGGTCGAGCCGGTAAGCCCGGTTTTCCAGCGGGTCAATCGCAACCAGGGTTACCCAGCCATTCAGAAACAGCGTCTGCAGCGTTTTCTGAGCCTGTACAATCCTGTCAATGCTATGCCGGGGGGCATGCACGACCGTTAGCAGCCGCTGGGGCACGTGGTACGGCGTGTCGTCGGTACGGTACACCGATTGCAGCGGCAACCCATGCATCAGGTCACTGGCATTGCCCTGCATGACCCCCAGCTTGCCCGCTACATTGTGGGTAATCTTGCTGCCACTGCCGTACGCTACGGGATCGAGGGTCGAGAACAGATACTGACTGTTGATCCACTGGGCCACAACCATCGGGGCGGTCAGGATGGTTTGCAGCGATGACAGGTCCGTGTCCTGCTGCCAGTCATACGAGTGCAAAAAGCAGCGCCCTTCCAGATCAAGCCCTTCGGTGAGCCGGCGCGGTCCGACAATAAAGGCCGCATTGCGGGCCAGCCCCCACTCCGGACGTACCTCGGCCCAGTCGCTGCTTCGGCGCAGGGTCTGTTTCACCGGATCGCGCCCATCCGCATCCGGCCCGAATGCCTGGCACCGGTTTGACGCATTAGCCGCCTGCGCAGCCGTCAGATCCCGTTTCAGCCGGAGCAGAACCGGCAGGTGATGCCGGTTTGCATCGGCGGTTTCGTAGAGTGTTACGGCGTCGGTCGTGGTGTTGTGTTCAGCGGCCAGAAACACCGTACTGGTCGGGATGCGGATGCCCTTTTCCGCCAGACGAGCCCTGACCAGGGGCGTATTCAACAGGGTAGCCAGTATTCTGGCGTTCGGACCGCCGTGGTTACCACCGCAGGCACCACACTCTAGAGCCGACGCATACGGATTGTTCTGGGTAGCCGCGCCATGCCCACAGAAAACGACCAGCTTGCCGAAGTTACTGGTCAGGCCCATCAGCCGCAGGGCCGTTTCGGCATACGCTACCTGCTGATCGGGTGCGATGCCGTGTTCCGGGTGGGCGCCCACCACATCCGGCGCCGTCAGCAATGGCGGCCGCACCGTTTCTTTGAGCATGCGCCGACCGTTCACACTGATCACCGGCGCCAGCGTACGCCCCAGCATCAGTACCCCACAGGCTGCACCGAGCGTCTCGACGAGCGCAAATGGCGTAGCGAAATTGTATTTCAGGTCCTCGTAGAAGCTTTTCAACAGGGTGAGGATGCGCTTGCCACGCTGAAAACGGGTTACCTGCCCGGGATTTTCGACGAGTGGTTTTTCGTAGATATCATGCCGGGGTCTGAGCAATACCGGGCAGGCATCGTGCGCTTTATCCTGAACGAAATCATGCAGCCGAACCGGCAAGCCGAAAAATCCGGCGAACCCAAGGGTTTCGTAAGCCCCTAACGCTTCCAGCCGACGCCGAAACGGCTCCGACCGCACGTCAATGCAGAACACCAGTTGCGCATCCGGACGCGCTGCCGGCTTCGTGAGCTGATGCGTTGATGCCAGTACGTTTTCCAGCAGCGCGTTCCGATACGTCGTTTCGGCTTTTTCGAGCTGGGCAACGGTTTGCGAAAGGATACCCGGAGCCGGTGTCGATTCCGGCTGCTGCCGACCCGCTTCCGGCCAGATAACGCAGGTGATGGCCAGCCGAACCGCCAGAAAATCGACCAGCGTAGCCGGGCAAGCTGCATACGAAGGCGGCTGTTCCTGCGACCGCCATTTGATGTACCCCGCCCAACCGGGCAGATACGTCAGGGTTTGTTTGAGGAATGGTTCGTGGTTCGTTTTAGGTACGTTCAGGCGATCAAGACTCAGCAACAGGGCGTCCTCAGCCTTCTCGGGCAGGGCCTTCAGCCAGTTTTTTACGGTCCGGTTGTGCTGGTGCAGCTGGTCGTCAAACCGGGCCAGGTCTTTCCACGCCCGGTAGAAGCCTTTATGCCGGTTCGGCATGGTGATCGTGGCCTGGCCGTCGTCCGTGAACGCCAGGCACCATTTGATCACCTGCAGGTTCACGGCTTCCAGTTCCGGCGGTACCTGGGGGTGTTGAAACAGACGCGCACCATCGGCCAGCGCTTCTTCAAACGGAAGGGCTTCCAGCCCCTGCAAGGGATTACAGGCAATAAACGTCCGCAGGGGCCATACGGGCGACAACAGGGTAGCGGCATTGGCAACTTTAGTTCGTATTTCGGCCCGGCCGGTGGCTACGGATAACGGGATGATGGACTGAAACGTGGTCTGTGCCTGCATGAGTAATGGAATATATTCAGGTGTCGGTTATACTTGATAGGTTGTGCGAACCGGGGTGGTGGTTGCGGGGTCAGGTTGGCTGCCGTTCAGCGCTGCAACGTACAGATAGGCCCAGAAACGGGAAGCCTGCAGCGCAGCCAGCGGCTTCAGGTTCATGCTCAGCCAGATCAGTCCCATCAGCCCGAGGGCCGTCAGGTGCAGGCTGTTCAACGGCTGGGGCTCCGAAATTCCAAGCGGCCGGAACAGCGTTTCTACACCATGCACACTGACTCCGTACAGACAACCCGCTACAAAAGCCAGCCCTACCGCCGGAACAAGCCGGCTACGCAGACGGCCCCCGGCCAGGAGGGTTTGCGCCACCTGGGTTGTCGCAATGAAGGCGAATCCAATCAGAACGGCGGTAGTGTCGGCGGCCAAAAAGGGCTTCTCACTGACCAGCGCGAACCCATAGGCTCCGGCCACGCCACCCAGACAAGCCGGCAGAAAAACGGCCAGGTTACCGGTCCGCTCGTCGATGGGCCGGCGTTTTTCCTGCAGTACGGCCCCTCCGCTCAGGAACAGAAAGGCTTTGAACAGGCCGTGCCAGCACAGATGCGCTACGGCCGCCGGAAACAGGCCCAGCCCGCACTGCATCACCATGAACCCCATCTGCCCCATGGTAGAGCAGGCCAGCATCCGTTTTACATCGCTCTGGATTAGCTTCCAAAACGTCCCGACCACCGCCGTAATCACCCCTACGGTGAACAGCACGTGCAGCAGGCCATGCTGAGCCAGAAACAACGGGGCAAACCGAACGAGCAGAAATCCGCCCCCGTTGACCAATCCGGCGTGCATCAGGGCCGATACGGGCGTCGGGGAGTTGAGCGAACTGGTCAGCCAGCGGTGGAAAGGCAGCAGGGCCGACTGCGTCATGGCCGCAAGACTGATGATGAGCAGAGCCGAAGTCAGCGCATTCGGGTTCACCGTACTCAGATCCGTGTGCAACAGGGCGTGGATCGACGCCGTACCGAAGGTAGCCGTCAGGATGGCGAACGCCACTGCCAGGAAGAAAAAGCCCGCAAAGAGCACCTGCAACGCCAGCAGGCCGGACTGGTAAGCGGCCCGCCAGTCGGTTTTGTGCATCATCAGCCGGACCAGCAGCAGGTTGCTGATGCCCCATCCCGCCAGCAGCAGGCCCAGATGATCGGCCAGCACCATCAGCAGCGCCGAACTGGTTATAGCCGACAGCAGCATGAAGTACAGCCGGTAGTTCCGATCACCGACCAGGTAGCGCAGCGAAAACTGGTGAACAATACCACTGACGAACAGAATGAGCGTGGCCATTACCCACGATAAAGCATCGCCCCGAAGTCCGGCTACCGGCTCCCCCGCGGGATTTTGGGTTGTCCAGAGTAAGCCCGCTACGGCCACCCCCCATCCCAGCCAGATCAACCGCGTCGTTAGAAGCGCCCCTTTGTCCGGCTGTCGGCGAAAAAAGAGTCCATTGCCGATCGCTCCCAGCAGGGGCAGCCCAATGAGCAGACTATAGTGGATTAACGGCTGAAACAGGGTACTAAACAGGTAGTTCATTCGCTTTTCTGATATTGACGCTCAAAACTACATGGGCCGCTGATCGCAGAAAAACGAATCTTTTTTATAAGATCTATAAGGAAAATTTATACAACTGCTTTAGTACCATAAATTATTGTTTATACCACACGCTGCACGTTCCAGACACAGTCAATCGCCCATCCACGAACGGAACTCTCCGGCCCTTTCGCGGCTGATAAAAACTTCATCGGCGATGATGGGCTTCAGATCCAGCTTCAGTCGGCCATTGAAATGCACATGAACCCGGTCAACCGCTTTGGCATGGATGATGAACTGGCGGTTAGCCCGAAAAAATTGCTTTGGATTCAGTTTTTGCACCAGTTCGTCCAGGGTATAATCAACCACCAGTGATCGGCCATCCCAGGTCCGGACAAACGTCAGCCGGTCTTCGGTGTAGAAATACGCCATGTCACCTACTTCGACCGGAATCAGCCGCGATCCCTGTTTGAGCAGAAACCGCTCGGTATAGACTGGCAGGGCACTGTCGCTGGGCGTGGGCGTCCGGAAAGCCGCCACCAGGGCCCGCAGATCAACGGCCGGGCTGGGTTGCCCGTACAACCGGCGCAGATCGCTGAACTTGGTCAGACTCCGGCGCAGCGAGGCCTCATCGATGGGTTTGAGCAGGTAATCGACGCTGTTGACCCGGAAGGCCCGCAGTGCGTACTCGTCGTAGGCGGTCGTAAAGATCACCGGGCAGCGTACGTCGACCCGCTCGAAGACCTCGAAACTCTGCCCATCCACGAGTTCGATGTCAGCGAGGAGCAGATCCGGCGGCTCGTTTTGCCTGAACCAGGCCGTAGCTGCCTCAACGCTGTCGAGGGTTGCCAGAATGGTGGCCGTGGGGTCGTAGTCCCGGATCATGGTCTGCAATTGTCGGGCGGCCAGGGTCTCGTCTTCAATAATCAGGATCGTCATGGAGCAATCAGGGGAACTTCGACGGTAAAAAAATCGGGGGTTTCTTCAATCAGGACCGTATCATGGCCCAGCAGCCGGTATTTCTGCGTAATCGTAAGCAATCCTTTTTTATCCGACGTTACGTCGGCCCGCGCTTTCCGCTGCAAGTTATTCCGGACGACCAGTGTCGGATGACCGTTGCTGCGGATGGAGATGGTCAGCGGCCGGCTGGCCGATACGATGTTGTGCTTGACGGCGTTCTCGACCAGCAGTTGCAGGGTCAACGGTGGGAGCCGGTACGCCCGGTAGGCCGGATCGATGCCTACGTCAACCCGTAGTCCCTCATTGAACCGGGTTTTCAGCAGGTTCAGGTAGGCATGGGTGAAGGCCAGTTCGTCTTCGAGCAGAATCAGGGGCTGTTCGTTGCTTTGGAGCAGGTACCGATACACCTGCGCCAGGTCGCCGATAAACTGCACAGCTTTGCTGTTTTCGTTGGTTTTTACCAGCGCCTGCAGGGTGTTCAGGCTGTTGAACAGGAAATGGGGCTGCACCTGGGTCCGGAGGAGACTCAACTGAATTTCGAGCTGCGTCCGCTGGAGTTCTTCGGCCTGCCGCTTGGTACGCAGCCACTGGCGGAAAAAATACCGGGCTTCGTAGATGGATACAATAATGGTAAAGTAAAACAGCCCTACGCCGTACATAAACGGAATATCGCCCGGCTCCCAGTGAGCCGCGTCGGTGAATACGTAATAGCGCGTCAGCAGAATCCGGGCGACAACCAGCAGAGCCGTTACGGGTATACCCAGGCCCCCCAGCCAGACAAGCCGCTGATTCGTACGTTCCAGCCCCGCAAACCGACGCTGCGCCTGCAGGATCAACCAGCGGATCACGAACCACGACAGGTACAGCGTAAAGATGCCGTACGTAATGAAGCGCCACCGGTTAATATCGGCGTCGAGCAGGGTGGACAGGTTAAAAAAGAGCGTAGCCACCACCCACAGAACCAGCGGCCCCACGATGCGTAGTGTTCGATCGTTCAACGAATGCATACGGCGTCGGATCATGAAAAAAACCGTTTCCGGGACAGGCTCAGTACGTTGAGGTGCCCTTGGAAACGTTTGCTCATCAAAGCTACGCAACCCCTCTCGGATCTGGTGCCCGGCGCGTTTGAAGCGTCGGAAATCCTGCGCGAATAGTACGAAAGAAAGATTGATTAGCGCAGAGACTGGTTTACGCCATAAAAAAAGCGGCAATCCTACTGGATTGCCGCGTGTGAATGGTGGAATTCGGATGGTTTAGTTCAGACTGATCAGGCGTGTGGCCGGTACCGGCTGGGCAATCACAAAATCATGTTTGATTTCACCAGCTTTGTTCTGAACCACAATCCGGAATTTACCGGCGGGCAACTGCGCTACGTTGAATTTAACGTGGTAGGCACCCGCCTTCCGGTTCGTCACCTGCGTAGCCAGTACGTTGCCAGCTTCGTCGAGCACCTGAACGTATGAACGCTCACCGGCGGGCTGATCAACCATAACGTTTAGCACGGCGGCCGATTTTGACGGGAAGATCATCGACCGGACAGCCGCCGGGGCCGTTGGGTTGGTCAGCGCAGGATCATTCAACGGCCGGGCGGTAGCCGCTTCGGCAGTCAGAAACAGAATGGCACCAAATGCACCTAACAGGGTGAGGGCCAGTAACGCAGTTTTCAGGAAGGTTTTCATTGTATTTGTTGTTTGGTTGTGTGTGTTGTTTGCTGTTTGCGATTCAAAGGTAGCACAGCTTAAAGCACTCATTCACAGACATAATGTTGAGTCGGTTATAATACTGTACGAAGTGCGGCAAAGACAGGTTGAATGGTAAATTGCCCGGCTCTGCACGCCGGTTATTCTACACCCCTACGCCCAGCTCCACCGCCAGACCGAAGCCGACATGCCAGAGGGCGTAGTGCCCCAGCCGGATCGAAAGCCCGGCCAGGAAGCCGTAGCGCCGGAAGAAAACGGCCTGCAGAAAATTCATGGCGTAGCCCGTACCGAAGCTGTAGATGATCAGCCCCGGCGAATCGGTGATTAGCTGCTCCAGGGGTTCAACGAGCGAGGTTAGCCCGGCCAGCACCCAGAACAGCCGTTCGTTTTTTTGATCGTGGAGCAGAAACCGCCCGATCAGCCACATCAGCAGCGGAATTGGAATGAGCCGGTACAGGCAATCGGTGTAAAGCGCCCCTGAGCCGTAGAGCAGCATCGAGTAGGGAAACGGCTGCATAAACGGCGTCAGCGACGTAACCGGCTGCGGGTGAATCACCAGTTTGTAGAGCAGCAGATCGGCGAGTCCGAAAGCCAGCCCAATCAGCAGCGGGCGACCGAAGCGGTACCAGCCACTCACACGGGCATCCAGCAGGTCGGCAAAACCGGTGCGGGGTGCCAGCCAGATACCCAGTCCGCCCAGGGCAACCAGCAGAACGCCATCTACTCCGAACAGGCGAATGGCCGGCGCTGTCAGGGTGGAACCGACCAGGGCCGTAACGACCGTCAGCAGGATCAGGGCGGCATAGAGCCACAGGGAAGCAGACGATGTTTTCATGGCATCAGGCGATCCATCAGGCTCTTGTCGGAGCCGTTTCCATTGTTTTTATAGAGAACAAATATTCCTTTGTTTTTCGGAAAAAACAGCAGATTGGCTTCAATGCCGACCGAACCGCCGTTGTGTCCGTAGGCCGTTCCAAGCCCTGTTTTCCAATGTTCTACGCCCAGGCCATACTCACAGTCACCGCTGGGGCAGGTCGGCAGCAGCGTCGGCTTGACCATCTCCGACAGGGAGCCTTCGGCCAGAAGGTTGCCGTTGAACAGCGCGTCGGCGAACGTAGCCAGGTCAGCGGCTGTGGAGATGATACCGCCGTCGGCTCCCCCATCGGTGTCGGCCCGATCCCAGTGACTCACGTCGTACAGCCGGCCATTGCCGTAAAGATCAGCATACCCCCGGACTACGTTTCGATCATCGCGGACGTCCAGATACGTATCGTTCATACCCAGGGGCCTGAAAATCCAGCCATCCAGCACCTCATGCAGCCGCTGTCCGGTTTTCTGCTCAATGATCTGTCCCAGCAGCCAGTAATTGGCATTGCTGTAGCTCCAGGCAGTGCCGGGTGTGAAATGAAGGGGCTTGCCGTACACGTACGTTGTCAGTAACTGCTCCGTCGTCAGCTTGAAACGCGCCTGGTAATCGTCGACAATAGACAACTGGTAGGCAATGCTTTCGTTGGGCGGATCAACGATGCCGCTGGTATGCGCCAGCAGGTGGCGGATGGTGATCTGATCGGCCTGCGGAATTCGACCCTTCAGACCGGGGAGCAACGTAGCCAGCCGATCGTCGAGCCGCAGCTTACCCTGTTCCTGCAGTTTCAGTGTAGCCACCGCCACGAACATCTTGGTGATGCTGCCCACCCGAAACTGATCGCAGACCCGGAGGTCGGTCTGGTACGCCAGATTCGATTTGCCGACGGCGCCAATCCAGCGCGGTTCGCCGGGTTTCTGAATCAGGAGAAGGCTGCCGGGTGCGTTCGCTTTCCGCCGGTACTGCAGCAATTCGGCCAGGTAGGTCTGGTGGCGGGGGTGGTTCACATACGAAACCGGCGAACAGGGCTCCGATGGGCTCTGCGGTACGTCCAGGGATTCACAGCCGGCGAGCAGAACAGGTAGTAGCGTAAGGATGTATCTTGTTTTCATCAGGTTGATCAGGATTTGGGGTGAAGAAAGAAACGGGTGCCGATGTGGAAGGCCGAGTGCGGTAGCACCGGGATGCCGCGGTTGCTGAAGGGCGTTTCGCCAAACAGTTCATACCGGGCGTAAACGCTGATCGGGGTGGGCGTAAATGGCCGGAACCGGTAGCCAACGCCTGCACTGACGGACGGCATCACCCGAATCAGAAAGCGGGATGCGGGCTGGTAGTCGCCGGTTTCGGTCTGCCGGTAGCTGCGTAACTGCTGCGACAGGCCAAGTCCCCCTACGCCGACAAAACCTTCCGCGTATAGGTTGCCGAGGAATTTCCGGTAGCCGAATTCGGTGTTCAGGTATAAGCCGCTGTGGACAGTCCGGTGGTGGTAGAAGCCGAGGTTCAGGGTTTGAATCAGTTGGGAGCCGGTACGATTTCGGTAGTAGAACTCGGTACCGATGCGCACACCAATATTAGGTGTACGCAGAAAGCCACGGAACGTTGGGAGGCTGACCGACTCAGAGAAGACGGAAACCGTCAGTGGTCGCGATGTGGGCGGTGATGGCCGGTCCTGGGCCATACTTATCTGGGGAGCCAGGAGGACCAGCAGTACGTGTTTAATCAGGGTGTTCATGGTAGTTATTGGTTGTTTGGCCAAAACTAAGCCCCGGCCTGCCGAAGCGGACCGGGGCTCGTTTGAACCGGCGGAAAACAAACGCGAACCGACCGGCTTTTCGCCTGAACTGTTTACCGGCTCACCGGTAGCTGTCAGCGAATTTATTAGCGCAACCAACCACTATGCTCATCTACCCGTGACAAAGGGGAATGGCTTTCATATCATCGACCGGCCCCAAAGGCATAGCCGGGTAAATCCCCAGCCCTCTGATAAGCAGCCACGTTCCCAGCAGAAGTGTAACAATCGGCAGCGCCCGGCTGAATTGCCGACGTAGCGGCTGCGACAGATACCCGGTCAAAACCCGAACGCCGAGCAGCGCAGGTAACGTACCCAGGCCAAAACTGACCATGTAGCTCATTCCCGCCAGTAGAGTATCACTGACCAGCGTACCGGCCAGCGCTACGTACACAAACCCACAGGGGAGCAGCCCATTCAGGAACCCCATACCCAGCCAGGCCGGGAGGGTGGGGCGATGCAGGAGTCGTCCTAGTGCCGTCGATAAGCCGGTACGCTGTGGGAACCACCGGCTCAGCGCGCTACCGCTGGCGCCGGTCAATCCCCAGACGACCAACAGTAACCCGGCCCCGATGGACACAGGACGTTGCAAACTGATCAGCAGCAAACCCTGCCCCAGCAGACCAAAAACAGCACCCAGGCCGGCATAAGCCGCAATCCGCCCGACGTGGTAGGTCAAAATCCCCCACGGTCGCTGCCAGCGCGGCAACCGCCCCAGCGGTAAGGCCATGGCCAGCGGCCCACACATACCGACACAATGCAGGCTACCGGCCAGTCCGGTCATGAAAGCGGCTGTCCACCAGAGGGTATTCATAAATACAGTTCCTTTTCGGCGTAGTATTCCTGCTCCCCGTCCGACCACGTCAGCTGGACGCGCCAGTACCCTTTGGCCAACGGCGCCGTTGAGACCGTCTGCCGATCTGTAGCGTCCGTGGCAATCGGGACGGTGAAATCCAGCCGTCGGTCAGCTGGTCGGTAGAACGTTACGTTCCCCTGACGGACCGTCGCCGGAAGCGTAAAGACGACCTGCTGCAACGCCCGCTGGTACGTCATTGACGCAGCGCCCGACAACCGGGCCGTGTTGCTGATCCGGTTGATCTGCCGTTGAAAGTTCAGTTCATCCTGGTAGTAATCGTCACGGACCAGATCGACCCGCTGCCGGCTCATCAAAAACACCAGGCTGCCGATGAATCCGGCAAACAGGATGAAGGTTAACACGATGCTTTTTCCCCAGTTCATAGGTTTAAAGAGCGAGAGAGTGAAAGAGTGAATGAGTGAAGAGTGAAAGATTGGCAGAGTACGTATTCGCTGCGCTCGGCGGTCCAATTCGCTCTTTCACTCATTCACTCTTTCACTCATTGATATAGGTCCCAGAAAACTTGTTTTTACGTTATCAAGCACCTCGTCGCCCGACAGCACCTCAAGCTTAATCGGTGTGCTGTTTTGCCGGATGGTTTTCTCGGGCAACAGGATGAAAAACGTGCCTTTTGTCAGTTCATTGGCCGGCACCTCCCTGATTGGCTGTACGAAACGTATGGTAGCTTCGGGATGGCTGAGCCTGAACCGGATCGGCTGCGTCTGGTTCGTTTTGTTGACCAGCTCAATGAGGTACAAATTGGATACCTGGTGGTTCGCTTCGCGTTGAAACAACTGCCCCGGCGCCCGCAATACCGTAACTTCGACCACGGCCCGGCTGACGAGCAGGAACACGAGCACGCCGATTAACCCCGCCAGCACCACACTGTAAGCCGCCATCCGACCGTTGAACCGCACGGGTTGGCGGTGCTCAATGCCCGCCAGTGAGTCAATACGAATCAGACCGCGCGGCCGGTTGAGCTTGATCATCACGTCGTCGCAGGCGTCCATACAGGCCGTACAGTTAATGCACTCCAGCTGGCTGCCGTTCCGGATATCAATACCCATGGGGCAGACCTGCACGCAGAGTTTGCAGTCCACACAGTCTCCGTGCGGGGCAGGGGTGCTTCGCGCAGGGGGCAAGGGGCGCAGGGTTTGGGGCGTGGAGCGTGAGGCATGGGGCAAGGGGCTGAGGGCGTGGGGTACAAGGTTGACCTCACAGGTCTTACCCCGCGCCCCCTGCCCCACGCCCCTTGCGCAAAGCACCCCTGCCCCTTGCCCCGCACCCCCTGCGCGAAGCATCCCTGCCCCCTGCCCCACGCCCCTTACCCCCTGCCTTTTCCCCCGCGGTTCGCCCCGAACGTAGTCGTACGCGACGATCAGGGAATTTTTGTCGAGCAGAACGCCCTGCAACCGACCGTACGGGCAGATGGTGGTGCAGACGATCTCCCGGAGTCTGGCGAACACCAGGTAAAACACCCCCGTAAATACCAGGATTGCCGCCAGACCGCCGAGATGCCGGGCAGGGTAGTCGGTAACCAGCGTCAGCCACTGATCCCGCCCGATGAGGTACGCCAGAAACGTATTGCTGATGACAAACGACAACAGAAAAAACACACTGTGCTTCGCAGTCTTTTTGACAACCTTTTCGGTTGTCCACGGGCCGGCATCCAGGCGTCGGCGGGCGTTGTGGTCGCCTTCGATCAGCCGTTCGACTCTACGGAAAACCATTTCCATAAAGATCGTTTGCGGACACGCCCAGCCGCACCAGACCCGCCCGTAGACGACCGTAAACAAGGCAACGAACGTAATGAACGTCAGCAGACCAATGGCGACCAGGTGGAAATCCTGCGGCCAGAACGTAACCCCAAAGAAGATAAACCGGCGCTCCAGTACGTTGAACAGAAACAACGGATGCCCATCGACCCACACGAACGGACCGGCAAACAAAGCCGCCAGCAGTACCCACGCCAGGCCAGTACGCCAGCGATAGAGCCGCCCCGTTACCAGGCGGGGATACAGCCACCGTCGGCCGCCGTTGGCATCGGCATTGGGCACACGGTCGCGGAAGGTGGTCGGGGCGGTAGCTACGTTGCTTTCCATACGTTGTTCAGGGCTGGTTTATAAAGTCAATGGCTTACCGCATCGCAACGGGTGTATCGCCCGATCCGGCCACTTTTTCACCCTGGGGTTCTTTGGCACCGGCCGGGTTGGTACCCTGCAGCGACAGCACGTAGCTGGTCACCTGCTGGATCTGAAGCGGGTTCAGTTGCTTTTTCCAGGCAATCATCCCCTTCTCGGGCACTCCCTCCGTAACGGTGTGAAAGACCGCCTTCACGTTGCCACCGTGCAGCCAGTACTCGTCGGTCAGGTTTGGGCCGACTTTTCCCTCGGCGTTGGTGCCGTGGCAGGCCGTACAATACTGCGTGTACAGTACTTTGCCCGATTCGACGCTTTTGCTGTCCTTCAGCAACGTCACCGTGTTCTCATTGATGGAACCGGCTACTTTTCGGATGTACTCTTCGCGCTGTTTCTCCGCGATGGCCACCTCCTGGGTATATTCCTGCTCCATGATGTTGCCCGTACCGATCACGTGGAAGACCACCAGATAGATGGCCGCAAAACCGATGGTGCTGTAAAACAGATACATGAACCAGGGCGGAGTCGGGTTGTCCAGCTCATTGATACCGTCGTAAGCGTGTTCCATCACCAGGTCGCGCTCCTGGCTCAGCGGCTTCAGTCCGGACACCCGCTGCCAGAACGTTTGTTTCTCCCCGACGGTCTCAGCGGGTTCGATCAGCGGCCGGACACTCAGGTACAGATGTAGCGTAGCGACGGCCAACACGGCGCAGCCCGCCAGAATAAGGAGCAGCAGGACCACCAGCAGTAAGTCTTCGCCGGTCTGTAGGTTCCAGATCGAGGACGAGGCTGGGTCGGGGGCCATCAGGAGTAAGGTAGGTAACGTGTTCATAGAAAGCTAAGCATCAGTAGTATCATCTAAAGGCAGGCGGCTGACCTGATCAATGTGCCTGCGATCGACCAGCACCAGATAAAGCCCAACCAGGCAGAAGAAAACCAGAAAGGTCAGAAACGAGGTGACCATGTACACGTCGGCTCCGGGGAGTTTGGCTATGAATTGCTTGAACATAGTGTTTTTGGTTTGGGGCAAGGGGCGAAGGGCGTGGGGCTGGGGGCATGGGGTAAAACCACCCTTAGCCCTATGCCCCCAGCCCCACGCCCTTCGCATTATTTTTCCAGTTTCTTAATGTCCGTTCCCAGCCGCTGGAGGTAAGCGATCAGAGCAACGATCTCACGGTCCGATTCCACCTTGATACCGTCTTTGGCCAGCCGGTTGCTGATTGCCTGGGCCTGAGTCTTCAGGTCGTCGTTGGCGTAGGTAATCGTCTGGTCGTCGTATGGCACCCCCACTTTTTGGAGCGCCCGCAGCTTATCCGACGTATTGAACAGGTCCAGTTCCTGCGTCAGTAGCCACGGATAGGCCGGCATGATCGACCCCGGCGACATCGACTCCGGTTCGCGCATGTGGTGGTAGTGCCAGGAATCCGGGTACTTGCCTCCTTCGCGGTGCAGGTCCGGGCCCGTCCGTTTCGACCCCCACAGAAACGGGTGATCGTAGACGAACTCACCGGCTTTTGAGTAGTCGCCGTAGCGCTCCGTTTCGCTGCGGAACGGCCGGACCAGCTGGCTGTGGCAGTTGACGCAACCCTCGCGGATGTAGAGGTCGCGGCCCTGCACTTCCAGCGCGGTGTAGGGTTGTACGGAAGCAATCGTCGGGATGTTCGACGCCACCATGAACGTTGGCACCAGTTCGACCAGCGACCCGATCAGAATCACAACTAGCGACCCCAGCAGCAGTGGCATCGGCTTGCGCTCGAACCAGCGGTGCCAGTACGTATCCTGACCGGTCGGGGTATAGGCCCGTTCGAGCGCAGGCGCTTCGGCCGGTTCATTGGCCGTCAGCGTTCCTGCGGCCATGGTCTTGAACAGGTTGTAAGCCATCAGGATCGCGCCCAGCAGGTAGAGCGTTCCGCCCAGGGCCCGCATCATGTGCATGGGCAGAATCTGCAGCGTCGTTTCGAGGAAACTCGGGTACTTCAGGACCCCATCGGGCGTAAATTCTTTCCACATCATGCCCTGCGTAAAGCCGGAGATGTACATCGGTACGGCGTAGAACAAAATACCGAGCGTGCCGATCCAGAAGTGCGCATTCAGCAGCTTTTTCGAATGCAACGGTGTGTGGTACATCCGCGGAATCAGCCAGTACAGCATGGCAAAGGTCAGGAAGCCGTTCCAGCCCAGCGCGCCGACGTGTACGTGCGACACCACCCAGTCGGTAAAGTGCGCGATGGCGTTTACGTTCTTCAGCGACAGCATCGGTCCTTCGAAGGTCGCCATACCGTAGGCTGTCAGGCCCACTACCATGAATTTCAGGATGGCATCCTCACGCACTTTGTCCCAGGCCCCGCGGAGCGTCAGCAGCCCGTTGATCATTCCGCCCCACGAGGGAGCAATGAGCATAATCGAGAACACAACCCCCAGCGACTGCGCCCAGTCGGGCAGCGAGCTATACAGCAGGTGGTGCGGACCGGCCCAGATGTATATAAAAATCAGGGCCCAGAAGTGCAGAATCGAGAGTTTGTACGAATACACCGGGCGCCCCGCCATCTTCGGCAGAAAGTAGTACATCATACCCAGGTACGGCGTCGTCAGGAAGAACGCCACCGCGTTGTGTCCGTACCACCATTGCACCAGCGCATCCTGCACCCCGGCGTAGAGGTAATAGCTTTTGAACAGGCTCACCGGCATCTCAAACGAGTTGACAATGTGCAGCACGGCCACCGTCACGAACGTAGCGATGTAGAACCAGATGGCGACGTACAGATGTCGTTCGCGCCGTTTGATAATCGTACCGAACATGTTGATGCCGAACACGACCCAGATCAGCGTAATGGCGATGTCGATGGGCCACTCGAGTTCGGCGTATTCGTGGGAGGTGGTCAGGCCAAGCGGCAGCGTAACAGCCGCCGACACGATGATGGCCTGCCAGCCCCAGAAGTGAAGCTTACTCAGCACATCGCTGAACATCCGGGCTTTGCAGAGCCGTTGCAGCGAGTAGTACACGCCCATGAAAATGGCGTTGCCGACGAAGGCGAAAATCACCGCGTTGGTGTGGAGCGGGCGAATCCGGCCGAAGGTGGTATACTGATTGCCCAGGTTAGCGGCCGGGGCAAACAACTGACTGGCGATCAACACCCCGACCAGCATCCCGACCAGCCCCCAGATGATGGTGGCTATGCCGAAATCGCGGACGATGCGGTTGTCGTACTCAAAGTACTCCACATGGGGAGCGGCTGTACGTCCCGGTAGCGGCTGGTCGGCCGCGTCTGGCCGGGCCGCGTTCGGCCGGGCCGCGTCAGGCGGTATAATCGAAGGTGGTTTCTGCGAAACGTTCATAGCAATTACGGACTGGTTATTCGGGGCTATTGGTGGCAGCGGTTGGTTCAGTATCCTCCAGCAGAATGCGGATCGAAGGCGTATACAGATCGTCGTGCTGACCGGTATGCATCGACCAGAGAAAGGCTCCCAGGAACCCCAGCGCCATCAGCAGACTAATACCGATCATGAAAAAGATGATGTACATACCCTGAGCATTTAGTACCTCAAAAGTCAGGGGAATTGGCCGGGCGATGTATGATGCCCGTCAGCCCGGCGACTGATAAACTTCAGGCGCGGACGTAACCGAAGCCGGGCGGCTGTTTTCGGGCCGGTCATCGTTGAAACAGAACTTAAGGCAGCTCATCCCGATTATTTGTCAGTTTGACCAAAAGGACGGGGTGTAGCCGGAGGGCGGTTCTATATTAGCCCAACTGCGCGATGTCGGGCTGCTTCCGTAAGACAATCGTCTGGCTGGCGAGTCGCGTATCTGATCGATACCCTGAATGAAATACCGTCTAGTTACGATTGCCTTATTGTTCTTCGCCGGGCGTTTGCTGGCCCAGCAGTCTCCCTCCGGTGCAGTTACCGGAACCGTACAGGATTCAACGGGAAAACCACTGGAATTTGTCACTCTTGTACTGGTACAGGCGGCTGATTCTACCCCAACCCCAAACAAGGAAACCACCGATCGGTTTGTGAAAGTGGCGATCAGCGACAACCGGGGGACGTACGTCTTCGAGCGCCTTCAGCCCGGCACGTACCGGGTGTCGGCCTCGTTAATGGGGTATCAGACCGTCTCCTCTCCGCCGTTCACAATTGAAACCGGACCGCAGCCGCAGCTTCTGGCTCCGCTGGTCATCCGTGAGCAGGCCCGGCAACTAACCAACGTGACGGTAAGGGCGCAGAAACCATTCATCGAGCAACGTATCGACAAGACCATACTGAACGTCGAAAATAGCCTTGTCGCCAGTGGCGGCACTGCGCTGGAGGTGCTCGAAAAAGCGCCGGGTATCGTGGTAGATTTGCAATCAGAACGGATCAGCATGAAAGGGCGTGAGAACGTACTGGTCATGCTCGACGGCAAACCGACGTACCTATCGACCGCCGACGTACTGGAACTGCTGCGAAATACGCCCAGCAACACCGTCGAAACCATCGAACTCATTACGAACCCGTCGGCTCGCTACGACGCAGCCGGCACCGCCGGTATCATCAACATTCGGCTCAAACGCAACAAATCCGCCCAGCCGCTGAACGGTAACCTGAACGTTGGCGCGGGCTACGGCCGCTTCGCCAAATACAACGCAGCCCTCACGCTGAACGCCCGGCCGGGGAAGTGGAGCCTGTTCAGCAACTACGCCTTCGATCAGCGAAACTACTGGTCGGTGGCCACCATTGACCGGCGACTGACCACCACCGAACAACCTACCCTGATCCAGCAGGACAATTATCGGCCGATCCAGAACTCCAATCATACGTACCGGCTCGGCGCCGACTACGCCTTCAGCAAACGGACCACGCTCGGGGTGCTGCTGACCGGCTTACGTACCGATGGTCGGGCGCAGGGTGGTACAACCAGTGCGATTTATCAGGCAAACGTACTGACGTCAATCCAGCGGACGGAGAATGACAACAAGCGGTTCATCGGTCGGCTGGCCGGCAACGTCAATTTCCGCCACCAATTCGATTCCACACGCCAGGGCGGACAGGGCCGCGAATTGCTGGTGGATGTCGATTACTCCGACGCGACGTTCCGACCCGCCGAGCAGTTCGAAACCCGCTACCTGACGCCCCGGCAGATCGAAACGGGTCCGCGGTCGTTGCAGCGCCTGAACACAAGCTCGACGGCGCTTATCCGGGCGGCCAAGGCGGATTACACCCACCCCCTCGACAAGCGGACGACCCTGGAAACGGGCTGGAAAAGCAGCTACGTAACGCTCAGCAACGATCTGCTGGTCGAAACCAAACTGGCCGAGCGCGGCCAAACCGTACCCTGGCAAGTAGACAGCAGCCGGACCACTCAGTTCGAATACCGCGAATGGATTCACGCGGGCTACGTCACCGGACGGCGAACCTGGCCCGGCTGGACCCTACAGGTAGGCCTGCGGGCGGAACAAACCCGTACGGAAGCGCGATCGCTCACGACGAACAGCACCGTGGAGCGCACGTACCTCAACCTGTTTCCCAGCGTGTTTCTGACCCGAACGGTAGGCGAAAAGCACGAATTTCAGTACGCATTCAGCCGCCGGATCGACCGGCCGAACTACCAGTACCTGAATCCGTTCATCCGGGTGTTCGACCCGTATGCGTACCAGCAGGGCAACCCCTACCTGAAACCGCAGTACACCGATGCGTTTCAGCTAGCCTACAGCTACAAACAGGAAACGACCGTCAGCTTCGGCTACAACCGGACGCACGACGTAATCGTCGACATCAACGAGCAAAACGACCAGACGGGCGTGACGCGAATTACGTTCATCAACCTGTCAAAGCAAACCAACATCAGTGTCAACCTGAGCGCTCCTCTGCGGTTCACGCGCTGGTGGTCGTCGCGCAGTTCGGCCAGTGTCTTTCACAACGCATACCGCGCTCAGGTCGCCGGTACGCCACTGAACTACAGCCGATTGTCGGCGAACCTGACGAGCAACCATACGTTTGTGTTCGGGTCTGGGCTTGGTGCCGAACTCAACGCAACGTATAACTCACCCTACGTCTACAGCCAGAACCAGATGCGGGCGTTTGGGCAGTTGAGCGTTGGCTTTCAGAAAAACCTCTGGCAGAAGCGGGCCACGCTGCGTTTCAACTGGAACGACCTGCTGCAGACGCAGCGGTTTTACGGAAAAGTACAGTTTCAGAACATGGACTTCCGCTTTGCTACGTACAGCGAAACCCGCGTCGCCCGGCTGACGTTCATCTACAACTTCGGAAACCGCGGCCTAAAAGGCGCGGGCAACCGCCGAACCGTGTCGGACGATGAACAGCGTCGGATGAACTGAGGTGAGATCAGCAAAATTGCGAAACCAGTCCACAACATCACCGCCGACATTTCTTATTTCCACGTCCGACAATTACCTTGGCGACTTCTAAAACAACCGGCCGTTACATCTGGTCCGGCCTGCCTGCATCGAATGTATACCTTATACGCCATTCCGAATTGTGATACCGTGAAGAAAGCCCGTACGTGGCTGGCCGAGCGGGGTATCGAGTACCAATTTCATGACTACAAAAAACAGGGGGTTGATCGGCCGCTGCTGGAACGCTGGCTGGCGCAGAAACCCTGGGAAGAGCTGGTTAACCGGGCGGGAACGACCTGGAAAAAACTGCCCGATGCCGAAAAGCCAACCAACACCGAAGGGGCCATCGCCCTTATGCTCGACAAGCCGTCCGTGATTCGTCGGCCGCTGATCGAAACCAACGGGCAGATCGTCGCCCTGGGCTTCAAGGCAGACGAGTACATGAACGCCTTCAGGGGTTAGGCGGCTGATTTTACCGTTTGCCGAACGGTAAGCCCGGCCAGCCGGCTCCTTTACCCGATAGAACGGTCAACCACTCCGCCATGAATAACGCATTGAATAGACGCCGGTTTATAACCAGCCTGACCCAGGTGCTGGGCACGTCTGTGCTCATGAATACCCCGCTGCTCAGCCAGGCGCAGGTGCCGGCCACCAGCCACGCACCGCTCACGGTTGGGCAGGTGATGGCGCTGATTCTGAAATCGATTCCGGGTGCGCCCTTTCCAAAAACCGTCGATACGTTGAAGTCGGGGAGCGAGTCGCAGCGCGTCACCGGCATTGTGTCCACGATGTTTGCTACGGCGGAGGTTATTGAAAAAACCGCTGCGGCCGGGGCTAACTTCATCATTGCCCACGAACCTACGTTCTATAACCACCTCGACGAGACCGACTGGCTGAAAGGCAATGAGGTCCTGCGCTACAAGCAGGACCTGCTGAACAAGCATGGTATTGCCGTCTGGCGGTTCCACGACTACTGGCATTCGCACCGGCCGGATGGCATTGCCAAAGGCATGCTGTCGAGGTTGCAGTGGGAGAGCTACTCAGACGCCGGCAACCCGCTGCTGCTCACGATGCCATCGACACCGCTCCAGCAACTCATCGGTCATGTCAAACAGAAGCTGGACATCAAACTGGTTCGCGTCATCGGGGATACGAATCAGGCTTGTCGGCGGGTGTTGCTATTGCCGGGGGCATCGGGTGGCCGTAACCAGATCCGGGCCATTGCAGACGCCAACCCGGACGTTGTCCTGTGCGGAGAGTCCAGCGAGTGGGAAACGCCCGAATACGTTCGGGATGCGCGTCGGCAGGGACAGAAGTTGTCGTTAGTAGTACTGGGCCATATCATGAGCGAAGCCGCGGGCATGGAATGGCTCGTTACGTGGCTACAACCCCAGGTACCCGGTATTAAAGTTTCTTATGTACCGTCCGGTAATCCGTTTACGTACGTCTAGCCCCTTGCTGAATCTTATGACCGTCCAACGGTGTTAAACCGGCAGAAGGCCACCCACACCAGCCGGTGTAGCGCGGCCCGGTCAAATCGCGTAAGCCATGCACAAACAAACCCTGGATTCGCCGGAGGCTATACGGCTGCTGGTCAATTCATTTTACGATAAAGTTCGGGTCGATCCGCTGATTGGGCCCGTATTTACGGACGTAGCGGAGGTCGATTGGGCGAGTCATCTACCCAAGATGTACGCGTTCTGGGAGAACATTATCCTGGGCAACAACGCCTACAACGGGCACCCGTTCCGGCCGCATCTGCTGGTTAATCAGAAACACACCCTGCATACCGAACACTTCGAGCGGTGGCTCCAGTTGTTTTCGGCAACCCTGGCCGAGCATTTCACCGGCGAAACCGCCGAGCTGGTCCGGCAGCGCGCGACCCAGATTGCCATGGTGTGGAATCAGAAGCTGCTGTACCTGAACAGCGACTGATGTTTAACCGCAAAGTCGCTTAACAAACAAGGGTACATGTGGCGGGAAGGCTACATTTTGGGCGCTGCTCTACACGTTGCCGTCTTTTGTGTACTGACCAGCGACCGATGGCCAAGCCCGCGCAGCTGTTTAGTTTCCTGGTGTAAACTCGTTGCGCCTTTGCGGTCAAAAACACCGCATTTCGTGTTAAATTGCTTTTTCTTACGTATCGTTAAATACCCCCGCCAATGAAAGGAGATAAGCTGGATATGTGGCTCGACCTGGGCTATTTTCGAATGCATCAGGACGTATTCACCTGCCGGTACCTGATGATCGACGATATGATCTGCCCCATTCACTGGCTACGCATTGTCCTTCCCAACGTTGACTATAAAGCTAAACAACGCAGCCTGCTCCGTAGCAACGCCCGGTTTCAGGTCACCATCAAGCCCTTCATTCTCACCGACGAAGCCGAAGCGCTGTACGCCCGCTACAAAATCGCCGTTGATTTCGACGCGCCAGAATCCGTGGAGTTCTGGCTCATGAACGGTTCGGATACCACCATCTTCGACACGTATGCGGTAGAAGTGCGGGACGAGAACCGGCTCATTGCCGTGGGGATCTTCGACAAAGGCGAAAAATCCATTGCGGGCATCATGAACTTCTACGATCCGGCTTACCGGAAGCATAGCCTGGGTAAGTACCTGATGCTGCAAAAAATTGACTACGCCCGACAGCAGCAGATGCTCTATTACTACCCCGGCTACGTGGTCAGTTACTACGCCAAATTTGACTACAAACTATTCCCCTGCGAAGCGGCAACCGAGGTCTTTGATGATATGACCGCCGATTGGCTGCCTTTCTCGCGGGAAACGGTCAACGCTCTGGCAATCGGTATGCTGAACGATATGTGAGCCGGCCGCTGAGCCATGCCGCCCCGTACGTACATACCCACGTTAGGCACTGACAGCTAAGCAGGGGGTATTTCCCGGCCGGCTACGATGAAACCTCAGCGATAATTTAATAGCCTTACCGACCAGTTAAGGTAAATTTGCTTAGTTTTGACTTTTCATTCCCGTTCACAATTGTCCTTATGCTCTCAACGTCTACGCGCAGTCAAACCACCGACAGATTAGTGTATTTGGTCGATGATGATGAGGACGATGCGCTACTGGTTCAAACCGCCATTCATGAGGCCATCCCCTACTGCAAGGTGCGCATATTCCAGAACGGACTGGTCATGCTCGAAATCATGGCCGAACCTGGCGCCAAGCCAAACCTGATCTTTTTGGACATGAATATGCCAATCGCTCATGGCCTTGAAGTGCTCACTAATCTGAAAATGAACCGGCAGTGGGCCGATATTCCCGTTATCATTCTCACCGGCAGCGATGACCCGGAACAGATAAAACTGGCGTATCAGCTGGGCGCCCAGACCGTTATCAATAAGCCCAATAAATACACCGAACTGGTTGACATCGTGATGATCATCCGTCAATACTGGTTCAGCGTTGCCCGACTCCCCCAGGCAGATGCCTGATTATCTACGGTTAGCCCTCCCCTGTTGCTTTGGGCAGATACAGCGTAAACGTAGCTCCTTGATTTGGCTCTCCCGTGGCCGTCAGAAACCCGCCATGATTTTCCGCCACCTGCTTACAGATGGCCAGGCCTAGTCCCGTTCCAACCGTTCGGCCCGGCAACCGCTCAAACGACTGAAAAATGCGCTCCGCGTGCCGGGGCTCAAATCCGATGCCATTATCGGTCATGACAATTCGCCAGAATCCGTCCGAAACCGGTTCGGCGGGTTGCGGTAGTAACTGCGGCAGTTCATCGGCCGTAACCCGATCGGCGCGAACCTGCAGACGCAGTGACACATCCGGCCGGCGGTATTTCAGTGCGTTGTTGACCAGGTTCTGAAACAACTGACCCAGTTGAATCCGGTCGCCCATAACGGTCGGCAATGGTCCAACATCAATCGCAGCCCCCTGTACATTCAGCGACAGATCCCCGATTACCTGACCTACCAGTTCCTGTAAGTCAACCGGCTGTGCATCGGCCAGACCCGCGTCCAGCCGGGCATAAAACAGCAGATTATCGATCAGCCGCTGCATGCGTTCAGCGGCTTCTCGCATCGTTTTCAGTAAGATGACCCCTTCCTCCGTCAAAGTCGGCGCGTACTCATGCAGCAGCATGTCGCCGTAAAACTTGACTTTCCGCAGCGGCTCCTGCAAATCATGACTGGCCACGGCCGAAAACCGCTGTAATTTTTCGTTCAGTCGATTCAGGGCTGCGTTGGCATCTTCAAGGCGCTGCTGATACAGGTGGCTTTCCGTAATATCGACCGACGCGACCACCACACCGTCGTCGGCTTTGGCTACCAGCACCTTGTGCCAGCGTCCGTCTACCGGCGACCGGGTCTCCCAGGTCTCGGGCCGACCGGTTTCAACCACCCGAACAAATCGATCCAGCACCGACGATGGGTCCGGTTCGTCAGGCTGTGTGCTCAGGGCAGTCAGGTTACCAGGCTGCTCAGCCGGCATTCCCCAGTTTTGCTGGGCTTGCTGGTTGCTCAATACCACCTGAAAATCCTGAATTGAGCCGACCTCCTCGCCGGGCAGCGACTCCCGAACGGCGCGGTACAGCGAGATCCCCGTCTGCGATACGTCCACCACCGTCTGAAGCAAGCGGGCCTGCAGTTCCTGTTGCTGCTCGGAATCTTTCAGGGCCGTTATGTCCAGAAACGTAAACAGCACCCCATCGGCCTGGCGAACAAAGGTCGATTCAAACCAGCCCCGAATGCCCTCACCCTCGAAGGGAAACGTAAACTGCCGGGGAACGCCCGTTTCCGTAACGCTTACCAGCACCTGCAAAAAATCGCCATAAAAGGCAGTTGGAGAAACTACCGATAAGAGCTGACCGGTCATTTCGGCAACGCTTTGGTTGGTTACCCGGGCGTTGGTGGGGTTAGTCAGTACGTACCGAAAATCAACAATCTGTCCCTTGTCATTACGTATGGCTTCATACAGAACAATCCCCGCCGGCGACGTATCCAGCATCGCCTGCAGCAGGTCGCGCTGGTGCTGCATCAGCCGTAATGCCCGGTTCGCCTGCGTCACGTCATGGAACGTAATCATGAGCTGATCCCCCACCCGGGCGGCCGTCAGCTCATACCATTCGTCTTCGTCGGGTTGGTAATCGGAGAAGTGGATAGACTGGCCGGTTTGGTACACCGCCACGTACTGATCGAAAAGACCGACACGGCCTTTCCCGGCGTACCAGTCGAGAAGCGTCGTGCCGGCCTGCCAGCCTTTGAGCAGACCAGATTTCGAAAAAGCACGGTCGTTGATAAACGTAAAGGTAAAATCGACCACCGTTCCGTCGACATGCCAGATGGGCTGGAGCAAAATAACGCCGTTGGGGGACGCATTAAATACATCCGCCAGCGGTAGTGTTGGTGACGAAAAACCTGGAGTCATCCCGAAGAAACTAACCTGCTGAAGAGGTTAGAACTCAGAATAGACGGTAACGGTTTCAAACCAGTATTGACGGGTGATCTGCACCAGTTCAAGCAAGCGGTCATAGCTGGCCGGCTTGGTAACGAACGAACTGGAGCCTGACTGGTAGCTCAGGGATATATCTTCGGGCCGGCTCGATGTGGTCATGATCACCACCGGTATAACTCGGAGACGCGGATGCGCTTTCAGACGCTTCAGGACTTCAAAGCCACTCATACGGGGCATATTCAGATCCAGAATAATCAGCCGGGGCAGTTCATGAGGGGGGGTGTTGGTAAGCGCTGACAACAGTTCGTCGCCGTCGGCGAAGAAAACTAACTGGCAACCCGGCGACTGCTGCTGAAACGCCTGTTGCAACAACAGCCGATCATCTTCGTCGTCATCCGCCGTAAATATTAGATTGTTGTAAGCCATTGGCATAGGACTAGGTGAACAAAACTAATCTCTTTTTCCTATTTTCTTACTTAAGTAAACAATAAAATCTACGTGAGTAACCCCTGCGTTGTCTGAGTTGTTGTTGCCGTTCGCTCACCGCCTGTTCAAACTGACCGGGTTAGTCGTGTATCGCTTGCTTCCTGCTTGTCCTGGCAGATTAGCTAACCGTCTATAGGTCAACATATAGCCCCAAATCAGGCCATGTAGGGCGTCCGGGCGGCTGTATTCCAGTACGTCTGCACCACGCCCATCAATTGATCCATCGCTTCCTGCGACTCGGGTTTGGCAATCCAGGACTGCGCTCCCAACTGGTAGCATAACTTCAATTCCTGAGGCTCCCGGCTGACCGTCAGCATGATGACGGGGACCGCCGACCATCGCCGATCAGCTTTCAGACTCAGTAAGGTTTCAAACCCGTCCATCAAGGGCATTTTCACGTCCAGAAAGATCAACATGGGCAAACGATCGGCCTGACTAGTAGCGGCCATCATCTCAAACCCACTCGAAAAAAGTTCGACGTCATAGTTGTGAAAAGTACGCTGAAAGGCCTTGTAATATAACTGCCGGTCAATCGGGTCGTCGTCGACAAAGTAAATCAACGGGCGCGGAGCCTGAATCAAAGCTGGATAAGGGGAGTTACGCATACGTTTAATACGAGACAAAAGCTTGTACCAAAGTAACTCATAAAGCAGATGCAATGGTGCGATTAGCCCATTAATAATCGATTAAACTAATAGAGTATCCCTCCTGCCTTAATCCCCCGCCATACTGATGCAGGCTCAGTCCAGGCACCGATCAGACCATCGACACGAGCAGGATGCAAAGTGGCAGCAGGTACTGAACGTGTACTCACAAGGCAAAGGACTGGTTGTAGTGCAGCACCCCGACAATTACCCCAGCGTCGAAAAACAGGAACCGGTTGGCTCACCTAGAATCAGTCAGCCCTTCAACACCGTATCTGGACGCTTTAATCCATAGCCAGATCCCTGCTCAACACAAAAACGCGTCTGGCCCGGAGTCGGTTAACTACCTCCAGGCGCAGACGCGTTTGTATACTTTGTAGACTACGTTACGTCAACCCGTTACGCACCCCCGGCCCGGCGTTTTTCGTCCTCGGCTCCGGTGGTACGTCGGCGAGTCGGAGTCACTTTGTCGTTACCAAACCGATAGGAGAACGACAGCGTGGCCGTACGGGAGTCCCGGCGCTGATAGAATCGCTCGATGTAGTTGTCGTAGGCCGACACCGCCCGTACCTTCTGCGTGAAGAAGATATCCGCTACGTTCAGGCGCAGTGTCCCCTTCCGCTCCCAGAGGGCTTTCTGAAACCCGGCCGATACCTGACCGTTGGGCCGTACGCGCAGGAAACCGTACTGCTCCCCCGACTGGAAGCTGCCGTTCAGCTCGGCCGACCAGCCTTTACTGAGCGTGAACGTATGGTTGCTGCTCAGATTAAACGCCGGACGCCCTTTGTTCAGCGCCGTACCAGCCAGATTGCCCACAAAATGGCTGTAGTAGAACACGGCGTTGTTGTACATCTGCCACCATTTGGCCGGCTGCACCGGGGCCGTGATGGTCAGGGCAAAATAATCCTGCCGGTTCAGGTTTACGGCCGTGGACAATACGGTTGAATCCGTTTCGGGCTGCACTACGCCTATGATGGGCAAGTTCGTGCGGCTGTAGCTCAGCCCGGTGCTGAACGTCCCTTTAAACGTATGCGTCAGTTCGAGGTTGTAGCTGGTTTCGGGCCGCAGGTTGGGATTACCCGAACCGGCTGTAGTGGGGTCGATGATGATCCGGAATGGATTCAGCTGTCCGTACGACGGGCGGTTAATCCGGCGGCTCAACGTCAGGTTCAGTTCATGATTTTTGCTCAGCGTTCGTTTAATGGCCGCGCTGGGAAATAACTGCGCGTACCGGCGCGTAAAGCTGCTGTCGCCTACCGCCTGCCGCCCCTCCGCCAGTGTTTGCTCGGCCCGTACGCCAAACTGAAGCGTGGTTTTGGCGAGGGTCCGGCTCCAGTTCCCGTAAGCCGCCAGGATAGTCTCGTCGTAGCGGAAGCGATTGGTACGGCTCAGGTCGACGATCGTCAGCGCTCCTTCGGTCAGGCGGAACACGACGTCGTTGTCCGACGACACCCGGCTGGCTTTCACGCCGGCCTCCAACCGGCTGCGTCTGGCGAGCGGGCGGGTGAAATCAGCCTTGGCCGACATGATGGTCAGATCGCCCTGCTGGTCGCCAACGAGGAGCGTGTTGATCCGGTCAGACAACGCATAGTTTGTAACCAGTTCCTGCAGGCGGTCCGTGCGGTAGCGGGCGTAGTCGACATCGGCCGTCAGCTCGGGGCTGTTGGTAGAGTCGGCGAAGTTGTGTTTGACGTTTAAATTAATCGATCCGTTCGGCGACAGGAAGTTACGCGTGTTGCGGGCGTTGTACACATCCGTCGGCCGACCGGCTGCGTCGTACAGGGTCGTCTGATTCTGCGCAATCTGACCGGGCGATCGGCTCTGCTGGTAGCTGCCGACCAGGCCCAGCACCGTCCGCTTGGAGAGGGTATAATCCAGCCCCGCCCGGGCGGAGTGCGACAGGAAGTACATCCGGCTCCGGTTAATCTGGTCGCTGCTGCCGGTCAGCGTCTGCTGCCGGTTCGGCCCAACGCTATAAAAATCGCGGTGAATATCGAGCATGGCCAGTCCATCGCGGTTGGCGTAATTGTACGAGCCGAACAGATTCAGCCCTTTCTTCCGATTGTTGAGCGTAATACCCGCCGTGTATTTATCGTACTGGCTCCGGCCGTAGCTGCCCTGTACAGTCCCGTTGGTCCCCAGCCGCTGGTCTTTGCGGAGGTTGATGGCAATGATCCCCGCGGTGCCCTGGGCGTCGTACTTGGCCGGCGGGTTCGTGATCAGTTCAATGCTTTTCAACTGATCGGCGGGTAAGGCCCGCAGGTAGTCGGCCAGTTCGGAACCGGTCATGGGCTGGCGTTTGCCGTCGATGAGGACCAGGACGTTCTGCCGCCCGCGCAGGGCCAGGTTGTCGTTGTTGTCAACGGTCACCCCCGGTGCCCGGGCCAGCACATCCAGCGACGTATTGCCGGCCGCCAGTGAGCTACCCTCTACGTTCACGACGGTGCGGTCGGCCTGCCGTTCGTAGAGCGGTTTCTGAGCCACCACCTTTACTTCGTTCAGGGTCGTGCTCTGGCTGGCCCGAAGAACCAGCGCCGGCAGGGTCTGACTGTCCGCGGCTACGTCGACTACGGCAGTTTTCGCTTTCGTAAAGCCCACCTGCGAAGCGGCTACGTAGTACCGCCCCGGCGCCGACAGGCCGAACAGGTAAGCCCCGTCGGCATCGGTAAACTCCGCCTTGACCACCACCGAATCGCCGGCGCGGTGGAGCGTGACGGTGGCAAATTCGACCGGCAAGCCAGACTCGGTCCGAACAGTTCCCTTCAACTGGCCCATTGATTGAGCCTGACTCTTACCACTGTACACGGCTATGGTAAGCAGCATCAGCAGCATTGATACGTATTTTGGGTAAAGCGCTGTTTTCATACATGCGTAATTAGACGACCAGACAAATCTATGATATATCATTTAGATAAAGAGACGGATTTGAACTGAATTGTGCGAAAAGCAGGACGAATGAACTATTTTGCGGATGAACGGTCGATTTACGACGAGTTTGGATATACTTGCAGCCAAAATCCCTTCCGTAGCGGTTCTATGCTGAATGACGTCATTTTTTACGTGCTCGACAAAACAATCAAACGCTACCGGCAATACGCCCAGAGCAACATTGATCGGGCAGGCATCCCAATCACTGTCGACCAGTGGTTGGTGTTAAGTGTCATTCAGGAATCGCCCGAGCTGGGGCAGACGGAGATTGCCGAGCGGGTGTTTAAGGATCAGGCGTCGGTGGCCCGCATCATCGACCTGCTGGTTAAGAAAGAGCTGCTCGTGCAGAGCGCCAGCCAGCAGGACCGTCGGCGCGTAGACCGGGCCATTACGCCCCAGGGGCAGGCGCTTCTGCAGGCCGTTGCGCCCATTATTGCCCGGAACCGTAGCGTGGCTCTGCAGGGGCTTTCAGAACCGGCCATTGAGCAACTGCGACAAACGCTGGAGACGATCTACGGCAACTGCCGCACCACAACCGCCGAGGATTGACAATTGTCCACAGCGGCCCCTGCGCCTGCCGCAATTTCTCAGTCGCCGTATCAAGTGGGTTCTCTACGCGGGCATCGCCCTGCTGTTCGCGGCAATTCTCTTCCCGAAACAAACCCTCGTTATTGCTTTCATTACCGGCGGCAGGTTCATGGCTCCGGAAGGGTCTGCCATCCTGACGCAGTACTGGTTCGGGAAGGGCGATACGCTACAGCTGAACCCGGAGTACATCAGCCGGTCGCCGGTGGTGCGGAACGCACTGAAAGGCCTGCAACCAGGAGCGGTTCGGCGGGTTACGATCACCGTACGCGATAACCTTGTGCATGCCTTCGACTGTACACCGTTTGCCGGTTCAAACCATCAGTTAGTTGACTGTCTTGACGAGTACGTCCCCCGGGCGGGTTTTCTGACTTTCTACATGTACTTCAGGTCGTTGTTGGTTTTCAGCCGGATAATTCCCAGTCGGTTCAGCAGGCGGATAAGGGGGTAGGTCGGGTCAAACTCGTGCCAGCGGAAACCGCCGAAGTTGGCCCGGCCGCCAAACTTATGGTGGTTGTTGTGGTACGACTCGCCCATCATCAGAAAATCGAACGGCAGCAGATTCCGGGCCGTATCGTCGACGGCGAAGTTGACGTAGCCATAGCGGTGCGCGTACCAGTTGATGATGGCGCCGTGAATGGGTCCCATCAGGTAATGCACCGGCAGCAAGGCAAACCACCACAGCGACGGCGCATAGGCGATATACACCAGCGTATAGGCCGTACCCCAGGCAATACGTACCGGCCAGCGGTCACCGAGCCACTCCATAAATGCCCAGTACGGCACCCCTTTCTTGAACTTGGGGGCGACCGTGTCGCGGTTATTCAGGATGTCGTTGTAGACCAGGCGCGTCTTCCACATCATATCGAACAGCCCCGTTGAGTACGACGGCGAGTGCGGGTCGTTTTCCGTGTCGGCATGGGCGTGGTGCAGCCGGTGCATAATGCCGTAGGCCCGTGGGCTCAGAAACGACGATCCCTGCCCGATGAACGTCAGTACGTAAAAGAACTTCTCCCAGCCGGGACTCATGGTAAACATCCCATGGGCGGCATAGCGGTGGAGAAAGAAGGTCTGGGTGAAAATGGACAGATACCAGTGGCAGGCAAAAAACGTAAGGATGATAAGCATAGTGAAACCGAAACGTGGCGGTGCAAAATTGCCCCGGCCGCCATCCCGGCTCCATGATCTTTATCAGCCCCGGCGCTGATTCAGGCCAGTCCGCGAAAACAACGTTTCTGCTATTGACGCGTATCGCCTTGATCAGCCAGCAGCCGGCCAGCCCAGCCCCGCATGCCGATGGTAGCGATCAGGAGCATGGTGGCGGAACTGAGCGGCATCAGAATGGCGGCTACTACCGGCGACAGATTACCGGCCACGGCGAACCATAAACCGACCCCGTTGTACAGCAACGAAATGCAGAAGCTGAACCGAATCAGGCGCATGGCAAATCGGCTGTAGCGCAAAAAACCGGACAACCGGGTGAGCGACGACGCGTCCAGAATGGCATCGCTCGACGGCGTAAACTGAACCGTATCCTCCGACACGGCAATGCCGACATCCGCCTGTTTCAGCGCCCCCGCATCGTTGAGACCGTCGCCGATCATAACGACCCGACGGCCTTTCGCCTGAAGTTGCTGAATGAAAGCCAGCTTTTCCGGCGGCCGACACTGAAAGACCAGGTGATCGTCGGTCGCGAACCACTCGGTTAACTCCGCCCGCGCCGTATCGGTATCGCCCGAGAGCAGGTACAGCTCGTGCGTCTGCCTGAGTTCGTTCAGCAATGAGGCTACCCCCGGCCGGTACTGGTTCGGGAAGTGGAAAGAGCCCATCGGAATTCCGTCGATGCTGACGTACACGGCCGCTCCCGCCGAGGTCTGGTCTGACAGGCTGCCGGCCGGATCGACAAACGAGCGCGCGCCCAGCCTGACCCGGATACCACTGACGTACGCGTCAATGCCCTGCCCCGGCGTTTCCACAAACCGGCTGACGGGCCTGGGGGCAGCCTCCGCCAGATACGCCACCAGCCGACGGCTGAGGGGGTGGGCCGACTGCTGAGCGACCGATGCAATCAGCGACCGTTCGAACGAATCCAGACCGAACGAGAAGGATTCCATCGGTTCCGTACGCGCCGTAGCGGTCAGGGTGCCGGTTTTGTCAAAAACAAGGGTATCGCAGGCGGCCATCTGCTCGATCACGTCCGCATTTTTCAGGTAGAACCGCAGCTTACCCAACAGCCGCATGCCGGTTCCGAGCGCGAACGGATACGACAGCGACAGCACACACGGACAGGCAACAATCAGCACGGCGGTACTGGCATTCAGAGCTTTTTCCGGATCGACTACGTACCAGTACGCCCCAACCAGAACGGCCAGGATAAGTACCGTACGGGTAAAGTACTTCCCCACGGCATCGGCAAAGGTTTGCATACGGCTGGGCGCTTCCTTCCGAAACACGTCGTTGTTCCAGAGCTGGGTCAGGTAGCTCTGCGATACGTCCCGCACCACTTCCAGCTCAATGGCCTCGCCGACCTGTTTGCCCCCGGCGTACAGCAACGTACCGGGCTCTTTATGTTCCGGTGCCGATTCGCCCGTCACGAAACTGTAGTCAATCGAGCCCGTACCTGTATACAGGATACCATCGGCCGGAATCAGTTCGCCGTGCCGAATCCGAATCCGGTCGCCTTTGCGCAGCTCTGTAACCGGAACGATTTCCTCGCGGGGGGTAATGGGCGTGGGGCTGGGGACTTGGGGCTGGGGGGGCAGGGCTGAAGTAGCGGGGGAAAAATGGTCGGCAAACGCAGACGCTTCTCCCCTTCCCACTGCCCCTTCGCCCACAACCCCATGCCCCCAGCCCCAAGCCCCCAGCCCTTCACCCCGCGCCCCCTGCCCCGTGCCCCCTGCCCCACGCCCATTACCCCCATGCCCCACCACAGTAACGGCCAGCGGAAAATAAGCTTTATAGTCCCGCTCGAACGACAGGAAATCGTAGGTGCGCTGCTGAAACCATTTGCCGCACAACAGAAAGAAAATCAGGCCCGCAACGGAGTCGTAGTAACCCGCGCCGTTCAGGACCAGCACCTCATACGTACTGCGGGTAAACGCAACCAGAATACCCAGCAGAATGGGTACGTCGATGTTGACGACACCCTTGCGCAGGCTCCGCCATACGGATTCAAAATACCCCGACGCCGAATAAAATACGACCGGCAGGGCCAGCAGCAGATTGATTCGACCGAACCAGTGCTTAAACGTAGGATCGTCAAGCCCCAGGTATTCCGGAAAGCTGAACAGCATAATGTTACCGGCGCAGAATCCCGCCACCCCCAGCCGGTAGAGCAGCGACCGGTACGACGGCTTTTGGCCTGCCTGAACGACATCATTGAGACTAATCAGCGGCTCATACCCCAGCGAGGTCAGCAGTTCGGCCACCTGCCGGAGCGTCAACTGGCTGGTCTGGTATGTCAGGTGAACCTGTTTTTTGAGAAAATCGACCCGCGTCTGCGTGACACCGGGCTGAATACGATACAGATGCTCCAGCAGGTACAAACAGGACGAACAGTGGATGGTCGGTACGTAAAACGTGACGCGGGCGATCGTGCCATTCGTGAACGTCAGGAGCTGAGCGGCAATATCAGGATGATCCAGAAACGCAAACTGAGCCTGGCGCGGACTGGTACCCGGCGTCTGGTTGTAGTCGTAATACTGACAAAGCTGGTGGTCACTCAGGATGGCATAGACCGTACGACACCCGTCGCAGCAGAATGGTTTCCCGTCGGATTCAATAGGGTGATCAGAACAGGGGGAGCCGCAATGGGCACAAACGGTAGCAATGGTGGTAACCATACAACAGACATGGAATATAGCCGCAAGGTCCGCATTCCTGCCGCATCAGGGGATGATAAAGCTCAGGGTGGATCCTGATTGCGCTCAGCGGAGACGCACCGGGAAAGCGCCAATTTTAGCTCCATGATTACGCCCGAATCACTCATCCGAAAATACAACGTACCTGGTCCACGCTACACCAGTTACCCTACCGTACCCTACTGGCACACCGAACGATTTGATCGGCACCTGTGGCAGCAACGCCTGAACACGGCCTTTGCCGACAGCAATTATACCGACGGCATCAGCCTCTACATTCACCTGCCCTATTGCGAAAGCCTCTGTACGTTCTGCGGCTGCAACAAGCACATCACCCGCAATCACGCCGTTGAGACCCCGTACGTTGACGCCCTGCTGACGGAATGGGAACAATACTGCGACTGGTTTCCCGAGCGCCCGCGCCTTGCCGAGTTGCACCTGGGGGGCGGTACACCCAGCTTTTTTCTCCCCGCATGAACTGCGTCGGCTGCTGACGGGTATCCTCCGGTGGGCCGATCCCGTCGATGAACCCGATTTTGGCTGGGAAGGACACCCGAACAACACCACCCGCGAGCATCTGCAAACCCTTTATGACGTCGGTTTCCGGCGGGTCAGCTTTGGCGTGCAGGACTACGATCCGGTTGTGCAGCAGGCCATCCACCGCCCCCAACCCTTCGCCAACGTCGAACAGGTGACGCGCTGGGCCCGCGAGATTGGGTACACGTCCATCAGTCACGACCTGGTGTTTGGCTTACCGTTTCAGCGGCAGGAGTCAATTATCCACACCGTACAGCAAACCCTGCGGCTCAGTCCCGACCGGATTTCGTTCTACTCCTACGCCCATGTTCCCTGGCTTAAAGGAAACGGCCAGCGTGGCTTTCGGGACGGAGACCTACCCACCGTCGACGAAAAGCGGGCGCTGTACGAAACCGGCCGGATGCGGCTCGAAGCGGCCGGTTATACCGAAATCGGCATGGATCACTTCGCCCTGCCGCACGATTCGCTGCACAAGGCGGCTCAGGCCGGTACGCTCCACCGCAATTTTATGGGGTATACCACCGCCAAAAGCAAGGTGTTGATCGGGCTGGGGGCTTCGGCCATCAGCGACGTAGGGACGGCGTTCGGGCAGAATGAAAAGGAACTGGCCCGCTACCTGCAACGTATCCGGGCGGAGGAGTCACCCATTTTCCGGGGGCACCTGCTTAGCGACGATGATCAATTCATCCGCTACAACATCCTGAACATCATGTGCCGCTTCGAAACCACCTGGACGCTGGCCGACTGGTCGGCAAACGACTGGCTGGCCCTCTCGGTGCGACTGGAAACGCTACGTCAGGATGGCCTGGTTGAGTTCGACGAAACCGGTCTGCGCGTTCTGCCGCAGGGTCGCCCGTTCCTGCGCAATATCGGCATGGCGTTCGACCGGTATCTGAACCAGCCGGTAGCAGAAACCGGCCGGCTGTTTTCGCAAACGGTGTAAGTACCTGAAACCACCAGCGACATCCCTGTTTAAACCTCTGCCTCATGCTGTCCCATCTGTCCGACGAAGTCATTAACCACATGCTGACCAACCAATGGTATGGTCGCCTGGGCTGCGCGGCCGGCAACGATGTCCTGGTCGTTCCGGTCACCTTTCTCTACGATGGTCATTTTATTTACGGCCATACCCGCGAAGGAACAAAAACGAAGCTGATGCGGCAGAACCCGAATGTATGTCTGGAAATTGATGAAGTCGTATCCCCTACCCACTGGCGTAGCGTTGTCGTACACGGTCAGTTCGAAGAGCTGGCGGGCGACGAGCGAGCGGAGGTTTTGCACCGACTGGGCCCGCGCATGGCCCCGTTCTTTGCCGATGAAGTACCCATCTGGCCCGACGGACAACCTGATGCGTTAGTGTCGCCTGCCCTGCCGCCGACGGTTGTCTACCGGATTCGGATCAGCCGGAAGAGCGGGCGGGCCGAACTCCGGCAAACGTTGCAGTCAGATTCAAGACCGCTGTAGACGTTGGAGCCAATAGGAACAGAGTTTTTAGGAACATTAAATGAAACTACTTACGTAAAGTAAAGCTCATCACCTGATTGACTGGTTGCGCTTACTTTTTTGATTTAGCAGTTTTATCCAGCTGATAATTAGCAGACAACTGTTGCTTCTCGTAGTTGATAACCACTAATTTCTGACCATTCGCCTGCTTTTCCTGAAGAAGTACTTCGTTTATGTGATGCTCCATAAAGACAGCTTTAACGGCTTTTCTGTCTCTGGTAGGCTGACCATTGAGCAGATACAAAATTGCGTTAGATGGGCCATCAAATAAAGGCACGCCCCCAGGCATACCTCCCTTCTCAGTAACTACCGGTACCTCATCTAGCACGGCATAAGCTGAATAGAAATCATCAGCATTCTTTTGATAGACAACACTAACCTTTCTCAGTGGGCTACTCAGCGGACCCATTGGCTCAATAGCGGGCCTGCAGGACAAGCTTCCCGTCAGCAACAGAACGGCAAAAAATCCTTGTAAGCAGTTGATCTTCATGGTGCGTTGGTTTTGACTACAAGGCAAACGCCCATGTATGATTAATTGATATAAGGAAAATGAAAAGTTTAATAGCTGGCGATCCAGTGTGTTTTATGATAAACAATACGCTCACAATTCGGCCGCTACGGTTGGCGCTGGCGACGGCAGGATTACTTTCCGGCTAGGTGACAAGGTAGCTCGTCCGTAGAAAAACCAGGTGGCTATTCCCCATAACGTGACCAGAATACCGGTGTAACTACTCACGACCGGCTGGCCTAGATCGGCAGTGAACACCAAGTCCATACTGCCATGAAAAAGCGCGCAGGCGACTTCAGCGCCCCGCGCCCCGTGCCCCACGCCCATATAATACGGCGCCCGGATCAGCCAGGAAATGGCGTAGACCCAGCCAAAATAGTGGAGAACAGGAAATCAGAATCGTCGGGAAGCGGAAAAACCAGACTGCATAGGACGGCGGGGGAGACATCCTGCCACGGCCGGTATGGGTCCGCGCTGACAGGCGTTGGTAGTTGGCTCAAACCTACCCGCCTTTCCACCCCACACCGATGATCTGCGTCAGCTCCTTGCCTGATTGTCAACAAAAAGAGCCACACTACTGGACATGACCGTTTTTCGCTGCTGGTCAAACCATTCGGACGTAATATACCCGATACTTTGTCTGCTTGACTACTTAGTTGAGCGGCCGATTAGTTGATAGAAATGGTCCCGGTAAGTACTTGATATTGGAATCAGGGTCTGCTGAATGCGCAGGCGATCTCGTTCGATGGAGTCAATCTTGTCCAGGGCAACTAAGTAGGATTTATGAACCCGACAAAACTGCTGGCCGGGGAGTTGCTGCTGGAGTTCACTAAACGTTTCTAGCGTCATGATCTTCTCGGCCCCCAGATGAATGCGTCGGTAGTCGCGCATGCCTTCGATATAGAGAATCTGCTCAAAGCTAACTTTTTGGAGCCGGTACTCTGTTTTGACGAACAGAAACGAGTTAGCAGGGGCGTCATGACCAACAACGGATTGCTGCTGGGCGCGTGTAACGGCTTGCAAAAACCGCTCGAACGTGTAGGGCTTCAAGAGGTAATCAACTACCTGCAAATCGAAGGCTTTCAGCGCGTATTGGTCGTAAGCCGTCGTCAGGATCACGGCGGGTCGGGTTGGCAAGGCCTCCAGCAACTCAAGACCCGATAAGCCGTCCATCTCAATGTCCAAAAACACCAACTCAATCGGTTCCCGCGAGAGGATGGGAATGGCATCCAATCCGTTGTCGACCGCAGCACTGAGCGTCAGGAACGGAACCCGCTCGACATACTCTGTCAGCCGCAGCATGGCTAAGGGTTCATCCTCAATGAGCAGACAGCGCATGGGCCTGAAGCAGTAAGGTTAAGTCAACCGAATAAGCCGTATCCGTCGTCTGAATAGTCAGGGTATGGCGCTGGGGGTACAACAGGGCTAACCGTTGCCGGAGCACTTCCTGACCCAGACCCCCGTGCCCCTTCACCGACTCTCTCCGCTGGTCAATCAGGTTGATGCACCGAAAATGAACCTGGGTGCCCTCAATTGAAATCTGGACGCGGATCGCTTCGGCGACTTTCTTGTTGGTGGCATACTTAAAGGCATTTTCAAGATAAGGAATAAACAGCATCGGTGCAATCAGCAGCCCATCGGCCTCTCCCTTTAGGTGCAGCGTTACGTACTGCTCATTGGGCGTTCGGATCTTCTGTAATTCGATGTACTGATGAAGGGAGGCTAACTCGTGGGTCAGCGGAATCTGATCGGTCTGGGTTTCGTACAGGCTGAAGCGTAGCAGACCCGACAGCTTATTCAAGTACAGAGAAGCCCTGGTCGCATCATGCTCAATGAGAATGTCAATGTTGTGAAGCGTGTTGAAGAGGAAATGGGGATTCAGCTGCGCTTTTAACCAGTCTAATTCGGTCCGAAGGGTTTGGTTAGCCGCTCGTTCTTTGAGGTGGATATCGGCATACCAGGTGATGAACCCCCGCAGGAGGGTACCCGTCAGCCCGTTGACTAAGGCCAGCAGGCTGAAACCCGTGAACAGAGTCAGTTGATCGGGCCACAAAAAAAGAATCCATTGGGTCTGGTGCAGGGCCAGGTAAATCAGCGTCGTCGTGGCCAGGGACACTAACAAAGTTGACAACAAGGCGATGCCCAGACTCACCAGCAAGCCCCTACCGATGAAGCGCTTGACCCGGCGAGTCGTTAGGTAGCAGGGCACTAACCAGCCGTAAAACGCGTAGAAGCTACTGACGCCGGTTAGCAAGGTAAACAACAGGATCGCGATCCAATCATCCCAATCGCCCCAGGCTGCCTGGTCGGTGGCCTGGGAGAGAATAAACAGAAAGCTAACTAAGAACCCGTACAGCAGCCAGTAGCCCAGGTGCAGGCCAATGAGCGTGGTTTGTTTCATCGGTTGGTAGCCAGAAAGTACTGAGCAATCGTTTCGACTTCCGGCAAGTTAAGGCTGACCCCACTCATGTTGGCTGTGATGGCCACCACCAGTTGTTGCTCGGGGTAGATCAGTAAAAAGGTTCTTCCTCCGTCGATTGACCCACCGTGGTGAATGATGGGGCGCTTTTGGCTATCCGTGCCGATACGCCATCCCATTCCATAATTGGTATTGGTCCCATTCAACAAGTGTTGGGGCGTCACAAGTAAGGTGGCTGTTTGGGGGCTCAGCAGGGTCGGGCGCAGCAGTTGGCAGCCCACTTTGACCAGATCAACCGGCGTGGACAACAGCCCCCCACCCGCCCATTTGTAGCTATTGTCAACCAGAGCCGCATTGACGAGTTTCGTGTTGCGGTGTTCATAAAAGCGGACCCGGTTGCTGACTAAGCCGTCCGAATAATCGGCCACGGTATTGGTCATTGCCAGGGGCGTAAAAACGGCCTGTTGCATAAACGACAGGTAATCGGTCTGACTGGCCCCTTCAATGACCGCACTGAGCAGCGAGTAGCCATAGGTGGAGTAGCTATAAGCCGTGCCGGGTCGGAACAGCAGACTGTCGGCCCTGAAAATAGCTAACCCAGCCGCTACATCGGCATAGCGCGTGGGGCAGGCTAGGGGATCATCGTCCCGGTAGTGACGAATGCCCGCCGTGTGGGTGGCTAACTGGCGAGCGGTGAGGGGATACTCCTTGATGGGAAACGTGGGCACATACTGTTGTACCGGCGCATCCAGGTTTAATTTTCCCTCCTCCACTAAGCGGCCAATGGCCAATGAGGTCAGGGATTTGGAAACCGAGCCTAAGCGGAATTTAGACTCAATGGTAACGGGCTGCCGGTTTTCCAGATCGGCATAGCCAAATCCTTGTGCCCAGAGCATGTGCTGGGGGGTGCCCACGCAAACGGAGATACCGGGGATGTCCTGCTTTACTCGTAAGGAGTCGACGTAACGTTGGGCGCGTTGAATCGCCCGGTGATAGGCATTGTGGTGAATGATTTGCGGTTGGGGGCTCACCTGGCCGGCGGCTGGGTTGGCAGCGACCAGGCTGGTCAGGAGGAGAAGCGTTTTCATAAGGCAACGTATTTAGATACTGATTGCCCCAAAGTTGGCCGGCCGCGCTCCGGTCAGCAAACCGAATCGGCCAATGAGTTTATCTTGTCTGCCAAAAACGAGTTTTAGCCGGTGACCCAGAACCAGTGCTATCAACGGCCCAGTTGATGAGCCCATCCATTGTCCGCAGTTCAACCGGTTTGTCGGTTGAGATACCTAGCCGTCTGTGGGTTAAAGAACCGCCAAATAGCTCATGTCCAGTACTGTGAAAAAGAGCCACCAGTCATTGACCGATGGCTCTGGTACTTTACACCTAACGGATTAATTACCGAGTTGTTCTTCGCCGGGCTTGAATTCAACTGGCCGCTTTGGCTGTTGTTTCTTCGCTACCCGCGATTGCACAGCCGGCCCCATAGGCCGCTGCATCTTATAATTCCAGTTTGAAAAATTAGAGTTCGGGTCCACCGGGACGGCTATGCCTCCCTGCTGCGTAGCGCTTAACGGCTGGTTTTTGTAATCAGCCGAAGCAACCCGCTGCGGACCCTGCGCCGGAACAATCACCGCCGTACGATTCTCCCATTTCCGGGCTTCGGCAGCTTTGTTCGGGTGTTTATAATTATGCGTCGAATACGTTACGTCCCGTTTCAGTTTTTCATCCTGAGCCGTAGCCGTATGAATCGCTACCACGCCTGTCAGGGCGGCAGCAATCAGCAACATACGTTTCATAACAAGTCTGTGGTTTTGTTGTACTTGTTACGAATAAACAAAAAAAATAGCTACTATATTTATAGTTTTTACTATTTTTTCTTGTTTACCATGCGAATTACCGATTCTTCATGCGTATAATCTTCTATTTTTGATAAATGCACCCAACGAATATCTTTTGTTTCGGGGGTATGACGAAACGATTCATCGGGATTGGCAATCATTTTAAAACGAATATCATAGTGGAAATGCGCCGGTTCTTTTTTCCGCTCCGGAATCAAATGAATATCAACATCATAGATAGCCGGACTTGCCAGCCGGACCGAGGTGAGTCCAGTTTCTTCCTGAGCTTCCCGCAGGGCAACGTTGGCTAGATCCGGGTCACCGTCGGCGTGACCGCCCGGCTGCAGCCACCGGTCCAGTTTTCGGTGATGAATGAGCACCACCTGCTGCTCGTCCGGACTGACGATCCACGCCGAACCCGTTACGTGCCCAATGGCCAGTGATCGCTCGAAACAGTCGGGATGCTGCTCCACGAAGGTAATGGTATCGCTGACCATGGCCCGCTCATGATCGCCCAGCGCCTGGTGTTCTGTATTCTGGTACTCCCGAAGTAACGAAAGAAGTAATTGACGGTGCATTGGTTGAGATTCTGCGTAAAAAGGCGCAATTTCGTGGCGTTTTCTAAAAAGGTTTTACCCGATAGATATTTATGCGTAAAATTTCCTTGAGTGTTGCCACGCTCTGCTTAGCCGCTCAGTTAGCCACCGCCCAGATCAAGCTACCGTCACCGAGCCCCGGTGCTACCATCATGCAATCCGTGGGTGTGTCGGATTTCACCATTAAATACTCACGGCCCAGCCTGAAAGGCCGTACGCCTTTCACCGGCGATTTTGTACCGTACGGCAAAGTATGGCGGACGGGCGCTAACCAGGCTACCGCCTTCACGACCTCAACCGACCTGATGGTGAACGGCCAGATGCTGCCCGCCGGTACGTATGCGATCATGTCGATCCCAACCCAAACCGACTGGACGCTGATCTTCAACAAAAACACCGCCGTTACGGAGCAGAACTACAAGCAGGAAGACGATGCCCTGCGCGTGAAACTGACGCCGTCGGCCAGCCCGGAGAAGATTGAAACGTTCACGATCAACTTCAGCGATCTGACCGACAGCACCGCTAAGCTGAATTTCATGTGGGCGAACGTGAAGGCCACGGCCGACATCGCCGTGAATACCAGCGCCAACGCAGCCGCTAACGTAGAGAAGGCCGTTGCTGAAAAGCCCGACGATGCCGCCGTTTTGCAGGCAGCCGCCAACTACAACCTCTCGAAAGGCCGGAACCTGGAGCAGGCGCTCGGCTGGATCGACAAGTCCATTGGTCAGAAGGAAAACTTCCGGAACCTGTTCATCAAGTCACAGATTCTGGGGCAGATGGGCAAGTACGCCGAGGCTCTGCCATTAGCCCAGAAAGCCCTGTCTTTGGGCCAGTCGGCCAACGACCCGGTTTTCCCTTTCTTTAAGGATGGTATCGAAAAAACCATTACCGATTACACCGCCAAAGTACCGGCTATGCCCGCTGTAAAAGGCAAAAAAGGCAAGAAAAACGCGTAAGCGTTCAGTCGCTTTCTGCATGCCAACGCCCAGCCATGATGGCTGGGCGTTGGCATGTTCAGGGCTTGCAAACCGGACTACAAACCTACCTGCGCCGAAACCTTTACGGCAAACGTAGACGCCTGCGGCACATCGCGGTACGTGAGTCGGTGCAGGGCCTCAATCCGGAGCAGCCTGAATACATTTTCGACGCCATAGCCGACTTCCACATACGGTACGTTCCGCCCGGCGGGGCTGCCAAGCGAACGAATGGGTGCTATTGGCTGCCCCGCCGGGTCGTAGGCAGCCAGTATCCGGCGGTTCTGGGCACTGAGCGATCCCCACAGTACTTTTCCTTCCACGAACGTCCGCCAGTTCCACCGCCGAATCAACGGTAGGCGGTTAGTCAGGGCTCCCTCGAATTTGTGCTCGGCCGCCAGGGATACGTAGCGGTCGGAGACAAACTCAGCCGGATTCATCAGGTTGTAGGCGTTGCGGTTGTAGACCGGCGTGGGGTTTCCCAGATGCACCTGCAACAGCGGATACGGTACGGCCGATGGCGTGTAGCCGGCCTGTACGGTATACTGCATACGACCCAGCACTCCCCATCGCAACTGGTGCGACCAGTCAAACTGCCACTTGTCATAGCTGGCTACCTGCGCTCTGTTGTTGTCGGGATGATACCAGCCGTGGGTGTACCGCAGGGTCACGATGGGGGCCGTTTCACCGGCCCGGCGCCGGATGCGACGCGAGTTAACCCGTCGACTGGGCAGCCGACCCGGTGCGTAGCGGGTTTCCAGAAACACTTCGTCCGTTACGTAGCCTACGCTGGGCGTGGGCAGCGTAGAGTCGTCTACCGGCATCCGGAACGCAAAAGGAAACGTTGGCCGGAACGTCCGCTCCCGAACGCCGATTGTCTGCGTAAAGGCCCGGGCAACATCGCGCTGCACCGACAGGCTGGTTTCTTCCTGATAATACGCCCGCGGCCAGTGGCCAAAGCGGTTAACATACGTCAGGAACGGATTATCGGCCACATCTTCGGTCCGCAACCCCAACTGCTCCAGGTCATAGCTGCTCCGCAGGCTGATCATCGTCAGGGGCTTGCGGGTCGGGATGTAATGCACCTCCCAACCCGACTTCCAGACCTTATCACGGGTGCCGTATGCCACATACCCCGCCAGCAGCCAGCGTCGGCTAAACAGGTTGGTCGTCCGCGCCCCGATCCGCAGCCGATGCCCTTCTATGTTATTGTAGGCCCATCCCGAAAACAACGAGCCCACCTGCACAGACTTGCCGACGGACAGGACCCCACCGTTCGACAGGAAGGCTGCGGCCCGGGTATACGCTTTCACCAGCGGTACGCTGCGGACGGTATCCAGCATGGCCTGGAACGCTACGTTTCGGGTCGAGTCCGGGCCGAGGCTTTGCTGCCGGGCGGTCTGCCAATACTGGTCGCTGCTCTCGTTGCGGTCCTCGGCCGTTTCGATCTCCGGTTCGTAAAAGCCAGCGGGTTTCGGTTGCCCCACTACGGCCTCCTGTACGGTTGTGAGGTAGTCGACCGTAGCGCCGAAGGTATTTTTGACCACTTCGCCAACCGACACCACTACGTGGGTGCGTTCGGGCAGCCAGGCTTTCAGCGAGTCGCCGAGCAGCTCGTACGATTGCTCAATCTGTACCTGATTGATGTAATTCAGATTGGCTTGTGGGCCGATGGTGGCGTCGATCTGCACCAGCGCATAGCTTACCGTATCGATCCAGACGCGGCCCTGCATCACCAGATCGCGGGGGTTCCTGGGGTCAAAGTCGATGCCAAAGCAGGTATGCTGACCAATCTGGGCCGTATCGGCCAGAAAGTACCGATACGCCCCGCGGCCATTGTCGGCCAGGGGTGACATGAATTCCTTGTTGAAGATCCCCACCGCGTTCTGGTAGAAATTAATTGTCGAGAAGCCGGCCCCCGTGAACATCGCCACGAAACTATCGTCGGTCAGGCCAACGCTGTTGATGTTGGTTTTCAGGATGTGCTCTTTCTGGCGCTGCGGCTCACGCCGACCATACAGCTTTGACATCGACTCCGACATAAACACCGGCAGCACCATCGCCGAATCAGGCACTACGGTACCGGGCGCCTGTTTTTGTTTAAGCGCATCCAGTACAGCCCGCACAGCCCTGCGTTCCCGAAACGGCCTGGCCATATCAGTGATGCTGATCGCCAGCTGGCTGTAGGCCTGGTATTCATAGGCGTTCGCCCGCCGATAATCGTTCTGTTTCCGGCGGTCATTGACCAGGCGCAGCACCCGGTAAGCGGGGTTCTCGCCCGCCCGAACGGTCACTTCGCCCAGCGTAGCGGTAGCCGCGGCCAGGCTGATGTCAACCGTCTGCGTCGGTTTGGTTGGGTCGATAGCCAGCTTGGCAGCCTGAAATCCCATTGCCGAAACGAGCAATGTATCGGCAGGCTGGCGAAGGATTAGCTGATAGCGACCGTCGGGATCGGCCTGCGTCCCGATGGGCTTGCCGGCAACAGCTACGTTTGCAAATGGAATGGGTTGGCCCGTGGCGGTTTCTGTAATTCGACCAGCGACCGTTAGCTGGCTGAGCGCCGGTAAAGCTATGCCCAGCCAAAAGCTGAATAAAAAGAGGATAAAACAAGCGTGTTTCATAATTCAGGTATGCATCGTGGCAAACTTGCCGACTTCTTGAGAAATTGTTGAGATGGTTAAACCCAAGCCAGCATTTTTGATGATTGACCTGCCAGATTGCCGCGCTGAACTGATCAGTACGTAGCTGGCCGGTTTGCCGGCTTTCGATCTGTCTGACAACTGAGTCGACTTACACCCTCATACGTATCCGCTACGTTTTTGCAACCGGCCAGGAAAGACGGCTAGACATGTTCATGAACAGGCCCTGGCCTCTGGCAGGCCGGAGATGACCCACGACCATTGAACCCACCTGGTTTGCGTTTTATTTTTCGGTTACTGCTTATGGCAAACTTGTGGTAATTTCAGGTAGGAAAAGCAACCACCACCCAACCATTCCCATGACTAGAAACCGATTTGTCGCGGCTCTCTCTGCCCTGCTGTCTGCCCCTTCGCTGGCCCTTACCGGCCTATGGAAAGCCTTACCACCAATCAAAGGCTTTAAGATTACTGCGGGTGAAGGCCGTAAGCATGGTCACATCACACTCCGGGGCGTTAATGTCAATGTGATTGATGTGAAGATTTCGGGGAGCGACACCGACGGTGGTCTGGCGGTTTTTGAACAGACTTCCCTTTCGCCGGGGCGCGGCACCCCGTTGCATGTTCACCCGGCGCAGGACGAAGTGTTCTACGTACTGGAAGGGACGTATTATTTTCAGGTCGGCGACGAGAAACATACCCTGAAAGCCGGAGACAGTATTTTTCTTCCCCGTAAAGTGCCCCATGCCTGGACGCAGGTGGCCGAACGGGGCAAGATGATCGTGATGCTACAGCCAGCGGGCAAACTGGAGGATTTTTTTGTTTCTCTGGCGGGTATGGATCATGAACCTTCTAAAGAAGAATTAGGCAAGCTGTTTGCCAACAACGAGATGCAGGTTGTGGGACCGCCCTTAAAACTGGATTAGTGATGGTGTTTGGGCAGCTTACTACGTCCGGCAGTCCAGCCAAAAAAACAGCGATACCGTCAGGAACGGTATCGCTGTAGTGTGTCACCTTCCGTTGCTGCAGCGACCAGGCCGCCCGCCAACGTTTGCGAATAGACTTTATTAACTTTAGCTGTCTGACTCGTTATTACTACCTGGCAATCAACCGGTTAGTTTTACATTCAGTACTTCCTGGGCTAATTGCCAGCGCCCCGATCGTTTACGCCAGATGCGCAGATACGCCTGCTGCCGGCGCTGGTACGTAGCGTAGCCGTACACAAACCCAAAATCGCCCGAGGGGGCTACCACAGCCCGTACGGGTCGGTAGTCGACCTGCTGGGTGGAGGCATCAGCCACCGAAGCGGCAGCCTTCTCCACAAAAGGCAGGAAGCCATCCCGCAGCAGTCGGACGGAATCCGTAGTGGGCCACACTTGCCGGTACGCATCCCGCAGGCTGTTCGCCCGGGCGGTTTCGGCAAAGGCCGTTTCCGTTTGCAGCAGCTCCCGGCCCAAAGCGGCCGTGTCGGCGGCTGCGGTCACTTTAGCAGCAAATTGGGCGGGTGGCTGCACGTCGGGCACCGGTACGTCAGGTTGCCCGTGAATGATACCAAAGTCGACGAGGGCTTTCCAACTGCCATCGGCCGTTTTGTGCCAGACGGTCGTGTACTGTCCGTGCGCTACCGGCTTATCGTCCATCGAATGCGGGCGAATTTCGAACGGACCAGTCGTGTACCCCAGTGACCCTGACTGAGCAATTTCGGCGTAGGCCGGTCGCCAGATTAGTTTGCCGGGTTCTGACTGCAGCTTGGCATACGCCGGTCGGCCGGGACTGAATCGATTGGTTTCGTAGATTACCGATTGCTCATCGAGGTTTTCCAGGAACGCATCCCGAATTCCCTTGTCGATCGCACGCTGGGCAAAGGCCCGTTCAGCGGCTACCAGCGCCTGGTAATCCGACCGAACGGAAAGTGGTTCGGTCGGCAGCATGGCTCCTGCCAGAGCCGCTATGGCAACCCATACGGTATGCATACATTGAGAAATTGAGTTTATACACGGAGCTGACGGCTCAGCTATGATCCAAAGGTCGGGTGGCCCGGGTTGTTTTGCGGGGTCAATTCTCTGAACGACCCTGGATTTTATGCGAAAGCCCCAACGGGCTGTTCCATCTACCGGCTTTTTCCGTAGAAGGCCTTCAGGTTATCGCGGTAGTTCCGTGTCCATTTGAGTACCTCCCCCGATTGCATCCGGACGACATAATCGCCGTTGTAGTGCGTTTCCACTTCCTTAATGTAATTGACGTTGATGATGTACGACCGGTGTATCCGTACGAAATCCAGCGGATCGAGCTGCGTTTCCAGGTTTGTCAGGCTGTCATAAATCGTGTAGTGGCTGCGGCCGGTGTGCAGCGTAATGTAGTTTCCTTCGGCGTCGAAGTACCGGATGTCGGCGGTATCGACAAAAAACATCCGGCCATTTTCCTTCACCAGCATCCGGCGGAGGTACGTGCCCGAGCCAGCGGGCGCGGCCACCGTATGCAACTGACTCAGCAACGCATCCATATCAGGCTGGCTTTGTAGCCGGAGCCGTTCCTTGGCCCGTTCCAGCGCCTGAAAAAAACGCAGGTCGTTGAACGGTTTCAGCAGGTAATCGATCGCGTTCACCTCGAAGGCTCTCAGGGCGTACTGATCGTAGGCGGTTGTGAATACCACGACGGGCTGGTGGTACGTCCAGATTTCGCGCAGTACGCCAAAGCCGTCCAGTTCGGGCATCTGAATGTCCAGAAAAATCAGATCGGGGCGCTGTTGCAGTATCATCCGAACGGCTTCGGTGCCGTTGGCGGCTTCGGCCGTAACCACAACCGACGGATCCGTTTGCAGATAGACCTGCAGTACCTCGCGGGCCGACAGTTCGTCGTCAATCAACAGGGTTCGATACGGTGTCATAGGATTGAGGAAGGGGGACTCCGGCAACTACCGGAAAACTTATGGTTACGGTTGTGGTGCCGGTATGGGGTTGATCAAAACGCAGTTGTCCGGCGTCGCCATAGGCCTGCTGTAGCCGCGACAACGTATTGGAAAGGCCCAGTCCGCCCCCCTTTCGGGTCGTTGAGCGGATAATCCCCCAGCCATTATCAAAAACGGATATCAGCAGTCGCCCCTCGTGTTCCCGGGCCGTAATACGTATCAGCGCATCCGTGGTCAGGTCGGCAATTCCGTGCGTAATGGCGTTTTCGACCAGCGGTTGCAGAATCAGCGACGGCACCAGACAAGGTTCCACAACCGGTTCAATATCGTATTCGATCGTCAGCCGGTCCCGAAACCGAATCTGCTGAATCGCCAGATACTGCCGGGTCAGTTGCAGCTCCAGCCTGAAGGACAGGAAGTTCTCGTGCTGGTGGGCCAGTACGCCCCGCAGCAAATCGCTGAGGGCCGTTACCATATCGATGGCCAGCCGCGGCTGGTTACGGACCATCAGGCTCACGATGGTATGCAGCGTATTGAACAGGAAATGAGGGTTTAACTGCATTTTCAGCGCCTGAAGCTGCGCATTGCTTAACTGCGACTTGAGCTGCTCGTTCGCCAGTTCGGTTTGCAGGTGCCGCTGGCTGAGCGCCTGAAACCGGTAGATGTAGGCAATGATACTGTATCCGGCCACCAGCAGGAGGTACTGAGCAAACGAATTGGAGAAGTTGAAAAAGAAAGCCACCAGCATGCTCCGGATCGTAATGGCCTGCCCACTTTCGTACAGGTAGGCCGGCGTGGTCAGCACGTATACTACGGAGAACTGAACGAAACTCAGGCCCGAGAGGGCCAGAAAATGAACGGTTACGGGCTTAAACAATCCCCGCAGCCGGTGCAGGTTGTGAAACGGAAAACGCTGGGCCAGCCAGACAATGAAGGGGGTGGCTCCCCACCAGTACAGCAGCTGCAGCAGCCACACCAGCGACTCGACGTAGTACATCCGGCTGTTGGGCGTAATCCACCACACCATCGTGGACTGCCAATAGCTGATAATTCCGAAGAAACCCCAGTACACACCCGCGTACAGCCAGAACTGGCGACGAGTCAGTGGAATACCGGACTGGTGGAGCAACCGATCAACAAAGCGCATAGGGAACGTACCGGATGAGGCAAACATAGCACATCGGTACGCGGATGTCAGCCAAAACTATGTGGATTTGCTGAATTGCAGTGTCAACGTACGCAGCAGCCCTTTGAACGGTTGCCGGACGCACCAGTCGGAAACGGTCGGGACGTTTTTATGCCGTCCGGTTCGGATTTTCATTGACGAATGCCGACCACGCCCCTTTTTTACTTTTTTTGCTCGATACGAGCGGGATGGCATTTTCGTGAAAATGGTGGCAAACCGCAATGGCCAGCGCATCGGTAGCGTCGAAAAACTGGGGGTTCAGATCGGCCTTCAGCAAGTGCCCTACCATGTGCGATACCTGATCTTTGGACGCGTTGCCGTTGCCCGTAACGGACTGTTTTACCCGCCGGGGTGCGTATTCAACAATCGGGATGTTCCGCGACAGGGCAGCCGCCATCACTACGCCCTGCGCCCGCCCCAGTTTCAGCATCGCCTGTACGTTCTTCCCGAAAAACGGGTCCTCGATAGCCATCTCATCGGGCTTGTATTCGTCGATCAGCCGCAGAATGGTTTCGTGCAGTTTCTGGAGCTTCAGCTGGTAGGTGCTATATTTGCTCAGGTGAACCACGCCGTACTGCATCATCCGCATGACGCCCGCCTGCACGCCAATGATGCCGTACCCGGCCACCTGCGTGCCAGGGTCGACCCCCAGAATGATTTTTTCGGTGGCGACGGCGGAAGAATTAAGGGATGCAGTCATACAGGGGCGTTGGGGCTTTTTGCAAAGTAACGAGTTCCAGCACGTTTTGCAGCTACTATCGTCTCAAAAAATCGTCTTTTGGATTAAAATAGCCGTTTTTGCGGGGATTCTCCTGTACATTGGCTACGTACTCCGCCGGCAGCCCTTCGACCTGTCGGTTGTCCGGAACCAGTGGCGCCAGGTGAGCCGGCCGGGTTGGTGGGTCGCCGGGCTGCTGCTGCTCACGCCCATCAACTGGGGACTCGAAGCGCTTAAGTGGCAGCTTCTGGTCCGGCGGGTGGAGCCGATCAGCTTTCGCGCTGCTTACCAGGGTGTGCTGGCCGGGCTCTCGCTGGGGTTTGTGCTGCCCGCGCAGCTGGGCGATACGGCCGGGCGGGTCCTGTCCCTGCGAACGGGCGAGCGGGGAGCGGCCATCGGGGCGTCGCTGGTATCGGGCGGGATGCAGTTCTACGTAGCGCTTGTGTTTGGCACACTGGCCTGGGGCTATCATCTGCAAACCGTGCCCGAACGCAACACCCCGGCCGGCCGCTGGCTGCTGGCTTTGTTGTCTATCCTCTCACTGGGCGGCATTCTCTTTGGCCTGACGTACCGGCGACTGATTCGCTGGTCGGTACAATGGCCCCGGCTCAACCGGTGGTCGACGTACTGGTCGGTGATTGGCCGGTACAGCAACGGCGACATTGGTCTGGCGCTGGGCGCGGCTGCCCTCCGGTACCTGGTTTTTTCACTCCAGTTCTACGTCGCCATGCGGTTGCTGGGGGTGATACTGCCGGGGGCTGCGGCAGCGGCCGGCATTGGCCTGGTTTTTCTGGCCAAAACCATCACGCCCGCCTTTAATCTGCTCAGCGACCTCGGCGTGCGGGAAGCGGCTTCGCTCTGGGTATTTGCGCCTACGGGTACACCGGCCTCCCTCCTGCTGACCATCACGCTGACGCTCTGGCTGGCCAACGTACTGCTGCCGGTCGTGGTGGGCCTGCTGTACGTATGGCGGCTAAAACTGGCAACCTCATGACCATTCTCCTGCTGATCATAAGTTTATCCTACACCCTGTTCACCCTGCTGCTCTGGCTTACGTGGTGGCGCATGCCTTACCTGCGGCCCGCCCTGCCAGCCGGCGTCGGCCCGCGCATAACGGTCATTATCCCCGTTCGCAACGAAGCCGCCAACCTCCCCTTTCTCCTCGACGACCTGGACCGGCAGACGTACCGACACTTCAACGTGATCGTTGCCGACGATTCATCGACGGACGAAACCCTCGCCATAGCCCGAGAATGGGCCCAACGGGCATCGTACGAACTGCACCCCCTCCCCCTGTCTGATGAGCGAACGGCCTCCCCCAAAAAACGCGCTATTACGCAGAGCATCGCCAAAGCCGACGGGGAGCTGATCATAACAACCGACGGCGACTGCCGCGTTGGGCCGCACTGGCTGGAAACCTTCGCTGCTTTTTACCAGGAAACCGGCGCTGCGATGCTGATTGGGCCCGTAACGTTTGCAACGGATTCGTCCATTTTTGGGTCCTTGCAGATAGTAGAGTTTGCAAGCCTGATCGGATCGGGAGCCTGTACGCTCGCACTCGGCCGGCCAACCATGTGCAACGGCGCAAACCTTTGTTACCAGAAACGCGTTTTCGAGCAAGTTGGCGGTTTTTCGGGGGTCGATCACCTGGCATCGGGCGACGATGAGTTTCTGATGCACAAGGTTGCCGAGCAGTTTCCGGGACGCATTCGGTTTGTCAAAAACCGGAACGCCATCGTCACGACGGCAGCCCACCAATCGTTGCGGGCTTTCTACCAGCAACGCAAGCGCTGGGCGAGTAAGTGGCGGGCTTATACAAGTTGGCTGCCGACCCTGCTGGCCGTGTTTATTTTCATGGCAAATGCGGCTCCGGTGGTCGCGCTCGGCGGCTGGCTGGCCGGCGAATTCAGTGCACAAACCAGGCTTATCGTCTTGTTGAGTAAGGTTATTCCAGAATTTTTGTTTTTACGGTCAGTTCTTGTTTTTTTACAAAAAAAATCATCAGTCAAACTAATCCCCCTGACGCAGCTGATTTATCCGTTCTACGTTATTCTGTTCGGATTGGCAGCTCAGGGTAAAGGGTACCGGTGGAAAGGCCGGGACCTGACGTAACCGGGTCGTACGGTTGTCAGCATACAGCGTACGGTTTAGAGCCGCCCTTGGGAAAGCACACTAGACCGTATCCTGTCCATCGATTACCGCAGACCGTAAACAGAAACCACATTGTCTTTTTTTCTGCACAAAGCCAATTTCCTGCTCCGTACGGTCTATCCGGAGTTCTGGTGGAAGGTCGAAGATGACGTTGAGCCTACGATCTATCTGACGTTTGATGATGGCCCCATCCCCGACGTAACGGAGTTCGTGCTGGAACAACTCGATAAATACGCAGCCCAGGCCACGTTTTTCTGCATCGGCGACAACGTTCGGAAACACCGCGAGATCTTTTATCAGGTTATTGAAGCGGGGCACATGATCGGCAACCATACGTTCAATCACCTGAACGGCTGGAAAACCGACGACGAGCAGTATCTCGAAAATATCCAACTGTGTCAGGAGCAGATCGGCGTCGAAACCGGGTTGTTCCGCCCGCCTTACGGACGGATCAAGAAAAGTCAGGCAACCCTGCTGCTCGACACGTACGCGGTGGTGATGTGGGACGTTCTGACCGGCGATTTCGACCAGACCTTATCCCCCGAGGTCTGTTTGCGGAAGACCCTCCAGTATACCGAACCGGGCTCTATCGTCGTGTTTCATGACAGCCTGAAAGCCTGGCCGACCATGCGGTACGTTCTGCCCCGGACGCTGGCTTATTTCGCGGAGCGGGGCTATTCGTTCCGGGCCGTTCCCCAGCCTGTGTATGCAGGATTCTGAACCACCCCTTGTCAGTGTTCTTATCGCAGCCCGCAACGAAGAGGCCACACTCCCGGCATCCCTGCGGGCTGTTTCGCGTCAGGATGCCCCCTCGACCCATTACGAAGTGCTGATCGGCAACGACCAGTCGACCGACCGGACCGGCGAGGTAGCGGCTGCGTATATCGCTGACCAGCCGCGATTCCGGCTGTTTACCATCGAGCCCTCAACGGCTGGTCTGGCGGGTAAAGCCAACGTACTGGCGCAACTGGCCCACCACGCCCGCGGCCACTATCTGTTCTTTACCGATGCCGACACTCAGGTTTCTGCGGACTGGATAGCGGCCATGCGGACCTCGCTGGCTGAACCCGGTGTTGGACTTGTTGCGGGCGTCACGCTGCCGCGGGGCCACCGGCCGTTTCATCACCTCCAGACCGTCGACTGGCTCTACAATCATACCCTGACCTACCTGGCCGGAAAGTTCGGGATTCCGGTTACGGCTATGGGCAACAACCTGGCCGTATCGCGGGCAGCCTACGCGGCCGTCGGGGGCTACGAAGCCCTGCCCTTCTCCGTAGTTGAAGATTTCACCCTGTTCCGGGCCATTGTGAAGCGGGGCTACGGGTTCCGGTACCGGCTGGACGCCCAGGTGCTGGCCTATACGCAGCCTGTCGATACGCTCGGCGCGTGGCTGCAGCAACGCAAACGCTGGATGCGCGGGGCGTCGGCACTCCCACTTTGGATGGTAGCTTCGCTGTACGTCCATTACCTCGTCGGACCACTGCTGCTGCTGCTGGCTCTGATTGCGCCCGCACCGGCCCTTGGCCTTTACCTGCTCCGGTTTGGCGTGCAGACCACGACAATTTTTTTTGGATTACACCGCCTGTATCAAACGAACCCGCCCGCCCGGCGGTTATGGCCGTATGCGGTGCTGTTTGAGTTGTACCAGCTCCTGGTGGGGCCCCTGTCGGTTGCGTACTACTGGCTCCCGACCCGCATTACCTGGAAAGACCGACGATATGATTAGACACGTTGCCTGTGAGAAGCAGACCCCGCTGTTTGATACGGCCCGGCGTTCTCATCTAACGTCCAGATACGCAGACTATGATTTTGATTGACACCCACGCCCACATCTACGACGAACAGTTTGAGCAGGAGCGCGACGCGATGCTCGAACGTGCCGAAGCCGACCAGATCAGCCAGATCTGGATGCCCAACTGCGCCCGCGAAACCGTAGCCGGGATGATGGCCCTGGCCGAGCGTTACCCCGAGCGCTGCCTGCCGATGATGGGCCTGCACCCAACGTATGTGAACGATACGTTCGAGGCTGAACTGGCGGCCGTTGAAGACCAGTTGAACCGCAACGCCTTCATGGCCGTTGGTGAAATCGGGCTGGATTTCTACTGGGATATGACCTTTGTGGACCAGCAGTTCGAAGCGTTCCGGACGCAGCTTCGCTGGGCCGCTGACCAGCAGTTGCCTGTTTCGATGCACACCCGGTCCGGAAACGATCGCAATGCCTTTGCCGAAGCCGCCGACGTGATCGAACACCTGGCGCTGCCGGGACTGACGGGTGTTTTCCACTGCTTTGTCGGTACCCTCGACGAAGCCCGCCGGGCCATTGATCTGGGTTTCAGGCTCGGTATAGGGGGAGTTGCTACGTTCAAAAACGGCGGCCTGGATAAAGTACTACCCCATATCGGCCTCGACCACATCGTTCTGGAAACCGATAGTCCGTATCTGGCTCCGGTACCGTATCGGGGCAAACGCAACGAACCCGCCTACATCCGGATCATTGCCCAGCGCGTGGCCGACCTGATGCAGATCAGCCTGGAAGACGTAGCGTGGCACACCACCGCCAACGCGCAGGCCTTGCTGCCGGCTCTGTACGCCAACTTATTGCCCGAATAGACGGTTCACCGGTCCGCCAGACTGGTTGGGATGATGCTGCACAACCGCGATTCTGCCGCAGTACCATCCCAACGTTGCGGCCGTGAACAATCTGGAAAATCTGTGGCATCTTCGGCAAACAAAGCACTACTTTTGCGGCTCACTTCACAGCGATGCCTTACAAAACTGTCCGAATAAACCCTGCTTTACCCAACAAACCGCGCGTGTCGGTACTGGTCATTTACACCGGCGGTACCCTCGGCATGGTATACGATCAAAAGTCCGGTCAGCTCGTTCCGTTCGATTTTGAACAGGTGCTGGACCGCGTACCGGAGATTCACCGGCTCGATTTTGAGATTACTCTCATTACGCTGGGCGACATTCTCGACTCGTCGAACATGAAACCCGCCGTCTGGATTGAACTGACCCGGATCATTGAAAAAAACTACGACCAGTACGACAGCTTCGTGATTCTGCACGGCACCGACACGATGGCCTACACGGCCTCGGCGTTGAGTTTCATGCTCGGTGGGCTGAACAAACCCGTAATCCTGACGGGAGCGCAGTTGCCCATCGGCGTGGCCCGCACCGATGCCCGCGAAAACTTCATAACGGCCCTCGAAATCGCAGCGGCTCAGCAGGAGGGTCATCCGATCGTGCCGGAGGTTTGCATTTATTTCAACTCCATGCTGCTGCGGGGCAACCGGGCAACCAAACAGGAAAGCGTGCAGTTTAACGCCTTCCATTCCGAAAACTATCCGCATCTGGCCATGGCGGGTGTCAGCATTGACTACAACTACCCGTTTATCCGTCCGTTCGTATCCGGTCAGCCCCTCACGGTGCGCACGGCGATTGATTCGAACGTAACGATCCTGAAACTGTTTCCCGGCATCACCCAGCAGGTAGTCGAATCCATCCTGGGGATACCGAATCTGCGGGGCGTAGTATTGGAAACGTTCGGGGCCGGTAACGCGCCTACCGACAGCTGGTTTCTGGACGCCCTGAAAACTTCCATCGACCGGGGGGTAGTGGTGTTCAACGTATCGCAGTGCGAAGGCGGACGCGTTACGCAGGGGCGCTATCAGACCAGCAAACTGCTTGATCAGATCGGGGTCGTCAGTGGCTCGGACATCACAACCGAAGCGGCCATTACGAAGCTGATGATTCTGCTGGGCCGCGAATCCGACGCCCGCCGGATTGGTACGCTGCTGGCGACTTCCCTGAGTGGCGAGATGAGCGAGTAGTTAGCGTGTGCAAGGGAAATGGTTGCTTTATTGCGCCAAAACCTGCACTTTTGTGATCCGATTATACAGAGGGGTGTCCGAGCGGTTGAACCGGGCGCCGGCCGGGAGTACGCCAGGAACGTGTGTATACGTCTAAAGCGTATCGAGTCTGGCCCTCCGATTGAACAGAATAGTGATACAGAGGGGTGTCCGAGTGGTTGAAGGAGCACGCCTGGAAAGTGTGTATACGTCTAAAGCGTATCGAGGGTTCGAATCCCTTCCCCTCTGCAACCGTGTGTATACGCCTGAAGCGTATTGAGGCCGGGGTCGCGTCCGACTTCGAATCCCTTCCCCTCTGCTAATGTGTGCATACGTCTGAAGCATATTGAGGCCGGGGTCGCGTTCGACTTCGAATCCCTTCCTCTCTGCAACCGTGTATAAGTTTGAATTGATTTGAGGCTAGGATCGCGACTGATTTTTAATACATCCCCTCTGCAACTGATGTACCGTTTTCATAAGCCTTGTCAACCTTGTGCTGACGAGGCTTTTTTGTTAGCTTTCATTTTCATTGACGAACGCTTGAACTAAACGTGAACCTCCCCGCTGACCATATTCGCCTGCTTTTTGGCCTCAAACTACGCCAGCTTCGACTCGATAAAGGCGTTTCCCTCAGCGAACTGGCCCAGCAGTCGGGCTTGTCCGTGTCGTACCTGAACGAGATCGAAAAAGGGCGCAAATACCCCAAAGCCGACAAGATTTCGGCCTTGGCCAATGCCATCGGGGTCGATTACGATACGCTGGTGTCGCTGAAGCTGAACAAGAAACTTGAGCCCATTTCCGACCTGCTGCGCTCCAAGTTCCTGACCGAAATTCCGCTCGAACTCTTCGGCATCGACCCGTCGGATCTGCTCGAACTGCTCGCCGAAGCACCAGCCAAAGTCAGCGCCATGATCCGGACGTTCATGGATATTGCGCTGAGCTACAACATGAGCGTCGAGCGGCTGTATCTGGCCATGCTCCGGTCGTATCAGGAGATGCACGATAATTATTTCCCCGACATAGAAGCCGATGCCGACCGCTTCCTGACCGAGTTTACGACCCAGCAGCAGCCCATCACCGAAGCCCTGCTGACCAACCTGCTTAAAACCCGTTACGACATCCGGCTGGCTTATTTCGATCCGCTCACGAAACCTGAGCTGGGGCTGCTGCGGTCGGTGTTTCGTCCCGATAGCAAGACCCTCTATCTCAACGCCGGATTGTCGGCGCAGCAACGGCTCTTCACGCTGGCTCGGGAAGCCGGCTTTCACTACCTCACTCTGAAAAGCCGGCCGCTGACCTACTCGTGGGTGGAAGCCGAGTCGTTTGAGCAGATTCTGAACAACTACAAAGCCTCGTATTTTGCCGGTGCCATGCTGATCCGTCGCGATGCGCTGGTGGCCCGGCTCAACGAGTTGTTTCAACAGGAAACGTGGAACAGCGACGCTTTTCTGCAGCTCGTTACGGACTTCGGCGCTACCCCCGAGCAGTTTTTTTATCGACTCAGCAACGTACTGCCCAGCCACTTCGGCATTGATCAGCTGTTTTTCTACCGCTTCAACAACGTAGCCGGGCAGAGCCAGTTTGACCTGACGAAAGAAATGCACCTGTCGCGGCAGCAGGGGCCGCGGGGCATGGTCGATGAACATTTCTGTCGGCGGTGGGTCGCCCTGACCAGTCTGCAGGAGCTGACATCCCTCCAGAATCAGAAGCAGTTTGACGGTGCGCTGTGCCGAGCGCAACTCTCGCAGTACGCCGATTCGGGGCAGACGTACCTGATCATATCGGTGGCGCATCCGTTCCAGCCGCAGAATCAACCGACCGTAGCCCGTCAGAACATGAGCGTGTCGATGTGCTTCGCCGTGAACGACACCTTGAAGCGCAAGCTGCGTTTCCTGCAAAACCCCGACGAGGCCATTCCGTTCCGGGTCGTCAACGAAGCCTGCGAACGCTGCGGCATTTTCGAATGCCGCGAACGCGTGGCCGCTCCCCGGGTGCTGCAAAAGAAACGGCAGTACCAGGCCATGAAAAAAGCCGTAGAAACGCTACGGTAATTTTTTAGTTTGTGGTTCACCGGTAGTGCTGGTCAGGCGTTAGATTCGCGCCGGCTTCCCATGTTTAACCCTCGACCTTAAAACTGCTCCAATGAACCGCATCGACCGCCTAACCGCTATCCTGATTCACCTGCAAACCAAACGGGTTGTCCGGGCGCAGGAACTGGCCGATCGCTTTGGCATCAGCCTGCGGACCGTCTACCGCGACGTCCGGGCGCTGGAAGAAGCGGGTGTGCCCATCGGTGCCGAAGCCGGCGTCGGGTACTTTCTGGAAGGCTATCACCTGCCGCCGGTCATGTTCACCAAAGCCGAAATCAGCGCGTTGCTGTTTGGCGCCAAGCTGATTCAGAAATGGACCGATCAGTCGGTGCGGGCGGAATTTGAATCGGCGCTTTACAAAATCAAATCCGTTCTGAAGCGGGGAGACCAGGAGCACATTGCCGATCTGGAGCCGCACCTCGACGTATCCGGCCCCTTGACGCCCCAGCCCTACGCCACGGAACTGCTGACCCAACTGCAACAGGCCGTGGTGGATCAGCACGTATTGCTGATTGATTATTTCTCCAATTACAACGACGTAGTTTCCCAGCGGCAGGTAGAGCCCCTCGGCCTGTATCACTACGGCTCGGGCTGGCATCTGATCGCTTTCTGCCGGAGCCGCAACGATTACCGCGATTTCCGGGTGGATCGCATCCGGCAGCTAACCAGTACCGGCCAGCGATTTACGCGGCTCGAACGGCTGTCGCTGCAGGAGTACCTCGACCGCATAGCCACCACCCAGCCGACCCCTCAGGAAGCGACAGTGGTGTTTCGGAAAAAAGCCGCCCGGTTCATTCAGGAACAACGCTACAACTTCGGATTCTACGCCGAAGAAGACCTGGGCGATACCGTCCGGATGCACTTTCGGACCCCGTATTTGCAGGGACTCTGCCGCTGGCTGATTTCGTACGGCCACTCCGTAACGGTCGAAAGCCCCGAAACGTTACAGACGATGATGCAGAAGCTGGCGGCCGAACTGCGCGACCATTACCTGGGCGAACCGGCCTGGCAGCTAACCGACGACGGATCGGCTACTTAAACGCCGGGATGCCGGTAATCTCCTGCCCCAGAATCAGCAGGTGGATATCGTGCGTCCCTTCGTAGGTAACCACCGATTCGAGGTTCATCAGATGCCGCATAATGGGGTACTCGCCGATGATGCCCATGCCTCCGAGCACCTGACGGGCTTCGCGGGCGACCCGCAGCGCTACCTCTACGTTGTTGCGTTTGGCCATTGAAATCTGCGCTGAGGTAGCCTTGTCTTCATTTTTGAGCATCCCGAGCCGCCAGCACAGCAGCTGCGCAAGCGTAATATCGGTCAGCATTTCGGCCAGTTTTTTCTGCACCAGCTGGTACGAGGCAATCGGTTTGTCGAACTGAATCCGCTCCAGTGCGTAGCGACGTGCCGACTCGTAGCAGTCCATAGCCGCCCCCAGCGCTCCCCAGGCAATACCGTACCGCGCCTGATCGAGACACGACAAGGCGCTTTTCAGACCGAACGCTTCGGGCAGCAGGTTCTCTTTCGGCACCTTCACGTCCTGAAAAATCAGTTCGCCGGTCGTACTGGCCCGCAGCGACCACTTTTGCTCAATCTCGGCGGTGCTGAAGCCTTCCATGCCCCGCTCCACAATCAGGCCCCGAATTTTTCCCTGTTCGTTTTTGGCCCACACGATAGCGATGTCGGCAATGGGTGCGTGGGTGATCCAGAGCTTCGAGCCGTTGAGCAGAAAGTAATCGCTACGTTCGATAAAGCCCGTTTCCATGCCACCGGGGTTAGAGCCGTGATTCGCTTCGGTCAGGCCAAAGCAGCCGATCAGATCACCTTTGGCGAGCCGGGGCAACAACCGACGTTTCTGCTCCTCCGAACCATACCGGTAAATCGGGTACATCACCAGCGAACTTTGCACCGACACGGTCGAACGCATCCCTGAATCGCCCCGCTCGATTTCCTGCATCATCAGGCCGTAGGAAATATAGTCCAGACCTCCGCCCCCATACTCGACGGGCAAGGTTGGTCCAAAGGCCCCAATCTGCCCGAATTTGGGAACCAGCTGCGCCGGAAACTCCGCCCGCTGGGCATACTCCTCAATGATGGGCGATATCTCGCGTTTGACAAACGTGCGCATCGACGACCGAACCAGTTTGTGTTCGGCCGTGAGCAGGTCATCGAGTTGATAAAAATCCGGCGATTCAAACGAGTCGGAGCCGTTTCCCCGACTTTTGGTGCGCTGTGGCTGGGTTGTAGCTTGCATACAAAGTCAACACAAAAAAAAGACGGCTTGTTGCCAGATCGGCGTTTTTCGCAACCGACCCAAACCGTCGGCAATGGCTACAAAAGAACGGGCTGAAACAGCTCTACTTGATGATCGCCGTTTTGCGGCCAATTTCTTCATCAGGATTCATTCCGCCCATCGTTCGCCAACCGGCCGGCATTAAAGCAGCAGTCTGTACGCCCTCTGCTTAACATTCTAAAACACTAAGTCTATATAGTGAGTTACTTATCTGCATTTTGCACATTCTGTTAAAAAAAAACAACGCTATGAAAACCAATGCAATTACACTCGGGGCTCTGCTCGCCCTAACCGTTACCGGCGTTTCGTTCGCCCAGCAAAACAGTTCCATGCGGTCCGGCGGTACTACGTCCATCGGTAAGTACAGCCCATCTGAATTTGACAGCAAAAACAAGCAGGGTGCCCAGGCGGTTGCCGCCGTTAATGCCACCAACGCTCCGCTGTCGCAGGCCGATCAGGATCTGATGAAGCAGGTAGCTATGGGAGGGATGATGCAGCTTCAGGTCAGCCAGTTAGCGGTTGATAAAGCCAGCAGTGAAGACGTCCGGAAACTGGCTCAGGCTGAGGTAGAAGAGCAAACGGGTCTGTCGGCCAAGCTGAAAGAGATTGCCTCGACCAAAGGGGTTACGCTGCCTACCACGCCGGACGCTGAAACCCAGGCCATGCTGACGAAAATGCAGGGACTGTCGGGTGCGGAGTTCGACCGTCAGTACGTGCAGCAGAGCGGAGTAAACGGCCACGAAAAGCTCGACCGGGTGATGTCGAAGGTGGAATCAGATGCCAAGGATCAAAGCCTGAAAAACCTGGCCAAAGCGGCCCACCCCCTGGTGAAAACGCACCTGCAGGTGTCACGCGATGAACTTAACCAGCTGGCGGGCAGCGGCAGCTCACGCTAACTGACGCCGTAGTGCATCAATAGTGTTTTAGTCAGGCAAAAAGCCAGCTAATGGGCTGGCTTTTTGCCTATCAACTGATCAAACATTTCAGGTACTATGACTATGCGATTCATTCCAACGAAAGTACACGGTATTCTCGACTACGTCAGCGGAGGTCTGTTTCTGGCATCCCCCTGGCTGTTCGGCTTTGCCGACAAACCCGCGGCCAAGTGGGTTCCCCTGGCGGCCGGTGGCGCTGCGCTCGGCTCTTCGCTTTTCACGGATTATGAGCTTGGGGCGGTTCGGAAATTACCGATGACCACGCACCTGTCTCTGGACGTAGCCGAGGGGGCGCTGTTAGTAGCCTCGCCCTGGCTATTCGGCTTTGCCAGGAAAACGTACCTGCCGCACGTACTGCTGGGAGCTTTCGCCCTAGGTGCCGGCCTGATGACCCAGAAAACGCCGAAGCATTGATTTAGTTCGAGGGTCAACGTTCCATGTTCACCAGATGACGGCATGAGCTGGTCGCTTTTTGCCCTGGCGCGTTGACCCTGATTTTTATTGATTTAGCCAGGCTTTGAACTCTTCGGCCCGTTCGCGGCTGACCATTACCTCATCGGTCGGGTCGGGTGTCAGAACCAGTTTCAGTTTCCCGTTGAAATGCTTATGAATGGCCTGGATGCTGTTCATATTCAGGATAAACTGCCGGTTGGCCCTGAAAAAATGCGTTGGATCAAGCTGCTCAGCCAGTTCTTCGAGCGTTTCGGGCAGCGGAAACCACTTCCCATCGGGCCGTACTAACCGGGTAATTTTATTCTCGGAGTAAAAGTAAGCCACATCGCTGGCCAGAATGGGCAGAAAACTATCTTTATGACTCACCAGAAACCGTTGCCGGAACAACGACTGCGGCTGATTCAGGGTGCGGATTAATTGCTCGATACCGGGCAGAGGAACAGACAACGCCCCACGACTACTCCGTCCTTTCCTGAATTTCAGCAGCGCCTGCTCCAGTTCGTCGGCCACGATCGGCTTCAGCAAATAGTCGATGCTGTTGAGCTTAAACGCCTGGATGGCGTATTCGTCGTAGGCCGTCGTGAAAATGATCGGACATGGCGGTTCAACCTGCCGGAATACCTCAAAGCTCAACCCGTCGGACAGGTGAATATCGCTGAAGATTACGTCCAGATCGGTCTTCCGGCGCAGATGGTCAACGGCCTGAATGATGCTGTCTACAATACCCGTCACCTCAATGGTATCGTCAACATCCTGCAACAGGCGGGTCAGTCGGCGGGCAGCCGGTATTTCGTCTTCAATGATGAGCGCGTTCATGTTCCAATCAGCGGTAACCGTACTGTAAACGACTGACCATTCTCCACCACGTCGGGTTGTTTGTTAATGAGGAGTTCGTAACGATGTCGGATATTTTGCAGGCCAATGCCCGTACCGGCTTCGACATGCTGCCACCGGTGCAATGAATTCTGCACCACCAGTTCGCCGGCCTCATTACAGGTCAGCGTAATCTGGAGGGGATGCTGTTCATTCACTACGTTGTGTTTGACGGCATTTTCCAGGAGCAGTTGCAGCGTCATGGGCGGGATAAGCCGGTCGCGGTCGCAATCCGGTACGTCGATGGTCACCTGCAGGCCTTCTTCAAACCGATTTTTCAGCAGAAACAGATACGCTTCAGCCAGTTTAAGCTCATCCCGCAGCGGCACCAGCGTTTTATCGCGGTTCTGCAATACGTAGCGATACACCAGCGACAGGTTTTCGATGAACGCCACCGCCCGGCGCGGGTTTTCTTCGACGATGTAGCTCAGGGTGTTCAGGTTGTTGAACAGAAAATGCGGATCAAGCTGTCCTTTGAGTGCCTCGAACCGGGCTTCAACCGACTCCCGTTTCAGCCGTTCGGCTTCCAGCATGGAGGTACGCCAACGCGTAAAGAAGTATTCGCCCGTTTGGATGGCATTGATAAACAGCGCCATCAGGCTACCGAACGCAAAGGTCTGCCGGATACTCAGCCAGTCGCCCTCCGTATAGTGATAGTTAGGTTCTTCGATCAGGGTGATTACCCACACGATTCCGCCAATGACAACGACGCTGTCAACAACCAGGGTGAGCAGTTGCAGCACAAATCGCAGCAGCGGCCGGTCTTCCCAGGGCAGGATGCGGTTAAGCTGATCGTTCCCCCACAAACTCAGTTCCGAGAGGATGTACGCGCCGATCAGGCACGAAAAAATGTCGAAGCAATGCGCTTTCCAGGCGTTCGGCCCTACGTATGGCGGAACTTCGAAGGATCTGGGGTCGACGTAGTAAACGATCAAATAGATGAGCAGGCCCATTATGGGCGTACCTACCCACCGAAACCACTTTCTGAATGGAGAAACCACGGCGTCTGCGTCTGTTTAAGCAACTTAATCTATCCTACCAGATCGGTTGTTTGCGCACAAAACCGGTCAGCAGGCCAATTGCATAGCCCCAGAAAAGCCAGGCCGCAAACACTACGTTGGCATCCGGCGACAGGTTTGGAAATACATCCTGGAAAAACAGCACCGTTCCGGCATCCAGCACCATACCAGGCAGGGCAAACAGCACGGCCGCCTTCACCTGCTCATTATCGTCAACGTTTTTGAACCGGTATAACGAATACAACAGCAGCGGCAGCAGTACGGTCAGCCCGGCAAAGGCTGCGATGGTCAGCCACATATCGCCCGGCACGAAGAGGTACTGCCCGGCCAATCGTACGAAGATAGTCGCCAACAACCAGATAACGAACCCGGCACCCACAAAAAAAGAAGCTGATTGTGAGCCGGTAACCTTGATGAGCGCCATTACCTCTTTCATAAAATTACGACCGAGCAGCAGCAATGAACTGGCGAACGTGACTTCGCCAAGCACCAGAAAGACCGCTATGGCACCGGCTTTATAAACGTCGGAAACGGGCAGCGAAACAAAGGGAACAAGTAGTGCCATTGGCCAGGTCATACACGATATAATCAACAGACCAATGCCAACTTTGCGGGCTGTCTGGGGCGAGAATTGATCTAACCAGTGATTCATACGAGTACAGCGTTAACTGGTGAAACTGTGACCAAAAGTAGATTAGTTAGTAATGAATGACCCAGCGAAACTGCCTGAAGCTGCCGTAGAGCACCCTAAAACGCCATACGACCTAACCGAAACGACATCCTGCAGAGTTGTCGAACAGCTCCTCCGCTGCCGGATTTGTTAGGCTGAGGTATACATTCAAACGTCCGTACGTAAAGCAGGCAGGATCAAACCATTACGACCAGGAGCAGCCCTGTCTGGGCAACCGTGCTGCTCCTGGTCGGTTCATTCCATACCCACCGCCCGATCCAGGTCGAGTTGAGCAACCAGGTAGTCGTATACCGCCTGCAGTCGGTTGCTCTGCGCTTGCCGAAGCGCCAGTTCAGCATCGGTCAGGTCGCTGAACCGGGTCAGTCCCTGCCGATAGCGGCTTTGCGTAAGCTGGTAGCTCCGCTCGGCCGCCCGAATTACGCCATCCTGCGTTTTAATCCGCTCACGGGCTTCGTCGGCTGCGTACAAACTGGAACGGACCTCGTTGGCAACCAGCTCTTTATTGTAACGCAGTTGTTCCTGTCCCTGCCAGTACGTGATTCGCGCCTGCTGAATCTTCAGCTCATTCGTCGGGTTGAAAAGCGGGATGTTTAATTGCAGCCCGGCGTACAAAACCAGCGGCCAGCGGCTGTTCTGAAACCGAAAATCGTTCAACTGAGCCAGCGTACTGACTTGGCCGAAAAGCGAGAGGGTCGGTAGTCGCCGGGTACGTTCAAGCTGCTCGTGCTGCTGACTTTGCTCCAGGCTGAGCGCCAGTTGCCGTAATTCAGGCCGCAGGTTCCAGGCCCGGCCAATCGTTACGTCTTCGCCCGCCACAGCATTGGGTCGGTACACCAGCGAGTCGGTCAGCACCAGCTCGGTACCGGGCTTCAGTCCCAGCAACGTAGCAAGCTGATTTTTGAGCAGCCGGATCGTCCGGTCTAGTTTCGACAGATTGGGGCGCTGGTTTTCCACCTCCACGAATGCCCGCAATGTATCGGCATCCATAGCCAGCTGAACCCGGTACAGGTTTCGGGCTTCGCGCAACGCTTCCTGCGCCCGCTCCAGACTCCGAAGGGCCAGTCGACGCTGCTCCTCGGCCAGCAGTATGTTCAGGTAGTGCTTTTTCACCTCCGTCACTTGCCGGGCCGTTACCGCCCGCAGGCTTTCGCTGGCGGCCTTCCGGGCCGTAGCAGCCAGTTTACGGCCGATGCGCAGATCGGGCTGCAACAGCGGCATGGCCAGATTGACGGCCCCGGAATAGGCATGACGTAAGGCGGCCTGAACGGGCTGGAGCCGGTTTTCGTCGATGGCAAAACTACCCGTCACCGGATCGATGGAAAACGCCGGAAAGAAAAACACGGGCGGTTTGATGTTGTAGGTGTATTGCCCAGCGCCGTTCAGAGTCGGCCACCACGAGCGTTTCACGTCTTCCAGCCGAACATCTGCTTTCTCGATGTCCATCTTCGCGACCCGAACGTCACCGTTCTGCTCCCGCACCAGATCAGCCGCTTGCTGCAGGGATAGTGAGCGGGAGGCCGGGGGCGTAGGGCTGAGGGCGAGGGGTATGGCGACAGGGGTAGAGGGTTGAGCAGTCAGCGTACATGGGCTGAGCATTACCAAAACCATCGCAGCAGAAACGGCTTTGGCCCCTACCCCCCGGCCCCGTGTGCCCGGCCCCACGCCCTTAGCTCCGCGCCGGTTCACCCACGCCAGCAGTCGGGCGACGTCCATGTAGACCGTCGGCACAAAAACGAGCGTCAGCAGCATCGAACTCGACAGGCCTCCTACCAGAGCCCACGCCAGTCCGCTTTTCAGTTCGGCCCCGGGTCCGGTTGCCAGCGCGATAGGCAGCATCCCGATGACCATGGCCAGCGTTGTCATCAGGATCGGGCGGAGCCGACTCTGGCCCGCTTCCAGAAGCGCATCGACGAGCGGTTGCCCCTGCTCCCGGTTCTGATTCGCCCGGTCAACCAGCAGAATTGCGTTTTTGGCCACCAGCCCAAGCATCATGATGAGTCCCAGAATGGTGAAGATGTTCAGCGAGTTCATGGTGAATGCCAGCGCGAACAACGCGCCCACAAGGGCCATCGGGATCGAGAACAGCACCACCAGGGGATACACCCAGGAATTGTACAGAGCCACCATGATCAGGTACATGAACAGAATGGCGGCCCCAAAGGCCAGTCCCAGTTTGCCGAACGAATCGTCCTGCAATTCAAGATCACCTCCGTAAAGCACCCGCACTGACGGGTCAATGCCGAGTTTCGCAACGGCCTGCTGAATATCAACGCCAATGTCGCCGACGGGTCGACCGACCGCCTGGGCCGTTACGGTAACGGCGTTGTTCCGGTCCTTCCGTTCAAGTACGGCCGGGTTAAATGCTTCGTGAATGTCGGCAACCTGCCGGAGTTCAATCAGTTGCCCACTGGTGTTCTGCAGCGACAACCGGCCAAGTTGCTCGGTGCGGCTTCGGAACGGTTCGGCGTATTGAATCCGCAGGGTCACCGCCTGATCGCTGACCGGCCCGCTTCCATCGGCCCCGGCCTGAATCTTTAGGTCATCAAATCCGGCCAGCGCCGTTCGGATTGCCGAACCTACCGCTTCGGTGGTCAGGCCGTAGCGGGCCAGTTTCTCCCGGTCCACCTCGATCTGCACTTCGGGTTTCCGCGTTTGCCCGGAGAAGCGCACGTCGGCCGTGCCCGGTATGGCCCGCATGACGTCGGCAATCCGTGCGGCTTCGCTACGTACTTTTTCGCGATTGGCCCCGCTGATGATCAGCATGATGGGCGTTGACCCATCCGCGCCCAGAATCCCAATCGGGTAGGCTTTGAGTCGTACGCCGGGCAGTTGGGCCGCCCGCTGTTTCACGTCCTGTGTCAGCGTGACCAGATCTTTACTCCGTTCGTCTTTGGACGAAAACGTCACCGAAAACTCCACGCTGTTGCTCGCCGACGTAACCCCGAAGCTGTCGGGGTTGGAGCCTACGTTGGTAAACACCCGCCGGACTTCGGGCATCTGGTACAGCGCCTGCTCAAACTGCCGGGCGAGCGCATCGGTTTGCTCCAGCTTTTGCCCCTCCGGAAACTGCAGCGTAATGCTAATCTCGCCTTTGTCGGTCGGGGGCGTAAATTCAGCCCCGATGAAACCCGTAGCCGGCAACAGCAGCGAAGCCACAAACAGGCCAACCGCCAGTAAGGCCGTTGTTTTGCGGTGCCCGAGCGCCCAGGCCAGTACATCCCGGTAGGCGGCCGTAAGCCGGTCGAACCCGCGCTCAAACCACAAGCCGAAACGGCCCATGAGCGTTTTACTCGTCAGCTGTTCAAGCTGCCCGAATCGCGACGCGATCATGGGCGTCAGCGTAAACGACACCAGCAGACTGAACAGCGTTGAGCTCACCACGACCAGCGAGAATTCCCGCATCAGGTCCCCAATCAGGCCGGGCGCAACCGATAGCGGCACGAACACCACTACGTCGACCAGCGTAATGGCGATGGCCGCAAAGCCGATATCGTTCCGTCCTTCCAGGGCCGCGGTCCGTTTGTCTTTACCGCGCTCCAGTTGCTGGTAAATGCTTTCGAGGACCACAATCGAGTCGTCGACCAGTATGCCAATCACCAGCGACAAGGCCAGCAATGTCAGCAGGTTCAGCGTGAACCCGAGCAGGCTCATGATAATGAACGTCGACAGCAGCGAAGCCGGAATGGCCACCATGATGATCAGCGACGACCGGAGGCTGTGCAGGAACACGAACATAACCAGTGCCACCAGCAGCACCGCCAGCGCCAGATCGTGGTTGACGGCCTCGGCTGCAGCCAGGGTGAACTCCGACGCGTCCTGAGCGATGGCAAACGACAACCCCGCCGACTTGTACTCCGTCTCAAACTGGCCCAGCAGGTCCCGTATGGCCTGGCTCACCTCAACGTTGTTGGCCCCAGATTGCTTCGTCACGAGCAGCCCCACGGTCGCCTTGCGGTTGAAGCGGTTGATGTTCTCAACATCCTTGCGGGCGGCCTGAATGGTCGCTACGTCCCCAAGCCGGATGTTTACCCCTGAACTGTCGGTGAACACCACAATGTTGTGAAGCTGATCGATCGCGTCCGTCTTGCCAACCACTCGTACGGCATACGCAGCGTCTGTATCCTTAATCGCTCCCGCCGGTACGTTCAGGTTCGAGGTCCGGATGGCGTTCACCACCTGCAGCACGGACACGTTCAGCGATTTGAGCCGGGCCGCGTCCAGGGCCACGCGTACTTCGGTATTGGGCAACCCTACAAACGTAACCTGACCGACGCCGGGCGTCTGAGCAATGCGGGGTTTAAGCTGAGTTTTCAGCAGCGTACCAAACGCCTGATCGGGCAGTTGGCTGGTAGCAGCAATCCGCAGCACGGGCAGATCCGACAGCGAGTATTTGGCTACAATGGGCGTTTTGCTGTCGGCGGGTAACGTAGCAACCATCTCGTTGACCCGTCGCTGCACTTCCTGCAATGCCCGGTCGTGGTCGGTCCCCTGCCGAAATTCAATCTGGATGAGCGATACGTTTTCCAGCGACTGGGCGGTAATCCGCTTGATCCGATCGGCGGTCGATACCACGTCTTCAACGGGTTTGGTCAGTCCGGTTTCCACCTCGGCCGGCGATGCGCCCGGATAGAACGTAGTGACCGTAACAAAAGGCGTTGAAACATCGGGCAGCAGTTCGTAGCGAAGCTGGGTATAGGAAAAGGCTCCCAGAATTCCCAGTACTAAGAACAGGACAATAACGAGAATGGGCCGGTTAATGGCGAGCTGAGTCAGTTTCATAGCGATCTTTATTGGGTTACGGTTTTGTTCCGACGTACCGCCGATTGCCTGAAAACCTCCTGTGCAACCTGCACCAGCTGCCCGTTGCGTAGCTCACCCGTTCCGCTGACCACTACGCTATCGCCCGGTTGCAATCCTCCACGAATGAGGACGTATTCACCAGCGTTTCGCTCTGTTTTCACCGGCCGGTGCGCTACCCGCCCGTTGCGAAACAGGTACACGGCCGGCTGGGCCTGCTGCATAATCAGGGCAGTACGTGGAATGGTCAGCGCCGTGGTGGGCTGCGCAGCGGTTAACGTAACGTGGGCCGTCATACCCACCCGCAACGGATGGCGCTTCGCTTCGTTGGTCACCCGAATTTCTACCGGGAACCGGCCTACCTCCCCTCCTTTCAGCCGGATCTGATGCACCGTCCCGGTGAACGACTGACCGGGATACGCTTCGAACCTTACCGGTACGCGCCGACCCGGCCAGAACTGCGTCAGCTCGGCTTCCGGCACGGCTACGACCAGCTTCACCGCCGATACGTCGGTGATGGTCATCAACGGCGTACCGGGACTGATAAACATGCCCGGCTCTACGTTTTTCTCGGTAACGGTGCCGCCAATGGGCGCTTTGACGACGGCATCACGCAGTTGTTTTTTAAGCGTCAGCACCTGACTTTCCGCGTTTTTGCTTTGCAGACGGGCATTTTCCAGATCGGCCGCCGGTACATTATTTTCGCGGTAGAGGGTTTCGTACCGGATCAGATCCGTCTGCGCCTTTCGCAGGGCCGCTTCGGCTGCCCGCAGTGAAATTTCGGTTAATTCGGCATCGACCCGCGCGATGGGCTGATGCGGCCGAACCAGACCGTTAAGCCGCACGTAGAGATCATGGATAACCCCCTGGGTAGTGGCGGTCATCTGCACCTCGCGCCAGGCTTCGGTCTTGCCGATAAACTCGACAGGCTCGGCGAACGTTCGTTGCTGCACCCGGGCAACGGCCACCGTAGTCGCGAGTGGCCGACGGGTAAGTTCGAGTTGAGCTTCCTGCTTTCGGCGGTTGCTCATCAGCAGCGCAGTAGCGCTACCGACCACCAGGAGCCCGATTAAAACAGCGATCCACTTTTTCATCTGGTCGTTTTCTGGTTTGACTGACACCACAAACCTATTGCACGACCGGACGAGCGCCGGAAGAAATCGGACCCAGCCGACTCAGCCCGCTACCGAAGCGTAGGGGAACCCCACCGAAGCGTTCCTAAGTTTTAGCCGGGCGCTTCCTGAGGGCATTGAACACCGAGTTCCGGCCCTTTCGGTAGGTAAGCGGGAAAGACCGGAACGCAATTATCGAGCGACTTCCCACTGTTTTTAGTACATTCGCGCACCAAAACCCTGGTACAACAAACCACCGTCCAGCGCATTGTTGCCTGGGCGACGGCGGCCGGAGCCGTCCGACTCATCAACCATCTTCTTATGCAGCAAAAAATCCGACGCGAAGACGCCCTCGAATACCACGCAAAAGGCCGTCCGGGCAAACTGGAGGTTATTCCATCCAAAGAATACAGCACGCAGCGCGACCTAACGCTGGCTTATTCGCCCGGCGTAGCCGAACCCTGTCTGGCCATCGAAGCCAATCCCGAAGACGTGTACAAATACACGACCAAAGGCAACCTGGTGGCCGTTATCAGCAACGGTACCGCCGTCCTGGGCCTGGGCGACATTGGCCCCGAAGCCGGCAAGCCGGTGATGGAAGGCAAGGGCCTGCTCTTCAAAATTTACGCCGACATTGACGTATTTGATATTGAACTCAACACCAAGGACGTCGATGAATTTGTCCGGACGGTGAAGATTCTGGAGCCGACGTTCGGGGGGGTGAACCTGGAGGACATCAAAGCCCCGGAGTGCTTCGAGATTGAGGAGCGGCTCAAGCGCGAGCTCAACATCCCGATCATGCACGACGACCAGCATGGTACGGCTATCATCAGTGCGGCCGCCCTGCTGAATGCCCTCGAACTGGTCAGCAAACAGATCGGTGACGTTAAAATCGTGGTGAACGGCGCGGGCGCGTCGGCGATTTCCTGCACCAAGCTCTACGTAGCGCTCGGGGCTAAACTCGAAAACGTGGTCATGTGCGACAGCAAGGGCGTTATTCGTACTGACCGCACCGACCTCGATGATCGGAAGCGGCAGTTTGCGACCACCCGCGACCTGAAAACACTCGAAGAAGCCTTTGTCGGGGCCGACGTGTTCATCGGCTTGTCGAAAGGCAACGTAGTGAGTCAGGACATGGTCCGTTCGATGGCCGATCACCCCATTGTGTTCGCCATGGCCAATCCAACCCCCGAAATCAGCTACGAAGACGCCACGGCCGCCCGACCGGACATCATCATGGCAACCGGCCGCTCCGACTACCCCAATCAGGTGAACAACGTACTGGGTTTCCCTTACATTTTCCGGGGGGCGCTGGACGTTCGGGCCACCGAGATCAACGAAGAAATGAAGCTGGCGGCCGTTCACGCCCTCGCTGACCTGGCCAAGAAGCCCGTTCCTGACATCGTTCACCTGGCCTACGGACAGGACAGCCTGATGTTCGGCCGCGACTACATTATTCCAAAACCGGTTGACCCGCGCCTGCTGGCAACCGTAGCGCCGGCCGTAGCTCAGGCCGCTATGGATTCGGGCGTTGCCAAACACCCGATCACCGACTGGGATGCCTACGAACAGCAGCTCGCCCGGCGGCTGGGTCAGGACAATCAGATCACCCGCGTGATTATCAACAAGGCCAAGACAAACCCGAAGCGGGTTGTGTTTGCCGATGCCGAAAACCTGAAGGTGCTGAAAGCGGCACAGCAGGTCCGCGACGAAGGCATCGCGTTTCCGATACTGCTCGGGCAGACGAACACCATCCGGGAGATTATCACGCAGAATAACCTCGATATGGGCGACATTCCCATCATCGACCCGCGTTCGCCGGAGCAGGATGCGCTGATTCAGCGATTTGCCGACCTGTATTTCGACAAGCGGAAGCGCAAGGGTGTCAACGCGACGGAAGCCCGCAAGCAGATGTATTTCCGGAATTACTTCGGGGCCATGATGGTCGAAACCGGGGAAGCTGATGCCCTTATTTCGGGGCTGACGCGCAGTTACCCGGATACGATCCGGCCGTCGCTTCAGATCATCGGCAAAGAGCCGGGCGTACAAAAGGTGGCCGGGATGTACATCCTGCTGACCAAACGGGGCCCGTTGTTCTTCTCCGACACGACGGTGAACTTCAACCCAACCGCCGAAGAGATCGTTGAGATTACCGAACTGACGGCCCGGGCCGTCGAGCGGTTCAACATCAAACCGCGCATCGCGCTGGTCACGTATTCCAACTACGGCAGTGCCAAAGGCGATGACGCGCAGAAGATGAACCGGGCCGTTGAAATCCTGGAAAAGAAGCACCCGGATATGATTGTCGACGGCGAAATCCAGGCGCACCTGGCGTTCAACACAGAGCTGCTGCGGCAGAACCATCCGTTCAGCAAACTGGTTGAGGATGGCGCCAACACGCTCATCTTCCCGAACCTGTCGGCGTCAAACATCGCCTACAACCTGATGTCGGAAGCCGCCGGCTTCGACGCCATCGGTCCTATTCTGCTCGGTATCCGCAAACCGGTGCACGTACTGCAGTTAGGTTCTTCGGAGCGCGAAATCGTCAACATGGTCGCCATTGCGGTGGTTGAAGCGCAAAACAAATAACAGGGAGGAAAGGAGGAGGGAGAAAAGGAGAAGGAAAAAAATCCTTTCCTCCTTTCCTCCTTTCCTCCTTTTTCTCCTCTTCCTTTCATTGTATGGCACGAATCTTAACCGGTATTCAAAGCAGCGGGCGGCCTCATCTGGGCAATATTCTGGGCGCGATCAAACCCGCGATCGACTTATCTAAACAACCCGAAAACGAGTCGTTTCTTTTTATCGCCGACCTCCACTCACTGACTTCCCTGAAAGATGGACCAACGCGCCGGGAGTACACCCGGGCCGTGGCCGCTACCTGGCTGGCGTTTGGTCTGGACACGCAGAAAAATACGTTCTGGCGGCAGTCGCGGGTGCCGGAGCATACCGAATTAGCGTGGCACCTCAACTGCTTTACGCCCGTTCCGATGCTCCAGAACGCCACCTCCTACAAAGACAAGGTTGCTAAGCTAGGCGAACAGTCGGCCTCGGCGGGATTGTTCACGTATCCGGTTCTGCAGGCCGCCGACATCCTGCTCTACGACGCCAACATTGTGCCGGTGGGCAAGGATCAGCGGCAGCACCTGGAAATGACCCGCGATATTGCCAGCTCGTTTAATCATCAGTACGGCGAAGAGGTGTTTGTGCTGCCCGAAGCCCGCATCGACGAGCGGCTGATGACCATTCCCGGCATCGATGGCCAGAAGATGAGCAAGTCGTACAACAACTACATCGACATTTTCCTGCCTGGCAATGAGCTCTATAAAGTGATCAAGAAGGTGGTGTCCGACTCAACGCCCCTCGAAGAACCAAAGAATCCGGATAAGGACATTACGTTCCAACTCTATTCACTGATCGCATCCGACGAGCAGGTGGCCGAGATGCGCCGGAACTACGAAACGGGCGGCTACGGCTACGGTCATGCCAAGAAAGCACTCTATGAACTGATCGTCGACCGGTTTGCCACCGAGCGGGAGCGCTTCAACTACTACATGGACAACAACGAGGCCCTGGAAGCCGAACTTCGGGCGGGCGAAGAAAAAGCCCGTGCTATTGCCAGCCGGACCATCGCCCGGGTGCGGGAGAAGTTAGGCTTTAACTAACCCGTCTGGCGACGCCGGGCTTTCTATGCGGGATACGTATCCCCTACCAGACCTGACCAACCCCTGACTTCATGCAGCAGCGAATTGCCCACGTAACCCTGGTTGTTGACGATTACGACAAGGCCATCGACTTTTATACCAGGGTTCTGGGCTTCGAGCTACTGGAAGACACCCGCCTGAGCGACACCAAACGCTGGGTTATCGTAGCCCCAAAAGGAAACCCCGGCTGCAACCTGCTGCTGGCCCAGGCGGTAGGTGAGGAACAGACTAGCCGGATTGGTAACCAGACCGGCGGCCGGGTGGCGTTCTTTCTGCATACCGACGATTTCCAGCGGGATTTTCAGCGTCTTCGGGAGCATAACATACGTATCGTCCGCGGCCCTGTTGAGGAACTATACGGAACGGTAGCCGTATTCAGTGACCTGTACGGCAATCTGTGGGACCTGATTCAGCCAAAGCGGTAAGGTGTTACCTTTGCGCTCATCATGCGCGAAACCCTCAACCAACTCGATACTGACCTTTTTCTGTGGCTCAATGGCCATTACGCACCCTGGCTCGACCCAATCATGGTCTGGGCCACGGAGCGTAACACCTGGTTTCCGTTCTACGCGCTGCTGATTGGCTGGTTGGTGTATCAATACCGCCGGCAAGCCATCGGTCTGATTCTGACGTTGGTCGTAGCCGTCGTCATCAGCGACCAGACGGCGTCGGCCCTGCTCAAGCCCCTCACCCTGCGGCTCCGTCCCTGCCACGTACCGGACTTGCAGCCGCTGATTCATCCGCTGCTGGAATGCGGAGGGCAATACGGCTTTGCGTCGTCGCACGCGGCCAACACCTTCACGCTCGCGACCAGCGTATGGCTGCTGGTCGGCAAACAGCATCCGTGGGTAAAATGGACGTATCTGTGGGCGTTACTCGTTTCCTACAGCCGGATCTACGTCGGTGCGCACTACCCGCTCGATGTGCTGGCCGGGGCGGGTATCGGCGTACTGGCGGCTATAGTGTCGGTATCCGGTTTTCGGCTCGTGGTGAAGACGTTACACGCTCAATCGGCCGGAAAACGAACCGTCGGGGCCCGCAAACCACACACCGAAAACCGAAAACGGTGAATCAAAAACCAGTTTTTTCCGTATCTTTGCGGGAAATTTACCCGCCACCATGGCTTCGTTTAATCCGGTAAAGATTTTTTCAGGCACTCAGTCGACGTATTTAGCCGAGAAAATTGCGCATCATTATGGCAAGGACTTAGGCGGCTACACCTGCCGCCGATTCAGCGACGGTGAGATGTCGCCGAGTTTTGAGGAATCGGTTCGGGGATGCGACGTGTTTCTGATTCAATCGACGCCCCCACCCGGCGACAACCTGATGGAGCTGCTGCTGATGGTGGATGCGGCTCGTCGGGCGTCGGCACACTACGTAACGGTCGTCATTCCGTATTTTGGGTACGCCCGGCAGGATCGGAAAGACAAGCCCCGGGTTGCCATTGCCGCCAAGCTCGTTGCCAACCTGCTGTCGGCATCGGGAGCGGACCGGTTGATGACCATCGACCTGCACGCCGGTCAGATTCAGGGCTTTTTTGACTTCCCGGTCGACCATCTGGAAGGAACGTCGGTTTTTGTGCCGTACATTAAAAGCCTGCACCTCGACAATCTGGTAATTGCTTCACCGGACGTGGGTGGTGCGGCCCGGGCCCGGAATTTTGCCAAGCATTTCAACGCCGACATTGTGCTGTGCGACAAACACCGCAAGCGGGCGAACGAAATTGCGTCGATGCAGGTTATCGGGGACGTTGAAGGCGCTAATGTTGTGCTGATCGACGACCTGATCGATACCGGCGGAACGATGGCGAAGGCAGCCCAGATCATCATGGAAAAGGGAGCCAAGTCCGTGCGGGCGGTTTGTACGCACCCGGTCATGTCGGGCAAAGCGCACGAAAACATTGCCGGCTCCGTGCTGGAAGAACTGGTTGTGGCCGATACGTTGCCGATGCAGCAGCCGAACGCCAAAATCAGAGTGCTGTCGGTGGCCGAACTGTTCGCCAAAGCCATCGGCCGCATTAGAGATCATGAATCTATTAGTTCATTGTTTATTCGATATTAAAGAGCGAAAGAATGAGAGAGTGAAAGAGCGCGGTCAAACCCAGCTTTACACTCTTTCGCTCATTCGCTCTTTCACTCTTTAAATTTTAAAAACCATGAAAAAACTCGAGATTGTAGGGTATAAAAGAGCGAATCTCGGCCGCACGGAATCCCAGGCGATTCGGGCCGAGGGTAATGTGCCGTGCGTATTGTACGGTGGCCAGGAGCAGGTGCATTTTTTCGCACCGATGATTTTGTTCCGTGAGTTACTGTATACACCCGATGTGTACGAAGTCACGCTGAACATTGAAGGTGACGAGTACCGGGCCATTTTGCAGGAGACTCAATTCCACCCGGTAAGCGACGTGCTGCTGCACGCTGACTTCCTGCAGGTGACGGACGACAAGCCGGTTAAGGTAGCGGTTCCGGTTCGTATCGTCGGTAACGCACCGGGTGTACAAAAAGGCGGTAAGCTGGTAACGCGTGTGCGGAAGCTGCGCGTGAAAGGTACTGTCGATAAAATCCCCGATTACATCGACGTGAACGTGTCCGATCTGGATCTGGGTAAATCAATTCGCGTAAGCCAGATTCCGGTAGAAGGTATCCAGATGCTGGAGCAAGGGTCTAACCCGGTTGCATCCATCGAAATCCCGCGTTCACTCCGCGGCCAGGTTTCGGGCAAGTAAGGTTATCCGTACCGGAATTATTTTCAGACTAATAGATACAAAGGGCCTTTCTGCAACCGCAGGAGGGCTTTTTTGTTTACTGACTGAACCCTTTCAATCAATCCTGTATGCTATGCAATTGACTGAAGCCATTGAACTCATCAGCCACGACCAGCTTGTTACGTCTCAGGCCTCAGTCTGGGCTGATCTGGGATGCGGCCATGGCCTGTTTACAAAGGCGCTGACCCGGTTTCTGCAACCGGGAAGCCACATCTACGCCGTGGATATTGATGAATCGACTTTACCAGCCGCTTCGGAAACCGGTCCCGTAGCCATCCGTCCGCTTCGCCTTGATTTCGCGCAGGATGACTGGCCCTTTCCTCCGCTTGATGGCCTGCTGATGGCAAACTCGCTGCATTACGTCAGTGATAAACGCACGTTCTTACAAAAAGCCATTCGGCACCTTACAGCCTCGGGCCGTTTTCTGATTGTCGAGTATGATACGGATCAGGGCAATCCGTGGGTGCCTTTTCCGGCCAGCTTCCGGTCGCTGTCGCAGCTGTTTGAGGAAGCCGGCTTTGCATCGATTCAAAAACTGCACGAGCGACCTTCGCGCTACGGTAAGGCCAATCTCTACGCAGCGTTTATCAGCCGAGGCTAAGCAGACAGCCATACATGAACAGACCAGCTTCGTTCGGAAGCTGGTCTGTGTATAGTCAGTATGCCGTATTCAATCAGCCTTACCGCTGTTCGTCGTCCTGCTCAGGTTTATTGGGCGTGTCGACATCCTTGTTATCCGCCCCCGTTGATTTTTCCAGATCAACGCCTTCCTGGCCGCCAACGGCTTCAATGCCTTCGCGGTTGTTTCGGGTGCCGGGCTCAGCGGGAATGACGGCGATGTAGGGCGCAATGATCAGGGCCACGATCGACATCAGCTTGATGAGGATGTTCATCGAGGGACCTGACGTATCCTTGAACGGGTCGCCGACGGTGTCGCCCGTTACGGACGCCTTGTGCGGCTCCGACTTTTTGTAGAACATTTCGCCGTTGATCAGTACGCCCTTTTCGAACGACTTCTTGGCGTTATCCCAGGCACCACCGGCGTTGTTCTGGAAAATTCCCATCAACACGCCCGATACCGTTACGCCCGCCAGCAGGCCTCCGAGCACCTCAGGGCCGAAGATGAAACCCACAATAACGGGTACGGTCAACGCAATAGCTCCCGGCAGCACCATCTCCCGGATGGAGGCCTGCGTGGAAATGGCCACGCATTTTTCATATTCAGGCTTGCCGGTTCCTTCCAGAATACCCGGAATTTCGCGGAACTGACGACGTACTTCCTCGACCATTTTCATAGCCGCCCGTCCCACGGCCGCAATGGCCAGCGATGAGAAAATAAACGGAATCATGGCGCCTACGAATAACCCGGCCAGTACGTCGGCCTTGTAAATATCGATGGCCGAAATACCCGAGATACCCACAAAAGCCGCAAACAACGCCAGAGCCGTCAGGGCAGCCGATGCGATGGCAAATCCCTTACCGGTTGCCGCGGTCGTGTTGCCGACGGCATCGAGAATATCGGTCCGGCCACGTACCTCTTCGGGCAGGTAACTCATTTCGGCGATACCACCGGCGTTGTCGGCAATCGGTCCGAAGGCGTCGATGGCCAACTGCATGGCCGTTGTAGCCATCATCCCCGCGGCCGAGATGGCCACGCCATACAGACCGGCAAAATGGTAGGACGTGTAGATACCAGCCGCCAGCACCAGAATCGGCAGTACGGTCGATTCCATACCGACTGATAAGCCCCCGATGATATTGGTAGCGGCACCCGTCGCCGACTGCCGGATAATCGACAGGACCGGCCGGCGTCCCATGGCGGTGTAATATTCGGTAATGGTCGACATCAGCGCACCGACAACCAACCCCGTAAAGATGGCGTAGAACACATCCATCCGGTCGAATTCAACGCCCCGGATTTCGAGGGTACCGGTGGGCAGCATGCTGGTTACCAGGAAGTAGGAGGCAATGATTGTCAGGATAATAGATCCCCAGTTCCCTCGGTTCAAAGCACTCTGAACATTGCCGGTATCGTCTTTCACCCGCACGAAATACGTAGCGATGATCGAGAAGATCAGCCCCAGCCCCGCAATCACCAGCGGCAGAACAATGGGCGCATGACCAAACATGTTTTCGCTTTCGGGGATGCGGATTTCGCGCCCCAGCACCATCGTAGCCAGGATGGTAGCCACGTATGAACCGAAAAGGTCGGCCCCCATACCGGCCACGTCCCCTACGTTATCGCCCACGTTGTCGGCGATGGTAGCCGGGTTACGCGGGTCATCTTCCGGGATACCGGCTTCGACTTTACCCACCAGGTCAGCCCCTACATCGGCCGCCTTGGTGTAAATGCCGCCCCCAACACGGGCAAACAGGGCAATGGATTCGGCACCGAGCGAGAAACCGGCCAGTACCTCCAGTGCTTTCTCCATCGGCAGACCATTCACGTCGCCGAAGGCACCGCCCGTACCCGTTACGTATGTTGTATAGAAGAGAATGAATAAGCTGCCCAATCCCAGTACGGCAAGCCCGGCTACACCAATCCCCATAACCGAGCCCCCCGTAAAGGATACGTTCAGAGCCTGAGTCAGGCTGGTGCGGGCGGCCTGCGCCGTACGGACGTTAGCTTTGGTGGCGATGTTCATGCCAATGTAGCCGGCGAGGGCGGACGTAAAGGCCCCAATGGCAAAGGCCACGCCGATTACCCAGTCGGAGTTTTCGACCAGCGTACCCGACCAGGCCAGCAAGGCGGCTACAACTACGCCAAAGATGATAAGAACTCGCCACTCGGCTTTTAGGAACGCAATGGCTCCGCTGGCAATGTATGAAGCAATTTCCTGCATCCGGGCGTCGCCGGCATCCTGCCTCGACACCCACTGATACTTGAAGAACATTACCACCAGGCCAATAATCCCCAGGATGGGTACAAGATAGACACTATTATTCATGCGTACGATTAGTAGGTTTTAGAAATATGAATTGCGCCCAAAGATAGAATTTTGGTCTCCATAACCAAACGGGAATCCAAGCACAAGTTGACTTTTTTTAAGGTTTATTTACGTTCTTTTAGGAAACTGGGCGGTTGGGCCACGGCTGATGCGCCTTGTCAGCGCCGGTTCGTTCGTATCGTATACGTATCAACTAGTTTCGGCCCGGCTTTACTGAGTAGTTCCAACACCTGTTCTTCGGCATCCATGTCCTAAAAAGCGCAGCAGCCGTTATCTTTGCCTGTACTGTTAACCCGACCATCAAAACTGTGTGCCCGATCCGCCGACTGTTTACTGCCCTTCCCGGCCTGCTTCTCTCCGTAACGCTATTCGCACAGGTGCCGTTTGGCCCGATCAAACCCACCCCCTCCGGTGAAATAGTGTCTAACCTGAAGAAATTGAACGTACTCGGTACGGCCCTCTACATAGCCGCTCACCCCGACGACGAAAACACGCTGCTGCTGGCGTACCTGGCTAAAGACCGGCTGGTTCGCACCGGCTACCTGTCGCTGACGCGGGGCGACGGCGGTCAGAACCTGATCGGTCCGGAACAGGGCGAATACATCGGCATTATCCGGACGCAGGAACTGCTGGCGGCCCGGCGGGTCGACGGTCCGGATCAGTTCTTTAGCCGGGCTTATGATTTCGGCTTTTCCAAATCAACCGATGAAGCGGTCCGGATCTGGGGCCGCGACAAAGTGCTGTCCGACGTTGTCTGGGTTATCCGCAAATACCAGCCGGATGTAATCATTACCCGGTTTCCGCCCGATCAGCGGGCCGGTCATGGCCACCACAGCGCATCCGGTTTTCTGGCCGAAGAAGCGTTTAAACTAGCGGGTGATCCAACCCGGTTTCCCGAGCAATTGGCGTATGTAAAGCCCTGGCAGCCCAAGCGGATCATGTGGAATGTGTTTATTCCCGGTGCCTTCCTGAGCAACAAGAAACCCGACGAAGCCGGCAACCTGATTGGGATCGAAACGGGTCTGTATAATCCGTTGCTGGGCAAGTCGTACGGCGAAATCGCGGCCGAGAGCCGAAGCCAGCACAAGAGTCAGGGGTTTGGGGTTTCGGCCAACCGGGGCGCTCGCGTTGATTACCTGCTTCTGAAAGCCGGTGCCCCCGCCGAGAAAGACCCGTTCGATGGCGTTGATATTACCTGGAAGCGGGTTCCCAACAGCCAGGCCGTGCAGGCGCAGGTTACTCAACTGCTTGCCGATTTCCAGCCCGATCAGCCGGCGGCTTCGGTACCGGCGCTGGTGCGGCTGCATCAGGCCATCAGCCGATTGGATACTACGAATCTGTACGTCCGGACAAAACGGCAGGAGGTTGAAGCGCTCATTCAGCAGTGTCTGGGTCTGTGGTTCGAAACCAATCCCACCGATTATGCCGCTACGCCGGGCGAATCCATCCGGATTACGACCAACGTAGTCAGCCGGGCCGAGGCCCCGATCCGGCTGCTGTCGGTACGGTATTCAACCGGCAAAGACACGACCCTGAACCTGGCCCTCAAACCCAACGACGTCACGCTGCTGCCTGCGACGGTCACTATTCCGCAGACTCAGAAGATTTCGCAGCCGTACTGGCTGGAGAAGCCGATCGACAAAGGGCTGTTCCAGATAGACAATCAGCAGTTGATCGGCTTGCCCGAAAACCCGCCCAACTTCACCACCAGCTATACCTTCGAGATCGACGGGCAACGCTTTACGTTCAGCCGGCCGTGGATTTACAAATTCACCGATCCGGTCGAAGGCGAAATCTACCGGCCTTTTGTGGTACAACCTGATGTAATGGCGAACCTGACCGAACGGGTGTATGTCTTTTCGGACAACACCCCCAAAACCGCCGAAGTGGTGCTGAAGGCTGGCCGGGCCAACGTATCCGGCACCCTGAAGCTGGACGTACCGGCGGGCTGGCGGGTTGTGCCGGCGCAGCAGTCGTTCTCGATCGCCAATAAAAGCGCTGAGCAACGGCTGTATTTTCAGATTTCTCCGACAGCAACGGCCGTAGAAACGCAAAATATTGCGTCGCTACGGGCCGTGATGACAACCAGCAACGGTACGTTCACGAACGGTATCCGCCTGGTGGCCTATCCGCACATTCCGACGCAAACGCTGTTTCCCCCCGCCGAAGCCCGACTGGTGAAGCTGGACGTGAAGGTTACGGCCAAAAACGTGGGTTACATCGTCGGGGCGGGCGACGAAGTACCGGCTGCGCTGCAACAGATGGGATGCCGCGTTACGTTGCTCGGGCCAACCGAACTGAACGGTAACCTGTCGGTCTACGATGCCATTGTGGTTGGCGTTCGGGCCTACAACACCAACGAGTATCTGGTCAATTTTCAGCCCAAGCTCATGGAGTACGTCAGGAACGGCGGAACGATGGTTGTGCAGTACGTAACGGCGGGCGGAAGTGGTCTGCTTCAGAATGGATTGAAGGTGTCTCAGATGGGGCCGTATCCGTTCAGTGTCGGCCGCGAGCGGGTGACGGAGGAAGATGCCCGAATGAACTTCATCAGTCCCCAGCATCCGTTGCTGAACAGTCCCAACAAAATTACCGAAGCCGACTTTAAAGGCTGGATTCAGGAGCGCGGTATTTACTTCGCCCAGGACTGGGACAAGGCGTATGAGCCGATTTTTTCCGTCAACGATACTGGCGAAGCGGCCAAGCAGGGTAGCCTGATCTACGCCAAATACGGCAAAGGACACTATATCTACACGGGTCTGGTGTTTTTCCGTGAGCTGCCCGCCGGGGTGCCGGGTGCCTACCGCCTGTTTGCCAATCTGATTTCGGTCGGGAAGTAAACGGGGCTGGCGCTGCCTCGCTCGGTCAGGCTCGTTAAAAAAATCGGTTAACTTTTGAACCAGACCAGCAGGCTGTCGGTATAATTGCCAACGACAGCCTGCCTTTCGAATTACGCACTTGTGAGTTATCAACAGCCTGAACTCCGAACCGTCCATGTGATCCGCTACGTAACGCCCCTGCGCGAAGGCGGCTCGCTCCCGGCGATTGCGGAAGCCGACGACGATTTTCTGTACGTACTCAAGTTTCGGGGGGCCGGGCAGGGTACTAAGGCGCTCATTGCCGAACTGATTGCCGGTGAACTGGCCCGGGCGCTGGGGTTTCGGATTCCCGAGATCGTGTTCGCCCAACTCGACCCCGCCTTTGGCCGCTCGGAACCCGACGAAGAAATTCAGGACCTGCTGAAAGCCAGCGTAGGGCTGAATCTGGGGCTACATTACCTCTCCGGTGCCATTACGTTCGACCCGATTGTGAACGCCGTCGATGCCAGGCTGGCGTCGCAGATTGTGTGGCTCGATTGCTTCGTGACGAACGTAGACCGCACAGCCCGCAACACGAACATGCTGATCTGGCACAAGGAACTCTGGCTCATCGACCACGGCGCGTCACTCTATTTTCACCACTCTGGCCAGCCGTGGGAAGAGCAGGCGAAGCGGCCATTTGGCCCCGTCAAGGACCACGTACTGCTCCCCCGGGCCTCCGAACTTGATGCCGTTGATGCCGAGTTTCGCTCGGTGCTGAACCCGGCCATCATCCAGTCAATCGTATCGCTGGTTCCCGACGAATGGCTCACCAATGACCCATCCGTTGAGTCCGCTGATGAACAGCGCCAGATCTACAGTCAGTTTTTAGAGACCCGACTCGCCCACTCCGAAGTTTTTGTCAAGGAAGCGCAGCATGCCAGAAAAGCACTTGTTTGAATACGCCGTCATTCGGGTTGTTCCCCGCGTGGAGCGCGAAGAGTTTATGAACGTCGGCGTCATTGTTTACTGTCCGGGCCAGGGTTTTCTGCAGACGATGTACGAACTGCCCGAGGACCGGCTCCGGGCTTTCACCAGCGAACTGGACGGATCTGAACTGCGGGACCGGCTCCGGGCGTTCGAACGCATCTGCGCCGGCCGCTCCGAAGGCGGCCCGATCGGCCATTTGCCCCTTGCTGCCCGGTTCCGGTGGCTCACGGCCACCCGCAGTACCGTTGTGCAAACGTCGCCGGTGCATCCCGGTATGTGCACCGACGCCCGCGAAACCCTCGAACGCCTGTTCAGTCAGTTGGTGCAGTGAAGACCTGATCGGCTATTTCGCTCAGCGCCCAGAACTGTAGCTTATTTTTGCGTTCGGCCTCACGCATCATTTCATCGGCACCCGCCGAGGGGCCACCCACACGCAGAACGCCATCGCAATGGTCGATCAGCCGAACAGCAGCCGGGTGAAACAGCTCGTTGAAGATTGCGTCGCCAAGTTGCGTTGCGCCCGCCGTTTTGATCAACGGCAGCGCAATCCACTCGCCACAAACAGGCATATGCCCTTTTCGATAAACGGCCAGAGCCGCTTCTTCCATCTGGTGCATGTTTTGGGCAATCAGCGTGGGGTCGTCGTTAGTCCCCGATCGGTATGGCCCAGCAATCAGGATCAGCATGTCAGTTGAGCGACGAGGTGAGTTGCCGGAGCCGCAGGTGCTGCAGCAGCATAATCGTCTTACCATCCCGGATCTCCCCGCTTTCGATCATGGCCATTGCCTGCGCCGTAGGTATTTCCATAACGTCGATTTCCTCTTCGTCGACACCGCCCCCACCCCGGCGCTCCGTGTTGGCGGAATACTCAGCGAGGTAGAAAAACAGCTTCTCCGTCACGGAGCCGGGGCTCATATACGCTTCCATTACTTTCTCGACTGACTGGATCCGGTAGCCGGTTTCTTCCTCCGTTTCGCGCCGAATGGCGTCGTCGGGCTGGTCGTTGTCGAGCAGGCCGGCACAGGCTTCGATCAGCATCCCCGTCGGGTTGCCGTTGACGTAGGTCGGTAACCGAAACTGCCGGGTCAGGATCACCGTATTGGCCTCCGGGTTGTGCAGCAGAATCGTAGCACCGTTGCCGCGGTCGTAGGCTTCGCGGGATTGCGTTTCCCAGTGCCCGTCTTTTCGCTGGTAGCTGAACGTGAATTTTTTCAGGACATACCAATTGTCCGAAAGTAGTTTCTCGTCAATGATTTGAACCCGGTTATTTTGCATACTGTTCATTATTGTTTATTTTTGTTCATTGATGTGCAAAAGTGATCGTTGTTTATGAATTATCAAAATCGGAAGCGGCTTATTTTGCAAACGGTCGAGCAAAAAGGATCTGTCGACGTTCAGGAACTGGCCCAACTGCTGCAAACTTCGGAGATGACCGTCCGGCGCGACCTGACGCAGTTATCGGCTGCGGGGCTGCTGTACCGCACACGTGGGGGTGCCATGAAGATCAGTTTGGCCACTGACGATTTCCGGTTTGCCAACAAAACGGCCGTTAACGCCGAACGAAAAGATTACATCTGTCAATTAGCCGCCCGGGAGATTCAGGAAGGCGACGTGATTTTTATGGATTGCGGCAGTACGGTGTTTCGCCTGTGTCAGTTTATCCGCAACAAGCGCATCACCGTCGTGACCAATTCGCTGCCGGTAGTGGCCGAGCTTCTGTCGTCGGACGTATCGGTTAACCTGGCGGGGGGCGAAGTGGACAAGGAACGCCAGGCGATTCACGGGCTGATGGTCGAGCAACACCTGGCCCGGTACCGAGCAAACAAAGCGTTCATCGGCGTAGATGGTGTTTCGCTCCAGAATGGCCTGAGCGCCCACAGCGAGAAAGAAGCCAGTACAGCCACGACCATGGCCGCCCATGCCGACAGTGTTTACCTCCTGTGCGACTCCTCAAAGCTGGAACGGGACAAGTACTTTCAATTTGCTCCGCTGAGTCTGTTTGATGTGCTGATCACCGACCAGGAAGCCAGCGCCGGGATTGTCGAGGCCTACCGACAGGCAGGGATTACGCTGATCAACTGAGTAAGAAACGGTTGGCTGATCATCCGTTCACTCAAAGGTTTATTGTTTTCCCAGTAGTATAGTAGAGATTAGCATACCACAGGACGGTCTGCTGCTTTTGTCGCAACTGGCCGGCCTGTCTATTCCTAAACTCTTACTTTTCAACACAATGGCAACTGACGCAATTGTTACGCTGGAACGCCTGCGGTGCATCAAAGAAAGTGATGGCAGCGGTCATTCCGAGCCCTTTATCTGGCCGGTACTGATCTGGATTGACACCAGCAACGGCAACGTGAATATGGCCGATCTGGTCCTGGGCAATGCCCGCGTGGTGATTCGCAACAACATGCGGGCGGGCGAAACCGTCGACATTCCGGCATCGGTCCGGACTTTGCGGGTTCGCTTTGCCGACAACCCACAGCGCTTCATCCTCATTCTATCGGTCGTTCTGTGGGAAAACGACGAAACGCCGGAAGCCGCCATGCGGGCCGGTTTCAAAGCCTTTTCGAGCGGGCTTAAGGAGGCCGTGATCGCCAACCTGCTGGAGCTGCGAGCCGCGCAGGGTAATCCCGCGGCCGAGGCCGCCGTCCGGGCAAAGATTGAAAAGCAGGTAAAGGAGGCTGTCGAAGAGGCCATTAAAGGTGGGTTGACAACCAGCCAGAAGCTGCGGGTTAAGCTCGGCACACTGAATCTCGACGACGTAGTTGGCAGCGACACCGAAAGTCTCGGTTCGGTGGGCCAAACGGCCTCTACCAGAGCGTTCACGCTGACGTTCAGCAACCAATCCGGCAGCGAGCAGTACGAAATCACGGGTAACCTGGCCGGCAAACCGGTTCCCGTCGAGGCCTGTCAGGCGGAGGTCAACGCTGTAAACGGGGCGCTGGCCACCATCGAGAACATCCGGAATCAGATTCGTTCGCTTCAGGAAGAACTGCGGAATGCCCCCGGCCCGCAAAAAGCGGGTATCATCGCTATGATCCGCGAACAGCAGGCCGAGCTACCGGCCGCTACGGCCGTTCTCGAACAGGCCCGAAAGGCCCTGCAGGTTTGCCGGAGCCGCCAGGTTAATGAGCCGATTTTCGACGTACCCGGCGGTGGAGTGCTCCTTGACGTTGATGACTAACTACCAGGCAAGTTCTGCTTTGTTGCGGAAGAACTTACCCGTGGGGCCGTCGTCGTCGAGCAGTGCTGCCCAGACGATACCGGCGGCTCCATCCGCTACGGGCTGAGCGCCCATAGCTTCTCCCCCTTCGAAGGTAGCCGTAAAGCCGGGACACACGGCATTGATCAGCACGTTGCTTTCGGTTTCTTCCAGCGCCAGTTTCGACGTCAGGGCGTTCAGCGCGGCTTTCGAAACGGCGTAGCTTGTTCCCATCTGGTTGCTGGTTGCCAGCCCGAACATCGGGTCACCGTGCGAACCGGCCCCGCTGGAAACGTTCACAATCCGGCCGGCGGGACTTTGCCGAAGCAGGGGCAGCAGCGCCTGAATGAGTCGCCACGCTCCGAACAGAGTGGTTTCCAGCACCACATGGGCCTGGTCCAGATCGGCGGTTGCCGCCTGTTCGCCATAGGCCGACGTACCGGCGGCATTATTAATGAGGATGTCGAGCCGACCAACGTCCCGCTGAATGCGATCAGCAAGCTGGCGAACGCTGTCGGGTTCGGCTACGTCGAGGCCATACGGCCGCACATCCATTCCTTCGTCCCGTAACGTTCCGGCCAACGATTCGGCGGCTTCCACCCGGCGGGCGGTCAGCAGCGTCGTAATACCCTGACTGGCTAGTTGGCGGCATACCTCAAAGCCAATCCCTGCGGCCCGGCCAACGCCTGTTACCAGGGCGACCCGATTGTTTAGTGCTTCCATTTATTTTTGGTAATGTGTTTAGGGAAATCTCATTCAATGCTATCATCGGCTATTAAGTTTACGTACTTTGGCCGTTTTTAGCAATAAAATACTCTGACAATTACCGACTGACTCCACCGTATGTGGCAAATCTGGATTGATACCGGCGGCACCTTTACCGACGGCCTTGCGCTCGACCCATCCGGCCTTTTACATCGCATCAAAGTACTCAGCAGCAGCCGACTGCGGGGGCGTTTGGTTGTACGGCCGTCAGCCAGCGGTCAGACGTTCCGTCAGACCGAATCTGAGGATCCCACCAACCCTCATGCATCCATTCCCGAGCCCAGCGGTCTGACGGAACGTCAGACCGAGCTGGACACTCCTCGCAACCTCTCAACCCCTCAGCCCTCAAGCAGCGGTCAGACGTTCCGTCAGACCGAATCTGAGGACTCCGCCAACCCTCATGCATCCGTGCCCGAGCCCAGCGGTCTGACGGAACGTCTGACCGAAGCGCCAGCCCAATCATTCAGGCTCGAAGCGCCCTGGCTTACAGCGCCTGTCTTCGACGGGTATCAGCTGCGCGTGGTTGAAACAGACGAAGAATTCACGATTCATTCACTGACGGCCGACGGGTTGCTTCAGCTTACCGATTCGGCCAAGGGGGAAATTCGCCTGCCCGCCGGAACAACTGATCTCCCGCTGACCGTCGAGCTGTTCACCGGCGAAGAAGCCCCCGTGCTGGCGGCCCGCCTGCTGACTCAGACACCCGTAAACCAGCCGTTTCCGCCCCTGGAGATGCGGCTGGGCACCACCCGAGGTACCAACGCCCTGCTCGAACGGACAGGCGGACGCGTTGCCCTGGTGGTGACGAAAGGCTTCAGGGACTTACTGAAAATTGGTACCCAGCAACGCCCGAATCTATTTCAACTGGCCATACCCCCCGCCGAAGTCCTCTACGAAACCGTACTGGAAGTAGACGAACGCCTGACCGCCGACGGACAAATCCTGGCGGCCCTGTCGGATAATACCATCGCACAGCTTATCGAGCAGCTACAGCAGCAACGACCCGATGCCGTGGCAATCTCCCTGCTGAACGCGTACCGGAATCCAGCGCACGAACGCCAGCTCCGCGACGCCCTGGCAGCTGCGGGATTTGATGCGATTACCCTGTCGACGGACGTATCAACGGCTCCGCAGTACGTCACCCGCACCCAGACAACCGTAGTCGATGCCTATCTGACACCGGTGTTAAAAACGTACCTGACCAATATTCAGAAACAACTGGCCAGCCACTCGCCAGTCCGGGACTATCCAGTCAGGGTCATGACTAGTGCGGGGGGGCTAGTAAAAGCGGAGTTGTTTCGGCCGAAAGATAGTTTGCTGAGCGGTCCGGCCGGGGGGGTAATCGGTTCGGCGGCCATTGCCCAGCAACTGGGATTCGATAAAGTACTGACCTTCGACATGGGCGGTACCAGCACCGATGCTGCCCGCTACGACAGCCAGATGGATTATCGATTCACAACCCGCATCAACCAGTTTGACCTGCAGCTCCCCTCACTGGCTATCGAGACGGTGGCCGCCGGGGGCGGTTCGGTCTGCTGGTTCGACGGGCAGTTGCGGGTTGGTCCGCACAGCGCGGGGGCGAATCCGGGTCCGGCCTGCTATGGTGCGGGCGTTCCCGGCCAGTCGTTGCTGCTGACCATCACCGACGTGAACCTGCTGCTGGGGAAACTGCACCCGGCCCAGTTCGGGATTCCGGTATTTCCGGAAAAAGCCGAAGCCGCCCTGCAGCAGATTATTGACCAGATTGGCGATACCGACCGTCTGACGATCCTGCGGGGCTTTGAACGGATTGCCGACGAAGCCATGGCCGGGGCTATTCGCAGGATTTCGGTGCAACGCGGCTTCGACCCGACAGACTACGCCCTGCTGGTGTTTGGCGGAGCGGGCGGTCTGCATGGCTGCTCCGTTGCACGGCTCCTTGGTATTGAGCGGCTGATTCTGCCGTTCGACGGAGGATTGCTCAGCGCCTATGGTATGGGACAGGCCCGTATCGAGCGCCTGGCATCGCAATCGGTGTTGCAGCCGCTGGCGGAGGTAGAACCAACCTGGCCAGACCTGGTGCTGACGCTGGCTGCGCAGGCGAAAGACGAACTGGCGGCCGATGTGGGCCCCGATGTACCAATCGACATAGTGTCGGTAGTGCTGTACATGCGCCTGCAGGGCCAGGAAACTGCGCTTCCGGTTCCCGTAACGGGCAGTTTGAAGGGTTCGTTATCGGAACCGTTTCGTGCCCATTACCAACACCTCTACGGTCACTACCCCGAAGGCCGCCCCATCGAAGTGGAAAGCATTCGGGTTATGGTCAGCACCGTTCCGCAGCAGACCGTCGTGAACCAGCCGCCTGGCAGCCATCGGCAGGTTGTCCCTGCTTTTCTGGCCGGTCACTACCCCGCCTACGACTGGACGGCCCTGCACGAAGGCGATACGTTTCGGGGGCCGGCGCTGCTGCTCAACCGAACGTCTTCGGCCTTCATCGAGCCGGGCTGGCGGGTAATCGTTCAGGCCGACAAAAACGCCCTGGTTGAGTACATCGCCGATATCGAGGACCCGAATGAGCCGGCACTCAGCGACCTGGCTCAGACCGAATTGTTTGCCCGGCGGTTCATGGCCATTGCCGAAGAAATGGGCGCTCAGCTCCAACGCACCGCCTTTTCGACCAACGTTAAAGAACGGCTCGATTTCTCCTGCGCGGTGCTGGATCACCACGCCCAACTCGTTGCCAACGCTCCGCACATTCCTGTTCATCTGGGCAGTCTGGGCGTTTGCGCCCGGCTGGTGCTTGAACAACGACCAATCGGTCCCGGCGACGTAGTGATTACCAATCACCCCAAATACGGTGGCTCGCACCTGCCCGACGTAACGTTGCTGAGCGGTGCCTTCACGGACGAGGGCGACCTGATTGGCTACGTTATCAACCGGGCGCACCACGCTGAAATTGGGGGTAAAGTTCCCGGTTCCATGCCGCCCGACGCAACCAATCTGGCCGAAGAGGGCGTTGTGCTGGAACCGCAGTACGTCGTAAAGAACGGCGTTTTTCGCTGGGATGGCCCCGATGGTCTGGCCACACGGTTTACGGACGGCCCCTACCCAACCCGCGCCCTGGCCGAAAATCGGGCCGATATCGAAGCGGCTCTGGCATCGCTCCGAACGGGCGAACAGGCCCTCCGCGCGCTCGTCGGGCAACACGGTTTGCCCACCGTTCAGCAGTACATGCAGCGGCTCAAACAATCGGCAGCGACGGTGATCCGGCAGCGTCTGACCGCCGGTCCGACGCGGTTTAGCGCACAATCGTCTGTCAGTAAACTACCTCCCAATCCGACAGCGCCTGCTCGTCAGAGCGTCGGTCAGACGGTTGGGCAGGCTGAAGAATCCCTCGACGATGGTCATACCATTGCTGTCCAGATTACGACTGATCACCAGACCCTTACGTTCGACTTCACGGGTACCTCACCGGTTCACCCCAACAACCTGAACGCAAACGTATCGATTCTGCACAGTGCCATACTGTATGTACTACGAGTCTGGATCGAATCCGATGCGGCCGATGCACCGATGGCTTCGGGGAGTATTCCGCTCAACGAAGGCCTGATGGAACCCGTCCGGCTCATCCTGCCCGCATCCTCGTTTCTCAATCCGGTCTTTTCCGACGACGGCAGCGCCTGTCCGGCCGTAGTGGGCGGCAACACAGAGGTCAGCCAGCGTCTGGTCGATACCCTCCTGAAAGCCCTGGGGCTAGCCGCCTGTAGCCAGGGTACGATGAATAATTTCCTGTTTGGCACCGATGCCTTCGGGTATTATGAAACCATCGGTGGGGGCGCGGGCGCAACGGTCGGCGCCAACGGACGCTCGGCGGTGCATCAGCACATGACCAATACCAAACTCACCGACCCCGAAGAACTCGAACGGCGCTACCCGGTCCGGCTGCATCAGTTCAGCATCCGCGAGGGGTCTGGGGGTAGCGGCCGGTGGCGGGGTGGGGATGGTATAATCCGGGAGATCGAGTTCCTGAAGCCGGTGCAGGCAACGCTCCTCAGTCAGCACCGGGTCGTGGCTCCCTACGGCCTCAACGGTGGCGAGTCGGGAAAGCCGGGCCGACAGACCTTGCTTTATCCGGACGGCACCGCCGACGAATTGCCCGGCATTTTTACGCGGGCAATGCAATCCGGCGACCGAATCCGGATCGAAACACCGGGGGGCGGTGGGGTTGGCTAGTTCCCCGTTTCGTTGTATGTTAGGCCCATGATTGATCAAGTGAAGGCCGCATTCATTGGGGCGGCAATCGGCGACGCGCTGGGCGTACCGGTTGAGTTTATGTCAAGAGCGGCCCTGAGCCGAAATCCGGTTACCGATTACAGAGGGTACGGCGTCTGGCACCAGCCACCGGGCACCTTTTCGGATGATAGTTCACTGCTTTTCTGTACGGCCGAAAGTCTCTGTACCGGTTATGACGTAGCAGACATTGCCAACCGGTTTGTCCGCTGGTATCAGCAAGGGTACTGGGGTGCCCACGACGAAGTGTTTGATATTGGTGGCGCCACCCGAACAGCACTTACCCGGGTCATTAACGGAACCAGTCCGACCCTATCAGGTGGCCTTCTGGAACAAGATAATGGAAACGGTTCGCTCATGCGGATTCTCCCCATCGCGTTTTACCTCTGTAACGAGCCATCGATGCAGATCCGATTTGATACGGTCAGGGCTCTTTCGGCCATTACGCACGGCCACTTTCGCTCGGTGATGGCTTGTTTCGTTTACGTCGAACTGGCCATTCAGCTGCTGACCGACCCGGACATTCCGGCCGCTTATGCCCGCATGCAGACCCGCGTCAACGACTTCATTGCCGAAAACGCCTTCTCACCGGCCGAAATCCGGTTGTTTGACCGCATCCTGCAAGCCGACCTGTCTCATCTCGACGAGCCGGCAATTCGCAGTTCCGGCTACGTAATGGATACGCTGGAAAGCAGCCTCTGGTGCCTGCTGACCACCCGATCGTTTGAGGAAGCCGTCCTGAAAGCCGTAAACCTGGGCGACGATACCGACACGACCGGAACGGTCACCGGCGGATTGGCCGGACTGGCCTATGGCTACGAAGCCATTCCCACCCACTGGGTCTACAGCCTGGCCAAACGGGAAGCGATTGAGAAACTGGCCGAGCGCTTTGCCGGGCGGTATGCGTAGGTTTAGCGAAGTTGGTACTACCAGATCACTTTAAGGCCCTCGCTGACGTACTGTGCTATATTCATGTCTTTACTGATTAAATGAAAATCATGCCGGATCGCTTGCCAGATCAGCATTCGGTCAAACGGGTCACGGTGATAGTTTGCAGAAAGATGGTGATACGTTACGGCCGTAACGTATCACCATCTAGTTCTTCCAGCCGAAAGCTCATTGTGATTGCGGCCTCGAAAAAATCCTCTGGAAAGAGCCCTTCCAGTTTCAGCCTACCCATTGCCTGCTTCAGGGCAATCTCCCAGAAACTGATCACACTTACCCAAATATCATTATCTGACTGCTCAATAATGCGAACAACAGGCTCAGATAGCTGTTGAGGGTCACTAATTGCCCAAATTAGCGTATGGGCATCCAGCAAATACCTCATTATTTCCTCGCCTGCTTTTACTGCCTGTATAACTTCAGAAAAATGGGTCCTTAACCCCCCAATAGTCCAATTACTTTCATAGATTTTTTAGTACAAGATATAGTTTTCTTGTCAAGTTACAGAAACCAGTCAACTCTCCCAGGCTCCGAGCAGCCGCCGGACGACAATGATTTCGCCGACGTGGTAAGCCGTATGGTCGGCGATGAGCAGGGCTTCGCGGAGGAGGGTTTGCCCGTCGCCGTGCGGAAAGGGTTCGTGTAGATCCTGTTGCGGGTCCTGGAGTAAGCCGATGAACGCATCCCGGTCCTGACGGATTCGGGTGAGGGTTTCGTTCCAGGCAGCATCGTCGGCCGGGGCTACTTCCCCGGGCCAGTACCCCTCCGGCCAGGGCGGTGACTGGTAATCAGGATCGCGGGAAAATTCCAGGATGTCGTGCTGGGTAATGCGGATATGGTCGACCAGTTGCCAGATGCTGTACGGCAGCTTGTCGGGCTTGACACCCCGCAGCGCCGGCGGCAGATCCCGCAGCGCATCATCCAGCGACTGATGGGCCTCGGAGCGGGTCAGGAGTTTAACCAGTTGATTGCGGAGGGCAGTTTCCCCGGCAGATTGTTGCGTAGGTTGAGCCATGAATGTCGGAGTATGGTTTCAGATACTGACTCCCTACGCCCCCCTTTTGTTTGCTGATGCAGCCTCTTTCGTTAACCAGGGAGGTCGCGCCCGTCGATGACTGGTATCCCAACTACGTTGCCCTACAGATTACCGCTGATACACCCGAACGTAATCCACTTCGAATCGGCTCGGGAACGTAGTAAGCGCGGGGTCTCCGCCGTTGTCGCCACCGATGGCCAGGTTCAACAGCAGGTAGTGGGGCTGATGAAACGGATTGACGTTCGTACCGTCGCCGTTGATGGTTTCAGTCAGCTCCACCCGATTCAGCAGTTGATCGTCCACGTACAGGCTGATTGCCGTCTGGTCCCAGTCCATGCGCCAGACGTGAAATTTCTTCGACCAGTTGGGATCATCAAATGACTCAATGGCTCTGGTTGCCGTTCGCCATTTGGCCGTATACCGTTTATCCGTCCCCCAGGCTACGTTGGCCAGCAGCATCTTGCGGTAGTATTCCATGATGTCGATCTCACCGTTGGCCGGCCACTCGCCCGCTACGCCCAGCGTCCAGAATGCGGGCCAGAGCCCCGGCCGGGTGTCGATACGTCCCCGCATTTCGAAACGGCCGTATTGCCAGCTATGCAGACCGGCCGTTTTCAGGCTGGAAGACGTGTATTCGATGGTTGGCCGACTGGTTTTCCAGTTTGTACTGCCTGCCTGGTAGTTAGGATTCGGGCGGCTCTCCCGGCGACCTTCAATCACCAGCATTCCGCTCCGGCACCGGGCATTGTCGGGCTGGTACCACTGGCGTTCATGATTTCGGACAAAGCCCTTTTCGAACGTCCAGTTCGTAGGGTCCGGCGGACCATCCACGGTAAATTCGTCGGCCCAAACCAATTTCCAGACCGTATCCGACGGCGCAACCTGGTTGCGCGCTGTCATCGAAGTGCGGTTCAGGGCGGGACTCAGGCCGTAGCTAACAGCGGACAGCAACAAAAGCAGGAGTAATCGATTCATGATCAGAATTCGTTTGCTCCATTAAAAGAACCGAACTACGTTTACCTATCTAATTCGGCCACTGTTTTACGCACCCATGCCTCGATTTGCGTTTTTACTGGTAATGTACTGTCTCGCACGGCCCGTTTCCGCTCAGAAACAAATCTGCATTACCATCGATGATTTACCGACCGTATCCCGGGTCTATCAAACAGCCGGCGGTCGGGATACCCTGACCCAGCATCTGCTCAGCCACCTTACGCTCCACCGCGTTCCGGCCGTCGGGTTTGTGATCGGCAATCGGCTCCTGACCAAATCCCGCGTCGACTCCAGCCAGATCAGGCTCCTGAACCGCTGGCTGGATGCGGGTATGGAACTGGGCAACCACACCTTCGCTCATAAAGACTACAACGATGTTTCGACCACTATCTATCAGCAGGATGTCCTGGGTGGCGAAACGCTGCTGAAGCCACTGCTGCAAAAGCGGGGGCAGTCGCTACGCTATTTCCGGCATCCGTTCCTGCATCGGGGCAATACGCCGGGCAAGTGCGATTCGCTGAGCCGCTTCCTGATCAGCCGGGGGTATGAGGAAGCGGCTGTTTCGGTCGACAATGGCGATTACCTGTTTTCGGCGGCCTACGATCGGGCCTTGCTGCAACACAACCCGACCCTGGCCGCATCGGTTGGGCGTCAATACGTTGACTATATGATGGCTTGCATTCACTACTATGAAGCCCAGGCCGACTCCCTGTTTAGGCGACCCATTCCGCACATTCTGCTGACGCATGCCAACACCATCAACTCCGTATATCTGGGCGAATTGCTGACCCGTTTGGCCGCCGAAGGCTTCGCTTTCATCTCGCTGAAACAGGCCCAGCAAGACCCCGCCTACCGTTCAACAGACACCTTCGTTGGTAAGGCTGGTATTTCGTGGCTACACCGCTGGGCGTTGACTCAGGGCAAAAAAGGCAGCTTCTTCAAAGGGGAGCCCGAAGTGCCCGAAGCGGTTCAAGCGTTGGCATCCGGCCGGTGACGGAACAGGCCCGTACGACAACGCCGGCCCAGTCCTGATCCGATTAAAAAAATGGGCATCCAGCTTTTTTACCGCATCGACGATCATCCGGCCATTAACAATTTTTGGTCAATTGAGTTATTGAAGAAAGCATTATCTCACTCAAGTTATGACCACTGATTTGAACAAACCCGAAACGCAGGACAAGGCCGTTAAAAACATCCAGCCGAACATTGGCCTCGACAAGGACGTACTGAAAAAGGACAACGAACTGCTCAATGCCTACCTGTCGGATCTGCACGTATTGTACATCAAAACCCGCAAATACCACTGGAACGTGGCGGGACCCAGCTTTAAGGAATACCACGAGTTTTTCGAAGAGCAATACAAGGCGCTCGAAGAAATGATCGACGAAGTAGCCGAGCGCATCCGGACGCTGGGTGGCAAGCCCTTCTCGACCATGGCCGACTTTATTGGAGGAACGAGCCTGGAAGAAGATCAAAGTGGCGAGGTAAAAACCCGCGACATGTTCGAGCGGCTGCTGACCGATCATGAGCAGATTGTTCGCGAACTGCGGGGCGATGTCGAAACCTGTGAGGAACTAAACGATGCCGGTACCGCCGACTTCCTGACGGGCCTGATGGAAGCCCACGAAAAAATGGCCTGGATGCTGCGCAAATACCTGTCGTAGCCCATCCTGTCACCGAATCAACACCCACAAAACGCGGTCGAGCCAATTGGTTCGACCGCGTTTTGTTTGTTTTTGCCCCGATTGTCGGCTAACATTACAACCCGGCCCCGGTCGTTTTATGTTTTTTCGAGATCATTTCGGGTCTGACGGTACGTCTGGCCTTTTGCTGATCGATATACTGGTCAGAATATCGGTCAGACGTACCGTCAGACCTTGTCAAAGCTGTCATTCCAGGTCTGACGGTACGTCTGACCGACTTTCGTTGACTATAATACTGGTCTGACGGTACGTCTGACCCTCGTAAACCTTTTACCGCTATGAACTTCTCCCGACGCCGGTTCCTGGGCGTAACCACCAGCCTGACAGGTGCGACCATCCTCAGCAATACGCCGGTCGCAACGGCCAATTCTCTTCTGGCTTCCATGCCGATTTCCTGTAATTCATACACCTGGCTCACCTTTTACGAGCGGCAGGGCAAAAAATGGATGGCCGACCCGGACGCGTCGATGGCGGAGTTTGCCAGGGCGGGGCTGACGGCCTACGAACCGGGCCTTTCTAGTATCGACGAAGTACGTACGCTGGCTCCGCTCCTGAAAAAGTACGGGGTATCCATGCCGTCTATCTACGTCAACAGCAGCCTCCACCGGACCGACGAAGCCCGCAAGTCTATTGATGCCGCCCTGGCCATTGCCGATGCCGCCAAAGCACTCGGTACGCGAATTGTCGTGACCAACCCCAACCCCATCAAGTGGGGCACCGATGAAGACAAAACCGACGCCGACCTGATCGAACAGGCCAAAAACCTCGACCGGCTGGGTGCCGAACTTCGCAAACGGGGTATGACGCTCGCCTACCATACCCATGCGCCCGAACACCGGCAGGCCGCCCGCGAGTTTCACCACATGCTGCTGGCATCCGATCCCAAAAACGTATCGCTCTGCCTGGATGCCCACTGGGTGTACCGCGGATCGGGCAATTCGCAGGTCGCGCTGTTTGATGTCGTGAAACTCTACGGCAAACGCATCGCTGAAGTCCACATCCGGCAGTCGCAGAACGGCATCTGGACCGAAACGTTCGGCGACGGCGACATTGACTACCGCCGGCTGACCAGTGAACTCAAGGCGCAGGGCGTTCGGCCGCTGCTGGTGCTGGAGCAGTGTCTGGAAAAAGAATCACCCAATACGATGGGACCAGTCGAAGCCAGCAAACAGGATCTGGCATCGGCCAGGGACGTATTTGCGGGGTTAGTGGGCTGATTGCGAAGTGTCATGCAGTCCGTTCAAAGACGTTGCAAGGCAGGAACGCCGGCAATTACAACGATTGAGAAGCCGACAGGGTCCTGTAGTAAACGGCAATGGTATGCAAACGTATCGCAAGCTGACCTTTCTGCTTTTATTGAGTTTCCTGGGTTGTGAACTTCCCGAAACAGCGCTTCCTAAAACGCTTGACCTGGGAGCATTTCAGGTTTCTACGCCAGAAGGCTGGTGGGTTAAAAACGGCGTAGGGTACGACTCGCAGGTAGGCGAACTGACCGACGGGGCCACTACGTTATCCTTTGATTACGGTTGGTATTCGTACCGCTTCGATAAGGAAACGACCGCTACGCACGAGCGGACGCAGACTACCATCGATGGCCGCCCCGCCCTGCTTGTGCGCCCGTTGCAGAAAGGCCGGGGCATCATTGGCGTGTTTATTCAGAAAGACACGCTGAATCGGCTGACCATTATGGGTCACAATGTAAAGGATGAAACCACCATTCTAAACATACTTCGGTCGGTTCGCTTCAGATAATAGCCGAAAGAACCCCCTTTCCCGGCCATAACACGCATGAAACTTCACCTGTTCGGGGCTTCCGGGTCCGGCGTCACAACGCTGGGAACGGCATTGGCCGACGTGTTAGGTTACCCGTATTTCGACAGCGATACATATTACTGGGAGCCCACCGATCCGCCTTTCACCGTTCGGCGCCGGCCGTCTGAACGGGATCAGTTCATCCGCGATCATCTGGCCGGCCACGAAGACTGGATACTGGGCGGTTCGGTGATCAATTGGGGCGATCACTGGCTGCATGCATTTGATCTGGCGGTGTTTCTGTGGGTGCCCCCTGCCATTCGTCTCGAACGATTAAAACAGCGGGAATGGAGCCGATACGGTGACGTTATTTTTACTGACTCTGTACGTAACAACCAATACCACGAGTTCATCAGCTGGGCATCCGGCTACGATGATGATACCGCCCGGGGCCGAACCCTCACAGCGCACCAAACATGGATGCAAACGCTTTCCTGTCCCTGTATTGACATTCGGGGCGATACGTCCGTAGAGCAGCGGGTGAACAGGGTACTGCTGGAAATCAACCGATTAACTTCATGACAAGGCCCGCCCTCACTGCTGAATTGGTTTGCGCAAAAAAGCTATTTAAACTATAGATTATAAGATATGTTTATACAGAAGTTTAACTTCCAACAACGTTATGAAAACTATACTCAAATGGTCGCTGGGCGCTGCGGCCGGCCTGGGCCTTGTCGTGGCCTGTACTGATGCCGAAAACATCTTTAGGGAAATGATCCCGGAAACGAACGATCAGCCGACTACCGCTCAGGTACAAGGCTACGTGTTTCGGCCGGCTCTCGTCGATGCTACGGACGCCAACATCCGGCAACTGAAAGTACCGGCGGGTTTCACCGTCACCAAATACGCCGATGGCTTAGGCAAACCCCGGATGCTGGCCGTCAGTCCGGCGGGCCATGTGTACGTCTCAGATCGGGAAGCCGGTACCGTTACGTTGCTGCGCGACTCGAACAACGATGGGCTCCCCGACAGCAAAACAACCGTGGCGACCCTGAAGCAGGCTCACGGCCTGGCCGTTCACGCCGGGAAGCTCTATATCGTTACTGTGAAGGAGGTGTACGCAGCCCCTATGAACCCCGACGGTACGCTCGGGCAGCCGCAGCAACTGATCAGCGACCTGCCCGACGGGGGGCAGCATCCTAACCGCACCATCGCCTTTGGCCCGGACGGTATGATGTACTTAACGGTGGGCAGCACCTGCAACGCCTGCGCCGAGCCGAATCCTGAGCACGCCACTATCCTGCGGGCTAATCCGGATGGATCGGGGCGGAAAATCTTCGCCAAAGGTCTGCGGAATACCATCGGATTCGGCTGGCACCCAACCACCAAAGAATTGTTCGGCCTGGACCACGGCATCGACTGGCTGGGCGACGAAGAACAGAAGGAAGAAGTGAATAAACTGGTGCAGGGAGCCGACTACGGCTGGCCCTACATTTACGGGGAAGGTAAATATAACCCCGCTGACCGGCCCAAAGGGGATACCACGTACCAGCAGTACCTCCAGAAAACAACCCTGCCCCTGCTCACGTACCAGGCTCACAGCGCCCCGCTGGGCATGGTTTTCTATAGCGGCACGACATTCCCGGCCGAGTACCGGAACGACGCCTTCGTAACCATGCGCGGCTCGTGGAACCGGAGCGTTCCATCGGGCTATAAGGTTGTGCGGCTGCACTTTGAAAATGGCCAGCCCACCCGCTTCGACGACTTTGTAACGGGTTTTCTGATCGACAACAACCGATCGCAGTTTGGCCGCCCGGTCGGCATCACTGTTCACACCGACGGGTCGCTGCTGTTCACGGATGACAACAACGGTGTGATCTACCGCGTAGCGTACAAGGGCTAGTCCCTCGTCGTATTTTCCCCGCTTTCCGTATATTGCCAGGGTCTGCCGGTGGGCAGACCTTTTTTGTTCCGCATAACCCAACGTATCAACCCGCAGCCAGATCATGCAGGCGTCTCTGGAACAATACATCCGCGACCGGATCGGGGCCGACGACGCCCAGCTGGGCGAGGTGATAAGCCACTTCAGCCCGCTTAAAACCCGCCGAAATCAGCTTTTGGTGCGCGAAGGCGATATCTGCCGCTACTGTTATTTTGTCGTGAAGGGCTGCGTACAGGTATTCGTTTATGACCGTAACGGCGACGAAAGTACCCGCGACATTGTCGTAGAAAACAACTGGGTTTCCGAGTTATTCAGCTTTGGCAACCAGGTACCCGCCCGGGAAAACATCCGCGTTGTTGAGCCTGGTCAGCTGATGGCCATTGGGTATGACAGTTTCCAGAAAATGGTCCAGACCGTCCCGCCGTTCGAACAGATTTACCGGCAGATTGTCGAGCAATCGTACGTCAACACGGTGTTCCGGCTCAATACGTTCGTGTCGATGGACGCCCTCGAACGCATGCAGTGGCTCAGCGAATACCAGCCCAAACTCCTCGCCCGGCTGTCGAGCAGGCTGGTGGCTTCCTACCTCGGCATCTCACCCGAAACCTACAGCCGGCTCAAAGCCCGGCTCTGAAAACCTTGACAATTGTCAATGGTCAGCAGCCGGTAATCGGCCACCTTTGCATAGATAATTTACTCTAAATCAACAGATATACCTATGCAAAACCTCCGCGAGCAGGTAGCTGCCCTCAACGACCTGGTGGCCCAGTATCGATACCCGGAAGCCTTCGACCGGTTCTACGACGAATCGGTGCTCAATTACGAAAACGAACTGCCCCCGTTGGTTGGCCTGGCGGCCGAACGCGAAGCCATGACCAATTTTCTGGCGGCCGTGGCTGATCAGCCCCATACGGCCGAACTGAAAAACGTACTGGTAGCCGACGACGTATCGGTCAGCGAGTGGCTGTATGACTTTACCCACAAAGACTGGGGGAAACGCCGGTACACACAGATTACCGTGCAGCGCTGGAAAGATGGCCGGATAATTCACCAACGTCACCATTACGCTACAAACTAAGACCCGCCATGACCGAATACATGCTTCTGTTCCGCAACCTCAGTGGCGATGGCCAGTACATCACCACGCCCCAGGACATGCAGGATGATATGCCCCGCTGGCAGCAATGGATGAGCCATATCGCCCAACAGGGAAAACTGGTATCGTCGAAACCGATCGACTACGCCGGGGTGCTGATCAGCAACCACGGAACCGCCGACGGCCCGCATCGGCAGGCTGGCGAGGTAGTGGCCGGCTACCTCATCTGCAAAGCCGACAACCTGGACGAAGCCATCCGCTTTGGCCAGACCTGCCCGATTCTCAAGTACCCGCACGGCAGCGTCGAAATCCGCTCGATCCTACCGTTCGAACTGTAATGGTATTCAACCAATTTATGTAAACCCAAATGGATAAGATCATTAGCCTGGGGCGGTGGCTGTTTTTGCTGTCGTTAACCCTCTACGTCTTTCTGCACTTTGCACTGGCCGATTTCGGCGTAAAGGAATTTGTACCGACTTACCTGCCATTTCCGTACGTCTGGAATTACTTCACGGGTGTCTGCATTCTGGCTTTTATCATCAGCGGGCTGGTTGGCCGTCTTGATAAACTGGCGGCACTGCTCTTTGCGCTGTATCTGGTACTGGTTATTCTGCTGGTTCACGTACCCGATGCGGGCTCCAGCCAACAGGATTTTCAGAATATTTTCCGTGGACTCAACATGCTGGGGGCTACGTTGATGTATGCCGGTGCCTTCGCCCGCGACCAATGGATGCCCTTTGCCGTCTCTGCTAAGTCAGTTATTCCCCACTGATGATCCGGCGGCCTCTGCCAACAAAAAGCCCCGACACCATTGCGTGTCGGGGCATCATAGGTGGGATACGGAAATGCCTTATTTCGCTTTTGACGCCGTGGCAGCGCCATCTTTGGTGGCTACCGCGTTGATCTCAACCGTAAAGTCGTCGTAGATCGCCTTGTCGCCGATGTTTTCAAAGAAAGACTTCGAGCCATACCGGATGTCGTACTTCGTGCGGTCGAGCGTAGCTTTACCATTCACGGACACCGTATTGCCGTTTGCCTTTACCGTAGCGGGGAAAGTTACAGCGTTGGTGATGCCCTTGATGGTCATATCGCCCGTCACGGTGTACTCACCAGCGGCTTTACCCGGCGTTACTTTCGTGATTTTGAAGGTAGACGTTGGGAACTTGGCCGTGTTGAAGAAATCTTCCGACTTCATGTGACCAATGAACTTGGCGTTGTAGCCGGCGTCGGTCAGGTCGGTAGAAACGATGCTGTTCATGTCCATCGTGAACGAACCACCAACCAGCTTGTTGCCGTCGAGCGTCAGCGAACCATCCTGAATTTTCACCGTACCGAAGTGCTCACCCGTTACTTTCTTACCGTTCCACTTCAGCACACTCTTCTGCGTATCGAGTTTGTAGGCGGCTTCTTTTTTACCGGGGGCAACAAAAGCCGATGCACCTGCCAGCAGGACAACTGCCGCCAGACTTGCTAAAAATTGACGTGTTTTCATAGGATTACTTGTGTTTAAAAAGGAGTTGTATTCGTTTCAAAAATTGCAATTATCGTCTTAGCCGATCGAGCAACTGACTGAGTTGCGTGGCTTCTTCGTCGGAGAGTTTGCTGTTCAGATCGACCTCGTAATCGGCCTGCACGACATCCAGCTTTTTCAGCAGGTCGAGCCCTTTGCTGGTAATGACTACGTCGACCGCCCGGCGGTCGCTCGGACACTCGGTACGCTGCACCAGTTTCTTCAGCACCAGTTTGTCCACCAGCCGCGACGCATTCGACATTTTGTCGAGCATACGTTCAGTGATATCGCTTACCTTAACCGGGTTCGGGTACTGTCCGCGCAGGATACGCAGCACGTTATACTGCTGCAACGTCAGACTGTAAGGCTTCAGTAAGTGCATCTGCGCGTTCGCAACCCAGTTACTCGTAAACATCAGGTTAACGAGCAGCCGATGATACGGATTACGGAACGTTGCCTGTTTAATATCTGTTTCGATAGACATGCCGCAAATATATGTTATTACATTTGATGTAACAACATTATATACAGAAAAAGTTTCAGCGGAATGGAATAATTTGTGGCGCTGCGATATCGAAGTCGCGAAAACGGAGGGCAGGAATGCCTTCAAACGCGTACCTGAACTCCTGCCGGTTGTTCGGAATATTCGGGAAATACGACAACCGGATCTGAAAGCTGTTGAACGTCAGATTCTCGTTCCGCAGCCGGAAACCAATTCCATAGCCCTGGTATAATGGCCCCCGAAACATCGGTTGATCCTTGAATGAGATCAGGCCCAGGTTGGCAAAGGTGATGAACGCCACCCGGAACCCGAGAAAATTCAGCCTCGAAAAGATGATGTTCTCGTAATTCATCAGGATGCGTTTGCTGCCCCGCAGAAAATCACTGTTCACGCCGATCCCATCAATGTACGTCCCGGTCGATGTGCCTCCGCTGAGCGATATGAACTCGTCGGAAAACCGGTTGATACCTTTGGTAAAGCGGGCGTTTACGAAGTGGCGCATGTTGCCCATCGGACTCATGTGCAGGGGACTGAAATAATTTGACTCCAGCGCCAGAATGCCCTGTTCGAGCCCGGTGGTGCGACTATAGCCCCCGATGCTCGTCAGGGCGTAGAGGTAGCCGACCTTTTTGATGTAGCGTCCATACGAAAAATTCAGGCCGGTATACATCCGTTCGCCCAGTTCGGCATTGTCTACGCCCCCTACAATCGATACCAGCCCCCCGACGGGTACGTCTTCGGTGCGGCCAAATCCATAAATCAAGACGTCGCGAACGTATTTACGAAGCGAAAACCCGACGCTGACGAGCGTGGTCCGGCTGTCCTGGTAGAGTTGATTGGTATCGGCCGTTACGGTTGGGCGCTGATCATAATTATAGTTTGTTTTGCGCAGGGCCACAATCAGCCGGGCCCGTCCTTTCTCTTCGGTATTCCGCCGGCTGTAGAACATCCGGAACGAGCGGCCAATCCAGATATCACTGTACGTATACGACAGTGGCACGAGCTGGATGCTGTCGTTGCGATCGAACACGCGGTTATTGATGCGGTAGTGACTCAGTTCGAGCGAACCGGCGTATTTGGTATCGGGGGTCAGAAAGGGCCTGAACAGCCGGGCCGATGCCTGCTTGCGGTCGCGGAGGTAGATAAAATCGGCCTGGGCCGTCAGGAAGGTCTTCCCGATGAACGGCACGGTATAGCGCCCCTGGTATTCCAGTTTCTGCCGCGGGTCCCGGCCGTTATACGCTACCTGGCTGAACAGCTGATGCCCCAGCCCCCGGAAATTTCGCTGCTCGAAGCCAACGCTGAACCGGTCCAGCCCCCCCACGCTGCCGTTGGGTTGCAGCGACCAGACATCCTGCGTAATGACGTACACATCGACGAACTGCCGGCTTCCCTCGCGGGGCACCACCAGAATCCGGGCGTCGTGGAAGATCGCCGTGTTCCGCAGCAGCCGTTCGTTGTCGCGCAGCACGGTCGGGTCGACGGTATCGCCTTCCCTGAACAGCAGGTACGACCGGCGGATAACTCCCTCGCGGGTATTTCTGTGCAGGCCGTTACCGATCCGTTCGACCCAGTTGTTCGTTTTACGCAACGTATCATAGACCGATTGGCCGAACACGTTCAGCCGCCGAAAATAGATATCGCCGATGATGCGCCCTTCGAACGGCAGAAACGGATTGACTTCAATCTGGTTTACCTCGCCCGTTTGGATGCGGCTGTTGTACACGTCGCGGAACAGCGCATCGTAGAGCTGGCGGGTCAGCCGGTGCTTGTACATGCGCTGTTTCAGACGGGAATAAAAAATGCTGTCGCGCTGCATCAACACGCTGTCGGCCACGGCCGTCGACAGCGGAGTAGCGAGCGAATCGGTAGCCCCCTTCTGCTGATCGGCTTTCGCGGCCGTTGTATCTTGTTGCGCGCGGGCACCCGCACCGACCCCACACACCACGAGCAGCCACACCGGAAACCAGCGCAGAGAACGAACGAAGCGGAGTAGTGTTAACGGGATCACGGACAATTCGACAGCTTGAAAAGCAAATGGTTTAGTTACAACTGTTTCAGCATCCAATAGTCCCGCTGGCGCTCGGAGCCAAACTGGAAATAGTGGAAGCCAAACCGCTCAAACCCTATTTTTTTATAAAACGCCAGGGCGCGCTCATTGCGCTCCCAGACACCGAGCCAGACGGCCCCGCAGGCCTGCGACCGGGCCAGATTCAGACAGTGCTGCATGAGCGCCTGCCCCCGTCCCTGCCCGACATGCGCCTGAAGCAGATAAATGCGCTGGATTTCGAGCGGGCTGCCCTGCCGGTGCGGCCGCGGCATCTGCCGCGGGGGCGTGTGGCGACGCAGCTTGGCGTAACCAATCAGTTCGCTGCCTGATTCGGCCAGCAAAAAGGTGGCCTTCGGGTCCCGCAGTTCCTGTTCGATGATGGGTAACGTAATGGCCTGGGCAATGTATTCCTCCACCAGCTCAGCCGGATTGTACGGAGGTCCGAAAGCTTCGCGCATGGTTTGAACCGCCAGATCGGTAAGTCGGGACGCATCGGTCGGTTCAGCCAGTCGTATGTTCATGGGTAGTAGTCAGTAACTCACTAATATAACTTAAAAACCGGCGTGAACGCTATTTTTGCGTTTCGCTTTCATACACTATGTTTTCATTACGTTACCCGCTGGTACTGGCGTCGGGGTCGCCCCGGCGCAAACAACTGCTCACGGACGCCGGCTTTTCGTTTACCGTCGAAACCAGACCTACCGACGAGTTCTTTCCCGCCGACATGCCTGTTGGCGACGTAGCTGAGTACCTGGCCCGCCAGAAAGCCGACCAGTTTCGGGCGGACCTGGGCGACCGACTGGTTCTTTGCGCCGATACGGTGGTGATTCTGGATAACGAGATTCTGAACAAACCCACCGACGCAACCGATGCGCACCGCATGCTGCGGAGCCTGTCGGGGCGGTCGCACCGCGTCCGGACGGGTGTTTGTCTGCTGGCGCCGGACACAGCTATATCCTTTACGGACGAAACGACCGTCTGGTTTGCTGACCTGACCGACGCCGAAATTGACTACTACATCCGCGAGTGCCATCCGTTCGATAAAGCCGGTTCATACGGGGCGCAGGACTTTGTGGGGCTGGTCGGTATTTCGCGGCTCGACGGGTCATTTTATACCGTCATGGGCCTGCCTACGCACCGGGTGTATCAGGCGCTGAAACCGTACGCCGTCTAGCCGAAGGCTTCGATAGTCTTCCTCGCCGACGGTCGAAATCGGGGAAAGTATATTACAAAAAAGCGTACATTTAGCACTATTTTCACAACAAGCTATGCGCTTTTTATACCTTCTCACCTTCTTTTGCCTGATCTCGGCCCTGCCGGTTGTTGGTCAGGCCGTTACAACTCAGCCCGCGTTCCCGACCGCCGACGCGGAAGTAACCTTGATTTTTGATGTCTCCCAGGCCAAAGACGGCCGCGCCAGGGGACTCCTGGGGAAAACCGACGATGTATACCTCTGGTCGGGGGCCGGACGGACCGAAACCGGCAACGCGTTTGAGTTCCAGCCGGCCGGGCAGACGGACTTCGCCAAGCCGTTTGCGCCCGGCAAAATGACATCGCTCGGCAACAACAAATGGCAGATCAAGCTCGTCCCCCGAACGTATTTCGGGGTGCCGTCCGGGACACCCATCCGCCAGCTGGGCGTACTGTTAAAAAGTGGCGACGGCCAGGCGCAGACGGAGGATCTGTTCGTCAGGATTTACGATGGTCGGCTCAGCATCTCACGGCTCGAACCAACCGGCAAAGACTTTTTCGTTGCCGCCAACACGGCGCTGCCCGTTCGGTTTACGGCCTCCCAGCGGGCGTCCCTGTCTGTTTTGCTGGATGGACAGCCTATTGCTTCGGCCGAGGACCGGGATACCCTCCGCACCACCATCAACACCGGTACGCAGACGGGCGTAAAACGTACTGTCATCAGCCGCGCTCAAACCCTGACCGCCCCTACCGGCCAGACGGCCGCCGATACGTTCTACTTCACGGTCCGTCCGGAGCCGCCCGTCGTCGCGCTCCCGAATGGCCTGCGGGATGGGATCAACTACAGCGCCGACAACCGCGCTACGCTGGTCCTGTACGCGCCCAGAAAGAATTTTGTTTATCTCCTCGGTGAGTTCAACAACTGGACGACTTCACGCCAGTACCTGATGAACCGAACGCCCGACGGCAACCGCTACTGGCTGGAACTGACGAACCTGACGCCCGGCCAGGAGGTGGCGTATCAATACCTGGTCGACGGCACCATCGGCATCGCGGACCCGTATGCCGACAAGATTCTGGATCGTAACAACGACAGGTTCATTCCGGCTACTACGTACCCCAGCCTGAAACCCTTCCCCGAGCGGGCCGTGGGCAACACCGTGTCGGTGCTGCAGCCCGCCCAAACGCCCTTCGCCTTCCAGACCACGACCTTTCAGCGGCCCGACCCGAAAAATCTGGTGGTGTATGAACTGCTGGTGCGTGATTTTGTGCAGAACCGGAATTACCAGACGCTCACCGACAGCCTGCCGTACCTGAAACGTCTGGGCATCAACACCATCGAACTGATGCCGATTATGGAGTTTTCGGGCAACGACTCCTGGGGGTATAACCCTATTTTCTACTTCGCTCCCGACAAGGCCTACGGCACGAAGAATGACCTGAAACGCTTCATCGACGCGGCTCATAAACAGGGCATCGCCGTTGTGCTCGACATGGTACTGAACCAGGCCGACTACGAATTCCCGTACGTAAAGATGTACTGGGACGGCACCCAGCCCTCGGCCGACAATCCGTATTTCAACCAGCAGGCAACGCACCCATTCAGCGTGTTTTTCGACTTCAACCACGAAAGTGCCGACACCAGAGCGCTGGTCGACCGGGTGTGCCGCTACTGGCTGCAGGAATACAGATTCGACGGGTTTCGCTTCGACCTCTCCAAAGGCTTCACGCAGAAGAATACCGGGGGCGACGTAGGGGCCTGGAGCGCCTACGATGCCAGCCGGGTTGCCATCTGGAAACGGATTTACGACCAGATCCGCTCCTACGACCCCACGGCCTATATCATTCTCGAACACTTTGCCGACAACCAGGAAGAAAAAGAACTGGCCGACTACGGGATGCTCTTCTGGGGCAATCACAACGGGCAGTACCGCACGGCCGCCCGGGGCGTTACGGCCGGCAGCGACTTTTCGGGCATTTCGTACAAAGCCCGGAACTGGCAGCAACCAAACCTGATTGGGTATATGGAAAGCCACGACGAAGAACGGCTGCTGTTCGATGTGCGGCAGAAGGGCCGTACGCAGGGATCGTACAACACAAAAAATCTGCCGACCGCCCTCGACCGGGCCAAGCTGGCCGCGGCCTTTTTCCTGCCGGTACCGGGGCCGAAACTCATCTGGCAGTTTGGCGAACTGGGCTACGACGTATCCATCGACGAGAACGGGAGGACCGGGGCGAAACCCGTGCGCTGGGAGTACCTGCGCGAGCCGGATCGGCTAAAATTATTTGACGTTTATAGCGAACTGATCAAACTTAAACTGACCCAGCCGGTGTTTTCAACCGACGACTTTTCGGTTTCATTCGACGGGGCGGTGAAGCGCCTGACCCTGCGGAGTTCGGGCGGAACGGCGTACATCATCGGTAATTTTGACGTTGTGCCACAAACGGTGGAAGCGGGGCTGCTGGGGTCAGGAACGTGGTACGATCATTTTTCGGGACAGGAGGTAAGAAGTACGGGGCAGAACGCTCAACTGATTCTGCAGCCGGGCGAGTTTCACGTGTTCAACACGACCAGAACCGCAGCCGCCAAACCGAACCTGGTTCCGTATACACTCAATTTTCTGACCATTACCGGCGTTGAAGCAGAACCGGCCGATGCCCTGACGGTTGGCCCTAATCCGGTTCAGGCCGAGGTGGTGGTTAGTCTGACCAACGGGTATCGCGGGGCTGTTGACCTGACGCTGACCGATGCCGGCGGCCGTTTGCTCCGCTCGTGGCAGACGAACAAGGCGGGGCAGCAGTGGCAGCAAACAATCAACGTCGCTACGTTGCCGACGGGTCTATATCTGCTGCGCATCCAGCAGGGCGACCGGCCGATTGTCAGGAAGTTACTAAAATTATAGTGCCGCTTCTGGTGTGAGGTCCGCCGGATTTACCTGAAGCGCACCAACGTTATTGCGGAATGAAGATTTTTTGGACTATAGTTTTTTTATGTAGTTTTCTGGTCCTGACGTGCCAGGCGCAGATTCGGGTGGAGGTTACGAACTACCCGAATCTGTCGTCGGCCGGCAAGGGGCTCTACATTGCCGGTGAATTCAATAACTGGGACCCCGGCGACCCGGATTTTAAGCTTCAGAAACAGGCCAACGGGGTGTACGCCATCAACCTGCCCGATTCGCTCACTCACTTCGAATACAAGTTCACGCAGGGAAGCTGGGCGCTGGCCGAAGGCGACACTGACGGGGGCAAAACACCGAACCGGGTGTACGACCGAGCCAGACTCAGCAAAACGCCGGGTACGAATCCAAAGTTGATCCGAACCACCATTGCCGGCTGGGAACAGCGACCCTATTATCGGTTTGTGGTGACCGAACTACCGGCCAATACGCCCCACGATGCGCAGTTATTCATCACCGGCGATTTTACCAACTGGAACCCCGGCAATCCCGCCTATCGATTGCAGAAGCAGCCCGACGGCACCTATACCGTTACGGTCTATTCCGATGCCGACCGGCTGGAGTATAAATTTACGCGGGGCAACTGGGACTCGGTCGAAGGGCGCGAAGTGGGCAAGGCCCGTCCAAACCGGATCGTGTACCGTAGGGACATCCTCAACGACCAGCCGGTTGACGTGCACATCATCAGCTGGGAGGACCTGACGGGTACGTTCAATTTCTACTCGATCTACGACCTGCTGATGCTGTTCTCCTGCTTCCAGGGGCTGCTGCTGCTGATCGCCATCCCGACCATTCATAACTACAACTGGCAGGCCAATCGCCGGCTGGTACTGCTATTGGGCATTACGTCGGTGCTGATGGGCATCCGGATTATCAGCGGTTTCCGCGACGTAGCCCAGGCTTATACCAAGCTGCTGCTGGTACCCGACTTCATCTGGTTCATCTACGCCCCCCTGTTTTACTTCTACATTCGTAAACTGCTGTTCAATCAGGATCGTATGGCGCGGGGCTGGCAATACCATTACCTGCCGGCCGCGATCCAACTGCTGGCGTATCTGCCGTATTTCCTGATGGAGAGCAAAGTGTTTCAGCTCAAAGTGGTAAACCGGGCGTGGGACCTCCAGGCACTGTTTATAGGTTTCGGGTTCCTGGCGCTGCTGTTCAACATTCGCTACTGGATTATGTGCCGGAAGCTGATCCGGGCGTATAAAGACCAGTACCAGACCAGCTATTCCTATGAGCAGAACCTGCAATACCTCAGCAGCGTCCTGACGATCCAGGCCATTTGTCTGACCCTGTGGGCGTTTATGTACGTCATCGTGGGCTTCAGCCGGATCGTTGACTTCGACGTACTGTCCATTGCCGAACGGAACGTGGATGCGATCTGGCTGGTGTTTTCGACGATTACGTATTTCCTGGGCTACTACGCCATCCACCAGCCGGAAGTCTTCAAGCTGCCGGAACCGCTGCCGGTCGGACTGTTTGAGCAGCCAGAGCCGTTACCGGTCGTTCCGGCGCCGGTTCAACCGGTGGCGGAACGTATCGACAAGCCGGGTCCCGCCCCACTGGCTCCCCCCGAGCCCGTTCCCGACGAGGACATTCAGCCGCTGAAGGAACAGGTCGAAGCGTATATGAAGCGCCACAAACCCTACACGAACCCGAACCTGACGATTCATGAACTGGCAACGAAGCTGAAGCTACAGCCACACGTTCTGTCGCGGGTGATCAACGACGGCTTCGAAAAAAACTTCTTCGACTTCATCAACTACTACCGGGTGGAGGAACTGAAGAAGCGGATGGACGACCCGCGCTTCCGCAACTATACGCTGCTGAGTCTGGCCTTCGAGGTTGGGTTCAACTCCAAAACGGCCTTCAACCGGGCGTTCAAAAAGATTACGCAGCAAACCCCCAGCGACTACTTCAACTACGTACGCGAGTAGAACTTCCGGTTAGTCAGGCAATGGGGTAATTCTTGTGGGGTCATTCCTGTGATTATACCCCAAACAACCTCTGAAGGGGTTTGGCGTAATAAGATACAAAACGCCACTTGAGGTAATATAATAACCGGGACATCGAATACCCTTAGCTAGCCCTACCAGACGCGTACAAAATCATTATTTTTTTAGCTTTTTCGACGAGTTGTAGTGCCATTTTGTGAAAATGGTACTACAACTCGTCGCTTTATCCTCCTGATAATCAGTGGCCGTTTTAACAAATCTTAACAATTGAAGACCTCATTGGCTCCGGAGGCAAAGTGGGACGACCAGCACTATGCAAACTGGTACTTTTGTCAGAAATTGTTGACTGACACACCGGTCGGATTCAACTGAACTTACTGATAAAATCAATTTTCTAACCAACTCATGGAGAAACTATCCCAAGAAGCAGCCCAACCGGGTAAAGTGAATATTCAGTTCACCCGGCAGGCCGTTGCTTTTGTGTTCGCGCTGTTCTTGAGCCTGACAGCCTGGGCGCAGGACGTTACCATTTCGGGCGTTGTGAAGGAAACCGACGGTACGCCCCTTCCCGGTGTAACGGTTCAGGTGAAGGGCACCACCCGGGGGACTCAGTCAAACGTAGATGGTACGTATCGCATCACCAACGTACCCCCTACCGCTACCCTGGTGTTCAGCTTTATCGGCAAAACCCCGCAGGAGATAGCGGTAGGTAACCGCACCACCCTCGACGTTACGCTGCTCGACGATTCGAAGTCGCTGCAGGAAGTAGTGATCGTTGGGTATGGGTCGCAGCGCCGGCAGGACGTAACGGGATCGATTGCGTCGATCTCGACCGAAGATTTTCAGAAGGGTAACATCGTCAACCCGGAGCAGCTGATCCAGGGTAAACTCGCCGGTGTTCAGATTACGCCCCCCAACGGTCAGCCGGGTGGCGGCAGCCAGATCCGGATTCGTGGTGGCTCGTCGCTCAACGCCAGCAACGATCCGCTCTACGTGATCGACGGCGTACCGGTTGACAATAACGGCATTTCCGGGGCGTCGAACCCGCTCAGCTTCATCAACCCGCAGGATATTGAAACCTTTACGGTGCTGAAAGATGCATCCGCAGCCGCTATCTACGGTGCCCGGGCCGCCAACGGCGTTATCCTGATCACGACCAAGAAAGGCCGGCAGGGCGACCAGCTGCACGTAAACCTGAGCGCCCTGGGCTCGGTGTCGACCAACTCGAAGCTGGTGCCGGTGCTGACGGGCGACCAGTACCGCGACGTCGTTACCAACCAGATTGGGGCTACGTCGGAGCAGAAAGCGCTGCTCGGTACGGCCAATACCAACTGGCAGGAACAGATTTACCGCACCGCCACCAGCCCGGATATCAACCTGAGCGTTACAGGTTCGACCAAGAACGTACCGTTCCGCGTATCGGCCGGTTTTCTGGATCAGAACGGGGTGCTGAAAACGTCGAACTTCAAGCGGTATTCCGGTGCCATTGGCCTGACGCCTACGTTCTTCAAAAATCACCTGAAGGTTGATATCAACCTGAAAGGATCAATCATCGACAACCGCTTTGCCGATCAGGGCGCTATCGGAGCCGCCATTGCCTTCGACCCGACCCAGCCGGTCTACAGCAACCGCGAAGCGTACGGTGGCTATTTCGAATGGCTGGATGCCGCAACGGGGCGACCGAACACCCAGGCTACCCGCAACCCGCTGGGTCTGCTGGAGCAGCGCTTCGACGAAAGCACCGTAAAGCGGAGCTTTGGTAACGCCGTATTTGATTACAAATTCCACTTCCTGCCCGAGTTGCGGGCTAACCTGAACCTCGGCTACGACGTATCATCGAGCGACGGGACCATCTTTGTTCCGGCTACGGCGGCATCGCAGTTTTACCGGGGCGGGTCGATTGAAGCCAGCGGGGTCAATAACATCTACTCGCAGAAGCGGAACAACAAAACCCTGGAGTTCTACCTGAACTACGCGAAAGAGCTGAAGAGCATCGCCAGCCGCGTTGACCTGACGGCCGGGTATTCGTACCAGGATTTCATTTGTGAGCAGCCCAGCTATCCGGATCGCTTTGCCAATGGCAACGAATACGCCCCGGCGGGCATTCCGTTCAAGACGCAGTACACCCTGCTGGCGTTCTTCGGCCGGGCCAACTATACGTTCAAAGACCGCTACGTGCTGACGGCCACCATCCGTCGCGATGCTACGTCACGCTTTAGCCCCGATAACCGCTGGGGTACGTTCCCGTCGCTGGCGTTTGCCTGGAACGTGAAGAAAGAGTCGTTCCTGAAAGACGTAAAGGCGCTATCGGCCCTGAAATTCCGGGCGGGATACGGCGTAACGGGTCAGCAGGATCTGCCGTCTACCCTGAGCGACTACCCGTATCTGGCCCGCTACACCATCAGCGACCCAACGGCGCAGTACCAGTTTGGCGATGCCTTTTACCGCACGCTGCGGGCTGAGGGCTACGATGCCAACATCAAATGGGAAGAGACATCGGCCATCAACGCCGGTATCGACTACGCCTTCCTGAACGGCCGCCTGTCGGGTAGCATTGATGTGTACCAGAAAAAGACCAAAGACCTGTTGAGCGTGATTCCGGTGCCGGCCGGCTCAAACTTGACCAACCAGATCCTGACGAACGTCGGTAACCTGGAAAACAAGGGTATCGAGTTTGCGATCAACGGTACGCCGATTCAGCGCGAAGGTCTGAACCTGGACCTGGGCTTTAACGTAACCTACAACGAGAACAAGATCACGAACCTGACGAAAGTACCGACGCCGAACGATCCGGGCATTCCGGTGGGTGGCATTGGCGGGGCGGTGGGTAACACCATCCAGATTCAGACGGTCGGTTTCCCCACTAACTCGTACTACGTGCTGAAGCAGGTGTATGACCAGACCGGCAAACCGGTTGAGGGCCTCTATCAGGACATCAACGGCGACGGTAAGGTTACCCTCGACGATCGCTACCGGTACCAGTCGGCCAACCCGAAGGTGTTCCTGGGCTTCACGTCGCAGCTGACCTACCGCAACCTGACGGCCGGCTTCGTGCTGCGCAGCAACCTGGGCAACTACGTGTACAACAACGTCAAGTCGTCGCTGGGTACGTACCAGAGTCTGACAAACTCGCTGAACTTCCTGGCCAACGGATCGCCGAACCTGCTGGAAACCGGCTTCACCCGTCCGCAGTACTTCTCGGACTATTACCTGGAGAACGGCTCGTTTCTGCGCATGGACAACTTTAACCTGGGCTACAACTTCGGGAATCTGTTCAGCGTAGCGGGTAACAAGACCAACCTGCGGGTGTCGGCCACGGCCCAGAACGTATTCACGATCACGAAGTACACGGGTCTGGACCCGGAGATTGCCGGTGGCGTTGATAACAACTTCTATCCGCGGCCCCGCATTTTTTCACTCGGTGTAAACGTAGGTTTCTAAGCTCAGCCACATAGCGTCGGATTTGCGTTGCCGGAGGTTCCGGAGACGCGGATCGACCCTCAAACGAATTGCAAACGAATGAACGCCATAAAACAAATCGCTAAAATCGGATCGCTGGCGCTGGCCCTGACCGTAACGGCCTGCGTCAATGACCTGGATCGTAAGCCGGAATTCGACGTAACGTCGGCCTCGGTTTACCAGGACCCGGCTAATTACAAACAGGTACTGGCCAAACTCTACGCCGTGCTGGCCGTGAGCGGACAGGCTGGTCCGGCCGGTAAGCCCGACATCGGCGGCATCGACGAAGGGTTCTCCAACTACCTCCGCCAGTACTGGATGGCTCAGGAGCTGACCACCGACGAAGCCGTGATCGGCTGGAACGACGGGTCGGTGAAAGACTATCATAATATGACCTGGACCTCCGGCAACGAATTCGTTACGGCCATGTACAACCGGATTTTTTACCTCATTTCCCTGAGCAACGAGTTCATCCGGGAAACGACGGATGCGAAACTGGCTGAGCGGGGTATCACGGGTCAGGCCGCTACCGATGCGAAAACGTTCCGGGCCGAAGCCCGTTTCCTGCGGGCGCTGGCTTATTACCACGCCCTGGACATGTTCGGCAACGTACCGTTCGTGACCGAAGCCGATGCCGTCGGTTCGTTCCTGCCGAAGCAGACCACCCGTCCGGAGCTGTTCAGCTACATTGAGAGTGAACTGAAAGCCATTGAAACGGAACTGGCCAATCCCCGCGCGGCCGAATATGGCCGGGCCGATAAGGCAGCCGCCTGGACGCTGCTGGCCCGGCTGTACCTGAACGCGCAGGTCTACACCGGTACTGCCCGCTGGAACGACGTCGTTACGTACACCAACAAGGTGATTCAATCGAACGCCTACACGCTGGACTCGGAGTACAGCAAGCTGTTTCTGGCCGATAACCAGAACTCGAAAGAGATCATCATGCCGGTTACGTTCGACGGAGCCCGCACCAAAACCTACGGCGGTATGACGTTCCTGATCCACGCAGCCGTGGGGGGCGACAAGATGCAGCCGGGAGATTTCGGCATCAACAGCGGCTGGGCCGGCCTGCGGGCTACCAAAGGGCTGGTGAACCAGTTTGCCGACCCAACGGGCAAGTCCGACACCCGGGCGATGTTCTTCACCAACGGCCAGAACCTGGAGATCAACGACATCTCGACGTTCACCGACGGCTACGCCATCACCAAGTACAAGAACATTACGTCAACGGGTAAAATTGGCGTCGACGAAACGTTCCCCGATACGGATTTCCCGCTCTTCCGCCTGGCGGATGTGTACCTGATGTACGCCGAAGCCGTCGTACGAGGTGGTTCGGGCGGTGATCTGCCGACGGCCCTGAAATACGTCAACGACCTGCGTCAGCGGGCCAAAGCCGCGCCGGTTACGTCCATCAACGCCGACTTTATCCTGGCCGAACGCGCCCGCGAACTGTACTGGGAAGGCCACCGCCGGACCGACCTCATTCGCTACGGCCGGTTCACGACGGCTACGTACCTGTGGCCCTGGAAAGGGGGCGTGAAGGAAGGCCGCGCGGTTGAGAATTTCCGCAACCTGTTCCCGATTCCGGCTTCGGACCGGATCGCGAACCCGACACTTACGCAGAACGAAGGGTATTAATCTGGTCCTGCCTACCCGCTCAGGCATCAGCCATGCCCTGAGCGGGTAGGCAGCAAACCGCTCAAAAAGCACACGACATAAACGCCTTATGACATCATTTTTTCAGAAATCCGTGCTCGTAGGCCTGGCTCTGGTGACCCTGAGTGCCTGCGAAAAAGACGAGGAACGCCTGGTTCTACAGCCGGAAAGTAACATCGCCCTGACGGCCAGCGCCACGACCGTTACGCTCACCAGCGAAAACGCCACCAAAGAAGCCCTGTCTTTTGCCTGGCCGGCGGCTTCGTTCGGTTTCCCGAATGCGGCTGTGAGCTATACGCTCCAGTTCGACAAGAAAGGCAATGACTTCAAAACGCCGGTGAATGTATCGGTGGGCAACGCCCTGAAATACGCGCCGACGGTAGCCGACCTGAACGCAACGCTCATAAAACTGGGACTGACGCCGGGAACGGCCAGCGCCGTCGACGTCCGGGTAAAATCCGATCTGGGCACCTTCACCGACCGGCCGGCCGGCAGTCCGCTGCCGTCTGTTTTTTCCAACGTTACGTCGGTGACCGGTACGCCCTACCGGGTGGTAATTGAGTACCCATCGCTGTGGGTACCGGGCGATTACCAGGGCTGGGCACCGGATAAAGCGCCTAAAATCGCTTCCGTAAAAAGTGACGGCGTATACGAAGGATACGTCAATTTCCAGAAAGCATCACCGTTCAAGTTCACACCCGCCCCCAACTGGGATAACGACTACGGCGATGCCGGTGCCGGTAAGCTCAAAGCCAAAGGGTCTGACCTGAAAGTTAACGAAGCGGGCTATTACCTGATCAAAGCGGACCTGAACGCGCTGACCTGGAGTGCGACCAAAACCAACTGGGGTATCATCGGCGCGGCAACGCCCAAGGGCTGGGACGCCAGTACGCCCCTGACCTACGACGCAGCCACCGGTACGTGGCAGGCTACGCTCGACCTGAAAGCCGACGAGTTCAAGTTCCGCGCCAACGACGCCTGGACCATTAACTACGGCGACACGGATGGCGATGGTGTGCTCGAGCTGGACGGCCAAAACATGAAGGTTGCAGCGGCTGGTAAATACCTGATCACGCTTGATCTGAGCCAGGCCGGCACCTATACCTATACTCTCAAAAAGCAGTAATTATTTTTATCAGACATCGGCATAGCAAAAGGCATCCGGCTTTCGCTATGCCGATGTTTTATGTTTTTCTCCTATGATTTGTACCCGAATTTTGCTGTTGTGGTGCCTGCTGGCGGCAGGGGCTTCAGCCCAGGTGAACAAACAGCCGGCGGCCGGTACCGGGCGTACGGGCGTTCACTACGAAATCTTTGTGCGCTCATTCGCCGACTCCAACGGCGACGGCATCGGTGATCTCAACGGCGTTACGTCCAGACTCGATTACCTGAACGATCTGGGCGTATCGGCCATCTGGCTGATGCCCATCAACCCCTCGCCGACGTACCACAAGTACGACGTTACCGACTACTACGGCATCGACAAGGAATACGGTACGATGGCCGACTTTAAGCGGCTGCTGGCCGAAGCCCACAAGCGGAACATCAAGGTCATCATCGATTTTGTCATTAACCACAGCAGCAACCAGCACCCGTGGTTCACGGAGGCAGCCTCCAGCCCAACGGCAGCTCACCGCAACTGGTACGTCTGGATGACCCAGCGCCAGATTGATTCCCTGAACCTGGCCACCCGCGAAGCCACCGCCGACTCCGGTGAGCGCAGTCCGTGGCACGTAGCCAACCCCAGCGACCCGGCCAGGTATTACGGTATGTTCTGGCGCGGGATGCCCGACCTCAACTACGACGAGCCGGCCCTTCGTCGGGAGATTTACAAAGCCGGCAAATTCTGGTTGTCGGAAGTAGGGGTTGACGGCTTCCGGCTCGATGCCGCCCGGCACATCTACCCTGATCAGGAGGAACCAAAAAACCACGCGTTCTGGCAGGAATTTGGCCGCGAGATGGCGTCCGTAAAACCGGATGTCTACACCGTGGGCGAAGTCTGGACCACAGCCGAAAAAATCGCTCCGTACTTCAAAGGGCTGACCGCTACTTTCAACTTCGATCTCAGCTTTGCCTTACAGAAGATTGCCGCTCAGGAAGCCGACACGATCGGTGTCGTGGCTATGCTGGCGCGCAACCGGGCTATTTTTGCCAAAACCAATCCGCAGTTCATTGACGCCACGATGCTGACCAACCACGATCAGAACCGCATCGGCAGCGTGCTCAAGGGCAATCTGAATCATGAGAAGGTAGCGGCCTCCCTCCTGCTGACGCTGCCCGGCAACCCGTATATCTACTACGGCGAAGAACTGGGTATGCAGGGCCGGAAACCCGACGAAACCATTCGGGAGCCGTTCCTGTGGGCCGAGCAAAGCCAGGACAAAGCGCGGACACGCTGGATGAAGCCGCGATTTTCGACGGACTCGACCGTAGCCCCACTGGCCCGGCAGCAGGCCGATCCGCAGTCGCTCTACAATCACTACAAGCGCCTGATCAAGTTCCGGAACAGTCATCCGGTGCTGAACGATAACCTCAGCCAACTGGTGCAGACCGGCATTCAGCAGCCGGGCGTGGTGGCCTTTGTTCGCCAGTCCGGTGGCAAATCCGTTCTGGTGGTGCAGAACCTGACCGGAAAACCACTGGCCGTAGCCCTGACAGCCGGCGAACAGGCCTTCCGTCGGGTTGTTTTCCAGACCATGACGGGGGCATCGCTCAAAAAGTCAACCCTGAGCGTACCGGCCTACGGCTGCGCCGTGCTCGAATAGCAACGCCGGTTTGTGCTCAGGTACAAATCCCGATGGTCTGGTTCCAGCACAAGCCAACGACTATACCCTGGTCCCCTCGGGACGGCCTCATCGATGAGGCCGTCCCGAGGGGTACTTGTTTTATGCACTTGCTTCTATTGACAGGCCGCACCTACGGCGCTACCGAGCCCTATCAATCAGGTCTCTTGAGCCAGTTGGTGAACTCAAATGGCCCCTGCCGAGTTGACGCAACAATACAACGCATCCATGCAGCCTGAATCAGCAAAATTTACCGACAAGGCCCCGGCTGGACCGTTTCAAACCGGGAAGTCGGGGGTTCACTACGAAATCTTTGTGCGCTCGTTCGCCGACTCCAACGGCGACGGCATCGGTGACCTCAACGGCGTTACGAACAACCTCGACTACCTTAAGGACCTGGGGGTGTCAGCCATCTGGCTGATGCCCATCAACCCCTCACCGACGTACCACAAGTACGACGTTACCGATTACTACGACATTGACCCGGAGTACGGCACGATGGCAGATTTTAAGCGGCTGCTGGCCGAAGCCCACAAGCGAGGCATAGCTGTAGTGCTGGATCTGGTGATTCACCATACCAGCATCCGGCACCGGTGGTTTCAGGAAGCGGCCAAAGGTCCCGACAACCCGTACCGCCATTATTACAAGTGGCTCACACCCGCCGAAATTAAAGCCCGCCGACTGGCTACCCGCGACATCACCGCCGACTCGGCCGAGCGCAACCCCTGGCACAAAGCCCCCGGCGACCCCTCGCCCGAGAAATACTACGGTATGTTCTGGAGCGGCATGCCCGACCTGAATTTCGACCACCGGCCCGTTCGCGAGGTCGTGTTTGATATCGTCCGGTTCTGGCTCAACGACGTAGGCATCGACGGCTTCCGGCTCGATGCCGCCCGTCACCTGTACCGGGAAGCCGAAGAACCCAAGAACCACGCGTTCTGGGAAGAGTTTGGCCAGGTGGTAGAGAGCGCAAAGCCCGGGGCTTATACAGTCGGGGAAGTCTGGACCCGGCCGGACCGGATCGCGCCCTATTTCCGGGGCCTGAAAGCCAACTTCAATTTTGACCTGCGGCTGGCTATCGAAGCAATCGTTCGCGAGGAATCTGATACGGAAGCTATTCTGACGCTGCTTCATGCGTCCCACAGTGCCTACGAAAAGGTCAACCCAGCGTTCATTGACGCCCTAATTCTCTCCAATCATGACCAGGACCGTATTGGCAGTTTGCTGAAGGGCAACCTGAACCACCTGAAGGTGGCGGCTTCGCTCCTGCTGACTCTGCCCGGCCTGCCCTACCTGTACTACGGCGAAGAGATCGGCATGCTCGGCCTGAAGCCCGACGAATACATCCGCGAACCGTTCCTGTGGAACACCCGCGACAAAGACCGGCAACGTACCCGCTGGCGCCGGGGCAAATACACCAGCAGCCGGACGGTCCGGCCGCTGGCCCTGCAGCAGGCCGACCCAAGTTCGCTGTACAACCACTACAGGCGCCTGATTCAGTTCCGGAACAGTCATCCGGTGCTGAACGATAACCTGAGTCGCCTGGCGCTGACCGGCATTCGTCAGCCGCAGGTGGTCGCGTTTAGCCGGTCGTCGGGCAGTCGCCGGGTCCTGATCATCCACAACCTGACGGGCCAGCCGGTTGAAGTTGTTTTTTCACCCGGCGAACGGTGGGCGCAACAGCTTGTTTTTGAGACCGTTCAGGGGGCAGAACTCGCCGATGATCGCGTAACCGTGCCGGCCTACGGCTGCGTTGTGCTGGACTAATTGCTTCAATTAATTTGTCCGCTGGTGGAAACAGCGAGTCGTCGCATTATCTTTGCCCAATTTTGTCCGACTCGCTTCTATGGCCCAATCGACCCGTCAAACTGCCCTCAGTGTCCGCCATTTGCTGGGTATAAAAGACCTGACCGAAGCTGATATTCAGCTCATTCTGGATACAGCGAAAGAGTTCAAAGACGTCATTAACCGACCGATTAAGAAGGTACCGTCACTCCGCGACATCACCATCGCCAACGTTTTTTTCGAGAACTCGACCCGCACCCGCCTGTCGTTCGAACTGGCCGAAAAGCGTCTTTCCGCCGACGTAGTTAACTTTTCGGCGTCGGGTAGTTCAGTCAAAAAAGGCGAAACCCTGCTCGATACGGTCAACAACATCCTGGCCATGAAAGTCGACATGGTGGTGATGCGACACAGCAGTCCCGGGGCCCCGCACTACCTGTCGAGCCGGATCAAAGCGAACGTCGTGAATGCCGGCGACGGTACCCACGAGCACCCCACCCAGGCGCTGCTGGACTCGTTTTCGATCCGCGAAAAACTCGGCGACGTAGCGGGCAAGCGGGTGGCCATCATCGGCGATATTACCCACTCGCGGGTGGCTCTGTCGAACATCTTCTGCCTGCAGAAACAGGGCGCTGAAGTGATGGTCTGCGGTCCAACGACGCTCATTCCCAAGTACATCAACTCCCTGGGCGTCAAGGTTGGCCACAACGTCCGTGAAGCCCTGGCCTGGTGCGACGTAGCGAACGTGCTGCGCATCCAGCTCGAACGGCAGCAAATCAAATACTTCCCCTCCCTGCGCGAATACTCGCTGTACTACGGTATCTCCAAGCAGATGCTCGACGACCTCGACCGCCCCATCGTCCTGATGCACCCCGGCCCCATCAACCGGGGAGTTGAGTTAACGTCCGACGCGGCCGATTCAACCCATTCGATTATTCTGGATCAGGTCGAGAACGGCGTAGCGGTACGGATGGCGGTGCTGTACCTGCTGGCGCAGTTGTAGGTAATACCCCACATCCAGACAAGCTCTCTTCAAATACACCCGGATTTTCGTTATATTTGGTAAAACGCAGGATTGGCTATGGATCTGGAACTTCGCACGTTGCACCCGCCCCGGTACCGGGAATTTGACGACGATTTCTTCTTCGAGTTGTGTCAGGCAAACGAAACGACGAAACTGGAGCGGGATGCCAACGGAAACATCATTCTTATGCCCCCCACCGGAACGGAAACAGGACGTTATAATTTCGAATTATCGGTTGAGATTGGCTTTTGGAATCGCCGTACTAATCTTGGGTATGCCTTTGATTCATCCACTGGCTTTAAACTACCCAATTCGGCGGTTCGCTCGCCGGACGTAGCGTGGGTCACCAAAGATCGGTGGGATGCCTTGTCTGAACAGGACCGTCAGAAATTTGCTCCGCTTTGCCCCGACTTCGTGGTTGAAATCCGTTCAAGCAGCGACGAGCTGAAAGCCCTGAAAGATAAGATGGAAGAATACCGGGATAACGGCTGCCGGTTAGGCTGGCTGATCGACCGCATCGGCAAACAGGTGTTCATCTATCGACAGAACGGCTCGATCGAAATCAAAGAAGGAGCGACCGTTACGCTCTCCGGCGAAGATGTGCTACCGGACTTAACCATGCAGGTAAATCTGTGGAGCTGTCAAGGCGAACAAATCCGCGAACCGTACTGTTAGCTACGTATCGACCCGTTTACGACATACTCCATGAAAGGCTTTCAATTTTCCGAATTCATACCCCCCGAGCAGAAGGAAGGCAGCAAGTTCGACCAACTGCTCAACATCTTCCAGCAATTGCTCCTGCTGACGTCCGGCGACGTGGAGCAGGCGATGGCATGGATGAACCAGCTCGACCGGCAATACGGCCTCACCGACGACAAGTACGGCATGGGCAATTTTTTCGACGAACTCAAGGAGAAAGGCTACCTGACCGAGGATAACGAGGAAGGCCGCATCGTGATGACGCCCAAAAGCGAACAGACGATCCGGCGGTCGGCGCTGGAAGAGATCTTTGGCAAACTCAAACGGTCGAAGTCGGGCGGTAACCACAATACGCCCTATACCGGCACCGGCGACGAACTGAGCAGCGACCTGCGGACGTACCAGTTTGGCGATACGCTCGAACAGATTTCCATGACCGAATCCATCCGGAACGCCCAAATCAACAGTGGCGTCGAGGAGTTCACGCTCATGGAACGCGACCTGGAGGTGACTGAAAAAGAGCAGAAAACCCAGACCTCGACGGTATTGATGATCGACATCAGCCACTCGATGATCCTATACGGCGAAGACCGCATTACGCCCGCCAAGAAGGTGGCCCTGGCGCTGGTGGAACTCGTCAAGCTCAAGTACCCGAAAGATACCCTGGACATTGTCGTGTTCGGCAACGATGCCTGGCAGATTCAGGCCAAAGACCTGCCGTATCTGGAAGTTGGGCCGTACCACACCAACACGGTGGCCGGTCTGGAACTGGCGATGGACCTGCTGCGTCGGCGGAAGAACAAGAACAAGCAGATTTTCATGATCACCGACGGCAAGCCGACCTGCCTGAAAGAAGGGATCAAGTACTATAAGAACAGCTTCGGGCTCGACCGTAAGGTGGTTAGCAAAACGCTGACGCTGGCCGCGCAATGCCGCCGGCTGGAGATTCCGATCACGACGTTCATGATTGCCAGCGATCCGTACCTGAAGCAGTTTGTGCAGGAGTTCACAAAGGTGAACAACGGCCGGGCGTACTACAGCGGCCTGCAGGGTTTAGGCAACATGATGTTCGAGGATTTCCAGCGCAACCGCCGGAAAAATATTAAATAAGCGTGAGGAACAGACACGTATCGATACAAGACAGAGTCGGGGCGACAGTTCCGACTTTGTTTTTGAATCCCAACCGCCGGCCGATCTGGCGTCAGTTTCGAGAAACTGATGCGTGCGGGTTCAAGTACCCGACCCATCGGCCTACTCCGCTCCAACGTACCAACGTTCTCAGGATCAGGGCACTGTTTGCTACGTTGTTTTTACTCGTTGTCATGGTAACCCAAACAACCGGCCAACCCCTCTCCGATTCGCTGACCATTTACCTGAACCGACTGCCAGCCAAGGCCCGCGTCAGCCTGGCCGTCGAATCGCTGGCCGACAGCACGATCTCTTTTTATCACCAAGCCGACGAACGCGTTCCATCGGCCAGCCTCATCAAGCTGCCCATACTCATCGAAGCCATGGAGCGGATCAAGGCCGGGCAACTCGACCCCGACGAAATTCACATCCTGACCGACTCCGAAAAAACAGGCGGTGACGGCGTTCTGAAAACGTATTCACACCGCAGCCGCATTGCCTACCGCGACCTCATCCGGCTCATGATGATTCACAGCGATAATACGGCGACGAACATCCTGATCAACGAACTGGGCCAGAACGCCATCAATCAGCGGATTCGGTCGCTGGGCCTGTCGGCAACCCAACTCAACCGGGTGATGATGGATACGGTGGCGGCTCGGCAGGGCCGCGAGAACTACGTGACAGCCCGGGAGATGAACCACCTGCTCAAACGAATGTATCACCATCAGCTGGCGACACCCGCCCTCTGCGACCAGATGCTCGATATTCTCCGACAGAACGAAGATCGGCAGACCATTCCCCGGCTGTTACCGAAAACCGTGGCCGTAGCGCACAAAACCGGCATCCTCAGCTATGTCCGTGGCGATGTGGGTATTATCTACGCGTCGCAGCCCTTTGTGCTCTCGGTACTGGTGCAGGGCGTACCAACGGCTGAGGCAGAGCGGATTATCAGTGAGATTGCGCTGATGTGTTACAATCAATATAAAGGGTAACTTTTTTAGCGCTTATTGTTTCTTACTACACCCAAAAATTTGTAGCATTGTAGTAATCTCAACCCTCCAACTTCTTCGTTGTGAAACACGTCTTGCTACTTACCATTCTTCTTCTGGCTGCGCCGGGGTTTGCTCAGTCACTGAAAACAGTTAAAGAGAAAAGTCGCTATCTGACAGAAGAATACAGCGTACTGGCCGATAACAAAGCTGTTCGGTCGGGGCCTTACAAGAAATACTTTCGGGAAGGCAACGTACTGCTCGAAGAAGGCCAGTACGAGAACAACCAGCGGGTTGGCCAATGGAAGTTCTTTGCAAACGGTAAGGAAGAACTCGTGTATGATTACACCACCCAAAAAGTTATGGTCAACGCCCGCAAAAATCTGAGTTCCGCCGGGCTGATCCAACAAGCAGATTCTCTGACAGAGGTTGAGCTTGAGCAACCGCCCCTTTATCTGGCCAGCAGCCAGCAAGTGGAAGGCATTCTGGTGCGCGAATCCAGACTCCCCTTCAATCTGATGAAAGCGGGCACGATGGAAGTCTCTTTTCGGATTGCAGCCACCGTTTCGCCCAGCGGTGCCCACTACCGCATTATACCTTCGGTTCAGGATAAAGAATTCACTACGTTATCGCGGGGGGCGGTCCAGCTTGCCTTAAACGAGGTTGAATGGGTACCCGCCGTTTATCAGGGACAGTCCGTTACGTGTATCTATACCCTGGAGCCAATAACTTTGCATGGCGTCGCTGTACGTCAAATGATCGTGCGATAACGATTAAAATGGCTAAGCTGATAAACTATTCGCTCCTATTCCTTGGCCTGCTTCTGGCGTTGCCGGGCCTTGGTCAGGCTACCCGAAAACGTACGAACCGGAGTCGGTATCTGCTCGAACGGTTCAGCATACTACCAGGGACAGCCTGTGGCGGTTCAGTATCCGATCGGACCATTTACCATCCAGAGTGCTGCACCAGTCTACAGCGTGCGTGATTACTAATAAAGCCGATGACAACCTTTGCCGACCGGGCCATTCCGTATTACTCTTCGCTGGAAGCTCCAGCCAGCCTGCCTCCGGGCGTTGGGGTCCTGAATCCATACCGGGAACCGGAAGTGCAACGTATTGTACGAGAGTTCTTTACCAGGTTCTACAGCGACACCACCCCGCGAGTCTACGTACTGGGAATAAATCCCGGCCGGTTTGGCGCCGGCGTTACGGGTATTTCCTTCACCACGCCCCAGAACCTCGACCGATACTGTGGCATACCGAATAGCCTGCCGCCCACACCCGAGCTGTCGAGCCGGTTTATTTACCAGATCGTCGACGCGTTTGGGGGAGCCAATGCCTTTTACCGGCAGTTTTTTCTGACGTCGCTGTTTCCGCTGGCTCTGGTTAAGAAGGGAGACAACGGCGGCCCCAAGAATTACAACTTCTACGACGACCGCCAGACGACCGAAACCCTGTGGCCCGCCATTACCGAAACCGTACGCACGCAGCTAACGTTTGGGGCAGCCCGGCACGTGGCCGTTTGTCTGGGTCGCAAAAACGAAACGTACCTGCGCCGGCTCAACGACCAGCAGGGCTTTTTTGGCCGGATCGTAACGCTCGATCATCCGCGGTACATTTTACAGTACCGCAGTAAGGAAACACCGGCCTACATTGACCGCTACATTACTACGCTGGCCGACTGCCTGGCCTGAAAACGCAGGAACAGCCTCATCGTGAGGCTGTTCCTGCGTTTTCCTGATCCGTCAGGGGTTGGAGTGATCCTGTTCGGAAGCAGTATCAGGCTTTTCTGAACTCGATTGTCATCGTCAGTTTCTCGATTGTGCCATCGCCGTCGAGGTCTTCTTCAATCGGCGAACTCCACTTCATCGTGTTACCGTCTACGCTCAGATCGTAGGTTTCGGGGCCGTCGTCGTCCGTAACGGTGATCTTGCTGCCATTTACCGACCATCTGGCGTTGTTAGCGGCCGGGTTAAAATCGTCGGCATCCTCCGACTGGCACTTGGGCGACGTAGTACCCGAAATCTTGCCGTTGCCGTTAAACGTAATCTTGATGTCGGTCAGGCAGGCAACGAGTTCGGCACCACCCGGAAAATCCTTGATCAGTTCCAGGTAATCTTCGGTGTTTCTTCCATCGGAAAGCTTCATGCCGGAGATTTTCCAGCTGCCTTCCACCGAGTTCGGCTTCACCGGATCAGGGCCGCCATTGTCATTTTTACAGCTTGCAAACCAAAGTGGCATTGCCATCACAAGAGCCCAGGTCAGCAGACGGGCAGGGTTCATTAGTTTCATTGTTCGTACTAAAGAAATTGTGAATGATGAGATACAGCACAAAAGTAGAGGCCGGGTCAGGAATGGCCCGGCCTCTACTGTACGAACAGTAAGAACCGCTTGCTGAACTGTTGGATATGCGTTTTGAATTGATAAACGATCATACATAAACCCAGCCCATTCCGGCTACCTGTTTCGTGCAGGTTGATTGGATGGGGTCTGAAAGCGTCGCAGCCGGGGTATTTTACGTGTTCCGGTGGCTCAAACGCAGCCTTGCTGGACAACTACGCCTTTGGGAATAAGAAAAACTCTCCGTTCTTTGCGAAGCCATTGTGTTACTCTGACACCATTGAACACGACAGGTTTGCGAAGAACTAGAAACTATGCTCGTAACTACGACTCAAAACGTTGAAGGAAAACGTATTGCCAAGTACATTGGCCTGGTCAACGGCGAAGCCATTATCGGGGCCAATCTGGTTAAAGATTTTTTCGCCGGCATTCGGGATGTAGTCGGCGGGCGGTCGGGCGCTTACGAACAGGGACTGCGCGAAGCCAAGAGTATCGCCATCAAAGAAATGATCGACCAGGCGCAACGCCTTGGCGCCAACGCCGTGATTGGCGTCGACCTCGACTATGAAACCATTGGGGGCAACGGAACCATGCTTATGGTCAGTTGCAACGGCACGGCGGTGGTGATGGAATAAGGCTATAAAAAAACAGGTCAGCGCTATAATCCTGTCGTAAATAATCGTAATTTTGCGCCTTCAATCAGAAAATTGTTAGCATCAAACGGATATGGGAGTATCGGAACTAAAACGGAAGGGTCGCAAAAACCGCGCCCGTGCGAATAACGCAACGCAGCGTATTAAGCAGTTGCTGAGCAAGCCCGTCGTCAAAAACGTCGACGTAGAAGCCATCAAAGCCTCGTTCGCTGAGAAAAAAGCGTAAGGAATAGACGTCGGCTGGTTTGCAGAACGGCTGCGTACTGAAGCCACCGCAAACGGGCCACTGATCGTTATACCCCACCTTTACCCGGTGGGGTTTTTCGTTTTCTGGGCAGCAGCTGGCGCTCCTGCTTTTTGAGTTGCCGACGCACGAACCGGCGGTAATCGAGCTGCACCCGGTACCGCACCGCCTGACCAAACAGCGACAGCCCGCCGTTAATCAGAATCAGGCTGTAGGTACCCCACAAAAACCAATGCCGAAACGGTTGCCCTGTTTGTTTAGCGTACCCCGCTTCACTAAATACGCAAAGCCCGGCGCCAATCAGGATCAAACTAAATGGCGCCAGCAAAAGCCATTTGGTGCGGGTGCTCATCCGTTTTATTAATCGACGGCCCGGTGGTTTAGCGTAATTAGCCATACTATCGCTGTTGCTTCGAGGAATTAAATCCATAACGTTAACGTAATTTGATTTGTTAACATTCGCTTAACAATTTCTTAACATTGCTACGATGGATACTCAAGGGTCGAACCCGTCTCGCGAAAATCCTTCGGCTCACGCAGTCGTTTCCAGCCTTCGCTGATGAACCCCACGCCGTAGCCGATCAACTGCACAAAAGCGGCCTGTACGCTCAGCAACCCTACGTTTATACTGCCTTCTTTGCGGGTGGCATCGATCAGGATCAGGACTGAAAATAACGCCAGCAGACCCGTTGACAACCAGAATACCGGGAGACTGATCAGCGCCCAGACAGGAACAGCAGCGACAAACAGCGTGAACAGCGCCGGAAACGTGTGCACCAGTTTCAGCTCCCCCGGGTAGAACCGGGAGATATTGATGCGTGCCCGGCCAAAAAAGCGGAGTTGCCGAAAGAACTGTCTGAACGATGTCCGGCGCTTGTGATAGATGAACGCGTCGGGAATCAGTCCCGTTTTGAAGCCGTTTTCGATGATGCGGATGGCAAACTCAATATCCTCTCCCATCCGGCTGATGCGATACCCGCCAATCGTTTCCCACACCTTCCGCGACAGACCCATGTTGAAACTGCGGGGGTGGTACGTCCCCCCCAGGTTTTTTTTACTGCCCCGGATGCCACCGGTCGTAAACGGCGACGTCATGGAATAGCTGATTGCCTTCTGAATGGGCGTAAAGTTCGGGTGAGCGGCATCCGGTCCGCCATAGGCATCGAGCCAGTCGGTTGCCAGCCGGTTATTAACGGCCTCGAAATACTGCGGTGGCACGAGCGCGTCGGAGTCGAAAATAACGAAATAGTCGCCCTGCGCCCGTTCAAAGCCATAATTCCGGGCAAACCCCTGCCCGGAATTTGGTTTGAAAAAATACCGGATGGTCAACCGATCCTGGTAGGCAGCCGCAACCGCATCGGCTTTTACCGTAGAGCCGTCTTCAATCACCAGCACCTCGAACCGGGTGTACGTCTGCGCCGTAAGGCTTTCGAGGAGTTCGGCCAGTTCGTCGGGACGATTGTAGACAGGGATGATGATCGAGAATTGATAGGACACGGGTAACGCTGCAGATGCGGTTCTATTGACAGGCTTCCATTAAACTCTCCTCATTCGCCTGGATCACCTGCTCAATCAGATCGTCAGTCAGCGCTACCGACACAAACAGGCTCTCAAACTGCGACGGTGCGAGGTACACGCCCCGCTTCAGCATAGCGTGAAAATACCGCCCGAACAACGGCAGATCGCACGACTTGGCATCCACAAAGTTCGACACGGAGCGATCGGTCATGAACAAGGTGAACATCGACCCAATCTGGTTAATGGTGTAGTTCAGCCCTGCCTTCACCAGGCCCGCCCTGAACCCGTCGGCCAGTCTGCCGCCAATGTCATCCAGGCGGGTATAAACCTCCGGGTGCTCGTTGAGATGACGCAGCATGGCCAGGCCCGCCGACATGGCAATCGGGTTTCCCGACAACGTACCGGCCTGATAAACCGGTCCGGCCGGCGATACGATGTTCATGATGTCAGCGCGGCCGCCATAGGCGCCCACCGGCATCCCCCCGCCGATAATCTTTCCCATCGTGGTCAGATCGGGGGTAACCCCATAACGCTCCTGGGCTCCGCCTTTAGCCAGTCGGAACCCGGTCATTACTTCGTCGAAGATCAGGATGATACCGTGCTGATCACAGAGGGTCCGGATGCCTTCGAGGAAACCGGGCTCCGGCAATACGCAGCCCATGTTGCCCACTACCGGCTCCAGAATGATCGCGGCAATCTGATTGGCGTTGTTGTCGATGAGCATCTCGACAGCCTGCAGATTATTGTAGGGAGCGGTCAGCGTATCGAGCGCCGTCGCCTTTGTCACCCCCGGGCTGTCGGGGGTACCCATCGTAACGGCTCCACTACCGGCTGCGATCAGAAACGAGTCGCCGTGGCCGTGGTAGCACCCTTCAAACTTGATGATTTTATCGCGCCCGGTGAAGCCCCGCGCCACCCGAATAGCGGCCATGGTTGCTTCAGTACCCGAATTTACCATCCGGACTTTTTCCACCGAGGGCACCATATCAATAATCAGTTCGGCCATCTCAACCTCCTTGCGGGTCGGGGCTCCGAACGAAAAAGAATGTTGAATAGCCTCCCGAACCGCTTCCTCGACTGGTTCAAAGGCATGGCCCAGAATCATCGGCCCCCACGAGTTGATGAGTTCGATGTACTGTTTGCCATCTTCGTCGTAGATATACGGCCCTTTAGCCGATTTGATAAACAGCGGAGTGCCCCCCACCGCCCGAAATGCCCGTACCGGCGAGTTGACCCCACCCGGAATTACCTGTTTAGCCTGTTCAAATAACTGTTCGCTTGTTGTCATAGCCCTGAATGATTGACCGGCTTACCGGTGCAATGATTGAGTTGTTGACGGACTTACCTGTACGGCGCTTACTCGTTCTGTCCGTCAATACTTCAATCACTCAATTAACTTTTACAAACCGCCCTCCGTCCCACTTTACGATGGGAACTACCTGGTTTTCATTACTTCTGGTATAATCGAAGCCCGACAGGATGTAATCGTCGGTGTCGGAGCGCAACGCTGACCGGTTGCGGAAGATCGTGCCATTTCGGGCCATCTGCCGTCCGAAGAACAGCATCAGGTCGTAGCCCTGACTGGCGAAAATCGAGGGAATAATCTTGCGCTGGGCCAGGTATTGCTCCTGAAAATCAGTAACCACCGGCCGGGTCTGATCCACGTAGTCGGGAAACAGCAGGTACAGTTCCCGACGGGTGAACGTAGAGATCGAATTTTTATAGAAATCAAAGGCGCTGGATGTGGCCATAACCGGCACACTCACCCGCCGTCGCCCCAGCGCGTCCAGCAACCGGGTCCCGTCATCATCGTTGCTGCTTGCCAGAAAAATATGCCCCGGTTTATTGATTTCCGAGATTTGCATGGCATCGGCCATGGCCTGGGCTGTTCCGGTTAGTTTTTTCAACTCCAGCGGCTGAACGCCCTGTTTCCGTAGCTCAGCTACGTAAGCCGCGGCCAGCAGCGAATCTTTCCGGGAGGTTCCATAGTAGATTGCCGGCCGCCGAATGATCGAGAGGCCCCGCACAAATTCAACGGCTTTTTCGGCCTGCCGATTCACCGACGGCTGCGCCAGATACGCCATCGGCTGACCCGTCACCAACTCCGAGCTGGTAGCAATCGGGTTGACCAGCAATACGTTATTCTGACCCGCAAACGACAACGCAATTCGGTTTGGCTCGGCGTAGAGCGGTCCGATGATCAGGTCCGTCTGCGCAAAAGCCGGGCTGTTGATGAGCGTTTGGGTACGTTCGGGATCATTCTCAACGTCATAGGCAAACAAGTTGACGATAATGCCCTCTTCCTTGAGTTTCTCCTTCGCCATCTTGATGCCATTGTACAGATCGTACACGTACTGATTGGAGCGGATTCGTTTCTGAGCCTCGAATTCATCCAGTCGAAACGGAAACAGAACCGCTACGTTGTAATATCCTTTGGGACGGCTGCGGTCGGGCCGCGCCGTTACGCTGGTGGCGGAGGCAGGCCGACCGGTGGTAGCTCCTGAAGTGGCAGTTCCTGGAGCAGGTGCTGATTGCGTTGACGCTGTCGTAGTGCCTGGCCGGTCGGGTAGATTCGTCGGCAAACCAAAGCGGTTCGTCAGCCGGTCCGATAACTCCAGATCATCTTTGTCGCTCGACGACCGTTGAATCAGATCGATCAACGCCAGCCCGAGGTTGCGGTTATCCGGAAACTCCTTCTGCATGAGTTTCAGCCGACTCAAATCCTGGATCCGGTACAGAAAGAAACGTTCCAGCCGGTCGATTTCGGGGCGCAGCGCAGGGTCGCCGATCTGTTCAATGGCCGTCAGTGCATCTTCATACTGTCCCATTTCCATGCCGACAGCCGCGAACAGATACCGGGCATCGTCCATTTTCCGCCAGTCGGGGAAACGGTCCATCAGTTGCCGGAGCATGACCCGGGCCTGCGAAAAATTCTTCTGCTTGAAGGCCGCCAGGGCGTAGTAATAATGCGCATACGGCGACAGGCTCCCTCCCCGCTGAATGATGGCGTTGAATTCCATTTTCGCCCGCTCATAGTTTGCCGTCTGCACTAATTTAACGGCGGCTTTGTACCGGCGTTCCAGATCGGCCGGTACCTGCGCATTCGCTACCGACAGGCCCAGCAAGCCAACGACTAATAAGCTGAGCCAATAAAGTCTATCGTTCATTTTCCAAATCTCGGGTTTAATGCACAAAAGCAACGCTGTAGCGTTGCTTTTGTTAAGCGAGCATCAGACCTACGGCTCGTTAAGACTGCCGCCGGAAGGTCTGACCGCAGCTACAAACACCACCGGTGGGCTCGTCTGACAACTGTGCGTACGCCGGTCAGGCGGTCCGTTATACGGCGTAGCGGTCACAAGCATTATCGGTCTGACGGACCGTCAGACCTTGTAATGGCTTCGGTTTATTTTTTTTGCTTTGGCCGTTGACCGGTTCCGGACGTACCGTTACCACTACCGTTGTTCCGTCCACGCTTTGCCTCTTCGGCCTGTTTGCGGGCTTCTTCGGCGGCCTGGAGCTGCCGTTGCAGCATTGCCTGGAAACCGCCGGGCTTTTTGCCTTCGCCCGTTGCGTTCTTCCGACGATTTTCGTCCAGCACCGCTTTGATCTTGTCCTCATCCACAAACCGCCGAATCAGTTGCTGCTGCGTGATCGTCACGATGTTCGACACGAAGTAGTAGAATGTCAGACCGGCCGGGTATGAATTCAACACGAACATGAACATCAGCGGGAAGATGTAGCTCAGCGCCTTCATGTTCACCGGGCCCGGCTGCGTGGGTGTTGTCTGGTTGTTATACCAGGCATAGGCAATGGACGAAGCCGTCATCAGCACCGTAAACAAGCTCAGGTGGCTACCTACGAACGGAATCGTAAACGGGAATTGAATGAACGCATCATAGGTCGAGAGGTCATCGGCCCAGAGGAAAGGCTTCTGCCGCAGTTCGATCAGGTTCGGAAACAGCATGAACAGCGCGAACAGGATCGGCATGGTAGCCAGTACCGGAATACAACCGCTCAGCGGACTCACACCTACCTGCTGGTAGAGTTTCATCTGCTCCGACTGCATTTTGGTCATATCGTCGCCGACCTTCTCCCGGATTTCGTTCAGTTCGGGTTGCAGTACCCGCATCTTGGCCATACTCACGTACGAGCGGTACGTCAGCGGGGTCAGCACCGTCTTCACGAACACCACGAGCAGGATGATCAGCAGACCGTAGTTCGACACAACCTTTTCGAGCAGGTTGAACACCGGCACGAAGAAATACTTGTTGATCGGCTTTAGGATGGAATAGCCCAGATACACGTTCTGGTCAAATTCCGGCGCTACGTCGCCCAGCAGCTGAAAATCGTTCGGGCCAAAAAAGAATTTGTACTGTCCTTTGCCGCTCCGGACATCAGCCAGCGGAATCTGTACGTCGGCAATGGCCGTCTTCACCGTGTTCGAATCGGCGGGATCGACCAGCGCTTTGAACGTAGGCTTCTGCAACGGGCTGTTTTCGGCTACGAACGCCGACAGGAAATATTTGTGCTTAATGGCAAACCACTTAACGGGCTCTTCAAGCGTAGTTTCCTCGCTGCTCTCGCTCTCGCGAAGCTTGTCAAAGGTTTCGTCCTGCGTAAAATAATCGATGGTGGCCGCCCGGCGGTTGTTCGACAGGTCGTTTTCATACTGCCGCATCTTATCCTGCCAGAGGAACCGGATGTCGCCCCGACCAACGGAATTGTCCAGACCGTTCATCCGCAGGCTATAGTTAATTACGTAGCCTTCGGCCGGTACGGTATAGACCTGCTCTACGGCCTGACCCGGTGCCACCTCAACCCGGAAACCGATCGGCTGCCCCTGGCCATTTACAGTGCCCCCCTGCGCCGTGGTCTGGTAATAAAGGCTATGCAAATCGACCAGGCCCCGATTGGTGGGGAGTTCGAGGACCGTCTGGCTGCTCTGAGGGTCAATCAGTACCAGTGGTTTCTGGTCGTAGGTTTTATAATTCTTTAGTACTACCTGTTTTACCCGGCCACCTTTCGTACTGAAGGTAACGCGCATGTCCTTATTCTCGACAACAAAATCACGCTCCTGCCCAACGGCGGCTTGGGCAAAATCGCCGAAGCGGGCGCGCAAGGCCGACGAATCGGGTGTCGATTGTGTTGTCCCTGCCTTAGCCGTCGCGGCCGCATTGCCCGTCGTTGCCGTTGGTTTTGCCGGCTGCGTTTGTTGCGTCGGGGCCTTTTCCGGCTCCGGTTTCGGCACCAGAAGTTGATACCCGACGAGCATCGCCAGAATCAGGACAATGCCAATTAATTGATTACGATCCATTTGTTTGGTTTTCGGTATCCGGTTTCAGTTTACGGTTTTCTGCGGCAAGCTGGATAACCAGACGTCGCCAGAGACAAAGAACCGTAACCTATAAACCGAAAACCCATAAAATTAGTCCGCAAAATTACGCCATTCGACCGGCTTAATCAACCGCTGCTGGAACGGAGACTTCGGCATCGACGGACGAGGCTGTTTCGGACGACCGTTTTTGCTGGGCGTAGGTCAGGGAGGCCCGTACAAAACCAACGAACAACGGGTGCGGATTCATGACCGTACTCTTCAATTCCGGATGGAACTGTACGCCCACAAACCAAGGGTGGTTGTTCATTTCAACGATCTCAACCAGTCCGGTTTCGGGGTTGATCCCCGTCGGGCGCAAACCAGCCCGCTCAAACTGATCGATGTAGTCGCTGTTGAATTCGTAGCGGTGGCGGTGGCGTTCGCTGATCTGGGTTTTGCCGTAAATCCGGTGCGCCAGCGTATCCCGCTTGATCTTGCAGGGATAGGCCCCCAGCCGCATGGTACCACCTTTATCGGTCACCTTCTTCTGCTCTTCCATCATGTTGATGACCGGGTGGCTCGTATGCGGTTCCATTTCGGTCGAATGAGCCCCTTCCAGTCCCATAACGTTCCGGGCGTACTCGATCACGGCCATCTGCATACCCAGGCAGATACCCAGGAACGGAATGTTGTGCTCACGTACGTAGCGAACGGCGTTGATTTTCCCTTCGATGCCCCGTTCGCCAAAGCCCGGGGCCACCAGCACCCCGTCCAGATGACGCAGCACATCGGCGCAGTGGTGTTCATCCACCAGCGTTTCCGACTGAATCCACTCCAGCTGCACCTTGCACTCGTTCTGAGCACCCGCGTGAATGAACGATTCGGCGATGGATTTGTAGGCGTCTTTCAGCTCGACGTACTTACCGACCAGACCAATCCTGATCGTATCCGCCGGGTTCTTGAGCCGCCCCAAAAAGTCCTTCCAGGCATCCAGATCGGCGTCCTGGTCGTTGTACAGATCGAGCATGTACAGCGCCCGCTGATCCAGTTTTTCCTTGCGCATCAGGAGCGGTACGTCGTAGATCGTTTCGGCGTCGATGGCCTCGATAACCGAGTTAACCTGAACGTTGCAGAACAGCGCGATTTTCCGGCGAATGTCCATCGGCAGCGGGTGTTCGGTCCGGCACACGATAATATCCGGCTGAACCCCCGTTTCGAGCAGCATCCGCACGGAGTGCTGGGTTGGCTTTGTTTTCAGCTCCCCGGCCGATTGCAGATACGGTACCAGCGTCAGGTGGATGACAAGGGTATCGTTTTCGCCCAGTTCAAACTTCAGCTGTCGGACGGCTTCGATGAACGGCAGCGATTCGATATCGCCCACGCACCCCCCGATTTCGGTGATGACGACATCATACTCGCCGGTGTCGCCCAGCAGCCGGATGTTTCGCTTGATTTCGTCGGTGATGTGCGGCACTACCTGAACGGTCTTGCCCAGAAAATCCCCCCGGCGTTCGCGGGTGATTACGTTGTTGTAGATGCGGCCCGTGGTGATGTTGTTGGCCTGCGATGTCGGCCGGTTCAGGAAGCGCTCATAATGCCCGAGATCCAGGTCCGTTTCGGCCCCGTCGTCGGTTACGTAGCATTCGCCGTGTTCGTATGGATTCAGCGTACCCGGATCAATGTTGATGTACGGATCGAACTTCTGAATCGTTACCGTTAAACCCCGTGATTGAAGCAATTTAGCCAAGGACGAAGCAATAATGCCCTTGCCAAGTGATGAAGTTACCCCGCCGGTAACGAAAATGTATTTTGCTGATTTGGTGCCCGTAGCCGCCATGACTGATACCTGCTTTGGTCGTTACGGGATATAAAGGTACGGAGGATTCGGGAGGAAAAGAAGCTGGAAGCTAATAAATGTTGGCAAGTTTAACGTAAGAGATTGGTGGTCAGCCGGTCCATTTTGACGGGATTTTTTATGACCAGTTTCCCCACGAAACCACTTGAGCATTTAAGCCTGCATAGCATGCCCTTGCCGCAGTCAGCAACGTATCAAGCGCTGTATACCCTTTACGGTTGCCTGCAAAGGAAGGAAGTTAGCCTTCCCTGTACTTGCCATGGCATTGACTAACAGTAACAGTAACAGTAAACTAACAATAATTTAATTAGTAACCTATTTCATAACAAAGAGTATGGATTACCTTAGCAATACATTACTCTACCCTTCGCCAACGTTACATCATATAGTTATGAGAAACAGATTTATATCTCTGGGTAAGCAGTTTCTGTCATCAGGTCTCTTGCTTATTTTGTTAAGCTGCCGGGAAGAAAGTATGAGTGAAGAACCAGGGCCCCAGCCGCTTAATTTCTTTGAAGCAAACGTAAATGGCCAGATTTGGCAACCTTCGAAATTAGACGAAGAAAACTGTATGCAAGCCTTTCAGGGAGCCTGGTCGGCAATAACGGTAAATGGTGAGCAAAAGCCTTATTATACCGTCTGGGCGTATAGAGATTCCCGGAAAATCACGAACTACCAAAGTGAAAACGCCTTCAGATTCCAGTTTACCAACGTACTGAAAACGGGCCAGTACGACATAACAGGTTCTTACAAGAACGTTCATGATTCCTATGCCCTGTTTACTGTAAATAAACCTGACGGATCATACACCAGGTACGTCAATACCCGAAACAAGGGCACATTTACAGTAGAACTCAGCGAATTTTTACCTAAACCCGGCTCAGAAATCAAGGGCATCAAAGGGTCTTTTTACGGCACTCTTTACAATGAAACCGATCCTACCGATTCGCTGGTTTTTCAGCGGGGAAACTTTACTCTGCAGAAAATAAACTGGTATAATTTCAATCAGTGCGCTCAGTAGCTAATCCCTGAACTCAAGTCGCTACCAGGACGATCCCGGTGCCATAGTGTTTCGGTTTACCGATGGATAAATCGGTCGGGCGAAAAGTTGTTTTTTGGTAAAATAGATGAAAGAATTGCACCGGCAAATAATTGTCTGTCAATTGGTTGCCTTAGAACCTCTTCCATTTATTTTCTAACCAAAAACAACAAATTCAATGAATCAACAACCATCAAGTGCGTTTATTGCTGCTTCCTGGGTAGCGCTGCTGGCGGGAATGCTGGCCTACAACATTGGCCTGTGGAATGCCCAGATGGCGTTAAACGAAAAAGGGTATTATTTCACCATCCTCATGTATGGTCTGTTTTCCGCCGTATCGGTACAGAAAAGTGTCCGCGACCGGCTGGAAGGCATTCCCGTAACGAACGTGTACTACGGCATCAGCTGGATTTCCGTTCTTCTCGCCATTCTGCTGCTGACGGTCGGCTTATGGAACGCTACGTTGACCCTGAGCGAAAAAGGTTTTTACGCCATGTCGTTTACGCTGAGCCTGTTTGCGGCCATCGCCGTTCAGAAAAACACGCGCGACAGCCAGGTGGCTGAGAAACGGGACAACCAGTTTGCCGACCGAAACGTCTGATCCAGCGCCCCCCGAAAGCAAGTCAGTACACTAGCGTATACAAAAGGGGACCTTGCTCAAGGCCCCCTTCGTTTTTGGGCTATTCATTATTTACCCTGCGTCAATTCGCGCTCTTCGTAGGCCAGGTTGTATTGTTTCAATACATCGGCCGGTACACCATCCCACTGGTTCGGCACGTTGCCGACGTAGCCGAGGTCTTTGATACCGATCTGACTGGTGAAGAAACCGGTGGCCGTCATGTTCCGCATCAGGCTGAAGAACGCAGCTCCCTGCGCCATGTCGGGTTTCACCTGTTCCGGATAGGCAATCTGATCAACGATCTCAGTCTGCTGGGCTTTGGTGCACTGAACAAACGACTTGCCGTAGCGTTTTGTGCAGACGTTGTCGAGCCACCGGATCCCCCCGCGCATGGGCGTCTGGTTACGCGGCTGGTCTTTCATCATAAATTCGATGAAGGCCGGCACACCCGCCTGCGACGCACTGCCTGACCGCTCGTCGGCCGGGATGATGATATCCGACAGCACCGTGACGGTCTGGAGTTCGTGGGGCGTAAAAAACTTCTCGGCGTTCAGCTTGGCATCGCGTTCGGCTTCGAACTTCTGCCGCCCGCCCGGCACTTTAATGGGTTTGACATCGGGAGGAGCCGGAACAGCCGCTTCGGCCGGCAGCACCGACGCGCCAAACACGGTCGCCGGAATGCTCTTGAGTATGTCTCTGCGTTTCATAGACGTAGTTTGCTTAGCGTCCTCTGCGAAACTCTCTGCGCGCTCTGCGTTTCATTTTCATTAACGCAAAGGGCGCAGAGGAGCCCGCAAAGTTCGCAGAGTTAAATGTTATTCTGTTTAACCTGATCGATGAGGTACTCCGACGTACGCATGGAAGCGGCCAGGATCGTCCACGTTACGTTCTTGTCGCCCTGCGAGGGGAACGCAGCCGCATCCACCACAAACAGGTTCTTGACGTCGTGAGCCTGCTGGAACTTGTTCAGAGCCGATGATTTCGGGTCGTTGCCCATCCGGGCCGTTCCGACTTCGTGGATGATCTTACCGGGCGCTTCCAGACCGTAGCTGGACTCCGGACCGGGCTTCGGACCGAGCGGCATCCCACCCATCGCGTGGATAATCTCCTCGAAGGTATCCTGCATGTGTTTGGCCTGCTTGACCTCGTAGTCCGACCATTTGTAGTTGAACCGAAGTACTGGAATACCGTACTTGTCTACTACGTTCGGGTCGATCTCGCAGTAGTTGCTTTCCATCGGTACGGGCTCGCCCCGACCAGCCATACCCACGTAGGCCCCGTAGAACCGGCGGAAGTCGTCTTTCAGGCCGGCACCGTAGCCACCGGCGGGTTTCATCTTGCCGTCGCGGGCCGGAATCTTACCGTTCAGGCCTTCGATACCCCAGCCAAAACCATAGGCCGGCATCCCCATACCACCCCAGTATTCGATGTGGTAACCACGCGGAAAGTCCAGTTTCTTGTTGTCGAGCCACCAGGGCGTAAATACGTGCATCCCACCGACACCGTCTTCGTTGTAGCGTTTGCGGTCCATCAGGGCCGGTACGAACGCCGACCGCGACGCGCCGGTTGAGTCATTGATGTATTTACCCACGACCCCGCTGGAGTTCGCCAGCCCCGTCGGGAAGCGGGACGATTTCGAATTGAGGAGCAAGCGGGCGGTTTCGCCCGCACTGGCGGCCAGCACAACCCGTTTTGCCATCACCGATTTTTCCTGCAGGCTCAGCGTATCGACGTAGCTCACGCCTGTGGCCAATCCCGTTTGTGGGTCGGTCAGCACTTCACGGACCATTGCGCCGTTGATCAGCGTCACGTTACCGGTTTTCAGGGCGGGCTTCACCAGCACCGACGACGACGAGAAGTCGGCATACGCCTGGCAGGCCCGGCCGCACTGGTTGCAGTAGAAACAAGCGCCCCGCTCGTTGTTGATGGGCTTGGTCAGGATTGACAATCGCGACGGAATCACCGGAACGCCAATGCCCGTGGCCGCTTTCCGAATCATCAGTTCATGCAAACGCGGCTTGGGGGGCGGCAGAAAAATGCCGTCGGGTTCGTTCGGAATGTTTTCTATCGAGCCAAAAACACCGATCAGTTTATCGACCCGGTCGTAGAATGGCTTGAAGTCGTCGTACCCGATAGGCCAGTCTTCACCCACTCCCGTCATGCTTTTCCGCCGGAAATCGTCGGGACCGAACCGCAACGAAATCCGTCCCCAGTGGTTGGTACGTCCACCCAGCATCCGCGACCGGAACCAGTGGAATTCGGTACCCCGGGCCGTCGTATACGGTTCGCCTTCGATCTCCCAGCCACCCCAGGCCGCGTCGAAATCGCCGAACGGACGGGTTGTGCCCGCCCCCCGACGCGGTGATTCCCACGGCCACTTGAGCTGAGTAATATACTTGGGATCAGCAGGATCGAAATAGCCACCGGCTTCGAGCAGCACCACTTTAGCCCCGGCTTTGGCCAGGGTGTAGGCTGCCATACCGCCCCCGGCTCCTGATCCGACGATGGCTACGTCGTACTGAACGGGGGCCTTTTTGATCTGAAATGGATTCATGCAACGAGTGAGGTTTTGAGTAAATCAGTGACTTGGCACGCAAGAAAATAACGTAAAAATACAACTATCAGGAGAATAGCTATCTTCTGCCGGCCACTTATTCTGTAAAGGGCGGCATTAGGCAGATTTACTTTTATGAATAGGATTGATTGTTCATAAACAAGTAATCGTGACCCATTGCAAAAAAAGGTCACATACCATATTCTTGCGTTTAACTCCCTTTCCTGTTATGAAAAACGTATTATGTCCTGCCGCCGTACTGATTGGTCTGGCGTTACTGACTGGCTGCCAACCTGCGGTTGATTTTGGTTTCCGGCCCTTTCCTGTCAATTCAGCGCCTACGACACCGCAAACCATTCCGACGACCGTCGTTAAAGCCGATTCGACGGATGAGCCGGGCAATCTCCAGCTCACCTCCATTGACTGGCGGATTATATCCCACCTGCACATGGAGGAAAACTATCCGCTCACGGATAACAGTTTTGCGTTTACCCTGAATAAGGGATTCTACATGGCCCGCATCCAGGGCCGCGAAGGCATTTACGACAGCCGCGTAAATGGCCGGTATATGTGTACCTTCAGCCATAACGACTGCGACAGCACCAAGTCGAAACCGTCTTCGCTCTGGGACCGGATTGGTCAGGTTAACCCCTCATCGCGTCGTCTGGTGTGGACCTTTGCCGATCAGCAGAAAAAGCAGGGCTATCAGTTCGAGATGAGCGCCTTGCCCAGGTTCGTCAATGTCGTTTCGGCACCGGATACCATCCGTCTGACCGGCGACAACACCTTCCGCATCGCCGAGACCGTTCCGCAGGATAGCCTGGTTGTTGAGGTTATGATTCTGGAGCCCGACGAACCAGCCCGTCAGCGCGTGATTCCGTTTATAAACAACACAAAAACGCAGTTGCGCGTGAAGGCCGTCAACAATGCGTTCACCCTGCCCGTTGCTCCGCTCAGGCAGCTAATCGAATTCACCAGAAAAGATGTTACCAAACAGAAGGTATATCTTAACGTATCAGCCATACGGCAGGTGATCAAACGCATTGATACCAAAAAAGTAATGCTGACGTACCAGGTCAGTAACTGGCGACAGGTGTACATCCGATAACTGTCCGTAAATTGCCGGCGGTGGTAGCGTTCCTTTCCCTCTTTAACCAGTATGGTGTCCCGAAAGAATGTCTTTATCTCGTTTTCGCTGGCTCAGCAAAACATACGTGCCCGGCTGTTCCATACCCTGCTGTCGGTTCTCGGAATTGTGATCGGCGTGGCAGCCCTGGTGGCAATCCTGTCGCTTATCGACGGCATGGAAAAGTACGCGCAGGAGCAGATTACCAACACGACCGACCTGAAATCCATCTTTGCCCGGACGGAAGCGTATCAGCAAACCGATAATATATGGGTCAAAAAAGACAGCTACGCCTATCTGGACTACAATCGCTTCAAACAGCTCAGGGCGTCGTTGCCCCTGCCGGCCCAAAGTTCGCTGCGGATAAGCCAGTCGCATCTGGTTCGGTTAACGGGCCGCACTAAACCGGTCGGTGCCCGCATCAACGGGATAGCATCGCCCTATCCGACCCGCACCAACATTGCCTACGGTCGCTACGTCACCGAAGCCGATGTAGCAGCTGCCAGTCAGGTTGCGTTTGTTAATCAGAATTTCGCCAGACAGATGCTGGGAGGTCAGTCACCAAAAGCTTTACTCGGGAAAACTCTGACGGTTGCCGATAAAACGCTGACGATCGTGGGCGTTCTGGAACCCCAGCAACCAGATCCGAAGATTGCAGAAATCTTCATGCCGATCACGTTGTTTTCGCCCGCCGAAATCAGGGAATCTCCTCCCGTTTTTGTTGCCGAAGCCGATGAGGTTACGGCCGTACCAGCGCTCAAAACCCATATTGAGAAATGGCTGAAACAGCAATTCAGGAACCAAGCGACCGATTTTAAGGTAGACACCAACGAACTGCGCGTGCAGCAGGCCGCCCAGGGCTTCCTGGTCTTTCGGGTAGTGATGGGGCTGATCGTTGGTATTTCCGTCTTGGTCGGCGGCATCGGGGTTATGAATGTCCTGCTTATTTCGGTGACCGAACGTACCGTCGAAATTGGCGTCCGGAAAGCGATGGGGGCCAAGAAACGGGACATTCTGTATCAGTTTCTGGCCGAATCGATCACCGTTTCGCTGTTTGGCAGCTTTCTGGGTTTGGTGCTGGGTATGCTGGCTACGCTCGTTTTTATTCCCATCATCAAAGCAGTAACCAACGTACCGTTTCAGGCTGCGTATACTCTTAATACGTTCCTGATTATCTCGGTTGTTGCCATTGTGGTGGGTATTGTATTCGGTACCTACCCGGCCTTAAGAGCCGCCCGCTTAGATCCGGTCGAAGCCATGCGAAGGGAGTGAGTTTTAACTGATATGATTGGGAATAGGCCGTTGACGCATCATTTCCTCCTCGACGACAGTGATATACCCTACAAACTGCCAGTCAACGGCTGACAATTCAAGTAATAGCCGGCTAGGTGCTTCGGGTAAATAATCGTCAAGGCGAAAATAAACTACTCCAATTGGACGGTACCCATCCTTGAAGACAAGCGTTCCATGATCACCGTCGAAAGTAAGTAATATGCGCTGGTCAATAATGGCCATATCCTTGACGGCCGTGTCGGGCAACCCCCAATGGTCAACACCAACGTGTTTTATATCCCAGCCTGCCTCTCAGAGCAATTTAAAGGCTGGAAAAGGGAAATTTTCATCAGCCAACCAACGGTAAGCTCCCTGGCTCATGATGCTTGACGCCAGTCAGGACGAATTTGAAAGACGTCGTCTTTAAGCGTATCGAGCATAAACGCATATACTGCCTGCAACGCTTCTTTGGGCAAATGGGGATAACTTTCGAAGATCATCTGTTCGGTCCAGCCATTCGCTAAACGCCCTAACAATAGTTCAACCGACAGACGAGTGCCTATGATGACTGGTAAGCCAGTCAGAATGTCCGGATCAGTGTGAATGTAATCTCGCCAATTCATACCACTACTTTTTACGGCTAAGTTACTACAAAAGAGCAAGCTAATCGAACAGGTACCAGTCTACGCCAAACGCGAATGCCCGGCGCATCCCCAGAAAGTCGGGGGCAACGAAGTAACCGGCCCGCGGAAACCCCTGGTTGGCGTGCGATAGTTTCACGAACAGGCGCGTGCGGTTCACCCGCAGGTTGGCAAACACATCGGCCACCACATACCCTTCGACGGGCTGGCGGTTCTGCAGGTAGAACTGCTGCGTAACGGGCATGTAGGCATCGGCGAAGTAACTCGACTTATAATGCAGTTCCACACCCGTCTGGACGTAGAGCACTTTGGCGTACAGAAACTCGTACTGGAACCGCGCCGTCACGAACAACGGAGGCAGCCGAAGAATATCCGACCGAGACACCAGCGAGTAGTACGCCTGCCCCAGCGCCTGAAACTTCTTGGCCGTGTACTGGTACCCCAGCCCTACCCGCAGTACGCTGAACGCGCCGGATGCCTGCTGCGGTACGGCCTGTTCGTTGAAATAAATGTAATTGCTCAGCAGCTGGTAGTCCAGCCCAGGCTGGAGCCGTAATTTGCCGAGCGGCACGTTCAGCGTACCGTAGGCGTGGTTGACACCCCTCAGCCGGAACCGGTTGTTCCAGAAAAAGATGTTGCTCTGAAACCGCTGCTGGAGCAGTGTCGGGTCCGCGAGCATGGCCGTGTAGCCGCCCGTCAGCCATTTGCTTTCAAACTGCCCCTGCAACCGGAAACCACCCCCAATCAGATACTCAGCCTCGGCCGTAATCCGCGACAAACTATCCGGGAAATAATAGCCCAGCCAGCCCCCCACGTAGTTTTCAATTACGGGGCGGGGGGCGTATTCCCCGTAGTTGTTGCGGGCCGCATTGATGTTGTACCGGCTATACTGCCCATAGACCCGCAACCGGGTGTAGGCCCGATAGTTGAAATTCTGAAAAACGCCTTTTATGCCAACCTGGTTATCGACCGCCCGGAACCGGTTATCCTGCTCAATACGCGACGAATCGGTGAGGATGTCGGGGTAAAAGCCCGGGAAGCCCTGCCGCGGTTCCTGATTGACGCGGAGCGTATCATCCTGATAGTAGTTCTTCTGGCGTTTGTAGTCCAGCCGGTGGTAGACCTGAAAGCCCTGATCGAGCACAAACTGCTGGTACAGGTGCCAGTCGTTGCGCAGTTCGCGGCCGTTGGCAAAAATCAGCCGCGAGTTGCCGGCATAATCGTACGGTACCTCCACTGTGTCGCGCTCTGCGCCGGGTTCAATCCGGAGCCCGGGCAAAACCCCGCCCTGTTCATCAAGGCTGTGGTTCATATTGATGAAATGCAGGAGCAGCGTGTATTTTTCGTTCTTGGAGCGGTAGTTCGTGTGCGCCAGAAAGCCCCAATTCTGGGCCAGCAGTTTGTTGGGGTCGTTGGAGCCACGGGTGCCGAACTGCTTCTGCGAGGTAAACCGCTGAACAGCAAACCCGGCGTTCCAGCGGGGGGTGATGTTCTGGGCGAAATCAAAGCGCAGGATATTCTGATTGCGTCCGCCCAGCACCAGGTACATATCCGTGAACGGCGACTTGGTGTCGTAGTACTTCACCTGCATGGTCTGGTACTGAAACGGCTCGAAGACGTAGTAGCCCGTCTGCGCACCGATCTGCGGGGGCTCCGACGGGAAGATTGGCCGGATGGGCGTACCCAGATTCCCCAGGTCCTGAAAGAGGTAGCGGCTTCGCTGCACGTAGGTAAAGCGATCAACACCATCGAGCAGCGTATCGGTCGTATACAGTCGTCGGCGATTGTTCAGAATGTCGGTTTCGAGTACGTACCGGGTGGTGCGCGGTCCGTAAATTACTTTCGTTGAGTCGTCGATGCCGCTGGGGCTGGAATACGTACTGCTGTTCGGGCCGGACGGCTGCCCGCCGAACGATCCCGGAAACCCGCCCGGCACCCGGATGCCGCCGGGAAGCTGCTGCCCCACGGCCGAACCGACCATCATCAGACAACAAACAACAATCAGAACATATCTAGTCATTCCGACAAAATTAGCGCAAAAACGCCGGATGCGGGTTGGCTTAAGGATTTTTAAGAGTTCGGTGCGGGTAGATGCCCTTATGGTGACGCCTTTGGCGGTACCTGCAGAAACCGATCCGGCAGTTCGTCGCCCAGAAACCTGACGGCAACGGGCAGGTAAAACAACGGCCATTGGCTGCGCTCGTCCGGGGTCAGCAGCGAATCCAGCTTCACCCAGTCTTTCTCGGTCGTCAGCAGGGCGGCCCCGGGCGGGCGATCGTTCATGATTCGTTCCAGTTCCGCCCGCGTGTAGACGTAGTGATCGGCAAACCGGTGGTGTCTGACCAGATCGAACGTTCGGCGGACGTACTGCTCCAGCGGACCGGCACTGGCCAGACCCGACACCAGTATCACCCGGCGCAGCGAATCGGTCGGCTGGTGCGTAGCAAACGACACCGGACGGCTATACGACAACCCGGCAAAATAAACGGGGGCCGTGGGGGCGTACCGCCGGATCTGCGCCCGAATCGGCTGCTGCTCATCGGCCGACAGCTCGTCCGGACATTTGGTAACAATGACCGCATCGGCCCGACTGGCACCCTGACGCCCTTCGCGCAGGCGTCCCGCCGGAAACGGATAATCGAGGTAGAACGGCCGGTTGTAGTCGGTCAGCAGCAGGTTTATGTGCGGCCGGACAGCCCGGTGCTGAAACGCATCGTCGAGCAGGATAGCCGACGTATCGGGGTGAAGCCCGAGCAGTTGGCGGATGGCGTCGGCCCGGCGCTCGCCAACGCACACGCGGACGCGCTGCGGCATCGGACGGCCAAATTTTCGATAAATTTGCAGCGGTTCGTCGCCGATGGTGTCGGCCGTATCGGCATCGGTTGCCATCCGAAAGCCTTTTGTCCAGCGGCCATAGCCCCGGCTCAGCGTAGCCAGCACGGCAGTAGAATCCGGACCGGAAACTAACCGTTTAATCAAATACTCGACCATGGGCGTTTTGCCGGTTCCGCCAACGGTAAGGTTTCCAACGCTCACAACCAGCACCTCAGGCTGGTAATTTTTTTTTAATCCTTTGTCATACAATTTATTACGGATATCCGTAATAAAACTATATACTCTACTGAGTGGTAGTAGTAATTGAATGAGGGCCAAGTGCTTTCGCTAATAATTTCGTAACATTGACTTTTTTGAGCAACCAAAAGTAGTACTTTTAGGGTTGCGAACACCGTCTGACACTGCCCGCCACAATGAGCCTAAAAGCCGACTATGTAAAATACACGCTGCATTTTCGCTTTGAAGCGGGTACGTCACGCGGCACCCTCACGCAGAAGGATTCGTATATTATCCGGCTCTGCGATGATGCGGACCCATCTATAGTCGGCTATGGTGAGTGCGGACCTCTGAAAGGGCTGAGCTACGACGACCGGCCGGATTTTGAAAAGCAACTGCATCAGTATTGCCAGTACTTCAACCAGCTTGATCTTCAGCTTTTCAGCTGGAACCTGCCAATCATTCTCAATCAGTTAATCAGTCAGCAATTTCCGAGTATTCTGTTCGGTTTTGAAACGGCCATGCTGGATTACCTGGCCGGGGGGCAGCGCGTCATCCGCGACGGCGATTTTGTGCAGGGTAACCGGTCGATTCCCATCAATGGGCTGATCTGGATGGGCAGTCCGGCCTTCATGCGCCAGCAGATCGAGGAGAAAATTCAGGCTGGTTACACAACGCTCAAACTGAAGATCGGGGCGCTTGACTTCGAACAGGAATGTGAGCTGCTGGCCATGATCCGCGACCGGTTTACGCCGGAACAGATCACCCTGCGGGTCGATGCCAACGGAGCTTTCCGGCCCGACGAAGCCATGGCAAAACTGGAGCGGCTGGCTACCTACGGGCTGCATTCCATCGAGCAGCCGATCCGGGCCGGGCAGCACGAGCTGATGGCCGATCTGTGCCAGCACACACCCCTGCCGATTGCCCTCGACGAAGAGCTGATCGGCCACTCGGAATACGTGGATAAATTCCGGCTGCTGAAAAAAATCCAGCCGCAGTTCATCATCCTGAAACCAACGCTGCTGGGGGGCCTTCGCCATTGCGACGAGTGGATCGAACTCGCCGGGCGCCTGGGCATGGGCTGGTGGATTACGTCGGCGCTCGAATCGAACATCGGCCTGAACGCCATTGCCCAGTACACGGCCCAGTTCAAAAATCTGCTGCCCCATGGGCTCGGCACTGGTCAGCTGTACTACAACAACTTCGACAGCCCGCTCACGGTCGAAAACGGCCAACTGCACTACAATCCCGCCCAGCCATGGGACGTTGCTCCATTGGACCTGCGTAGTGTGCAATCACGGTAAACTACGGAACGAACTACGTCCAGTCTACCCCCTTCCGGAGCCAGTGGAGCGTCTGCTCCTCGCGGCTGCCCGGTTCGGGCCGGAAGTCATACACCCAGTTGGCCTGCGGGGGCATACTCATCAGAATTGATTCGGTACGGCCGTTGGTTTCCAGCCCAAATTTTGTCCCCCGATCCCAGACGAGGTTAAACTCGACGTAGCGGCCCCGGCGCAGCAGCTGCCATTGCTTCCCGCGTTCATCAAAAGGAAGGTCCCGATTCTGCCGCATGAAATGCGTGTAGATCGGTGCAAAGGCGTTGCCTACGTCCTGCACAAAGGCAAACAAAGCGTCTTTGTGCGGTGCGTCGGTGGGTTTGAGGTAGTCGAAAAAGATACCGCCGATCCCACGGGTTTCGCTGCGGTGCGGGATAAAGAAATAGTCGTCGGCCCAGGGTTTAAATCGACCGTAGTAGGCCGGATCGTGGCGGTCGCAGACGGCTTTAAGCTGCTGGTGAAACCACCGGGCGTCGTCGGCCACGACGTAGTGGGGCGTCAGGTCAATACCGCCACCGAACCAGTTGTGGCCCGTGCTCATCTCAAAGTACCGCACGTTCATGTGGATGATGGGCACCATTGGATTCCGTGGATGCAGCACGATTGATACACCGGTTGCGTAGAAACTGGCGGGCTCAGTCAGGTTCAGGGTACGTAGTGTGGCCTCAGTCGCTTCGCCGTATACGGCCGAAAAGCCAACGCCCCCTTTTTCAATTACGGCCCCATCGGCCATAGTCCGGGAGCGGCCCCCGCCCCCACCCGGTCGTTCCCAGTGGTCTTCGCGGAACGTACCGGTGCCGTCGGCCGCTTCGAGGGCTACGCAGATGCGATCCTGAAGGTCCGTAAAAAATGAGGTGATGGTTTCTTTACTGGCAGTTGTTGTCGAAGTCATGGTTTACGCAAAAGTCGCAAAGATGCCACAAAGGTCGCAAGAACCGCGCAATCTGCGACTATTCCGACAACTTCAGTGAGTACCGGACCGGCCTTGGCTGATCGATCATCAGCAGCAACCCCTGTTCGGTAAGCTGACGCAGGAGTTTGGTAGCCCGCTGGTCGGAGATGTTCACCAGCTGGGCCATACGCGCGGCCGTGATGCTGTCGTTCTTGCGCAGAAACTGGATCAGCGTACGTACCGCCGGCGACTGTAGTAACTGGTTATCAGCCGATTCCTGCGAAATAATCAGTTTGTTGGTCGGCACCGATTTGTCTTTGCTGCGTACGTAAATGGTTCGGGTGCCCTGCTCATCCACGGCGTAATGCGGCTTGTCGGTGCTTTCGGGTACGTCGATGAGCAGCACCAGCCGCCCATCAACGCGCCTGGTTTCGTAGCTGATCGTGATGGCCGGTTCGACAAAAAAGTCGGTAGCCTGCTCAATTTTTCGCATCTCGTGCAGTTCAGAGTCCACACCGGCAATTTTGCCGTCGTCGGTTACACCAACGATCAGGACACCCCCAACGGTGTTGGCAAAGGCCGTCAGGGTACGGGCAATCCGGTGCGACGTCGAAATCGAGCTTTTAAACTCCAGCCGGGTACCTTCACCCTGCTCAATCAGTTCAGTAAGGTTATAGGGCATGTGATGATAACGCAACGTATTTCCGGAAAGTTATACCAAACGGCGGATTTAGCCGCGGGGTGCACGAACTACTTACTCGTTGCAGCGAGGGTTCAGGTGCCAGCCGGCCCCCCTTCACCCACCGACAGCTTTCTGATAACCAGCGGATCCGGATGGCTAACTACATAAGTTACTATTTTCAATTATATGTTATTTTTAATATACCGATTAAAATATTTAACAAACATAATTACAGGAATTACTTAGTTTTACGATGTATTTACCACTGTCTCTTGCCAAAATCTACCAAGTATCATGACTCCCTATCTTGTAAGCAGCCTGTTGGTGAGCAGCTTCCTTATGATTGGTATGTCTGTTCGCCAGTTTTCATTAGCTCGGCGTTGTCCGTCTTGTAAGCAGACCCATACCGTCGAGCGTTCGCGTCGGCCGGTCTGGGTAAAGAGCCTGCTGTTCTTCGTACCTACCCGTGGCTATCATTGTTACGCGTGCAACAAAGGATTCGTTAAGATTGGCTGATGCCCGGCAAGTTTGCCGCGGCCGTCACTGATGAACAGCTAGCCGGTTGAATAGCCCCGAAGTCAATGATTTCGGGGCTTTCTGTATGTCTGGCTACCGGCATCTTTGACAAAATCGGGGTTTAACCGAGCTATGGCTGACATTCATCAGCCGACCGGCTTCCAGAAATCAGCAGGACACCTGACCAACTTCACGGTGGTCGCGGTCGATTGGGCCGACCTTTACCCTCCGAAACCAACACCGTTCACCAGATGAAACCGACCGTTGCCTGCTCTCTACTTTTCCTGTGTTGCCTTTCCCGGAGTTACGGCCAGCCCGCTACCTACGGCGGAGTGGGTTCGTTCCGGATCGGGTACGCGAATCTGCGTCAGGTAAGCCGGGTGTTTGCCCCATCCGCACCGGCGACGCTTGCTCCGCTGGGTACTGCTTTTGTGTGCATGGGCGGTGAAGGCTACGCCCGTCTGAACAAATACATCGTCGGGGGCGGTGGCTACGGTATGGCCCGCCGGCCGCTTACCCGGAACACGATCCACGCCGAACCGTTCAGCGGGGGCGGCTTTCTGCAGGCCGGGCGCATTCTTCTCGATCAGCCACGCTTCTGGTTGTATCCCACCCTGGGTGCCGGCTTTTCGGCCATTGGTCTGACGCAGTATGAACAAACCCCCACCGGCGAACACCTCAACGAGCGAACCGTCCTGCTAACCAATGTCAACGTTCATCTGGGCCTCGGCATCGACTGGCTGGCTGTCCGAATCGACAGCGACGACCGCGAACGGTACGGCGGGGTCATGATCGGGCTTCGTGTCGGGTATCAACTGAGTCCGCTCGTATCGTACCGGCAGGATGACGACCTGGGGCTTGTCGAGCCGGAGCCCCGATACGCTACCAATGGGTATTTCGTGACCCTAACGGTTGGGGCCGGCGGGTTTGTTCGTCGCTGATGAGCAGGCACCGACTTCACCCCTCCACTCCAACCATGCAGACTTATCACGATCAACTTATCTGTTGGCTACTGGCTACGCCTGCCGTCGGCCGGGCGACACCCGATCCATTGCCTCCGACCCGTTCTCATGCTCCCGGCTTACGTTCCACCGGCTTAGCACAGCTACGTCGTCACCAGTTGATTCATGCCTGGGTGTTTGGCGGCTGGGCCATCGCGAACGTAGTCGTCGGAGGAACAGGTATGTTTTTTACCGATGGGTATTGGCACCATTTCCACCACATGAATGCCGCATGGGGAAGCATCAACCTGATCGTAGCCGGGGCCTTCCTGTACCAGGTAAGGCAGCTCCGTGCTACGGCAAGCCGACCGGTACTGGCGCAAACCGAGCGGCAATTCCGACGGTTCCTACGTATCAACCTTGGCCTTGATCTGCTCTACATAGCCGTGGGCTACTGGCTGAACCAGCAGGGCGCCGGGTCGCTTACCCATCAGGCGATGCTACAGGGGTTTGGTCAGGCGATCATGCTGCAGGGCGTTACGTTGCTGAGCGTGGACCTGCTCTCACTTACTATCTGGCTAAAGCGACGGGCCAGGCTGCAACGAACCTGACGTCCGGACAGACGTATGCATCATACCGGTACTGGCCCTGCGCAAGCGATTTGGTACCGTTATGGCAGAGACAGCCATCCGGCCATGCGTCTGATGAAGGTTCTGTCCGCTGCTGATTTTCGTCATTCACCCACGGGGTCGGTCCCGGCTACTTTTGTACCACTGAACCGTTGCTGCGTTTCATCACTGTCCTTTTTACGCTTGACTTCACCCCAACCCGTTATGCTACCAACTACCATGAAAGCCGCCGTAGCCCATGCCTATGGCCAGCCTCTTCAGATCGAACAGGTACCCGTACCGATTATTACCCCCGGCAAAATCCTGGTTAAGGTGGCCGCCTGCGGGGTTTGCCACACGGACCTCCACGCCATCAACGGTGACTGGCCCGTTAAGGCGACCCTCCCCCTGATTCCGGGTCACGAAGGCGTCGGTACGGTCGTAGCCATTGGTGCGGGAGTTACGCAGGTTAAGGAAGGCGACCGGGTGGGCGTTCCCTGGCTGTATACGGCCTGTGGGCATTGCGAGCAGTGTTTTTCGGGCTGGGAAACCTTGTGTGAGCAGCAACAGAATACAGGGTATTCAGTGCAGGGGAGCTACGCCGAGTACGTACTGGCCGACCCCAATTTTGTGGGCCACATTCCCGACAACCTGTCGTTTGAAGAAGCCGCGCCTATTCTGTGTGCGGGCGTAACGGTGTACAAAGGTCTGAAAGAAACAGAAGTGAAACCCGGCCAGTGGGTTGTGATTTCCGGCATCGGTGGATTAGGCCACCTCGCTGTGCAATACGCCAAAGCGATGGGTATGCACGTAGCGGCCGTCGATATTCAGGCTGATAAACTCAGGCTTGCCCGGGAAGTAGGCGCGGATCTGGTCATCAACGCGGCCGAAGCCGACCCCGTCGCCGTGATTCAGCAAACGATCCGGGGTGCCCACGGGGCGTTGGTAACGGCGGTTTCCCGTTCCGCCTTTGCTCAGGGGGTCGGGATGCTGCGTCGGCGCGGAACGCTCTCGCTGGTGGGGCTGCCCCCCGGCGATTTCGGTCTAGACATTTTTGATATGGTGCTCACCCGCAAGACGGTACGCGGGTCCATTGTCGGCACCCGGCAGGATCTGGCGGAGAGTTTACTGTTTGCTGCCGAGGGGAAGGTAAAGGTCCATGCCCATACCGACCGGCTGGACAACATCAATCAAGTGCTGACCGACATGGCAGCGGGCCGGATTGACGGCCGCGTTGTGCTGCATATCGATTAGCGTACTGTACACTATCATCTACAGAAAAGCCCCGGCAACAAGCTGTTGTCGGGGCTTTTCTGTGGAAATGGAGAGCTTATAAAACCTCTGGTGGCACTGCTCAGTAGTGAGCAAGGCGCTATACCGACCGGTAAATAGGCTTTAGCAATCCGAACGTTGCAACGCTTAGAACGCTTTGAACCGATTCCGATTATGAAGTGGGAAACCCTGCTTAGCAACTTAATCAGCCAACTCGTTTCACTAGGGTTGGGTGCCTTTTTCTGGGAGTATATCAAGGAACGCTTTAAGAAGGTCGACGACCTAGACAAGCGGGTAATGAAAATGGAACTGCGGGAAGAAGTTAAACGTGAGCTTGAAGGCAGATCATGAAGAAGTTCTGGGTGAATGACAAGGAGTATCTGGCTAACAGTGGCTGGTATGAGTGCAGTCAGGACCAGATCGTTAACGCCCTGATGCTACAGCAGACCTTCCAGGCCGAAGGCGATAAAGTGAAGCAGGCCCACTACCGGTTGGGTATGCTCCGGATCATATGTAATGCACCTGGTGAACTGCTCAAGCAACTAACCGGCAAACAAATCCAACGGTTACTTCGCCTGACGGATTGGACGCTGACGGCTCGGATTGAGCATAAGCCGTTCGAGGGCTTCACGTTTGAGGGTACGTACTATTACCTGCCGAACGATAACATGGCCAACACCACGTCTATTGAACTAGTGATGGGCAACATCTTTTATCTACAGTTTGCGCATCCGGATCACCCCAACAAAGACGCCGTTCTTAAACTCGTGGCCACGCTCTGCCGACCCCAGCGGACGGACCTGGACACCTTCCGGAAGTTGAAGATTGGAACGGCGACGTGCGCGAAGAGTACAACTCAATAGTGGCTGACGAACGCGCGGGGCAGTTCAGAAGTTTGTCGTTCGGGGTTGTGATAGCGGTGCTCCAGCACTTTGAAAGCCAAAACGTCAATTTCCTGCGTAGTTACGGGGAAGTGTTCGGCCAGGCTGATCCGGACGAAGAGCCGCTATACCGAAACGGTGAAGGCTGGATTGCCTGCCTGGAAGATGTTGCCGAGTCGGGCGTACATGGCTCCTTCAAAGAGGTGTGCGCCGAGAATGTACATACTGTTTTCCTGTATCTCAAACACAAAATAGCTAGGCTAAAGCGCGAAGCTATATCACCCAAAGGTGAAATCTCTGAAAATTCATAAATTTTCAGAGATTTCACCTATTCTTAAACAATTAGCTTTAATTTAGAAAGTAGTTCGTCAAGCTCTAATAGCTCAAACTCAGCGGTATCTTTGATACTGCTTGCTGAATATTCCCCGACTTTCTGTATTCCAGATAAATTGTCTCCTTCATCAACGCCTGGCTTACCCATAGGCGTTTTATCTTCTTCGAGCTTGTCAAAGCTAAAATCATGAACCGCGTACTGATAAAGCGCGGAATCCTTACCAATTAGTTCGAATATGCGCTTTAACCGATTGTCGTCAACTAGATCAGCGTATGTCTCCAGGCTATATCGCAATTCATTCAGAATAGAAGCAGCATCGTTTATTTCTTTAAATTCTACTATCGGCTCATCCTGAGGTTCGCTCCGAAACGTTAGCTGCGATATGAATCTTGCTTCAAAATCGGCTAGTAGCTCGTATATGGTTCTGTTTTCTTTTTGCATACATATTTTAGTTATGCAGTGATAACGTAGTACATTCATCAAAGTTCCAGAAATCGATTGTTTTTTTTTCAGATAACTATCTGTCTGTTAGGTATTTATAAAAATACTTAACAGGACTAACCACATAATTCCTAACGTTACCTATGCTTAAAGTGGTCCTATAATAGACGTTAATAATCTGCCTTATTCGCTTAAAAAACGCGAATCATGCAAACCGAAACACTGAAAAACTACATTGATTACTTCCGTACGTGGGCTGATGATGATGCCGACGTACGGTTTTTTGTTTTTGGTGGGGTTGAGAAAGGGCTAGAGTTCGCCCGTGGCTACGAGGGTTTCGATTACCCGTTTGTCTGGCTGGAGCAGCCGACGATCCTGACCGACGACAACGACATGGCCAACCTAAACGAAATGTCTGTATCGGGCATATCGGTCTTATGCCTAGCTGAGCAGGATAATTTGGAAAGCCAGATTGATGCCTACGATAAGGCCCTGCGTATTCTGTGCCGAATACAAAAGAAGATGAACCAGGATACGCGCCAGGGCGACATCATTGCCGATCTGAGCAAAATGAAGAAGGCAATTATCCAACTCTGGCTGGACTCCCATTGCGGCTGACGGCTGGAGTTTACAGCATCGTTCAACTTAAACGCCCTGCTCCAATGATCAACGGTAAAGTAGCGGGGTTGTCGTTTCTGCCGCTGCGCCTGACGCGCAACCGGATGAGCGTAATTATTCCTCCTTTTGACCCAAGAAATTACCCTGACCGTACGTTTCTATGATACCGGACGGCGGTGTATGTGCAGGAATATTTCCGGGCCAATACGTTTGTGTCGGCATCCGCCCTGCCACTGGAGGTATCTGAGTACCCCCCAGAATTGGATGGTGGCGCACTGAGCTACCGAGGGGCCTTGATTGAGATCCAGAATTTATTAGATGGCCTGCTAATGCCCTGCCTGCCGGAGCCAGCCAGCAAGACCATCGACGTTTGTGAAGATTTGACCAGGCAGTATTACACCGTTCGTCAGCTCATCGACGCCGATGGATCGGCAACTACTGAATACACCGACGCCACAGCCTGGGCAATCAAAGCGGGCGTTGCGCCACAACATTACTCAGACTATGCTGAAGCGTTATTTACTGACGAGAACGCACTAGGCGGTCGATTCCTGACCTGGCAACCCAACGAGAAACGGGTGTTGCCTGATCAGCCTGAGTTTTTGTTTTGGCTGAACAACGTACGGCCATCGCCCTCGGTTATCAAACTCCGTGTTCAAACCATGAAAGCGGACAGCACCGTCAACACGTTCACGGCTGCAACCATGTCGGGTATCTCGTCGATGGCCGTGTATGTCATGCCGGTAGGGCCAACCGCTTTGGGGCTGGCCAACGACATCTATTCGTACCAGGTGTGGGTCAGCAACGAGAACGACGAATGTTTATCTGAAGTGCGTTGGTATTACGTTGATCGATCCTATTACCGGCAACATCGCTACCTGATTTTCAGCAACAGCATTGGCGGGTTTGATACCATTGCCTGCACGGGTACCAGCGCTGAAAAGCGGACCTCTACCCGGCTGATCAGCGAGCTCCTGATCCGGATGGCCTGGCCAGCTACGCTGAGCGGATGGTCAATAACATTACTGGAGAGCGGGAATTAACCGTTCATACGGCGTATCTGTCGAAGGCCCAACGCACCTGGTTGCAGGATCTGCATTTCGCTGAGCAAGTTTACGTGCTGGGGGATCGGGATTGGCTGCCGCTGCTGTTGTCTGACGGCGACCACCAGGCCAGCGACGACGACGAGACGTTGATAGGGCGTCAGTTCGTGTTTACCTACGCCAATCCGGAAGAGCAGTTTAGCATCTTTCCGCCGGCACCCGAAAAGCCCCAACGCCCAACGGGTTGGCGACCATACCGCACGGCCTGTGAATTGAGTGTAACGGGCCTGCGAACCGGCCGAAAGGTGATTACCAAACTGGAGAAGTATTATCTCGACGATAATACGGCTGTGTTTCCCGCCAAGATCAAGAACAATCTGCCAGGCCAGGAGGGTTACTTAGCTCTGCAAAACTCGGCTGACTGCCAGCATACGCCGTTTGTCAATGCTGGTATCAACCAACCTGGAACGTACAGCCGGAATAACTGTGGTGGCGATCAGGAAGGCACAGTGCCAACAATCGTTATTGATGGCGGCACTTATGGCAGTGAGTTAAGCCAGGTAGATGCCAACTCAAAAGCTGAAGCGGCCTGGCAAGCCCTAAATACCCAGGCATACGCTAACGTTCACGGCGCTTGCGTGATTAATCCGCAGTTGTACAATGTTAACGTGCCGGCCAATCACTTCCACAACCGGAGTAATTCACCTCAGTATATGGCGATTTACTACCTGACTCAAGAACAGCAACAAACGACTATGGGCAACATTTGGTCGTTGCAGAATTTCATTGGTAGTGGCCTACCCTACATTTTCCCCCAGGGCACCAATGACCTGGACTTCCCTGTCACAAGTGACGGGTACTGGTTCTTCATGTGTATGGGCAGCCTAATACAAACAAACGAGTAAGACTGTATCGGAATGGCGTATTGCTTTTCAATGAAGTGAGAAACATGCAGAACGAAGGGTTTGACAACTTCAACCTGCAACCGGATCGGTACGTACAAAACGGGGATAAGTTTTACATCAAAGTGGAGAACGCTTAATGGAACAACTAACCTTTGACGAAATAGCCAGTGAGGTACTGGAGGAGATCACGGCTGACGCGCTGTTGTACTTTAAACGGGCGCTGGAGAATAAGGGCCTGGCCTGGTCCTGACTCGTGAGCTGATGGACTCGTTTCGGTACACCATCGTGCGCTCGGCTACGCAAGTGGCGGCTGAAATTGAGTTACTGGACTACGGCCGCTGGCGGGATATGCGACGGCTGCACTACAGGGGGATGCCGCCCATTGACACAATGGAGTTCTTTGTATCGAAGCTAGGGGAAGGTAGTTTTGCGTTTGTGCCTGGCTACAACGCCGACCGCCGGGTGCCAACGGTCCCGAATGCCGTCAGGCGCATTGTGGCTGGTATCTCATTTTCTAAGAAGGGCCGAACCGTGACACGGGGTTACACCGGTACCTGGTACAACACAACGAAGGCCGAAATGATTAACATGGCGAAAGCCCGGTTGGCCCAACGTACGTCGGAGTGGTTAGCTTGGCAAATGAAGTACCAGTTGGAAAATCGACAGGAATAATTTTGCTGGTTTGGTTACACTGTGTTTACATTTGAAAGGTTAACCAACTTCGTTTATGCATAAATTTTTTCTACTTGGCTTTTCCTTTTGCCTACTAGCCTGCTCCGCTCCTAAATCCGAAGAAACGGCGAAGACCATAGCAGACGCTCCAGTTGAAGCGACTGCTGAAACTAATGACAAACGGATATTACGAGAGTTGAAGGCAACACTTGACAAACAAGGGCTCACTCTTTGCGACGTGTACCAATGGATTGGCAATTCGGAGAATGAGATTCGTAGGAACATGGAAACGACGTATGGTATGCCGGCAGCCATGAAGATGGTAGACGAGCGTAATCAGGCTTACGATAAGGCCTGGGAAAAATACCGAAAACAACATTCTTTGTCTGATTCAGTGCGTGGCTATATTAATGTCTTCGGCGTAAAAGAGTGTCAATGATTAATAAAATATATGTACGATTTACATTGTCAAAAGATAGTTTTAATCGTACATATAAACTTTTCAAAAATAAGCAGAAAAAACTATGACTTTAAATGAATTACTTGAAGTATATGACTCAATATACAAAAAAGGGTTTGATGAGTATGAATTGGTTACAGAATTGAACAATGTTTCAAACAGCCGTGACGAGTTTGAATTATTGTGTGAGAGGATGGCTTTCGACTTTTGTGAGGCATATGACAATAACAGATGGGGAACTTATTTTGGTCCATCTTTTGAGGGGCCTAATAAAGATGGTGATTACATAGAAAGTCCTTCTATAAATAAAGTAACCCCCGAAATGATAAGTTATTGGGGTAAACGAGCGAACATAACTAGTAATCCTATTTTGAGCGCTCGTTATTATGGCCTTATATGGGACTTTCATAAAAAAGTATGTAAGGTTCCCCCTCCTTACGATATAGGTTATAATTATATTAAATGCCTAGTTGCAATAGCTAACGGTGACTATCATAAACATGAGGTTACTGTATTCGAAAAACTTAAAAGAGCTTTATTTATTTCAATAAACATGAATAATGAAGCTCTTATTTCACAAACAAAAAACGCCTTAATTAATTATGAGGCAAGAGTCGGAAAAGATGACCTACCAGGCCTTTGGGGATACTGTTTCGATTTGTTAGTAGGTAATCGTAAAGTCAATTTATCACCAGAGGAAGAATCAAAAATTATTTCTGAACTAGAGAATAAGTTAAATAGGTTAAGCGCATCAGATAAATCTGAAGATGATATTGATCTATGGGCAGTCGAATCAGTAGCTCAACGATTAGCAACACACTATCAAAAACTAAACACTAAGATTGACGTAGAAAGGATAATTTTTAAATTAGGAGAAGTTTTTGATAGAAAAATCCTTTCTTCGACTGCAATGCAGTCATCTGGATGGCTAGAGCGCCTTTACAAAGTATATTCACGATTTGGCTTGAAAAATGAAGCTAATTTAGTTTTAATTAGGCTGAGAGATATCGGACCTAAGTTATCTGCAGAAATGGGTGAGATATCTATTCCATTTGACATTCAAGCTGATCAAATGAAACAATATGTCATGGCTATGACGTCTGGAAGCACCGAGGAAATCTTGACCAGAATTGTAATTAAGTACATAAATTCAAAGGAGAAAACCAAAGATCAATTATTAAACTCATCAAAACAAAATGCTATATCATATTTATTCACAAAACAACTTCAAGACTACAAAGGTCGAGTTGTAGCTCGCATTCTGCCTCTTGAAGATGATTTAGACGGTCATATTGTTAACCAAATGTCAACTAATATGACTATATCAGCAATATTTTTAAGAAGTGTCCTTAATCATGCTATAAATGAATCTCTTATCAGTTCTGTTGACATTTTGAATTTCATTAGCAATACACCCGTTATCGAAAATGACAGAATAAAAATCATAAAAATAGGTATAGAACAATATTTCTCAGGTGATTACTTATCTTCTATACATTTACTAATTCCTCAAATTGAAGAAGCCATAAGAAATACATTAGAGATTTCAGGCGGAAACGTGTTGAAACAATCAAAAAGCGGTGGTTTTCAGTTAAAAACATTTGACGAAATTCTTAGAGATCCTCTATTAGAAGCCATTTTTGGTGAAGATTTGCCGCACTATTACCGAGTATTATTTACTGATCCAAGGGGCTGGAACTTACGAAACAATGTTTGTCATGGTATGGCCCCTTCCGAGATTTTCAACATACAAACTGCTGATAGAATTATTCACGCATTACTTTGTCTAGGTCTAATAAAGGTTAATGAAGATTCTGATTAGTACACTCCTGTATAAGTTGTCCTGTTTGGCCTAAAAGTTCCGATGCAGATTGCATCGGAACTTTTTTATTAAGCCAACATGAATAATGAACGCGTAAAGCTCATTACCGAGGTTGACATCGACGAAGCCAGTGTATCGCTGGAGTCTTTAAAATCAGAGTTGCGCGACGTCAATAAGGCGACTGGCAGATTTGCGTCGTCTCTATCTTAGCTGCCTTCATAAGCGCTGGCTCCTGATGTGAAACCGGTTTCTCGCCCTCATACACCATACCGTCTTTCAGATACTCGTTCAGTTCTTTGATGACCTGATCAGCATCGGCCAAACGAGCCTGTACTGTATTGCCCGTTACAATGACTCGTTTACGGGTGAGTGCATTCTTGGTAAAAGACCAAATCCAGTACGTAACACACCATTGTTTACTAAGATCATCACTCTTGGGTCTGGTTAAATAGAGAGACTCAAATGGGTATGGCCCATCGGTATTCATAGAATTGTACAACTTCTTCTGCCACTTTTTTACCATTGCTTTAGAAATTGACACAAAAAAGCCCGTAAGTCATTGACCTACAGGCTTGGTTTTTGTGGAGACGGAGAGATTCGAACTCTCGTCCAGTCAAGGAACCCGTCGTGCTTTCTACATGCTTAGATGCGCTTGAGATTGTCGGGAATCGGCCAGGTGCGCATCAGACCGAGCCTCATCCGTAGGTGCTGTTGTCTCGCCCGTTGTCAACACCATTATCCGGGCCAGCGCTGCGAGTCGATGCCTCCTGATCCAGCCAGCAGCACGTAGGCCGGGGAGACAATGGCTATTGCTTAATCCTCCGGATTAGGCAGCCATGGCGTAGTTATACTCGCCAGTTATTGTTTTGACGATTTGTTCGGGTCGGGAAATTCCGTCAACTCCCGGCATGCTTACACGCGACCTCTGCAAGCTGTCAATTCCGGTCGTCCCCAAATTGGCATCCACAATGGGCTGCGTGTTAAAGTAGAACGCAAATATACACGGTTTGGTTCGATTTCCGACGCTGACCCCTACACGCCGAAACGGGCGGGCCGTTTCTCCCTCACCCTCAACCAGTAACGCCCCCAATACGCGCCCCGGCCCGCTACGTGACCTATGCCTAACGAAATTAAACTTATTCGATTTCTGTTTGTTAAGCGGATATTCCAGGTCTCTGTCGGCCTGGAATATCCCATGCTCATTACGCCATTTGAAACAGACCTTTACCGGCACCTGACCCCGTTTTTCGCCGACCATCAGTTCGATCTGCTGGTAAGCCGAAAGCAATATCGCCGTACACTCCCGACGGGGTTTCAGAACGTGATTCTTTCGCCGTCGTTCTACGGCGACGAAACCATGCTGGAGGTTAACTTCGGCTGCCGCAATGAGCAGGTGGAACAGATTGCCCAGCAGTTTCTGAACAACGTATTCGACTACCGGCCCGATGCCAACACGATCATCATCTCCATCGGTAAGTTTGGCGGGCTGCGCTATTTCCGGTACAAGATTCATACGCCCGACGAACTCGCCGACACCTGCGAACAGATCCGGCAGTTTTTCCTGACCCAGGGCTTTTCGTTCCTTAATGAAGCCAGTTCCCTGGCTACCCTCGATCAGCTGCTGAACGACCAGCCGAATCAGCCAAGCCCCTACGTCTACAATCAGGCGCACCGCTGCTATAAGGGGCTGATTGTGGCCAGACTCAACCACAACCCGCACTTCGACGGCCTGATCGACAGTTACCGGCACCTCCTGATCCGCCAGACGCAGAACCCCTACGAGCAACTGCATTTTGAGCGGCTGATCGCGTACCTTCAGCACTATTCCGCCAACTGATACCCGCTGCCGACCCGGCGCCGTCAACCGTTGCGCGGATTGCCTATTCTTTCCGTTTGATCACGCTGATATTGCCGCCCCCTTCCAGATTGCACTGCTTTACGTCTTTCAGCGAATCAACGCCGTTCAGCCGCAGAATCTGCATGAGCTCATCTTCTGAAATAAGTTGCGTTGCCATGTTCTTTCGCTGCATGATACCGTCTTTCACCAGCACCACCGTATCGGGCTGCGCGAGTTTGGCGAAGAAAACCGACCGGTAGCCCAGCCAGTCGATGGCGAAATCCCAGAACAGCAGTGTCCCGACCAGCGCGATGCCTTCGGTTATGGAGTGGTACTCGCCCGCCATCGAATTCTGAGCAGCATCGGCAATGAGGATCACCAGCAGCAGGTCACTGATGCTGAGCTGCCCGGTTCCGCGCCGAAAAAACCGGATGGCCAGAAATATGGCCCAGTACGTAATGGTACCGCGAATGATGATTTCAAGAATGGAATTCGACGGCACAAACATCTTTTCCCAATCGATGTCGGCCAGCAGCAGGGTTTTCATAACGTATTGTGGGGTGATGGTGATGGATTCACAACCAATTCCGACTTTTGCGGTTCTTTTTTCTTACTGTACAATGACTAACTCCCCTGCTGGCTCCTCCCTCGATGCCGTTGTTCGTCAGCGCATCGATCAGAAAACGAAGCCCCTCGGGGCGCTGGGCCGACTGGAAAACCTGGCCCTGCAACTGGCCCTGATTCAGCAAACCGACACGCCAACGCTGCAAAATCCGCACATTCTCGTCTTCGCCGGCGACCACGGTCTGGCGGCTGAGGGTGTCAGCGCCTACCCCGCCGACATCACCTACGGTATGGTGCAGAATTTTATCGCGGGTGGGGCGGCTATCAACGTATTCTGTCGCCAGAACAACCTGACCCTGCTGGTCTGCGACGTGGGGGTTGCCGGTACGTTTGCCGAAAACACACCCAGCTTTGTAAAATTCAAGATTCGGCCCGGTACGCGGAACATGCGGTATGAACCGGCCATGACCCGCGACGAGTGCGAAGCGGCCATGGATGCGGGCCGAACGCTGGTGAACGGGGTACAGTACCGGGGCTGCAACGTTGTCGGCTTCGGCGAGATGGGCATTGGCAACACCTCCCCCGCCAGCCTGCTCATGCACCGGCTGACGGGCCTCCCCCTCGATCAGTGCGTCGGTCGCGGTACGGGTCTCGACGACGCCGGGCTGGTGCACAAACGAAGCGTGTTGCAGGCCGTTGCCGATACCTATGCTCACCTGAACGACCCGATCGACGTACTGAGCGCCATGGGTGGGCTGGAACTGGCGGCCATGGCGGGGGGTATGCTGCAAGCCGCCGAAAACGGCATGGTGATTCTGGTCGATGGCTTCGTGGCCACGTCGGCCCTGCTGGTGGCGCGGGCGCTCAACCCCTCCATTCTGGCCAGCTGCGTTTTCTGCCACCTCTCCAACGAAGCCGGCCACCGGCTGATGCTGGATCATCTGGGTGTGGAGCCGCTGCTGAACCTGGGCATGCGCCTGGGCGAAGGAACGGGCTGTGCGCTGGCCTACCCGATCGTGCAGGCCGCCGTCGGGATGCTCAACGACATGGCGTCGATGGATGTGCTCTAACGAAAAAGCCCCGCCGGTCAGGGCGGGGCTACGTTTTCAGGGATCGCAGGTCAGCCTTTTACGACCGTGAACGACGCAATGCCTTCGTACGATTTCAGCCGTTCGCGTTTGGTACTTTTCGGCTTCGCAAACAGATAGAGCGTCCAGTTGCCGGACTTCGGTACGCTGGTCGTCAGCTGGTAGGTATCGTCCGACTGCCGGACGGTGACGGGAATGTTCGTCAACTGGCTATTGCCGGGGCGGCCAACGGAACACATAAACTCGACGTCCGACTCACTACGTAGCGTCAGCGTCAGGGCGTCGCCGGTGCGAATCAGCCCCGTTTTCGGGAAATTCCGGTCGAAACCCAGCCGGAAGTACGCGTCGTACAGTTTAGGAAACTGATCGAACTGCGCCTTGCTAAGCGCCGGGCTGAGCAACTGCCAGCGCGGATCGGTCGGGAAATGGTTGGCGATGAACGCCGATGGCTCCGTCAGGAAGTAAAAATCGTTGGGTTCGCCGTTGCGGGCGGTTGTCTGCGCCCAGGCCAGATCGAGCAGGTACCAGTCGCCGTCGAGTTTTACGGCATTCCACTCGTGATCGACCCGCTGAATGGGCTGCCCCGCTTCGTTATCGTTCGTACGGGCGTAGCCTTTAATGTTCACGACCTCGATACCGGCCCGCTTCAGCAGGTGCTTATACAGCAACGCAAAGCCCGTGCAGACGGTCCGGCGCGAACGCAGCACTTTGGTGGCGTAGTCAACCTCCGAGGAATACGTCCGGCCGCTGTAGGTGCTCATGTCATACTTCACGTGCGACGAAATCCAGGCGTAGACCGAGCGGGCCTTGGCCAGTTCGCTGCGGGCGGGGGCCGTCAGGTAATCGCTCAGGGTGTTCAGGTTCCGGGCCGCCGACTCGGGTGCGCTTTTGGCGTAGCTGTCGATGGTGGTGTAGTCGATCTCAACGAACTTCGACGGACGCGGAATCTCCCAATCGTGGGCACCACCAACCAGCATGCCATAGCCAAGCTGGCCGGCCGGGATCGGGAACGTAATGGCCGTACTAAAAAAGAATAGAAACAGGGCCGTTAACGGCCGGGTTATATGGTTACGCATACCTCGATTCGGTCTCACAACCAGATAACAAAAATGTCCCGTATTTTATTGCTGATTCTGACAAGTTCTGTCCTGTTTATGTCCGATAGTTTCGCCCAGTTTTCTCCGTCTGCCAGCGCCCGGTCGCCTATGCAAACGTACTCGTTCCGATTGCGGCCCGGGCAGGACCTGAAGCAGCAGCTGGATGCACTCGTTCAACAGCAGCGCATCGAGGCCGGCGCTGTTGTGACCTGCGTCGGCAGCCTGACCGACGTAACCCTGCGGCTGGCCAATCAGGAAGGGCCGAGCGTCTGGCAGGGACACTTCGAGATCGTTTCGCTCGTCGGTACGCTGTCGGTCAACGGCAGTCACCTGCACCTGTCCGTATCCGACTCAACCGGCCGAACGCTGGGCGGCCATCTGCTCGACGGCTGCCGGATTTACACCACGGCCGAGATTGTGATTGGGGTTATGCCGGATCTCGTATACGTCCGCGAACCGGACCCTACGTTCGGCTATAAGGAACTGGTGGTCCGGAAGCGAAAAAAGCCGTGATCGGCATGGCTGGATTTTCCCGCCGTCAGGACGACCTTCGGCCGTGTAGAAACGGCTAATCATAACGCTTTGTAAACATTTCCCCCTAAAAATTGTCCTATTTAGATAGGGGTTATATTAAACAGCATGACGAATGAACGGTTTACATCAGGCAGCGGCTCTCGGACTACTTTTACTTCTTGGCGGCCAGGTTTGCGCGCAGCAACCCGGGCAAATGCCTTCCGATACGTCGCGTCAAAACGCGCCGGGTAAGGCAGACACGCTTCGAAACACGACGCCCCCGCCCACCCGACCCGACACCACTCAATTCAACTCGGCCGACCCGATGGACCCTATGCGTACCCCGCAGCCGGCCGCTACGCCGACCGTTCCGCAAGGTCAACCCCAGCCCAGTGACCCGGAACTGCCCGCAGCCGCAACCCGCAACGGTACTGTTCAGGGGCAGCTGGTTGTGGCGCAGAATGGTCAGAACCGCCCCGTCGAATTTGCCAGCATCGGCCTGTTCAGCGCGACGGATTCCAGTTCGGTTGGCGGTGGACTGAGTAATGAAAAAGGCCAGTTCGTTATTGACAACCTGCCCCCGGGCAACTACTATATTCTGGTGCAGTCGCTCGGTTTCGCGGCCAGGACCATACCGAACGTAACCATTACGGCCCAGCAGCCAACGGTCAGCCTGGGCAGCGTTTCGCTGAACGAAACGGCCCGCCAACTGGAAGAAGTGGTCGTGCAGGGCCAGCGCCAGCTGATCGATTACGCACTCGACCGCAAGATTGTCAACGTCGATCAGTTGCCGACGGCACTGGGCGGCACCGCAACAGACATTCTGCAGAACGTACCCTCCGTCACGATCGACGCCGATGGCGTGCTGAGCCTGCGCGGAAGCAGCAACGTACTGGTGTTCGTCGACGGCAAACCATCCGGCCTGACGGGTCTCGATCGGGAGGCCGTACTGGAGCAGATTCCGGCCAGCAACATCGAACGCGTTGAAATCATCACCAACCCCTCGTCGCGGTACGATGCCGACGGTGCCGCGGGTATTATCAACATCATCCTGAAAAAACAGCAGGCGCAGGGCTTCAACGGCAATGTCCAGCTCAACGTCGGTACCCGCGATAAATACAACGCATCCATCAACCTGAACTACCGGATCAAAAACCTTAATCTGTTCGGCAGTTATAATTTCCGCGATGAGCGCCGGTTCAGCTACCGCAACTCCGACCGGCAGAACCTGTTCGAAAATGATTCGACCAGTTTCCTGCTCCAGCGTAACGATGGCTTCCGGTCGGGGGTCAACAATAACATGCGGTTTGGGCTTGACTACAACCTGACCAAACGCGATAACATCACGGCCTCGGTGCTGTACCGCCCTCAGTACGACCGGGACGTCAGTTCGGAAACGATCAATACGTTGAACAGCGACCGGGCGCTGCTGGGGCAGATCCTCCGGCTGACCGAAGAGCGGGAGCCGGAGCGTGGCTTCGACTACGTGTTCGGCTACGCCCGCACGTTCGAAAAACCCGGCCGGAAGCTGAACTTCGACGCGACGCTGTCGACCAACAACAGCATCGAATACACCGACTACCAGCTCTCAACGGACCTTCCCGCTTATCTGATTACGCCCAACCTGCGGGCGGGTCGACAGGAGAGTACGAATGATGAAAACAACCGGGTGTCCGTGCTGCAACTGGATTTTGTGGAGCCGTTTGGCGGCAAAAAACGGTTTGAAGCCGGTCTGAAACAAACCAATCGCTACCAGAACGCCGACTACGTATTCCTCGATTACCTCTACGGCTTCCCGGTGCTGAATACCAACATCAGCAACAACTTCGTGTACGACGAACGCACGAGTGCCGCCTACGTCAACTTCGGCGACGAGTTCAAAACGTTCAGCTATCAGCTTGGGGTACGCACGGAGTATACTAACATCATCACTGACCAGCGGACAACGGCCCAGCGCAATACCCGCGACTACATCTACTTGTTTCCGAGCGCCTTCTTCAACTATAACATCAGCAAGGAGCAGAAGATGCAGGTTAACTACAGCCGGCGCATCAACCGGCCGTCGCAGCGGGCGCTGAACCCGTTTATCGACCTGAGCGACCCGCTGAACATCCGGTTCGGGAATCCCTTCCTGAATCCGGAACTGATCAACTCGTTTGAAGTCAGTCACCTCTGGTACGGCAAATCAACCTCGCTGACCTCGTCGCTGTTCTTCCGGCGATCGACCAACGACGTTACGCGCTTCCAGACCCTGCGGCCCGACGGCGTTACGGAGCAGACCTTTCTGAACCTGAACCGCTCGCAGAATTATGGCCTTGAGGTGGTCGTGAGTCAGGACATTCTGAAGTGGTGGAAAGCCAATGGTACGTTCTCGTTTTTCCGGGCCAACATCCAGCCGGGGCCGGGCGTGCCGGAAGGGCTGAACCGCAGCAACCAGAGCTGGACCGCCCGGCTTAACTCCACGCTCAGCCCATGGAAAGGCACCGATATGCAGGTGACGGTCAACTACCGCTCGCCGTTCATCGTGGCGCAGGGCACCATCAACGGCTTTTTCAACGTAGACTTCGGCCTGAAGCAGAACGTACTGAAAGGTCGGGGGTCCATTAATTTCCGGGTCAGCGACATCTTCAACACGCTTCAGTTCAGCAGCGATACGTTCGGGTCCAACTTCATTGCCAGCTCAGTGTCCAAACGCGAGAGCCGCATTGCCTTCATCGGCTTTAGCTACCGACTCAGCCGGCAGGTTTCCCGCGACCGGGAGCGTGACCGCGATGAACGCCGGGACGATCAGGACAACGGCGATGATGAGTTTTAACGATCAGTAATCCGGAGTATCCGTTCGATCACGATGGTCCTTCGGGGAGTTGCGGTTATGCGTACTCCCCGAAGGATGTGGGTTTGGGAATCAGTAGGCGGGCGTCGGCGCTTCCTTTTCTGGTTTTACTACGTATATGACGAACCGGTTCTCTGTCTTGCTTCGGGCCTGGCCCGGCGCTATTTTGTTCATGAGTTCGCTGGGGGCAGCCCTGGCGCAAACGCCCGCCCCCACCAACGTACCCCGCGCAGCTCCGATTATGAGCCGCTGGGAAAAACAGCTTACCCCCGACAACGCCTGGCGCGAATACCCCCGCCCGCAGATGGTCCGTCCGCAGTGGCAGAACCTGAACGGGCTGTGGGAGTACGCCATCACCCCCAAAACCGCCCCGGCTCCAACGACCTTCAGCGGTCAGATTCTGGTGCCGTTCTGCGTCGAATCGACGGTATCAAAAGTTAACAAACCCCTCACCCCTGACCAGCGGCTGTGGTACCGCCGGAACGTAACGATTCCCCGCGACTGGAACGGCCAGCGGGTGCTGCTGCACTTCGGAGCCGTCGATTACGAGTGCAGCCTGTGGGTCAACGGCGGACTGGTCGGCTCGCACACGGGCGGCTCGGATGCGTTCACCTTCGACCTGACGGATTTTCTGAAAGACGGCCCGAATCAGTTGCTGCTGGGCGTAACGGATCCAACCTCGACCGACGAACAGCCCCGGGGCAAGCAATTGCTGAATCCCAACGGCATCTGGTACACGCCGGTGTCGGGGATCTGGCAAACGGTCTGGCTGGAGCCGGTGCCCAGGCAGACCTACATCGACGAAGTGCGCGTAACACCGGAGGTCGATTCGGGCCGCGTGCGGGTTGAGGTGCTGCTGGATAAACCGGCCAACAACCGTACCACCGCCATCCGGCTAACGGCGCTGGACGGCAACCAATCCATTGCAACGGCGCTCGTTCGGGCGGGCCGGGTGGGGTATCTGCCCATCCGCACGCCCAAACTCTGGTCGCCCGACCGTCCGTTTCTCTACAATCTGCGCGCCGAAGTAGTGACGGTCAACGACCCGTTCGAGGGCGTACCCAACAACCAGCGTCCCCGGCGCGGAGCCCCCGCCGAACAGACCGCTTACGCCAACGCGACCGTGACGGGCAACCCGCAGGATGCCGTAACGAGCTATTTTGCCATGCGGAAAATAACGATTGGCCGGCGCCCCAGCGGAGCGGGTTCGGCAGCCAACCAGCCGGTGCTTCTGCTGAACAATGAATTCGTGTTTCAGAACGGCCCGCTCGACCAGGGCTGGTGGCCGGGAAGTCTGCTGACCCCACCCTCCGACGAAGCCATGAGCTTCGAGATTGACTTCCTGAAAAAATCAGGCTTCAACATGCTCCGCAAACACATCAAAGTGGAGCCCGCCCGCTACTACTACCTGTGCGACCGACTCGGGATGCTGGTCTGGCAGGATATGCCGTCGGGCTTTCTGGAAGGGCAGAACGAATCGCCGGGGGATGTGGCCGAACCGCTGCGCCGGTCGAAAGGCAAGGAGCAGTTTGAGCTTGAACTGCGCCGGATGATGAACCAACTGCACAACCATCCGAGCATTGTGACGTGGGTGGTGCATAACGAAGGCTGGGGCCAGTACGAAAACCAGCGGCTGGCGGCCTGGGTGAAAGGTCTCGATCCGAGCCGGGTCGTCAACGCGGTCAGCGGCTGGAACGACCGGGGCGCGGGCGATTTCTACGACATCCACACCTACGAACCCGAGCCCAGAGCCCCGGCTCCGAAACCGGACCGCGTGGTGGTCATTGGCGAGTTCGGCGGTATCGGCTGGCCTGTACAGGGGCACCTCTGGAATCCGGAGATGCGCAACTGGGGCTACCAGACGTATCAATCGGCCGATGAGGTGCTGAAAGCGTATCAGAAAAAGTACGCCAAAATCGTCGAGTACTACCAGAATCAGGCGCTGTCGGCGGCCGTCTACACGCAAACGACCGACGTAGAGGGCGAGGTAAACGGCCTGCTGACCTACGACCGCGAGGTAATTAAAATTCCGGTCGAAACGCTGCGCCAGATTCATGCGCCTTTATTCAAGAAGTAAGCTGACCCGGCCACCGGGCGTCGTCAGTTGCTGATCGTGCGCCCGGTGGCCGGCTGCGGTCGTTACCCCTAACCCGTTTTGTGTATGAACCGAAGGCATTTTCTCCATCAACTGACCGGTGCCGCTTCCGCCTTGACGCTGGGCCAGGCAGCCGCAGGACGTTCCCCTTATTTCATGGGCTTCGACGACCTGATGAACCACCGCATCGCCGACGTCCGCTACACCGAGGTCCAGTTGAGATGGCCCCGGTTTGTGGGCAAAAACGCCCGGCGCGACATCCACGGGTACGGCCCTAAAGTCACGGTTTGTACCCTCACGACGGATCAGGGTGCGAAAGGCTGGGGACTGCCCAACGGTCGGCGCAACGACGAGGTGATTGCCTACGTGAAAGGCAAACGGATAGCCGACCTGTTCCGGCCGGACGTGGGCGTAACCGATTCCAGGGCGCTGGCCTTCGACGTACCACTGCACGATCTGGCGGGCGTCATCCTGAACCAGCCCGTGTATCAGCTCCTCGGTCAGCAACAGCCGATAGCGGCCCGACCCATACTGACCAAATGCTACAGCGGGATGATTTATTTCGATGAACTGGAGCCCAAGGCCGGGCCGGTGCAGACGCTGGCAAACGGGATGGATACCATCCTGGAAAACTGCGCCAGCGATTACAAACTGGGCTACCGGCAGTTCAAGCTCAAGATCGGGCGCGGCAACATGTGGATGCCCAAAGACGCGGGCCTGCAGCGCGACATTGACGTAACGAAACTAGTGGCCAAAACCTTTCCCGACTGCGAGATCCTGGTCGATGCCAACGATGGCTATACCGTCGACAGTACCATTGCCTACCTCAAAGGCATCGGTGACATACCGCTGTTCTGGATGGAGGAACCCTTCGCCGAAACGGTCGCCGACTACCGGAAACTCCGCACCTGGACCCGCGTTAACACCCCGAAAATCCTGCTGGCCGACGGCGAATACAATCCCGATCAGACCTTACTGCGTGACCTTTGCGAACAAAAATTGATTGATGTCCACATCACCGACATCATGGGATATGGTTTTACCCCCTGGCGGAAATTAATGCCGGACTTGATAAAGATGGGCATTCAGGCGTCGCCCCACGCTTTTGGGGAAGTACTCAAAACCAACTACACGGCTCACCTGACTGGGGGCCTGGGCAACACCGTCACCATCGAGGGCGTTCCCTGCACCAGCGACGATATTGACTTCGGCAATTACAAAATTGTTGGTGGGCAGCTTGTTCCGTCGCCTGCTCCCGGCTTTGGCATGAAGCTGCTCAAAACCGCCTGAGCAGTCGTCCCGACCGGGTTTATCGGCGACCCAGGTATTTGTTGACGGCCTCGACTTTGGAGTGGACCTGGAGTTTTTCGTAGATGTTGAAGATATGCTTCCGCACGGTGGTTGGGCTGATAAACAGCTCATCCGCCACTTCCTTGTGGCTGTAGCCCTTCGACAGGCGGTCGAGGATTTCGCGTTCGCGGGACGTCAGTACGTCCAGTTCGCTGGATCTGGCGGGTGCCTGATAAAACGAACCGACAATCTTGCGGGCAATGGTACTGCTCATGGGGGAGCCGCCCTGGTGCAGTTCGCTGATGGCTTCGAGCAGTTTATGGGGCGCACTCCGTTTGAGAATGTACGAGTTAGCCCCTGCTTTGAGCGCTTCGAACACCAGTTCGTCTTCGTCGTAGGCCGTACACATCATGAACTGGGTCTGCGGGCAGAGGGGCTTGAGTTGCCGGACGCAATCGATCCCGTTCATGCCCGGCAGGCCAATGTCCATCAGGACGATGTCGACCGGGTGCCCGGGCAAATCCAGCAGCGCATCCTCGGCGGTTGCGTAGGCCGACTGGCATACAAACCCATCCGCCCCGCCGATCAGAATGCTCAGCGACTGCCGGATTTCGTCCTTGTCTTCAACAATGGCAACGGTAATGGTATTCATACCGCAATACTGGCAGAAATTTCGGGTTTAGGCCATACTTCATTTGTAGTATTTTTAGCCGTTCCACCGGTTCCGTATGGATACGTAATCGTTACGGACGTACCTGCTGGGGAGGATGTTATGGTGAAGCTCCCACCCGACTCGCTCATGCGGTTGTTCATGTTGGTCAGTCCGTTGCGCAGTTTATGCTTCTCCTGCGGTTCGAAACCCCGCCCGTTGTCGCTTACGTCGATAACCAGTTCCGTATCGCGGGGGTCAATCCGGAGAGTAACCTGGGTGGCCTGAGCGTGCTTCACTACGTTATTGAGGGCTTCCTTCACCGTCAGAAAAACGTTGCGCCGATCAGCGCCCCGAACGCTGACGTCGGCCGGGGCTTCACCAGCCTGGATCTTTACCGTCAGGGTCGTGTTTTCGATGAATTCACCGGCATACGAACGGATGTAGGCGATGAGGCCGTTCAGGCTGTCGTTCTTCGTGTTCAGCGACCAGATGATTTCGTTCATGGTCGTCACCATGTCCGCCGAAATGTCCGAGATTTTCATCACCTCCGGGGCAGTGCCGGCGCCCATGCGGGTTTTGAGCACCTCGCTGAGCAGGCCGATCGCGGTCAGCGACGCCCCCAGGTCGTCGTGCATTTCTTTGGAAATCCGTAATCGTTCTTTCTGCTGCCCGTGCAGTTCGGCCTGTATGGCCACCAGTTCCTGCTCCCGCTGCATGGCCACCAGGGCGTTGTCTTTGGCCCGCTGGCGCTGGCGAAAATACAACCACCCAATTACGGCCAGCGCCACTACGGCCGCTACGGAAATGCCGGCCAGCCAGAGCCACAATACCTGCCGGTTGCGGTCACTTTCCAGCCGTTCGATTTCCCGCTGTTTCTGGGTCAGTTTCTGCTGCGCTTCGGCTCTCCGGATTTTCTCTTCGTAGCTCTGAAGCAGCTCTTTGGTCTCCACACTTTCGAGCGAATCGCGGGCCGTGATGTACTGATCGTACCAGTTGAGCGCTGCCTTGTAGTTACCGAGTCCCTCGTGCAGCAGGGCGTAGTTCCGGTAGATGTTTCTCAACTCGGGCAGGCCCGCGTTTTCCCGCCGGGCGATGGCATAAGCCGCGTCCAGCAACGATCGGGCGGGAACGTACCGGCTCTGCCGGATCTGTACCTGCGCCGTCGCCATCAGCATGTGCAGTTCATGACGCGGGTTTTTCAGCTGGCGGCTCAGATCGAGGCCCAGCCGGTAATGATACAGGGTCGAATCATACTGCCCCTGGTCTTCGTAGAGGTGACCAATGTTGTTGTGCAAGTTGATCAGAAAATCGCGGTCTCTGGGATCGACCAGCCGCCAGGCTTTCTGATAATACGCTTTGGCCAGGTCCAGACTGTCGATGCGGGAATAGATATTGGCAATGCCGAAGTAGTCGATGGCGATGCTACGCGGATCGTCGGGGTTCCGGCGGTTGATGGCCAGGGCTTTGTTGTAATACGCCAGCGCCTGTTTGTACATGTGCTGCTGCTCATAAATCGTCGCCAGGTTGTTGTAAATAACCGACTGATTGTGCACGTGGTTGATCAGCCGCATGTAATGCGCGGCCCGGTGGTACTGGTGCACGGCCTCCTGCCAGTCGCCACTGATCCAGGCCGTTACGGCCAGGGCGAAATGGCTCAGGCCGATGTTTCGCTTTGAGGTATCCTGCCGGGCCATGCGCAGGGCAGTCTGCGCAATACGGCGGGCTTCATCGTAGCGTCCGATGTTGTTGAGCGTAAAGGTCAGCAACCGCATGCTTTCAAAATACCCTTTGGTAAATCTGATTTTCTGCGACAGGCCGTACGCCCGGCGGTAGTAGGTCAGCGCGGCTTCGGCATTCTGGTTTTCGAGGAGTTCGCCTTTGCGCAGCAACGAACTGACGTAGCTGGTGTCTTTGGGGTACGACGACGGCGTTTGCCCACTGACCACGCGCACTGCCAGCAGGCTCAAGATGATGAACCACCCTACCGTTACTTTCGAGGATACCTGCGTTGGCATAGTGCGGGGAACTAGCGGTTGATCCCTGTTCAATCAAATATACGCAGTTGGCCGTATCAGGCTGTCAGCTTTTTATGGAACGACCGTTTACCACCAAACAACCGGATACGCGATTGGTGATCAACAGAAGCCGCCAGACCTGCTCAGTTTTGCATACGTTTCAGCAGACATCACGTAACCAGGCGTCCTGCGTCAGTGTGACAAACAAAACCTGACGTGTTTCCGGTGATCTCCATTATTTTAGCTGTCTTATTGACGATCACTAAATTTACATCCGCTCAGGGCTTTACCCGCCCTTCTTAAACGTACCGTTCACGATTTATGCTACGTTATGACGTTGAAGACTACCTACCCGTTTATTATCTCATTCCTGCTGCTGGCGACCGTACTGCTTATAAACCGGTCAAATTTCAACAGCATGAAAGAATACACGCAGCAGGTCGATCACAGCCGGGACGTGATCAACCGCTTCGAACGGTTGTCCAATCACTATAAAAGTTTTCAGATTTACAGCAGGTCATTTGCCCGGATCGCCCCCCGACGGTATTACATCCTGTACCAGAACGAAGCCAAAGAGGTAAAAACCGATCTGGCTTACCTGAATCAATTGGTCGCGGAGGATACCGTCCAGGTCCAGCGCGTCAGGCTTGTCGCCGGGTTGATTGAGCAGCACTGGGATACACTCATGAACTACAGCATTGCGGAGGTGGTGAACATGGGCGGAGGCTGGCGGCTCAACGATCTGTTTGCCGTTCACAAAGCAATTAATGAAGCCATTGCCTACGAGAACAACATCCTAAGTACGCAGAAGGAAGAACTGAACCGGTCAACGGAGGTTACGAGCACGGTATCGATCCTGTTCACGGGGCTTGCGCTTGGCATTCTGCTGGTCGCGTTTGCCTCGAACCTGGCCCTGACTCAACAGCGGCAGCGGCTCGAAGGGCTGCTGGCGTCCATCCTCGACACCTCTCAGAACGCCATTATCAACTTCAGGGCCGTCCGGAACCGGAACCAGATACAGGACTTTACCATCGAATTTGCCAACCCGGCCGTCGACAGTCTGCTACAGATCAAGCCCGCCGATCTCATTGGTCACCGACTGTCGAGCGTATCGTCTCTTGCTACGGAAAAGAACCTGATCAGCCGCTTCGCTCAGGTAGTTACTACGCGGCAACCGGAACAGTTTGAGTGGCCGTACAGCAAAGGCGAGGCAACCATCTGGCTGCATGCCGTACTGGCTCCCCTGAACGATGGGCTGACGGTTACCCTCCACGACATTACGCCGGTGAAGCAGTCTCAGGAAGCGCTCCAGGTCAAGATCCGGCAGTTGAATCAGTCCAACGAGAACCTGCGGCAGTTTGCCTACATTGCCTCGCATGACCTCCAGGAACCTCTGCGCAAGATTCAGTCGTTCGGCGACATCATCCAGGATCAGTTCGCGCCGGACCTGTCTCCGCCTGCGGCAGATTTACTACAGCGCATGCAGGCCGCTTCGCGCCGGATGTCCACGCTGATTCAGGCGTTGCTGTCCTACAGCCGCCTGTCGGCCGAACCGGCGTTTTTACCCGTATCCCTCCGTACGGTTGTGGATGAGGTCCTGTCGGACCTTGACCTGCTCGTGCAGGAGAAGAACGTATCCATCCAGGTTGACCCGCTGCCTACCCTGACGGGCGATGCCCTGCAGCTGCATCAGCTTTTTCAGAATCTGCTCTCGAACGCCCTGAAGTTTCTACGCACCGACGTACCGGGCGAAGTTTCGGTTACCTGCCAACCCGTGAACGGCACCGACCTGCCCGCCGAGCTGTCTGCCAACAGCAACCAGCCCTTCTACGCCATCGCCGTCAGGGATAACGGCATCGGCTTCGACGAGAAATACCTCGACCGCATCTTTCAGTTGTTTCAGCGACTCCATACCAAGTCGTCCTTCACCGGAACAGGCATTGGACTAGCCATCTGCAAGAAGGTCGTCGAAAACCACCACGGCTACATTACAGCCCGCAGCCGGCCGGGTCAGGGCACTACGTTCACGGTGTATCTGCCAGTAAGCTGACCAGCCTGATGGTGACCTACCGGCTATTGATAAATATCAGCTGAATAATACTTCAGCGACAAGCCCCTCGGTATCAGGACGCTCCTTGCCGAAACGTTCTGATAGCGAGGGGCTTGTTCATACCGCCTAACTCCCTACGCCAGCACCCTGATCACCGACTCCGAGAAGCGCTCCATCTCTTCGAGCTGCGGGCTGCACTGCATCAGCAGAAAATCCACCCCAACCGCTTCGAAAGCCGCTACCCGCTCGGCCACCTGGTCGGGCGTTCCGGTCAGACCCGAGCGAAGCCCCCGGTTCGATACCGAATAATCTTCCAGCGACACCTGTTTCTCCAGCTGCGTACCGGCCAGCCACTGCTGGTAGTTTTTGTAGCCGGCGGCCGAGCCGTTTACGTCCGTGATCCGGGCAATCTCGGCTTTCACCGCCTGCTCCGAATTACGCACGATGGCGTAGGCCGCCACGCCAAACTTCATCGGCGGCAGGTCCGGACGCAGCCGGGCGCGTCGGTCGCGGAGATCGTTGATCCGGCGGCCAATGGCTTCGGGTTCGTCGCCGTGCATGACGTACCCGTCGCACTGGCTCGCGATGAGATTCTTGGCCGCTTCGGACTCGCCACCCGCGTAGATAAACGGCCGTGGGCGCGACAGTGGCTTGGGCTGCAGCACGGAGTCTTCAACCCGGTAGTATTTGCCCTCGAACGAGAAATGATCCTGTTTCCAGAGATGATCGACAACGTGCAGCCACTCGCCGGTTCGGGCGTAGCGGTCGTCGTGCTGTTCAAAATGAACACCGTATTTGCGGGCCTCGTCCTGCCACCACGACGACACCACGTTCAGCGTCAGCCGACCACCGCTGATGTGGTCGATGTTGGCAGCCTGCTTGGCCAGCAGCGCGGGCGAGTGGAACGTCGGCCGAACGGCTACCATCAGTTCAATCCGTTCCGTCACGGCCGCCAGCGCAGCCGCCGTCGACCAGGCATCCAGCGACGGCGCTTCCTCACCTTTGATGTCGTTGAGGTTCAGTTCGGCGATGAGCGTCAGGTCGTAGCCCCATTCCTCACTGCGTTGCGCCAGGTTTTTGACGTAACTCCAGTCGGCCCGCATGTTCTCGTCCTCAACGTTGCGGAGCCAACCCCCAAACACGGGCATCCAATAACCAAATTTCATAGGTTTGTTCAGTAAGACAGGACCTGCTGCCCCATCGTGTTGTACGCATTAAATGGTGATGACCACCTTGCCGAAATGCCGGCCGGCATCGAGGTAGCGCAGGGCTTCTCTGGCTTCGTCGAAGGCAAACACCCTGTCGACAACCGGACGCAGCGCATTGGTTTCGATAGCCTGGTTCATACTGGCGAACATCTCGGTCGAGCCCACCTCAATGCCCTGCAGCCGAATCTGCTTCGACATGATCTTTTCCGTGTTGATTTCGGCTTTCATTCCCCCAATCAGCCCAATCACGGAGATCGTACCCGACACGGCGACGGCTTCGATGGACCGGTTGATGTTATCGGCACCCACCACCTCCACAACATGATCGACGCCCCGGCCGTCCGTAATATCCAGTACCGGCTTTACCCAATCCCGGGTTGTCGCGTAGTTGATGCGGTGCTGCGCGCCGAGCTGCCTCACCCGCTCCAGTTTCTCGTCACTGCTCGACAGGACGATGACGTTGGTACCCGACAGCAGGGCAAACTGCAGCGAAAACAGCGACACCCCGCCCGTACCCTGAATCAGTACGGTATCGCCGGTTTTCACGCGGCCTTCGTCGATCAGCCCGTGCCAGGCCGTCAAGGCCGCGCAGGGTAAGGTGGCCGCTTCTTCGTAGCTCAACGAGGCCGGCACCCGGATGACGTCCCGTTCATCGAGCACGACGTATTCGCTGAGCATCCCATCGTAGCCGGCTCCACCCAGCGAGCGCTGCAGCTTCGCCGGCGTCAGCTTCCCACTGTGCCAGTTGGGCAGAAACAACCCGGCTACCCGGTCGCCAGCGACAAGCGAGCGTACGGCCGGGCCGCATTCCACTACGTCGCCCACGCCATCGGAAACCGGGATGCGGCCTACGGGCGGTCGCCAGCGATCAATGCCGTTAACCACCAGTAAATCCCGATAATTCAGCGATACGGCCTTTACCCGTATCAACACCTGAGTAGGGCCAGGCACGGCCGGGTCCCGCTGCACGAATCGTAGGGCGTCAATGCCATATCCATCGCCAACTTCAACTGCCTTCATCATGCGGCACCGACGGGTTCCAACTGCTGTTCCAGGTAATCAACGAAGCGGGCGTATGGATCGAAACCCACTACGTTCACGGCATCCGCCACGAAATTCGAGAGGGCGTTGATGTCGTAGAACAGCACCTCGCCGGTCTGATCATCTATCAGATACTCAACGCCACCTACGTCGATCTGCGCGGCTCTGGCAATGCGCTCCACATCGGCAATGATTTCGGCGGGCGGTGTGAAGGCTTCCACCGTTATACCTTTCTTCGGGGCTTCCGTCAGGCAAAATTCTGCCTGTGGCTCCTCTGGAATGGCACAGATTTCGGCGGGGCACAGGTTGAAGCTCTGGCCGGTCGTGAACACCTTCATGGCGTACAGAAACTGGCCGTTCAGCGTTTCGACCCGCACGATATGCCCCCCGCGTGGCTGCACGTACTCCTGCACCAGGGCGGTCTGGTCGATACCCAGATCAATGCTGCCCTGTGCTACGGCCCCGATCAGCCCTTCCGACGTATCGAAGCGGACGATACCGGCCCCGGCCCCGCCGATGTTGACCTTCACCACAATCGGGAAGCGGAGTTCGTGGGCCGCGGCCGTCACCCGCGATGCATGGTTCACCACCCGCGTTTTGGGAAATTTCAGCCCCAGCGACGCCAGCAGCGACAGTTGCCGGGCTTTGTTGGTCTCGATCGACGTAGCAACGGTCCCGTTGATCACCCGAACCCCAATGCGCTCCAGGTGCGTCAGGTAGCCGTTGGTATGGAAAATGCCCTGGCCGTTGCCGCGCAGGTAGGCCGACGAACTCATGCGGTTCACGACCAGCGCGTACGGACTGTCGGTTTCGGCCGGATCAAACTGGTGATGGGCTGCGTCGATTTTGACGTACGGAATAGCCCGGCGCTCAAGTTCGGCAAACAGGGGCTTGAACCACTCAGGGTGTTCGTAGTAAATGCCAATTGGCTTCGTAATGTCTGACATGACGTAAAAAGGGTTTACCCGCAGAGGCCTGGCTGTGGGTTACTAACTAAATAGCCTGCAAGGTATACAGCAAATCAATTCGACGGGTTCCACCGAACGTGTCGTAAACGCAAAACCCCACCGGCGGTGGAAACCACGGGTGAGGTTTTGCTGTCAAAAACGAACTGATTCGGGGGCTACTTGGCCGCCAGCGGCTCGTTGGCAGGGGGCGTCACTTCAAACGTAACGACCTTGTTGCGAACCGGTTTAATGGTTTTCAGATACGTGTAGATCGCTCCCAGATCGTTCTCGGTCATGCCGGCATACATCGACCAGGGCATAATCGACTGCTTCTCGCCGGGTTTCACCACGGGCGGTACGTAGCCATGCGCCGGGTCATACGCTTTGAAACGGGCGAGGAACGCTTCCTTCGTCCAGTTGCCTATGCCGGTTTCGGCGTCCGACGTGATATTGGCCGAGCGCACCATCGCCCCCGGCATACCAAATTCGCGGCCACCGGCAAACGCCATGCCTTCGATTGGCTTGCCCTGCTCTACCTTCGTGTGGCAGTCACCGCAGGCGGCTGCATTGACCAGGTACTTTCCGTATTCGAGCGCTGCCGTTGTATCCGGACGCTTCTGAAAATCCGGCTTCTGCGGAATCGTGTTCAGGATAAAGTTCATCGGGAAATCGGCTTCCGAAGCAGGCACCTCGTTGGTGATCGGCTGCAGCGACCGCACGTAGGCCACCAGAGCTTTTACGTCTTCCTGGTCCATGTGGCCGTAGTTCGGGTGCGGCATCACCGGGAAAATCGGCTTGTTCTCGCGGTTGACGCCGGACGTAATGGCCCGGAAAATTTCACCGTCGGTCCATTGACCAATACCCGCCGGCGTAATGTTGCGGGCGTAGAACGTACCCGGAAAACCCATCTCGGGCCCGAAGCGGTCGCCCCCTTTGCCGAGTGTACCGGCTATCGGCGGTCCGGCAAACCGGCTCCAGTCGCGGGTGCTGTGACAGTCCATACACACGTTGACGTGGTTGGCCAGATACCGGCCCCGTTCAATCTGAGCGGCCGTTGCGTCTACTTTCAGGTCGGGCGCGTCACCGACGTCGGGAAGCACAAACTTAACGTAGGCCAGCGTTCCACCGATACCGACCAGCACAACAGCCAGCACAATGCCAAGAATTCGTACTACTTTCTTCATACAGGTAATTGGGTTTTAGTCTTACTTGGTTGTTTTTTCCAGATCAGTCAGCCACTCGCGGGCAAACGCACGGGCTTCCATAACAGGCTCTTTACCCAGCCGATACAGGAATTTCCATTCGGCTGGTTTACTGGTGTAGGCCGCATCGACGAACTCGCGCCGGTAGCCCTGGGTCGTTACTTTGGCGTCGAAATTCACGTCGCTGCACAAGGCAATGAAGTCTTTCAGGCGCTGGCGCAGGAGCGGGCGGTAGTCGGCGTGGGCATCAAATTCGGCTTTCTGCTTCCGGTAGTCGCCGTTGCGCTGTTTGGTTTCGGCCAGCTTCTCTTTTTCCTGCCCTACGTTGCGGGCTACGTCCTGCTTCAACTGCCGGGTGGTGTAGGCCATGAACTGCTTCTTGAATTCGGCCGGCTTGCCTTCCGTAGCGGTCAGTATTTTTTTAACGTCTGCCAGTTCCTTCAGCTCGCGGGCCCGCTGTTCGGCATCCATCGACGCCAGCTCGCTCTCACGCGCTTTCACCTGCATCCGGATGGCCATCTGCAGCATGGCGGGGTCCATCTGGGCGTAGGCCTGCTCCATCATAGTCAGTTGCTCGGTTACGACACCGTCGACGGCGTTCAGGTTTTTCTCCTGCATCGCAATAGCTTCGTCGCTGTAGCGCTCATCGACCCGGTACTGCCCCCTGACCCAGTCGAGATACTGGTTGTTGAAGTCGCCGGATTCTACGTAGCTCCGTACCACCCGACCCAGCGCCCGCACGGCCGTTGCCCGCGACCCCTCCGGGATGCGTTTGGCCATCCGGCGCATAGCTCCGGTGCTGTTGAACGAAAACCACTGCTCAGCCGTAAGATTGGTTAGCACATCCTCGCGGATGTTGTCCATCGAAACGCCCGTATCGGTCAGGACGTCGGTGGTTCGGGCAGCCAGCAAGCCAAACGCGGTGCTGATCAAACCCAGATAAAGAAGCGTTTTCATGAGAGGAAGGCGTGGGCATCTCTAGCTTGTCTATGAGACATTTACGTAGCCCAACAAGGCAAAGATAGAGACAGTCTACCCATCCGACCCCTACAATTCGGTGAACTGAATAAAGCTATTAACTAAACGGTAGAAATGCCGGGTGAAACGGTACTACGGCCGCGCTACGGAGCCAGAAATGCCGAGATGTAGCGGTTCATTTCGGCCTTTTGCGACTCCGTGGCCCCATCCCACATGTCGTTATGGCGGGTATCGGGCAACGCTACGATACGAATGCCCAGCGTCTGCTGTTCGGTTGGTGTGGGCAACACCCCCTCATCGGCCGGCTGATCGCTCGACCGTAGCGACAGGACGCGGGGCCGCCGGGTACGTGGCAGGGGCATCCGGCGGTTATCCAGGGTGATGAGATTCACTACGTCGTCCGGAAACTGCCGGGCATACAGGGCGCTCATGTCGCCCCCGTTCGAGTGACCGACCAGCAGCAACTGCCCAACGTCCAGTTGGGTTTCCCGGCGTTTGAGTTCACGGACAACAAACCGGATGTTCTGCACACCCCGCTGCCAGTTCGGCATCCGGACATCGTAGGGTTTACCCGTCGTCGGCATCGGTTCGTCGGTGGGCAGCTCGTGCTGAATGCTGGCTACCACGTAGCCGTGTGCGACCAGGTTGTGAGCAATAAACGAATAGGCTTTGTTAGTCCCACCGTAGCCGTGGCTAAGAATCGCCAGTTTGCGCGGTCCCGATGAAGCGGCAACCGGTACGTACAACGCCACCGGAATGGGTCGGTGGCGGACCGTGTCGAACAGGGTCAGGGTATCGCGCCGAACGTGACCGGCCGGAGTCTGAGCAGGTAGAGGATAGGCATGGATCAGACAGCCTACGAAAAGCGCCAGGGCAAAAAAAGCAGATTGCATCGATTGGGGCGAGCTAGTTCCTAGTTAGTAGCGTTTGTACTAACCCGGTTCGCCCCCAGAAAGTACGTAGCGATGGCTTCCATTTCGGGCAGGTTGATGGACACTCCGCTCATGTTGGCCGTGAGGGCCACAATCAGATCATTGTCAGGATAGAGCAGCAGAAAAGTCCGGCCGCCGTCGATGGTGCCGCCGTGGTGCACAACGTTCCGCCCTTTGCTATCTGTACCTATGCGCCAGCCGAAGCCATAGTTCGTGTTTGTTCCGTTCAGCAAGCGTTGTGGCGTAAACAGCAGCGCGACCGTCTGCGGCTTCAGATGTGTCCCCTTCAACAGTGCCTGCCCCACCCGGACCAGATCAGTGGGGGTAGATAATAAACCACCACCCGCCCATTTATAGCTGTTATCAACCTGAGTAGCATTAACCAGCCGCCTATTCTGGTGCTCATAGAACCGTACGCGATTCAGCACAATACTGTCGCTGTAGTCGGCCCCCGTATTAGTCAGACCGAGGGGCGAAAAAACGGTCTGCTGCATATAGGTGAGGTAATCGGTTCCGCCGGCTCCTTCAATGACTGCACTCAGCAGGCTGTAGCCGTAGGTGGAGTAGTTGTAGGCCGTACCGGGTTTAAAAAGCAGGCTGTCGTTCCTGAAAATTGCGAGGCCCTCCTGCACCGTCCTGTAGCGTTTCAGGCACTCCAGGCCGTCGTTCATTCCATAATGCCGGATGCCGGCCGTGTGCGTTGCCAGCTGGCGGCTCGTGATGGGATATTTCTTCTGCGGAAAACCAGGAACATACTGCTGTGCGGGCGCGTCGAGGTCCAGTTTACCTTCTTCAACCAGCTTACCCACCGCCAGCGACGTCAGCGATTTGGATACTGATCCGATGCGGAACATAGTCTGGGTTGTTACCGGTAGCCGGGCTTCCAGGTCAGCATAGCCAACCCCCTCGGCCCACAATAGCCTGTCTCTGGTACCGACGCATACCGATACGCCCGGAATGTCCTGTTTGAGCCGTAAGGAATCGACAAACCGCTGAGCCCGTTGAATGGCCGTTCGGTAGGCTTTATCACGCAGCGGTTCGCCGGTTGGGCGCGGCTGTCCGAAGGCGGGAAAAACGAACAAAAAGCAAAGTACCGGAAAGAGCTTCGACATGGTTGGGCGTAATAGGCAGCGTTGCCCTAAAATTGAGCAATTTGCCGACGTTTTCCAAGCCCTTCCGGCGGGCGTCCCCACCTTTGTTCAGGTCTTTCCGTTACCGCTGAACCGCTGGTCTTCGCTGATCTGCTCCTGCTCAAAAATCATCTCCCGGATCTTCCGAGACCGTTCCCTAACTTCCCTGGCTTTGTCGAAGAACTGGTCGGCCGATTCGGTCTCGCCAGCGTCGGCAAACGCCTGGGCCGACTGCTCCAGCAGCATCACCGTTTCGTCCAGCCCACGGATGCTGCTCCACATCATTTCTTCGACCGACTGCGTCACTTCCGACAGCAGCGCACTGGCCGTATAGGCGTGACCGGTATGACACCGATACCGGATCAGCTTGCCTTCTTTGAAGCGCACAAGCGCTCCGTGGCATTCGGGACAGGTCAGTGGCGTCAGTTCCCCCTTGTCGATTATACCCATTTCGAAGCCGTTGTCTTGAGCTGCAATGTCAATCTCTGTCTGTATCCTGTCTCGTTCCTCCGCCGACAGCTCCGGTGCGCCGGGGGCTTCCTCCCCGGTTAGCCGACATAGCAATGGGCCAATGTCCGACAGCGGCACAACATGCTCTACCTCAACGTATTCCAGCACACTCTCCGGCATACTTGGGTACTCCGCATCGTCGGGTTCCTGAATAACGCCTACTCCACCCAGCCGTTTGACCGTCCACATCCCCGACGTACCGTCGTTGAGCAGACCGGTCAGCACGACCCCGATCACCCGCGAACCAAACGTGTAGGCCGCCGACCGAAACAGCGCGTCGATCGACGGGCGAAACCGGTTTTCCTTGGGGCCTTTCTTCACCAGAATGTGGTGGTCCTCAATCAGTATGTGATGATCGGGCGGGGCTACGTATATACGCCCTGGTTCTATCGAATCCCCATCGGCGGGATGAACCGCCTTAAGGGCCCCTACGTGCGTAAGGATGTCGGGCAATAAACTCTTGGTATACGGTGCCAGGTGCTGAACCACAAAAACAGATGCCGGAAAATCGGCCGGCAGCGACCGAACCAGTTGTTTCAAGGCCGTAACGCCACCGGCCGATGCGCCAATCACCACAATATTTCGTTTTGCCATAATTGTAAGGGTTCACCTGCCCGGTACGCTCATGTTGGCTATTTTGCGCAGGTTTGTGCTTAAATTGCCGAAAAGGTACGACCTTTATTGCCTCTCAAACATGTCGGTTCATTTGTTGAGCAGTAAATTCTCAACAAGTGAACCGACAATTAGTTTACCCGAAAATAACCCCAGCATGGCTCAGGAAGACAAGCCCACCGGCAATCAGGAACCTCGTGTTCATGCCGTACCAGTAGTGGCGATTGGCGCTTCGGCCGGCGGTATTGAAGCCGTGTCGGAATTACTGCGCAATCTATCACCCACAACGGGCCTGGCTTACGTATACATTCAGCACCTGGACCCCGACTACGACAGCCAGTTGGCCAGCATCCTCGGTCGGTCCACCACAATGCCTACCCTGCAGGCGCAGGAAAACATGCGCCTTGAACCGAACCATGTCTATGTAATCCCCCCCAATCAGGATCTGGAAATTGTAGATGGAGTGCTGACGCTCAGCCCCCGCCGGGCCAAGTCCTTTCTGCACATGCCCATCGACCAGTTCTTTATCTCGCTGGCCGAACGGCAGAAAGAAGGGGCGGTGGCCGTGGTTCTGTCGGGAACCGCGTCCGACGGCACGCTGGGGCTGCGGGCCATTAAGGTAGCCGGGGGCATTACGTTCGCCCAGGACGAAACCGCCCAGTTTCAGAGTATGCCCAAATCGGCCATTACGGAGGGCGTAGTGGACATGATCCTTTCCCCGGCCGACATCGCGAAGGAACTGGAACGACTGAGCCGGCAGCCGCAGATTTTTCAGCAACGGATACCGGCCGAACTTGACCTGGGCGACGAAGCGACCATGCCCGATAAAGTGGAGCAGGACGATATGGCCCCGGCCGAAGCCAATGCGTCGGATGAAGACATCAAAACCATCATTCAAATCCTGCGGAGGGTGATCGGGGTGGATTTCAGCCACTACAAGATTACCACCGTTCGGCGACGGATCATCCGGCGGATGCTGCTCTTCAAACTCGAATCGCTGAAAGACTACGCGCAGTATCTGAAGCAGCACGTCGACGAAGTCAGACTGCTGTATAGCGACCTGCTCATCAACGTAACGATGTTTTTCCGGGACGATGACCTGATGGACTACCTCGCCAAAACCCTGTTTCCGCGGCTTATCAAAGAAAAAGCCCCGCGTGAGGCCATCCGGATCTGGGTGCCGGCCTGCTCAACGGGCCAGGAGGCCTATTCACTGGCTATGCTCCTGCTGGAGGTGCTGGGCGATCAGGGCACCAGCCGGACCATCCAGATTTTTGCCACCGATCTGAGCGAAGGCGCCATTGCCAAAGCCCGGCAGGGCAGCTACACCCGGGGGGAGGTCATGGACGTATCGCCCCGGCGGCTTCAGCGGTTTTTCACCAAAGTCGACGACCATTACCGCATCAACCGGAACGTACGGGATCTGTGCGTATTTGCGCCCCATAACCTGCTCAAAGACCCGCCGTTTTCGCGGCTCGATCTGGTCAGTTGCCGCAATCTGCTGATCTACCTCGACAACGTATTCCAGCGGAGGGCCATCGCTACGTTCCACTACGCCCTGACGCCCAGCGGCTATCTGGTGCTGGGCAAATCCGAAACCGTAGGCGCTTCGGGCTCGCTGTTTATCCAGCTGGAAAAAAACTACAAAATCTATACCCGCCGAAACGACGTAGCCAGCCGGGCCGTCTTCGAAATGAATCCGCGGTTATCGTCCGACGGCGCAGCGGAAACCGCCCCATCCGACACCGTATCGGCGGACAATTCGCGGCAATCGGCGCCGGCACCGGGCCATGCAGCCGCCAATGATCTGGAGCAGGTCGTCGATGAGCTCCTGCTCCGGCAGTACGTACCCGCCAGCGTGGTGGTGAATCAGGACCTGGATATTCTTCAGTTTCGGGGCTCAACCAGCCTGTTTCTGGAACCCGCCCCTGGTCGGGCCAGTCTGAATCTGCTGAAAATGGCCCGACCTTCGCTGGCCTTCGAGCTGCGCAACAGCGTCTTCAAAGCCCGGAAAGCCGGACTACCGGTACGAAAATCAGGGCTGGAAGTGAAAATAAAAGACAAGACCCATTACGTCGCCATCGAAGCCGTTCCGCTTAGCACCAAAACCGAGGATCAGTTATTCCTGATTCTGTTTGAAGAGATAACGCCTACGTTGCCCTCGGCCACGGACCTGTCCGACAGCCGCAACCGCCGGATCAAGCAACTCGAAGACGAACTGGCTATTCTGCGCGAAGATATGCGGTCGATCATTGAGGAGCAGGAGGCTTCGAACGAGGAACTTCAATCGGCCAACGAGGAAATCATCAGCAGCAACGAAGAGCTGCAAAGCATTAACGAAGAGCTCGAAACCAGTAAGGAAGAGATTGAATCGACCAACGAAGAACTGCTGACGATCAATCAGGAACTGCAGGTACGCAACGACCAGCTTGCCGAAGCCAATGATTTCTCCGAAGCGATTTTCGGTACCATTCGCGAAGCGACGCTCGTGCTCGACGAAGACCTGCGGGTGAAAAGCGCCAACAAGGCGTTTTACCGCCTGTTTAAAGTAAACGAAGACGAAACCGAAGGGCGGCTGATCTACGAACTGGGCAATCGGCAGTGGGACATTCCTCAGCTTCGCGACCTGCTGATGAGCGTTATTGATAACGATGCCCAGTTTCAGTCCTACGAACTGACGTACACCTTTCCGGACATTGGCGAAAAAGCCCTGTCGCTGAATGCCCGGCGCGTTGTTCGGCAACAGGCCGCCATTCTGGTGGCCATCGACGACGTAACGGAGCAACTCCAGGCCCGGCGCCTGCTCGAAGAGCGTGAAGCCTGGTTCCGGAACATCACCGACAACGCCCCGACCCTTATCTGGGTGACCAACGAAGCCGGCCAGTACACGTATTTTAACAAAGTATGGCTGGCCTACACGGGCCGCCTGCTGGACGACGTACTGCAACAGGGCTGGGAACATAGCCTGCACCCCGAAGACCGGAGCGACTACGTGTCCGTTCGGGATGCCCGGCTTCAGGGCCGTCTGGCTTCCCAGACCAATTACCGACTGCAGCGGTACGATGGTGCGTACCGCTGGATGCTGGAAAACGCCCAGCCTACCTTCAGTACCGACGGCATGTTTACGGGTTTCATCGGTACGGCGGTCGATATTCACCTGCAAAAAGAGTTAAATGACGAACTGGAACAACGCGTGCAGCAGCGAACAGCCGAGTTTCAGGAAAGCAACAACCTGCTGCAGTCGATCTTTGGGATTGCGCCCGTAGCGATCAGTTTCCTGAAACCCGTTTGGCAGGCCGATGGGCAGCTGGCCGACTTTGAGGTAGTGCTGGCATCCGGCGTAACGGGCCAGTACGCCAACCAGACCGACATTTCCGGCAAACACTACGCCGAGCTGTTCCCCGATGCCCGCGAAACCGGCCTGTTTGATCACTTTTTGCTCGTGCTGAAAACCGGCCTCCCGGCCGACTTTGAAACGCACACTACCCGCGATAAATACGACCGCTGGTTTCAGTATGCTGCCGTGAAACTGGGCGACGGTCTGGTGGTTATATCGCAGGACATCACGACCAGCAAGCGGGCGGAACAGGAGATCAAAAAGAACTTTACCCTGATGCAGCACGCCGAAGAGCTGGCCAGGATGGGTAGCTGGGACTACGACCGCACGACCGGCGAGTTCAGCTGGTCGGAAGGCATGTACCAGCTGTTCGAAATGCCCTACGGCAGCGAAGTGTCGCCGGAAACGTATCTGAATCACGCCATTTCGGACGATCTGCCCGTTGCACACCGCATCATTGATTTCATCAGGAAAGGCGAGGGTACGTTTGAAGAGACGATCCGGATAAAGGGCTCCGAACAGAACAAAACCTTCCGCATCCGGGCCAACGTCGTGAACGGCAGCCAGCCGCGGGTTCTCGGCATCGACGTCGACATCACCGACATGCAGCAGGCCGAAGACAAAATCCGGCAATACAGCGAACACCTGCAGGCCGTTCTGAACAGCTCGCCGGCGTCCATCGCCTTCCTGAAGGTCATCTACGATCAACAGGGTCAGGTGATTGACTTCCGGGTGCTGGTAAGCAATCAGAAATTTGCCGACCTGGTGGGGCAGCCCATCCACGAGCTGATCGGCAAATCTGTAACTGAATTAACCGACGCTCTGTGGGAAACCGTTACGTTCAACAACCTGCTGACCGTACTGACAACCGAACAGCCGATGTACCTCGAACGCTACCACGAGGAGGCTCCCGAAGGCCGCTGGACGGGCGTATCCATCTCAAAAGAAGACAATAATCTTGTTCTGTCGGGGCTCGACATCACGCCCCTCAGGCAGGCCGAGCAGCAGCAGGAGCGCCTGCTCAGCCAATTGAAAAACTCTGAAGACATGATTCAGGAAATGGAGGCCATCCGGTCCCAGATCCGGCAGCGGGGAGAGTTTCTGCGGCAGACCTCACACGACCTGCGGGGGAGCTTCGGGGTGATTTCGGGAGCCGCCATGCTGCTTAATCTGATGCATAGCGAGGAAGAACGAAACCACATGCTGAGCATGCTCCAGCGCAACGTGCGGCAGGTTACGCAGATGCTCACGCAGTTGATGGACTACTCCCGGCTGGAATCCGGTCAGGAGCAGGTACGTATCACCGCCTTCGATGCAGCCCAGCTGCTGCGGGAACTTGTCGATAGCCTGAGACCGGTGGCTAACGAAAAACAACTGATAATAACCATCGACGGACCGGACCAGTTGCAGGTTGAAAGCGATGACGTGAAAGTACAGCGTATCGCCCAGAACCTGCTCCTGAACGCCATTAACTATACCGGGTCTAGCGAGACCCGGTCTGGCGAGACCCGGTCTGGAGAGATCGTTCTTTCCTGGCAGCCGGGCGAAACCCAGGGGAATTGGTCATTCAGCGTACAGGACACGGGCCCCGGCCTTCCGGAGACCGTCATGGAGCAGTTGACTCACCAGTCGGCAACGCCATCTGATAAACCTACGAAGAGCGCAGGGAATAAGTCGGGCGAGGGAATTGGTCTGGTTATTGTGCAGCAATTATGCAGCCTGCTAGGAGCCAGAATTACCGTAGACAGCAGCCCGGATACCGGCACGCGGTTTCAAATTGATCTACCCGGCCCGTCAGTCGGCAGTACATCGTAATAGATTGAGAGTGAGCCATGAGGACACCTTTTTTGTACATTGTCGACGATGATGACGACTACCGTTTTTTGCTGAAACAGGTCTTCACGCAGTACCTGCCCCAATACCCGGTCCAGTTTCTGAACGGCGGACAAGCCCTGTTGGAACACGTTGCCACCGACGCCGTCCGGCCCAGTCTGATCCTGCTTGACCTGAATATGCCGAAGCTGAGTGGCTACGATACCCTGCTCCGGCTGAAACACCCGGCCAGTGGCCCCACCTTCGATGGCCCCGTTCTGTCCAGTCAGCATCACTGGCAGGCCGTACCGGTCGTAATGATGACGAACTCGTCGGTGTCCCATGAACTGGAACTGTGCTACGAAGCCGGCGCAAACTCGTTCATCACGAAACCGGCCAATCCCGAGCAGCTCCTCCAGACCATGCGGTCGATCTGCCAGTACTGGCTGGACATGAACCGCCTGCCGGGCACCTGATGCCATACACTCAGTTACCCGGTTGGTCTGCCAACATTCCGCCCGCCCGGCCGGTTGATTCAGCACATAATCCGTGCAAACCATCATGAGTTCATCGAGTCAGAACGGCGGCTTTGGGCTGTCATCGGCCCTGTTGTGGGGCATTGCCGGCCTTGGTGCCGTAGTAGCCGCCCAGGCCCTGATCAGCCGTCGCCGGAAAACCGACTTCCGGGGCCAGACGGTCATCATCACCGGCGGCTCGCGGGGACTGGGGCTGGTCATGGCCCGGCAGTTTGCGCGGGAAGGTGCCAAAGTGGCCATCTGCGCCCGCGACGAAGCCGAACTTCAGGAAGCCGAAACCGACCTGCGTCAGTACGGCAACTTTATCCTTTCGTTCCCCTGCGACGTTACCGACCGCACCCAGGTTGCCGACTTCATCCGGGCCGTTCGGCAGCAGTTCGGCCCCATCGACGTACTGGTCAACAACGCCGGTACGATCGTAGTAACGCCCTACGAGAACGCCACCGAAGCCGACTTCCGGGAGGTTATGGACGCTAATTTCTGGTCGGCGTTCAACACCATCAGCGAAGTGCTGCCGGCCATGCGGGAGCGGCAGTCGGGCCGGATCGTAAACATTGCCTCGTTTGGGGGCAAAGTGGCCGTACCGCACCTCCTCCCCTACGTAGCCAGCAAGTTTTCGCTGGTCGGCTACTCGGAAGGTCTCCACGCCGAAGTGCTCAAAGACGGGGTCTACGTCACGACGGTCTGCCCCGGCCTGATCCGGACCGGCAGTCCCCGCAACGCCTGGTTCAAGGGCCAGACCGAGAAAGAATACGCCTGGTTTAAGATTGGAGATTCGCTGCCGTTTCTGTCGGTAAGCGCCGAACGCTGCGCCCACGAAATCATCGAAGCCGCCCGCTACGGTAAAGCCGAGCTGATTGTTTCGCTGCCGGCCAAACTAGCGGTTATTGTTCAGGGGATCGCCCCCGGCCTGACTTCAGAATTGCTCGGTGTAGTCAACACCCTGCTGCCCGCCCCCGGCAATACCGGTCAGGAAGCGGTTCAGGGCAAAGACAGCGAATCGACATTGAGCCAAAACGTCCTGACCACCCCTACCGACAAAGCCGCCGAAGCGAACAACCAGTTGCACTCGTGAGGATCGGAGCTTATTGGCGACTGGCTGCCAGCAGGCTCCGTACTTCGTCGTCGGTCGTCTGGGTAAAATCGGCGTACCAGAGCCCAACGCCGTAGAAGGGTTCGGGCGTGGCGGCACAAACAACCGCATCGCCCACGGAAGCCAGGGTGTTGCACACGTCGGCGGCAGCGACCGGTACGGCAATGACCACCTGGGCGGGTTGCCGTACGCGCAGCGCAGCCACGGCGGCCCGCATGGTTGCGCCAGTGGCCAGTCCATCGTCTACGAGCAGTACCACCCGGTTGGCAACGATCGGTTCGGTTCGCTCCCCGCGGTACAGATGGCCCCGTCGTTCGAGTTCGCGCAGCTCCTGCTTTGTTACGGTGTCCAGTACGGCGGTACTGATTCTGTGCGTCCGCAGTACGTCCTGATTCAACACCCGGATTGGTTTGGTAGCGGCTCCGGCAACCGCGATGGCACCCATAGCCAGTTCCTCCTGGCCGGGAACACCCAGCTTGCGAACCAGGAACACATCCAGGGGTGCCCCAAGCCGCTGCGCCACTTCGTACCCAACCGGAACCCCGCCCCTGGGTAAAGCCATTACCAGTACGTCGTGCCGATTGGCGTAGGCCGTGAGCTGCCCGGCGAGTTGCTGCCCGGCATCGTATCGGTTCAGAAAAAGGGGGTGTTTAGCCGGCTTCATAGGTCAGACGAGATTACCGGGCAGCCATTGGCTACCCGATGGTTAATGTATTCGGCCCGGCAGCCACCGGCCTGTCCGTTTACGACGACTCGCTGTCGGCGTCCGTCCTGGTGCGTCCAGGTGCGTTTCGTGGGCTTTACCACCCTGCTTCATGGCTGCGGCCTGTTGCTGGGCCTACTTCATGGCAACTTCGGGCGTAAACGTGTAATCACATCCGGAGCAGCGTGATCAAAATCCGGCGGTTGCTGCGAAGCCACGTACCGGAGGTAGCCCGGATCAGTCGCTGTTCCCAAGTTACGAAATTCGGGGCGTTGTTGCCCAGCACCAGCGCGAGTTTATGGGCTACTAAAATTTCCGGCCTGTAACCGAAAAAACGGTCTGTCGTAACCTATCCCCCTGCTTTCGGCAGCGGCCGAACTCCCCCGCCCGACTGGCCATTACGTATTTAGTAACCACGGGCAGGCCCGTCGGATAGCCGCAAAAAAACGCCCACCATACTTACCGACCGGCAACATGGTGGGCGTTGGTTTATGGGCGCTGCGTCCGGTTCAGCGAAGGAGAGTGGTCGCCCCGACCGCGCCCGGTAATCTGACCGTATTCAACCAAAACCGGTGCGTTATCGCCAGCATATTCGTCAGTTCAGTAAATGAAGTTGGCTTGCTCATAAACGCATTCGCCCCCAATCCATAACACTCCCTGATGGCGCTCTCGTAGTTGGTTCCAGATAACACCAGTACCGGAATACACCGTAACTGATCACTCGCCCGCAGGGCCTGCAACACGTCGAAGCCGGTCATGGTCGGCATATTCAGGTCCAGCAGAATAAACATCGGAAATTTATCGTCACGTAAGGCGATCAGGTCATTCAACAAATCCTCCCCGTTGGAGAAAAACACCAGTTTTGTGTCAGAACACACGTCCAATAGAGCGTTTCTGATCAGCAGGCGATCATCTTCATCATCGTCTACTATAAATATTGACATGTCCCGGCTTTCCATTTTCGATTTGAGTAATATGTAATACAAAAAAAAGAAGGCCAGATGAATACTAACTAAAAAGTAGGTTAAAAGCCAATTAAACTAATAGACTATATCAGTATTATGATTAGGCGACGTGCCGTTAATTTGTCGGTTACAGTCGGGTATATTTGCCCTGTTCTTCGCTTTATTTTCCGTAAACGTTCTAACTCTAATAGCTCCGTTACATGCAAAACAGTGAAAAATCAACGACCTCCCGTCGTCAGTTCATACAAACGGGAGCTTTAGCCGCGGGCAGCTTCTTTATTGTTCCCCGTCACGTACTGGGAAAGGGTTATATTGCCCCGAGTGACAAACTGAACATCGCTGGTGTCGGCATTGGGGGAAAAGGATTCAGTGATACCAATAATGCGTATAACAATGGAGCCAACAACATGGTAGCCCTCTGCGATGTTGACTGGAGCCTGCCCCGGGTTAAAGAAAATTTCTCGAAGCATCCGAACGCCAAGCGCTACAAGGACTTCCGGGAAATGCTCGATAAAGAGGGCAAAGCCATCGACGCCGTAACGGTATCAACCGCCGACCACACGCACGCGGTTGTAGCCATGGCGGCCATGCAGCGCGGCAAGCACGTGTACGTTCAGAAACCGCTGACGCACAATATTCACGAAGCCCGGATGCTGACCGAAACCGCCCGCAAATACAAGGTCGTGACCCAGATGGGGAACCAGGGTTCATCGAACCCGCAGCAGAAGCAGATGGTTGAGTGGTTCGACAAAGGCCTCCTGGGCAACGTACACACGGTGTACCTCTGGACCAACCGGCCCGTCTGGCCGCAGGGCATTCCGGTACCGCAGGCGGCCGGTGAGGTTCCTGCCGATCTGGACTGGGATCTGTGGCTCGGACCCGCTCAGAAAGTTGGCTACACTCCTGCCTACCACCCCTTCAAGTGGCGCGGCTGGTGGAACTTCGGAGCCGGGGCACTGGGCGACATCGGCTGCCACATCATGGACGTACCGTTCCGCGTTCTGGGCCTGGGCTACCCGACGGAAGTCGAAACCAGCATCAGCCAGGTGTTCCTGAAAGACTGGACGCCGGAGTACATTCCGGAAGGCTGTCCGCCGTCGTCGCAGGTTGAACTGCAATTCCCGGCTTCGGCCAAGAATAAATCGGCCGTTAAGATGGTCTGGCTCGACGGTGGTCTGCGTCCGTTCCGCCCGGAGATGCTGCCGGCCGGCGAACCGTTCCCGGAAAACGGGGAGAACGGGGTGTTCCTGATCGGCGACAAGGGCCTGATTGCCTGCGGCATGTACGGCGACGACCCGAAACTGTACACCAAGAGTGGCGAGAAGATGGAAGCTGCGCCTAAACCGAAGAGCGCCGACGGCAAGTCTATCCCCGAGAATGGTCACCAGGTGCTATGGACCGAAGCCTGCAAAGCCGGGTTTAACAGCAAGGAGCACAAAGCCCTGACGTCGTCGTTCGACTTTGCCGGTCCGCTGACCGAGTCGGTGCTGATGGGTAACCTCGCCATCCGCAGCTACACCCTACGGACGCCTAAAGCCGACGGTCGGGGCTTCAGCTATCCGGGCCGGAAGAAACTGACCTGGGATGGTAAGAGTATGAAGATTACCAACTTCGACGAAGCCAACCAGTTTGTATCGCGCAACTACCGCGACGGCTGGAAACTGGCGTAATCGACGCGATGTACTTACTTTTCAGACGGGCATCGACTCATGATGGGGCTTCTCATTGCGGGTCGGTGCCCGCTGCGTTATTGGTCGTTAGCCAGGCATCCAGCGCCGATTGCAAAACCTTAGCTTGCCGGACCACGTCGGCAGGTACCGGGGCTGCGTCCGGCCGGGTAGTCGACGACCCGAGGTTCGTGTATCGGGTCTGCTGAAGACTTTTACGGCAATTGGCCAGCTCGGTGCGGGTTTTCCGCAGCTCGAAACTGGTCATGACCCACTGCCCGAGCGCTTTCAGCGACAGCAACTGGCTGTCGGTCAGTTGCCGGGGCCGGTGATCCAGCACGCAGATCGTACCGAGTGCGTACCCATCGGGCGTAACAAGGGGAACACCGGCGTAGAACGCAATTTTAGGGCCGTCCACAACCAGTGGGTTATCCCTGAAGCGAGCGTCCTCGCGCGTGTCATTGACCACCATGACCGTATCCGGATCGTTGATCGCATACGAGCAGAAAACAATGTCGCGGGGGGCTTCCTGTACGTTGAGCCGCTGCCGGGATTTAAGCCACGCCCGGTCGTCGCCGATGACGGTAATGAGCGAAATGGGCGTACGGCATAATTCAGTGGCTACTCGGGTAATCGCATCATACTCCTCCTCAGGCAGCGTATCCATCAGGTCATATTCGGCAACTGCCTGACGACGGGCCGTTTCGTTAGCGGGTACTGATGGCTTTATCATATTTCATTGACTCGACTGATCAAGCAATAAAAATAAGCACCCGCGACGCCAGGCTCGTTAAGAACCCATTAATGGCCGATTAATAACCCATTAAACCGATTTAATTCATGCCGGATGGACAAACCGGTTCAGGTCAGCCACTCGAAGAAGAACGTACTTCCTTCGCCGGGCCGGGATTCGACCCAGATCTTACCACCCTGCTCTTCGACCAGCATCTTGAGCAGGTTCAGTCCGACCCCCGTACTGCTTTCCTGCGTGGTCGTTGCCGAGTCGCCCGCCCAGAACAACTGGAATATTGACTCTTTCTCATCTTCTGATATCCCCGGTCCATTGTCGCGTACGAAAAACTCAGCCCGGTCCGCCCGTTCGACGCAGCCGACCTCAATCAGTCCCTGTTCCTTGTCGTTGTATTTGATGGCGTTGCTGATCAGGTTCTGAAACACCTGCTGTAATTTCAGCCGGCGGGTTTTCAGCACCGGCATCGGTTTATGCACCCGGATTTCGATGTGTTTAGGTGGGAAAAGCAGCGTAGCGATCTGACTCACCAGCTCGTACACATCAACCTCCTCCACGGTCTGCTGCGTAAGGCTCTTGCGGGAGTAGTCGAGCAGTGTCGTAATCATGTTAGCCAGGTGATGAGCCGCCTGTTTGGCCCCGTCGACGTATTCCGTCACCTCATCCTGCTCCATCGGGCGGGTTTCGTTGATCATGTCGATCAGCGACAGCGACGCAATCAGGCCCGTCAGGGGCGACTTCAGGTCGTGGGCTACGATGTAGACAAATTTTTCGAGCTGCTTGTTGATTTTTTCAAGTTCAGCCGCGGTGTTTTTCAGATTCCGCTGGTAGAAGTAAAGTTGTTCAAATACGTTGACTTTTGCTTTAGTGACATTAATATCCAGGGGTTTCTGCAGGTAATCGACGGCCCCCTGCTCAAACCCCCTGAGCACAAACTGCTCATCGCGGCTGATGGCCGTCACAAAAATGATGGAGATGTCTTTGGTTTTGGGGTTTGACTTCAGCAGTTGAGCCACCTCAAATCCGTCCATCCCGGGCATCTGCACATCCAGCATGATCAACCCAATCCGGTCGTTGCGGAGGGCATGACGCAGGGCTTCGTTGCCCGAAGTAGCCTTGATAAACGTACGGCCTTCCCGTTCCAGCATTTCCTCCAGCGACAGCAGATTCTCTTCCCGGTCGTCGACCAGCAGGATCGTGAACTCGTCGGGGTTACTCATCAAATTCATATAATTTAGGTATTTGTGGACAAAAATTTAATGATCCCATTGGGGGGCAGTACGAGTGCCTTCGGGTTACGTTCGGCGGCTGCCCGGGGCATGGCCGAGTACGCAGCCGTGGCCGGATCCTGTACGATCCCCTGCCCTCCGCTCGCCAGGATGGCTTCCATGCCCGCAGCTCCGTCGTCGTTGGCGCCACTGAGCAGCACCGCCAGGGCTCGGCTGCCGTATACGCCGGCCACACTTTCGAAGGTCACATCGATCGACGGGCGACTGTAGTTAACCAGTTCCGAGTAGTCCAGGCTGAAGCTCCGGTCGGCCTCGATCAGCAGGTGATAGTTCTGCGGAGCCAGGTAGACGCTGTTGGGCTGAATCAGGTCCTTATCATCGGGCTCGCGTATGTACGTACCCTTGTGGGGTGTAGCCAGCACCCGGTTCATTTCACTATAAACGTTCTTCAGCCGGTGCAGGACAATAATAACGGCGTACTGAAACGTACCGGGCAGCGCTTCCAGCAGTTCAGAAACAATGGGGATACTTCCTGCCGACCCACCAATGGCGATTATATCGAATGACGCCATCGATCTCCTTATGTTTTGCGCCGGTAGATGCGGCAGACGGCGTCTACAACATCAAACTGCTGGCGGACGTCCGTAAACATCAGCGATTCCTTCATGCCAATGGCAAGGTAACCCAGCGGGGCCAGACTATCCGTCAGCAGGCGGCATACCTGATTCTGTAGACGCCGGTTGAAGTAAATCAGTACGTTTCGGCAGCATACCAGCTGAAACTCGTTGAACACCTGATCCGTCACCAGATTGTGCTGCGAAAAGACGATGTTCCGGCGCAGTTCCTTGTGAAAAATAGCGTGATCGTACCGGGCCGTGTAATACGTCGAGAAGTCGCTCTGCCCCCCCGATTGCAGATAATTAGCCGTATAATCCTTCATGTGCTGCATCGGTACGATTCCCTGCCGGGCGCGTTCAAGGTTAGCCGGATTCAGATCGGTTCCATACAGCCGGGTCCGTTCGAGCAGGCCGGCTTCGTGTAGCAAAATGGCCATCGAGAATACTTCCTCACCCGTGGCGCAGCCCGCGTGCCAGATCTTGATGGTCGGATACGAAGCCAGGATGGGAATAACGGTGGTGCGCAGGCTTTTGTAAAAAACCGGGTCCCGGAACATCTCCGTTACGTTCACCGTCAGGTTTTGCAGAAACCAGCTGAAGAACGTTTGATCGTTGGTCAGCGCGTATCTCAGATCAAAGAATGACTGGATGCCGGCCTGGTCCATGCAGCGGACCACCCGACGGTGGAACGATGCCCGGGCATAATCGCCGAAGTCGTATCCGTAGTTGTGCCGGATAACCGATATGATTTCGTCAATTTCACCGTTGGTGATCTGGGTCAGGTTCATCATACGCTACTGGGCTAACCAAACCCGCATCAGCGAAATCAACTGCGTGTTGTTAACGGGTTTGGTAATATAATCGGACGCACCGGCTTCGAGGCATTTTTCGCGGTCGCCGGTCATGGCCTTGGCCGTCAGGGCAATCACGGGCAATTTCTGAAGCCGCTGGTTGGCCCGGATTCGGCGCGTGGCTTCGTATCCGTCCATTTCGGGCATCATGATGTCCATCAGCACGATGTCAATGCCGGGCTGCTCGTCCAGTATCTCCAGGGCTTCTTTTCCATCGCCGGCCGTCAGCACCTCCATGTCATACTCCTCCAGCAATGTACTCAGCGCAAACACATTGCGCATGTCATCGTCGACCAGCAACACCTTGCGTCCTTTCAGCACCGCATCCGACGTACTGACGGCAACGTATTTGGGCAAGGGCGAGCGTTCGGCTTCCTGAACCTTGTACAAAAACAGTTCCAGTTCATCCATCAGCCGGTTTTTCGACTGCGACGAGTCGCGGATCACCACGGGCGAAATTTTGGCCAGCTGCCGTTCGTTGGCCGCCGTGAGGTCTTTGTCCAGGTACACAATCAGCGGAATACCGGTCTGAACCAGGGCCTGCTGCAGGGATTCAAGCTCGGGAATACCGCGTTCCAGATCCTGCCCGATGTCGGCAATGACCGTATCGTAGGTATGCTCGCCGATTTTCTGCAGGGCTTCGTCGCTCGTACGGGCGTAATCGAAATCAATGTCCATGTGGCGCTCATCGATCAGTTGCCGGAGCGAATCGCCCTGGAGCGCGTTCGCCGACAGCACCAGCACTTTTTTCAGGCCGATGTTAAGCTGCGACCGGAACTGCGAGAATACCGTTTCCAGATCCTCCTTGCTCACGGGTTTGCGAACGTAGGCCAGGGCATCGGTACTCGTAAGCCGGGTGTCGTCTGAAGCCGAAACAATATGAACCGGGATGTGTTTCAGCGTTTCGTCACTTTTCATGATCTTGAGCAGATCCCAGCCGCTGATAACCGGCAGGCCCATGTCCAGAATGATCGCCGAGGGCTTGTACTGCCGGGCATACCGCAGCCCTTCGTCTCCCTGCAGCGCAACAATCGTCTTGTATTTCTTTTCCCGGGCGAAGGTCTGAACCACCCCGGCAAACAGCGGGTCATCTTCAATAATGAGCATCACCTTGTCCTCGGGCGAGAGCGTGTAGCGATCGTCGGACAGCGGCATCTGTTCAGTCAGTTTTACCGGAGCCATCAGTTCCTGCACCGGTGGCTCGCTGCTTCTCCCCGGCGCATTGGGCTGAACGGGCGCATCGACCGGCAGGTAGATGGTAAACGTACTGCCCTTGCCTACCGCACTGGTCAGGCCCATTTCGCCACCGAGCCGCCGAACCAGTTCCTTACTGATGGACAAACCCAGTCCCGTACCGCCATATTTGCGGCTGGTGGAGCCGTCGGCCTGCTGGAACGCTTCGAAAATGATCTGCTGTTTTTCGGGCGGAATCCCGATGCCCGTATCCGTTACCGAAATGGCCAGCACCTGGCTGGCGTTGGCCAGCGATTCGGTGCCGAACAACTGGTGGGCCGGGGGCGCCGAAAACGACAACGTAATGGACCCGTCGCGGGGGGTAAACTTAAACGCGTTGGACAACAGATTCCGAATCACCTGCTCCAGCCGCTGCTTATCGGTCCGGATGGCCGCCGGAATGCCCGGTTCCGTATGCGTAATGAACTGTACCCCTCTTTCTTCGGCCACTACGCTGAACATCTGGTTCAGGTCCCGAATGATCGACTGAACCGGCACCTCCTCGATATTCATGTCGATCTTACCGGCTTCAATCTTCGACAGATCCAGAATATCGTTGATCAGTTCGAGCAGGTTGTTGCCCGATTTATAGATGGTGTTGGCGTATTCGGTCTGTTTGTCAGTCAGGTTACCGTTCTTGTTCTCCGACAGCAGTTTAGCCGGAATCAGGACGCTGTTAAGCGGAGTACGTAGCTCGTGCGACATATTCGCCAGAAATTCCGACTTGTATTTCCCCGTCACTTCCAGCTCTTTGGCTTTCATGGCCAGCGCTTTCCGGGCTACCTCAACGGCTTCGTTCCGCTCTTCCAGCTCGGCATTGATCTGACGCAGTTCTTCTTCCTGCACTTTCAGTTCCTCTTCGGATGCCTGCAGGATACTGGCCTGACGGGTAAGCTCATCGTTCGACTGGCGGAGTTCTTCCTGCTGATTTTCCAGCTCTTCTTTCTGATCCTGAATCTGTTTGAGCAGGTGCATCACCCGACGGCGGTCGTCGGCCGCATTTACCGCCACGGCTATGTTGTTGGCCACCGCCCGCAGGAGCCCCAGATGCTGGTCGCTCATCGGACCGAACGACGCCAGCTCCAGTACCCCCTTCAGTTCCTTGTTGTACCAGAGGGGCACAAAAACCAGTTGCTTCGGCCGGGCCTGACCCGCTCCGGACTCAACCGACCAGAATTCAGCCGGCACATCGCCGACAACCAGCAGATTCCGGTCGTCGGCCACCCGCCCGATCAGGCCTTCATGCCGGTTATACGTCTGGGGAGCACTCGCCGGCAGAGCTACGGATGCATTGAGCAGGAGTTGCTGGTTGTGTTCATTGTAGCAGTAAAAGGCCCCGGCCGGCAAACCCAGGTAATCGGTGATCGATTTCAGAATCTGTTGGGTCAACGAGGTAATCTCATTGATGCCCTGTAACGTATCATTGATCGCCGAAATCCCGGTGAGCAGCCAGTTTTTCTCCGTGGTGACCTGATTGAGTTCTTCGAGTTGTTTAAAATTCTGATACAGCGACGCTTCGGCTCGCTGCCGGCTGTTGAATTCCTTCAGAATAAAGTAGATCAACGTAACAACGACCAGCAAAATCAGAAACGTACCGATCAGCAGGCTGATACTGGCCCGGTCGACAGCCTCCGCATTTTCCTCTTCCCGCTGCGCAAGCAACGCCTTTTCGGCCTGCAGAATCTCGTCAAATTCGACCCGAATCTGATCCATCCGCTTTTTTTCCTGGAGCATGATCGCGCTGATGGTAGTCGGGGTGTAGCCGCTGGCATCCTCGCCGAGACTTTTCCAGTACTGAAGCAGCCCCTCGATACGCTGCTCGGCCTGCTCTATCCGCCGTTGCTGCGCTGCGTTGTCGCTGGTGAGTTCTTTAAGCGCAATAATGGCGGGCTCAATCTTGAGCAGGCCCGTATTATACGGCTCCAGAAACTGTTTGTCGTTGGTTGGACGAAACCCCCGCCGACCCGTTTCCATGTCGACGAGTAGTTTCTGAATGTTTTCCGCCTGATTCAGCACCTGGTACGTATGCCGGACGCGCTCGGCTTCAACCGATTGCGTTCGAAACGTTTGCAACGCCAGCACGCCCACCAGAATGACCAGTAAGACGGCGACCGAAAAGCCAAGGTACAGGCGGTTCAACAAAGAAAGGTTCATTCAGGGAAAGTTACGATTATTAAGTTTACAATATTAACATACGATTACGTTCAGCATAACTAGCTTAGCCATTTATTATACGTAATCAGGCCGTTGTCTGTGCGTTGAGTCGTTCACTGGCTGGTGTTGACTGACCATTGGTGCTTACGTGATTCAGTCAATACCGGATTGTTGCGGATAATTTCCCTATAGACGAACATATTGCCGTTGGTAACGGATTTTAAGGTTTCACACCTGTTTTTTTCTGGCTTCGGGTAAATTAATTCATTTCAGGCAGTTCTACGAAAAAACATCGGAGCCGGGTGTCGCCCGTGTTTCTAAAGAATCTGTTTGTATCTTACTCGTTCTGACCAACACCCCGTATCATGCCACGTATTACCCCCCTTCGCCGGGACGACGCACCGGTTGACGTCCAGACGGCTTATGATCAGCACGTTTCCGACTATGCCGGTAGCCGCATTACCAACATGAAAGCGACGCTCGGGCGTTCGCTGCTGTCGTTTCAGGTGTATATGCAGTGGTATCCGCTGTATGAGGAAGTGAAGAAGACGGTTGGTAACCGGCCGGCCTACCTCTTTGCTCACGCCATCTCCGAAGGGTCGAACTGCCCGCTCTGTACCACTTTTTTCCGACGGATCATTATCGACAACGGCGAGAAACCGGAAGACCTGCACCTGACCGATCATGAACAGCTTCTCCTCGATTTCGGCAGCGAAATGGCCCGGCAGCAAGGGCGCGTGTCCGATGCGGTTTATGAACGCCTGGCCGGGCAGTATACCGACGAGCAGCTTGTGGTGCTGGTGGCTTTTGCCGGACAGATGATTGCGACCAATGTGTTCAACAACGCGCTGGAGGTCGACATCGACGAATACCTGTATCCGTATCGGCCACTCACACAGCCCTCAAACGCTTAACCTATGGCTACGTTACAGGGAACCGTCGCGTTTATCACCGGAGCCGCCCACGGACAGGGCCGGGCCGTAGCGCTGGCGCTGGCTCAGGAAGGGGTTCACATCGTTGCTTTCGATATTGCCCGGCCGCTGACCTACCCCGGCTACGCGCTGGGCTCGGCTTCGGAGCTGGATACGTTGCAGCAGGCCTGCGAAGCCTTCGGCGTCCGCTGCCTGACCGCCGAGGGGGATGTCCGCCGGGACGATGATATTACCCGGGCTGTAGAAGCCGCCCGGGATGCGTTCGGCCGCATCGACATACTGTTCAACAACGCGGGCATCTGCGCCTATGGGCTGGCACACGAGCTGCCGGAAGCCGAGTGGGATGCCATGCTGGACATCAACCTGAAAGGTGCCTGGCTGGTGGCCCGTCGGATTATTCCGCTGATGATGGCGCAACGCTCGGGGGTTATCATCAACAATTCATCCATTGCCGGCCTGCGGGGCATGAATCGCCTGAGTCACTACGCGGCCTCCAAATGGGGACTGGTTGGCCTCACCAAGTCGTGGGCCATTGAACTGGCCTCTTACAACATCCGGGTCAACTCCATTCATCCCACCGGCGTCAATACCCCCATGAACGACGGACTGGCTGAACTCGAAGGAACCACCACGCAGGAAATCGCCGAACGGTCGGCGGGGAATCTGCTGCCGGTTCCCTGGGTCGAGCCGGAAGACGTATCGGCGATGGTGCTGTTTCTGGTATCCGATAAAGCCCGCTACGTAACGGGTTCGCAGTTTGTGCTGGATGCCGGTCTGCTGACCCGGTAAAGCGGACCAAAGGCCTGTGCGATTTTGTACACCTTGTGCGAAATCGCACACATCTGAAAGGCTCCTCAATCACTAATTTGCTGACATACAGAAAGTTACCTGTTGGCACGCCGTTTGGCTTCTTATACGCAAACGAACTGACCAATGGACAGAGAGCTTGCCCCGGAGATCACCCGGCAGAAACGAACCAAAAGCATCGTCATCGTCACGCTGGGTATCATGAGTGTGGCTGCGGTGCTGGCTTTATTCCGAACCTACCTCAGCACGTCCGTCGAAGCTTCTAAAATCCGGACGGCGGTTGCGCAGGTGGGTCCGGTCGAAAACACCATCAATGCCACCGGTGAAGTGATCCCGGCATTCGAGCAGGTGATCGTGAGTCCCATTCAGGCGAGTGTACAACGGGTACTGATCACGCCCGGCACCCGCGTCAGACCGGGTCAGCCGATCCTCGAACTCGACAAATCCTTCTCTCTGATCGAACTCGAACGCCTGAAAGACAAGCTCGCCCTGAAGCGCAATGGCATCGAGCAGCTGCGGCTGCGGCTCAACAAGGAGTTCTACGACGCCGATATTAAAGACAAAATCAAATCACTCAACATCAACCGGCTCCGGGCCAACGTAGAGGATACGCGCCGGCTCCAGAAAGCCGGTGGCAGCACGCAGGAAGACGTAACGAAAGCCGAAAACGAACTCCGGATTGCCGAGCTGGAAAAGAAGCAGCTGGAAAACGACCTGGCCTACAGCCGCCAGTCGATGGGAGCCAGCCTGAAAGAATCTGAACTCCAGGCGCAGATTGAAGCCAAAAACCTCCAGGAACTCGAACAGAAACTCCGGCAGGCCGACATCCTCGCCGACCGGCCGGGAGTACTCACGTGGGTCAACGACCGCATCGGGGCGGCCGTCAGCACGGGCGATATGCTGGCCAAACTGGCCGATCTGGGCAGCTTCCGGATTGATGGCTCCTGCTCCGATATGTACGCCGATCAGGTCAAAGTAGGGCTGCCGGTTATCGTAAAAATCAACGAAACCAACCTGCGCGGCACAATCACCCAGGTAAAGCCATCGGTCCAGAACAACGTAGTGCAGTTCGCCATCCAACTGGACGACAACCGGCATACGTCGCTCCGGCCAAACATGAAAGTAGAGGTGTTCATCGTCACCAACCGGGTTGGCAAGGCCGTACGGGTAGCCAATGGCCCGGCCTTCAAAGGCAAACGGCGGCAGTACGTGTATGTATTGACCAAGGGCGTGGCCGAACGCCGGGACGCTGAAATTGGCCTGACCAACTTCGACTGGGTTGAGATTAAAAGCGGTGTCCAGCCGGGCGAGCAGGTGATCATCACGGACCTCAGCCAGTACGAACATTCCGAGACCATAACCATTACACCCACCGACCAATGATGCGACCTTTCTCTCTCTTTTCGGTAGTGGATAAACTGATAAAACTACTGCTGGAACGAACCCCACTGGCCAGACTGCTGACCCTCGTTTACCTCACGACGCACACGGCCCTGGCGCAGACACAACGAATGACGCTGGAAGACGTAGTCTCAATCGCTCAGGGTCAGTCGGTGGCCGCCAAACAAGCCGCTACGACCCAGCGTACCAATTACTGGAAGTACCGGTCGTTCCTGGCCGACTACAAACCGCAGCTCAGCCTCGATGGTACGTTGCCCGGTTTTACGCGCTCGTTTGTGGAAGTTACCCAGCCCGACGGCACCATCGCCTACCAGCCCGTATCGCTTAACAACTCGGCCCTGAACCTGTCGCTGAGTCAGAACATCGCCATAACCGGCGGCAGCATCTTCGTCCAGAAGGAGATCAAGCGATTTGATAATTTCCTCGAAAGCCAGACGTTGTACAACGGTGTTCCATTCAGCGTCGGCCTTATTCAGCCCCTGTTCCGCTTCAACCCCATGCGCTGGGAACGCCGGATTGAGCCGCTGAAGTATCAGGAAAGCAACCAGCAGCTGCTGGAGTCGAAAGAGGAAGTCTCGCTTAACGCAACGATGTATTACTTCGACCTGCTGGTGGCGCAGGTGAACCTGCAGATCGCGGAAAAGAACCTGATGAACAACGATACACTGTACAAAATTGCCCGGAAAAAACTGGAACTGGGCCGCATTTCACAGAACGATCTGCTCCAGCTGGAACTAAGCGTACTGACCGCCCGCAAAGACCTGGCGTCGGCCCAGCAAACGGCGGAGGTAGCGTCGCTGAAGCTGAAAACGTATATCGGCTACCGGAACGACAACCGGCTGGAACTGGCTCCGCCCAACCAGATCGTCCCGTTCTCCGTCGACATCCGGCGGGCCATCGACGAAGCGTTTGCCAATCGGGCCGCGTCGGTCGGTTTCCGGCGCCGACTCCTCGAAGCCGAACGGGAGGTCGACAGGGCCCGCAAGGAAAACGGTCTGAACGCATCGATGCAGGCTTCGTTCGGGCTATCGAACCGCGGCTCCCGGATCGGTGACGTGTACGTCCGGCCGCAGGACAGTGAGATTCTGGAAATTCGTTTTTCGGTGCCCATCATGACCTGGGGGCGGGCGCAGGCTCGCACAGAAACGGCGAAAGCCAACCAGCAGCTGACGCAGCAATCCGTTGAGCAGGACAAGCTTACCCTGGAGCAGCAGGTGTTTACGCAGGTGACCTTACTCCAGATGCTACAGAAGCAGGTGAAGCTCACCGCCGAAGCCGATCAGATTGCTCAGGATCGCTATCAGATTGCCCAGAACCGCTTTATCCTCGGCGACCTCAGCGTAACGGACCTGGGCATTGCCACGCAGGAAAAAGACCGCGCTCGTCGTGATGCCGTGCTTGCGCTTCGTGACTACTGGCAAGCGTATTACACGCTCCGCCTGTTGACTTTATATGATTTTGAAACAAACCAGAAGATTCAATAGCGTAGGGCCTGGGGCGAAGGGCAAGGGGCAAAAGGTAACCCCAGGCCATCAGCCCTACGTCCCACGCGCCATACCCCAAGCCAAACAACCATGATCACCCTACAGAACATCGAAAAAGTGTACCGCACCAGCAGCATCGAAACGCTGGCGCTCAACAACATTAACATCAACATCCGCAAAGGCGAGTTCGTGTCGATCATGGGCCCGTCGGGTTGCGGCAAGAGTACGCTCCTGAACATCATGGGGCTGCTCGATGAACCCTCGAAAGGCAGCGTCGCCATTGCCGGGCAACCAGTGAAGTCGTACCGCGACAAAGAACTGGCCGCCCTGCGTAATCAGAAAATTGGCTTCATCTTTCAGAGCTTTCACCTGATCAATGACCTGTCGGTGCTGGACAACGTCGAGATACCGCTGCTGTACCGCCCGGCTAACGGAAAATCGCGGCTGGATCATGCAAAAGAAGCGTTGGAAAAAGTTGGGCTGAGCAACCGCATGAAGCACTTCCCGCGCCAGTTGTCGGGTGGACAGAAGCAACGGGTGGCTATCGCCCGGGCCATCGTCGGGAATCCCGAAATCATCCTGGCCGACGAACCGACCGGCAACCTCGACAGCGCGATGGGCAACGAGATCATGAGTATTCTCCAGAGCCTGAACGACGACGGCGCCACGATCATCATGGTAACCCACGACGAGTCAATGGCCAAGAAAACACACCGACTCATCCGGCTCTTCGACGGCACGCAGGTGGGTGACTCTTTATTGCAGGGAGTAGCAGGGGCTGGCAGGGAATGGCAAGGAGCCTCCATGCCATCCGTGCAAACCCTGCCAGCCACGCCAAAACTATAAACCCATGCTAACGAACTACATAAAAATCGCCTGGAAGGTGCTGCTCCGGCATCCGTTCTACACCTTCATTACGCTCTTCGGCATCAGTCTGACCCTGACGGTGCTGATGGTGCTGACCTCGTTCATCGATCATCTGGTGGGCAGCCATTATCCCGAAAACAAGCGGGATCGCATCCTGTACGTACAGAAGGTAGCCCTTCGGGACTCACTCCGGCAATCGCAAACCGTCGGGCCGATGAGTCATGAGTTTACGCAACGCTACATTTCATCGTTGAAAACCCCCGAGAAAGTGGCCATTGCCACCCTGTTTGACTTTGCCAATGCCTACGTGAACGGCAAGCGGATCGAGCTCAAGCTCAAACACACGAACGCTGAATTCTGGGAAGTGACGGATTTTGACTTTCTGGAAGGGAAGCCGTACAACCAGGACAACCTGGCCAAAGGTGATAACGTAGCCGTCATCACCGATGACCTGAAGCGGCAGTATTTCGAGAACAGCGAGGAGCCGGTTGTGGGCAAACCCATCGAAATCGACAACCGGACATTCCGCGTAATCGGGGTTGTGCGCGGGGCTCCGGCAACACGGCCCATGACCGCCAGTGATGTGTACCTTCCCGTAACGGCCACCAACCGCGACGGCAAGAGCAAAGGCTATATGGGAAGCTACGCGGCTCTGATTCTGGCTCGTCAGAAATCGGACATGCCGGCTATCAAAGCTGAGTACGATCAGGCCATCAGCCGGATTCCTCTCCCCGGCGATTCAAACGGTTTCCACTTCGCCGTGATCGAGACAAGCGCCGATACGTACCTGGAAGCGTGGCTGCATACGTTTTTTCAACGCCCGGCCAGCAGCATCTTCTACTCCGTAGTTGCGTTGTTTATGCTGTTGTTCATGAGCCTGCCCGCCATCAACCTGGTCAACCTTAACGTGAGTCGCATTATGGAGCGGGCTTCGGAGATTGGCATCCGGAAGGCGTTCGGTGCGCCCGCCAAAACGCTGATCTGGCAGTTTATCATCGAAAACCTGTTCATTACGTTCATCGGGGGGGCCATTGCCCTCGTGTTTTCGGTCATCATCATCAGCCTGATCAACAACAGCGGCTGGATTGCCAAGGCCGACCTCACCCTGAATCTGTCGGTCTTCGCCATCAGCCTGCTCGTGTGCCTTGTGTTCGGATTCCTGTCCGGCGTGGCTCCGGCCATGCGTATGGCTAAACTCAACATCGCCGATGCGTTGAAAAGTGCGTAGGGCGGGGGGCTTCGCGCGGGGATGGCAGGGTGCTACGCGCAGGGATGGCACGTCTGACCCTACCCCTGCCACCCCCGCAACCCCTGCGCGCAGCACCCCTGCCCCAAGCCCCCAAGCCCCAACCCCCACGCAACTCATAAACCTTTACAACCCATGCTGACTCATTTATTCAAATTAATGTGGAATAAGAAGCGGACCCACACGCTGCTGATTGTGGAGATTATCGCTTCGTTTCTGGTTCTCTTTGGAGTAACCAGCCTGATCGTCTTTAACCTGCGCAACTACCAGGAGCCCATCGGTTTTGCTTATGAGAACGTATGGACGCTCAACTTCAACGCCCGCGACCAGCCCGATTCAACCGTTGGTGAGGTTATGCAGCGGGTTAAAGAACGCATCCAGACGTATCCACAGGTGGAATCGACCACGCTGTTCAGCAGCAACGCGCCGTATACCATGAATATGTCCAACGGCGACGTAACGAACGGCAATGCCCGGACCCTGTCCAACCAGTACCGGACAGACCTGGACATGGCGAAGACCCTGAACGTACCGGTGCTGGAAGGCCGCTGGTTCAATAAATCCGACGAGTCGGCGGATGTCCGGACGATGGTGATCAACACCCCGCTCAAAGAAGCCCTGTTTGGGGATGAGCCGGCCCTCGGCAAACAGATTACCTTCGGCGGTCCCGGCGACAAGCACAAGAAGGAAGATTACTTCACGATTGTGGGCGTCATCGGCAACTTCAAAACGCAGGGTGAATACATGACCAATGCACCGGGGCTGTTTCAGCTGAATAAAGGCGAAGCCCGCTCGTACACCCGAACGGCACTGATCAAGGTGAAGCCCGGCACCGACGCTTCGTTTGAAGCTCAACTGACCAAAGACCTCGGTATGCTGACGAAGGACTGGAACATCGAAGTGTCGTACATGGAAAACCAGCGGCAGTCAACGCATAACATCACACTCGTACCGGTCACCATCTTCCTGATCATTAGTGGCTTCCTGCTGATCAACGTAGCGCTCGGTTTATTCGGCGTCCTGAACGTCAGCATCACCAAGCGCAGGTCGGAGATTGGTTTACGCCGGGCTTTAGGCGCTACCGGCAACGGTATCTCGAAGCAGTTCGTCGGCGAAATCTGGGTACTTGCTACGTTTGGTCTGCTGATTGGCCTGCTCTTCGCCGTTCAGTTTCCGCTGATGAACGTATTTGACCTCAAGGCCGATGTGTATATTACGGCCATCGTCCTATCCGTTGTGGTTATCTACCTGATCGTTACGCTCTGCGCCGTGTTCCCCAGCCGCCAGGCCGCGGAGATCCAGCCGGCAGTGGCGTTGCATGAGGAGTGAAGTGGCGAGGGGTTTGGGGTAGCAGGGATGGCGGGGGTTGCGGGGATGGCAGGGAGGTGCGAGGATGCAGCGCGCTGGGTGGCGGAGTCATATGCGAATTGATTGCTGGAAGTTATATATTTTGCGGCTTAAGTTTGCAAGGTCAATGAATAGGCGTTGTTTCTCGTTTTCGTTTATCTGATTACGACGTTGAACAACTACCAGAATATTGGCGCACTCGTAGCAGGACCGACGAGCATAGTTGAGAAACTGACGAAACTCATTGGCAGAAGCAGACCCAGATCCTTCTGCTATATTATTTGAAATACTCATGGCAGCACCACGAAGTTGCTCTGCAAACCGGTACAGACGTTTTGCTTCCAAAGTATCCGCAATGCTATACAACTCGTCGCCCACTTCGATGGATGTCTGCCAGATAGCCAAATCCTCAAACCGAAATAGTTTTTGATTCATGTTATTTTGTACAAGTTAATCGTTAGCCAGCAAGCTACACCATCTCAGCCACCCCTGCAATCCCAGCCACCCCTGCAATCCCAGCCACCCCAGCCATCCCTGCAACCCCAGCCATCCCTGCAACCCCAAGCCCCCTGCCCCTCCTCCCCCCATGCTCCTGATCATCGACGACGACATAGCGGTTCAAACCTCGCTTTCGCTCCTGTTTCGGAAGGAAGGCTTTGCGGTGCGCGTTGCTGATGGTCCCTTTGAAACCCGCGAGGTGCTGGCCGACGAAACGCCCGAGCTGATCCTGCTGGACATGAACTTCTCGGTCGATACGTCCGGCAACGACGGCCTGCGGCTCCTGCGCGAAATCCGGGAGCGCGTACCCAACGTACCGGTGATTCTGATTACGGGCTGGGGTAGCATCGAACTCGCCGTCGAAGGGATGAAAGCCGGTGCCCGGGATTTTATTACGAAACCCTGGCAGAACGACCACCTCCTGCAATCGGCCCGAACGGCGCTGAACCTGGCCCAGACAAAACCAGCATCCCCCAACCGCCGACGGCTCGACCAGCAGTATCAGTTTGACCACATTGTCGGAGAAGACCCCAAGCTGCTCGACATCCTGGCTACGATCGGCCGTGTAGCTCCTACCGACGCTCCGGTGCTGATTACCGGCGAAAGCGGCACCGGTAAGGAGTTGATTGCCGAAGCCGTTCATCAGAACAGCCGCCGGAAACGCCAGCCGTTCGTTAAGGTCAATCTGGGCGGCATTTCGTCGACCCTCTTCGAGAGCGAACTGTTCGGTCACGTACGAGGTGCGTTTACCGATGCCAAATCCGATCGGATCGGGCGGTTTGAACTGGCCAACAAAGGCAGCATCTTCCTGGATGAAATCGGTGATCTGGACGCGTCGAGCCAGGTGAAGCTCCTCCGCGTGCTGCAGGATCGGACGTTTGAGCCACTGGGCAGCAGCAAAAGCAAAACCGTTGACGTGCGGGTAATCTGCGCAACCAACCGGAACCTGGAAGAGATGGTTGCCCGGGGCACCTTCCGCGAGGACCTGTTCTACCGGATCAACCTCATTACGGTGAAGCTACCCGCCCTGCGCGAACGTCCTGGCGACATCCCAACGCTGGTCGAGTTCTTTGTCAACAACCTCAAAACGATCTACGGCCGCCCGGATCTGCGTGTCAATCCGGCCGCCCTGACCTGGCTGAAAAACCTGTCCTTGCCCGGCAACATCCGGCAACTGAAAAACATCGTCGAGCGGGCCGTCCTGCTTTCGATTAGTGATGAATTAGCGATTGCTGATTTTGAAAAACACCTTACTTCAGGCCCCACGCCAGCAGCCTTCAGCCCATTACCTCCCGTAGGAACCATGACGCTGGAAGAAATGGAATACCAGATGATTCGCCGGGCCATGGAGTTCCACAACAACCGCGTAGCGAAGGTCGCCCGGGCGCTCGGTATCACGCGGTTTGCGCTCTACCGGCGACTGGAGAAGTTTGATATTCCGTATACTACCGACGAATCCTGACCAGGATTAAGCTGAGTTTATGAGCTTCCGTACCCGCTTTTTACTGTACATTCTTGCCGTTCACGCGGTTATCATTTACCTGACCTTTCGGCTGCTGGAGGACAACAAAGCGCTGTTCATTGCAGCCGAGGTGCTGGTCCTGGTGTCGGCCGGTATCGCTGTTCAGCTGTACCGCGAGTTCCGCCGGCCATCCGACTTCATCGCTTCGGGTATTGAAGCCATCAAAGACAAAGATTTCACCATCAAGTTTGTGCCGACCGGCAACCTTGAGATCGATCAGCTGATCGACGTGTATAACCTGATGATCGACCAGTTACGGACCGAACGGACGAAACAAATGGAACAGCAATTTTTCCTCGAAAAGCTAATTGAAGCCGCCCCCATCGCCATTCTGATTTTCGACTTCGACGACCGTATCGCGATCATCAACCCCCGGGCCAGCCGGCTGCTGCAACTTTCCCTGCCCCAACTGGAACGGCGTACGTTAGCCGATATCGACCACCCGATTCTATCGTCGCTGGCCGGCCTTGAGGACGGTGAAGCCCGCACGATCAAGACCAACGGCATCGAGACGTACAAGATTCAGAAATCGTACCTCATGGACCGGGGTTTCCGGCGTTCGTTTCTGATGATTGAGGAACTGACGGGCGAGATTCTGGAGACGGAGAAGAAGGCATACGGCAAGGTAATCCGCATGATGGCGCACGAAGTCAACAACTCCATCGGGGCCGTAAACTCCATTCTGGACGTAACGCAGTCGACGATGGATCGCCCCGAAGAAGGCGACCTCAAACATGCGCTGCGGGTGGCCATCGACCGCAACAACCGGCTGAACTATTTCATGCGCCGGTTCGCCGATGTGGTCCGGCTGCCGCAGCCGAACAAACAGCCTGCCGATCTGAACGAACTGGCCCGCGACGTTACGCAGCTGATGCAGCCCCAGGCCGAAGCCCGGGGTGTTGCGTTGCAGTGCCTGCCCTACCGAACCCCTATTGTCCGGGCCATCGACACCGGACAGCTTGAACAGGTACTGGTCAACGTTATCAAAAATGCCATCGAAGCGAGCCGCATGGGCCATGCAGTCGAGGTAGTGGTTGACGAATACGTACTGACCGTTCGCGACAACGGCGCGCCCATCCCCGACGAGACTGCCGCAAATCTGTTCAATCCGTTTTTCAGCACTAAACCCGATGGTCAGGGCATTGGTTTGACACTGACCCGCGATATACTGGTTAACCACGGATTTCCGTTTTCGTTGAAAACGAACGCTGAAGGCTGGACCGAGTTTACGATTATTCACCAGTCCTCCTGATTTTGCTTACCAGGAAATTAGTAAGTTTAACGTGAATTATCAATACATGCCAGCTTAATCCAGCAAACCCGAATTATCCATGAAACCACTGACTTCCTTCCTGCTGTTGGCGGTCTGCCTGACAACGACGGGCTACACCCTGGCTCAACCGTCGACTGAACAGCTTCAAAGCCGAACTACGTTCAGGCGCATCGACAACCCGGCCAAACCATCAGCCGACGACCTTCAGGCCTACGCCGGAACGTACAGCTTTCCGAGCGGTGGCCAGCTACAGAAGTTTACCATCACCGTTAAAGACGGCGAACTGTATGGCGAAGCCGACAGCTACGGCAGCAACAAACTCCTGAAACAGGCGGAACCCGATACGTATAAGTCGACCAGTTCGTATGGGTCCATCATTGTGTTTAACCGGGATGCAACGTCGAAGGCTGTAACCAGTCTGCTAATTAAACTGATGGGGCAGGAAGCCACGGCAACCAAAGATAAACCCTGACCGGCGACGGGTTTGTGTTTCCCTCGTTACGGCAAGTCACGACTCAGTAATCAATCGGACTTTTCCCGATCCATTACGCACCAACTAGGTTCCATGAAAAAGGCGGCCCGGACTAGTCCGGGCCGCCTGTATGTTGTAAGCCGTTGGTCGGCTTATATCTTCACTTCCATTTCTTCCGGCTTTCGTGAATCGCCCGTCGGACGGCCGTCGGGTTGCGGCAGCGGACGCTGCTCCACATCTTTCCGGCGACTCATGTACGTGTAAATAACCGGTACGACGTAGAGGGTCAGGACCAGCGAGAACAACAGCCCGCCCACGATCACGATACCCAGCGGAATCCGGCTCTTTGCCGCAGAACCCAGGGCAAGTGCCAGCGGAAGCGCCCCAAATGCAGCCACGAGCGTCGTCATCAGAATAGGCCGTAAGCGCATGGCTGCCGACTCCAGCGCAGCTTCCATCTTGTTCTTGCCTTCCAATCGCTGTTCATTGGCAAACTCCACGATCAGGATACCGTTTTTCGTCACCAGTCCCACCAGCATGATGATACCGATCTGGCTGAAAATGTTCAGCGTCTGACCAAACAGCCACAGCGACAATACCGCACCAGCCATGGCCAGCGGTACCGTCATCATGATGATAAACGGATCGACGAACGAATCGAACTGAGCCGCCAGAATCAGGTACACCAGAATCAGGGCCAGACCAAAGGCGAACAGGGTGTTCGACGAACTTTCGGCGTAGTCGCGTGAAGAACCCGACAGAGCCGTCTGGAACGTATCATCGAGTGTGCGGGCGGCAATGGCATTCATGGCAGCAACGCCGTCGCCGATTGTCTTACCCGGCGACAGACTGGCCGATACGGTCGCCGACTTAAACCGGTTATAGTGATAAACCTGCGGAGGGCTACTCACCTCTTCAAACTTCACCAGGTTATCCAGCTGGATTAACTGACCCGAACTGCTGCGGATGTAGAACGACCCCAGATCGACGGGTTCGTCGCGATCAGCGCGGTCTACCTGACCGATCACCTGATACTGCTTCCCGTTCATCAGGAAGTAAGCCAGTCGCCGGTTACTGAGCGCCAGCTGCAGCGTCTGCGCTACGTCCTGCACCGAAATTCCCAGGCTGGTTGCTTTTTCACGGTCGATACTGATGTTCAGTTCCGGCTTATTGAATTTGAGGTCAACGTCGGAGTTCTGGAACGTCGGGTCTTTCTGTACCTCTTCGAGGAATATCGGTAGTTTCTCCCGGAGCTTTTCGAAGTTCAGGTTCTGAATCACAAACTGCACCGGCAGACCACCCCCACGGCGACCAACCTGAATGGTTTCTTCCTGGGTCGGGAACATCCGGGCTTCGCTGAACCGGCGCAGCCCTCTGGTCAGAAAGTCGACAATGTCCTGCTGCGATCGCTCCCGTTGAGAAGGCTCAACCAGGTTTACGATGACGAAACTGGAGTTAACGGCCCCGGCGCCCGAAAACCCTGGAGCCACGACACTAAACGTCAGTTGGCTCTCCGGTATGGAATCCAGCACGAACTGGCTGACCCGGTCGGTAATGTTGGCCGTTGATTCAAAACTTGTTCCTTCCGGGGCCGTAATCGGAATCCGGACCCGGCCACGGTCTTCGAGCGGAGCCAGCTCCGACTTCAGCGTCGAACCTAATCCGAAGATGATAATCAGACAGCCGACAATCATCCCAAACGCCCACCGGCGCTTGCGCATAAACCGCTCCAGCGAGTTGCGGTACGACCGGTCGAGCCATTGGAAGAATGGCTCCGTTTTTCGGTAAAACCACGATCCCCGGCCGTGATCCTTGCTGGTCAGTTTGACGCTCAGCACCGGCGTCAGGGTCAGGGACACGAACGCCGAAATCAACACGGCCCCGGCCACCACAATCCCAAATTCCCGGAACAACCGGCCAACGAAGCCCTGCAGGAAGATGATCGGCAGGAACACGATCGCGAGCGTAATGGACGTTGCCAGAACGGCGAAGAAAATCTCATTCGAGCCTTCCCGGGCCGCCTGCTTCGTATCCATCCCCTGCTCGATCTTCTTGAAGATGTTCTCCGTCACCACAATACCATCGTCCACCACCAGACCCGTTGCCAGCACGATCCCGAGCAAGGTCAGGACGTTGATACTGAAGTCGGCGATGTACATAATGAAAAACGCCCCGATCAGCGACACGGGAATGTCGATCAGCGGTCGGAAGGCAATCAGCCAGTCGCGGAAGAACAGGTAAATGACCAGTACAACCAGCACGAACGAGATGATCAGCGTTTCGCCTACCTCTTCGATAGCGCGCCGGATGAACGTACTCCGGTCAATACCGACCGTCACGATAATGTCTTCCGGCAGGTCTTTTTTGAGCTGGTCGAACCGTTTGTAAAACTCGTCGGCAATGGTAACGTAGTTGGCACCCGGCTGCGGAATCAGAACCAGAATAACGCCCTGGGCTCCGTTCTGCTTTGACTGCGTCTCTTCGTTTTCGGCACCCAGTTCGGCCCGCCCAATGTCCTTGAAACGAACAATCTGGTCGTTGGTCTGCCGAAGAATCAGGTTATTGAAATCCGCTTCGGAAAGCAGTCGTCCAACCGCTTTCACGGTTAATTCAGTAGCATTTCCGTATACTTTCCCCCCCGGCAACTCGACGTTCTGAGCCGTCAGCGCGTTCTGGATGTCCTGGGTCGTCAGGCGGTAGGCCGACAGTTTGATCGGGTCAATCCAGAGCCGCATAGCCTGGCGCTTCAGGCCGTAGATGGTAGCCTGGCTGACGCCGGGAATGGTCTGGAGCCGCTCCTGCAGAACGTTCTCGGCGTAGTCCGACAACTGCGTCGGGTTACGCGTCGTACTCTGCACCGTCATGAAAATAATGGGGTCCGAGTTGGCGTCGGCTTTAGTCACCACCGGGGGCGCGTCGATGTCCTGGGGTAACTGGCGCTGCGCCTGCGATACCTTATCGCGCACGTCGTTGGCTGCCCGTTCCAGATCCGCACCCAGTTCAAACTCAACCGTGATCGTACTGGCACCCAGCGCACTGTTCGACGAGATCGTCCGGATGCCTTCGATGCTGTTCAACGACTTCTCGATGGGCTCCGTGATCTGCGACTCCACAATGTCGGGGTTCGCACCGGTGTAGTTTGTGCGCACCGTAATAATCGGCGGGTCAATGGCCGGGTATTCCCGAACGCCGAGGAACGTAAAGCCAATAATGCCGAACAGCACAATGATGATCGACATCACCATGGCCAGCACGGGGCGGTTAAGGCTCAATTCGGGGAGACTCATACAATGTCTTTGTGTTTACGATTATCGGTTAACAGTTTTAGTTTACAATAATCATATTTAGGTAATTATGATCTGGCCGGAGTCACTCAACGCAACGTCTAGCGGCTTGCCACTTTGTTCGGGTTGGCCCCAGCATTGGTATTTGATCCCGACAGGGTTATGACCCTGGCGACTTTCACGGGGGAATCCTGCTTCAAAAACAACAGACCGGTGGTAGCCACCGTGTCGCCGGCCTGAACGCCTGACAGAATCTGGATGGCGCTGGCCGTCCGAAGGCCCGTGGTTACGTCGCGAAACTCGGCTTTTCCGTTCTTGATAACAATGACCTGGCGGGTGCGTGTTTGTGGAATAACGGCCTGCGTCGGAACGACCAGACTCCGTTCATTCTGAATAACGAGCGTTACCCGGGCAAACGTTCCAGGGCGCAGCTGCGCCGACGCATTATTTACGCGCGCCCGAATCCGCAGGTTACGGGTCTCCTGTTCAACCCCCGGCTCAATGGCGTAGACGGACCCCTGCCCCGGCTGGTTGGCTCCATCGACCTGAAACGAAACGGAACTCCCCGGACGAACCGCCGAGCCGTACCGTTCGGGAATTGAAAAATCAAGTTTCAGGGAAGAAATCTGTTGCAGACGGGCAATGAGCGTATTGGGCGATACGAAGGCGCCCTGGCTGACGTTTCGCAGGCCAATCACGCCCGAGAACGGCGCCCGGATTTCGGTACGCTGCAGGTTAGCCTTCACCAGATCAATATCGGCCTGGGTACTCCGCAGATTCGTTGTGACGATATCATACTCCTGCTGGCTGATGCCCCCCCGATCCAGCAGCTGCTTGTTCCGTTCCTCGGTTCGGCGGGCGTTTTCTTCCTGAGCCCGCAGCTTTTCCAGCTGCGCCCGCAGGTCGGCATCGAACAATTTGACCAGCAGCGCCCCTTTGGCTACGGGCTGGCCTTCCCGGATATTCAGTTGCGTGATGCGCGCCGAGATTTCGGGGTAAATATCAACCTGTTCGTTAGGCAGCAGCGAGCCGCTGGATACGACCTCTTCTTTCAAACGCTGAGCCACGACGACAAACCCGTTCACACTCGTCGGGCCGCCACCGCCCCGACCAGCTCCACGGCCGCCGGATGCCGCAGCACCACCGGCTTTGTTGCCGCCGGCCGCAGCCGATTCGGCCGGGCCTTCGCCTGTGCGGGCGCCCGGACGGAAATACTTATTGTACACAAAAATCCCGCCGACTACTATCGCGACGAGGCCGACTGCAATCCATCTTTTCACGGTATGCGTTTTAAAACGTCAACTTGTTTTTTAACGGGGTAAATCTGTCTTTTGTTATCGAACACCACGGATTATGACGGTCGACGATTACATAGTTAACCAACTTCCTGCCTGTCAGGTGCTGCTTCGACGACTACGTCAGTTGATTCTGAACGCAGCGCCGGGCGTCACCGAGAAAATAAGCTGGAACGTGCCTTTTTATACCTATCGAAATCAATATGTCTGCTATTTTAACGTACTGCGCAACGGCGAATCCATTGATGTGGCCTTCCTGCGGGGTAACGAACTGCCCGACGAAGCCGGACGACTCGACGACCGCGGCCGGAAAACCATCAAGTCACTCGTGGTCCGTTCACTGACCGATGCCGACGAAGACCTCTTTCTGACGTATCTGCACGAAGCCTTGCTGCTGAATGAAACGCAGCCACAAAAGCCCGTTACCTCCCGTAAAAAGCGAACTTAATAGTTTAACCGCATTTATGCGACTGCATACATCGGTAAAAGCTGGCATTTTCAATCTTTTCCCGGTATAATCTAAAATTGATCTATCACGATGACGGACCGTCGATCTTTTCTGAAGCAAGCCACCGGCGCGTTAGCGGGTATGGCTGCGTTCCCTGCGGTTTTTGCTGAACCGACCGCCAAAAAAATGTTTTTCGATATTTCGCTGGCCGAGTGGTCGCTGCACAAATCCATCCGGGCGGGCAAGCTGACCAACCTCGACTTCCCGGCGGTTGCAAAAAATGAATTCGGCATCAGCATTGTCGAATACGTCAATCAGTTTTTCATGGACAAAGCGCAGGACAAAGCGTACCTGAACGATCTCCTCAAACGCTGCAAAGACAACGGGGTTACGAATCACCTCATCATGATCGACGGCGAAGGCGGGCTGGCCGAAACGGATGCCGCCAAACGCAACGAAGCCGTGGAGAAACACAAAAAGTGGGTGGAGTGTGCCAAATACCTCGGCTGCAAAACCATCCGGGTAAACTCGTTCGGACGCGGCTCTGCCGAGGACGTAGCCAAAGCCGCCGTTGAAGGCCTGGGTAAACTGGGTGAATTCGCCAAGCCGATGAACATCAACATAATCGTTGAAAATCACGGAGGCTACTCGTCCAACGGCCAGTGGCTGTCGGGGGTAATGAAGCAGGTAAATATGAAAAACGTCGGGACCCTGCCCGACTTTGGTAATTTCTGCGTCAAACGCAGCGAAGGTACCGAGTGGGGTGGCAAGTGCGTCGAGGAATACGACCGCTACAAAGGCGTAGCGGAGATGATGCCGTTTGCCAAGGGCGTCAGCGCCAAAACGCACGAGTTTGACGCCAGCGGCAACTGCGTTGAAACCGACTATAACCGCATCCTGAAAATTGTTAAAGACAGCGGCTTCCGGGGTATCGCCGGTATTGAATACGAAGGCGAAAAACTGGATGAATACGAGGGCATCAAAAAAACAAAGGCGCTGCTGGAACGCGTCGGCCCCCTCGTATAACCTACCTTTGCCGTAGCCGTTCTGATTGGAACGGCTACGGCCTGATTCACGAAACTTTTGACCAATCGTATGCAAGCTACAGAGCGCTCACTTGGGGTTAATTTCATTGGTACCGACGAGGTGCCGGGTGAAGGGGATGTTTTTTTCGCCTATGCCCCGGCGCAGGACGACCGACTATCCGACGAATTTACGAACGTATCGGCCGCCCAGGCCGATCAGGCCGTGCAGAAGGCGGCCGATGCGTTTGCTACGTATGCCAAACTGACACCAACCGAACGGGCTGGTTTTTTGGAAGCCATCGCCGACGAAATCGAGGCTCTCGGCGACGAGCTGATCGAGCGGGCCGTCCTGGAAAGTGGTCTGCCGACGGGCCGAATCACCGGCGAGCGCGGCCGCACAATGGGCCAGCTCCGGTTGTTTGCCCGGCTCGTGCGCGAAGGATCGTGGGTCGACGCCCGCATCAACCCGGCCCTGCCCGACCGCCAGCCCCTGCCCCGCCCCGATATTCGCCGGATGCTGGTCGCGCTCGGCCCGGTGGTTGTGTTCGGTGCCAGTAATTTCCCGCTGGCCTTTTCCGTAGGTGGTGGCGATACGGCCTCGGCCCTCGCGGCCGGCTGCCCGGTGATCGTGAAAGCGCACCCGTCGCACCCCGGTACGTCGTCGCTGGTGGGTCGTGCTATCGTAACGGCCGCGCAGAAAACCGGTATGCCGGAAGGCGTTTTCTCCCTGCTGCACGCCGATAATGAAGTAGCACAGAGTCTGGTGGCCCATCCGGCCGTGAAAGCGGTTGGGTTTACCGGTTCACGGGGGGGCGGTCTGGCCCTGCTCAGGGTGGCGCAGTCGCGACCGGAACCCATTCCGGTCTACGCCGAGATGAGCGCGGTAAACCCGGTGGTTGTTTTTCCGGGGGCCATCCGCGAAAACGCCGAAAAAGTAGCCAAAGGGCTGGCGGCTTCTGTTACGCTGGGCGTTGGGCAGTTCTGCACCAACCCGGGGCTGGTATTTCTGCTCGATTCTCCGCAGACGGAGTCGTTTATGGAAACGGTTGCGCAGGAAGTCCGCGCTACGGCACCGGCCACCATGCTGAACAGCCGCATCCGGCAGGCGTACGAAAAAAGCATTCAGCAACTGCACGTACTGCCCGGGGTGCATCTGGTGGCCGAAGGCGAGGTTCCGGCCGAAGCCAGCCGCACGGAAGGCCGCCCGACCCTGCTCAGTACGACCGCCCCGTTGTTTCTGAGCAACGAAGCCCTGGCCGAAGAGGTGTTCGGTCCGAGTTCGCTGGTCATCGTCTGCAGCACGGAAGCGGAACTGGCCGACTGCCTGAACTCGCTGGAAGGCCAGCTGACGGCGACGCTCTACGCAACGGCCGACGAACTACAGCAATCGGCGTTTGACTGGGTAACGCTGCTTCAGGAAAAAGCCGGCCGGGTACTGTTCGGCGGCTTCCCTACCGGCGTTGAAGTCTGCGAAGCCATGACGCACGGCGGACCGTTCCCGGCCACTACCGACAGCCGTACCACCTCGGTCGGCACGGCGGCTATTCTGCGGTTTGTGCGCCCCGTATCGTACCAGAGCTTTCCGGATGCGCTGCTGCCAGCGGCTTTGCAGAACGCCAACCCGCTCGGCATCTGGCGGAATGTGGATGGGGAGCTGACGAAGAAGAGTCTATAATTATCTCAAACCCCTGAAGGGGCTTAGCGCTGCTCAGCTAAGCTCTTTAAACAGCAGTGCTAAGCCCCTTCAGGGGTTTGGGGTAGTTTTCACAAAAAAAGCTTTGGTATTGGGTGTTAGCCCGCCACCAAAGCCTGGTTAAACAGAGAGGAAGGTACGAAAAGTATTACATACTATCGGGGTTCATTGCCAAACTTCTCATCCCGGCCCGACGTATCTGGCTGTCCCGTCAGGGCGCCCTTGGCCATTTCAAACAACTGCATCATTTTACCCCCCGGCCGGTCCCAGTATTCGCCCGAATGCGTCGTCACTTTGAGCAACGTAATGTTCGGGTCGTTTTTACCGTTCGGGAACCAGGTCTTCAGCACATCGTTCCACAACGCATCAATCTTCCGCTGATCGTCGACTACCTCCGCATTGCCCGAAATAGCTACGTAGGTTTCGGCCCCTGTATCCACAAACCCCAGACTCACCCGATCGTTTTCCTGAATTTCACGTACTTTGTTCGAATCCTTGTAAGTAAAAAACCACATCGTGCCGTCTTCATCCACCCCGTGCGTTGCCATCGGCCGGCTATGAAATTCGCCATCCTCGCGCTGTGTCGTCAGCATGGCCGTCCGAATGTCCTTAATTTCCTCCTTTAGCTTGTGAAGCTCCAGAGGCTGCAACGTTTGTGTTTGCATAAGTGCTGTTGATTGTGTGCATATTCTTAACTATATATCTTTAGTAGGGTTTTGTCAGTTTGATTAACAATTCTGAAACTGAGGCAATGGCCCAACAGATCGCAACCCCAGTTTACTGAAACCAGGCTCCTGTTCAGAAACACTACGTTCAACAGCGATTAGTCAACCAAGAAAGAAGCCTTCCGGGGATGGAAACAGTTGAAAGCATCCGGCCTGTACGGTCAGGTATCGAGAACCAGACCGTACAGGCCGGATAGATCAGTTCGGGACGTTACAGCCGCTCTACTTCAAATCTCAATTCATCGACCAGTTGTTTCAGCCGGTCGGTATTGGGGGCGGGTAGGGGTAGTTGCTGGCTCACGAAGGCCTTCACCTCCCAGACTTCCAGCACATCTTTCAGGGCAATTTCGCGGCTGGGTACACTGGCTTTATCGGCCGTCAGCAGCAGGGTGCCTTTCACCTTCACCTGACTGAATACCCGGCGGCAATGCAGCTCCGGCCGGGTGCCCTGAATGAGAAGCACGTAAAGCCGACCGTCGACAATATCGAACCAGTTGCGAACAAACTGCCCCACCAGCAAAGCGCCGGGATAGGCAAAATCGGCATCCGCTTCAAAAGCGCGGTACTGGCCTTCGGGTAGGGTCGGCAGATGCATCACAGGCAGCTGACCCACAAAATCAGTCTGCTGATACCGCTGGGTGTAATCGCCGAACGCCGACAGCATCACAACCGGAATGTTCGCCTGGGCGGTCTGTGAACCGGCGCTGGATCGGGGCGCTGCGTTTCCGTCAAAGACGTTGTTGAAACTCAGCGAATCCGGTGCTGCATACGCCGGGCGGGTTGTAGCCGGACCAGAGGCAGACGTACCGAAGAGCCGATCGACGGGGGCATGACCGGGTGCGTTGGCCTGCACGCGCCGGAACGTCATGGGCTGGGCCAGCAACCGGATTCCGGTGGCCCGCCGGGGAGCCGGTGGGGTAAACGGAACCGTAGCGGGCGATGTCGGCCGGTTTTCTGTTGGCCGGACCGGGGGCGTAATGACCGGCGGCACCAGGGGCAACGTAGCCCGTTCGGGTGGGCGGTTCTCCTCCGGTGCCCGGTAGTACTTGTTCAGCAGGTTCGACAGCGGCTGCGGCTCAGGGCCCGGAACGGGTTCCGGCTGCGCGAACATATCCGACAGATCGGGGTGGATACCGGCCTGCTCCGTTGATTTTTCGTAGCGGGGTTCCGACGACCGGGCGGGCTGGCCGAGGGGGATGCTCAGGTTGGGCGTCTCGCGAAGTTTCCGTAAATCCTGCCGGGTCAGTAACTCAACCGTCGTGTTAAACGCCTTGGCGATGGCCTGCATGTTTTGCTGGTTCGGATTGGCGCGGGCTTCTTCGTAAGCCCCTAACAACGAGCGTTTGATGTTTATTTTCCTGGCAAACTGTTCCTGCGTTAGCCCATTGAGTTTGCGCAGGTATCGGATATTTTCACTGACGAGCGACATCCGGTCGGGGTTAATTGTAAATTTTAGCTAAGATATATGTTTCCGGTTTTAAATGCCAACCGTAACAAACAGACCCATTCGTTTGTATTTTTAATGTATTGATTTGCAGGAAACTCACTCCAGCCTACCGAACTTATGATTACGCTGCCCACTGAAACCGAGCTCCGCCATACGTTGCGGGCTCTCTTTGATACCCAGCGCCGACACGCCCCCCAGCAGGCCCTGACCACCGCCGACCAGCGCATCGAGCGCATCCGGCGGGTTCAGCGGTGGATTACCGACCACGAAGCCGATATCCAGAAGGCCATGTACGACGACTTCCGGAAACCGGCGGTCGAGGTATCGCTGGCGGAACTGTATGCCGTACTCAGCGAAATCAAATACACGGCCAAACACCTGAAGCAGTGGATGAAACCGCAGCGCGTACCCACGCCCGTCAGCCTGATTGGCACCAAAAGCCACATCCGGCACGAGCCGAAAGGCAACGTACTGATCCTGGCGCCGTGGAACTACCCATTCTCGCTGATTGTCCGCCCGCTGGTATCGGCCATCGCGGCCGGGAACGTCGCCATGCTGAAGCCGTCGGAGATGACACCCCACACGGCCGCGTTGCTGCACCGCATGATCGACGAGTTGTTCCCGCCCGAGGAGGTCGCCCTGGTTGAAGGCGACGCCGGTGTAGCGCAGGCGCTGCTCGACCTGCCGTTCAACCACATCTTTTTTACGGGGAGTCCGGCCGTTGGGCGGATTGTGATGGCGGCTGCGGCTAACCATCTGGCATCGGTCACGCTCGAACTCGGCGGCAAATCGCCCGCCATCGTCGACGAAACAGCCGACCTTAGTCAGGCAGCCGGGCAACTGGCCTGGGGCAAATACATCAACAACGGCCAGACCTGCATCGCCCCGGATTATCTGCTGGTGCATCAGTCGGTGAAAGAGCCGTTCATGAACGCATTCCGGCAAACCGTAGAGACCATGTACCGCCCGAACGGCCAGCCCGTCGACGCATCGGACAGCTACGCCCGGATCGTTAACCGCAGGCATTTTCAGCGCATCCGCGACCTGCTGGATGAAGCCGTTCAGAAAGGTGCGACCGTAACGATTGGCGGCCGGATGAACGAAGCCGACAATTTCATCGAGCCCACCGTAGTCGAAGGCGTATCGGACGATATGCGCATCATGCAGGAAGAGATTTTTGGTCCGGTGCTGCCCGTGCTGACGTACACGACTCTGGACGATGCGCTGCGGGTGGTCAATACCCGCGAAAAACCCCTGGCCTTGTATATACACAGCCGCAATCGACGGAACATCCAGTACGTACTGGACCGGACCTCGGCCGGCGATACGGTCGTCAACGAAACGATGCTTCAGTTCGGGAACGTAGAGCTACCGTTCGGTGGCGTCAACAACAGCGGGCTGGGCAAGTCGAACGGCTTCTTCAGCTTCCAGGAGTTTTCGAACCAGCGGGGCGTGATGGTACGGGAGTTCGGGACCATGAAATTCCTGTACCCGCCCTACACCGACAAGGTCAGGAAGCTGATCGGCTGGCTGACGAAGTACGTGTAGCTTTCCATCAGTAGCTCCAGGGATACTGAATAAGCCGGTAGGTTCATAACGAGTACGCGATGCCCGACGCCGGGTTGACGGCCATCGCGTAGGCACACGCTACGTAGAGCAGCCCGGATTAGTCAACCTTCAGGGAAACGCTTTTGCCGGTATAGACGCCCTGAGGTAAATCCACAATGAACAGGGTGGTGTTTTGGTCGGCATCGACCAGGGTACGGTAGTTTTCGCCTTTGCCCTTGTACAGACCCGTCACCGAAAGCACCATTCGGTTCAGCTTTCTCGACGGGTCAGCCACGGTCAGTTCCTTCAGTCGGCCACCCTGCATTTTCAGCATGGCCATACCCTGGCTGTCCAGGCCCACTTTTACACCTTGCGCGATGTCGACAGTTCCTGCCTTGTAAAAAGCCAACTGCGTAATTCCCGACTGGCCATGTTTTACCGCCTGTAGGTCACGGGTGTTGGCGAGGATCTCGATGGAGCGATTCGTGTTAGCGGTCTGGGCTACCTGCTCCTCCGACACAGCCGGTACGACAATGTATTGATACGAAGCCCCAGCCGGTTTGCTGCCGTGGTCGAACCACAACGCAAACACGTCTTCGCTGACCAGTTCCTTGCTGATGTTTTTCTGGTCGGTAATGTCCGACCAGCGGCCCGTTTCGGTCTGATTGGACAGGCCCACAGTGACCAGCTGAGGAAAGATATAGCCTACCCTGTCGTGATGAACCCATTTCACCTTGTCGAGGGTTCGGCTCCCTTTCGGAACAGACTGGACCTTACCGTCCTGCAGCATGCGCACATCGCTCCGCATCAGCACCTGATTGATGGTGGTAACGACCGGCATCGCAGGCTTTGCCGTAATATCGGTACCCAGACATACATACTCTTCGTCAAAAAAGAACCACGCTTTCCTGGCTTCCACCCCATCGTGCGGACTCTTGAAGTCGAAAACGACCGCGCCGAATAAGCCGTCCGTCACCGCGCCCACAAAATCGGTCAGCCCGTCTTTCTGAATCTGATCAGGCCCGGGCAGGCTGGGCTTCTGCAGGGTGGTTGTCCCCGAAATCTTCTGCCAGTTATACACCGGCCAGATGTTGTGGTATTCGTCGCCTTTCAGCATCAGGTAATTGGTACCATCGGCGCGGTGGTGGGTCAGTTTACCAGGGCCGTTGTAGGGCTCTTCCATGTTGCGGTTGCGGGTCGAAAACATCCGCACCGTGGTGTAGAACGTAGGGCGCTGGAACACAAAGTGCTCGGTTTGCCAGAAGAACTTGGCGAACGACGCCGAAGGCCTGGCGTCACCTTTGCGCAGCCGGATGATTTCTTCCAGTTCGGCTTTGCGGTAATCCGTACTGATCAACACCCGCTCTATTTCGAGCGTGCTCTGCGGCTGGAAGGTGGCCTTGCCGGAAATACTACGGTTCTTGACGCTGATGTCTTCGTATACGCCGTACACCATCTGTTTATAGATCCCGTCAAGGTAGTAGTCGACGAGTTGGTTCAGTTTCTCTTTGGCGAAGGCGTATCTGGTGCCCGCTACGTAGTACGACCACTCGCCGTAGGCGTTGGCATATTTTCCGTAGCCATAGGAAGAGGTATTGTTGACCCGGTCTACCCGGTGGTGGAAACTGTAATCGTGCTGCAGGCCCCGTTCGCCGGTCGCGAATTTCATCTCCCCCTCAATAATCCTGATGACGGTATCGAACGCCTGATAATCATTAAGAAACAGCAGATTCTTGGCCAGAATGCCAGCAATCACAATCCGGTCACCGCTGGGGCGGGCACCCGACGCGTTCATATTGGCCCGGCCAATCATGGGCTGGGCTTTGGCCACGAGGTCTTTGGGCAGTTCGTCGCCGATCACCAGCATCAGGTTAACCAGATTCGTGGGGGTTGTAATCTGGTTATCGTGCCAGTTGTCGCCCACAAAATCGTTTCTGACCCAATACGCCAGCCCGTTGATGATACGCTCTTTTAACTGCCGGTTTCGGTAATACGTCGACGACTTGTTCTTATACGCTCTGGCCATATACACCAGATCGCGCGTGTGACCTCCGTGCGGAAAGCCGGCCGTTCGACTCAGGTCTTCGTAGTTGATTCCCCGAAAGCTGCCGTCGTCGTTCATCCTGGCCATTATACCCTCTACCTGGCTGTCGACAATTTTGCCGGCCATCAGGTCAGTCACCACGCGCTCTTTAATGAGCCTGAGATCGTTCTGGGCCAGGCAGCCGGAGACAAACAGAAGCGCAACCGGCAGAGATACCAGCCAACGGGGGATGAATTTCATGGAGAGTAAAGTAAACATCTAACGTAGATCACCGAATTACAACCAACCTGGTTTGCCGATACAACACTCTACCGGACGCTTACCAGTGGGCATGAGGGTTTATAGCTTACTGACCATCCGGTCAAAAACAGCCCGCTGCGCCTTCAGGGAAGCTATCTTATCGGGCGGATTGGTATGGCATTCCAGCAGGACCCAGCCGCTATAGTTCATGTTGACCAGATTGGTCAGCAGCTCGGTGTAGGGGTAGTCGGTTCGGTCAAGTTCACGTACGTGGCAGGTGGCACCGAACCGGTCTTTGACCAGATTGAAATTATAAGCAAACCCCTTCCCGTTCAGGTCCTGGGGGTTGCAGTTCCAGCAGATGGTGGCATTCGGATGAGAAGCAATGTCCATAATTCGCTTGGTTATGGGCAGTTCCTGGGTTTCTTCCCCGTGCACTTCCAGCCGGATCTGCTGCCCGAATTCGGCGCCGTACCGGGCCAGTTCGTTCAGCGATTCGCCGATCTGGGTCAGCGTTTTCTCAATCGGAACTTCCTTATGCAGCCCGTTGGGCTTCACCTTCACGCCCGACCCACCCACATCGGCGCTTAACCGGATAAACGCCTTTGCCCGCTCAATAGACGCCTTAACCCGCTCCTGTTCAATGAAATCGAACTGCTGATTGGTACCGAAACCCACCAGTTGGACCGGGCTGTCGGTAAATCGCTGTTTAACCTCCCGGCGTTGGGCCGCCGTAAGTTCGGGCGTTACGTTATGCGCATGATCCACGCGGAGTTCGACGCCCTGTATGCCGGTATCCGCGCAGTTTTTCAGCAGCGTGGGCAAGTCCCAGTCTTTGCCCCATAGGTACGTAACAAGTCCGAGTTTGATGGCCGACTTCTTCAGGGTTGGTTCAGCAACAACCGTTGGGCCCGACAGGAAGGAAGCGCCGGTCAGCAGGGCCAGGTCCTTGAGAAATGTTTTCCTATCAATAGCAACCATACTGGGCAGACTTAGGACGTGACGATTGCCGAAACGCTGAACGCGTAACGGCTTTACGGGAAAAGACGCCTGCCGGGGTTTACTACCTATCGGGTAAGAGACACATCCAATGCTGTAGGTCGTTACTGAGCAATCCACCCGACGTTTCGGCGCCACGTATCGTACTCGTTCTGCGCGGCCTGCCTCTCGCCGGCCGTTCGTTGTTTTTCCTGCTCAGCCTGCCTCTGGACTGACAATTCTGTTAATCGCTCCCCAAGGGTGTTCAATCCCAGTTGCTGACGGCGTTGGTTCACCTGGTCGACAGACGCATCAAGCACGTAAGGAACAAGCTGGCCCTGGTCATCGTCCACAAACTGAGTCCCGTACGACTGCGGGCGATTCTCGAACATAGCAATGCGGTCTGACAGGAAAGCGACGTTGACCGGATCAATAGTACCGGTAGTTTCCTGCTCTTTCATCAAAACCAGACAGCTTTTCATGAAGGCAGGCCAGCTGATTGCATGCTGAACAATCAACCAGGCAGCCTGGCTGGCTTCTTCGCCGACCTGCTCCCGAGTAGGCCAGCCAATCTCAGCGATTATCTCCTGAAGTCGGCGGGCGTTTTCGAGGTGGACTTGTTCCATCTCCGGATTGTAGCCACCGAATAAGTTGCCTTCGTCGACAAGCCGCTGTCTTACGTCAAGGTCGTGCTTACGGCGTTCGATTAATTCCTGAGCAATAGCGGTGTGTACCATTTGAACCGAAGTAAACGGATAGGTTGACGGCGGACCGGCCCAACTATGAACTGTCGCACATACTCTTTCGAACACACATTTTGGGCGATCTACCCAACAACTCCGCGTGATGGTGATCCCACAAGTTAGAGCAAAGCAACGTATCTAATCTCTTTATACATCTGCTGGAATGCGCTTTTGAATTACAACCAACTGATTATTAACATTCATCCAAAAAGTTATTTTAACAGATCCTCTGAGGTCGTTTGCACACGAACTCGGTGACAGTTGGGCTGCTTTGTTTGACTTGGTGACTTGCTTCATATCGACCGAAAGCGGCTCCATACGAAGCGTACAAAACGCATCTCTTATTTTATCAATCGTAAGAGTTTTTGATTTCAAAATTATTTTCCTTGAGCATTTCAACTAATGCATACTTGTGGTCGTTACCTACAAAAACAACTATTCTCTTTCCTTTGAATTCTTTGGCGTATTTAATAATATTTTCTGTCATTATCTTATTTCTCTTGTTCCAATAGTTTTTTCTAAGCTCTGCAAAACTCACCCACTTCTCCAAATCTTTAGTTCTTTTTGCTATGGAAATCATCAGTTCAAAGTTTATTTTATTCTTTAAAGCAAGGAATTTAGTTGCCACGTCAGAATTTGATTCCTTCAATGAATTAAACTTTAAACTTGAATAGCTACTCAAAGCTAAGAGTAAGATTTCAAAATCAACTTTACAATCTTCTGATAATTTATTGCTTTTATAAAAATCTAACATTTCCTTAAACATATTATTTTCTTTTACTTGGTAATTTTCTTTTTCATAAAAATCGTGCCTTCCGTTAATATCAAACGGCCGTAACTGTGTTCCTCGCTGTTGCTTGTATTTATAACTAGCAATATTCTCATTGGTTGTTAAATAATCATTTATTGAATATTTAGATGTATTAAAATTATAATCTTTGTCAAAGTGTTTCTCTTCCAATTCAATTAGAATTAAATCTGGCTTTATCTTATTTAAAGCAGCGGTTAGTGTATCTGGATTGATGTAATTATTTTTCTCGTGCGCTGTCCCAATTAACCATATTTTATTTTGGCCATAGCCGATAGAAGTGATAAGTAAGATGGGGATCAGAAAAAGTAATTTCATAAAATTATCTAGTAATTTTTTAATCGTAAAAGCCCAAAATATAACAAACCCGGCTTATGTCAATCCAACCTGATAGATGTCATATTGAGGTGTTTGGCTGTCAACTTCATTGTACTTCATCTATCTGTCTGACTAACCCCAGCGTTTAGTGTGTCGACCAAAACTCCGAAATATGAATTTAAAGCGTGTCTATCTGACAAGTGCGGCTTGTCACCCGAATGCGGCACTCACATTTTACTTTTTGTCTCTGCGTCCAATGCCCTAAATGGTGATGGATGCGAGTTCTATACTTCAGAACAAATCCTGACAGCACTTTTACACCCATTGTTTGATGTGTTTCAATTCCAAATTACTTTGAAGTTGTTTAGGATTCAAGGAAAGAAAATAAGAAGAGGACGTTTTTGTCATTCCGACACCAGGAGGAATCGTCTGTAGCTCGAGGAGTGGTCGTCGGCGAAGATTCCTCCTGGCGTCGGAATGACAAAAAACACGCTCGGAATGAAACCCTAAACAGCTTCTTCATAAGCTAGCAACATTAAAAGTTATTTTAACAGATCCTCTGGGGTCGTTTGCACACGAACTCGGTGACAGTTGGGCTGCCATCTCTGACCTACCAACCCGACGTAGACAACTGGCTACCAAAGCAATTACCCTATCGCTCAGGACCCTGGGACATAAAACTAATGAGCAGAACACCAGCCAGTGCGATTAGCCGAGTATCGCCTTTCTTAACCCTTTGCCCGAACACACGAAAGCCCAACAATCGGTTGCCAACTTAAGATAGCTGACCAATAGTCCCTTCCATGCACCTCAACGCCTTCAGGGGAAACCTTCACTGAGTGCCATTGAATCTGGGAAAGCCCCGCGGATTGTAATGCCGTTTCGTGGGTAGCTTTTTCGAGGTGGTAGTTGGTAACGGCGATGTGAGATGCATCCGATTGATAAAAGCGATACGTGATGGCAGCCCCTTCGTCATAGCTATCGTTTTCGCGGGTGAACCCATACGGAAACATAATCGCAACACTACCCCGGAAATCAGGATTGCTGTTGATGGTAATGAAACGACCACCGGGTTTCAAATGGTTGGCAATAACCCGGCACATCTGATCGAGTTCGTCAGCTGTGCGGGCGTAGTTAAGCAGATAACTGGCACAGATAAGGTCGAATTTCTTCTCAAGATTGAGCAACAGAACATCCTGGCAATAATACGTTAATCCAAGTTGCGAAGCGGTTTCGGCCTCCCGCGCGAGCTGGATCATACCCTCCGAAATGTCAACGCCTGTAACCTGAGCAGCCCCTCTATACTTAATTTGCCGGGTGTAGAACCCTTCTCCGCACGCTAAATCAAGCACATCCAGGTCGGCCAGATCTCCTGCCAACTCAAAGAATGTGTACGACTCAACATAATTTCGCCAGGGTAACAACTTGGATGCCTGGTACTCTTTTGCAATTGCGTTGTAGTCGGTCGCCATCACGTTGGTGGTTAGGATATAGAAAAGAGGGCTCTTTTAACAGCAGGAGATGACTTGACAGGACGTGCGGCCTGTCGCCGGGAAGATGAAACACAAGGCAGGAAAACCGTGCCCCGGATCGGCATTGGACACCAACGATTACCGGATGTTTCGGCTACGAAGTTCAGCTTCAAGCGCTTTGAAGTTATCTTCGTTTCTCTTGCCGCCACTACCCAGACCGCCGAAAAGAATCACCAAAAGCACTATTTTAACCAATGAAGCGTGACTCATAACAGCCCAAAAAACGATACCGATGAACGCTCCGATAATGAAGGCCCACATGATTCGCTGCTTCTTGATTTTGGCTTCTGCGACCAGCAATTCGTCTACAGTTAATTTTGAGTAGTCAATAGGGGAAGCCATAGTCTGTTTTCTTTGAGGGTAGACAAATGCAATGTAGCGATCTGTTCAATGCTGGGCTAAAATACACAGCTGAGCTCACGTACACAAACACTGCCCTGCTTCACTTGTCGAGGTAGCCTTACGGGGCGGTTGCCTTGTCAAAGAAGATTTGAACTACAGCTGCTAACCTCTTTAAATCAGACGCTTAGTTTACCTTCCGAAAGTCGACTGACCGAGCCAGTTAATGTGTTTTACCCAGCCACGCACTCGACACGGTTTGGACTATTCACCCAACGCCCGCAGGTGTTGATGGTAAAGCCACAACTTTGCACAAACAAACGTAGCACCGTCCTTTACGCACTCGCCTTTGTTAGGCTGTCTGCTTCCTTTCGGAACGCACTTCCTGTCACCGGGGAGCTACCCCAGGCGGAGCACACACGACGCACACAGCCATTTTTACGCCGAGCGCGAAGACTGACTACGAGAACGGATTGCGCTTTTTGACAACTCTGGCACCGATGCCAGCCGCCAGAATGATCAGCACTACTACAAAAGTTACTCCCATAGCTTTAAAGTTATCTTATCAAACCTTGACTGTCGGGGCATTTACCCTGTCGCACCTAACGCCAACAGGTATTGATGGTGGAAGCAAGATAGATAAAACTCAGGTGCGTTGCCACCTTTACAAATTCGCTCGGTTGGGCTGCCGCTTTAGGCAATTCGAGCGATTCCTGTCCCTGGTAAGTGAACCCCGCAACGCTAATGCCCTTAAGATCTTGCTCGTCGAGCTTTGAGGCCATTATAGAGACCTAACAACCAATAGCCAAACAAAACCAGATAGCCAATCCAATAATAGGGCAACAACTCAGGAACGAATCGCCCAACGATTAACAGCAAGGGGTTCCATTTAAGCGCAAGGCATATAATCAGCAGCAGCATTAGAGGGATCATCGAGGTCCCAATTATAGTGTACTCTTTCCTAGTCATAGTGTACGTTGTTCAGGATTTATCTCACTCGTCTTCTCTCCTACGTAGGTTGCTCTGAAGACCTATACCCGGTTTGCCACCGGTCTGTTCACCGGATGATAACAAACGGTAGTCTACGCTGGATAGATCGGTCGCCGGGTACGTGGCACACTAACCGAAACGCGCTGTCGACCGGAACGCGAAACGCCAACAAAAATACACTCACTATCAATTAGTTACCCTGTCTCCCGATACGTAAACTACCCACTAACTTGAACGGGACACCTAACGACTGCAGGGGTTGATGGTGAGGAACGAACCTTTACACACCTGCCCGGTTGGGCTGTTCGCCCGACGACGGGACGAGAGTCCTGTCGCCGGAAAGAAGGCCTACGCGGAGCGGACAATAACACACAATCCGCTTTGTCCAACTAACCCAATCGGGGCGTTTGCCTTGTCGGAGAAGACCCGCCTAACGAACCAAAGTCTGCCCGGTGGGGCGTTTATCCTGTCGCACGGACGCTGAAGTACAAACGCCTGCTAACCGGGGCGTTTCATGTGTCATACGAGACGTGAAAAAGCTGTCCACGTAGGACTCACTTCATTTGCTTACATAAGTGTACTTCGTTCTTATTACAGGAGGCCCTAATGATCCTGTTAATGTTGGATACTTCTGGGTGTTATACTCAACAAGATATGGTTTATTTTCAACAGCGTATCCACTCTCTTTATACTTCCTAATTAGATGACGAGATTGTCCCATAAATCCTTCAAGAGAAGTAAGCTGGCTCAAAATCCGTAATTCGTAGGAGGTCGTAAAAGGATTAAGTTTAGTTGTATCGTATTCGATTGCCTCAAATGCAAGTCTATCACCTTCCCATCTTTTCATTACGTTTCCTTTAGTATCCAGTTCAAGCTTAACCGTATAGTTTGCATCTGTACGGCTAATAGGCAACCCTGCCTCATTGAGAGCGATAGTTACATTTTTTATACTTCCGTCATCAAATATTCTACGCACAAGTATTGTTCTATCGCTCCAAATATACTCAGCGGTTACGGCTGGCTTGGTCGATCTGATTTTGCTAATTTTACCATCTTTTCCATATTCCAGAAAATATGCAAAATTAGGAACAACTGACCCTTTTGCGTCTAAATTAGAATATTGCTCACTTAAAAGGCGTCCCTGTTCATCATAAGTAAACGTGTAAAAATTCTGGGCCGAAGCGTCTTTAGATGCGGGTTCGTTTAATTGCGAGGCCTGAGACAAAAAAAAGATTTCAATTTTTGATAACAGTAAAGAGGTTGATTCAACATCCGGCGAGTCTTTTGCACAGCTACACAAAAACGTAAGTAGCATTACAAAAGGTCTACAAAACTTGCTCATTGAAAGAAATAGTTAATTGTTTTAAGAATTTGAGAACTCTTCATTAGGTAACCTACTGGTTTTCACTCCGAGCGCGAAGCCCAAAACCTACTTTATTGGGCCGCGCTGCCTGTGGCACAGACGTTGCCCGGCAAACCTCAACCTGCCTTGCTGGGACGTCTCTGGTGTCACACAAAACCCGCCGAACAAACAAAAAGTCTGACCGCTGGGACGGGTAGCCTGTCAGCAGGAACCCCGAACTGAAAGCCCAAAAACCACCTAACCGGGGCGTTCAAACTGTCGACCGAAAGCTCAAAATGGAAGCACTACTTTTACGCATCACCCAACGACCCAGGGGGTTGATGGCGGGCAAGCAAGTTAGAACAAACGAAGGTATCTGATGCCTTTACACACTTGGCTACGTTGGGTGCCAGTTTGGCTAGCCGGGCAGTTTCCTGTCCGAGGTAAGTGGACCCCGCAGAGCTGACTAACCAAGCACAGCACCGAATAAGCTGAGAGAGGCAGAAGCTTGTCCTCTGAATAGCGCATTGTAACAACTCGAGACGTGTGATCTTACAGACTTTATGTCATTTATCCTTTATTAGTACGTCCTTGATCTTTATTCGGAACAGTCCTTCAGTGAAACGAGCCGTTTCCGGCAGGCCGTTTTGGAGTCGGTTAAAGACGGTCATATCTTCATTGAGCGAAAGGGTAAAACGCCCTTCTACTATGCCTGACGAATGATTCACTCTTGTTACCCTAACCCAACTATGTTTTGACCCATTATCGACATATCGCTTCATTGTTCCACCAGAATTACTCACATAATAAAAGCTAGTTCGCTCTTTTTTCAAGCTGCCGCGCTTGTCGAGGTCAGCAATCAGGGTGCGACCCTTTTTCAATGGAATATTGTAGATAGTCAATAGTTGAGTTCGGGTACATTCGGGATCTACACAACCATTATCGGTATTCGGGTTAGGCTTATCACCCATACCGGGATAATCAATGTCGGTAAAGACTAGCAGATTAAACTGTCGAACGTCTTCTAATTTTTGGGTCGGCTCCTTAATTCGTAATACCTGACCGGTTCCATACCAGCTAGAATCATTGAGTATACTAGTCACAGTAAATGGGCTGTTAGCAGGCAAAGAAGGTTGTCGAGCACATCCACCAATCAAGAGTACGAGCGCGCTGAAATAAAGACTTTTCATTCTAACTCAGTTTGTAATTAAGTTTGATTGATGCAGATAAAGTGGTTTTTCATAAATACCGTTCGAAATAAACGTATTTGTCGACGTTTTGTCGCCTAATAGTTGACCTTTTCAATCAGACGCGAAACGCCAACAAAAATACACTCACTATCAATTAGTTACCCTGTCGCCCGATACGTGAACTACCCACTAATTTGAACGCCCCCCAACGCCTATATATGGTGATGACGACCGTAGCGAGGCATTTACACACATGGGATGTTAGGCTGTCAGACCTTGCTTTTGGGACAAGCTTCCTGTCACTGGCAACCAAGCCACACACGCGGAGCGAACTACTAACGTTGAAGCATTGGCGATGTGACGGTATTCATTGAACGTCCAGCCCCAGACCGCTGCTGAATATAGTTAATTATGTTGATGATAAGCACTCCAGTCAAATGTTGTTCGTAACGCTGGAACAGTTGCTGAGGCTTGCACATAGCTGATTGCTTGTTCGTTGCCCCGACATATACGCCAATGCATTTGTTAGCTGCTGTTTCTCTTTTCTGCAAGAGTTGCTATTGTTTTACCAAGTTGCTTTTTCTCCAGAGGTGAATTTGTCAATCGGATAGATTGGTTATAATGGTCTATGGCTTTGTCCATATCAATAGCAGAATACAAATAGCCAAGTAATGAATGATAGTAACTGTTTGTCGGCAAACCTAATTTTGCCGCTTCGTTTATTGCTTTTTCATTTCCGTAAACTTTTGCAAAGGCAAATGTTCTGTTTAATGCAGCGCCGGACGAATACTCCCATAACAGAAGCTCATTATACAACTCTAGAATGTGCTTCCATTTGTCATTATCAGTATTGGTTGTATGCCAATAAGCAATGCTTGCTTCAAGGTGATATTTTGACAGTTCCTTGGTAGCATAGGCGTTTACTAAATAATAATTCCCTTTATTAATCAGATCTTTGTTCCAAAGCGCGGTGTCCTGCTCTTCAAAAAGAACAGCGCCGTCAGCAACTATTCTTGCTTCAAGTCTTGAACTTTGAAAACATTGTAAGGCAAGAAGGGCATTTACTTTCGAATTGTTAGTATGGGCATTCTCCGTCAATGTTAGTGTCAAGCGCATTGCCTCTGCGCATAAATCTTTTCGAACTAAATTGTCGTTTGATTTAGAAAAATAGCCTTCGTTGAATAAAAGATAAAGTGTGGTCAGAACGGTGTCAAGCCGCGATCCGATATCTTCTGCTCGCAATTCCTCAATCTTAAAATTCTGAATGCGTAAATGTTCTCGTGCCCTAAATAATCTTTTTTTGATTGTTTCTTTATTGCTTAAAAAAGCATTGGCTATTTCTTCAACACTAAAGCCGCAGAGAATTTGCAAAGCCAAACACACTTGCGCTTCTTTGGCAATGGCAGGATTGCAAACTGCAAACATCATTGCCAACTGACTGTCCCTGAAGTTTTGTTCCGTAAAATCAATGTCCGTGAAACAATGGTCATGGCTTTTCTCCATAATTGTTTTCACTACATTACTTTCAAAAATTGCATTTCGTTTCAGGTAGTCTTTTGTTTTGTTTTTTGCAACAGTATATAACCATGCCGTCGGGTTCTCGGGCGGTCCGTGTAAGCTCCATACTTCGGTTGCTTTTAAAAACGTATCACTTGCAATGTCTTCTGCAATTTCAATATGCTTTAAACCAAACTGACGGCATAGAACAGCCGTCAGTTTGGTATATTCCAATCTAAACAAATGTGGCAAAAGGACGTGGCTCACATCTTCTTTCACTTGTTACACAGGTTTATTAACACGCTTGTAAATAGTTGTCCTATTTACAATGCCTGCCGGTGTCATACTCGATGTACTTATTCTTTTTGGATTGTTGCTATTTGCCTGACCAAGCCTATGGCACGAGAAAAGGAGGCAAATCGCAAGACAATAAACGAAATGCTTTTTCGTCTAAAAGAAAATCAGATCAACTCTGATCATCCGGGGTAGTCACGGCTCTTACTTCCACATTACCGCCTTCTTTTAATATGGGACAACCTTTGGCTAATTCAACAGCTTCATTGATGTCGGCTGTCTTAACGATGATGTAGCCTTGGATGAACTCTTTAATTTCTGTGTACGGTCCGTCAGATACAATGTTGTCAGGCTTAACGGTTTTGGCACTTGACACCGAAAGCCTGTTGCCATTGTTTGCCAGCTTGTCTTGAGCAGCAAGGCTACCAAACCAATTCATCCAATCAGTTATCACCTGCTGCATTTGTTCTGGTGACGGTGCATCAGCTGGAGTAGTGCTGTTTCTGAAAATAAACACGAATTCTTTCATGTTAAACTAATTTTCTTGTTACGAATAATGATTACGTCTACATCACGATTGAAAAATAGAAATGGGGACACCAATGTCGATTTTTTTTTCGCGATGAAGGTTCTATCAAAATTGTAACTAACTCGCTGATTGCCGCACTTTTAATACAAAATACATACCGCCCGGCGACCCGGTTCGCATATTGTATTGCTGTATGTCTTCAAGCCTGCCTGTTAGGGCGCTCGCCCTGTTGCAAAGACGCTAACTGGCAACCCTAAACCTGACTTGTCGGGACGTTCGCCCTGTCAGCTTCCACCTTCCGAAAGAGCTAAAGCCCGACCTCTGGGACGTGCAACCTGTCGCCGGAACGCTGCTTTGCAAGCACGTAATGGCCGGTTCACCCAACGCCCGCAAGGGCTGATGGTGTGCAATATAATTTACTGAACAACAATCATTTGGACCTTTGCATCCTCGGTTGGTTGGGCTGCCTACTTTCTTGCGGGACGTGCTACCTGTCGCCGGGGAGTTGCTCACGCGAAGCGGACACAATGCAAGAATGTTTAGCTCCAGTTTATCATTATCCCAAACTTACTCAACAATATTTTCTTGTCTACCTGTTTAATCTTATGAAGTTTGACAGTTCTAAATATAGTATTGTTTACCGCCGAGTATTCATTGATTAATACTGGCAAACCGAAAAATTTAGAAATAATCTTACCTCCTGTACCAATAAATGAATGAGACGCTATTCTGAGCTTTGGATTACTTGATAGATAGAACTCAGCCATTATACGATTGCTACCTACAGACTGAATAATCTTATTACAAGAATACCCTTCAGTCCTAATAATTTCCGGTTGTTTTACGTACCCAGTTAGATTTAAAGAAATATCAGGAAATTGATAATAGTAATTGGTGTCTCTATCTGTACGTAAATCAAACTTCATCTTCTTGTCAAAATCTGTTATGTCAAAGTAAGTGTAATTTTTATCTGTAACTGCAAACCTATTTTTGTTGCCTGAAATTAACAGATAGATTGTATCATTTTTCACCATTTTATGAGTGGATGTATCAAAATAATTGGCTACATATATCAATTCATGGTCAAAATACGGATCTGCATCAATTAGTTGGGATAAAGCCGCGACAATAAAAAGTAAAACAAACCTCATACGGTTGAAATTATTGAAACAAATTTTATTCTTTACCTAATTTACTTAAGCATAACCACTGGGGCGTTTACCCTGTCGGCCACAACCCGCCTAACTTTTTAAACCCTGACTGTCGGGACGTTTGTCCTGTCAACCGCAACGCCGAAATGGAAGCCTAAACTTGCCCTCTTGAAGTATTAGCGTTCAAACTGTCGCACGAAACCCGCCCTGCAAGCACTTTATGGACACTGCATCCAACGACCATGAGTGTTGATGATGGGCGTGTTGCTTGAATGAACAAACATACCTCAACCTTTATACACTCATTCGGTTGGGCTAAAAACCCTCCTTCGGGAACGAGAATCCTGTCGACAGAAAGCCTGCCCACGCGGAGCGAATAGCAGCTTTACTAACTGAATGTATTAACTAATCCTTTCAGGGAGTTCCCCGATTTTTGAGAGAGAAATCACTTTGGTCCCTCCATCGATCTTGTCTTTTAGGACACAAAAAAACGCTTCTCCCTTGATGCTTATAACATGACGTTGCAGAAATAGAGATAATTGTTGTAAGTCTATCCAAAGTTGTTCCGAATGCCTCTGATGAAAATCGTTTTGTCCTTCTTTAGTGTAAGGGTTAAGCTCGTGCAGCCAGTTGTGCATCCGCTGGTATTTTTTTATAAGCTCCTCCCTTGTTATGCGTCTTTCAGGAATGCCATCTATGACTATTCTCACATTATAGTGTTGCTTCTCTGCCTGCGTTGCTTCTCGAATCTCGCTTGGGCTTTGCAGTATTTCCAATCCTTTCCTATACAGGCTTTTGAAAATTGTCTCTGCGTTGTACTGACCTATTGCGTCGTTAGGAATGTGCTTAAAACCTTGCTTTAACCCAATTAAACAACCAAAAGCGATTGCTTCAATAATCTTTCTGCCGTGAAACGCTCCTATTTCTGATTTAGCGTAGTTGTCTACAGGCAATTGTAATAAAGAATCGATTGTATCAATACGGCTCCTCACGACTCTCATCAATTCTAAATAATTCTCTTGAGGAGCTTTCTCCATATACGTTGAATTTTGGCTTATCTGTTTAATTTACCTAACCGTGGCGTTAGGTTTGTCAACTGAAACCCGCCGAACTAGCAAAAAACCTGACCTCTTTTACGTGCCGCCTGTCGAACAAAACCCGAAAATGGAAGCCTAAACTTAACTTCTGCGGCCTGCAACCTGTCGACTGAAACCCGGAAATACAGACACTTTATGGACCTCCACCCAACGACTCCATGTGGTGATGAGCGTGTAGCGCACATTTACACACATGGCCGGTTGGGCTGTTAGTCTGACCTCGCGGCCTGCATCCTGTCACCCGAAAGCTAATTTATGCTGATTCAGGGCCGTATTGATGTTTATACTTAGGTCGGTAAAAGCTGATGCCCTCGACAAAATCAAAATCCTTTTTGTTGAAGGTGAATAATTCAACGGGATACGTTAGAGCGGTTGCTGCAATGATCATATCAGCTATGCCCGGTCGCTTGGCGTAGTGTTCCCATGTCAGAGTGAGGAGTTGGCGCGAAATTTCAGCATCCAAACCAATTAAGTTGAACTTATTGATGGTTTCGACCGTCTTGCGCTTCTCGCTGCGTTTCATGCCAACGTACATCTCCGCTTCCGAAATCACACTCAGATACAGTCGGTCAAAACCAAGTTCATCTAATTCCTGAACCATCACCGGCACTCCTCGGAAGTAGTCAAACAATACGTTAGAATCGCAAAGGACTATCTTCTTTTTGGCCATGCTTTTGCCCGGATTGAGGTCATTGTGCGTTCATCATTAGCCCAGATCCCACCGAAAGCGGATGGTGTTTCGCCAGATTTGGCGTTACTCTTACGTAATAGTGGAATTGTCACTTCGAGTTCTGGCTCAGTTTGAATACCGTTCTCACTCAACAGCTTTACAGCTTTGGCGTAATCTTCATCGTTGACAGTTAGTGTTTTCATCGTCTTGCAGCGTATTGTACAATATTACAACAACTTGGGCATGAATTTGGCTCGTCATCAACAGCTTTGTCCAAGTTTGAATGTGGGTGCAGTCGCCTTGCCGCCAGAGTGCAGCCCTTCAAGCCTAACCTGCCCAACTTAAGCGTTTGTCTTGTCAACCTGAAGCTGGAAGCCAAAACTTACCTAACCGGGGCGTTCGCTTTGTCGCACGAAACCCGGATTTGAAACAGCTTAGACGGTACACCCAACGACCCCATGTGGTGATGACGAGCGTAGCGAGACATTTACTCACATGGAAGGTTGGGCTGTTTCGCCTAACCTCGCGGCCTGCTTCCTGTCGCCCGACAAGCCGCCCACGCGAAGCGAAAGAAAATCCTAACTCAAAAAAACTCATTCTACAACCCGAAATGTGTAGCCCCGTTTAACTTTTTTTAGAGGCTTCCCATTCATCAACAAACCCAACCCAACTCCCACAGGTATGATGATGGCGGCTCGGCTGATGAATCTACCGCCCCACGTTCGACCTTCATATTTGCTGCTGTTAGCACCTGGCAAAAACAGTATCGGTACTACGCTAGCGTAAGGACTTAAACGGCGCATGGACAGGCCAAACTTCGACGTTTTTTTCATTCCTTTAATTTCACCAAGTGCAATCCGCTCAATTCCCTTGCGAGTTGAGACCAAGATGGAATCCGTTTTCACAGTAATTAGTTGGCCAACTGCGTTCCGTTTTGAGAACGTATTGATTACCACATAATCATTAAGAGCTACCGTTGTGAAGACCCTGTCATCCGGTCTGATAATTTGTAGATTCTGGCCTTTGCAAATCACCCCCGTGAGAAAGAGACAAAGGAAAAATGTGCTTTTCATAAAACAGTTGAGATGAGTGAACACTTACTGGACTAATAACAATTTACAATTACAAAAAGAAAAACATCTCCGCAAGAATGTTCCTTCTGTCGCCAAAGCGTAAAAAGCAACGTAAAAAACCTACTCAACTTCGGCGCTTCCTTTGTCACAGGTAACGTAAAGAGCAAGGTAAATCCTGTCCCTGCGGGGCGGTCATTGTGTCGCTGGGAACGTAAAACTCACCACGGCTTTTACATTGGCACCCAACAAGTATATGTACGCCAACTTGCGGAACTACTATTTCCTAATAATCAGCGGTATGTAGTTAAGTGCTACCGATCTATTGTATGGAACAGATAAGCTTGTTCACACTTATAGTAATCGAGCTTTTATGTTTGTTGCAACGTTCGGTTTCGTTTTTTGACACGTCGATTTCCCCTAGTTATTCAAAACGGCCCGGCTCAGTCACTTAAAATTGTACTCGATCCGCTTTACGTCGTACTTGCCGGTCCGCTCAAATCGGGAGACGATCTCAGACTGTTTCTCTTCGGCTTCCTTGGCATCCGTGTACGTTTTCAACTCACTCATGCAGCTGCTGCCGGTTGCGCAGACCTTGTTGACGTGGCCGATAAACAGGCTGGACAACCGCTTCAGGTCACCTTCTCCGCCCGTGGTGCTGTACAGATCCGTGTACAGTAGTTGTAGTCGCCTGGAGGGTTGGCCTTTAGCCGGCTGCTCCATGGCACAACCAAAGTAGTAATACGTCTGCCGACGGCCGGCATCAGGTGCCGTAGATACGATAAAGCCAGAACAGAGCAGGCCCAGAACAAACAGGCTTAGTAGTTTTTTCATAGTCAATCTGTGTCGAAGATAGGTAGTTTTAAAACGGCTTTGTCGGCTGGCCTACGTTCCGGTACTGGCCAATCTCACCTGATTGTACAGAAATAATCGTACCAAACTTGCCGACTCGAAGATACAGCCTGAGCCTTTCCGTCCTCTACTGAGCGACGGGTTTGGCTCCCCCATTGCGTTCAACTATTTACAAATCTTTATCCCTTCCGTACACTTTTTCGGCGAAAATTTGTTCAACCCACATAGAAACTCACGTTACTACGTAAGAATACCCGTTTTTCATGTCTGTCGTACCCCCTACTTTTCCAGATGACGACCATGCTTTATGGCAGCAATTTCGGGATGGGGACACGACTGCGCTCGGCCAATTAGCCAAGAAATATTACCGCACTTTGTTCAACTACGCCACCAGGTTCACAAAGGACAGCGCGTTGATTGAAGATTCCATCCAGGATGTATTTCTGAAGCTGTGGACGCAGCGCGAACACCTGAGCGATACGTACTTCGTCAAGTTTTACCTGCTGAAAACGCTACGTCATCACCTCATCAAACTCCACCAGCGCTCCCAGCCCATCAGCGAAAGCCTGACCAGCTGGCTCGACGTGGGCGAAGACAACAACGCCGAAACGCAGATCATCCGGGAAGAAAACTGGCACCTGATGACGAGTCAGTTGAAAACGAAAGTGGCCGATTTGTCGAAGCGGCAGCAGGAAGCACTTTACCTCCGTTACTACGAAAACCTTACCTACGAGCAGATCGCCCAGACGATGGGGATCAACGCACAATCGGTGGCCAATCTGCTTCAAAACTCCCTCAAACGGCTTCGCGAACACTGGACCTACCTGCTTCTATTCGTTCACGCGCTGTTTTTCTGACTGTTACGGTCGGCGCAAAAATTTTTCTCAAAAAAACTAAGTATACCGCTCAGGAAACCGGATAATCCATTGTAACGGGGCACATAACTGCCTTTTTCGATGAAAGATTATCAATTCTTCGAGTTTGAGGATTTTCTGGAAGACGTTGCCTTCCGACGGTGGGTGTTTCATCCGTTGCCGCAGGACGACGGCTTCTGGCAGCAGTGGCTGGCCGATCACCCCGACCGGGCGGCCATTGTGAACCAGGCGCGGCAGCAGCTCCTGGCCATCCAGGGCAACCTCCCCCAGCTGTCTGACGAACACATTGACCAGAAAGTAGCCCAGCTTGTCCGGCAGGTTCAGGTTGCGCAAACGGCCGCCGAACAGCCTCGTCCGATTGTTCGGCCCCTTGCCCCGACCTGGTATTACCTGGCCGCATCCGTAGCGCTGCTCCTGGGTCTGTTCTGGGTATATCGGCATCAGACGCAGCCGTCGGCCACCACGCCCACTACGTATGCCCATCTGGTCGAAGAGGCTTCCGAGCCACTGGTCGAGGTGACTAACGACGGCCGCTCGCCAAAAAAAATAACCCTTGCCGACGGCAGCGTTGCAGTCCTGTATGCCAACAGCCGCTTGAGCTTTCCGAAGCAGTTTTCCGATTCGACCCGCGAAGTATACCTGACGGGCCAGGCTTTTTTTCAGGTCAGGAAGAACCCCGCCCAACCGTTTCTGGTATACGCCAACGAACTGGTGACCAAAGTACTGGGCACCAGCTTTTTCGTCAGGGCCTACGAGCAGGATCAGCACGTTCAGGTATCCGTCCGGACGGGTAAGGTGTCTGTTTTTGCGCGGGCCAACAGGCAGGCAACGGCCCGAAAAAATACGCGGGAACTGGGCGGTATCATCCTGACGCCCAATCAACAGGCTACCCTCATGCGGTCGGAGCAGCGCCTGGTTCGTTCGCTGGTGGCCGAACCCCAGCGCGTGGATGCCCCAGCAGTCCAGAAAACGTCACTTGTGTTCCGCCAAACGCCCATTGCCGAGGTCTTTGCCGCTTTGGAGCGGGCCTACGGGGTGGATATTGTGTTCGACGAGACCCTGATGGCTCATTGCACGCTGACGGCCCGGTTCGACAGCGAATCCCTGTACAAGAAACTGGAATGGATCTGCACCGGTACGGAATCCAGCTACGAGGTGGTTGACGGACAGATCATCATCACGAGCCGGGGGTGCGGTTCACCGTGACCAGCTTTCGGTCTACAGGTATCAGCTAAGCCCTGATGCTCGAAACTGTAGATCACACCCAGAACCCTAAAACCCAACATTGCCTATGACATAAACCACTTTCGCAACACAAAGAAGTCGCCGGTGCGCCAACACCGACGACCTCATACGTTCCGTACGATGTCGCCAAACATCGGCCTCAAAAAAGGCACACGGAGCTTTTTGCCAATTCTCCAGAACTAACAACTAGCGTCAAAAAATATGAAAAACCCACGACAGTTGCGTGAGCAAATCATCAGAATCATGCAAATTAGTCTCATTCAGGTCGTGCTGGCGGTTGCCTTTGCGGGCATTACGCTGGCCCACGACGGACGAGGACAGGAATTACTCAACCGGCGAATCAACCTCACGTGCACGAACCAGAGCGTCGAAAGCGTGCTGGAACAAATCGAGAAAACGGCGCAGGTTCGCTTCCTCTACAGCTCGGAGCTGATCCGGGCCGACCGGCGCGTCAGTCTGTCCCTACAGAACCAGCCGCTGGCTGCAGTACTCGACAACCTGCTGAAACCGCTCCAGATCAACTACGAAGTATCGAGCGAGCAGATCATCCTGAAACGGGCTGTGAGCACAGCGCCAGCCCGTTCGGGAGCCGTAGGCCCAAACGCCGAACGGGCCGTTCTTCCCATCACCGGAAAAGTCACCAGTGATGCAGGCGAAGAGCTGCCCGGCGTAAGCGTGGTCATTAAAGGCACCTCCACCGGAACGGTGACCGACGCCAGCGGGAACTTCACGCTGAACGTACCCGACAACAACGCGGTGCTGGTATTCAGCTTCGTGGGTTTCCAGAGTAAGGAAGTGCCGGTAACTAACCAGACGACGCTCAACGTCACGCTGGCCACCGACGTACGGGCCCTGTCGGAAGTTGTTGTGGTTGGCTACGGTACGCAGCGCCGGCAGGAGCTGACTACGGCCGTTACGTCGGTGAACAGCAAATCCATCGAACGCCAGCCGGTTTCGGGTTTCGACCAGGCCTTGCAGGGCCAGGCCCCCGGTATTCAGGTCACCTCACCCACCGGCGCGCCGGGTGCCGGTATCAACGTCCGGATTCGGGGCAACAACTCGGTTAGTCTGACCAACTCACCCCTGTACGTGATCGACGGGGTACCGGTACTGCCGACCTACGACCGCGAACTGGGAGTGGGTAACCAGCGCCCGAACCCACTCAATACACTGAATCCCAACGATATCGAGTCCATCGACGTATTGAAAGATGGGGCCGCAGCCGCCATCTACGGTCTGCGGGCCTCCAACGGGGTGGTCGTCATTACGACCAAACGCGGCAAAACCGGCAAAGCCCAGGTTAACTTCAATGCGTACTACGGCATTCAGCAATTACGCCGGAAAATTCCGCTGCTGAACTCACGCCAGTTTGCCGAGTATTTCAACGACGCCCAGGCAGCCGCCGGCAACCCACCGGCCTTTACCAACCTGGATTCGCTGCCGTACAACACCGACTGGCAGGATGCGGTATATCGCCAGGCGGCCATCCGGAACTACCAGATCAGCCTGAGTGGCGGCACCGACAAGACAAAATACTACGTATCGGGCGGCTACTTCAAACAGGACGGGATCGCCCTCAACTCGGGATTCGACCGGTACAGTTTCAAGCTGAACCTCGACCAGCAGATGAGCACCCGCTTCCGGATGGGAACCAGCCTGAACCTGAGCCGCACCAATACGAACGGCAGCGTACGAAGCGAACTCGGAGCCGGCAACTCCGGTACGGTATTGGGTGCCCTGGCGCAGATTCCGACCATCCCGATCCGGAACGCCGACGGGAACTACAGCATCAACCCGTTCCAGCAGTTCGACAACCCGGTGGGTAATCTGCTCGAAACCCGCAACAACGCCGTCATCTACCAGGTGATTGGCAACGCCTACGGTGAGTTCGACATCCTGAAAAACCTGACGTTCAAAAGCTCGCTGGGCCTGGACTTCCGCTCGCAGATTGAGAATGAGTTCATTACCCGCAACTACCCCGGTACGCAGAACGCCAGCCCGGCCACCCGGGGCAGCGCCCGGACAGGTACGAACCAGCAGATTATCTGGCTGTGGGAAAACACGCTGACCTACGACGCCAACATCGGCGACCGCCACAACCTGACTCTGCTGGCCGGCCAGTCGGTGCAGTCGTCGGATCGGTTTACGTCGGGCGCGTCGGTCACGGGCTTCCCGTCGAACGCCGTACCGTATCTGTCGGCGGGGACGCAGTTTACCCGGCCGTCGAGCTACCAGGATCAATGGGGGCTGTTCAGTTTGTTTGCGCGGGCCATTTACAACTACGACGAGCGGTACCTGGCGACCCTGAGCTTACGGGCCGACGGATCGAGCCGGTTTGCGCCGGGCAACCGCTTTGGCTACTTCCCGGCCATCTCGCTGGGCTGGCGTGCTTCCCGCGAAGCCTTCTTCCCGAAAGACATCGCGCTGAACGACCTGAAAATCCGGGCCAGCTTTGGAGCGAATGGTAACCAGGAAATCGGCGCGTACGACCGGTTCAGCACCTACGGCTCGGGCTTCAACTACGCCGGCACCAGCGGTATTGCGGGTGGGATTGCGCCCGACCGGATTGGCAACACGAACCTGAGCTGGGAAACAACGTACCAGTACAACGCCGGTGTGGACGCTGGATTCTTCAAGGATCGGCTGACGCTGACTTTGGATGCGTACCTCAAGCAGACCCGAAACCTGCTGACCAGCGTACCGCTGCCGTACAACGCCGGAGCGCAGAATCCGCAGACGGTACAGAACATCGGTACGGTGCAGAACAAAGGGATTGAGATCGGCCTGAACAGCACGAACATTCAGAACGAGAACAGTGGGTTTACGTGGTCGAGCAATTTTAACTTTACGCTGAACCGCAACAACGTAGTTGACATCGGCACGCTTCGCAACGAGCAGGGGCAGGAAGTAGACCGGGTCATCATCGGCAGCTATACCGTGACGCAGAAAGGCGCTCCGCTAGGTGCGTTCTACGGCTACGTAGTGCAGGGCATCTTCCAGTCGACGGACGAGATTGCGCAGGCGGCAACCCAGCCGGGCCAGCCCAAACCGGGTGATATCCGCTTCGTCGACCTGAACAACGACGGCCGGATTGACGCCAACGACCGGACGATCATCGGCAATCCGAACCCCAAGTTCATCGCGGGTTTCACCAACAACCTGTCGTACAAAGGCTTCGAGCTGAGTATCTTCTTCCAGGGCAGCTACGGCAACGACATCTACAACCAGAACCGGCAAACGATCGAAGGGATGTCGGACCCGCTCAACCAGACCACGACCGTGCTGAATCGCTGGACGCCTACCAACACGAACACGACGGTGCCGCGGGCGGTACGCTACGACCCCAACCAGAACAACCGGTTCTCGACCCGGTTCGTGGAAGACGGTACGTATACCCGCCTGAAAAACCTGACCATCGCCTACAACCTGCCCAACTCGTTCCTGCAGCGGGCCAAAATCAGTGGCGTTCGGGTGTACCTGACCGGTCAGAATCTGCTCACGTTTACCAACTACAGCGGCTACGATCCGGAGGTGAGCGCCGACCCGTTCTCATCGGTTGGCTTTGGTCGGGACTACGGGGTTTACCCGCAGGCTCGTACGTACACGGCTGGTCTAAACGTCACTTTTTAACTGAAGCTTCATGAAACGTCTTATCATATTTTTCTCATCCCTATTGCTGCTGGCAGGCTGTGAAGTCTTGGACAAACAGCCCTTGCCCAGCATTACGCCGGAGAACTTCTTTGCCAACGCCGACGACGCCGAAGCCGGTTTGACGGCGGCTTACGATGCCCTGCAACAAACGGGTTTGTACGGCCAGGATCTGAACGTAGTGGGCGAAATGCCATCGGATAACGTAACGAGCACGAACGGCGACGTAAACGCCCTCGAACGGCTGATCTGGACACCCCAGACCAACCAGATGAACAATACGTTCCAGCAGTCGTACATCGGCATCAACCGGGCGAACGCCGTTCTGAAATACGTACCCGGTATTTCGATGAACGAAACCCGCCGGAACCAGATCCTGGGTGAAGCGCGGTTCCTGCGGGCACTGCATTACTTCAACCTGGTCCGGATGTACGGCGGGGTTCCCCTGCGCCTGGAACCGACCGAATCGGGCGATCCGGGTGCGGTGGCGCTGGCCCGCTCGACCGCTGAGCAGGTGTATGCACAGATCAATACGGACTTGCAGCAGGCCGAACAGCTGACGGCGGCTACGTTTGGCAGCATTACCGCCAACCGGACGCGCATCATTAAAACCGCCGTGAACGCCCTGCAGGCCCGCGTACTGCTAACGCAGCGCCAGTGGGCCGATGCCGCTACGGCCGCCGGCAAGGTGATCGCCAGTGGCCTGTACCAGTTGTCGCCGAGCTTCAGCGCGCTGTTCCCGGCGGACAATAACCCCGAGTCGATTGTTGAAGTGCAGTTTGCCGGGAACGCCGATGGCGGGTTCATCCTGCCCGATCTGTTGCTGCCTTCTCCCCCGGCTACGTATTCGTTTCCGAAGTTTAACATCCCCACGACGGAACTGATCCAGTATGCCGATACGCTGAACGACCTCCGCTGGAAGTTCACGGGCGAGGTCACGCAGGCCGGTCGCAACCACGCCAGCTTTGTGATGGCCCGGTCGGGCAACGCCAACGACAACGGCCCGTTCGTGTACAAATGGCGGAGCAATCCGAACGCCTTCAACAGCCCTGACAACTACTACGTTCTGCGGCTGGCTGACGTCCTGCTGATGTTTGCCGAAGCGTCGAACGAGCAGAACGGCCCGAACCAGGAAGCGCTGACCCGACTCAACGCGGTACGTACCCGGGCGGGCTTGCCGGCCCTGACCCTGGCCAACCTGGCCACGAAGCAGGCTTTCCGCGATGAAGTCGATCGCCAACGGCGGCTGGAACTGGCCTTTGAAGGCGAACGCTGGTTTGATTTGCTGCGCTACGCCCGGCAAACGCAGGCCGATGCGGGTGCAACCCACCGGGTGACGGCGCTGGATATTATTCAGCAGGTGCGGGGTTCGCGGGATGTAAACTATCTGCTGTTCCCGATTCCGCAAAGTGAGATCAACAACAACCCACTGATCCAGCAAAATCCGGGGTATTGATTTGTTTGTAGTGTGTGGTTTGTGGTTTGTAGTTTGTGGTTAGTGGTTTGTAGTTCGGGGTTTGTGGTTAGCCGCTGACAGGGGAGAAACTGGCTAACTACAAACTACAAACCACAAACTACAAACCCCGAACCTTTTGAACAACCCTCTTTCAACTATGCTCACTTCCTTCACTAAACATACCGTTACGCTGGGACTGGCTGCCCTATTGGGCTTTGGTGCTGGCTGCCAGCGCTCTACTGTCAGCCAGCGCCCATCTACGAATGGCGTCGAGTTCTGGCTGACAAATCCTGATGGCTCAGCGTTGTTTGAGAAACAGCCCGGTACGCTCACCTTCGGTAAGGCGACGAACCAGCATCCGACCATCGACATCGACCCATCGACAACGTACCAGACCATTGATGGTTTCGGCTACACCCTGACGGGCGGCAGCGCCATGCTCATCGATCAGATGGAACCGAAGGCCAAAGCTGCGTTACTGAAGGAACTGTTTTCGACCGAGGGCACGGGCATTGGGGTTAGTTACCTGCGCGTCAGTATCGGCGCATCGGACCTCGACGACCGGGTGTTTTCATACAATGACCTACCGGAAGGAGAGACAGATGTGAAGCTGGCGAAGTTTTCGCTCGATCCGGACCGTAAGCACCTGATTCCGGTTCTGAAGCAGATTCTGGCGATTAATCCAGCCATCAAAATTCTGGGATCACCCTGGTCGCCCCCGACCTGGATGAAAACGAATAACAACTCGAAGGGCGGCAGTCTGAAACCAGCGTATTACGATACGTACGCGCAGTACTTTGTAAAGTACATCCAGGGTATGAAAGCCGAGGGCATCCCGATCGATGCCATCACCATCCAGAACGAGCCGCTCCATCCGGGCAACAACCCCAGCCTGCTCATGCTCCCGGAAGACCAGGCCACATTCATCAAAAAGAGCCTGGGACCGGCGTTCCAACAGGCGAATATTGACACGAAGATTATCCTGTACGACCACAACGCCGACCGCCCCGACTACCCCATCACGATTCTGAACGATCCAGAGGCAAAGAAATACGTCGACGGGTCGGCTTTTCACCTCTACGCGGGGCCCATCGAAGCCCTCAGTAAGGTTCATGATGCGCACCCGGATAAGCATCTGTACTTTACCGAGCAGTGGATCGGCGCACCCGGCAACCTGAAAGGCGATCTGGCCTGGCACGTGAAAACGCTGATCATCGGGGCTACCCGCAACTGGGCGCGTACCGTGCTGGAATGGAACCTGGCCGCCGACCCCAATCAAGACCCGCATACGGAAGGGGGCTGTACGAAATGCCTGGGAGCCCTAACCATCGACGGCAATAAGGTAACCCGCAATCCGGCGTATTACAACGTAGCCGTGGCGTCCAAGTTCGTGCGGCCCGGTTCCGTTCGGATTGCCTCCAATACGTCCGAAACGCTGCCTAACGTTGCCTTTAAAACACCGGACGGAGGTACCGCGCTGATTGTATTCAACAACAGTCAGTCGGTCCAGCCGTTCAACATCCGATATGAAGGAAACGTAGTCAGTACGTCGTTACCAGCGGGTTCGGTGGGAACCTATGTCTGGTAAGAAGCCGGGTCGTGCGGGTAAACATGCGTCGATTCACTATTTTCGCAGGCCATTCGAGCGAATGGATTCAACAGCAGCCGGCGCCGGCTGCTGTTTTCCTGTAACGTAACCCGCTTATGATCCGGTTTTTTTCGCTGTTTCTGACCCTTTCCTTCGTTTCCGTTCTGACCGCTATGAGCGCCCCCGGCGATCAGCACATCGCCATTGAAACCCGCCGAACCGCGCTGGTTATCCGGGTTGACAAAGACCAGAATCCTACCATTGTCCATCTGGGCCAGCGGCTCACGCGCCCCGATGAATACGCCCGCATTCCCGGCAATGGCAAACGTGGGGAGGACTATACCGGCCTGTATAATTCCGTTTATACGCCGGCCGGCAGCCGCAACCTGCTGGAGCCTGCCATCCAGGTTACCCACGCCGACGGCAACCCGTCGCTCGACCTCCGGTACGTCCGGCACGAGAGCAAACCGGCCGGCCAGGGCATCGTGCTCACGACGGTGTATCTGAAAGACCCGCAGTACCCGTTCGACGTGACCCTGTATTACAAAGCCTACCAGGACGACGATGTCATTGAACAGTGGAGCACGATCCGGCATACGGAGAAAAAGAACGTCACTCTGCACAAATACGCGTCGGCCAACCTGTATATTCCCGCTCAGCACTATTACCTGACGCACTTCCACGGTGACTGGGCGCGGGAGATGAACCCATCGGAAATCCCCCTGACCGAAGGCATCAAGGTACTGGACACCAAACTGGGGACCCGGGCCGACCTGTTCCAGCCACCCTCGTTTCTGGTGGCCCTGAACCAGCCCGCCCAGGAAGATCAGGGCGAAGTGCTGGCCGGTACGCTGGCCTGGTCGGGAAATTACCAGATCGCGTTTGAAGTAGATCCGCTGCACAACCTCCGCCTGATGGCGGGCATCAACCCATACGCGTCGGCCTACACCCTGGCCCCCGGCAAAGAGTTTACGACACCCGCGTTCCTGTTTACGTACTCCGCTACCGGCAAAGGCACGGCCAGCCGCAGCCTGCACCGCTGGGCCCGCAAATTTCGGATTCCGCAGGGGCAGGGCAACCGCCTGACGCTCCTGAACAACTGGGAAGCTACGTATTTCGACTTCAACGAAGAAAAGCTAACGGCACTGTTCAAAGACGGCAAGAAGCTGGGGGTTGATCTGTTTCTGCTCGACGACGGCTGGTTCGGTAACAAGTACCCGCGCAACGACGACCGCGCCGGACTGGGCGACTGGCAGGAGAACGTCAAAAAATTGCCGCACGGCCTTGGTTACCTGGTCAAAGAAGCCGAAAGCACCGGGATCAAATTCGGAATCTGGCTCGAACCGGAGATGGTCAGCCCGAAAAGTGAGCTGTACGAAAAGCATCCGGACTGGGTACTCAAACTCCCTAACCGGCAGGAATATTACTTTCGGAACCAGTTGGTGCTGGACCTCAGCAATCCGAAGGTGCAGGATTTTGTATACGGCATCGTGGACGATCTGATGACGAAGAACCCAACGTTGGGCTACATCAAATGGGACTGCAACGCCGTCATCTATAACGCCTTTTCGGCTACCAATCCCAACCCAACCCACGTCTACGTCGACTACGTGCAGGGGCTGTACAAGGTGCTGGATCGGCTGCGGGTTAAGTACCCGACGCTGCCCATGATGCTGTGTTCCGGGGGCGGTGGGCGCGTCGACTACGGGGCGTTGCGGTACTTCACCGAGTTCTGGCCCAGCGACAACACCGACGGGCTGGAGCGCATATTCATCCAGTGGAACTACTCGAATTTCTTCCCCGCCATTGCTACCTGCAACCACGTAACGGACTGGGGTAAGCAGCCTATCAAGTTCCGCACCGACGTAGCGATGATGGGTAAACTCGGGTACGACATCGTGGTCAGCAAGCTGGACGAGAAAGAACTTCAGTTTAGTCAGGAGGCCCTCAAGACGTATGAACGCGTTAAAGAGGTGATCTGGCAGGGCGACCTCTACCGGCTGGCCTCGCCCTATACCGGCGATGCAGCGTCGCTGATGTACGTGAGTGACGCACGGGACCGGGCGGTCTGGTTCACCTACCTGACGAGCAGCCGCTACCGGGCGGGCAGCCAGGCCCCGATCCACCTGAAGGGTCTCGATCCGGCTAAGAACTACACCATCCGCGAGTTGAATCTGTATCCCGGCACAAAATCGGGCATCAACGACAACTCAGCCACCTACTCCGGCAACTACCTGATGACGATTGGCTTTAGCCCCAACGTAGACGCCCGACGGACGAGCGTGGTCCTGGAGGTGACGGAGGTGAAGTAAACCATCATGCCCCCAACCCCTTGCCGCGCTTAGAGCGGCTAACGTTACCGTGAATTACGGTCAGGCTTTGATCGATGCAAGCTGATTATTTGGTCATCCCAACGCCAGGATCGGACCAATCTCTATGATCTAAACAAAGAGGAAAGAAACGTTTTCGTTATGATTTCGATCTTCCCGGAGGCAAGCGTAAATGCGCAGGACAATTTTGCTGCGGACGTTATTGAGCACCGCCCGGCGGCATTTTGCTCTTTCCCTCCTTCACTTTTCGGTGGTAGTAGTCCTGCAGTTCACCCACGCACACTACCAGCAGGGGCTTCATAGCCAGAACTCGCAGGCCTACAGCCAGTGCAAAAGTGAGTGGATCAAGCAGGTGGAAGCCGAAGCGTTAGCCCATTATAATAAACCCTAAGTGTTCGCCTAAGAAAGGAACTTCGTTTCAAGGGGGAGCCATTTAGGAGGATGTTCCCATGCGCCAATCGGAGGTCATATAACCGTCCACACATACCTATTATCGGACAGCTTTTGTACGGTTTCGGACATACCTAAACTAATATTCAGAAGTCTAGTCTGAATATTAGCCAGTTATATAATTGGCACTCTATTTGTTCAACAACTATTAAAGTAATATGCCTTTTTGAGCCTGTTTAGTATGAGTCGAACCTACCTCGGGGAGTTTGAAGAGTTGGTCTTACTCGCCGTAGCTCTCCTGCAAGACCAACCCACTGGGGCTTATGGCGTCACCATCGCCGACGAACTTAAGCAACGTACCCAACGTAGCACCTCCGTGACGGGCGTGCACGTGGTCTTATATCGCCTGGAGGAGAAAGGCCTCGTTGGCTCGGAATTAGGCGGTGCTACATTAGCCCGGGGCGGACGGCGCAAACGGCTGTTCACCCTGACGGCGGCTGGTCAGCAGGTACTGCGGGAGATGCGTCAACTACGGCTGGGGTTTTGGGAGGCCTTACCCACTCCTTTCTTTTCCTAACCCATGAACAAGTCCTTCTCCGACCCAACCCCTCAACCTCGGCACCCGCCCCGCTGGGCTGACCGCCTGCTTTGTTGGTTGACACCCACTGATCTGCTGGAAGAGTTGCAGGGTGATCTGCACGAGCAATTTGCCCAGCAGGTTGACCAGGTCGGTCCCTGGCGGGCTCGTTGGTGGTATGGTCTGGAAGCGCTGAAGGTCATTCGGCCCTATTACCTACGGCGTCGATTGGCCAGGCTGGCCACTCGGCAAAAGGAGTACCTTCCGAAGCAACTTGCTACCACCCGTCCTTACTTTACCCCTGAACACCTTTCACCCTCTCTACATAATCCGGCTATGATTCGCAGCTATTTCAAAATCGCCTGGCGCAACCTGTGGAAAAACAAACTGTTTTCAGTGGTCAATATACTGAGCTTGTCACTGAGTATGGCCGTTGGAGTTATTCTGTTTACCGGCCTGAAAGCCACTTTTGATACCGACCATTTTCATCCAAAATTAAATCAACTCGTACGTATACTCACCCAGGAAACCAATGAGGGGATACAAACCAAATGGGCATCCGCTCCATTGCCCTTGGCGACTCAACTAAACAGCGTCTCCTTTGTTGAGAAAACGGTTAAGGTACGTCTGGCCGGAAAACACAACTTGCAAACCGATAAGGGTGATGTACCGATTGACATAAAATTTTCAGAGCCTTCTTTTTTTGATGTGTTTGGCTTTAAACTCTTGTCAGGTAATGCACAAAGCCTTGCCAATAATCCCACTTCCCTTTTGCTAACCCAAAAAACAGCCGAGAAAATATTTGGCAGCACCAATGTCCTAGGACATACGGTTCAATTTGAAAATTTAGGCTATTATACCGTTGGGGGAATAATCCAGGACCCGCCTTTAGAAACACATCTGCCTATTGAGGCAATGTTATCAATTCGTTCGGCTGAACTGCTTGAAAAAAAAGGAGCAATCAGTAGTATTTCACAGGATTGGGAAGGCTTCAAGAGTTCAGCAATTTATGCCCGTTTAAAATCAGACGGTAATTTAGAGCAACTTAATGCAACGCTCCAGAACTATACTCGGAAATTAAATAATAGCCATCTTCAATTTTTGGCCCAACCCATCGAAGATATTACCCCTGGAAAAATCAATCTTAAAAATAACCCCCATGCGGGCGCTAGTTGGGAAGACGTAAAAACGCAGCTATTCATCATTCTCTCGTTAACCCTCTTAGCGGCTTTCAATTATATCAGTTTGGCATTGGCGCGTGCTTTCTGCCGGGCGCAGGAAGTAGGTGTTCGTAAAACCATAGGCGCAACAAGAGGACAGGTTATCGGTCAATTTTTAATGGAATCGACCCTTGTTGCGCTGTGTGCTTTGTTTTTTACAGTGCCATGTGTTACTATTTTAGCCCACTATATACCCGATATGGATGATGTGACATTCACCTGGGATATAGCCTTCGTAGTAGGTTTAATAACCTACGCCCTTATCACCGGCTTAGTCGCCGGGGCATTTCCGGCCTGGCTATTGTCAGCGTTTCAGCCGATACAGGTTTTGCGTAAAATGAAGACTATAAAGCTGTTCCGAGGTGTTGCTGTTTACAAAGCGTTGATTGTCGTTCAATTTTCTGTGACCATCCTGTTTATGATATTGGTTGTCATAGTAGCCGATTATGATCGGAAAAACAATGCAATCATCAGCTCAACCGTGCCATCCAATGTTCTGACACTGGATCTAAAAGGTGAAAACTATCAAAACCTGCAAAACGAAATAAGTGGGTTAAGTCAGGTAGAAACGACGTTGGCCACAAACTGGTACTATGAGCCCATTAAACTGGGTAAAGATTCTGTAACGCTAAACGATAAAACGCTGCAAATAAATTACGTAAGTATTGACCCACGAACCATTGAAACAGAGGGTATCCGCTTACTAGCCGGGCAAAATTTTCCTTCAACCATGCCCCTAAGTACGGAGCAATATGTGTTGGTGAATGAAGCAGCCGCAAAAGTATTGGCATCTAAATCGGAGACCCTAGTGGGGCAAAATCTCTTGCTGGACTCTGCCTCTGTACAAGTCATCGGCATCCTACCCAATGAGAGTATTGGCCAACAACTGCCTTTAATCTATCGGTATTTGCCAACTGAAATAACCACCTTGACCATAAAAATAAAGCCACATACAGAAATGGAAGCGACCAAGGCCATTCAATCGGTATGGAAAGACCATTTTCCTGAGAAAACAGCAAATCTTTATAACTTAAAAGAGTATCGTTATTCGGGAGAAATCAGTGGAGAAATGGAAATTCTTGGAGGCTCTGCCCTGATTATCATGATCATCGCTGCTTTGGGCATTTTAGGCATAGCCAGTTACTCCGTAGAAACGCGCACTAAAGAACTGGGTATAAGAAAAGTAATGGGAGCAAGCAACGTAAAATTGGTGTGGATAATTACCAAGAATTTTGGCATTCTCATGCTAATTGCCGGACTTATTGGTGTTCCAGCTGGCTTGTTTTGTGGTGATTTGTTAAGAAAAGAAATGGGCAGTTATCTTGATTTGGGTCTTATAAATATAAGCATAGCTTTTGGTTTGGTTGCTATAGTCGGGCTTCTGACTGTCCTATCCCAAACCATTCGAGCGGGGCAAATTGAACCGGTAAAGGTTTTAAAAGCCGACTAAAAACGGTAAACCATTCATCGGCAGGTTTTGACGATGGTGAGACAATGAATTCCATATTGCGACACCATGACGACCGACCCTATAACGACCGACTATCAGTTGCGAGAAGAAGGACACATGTGGCTAACAAATGGGCAATTCAATGATTATTCATCCTCTTAACCAGCACAGTAATACCAATGAAGTAGTTTTTGATAGTAGAGGAAATGTACAATTTCTCAAGACCAGTTGTTTTTGAAAATGATATTAACTTAATCCATTAATAGTACAAAGGAGTGTATTTTTAATTTTGTCTACAGAAACGCTTACTTATTATCAGCGAGTACCTTTTGGCAAAGCAGACCTTAGGCCAGTTTAAGCCTGATTGCTTTACTTCAGCGAGTAATTCGAATTAACTACTGTACAAGTTTTGTCTGATTTGTGTGATACTCGTTTTCAAACTGTTCAGGGCTTTTGTAGCCCAGCGATGAATGCTTTCTTACTCGGTTATAGTAGATCTCAATGTAGTCGAAGAGTTCGGTTCGTGGATCATCTACGCTCAAAAACACCCCCTCTTCTAATAACTCCGCCTTCAGGCGGCCGCTTCGGTCTTTAGGTGGGGCTCTGTTTCCTTCCGCTTTCCGAAGACCCCCGCTTCGGCGGACCGATCCTTTGGTCGGGATGGCAAAATAACCGGCTTACATGGATCAAATGCTTATCTCTAATTCACATTAACTTTAGCCGGGCTTAGCGCGGCAAGGGGTTGGGGTATTTCAGCAACTCACGGCTTTGGCTGATACCGCAGCCGGGCCAGTTTTCCATCCATGGTCGTGACCAGCACCTCGTTCCGGCCCAGCGGCCAGACCCGGTTCAGCATGGCGTTGGACAGTTTGTGTGCCCAGGCTACCTGTTTGCTCTGCCGGTCCACGGCGTAGAGAATACCGTCGTCGGTGGGTACGTAGATGATGCCGTCCCGCTCGGTAATGGGCGACGGGCTGATCTCGTAGCCGTAGCTGCAGTTCACGTACCATGCCGGTTGTGCCGTATCGGAGCGCGTCGACAACGCCCAGAGCGTATCGTTCATGCACTTGACGTAGACCAGCGACTCGTCGGCCGAGACCCCGCTGGCTTCAAACCCTTTGTGCTGGTTCGATTTCCAGATTTCCGTACCGGTTCGGGCGTCGATGGCCGTTACGGTCCGGTCGGGCGTCTGGATGAAAATTCGTCCGTTGGTCAGCACCGGCACCGTAGCGGCCGGCGAGTAGTTGCGGCTCTTGCCGTTGGTCCACGTCCAGACCGGCTGCCCGTTTTTCTTGTTGAGCGCATAGAGGGACGAGCCCCACGAGCCAACGTACACCCGCTCCTTGTCGGCTACGGGCACCGACTCCACGAAGCCGTTGATGTCGTTGAACGACCACTGTTCGGCCCCGGTCCTGAGCGACAACGCCCGAAATTTCCCTTCGGAACTGCCGATGTACACCACCTGGCCGTCAATGAGCGGACAGGCCACGATGGGTTTACCCGTTTCGACTTTCCAGAGCAGGTTGCCGTTTCGTTTATCGAGGCAGTAGATGGTACCGTCCGTTGACCCCACCACGACGCGATTCGTCTGCATGGCAGGGGTTGAGTATACCTTTCCGTTCGTGGCAAACCGCCACCGGACGCTGCCATCGGCCAGCGACAGGGCCACGATCTGCCCGTTTGTATTCGGATAAATGGCCAGGTTCTTATCGGCGACGATACCCGCCCCGATGTCGCTGCTGTCCTGTTTTTCCCAAACGGCGCTCACCTGGGCGTACTGCCGGTTTACCGCGTACGATGGTCGCTCATACGTTTTTGTGTCTTTGCCAAACGAGTGATTTTCCAGCACGATCGTTCGCCAGGGCGCGGCCGTCTGGCCGGGGGTCTCCCCTACCGCCGGGCTTCTCACGGCAAAATACATGCTGTCGTTCCGCATCGTGACGATGTTGTAGGCACCGACCGCATCCTTGGCCCGCAGGTTGGAGCGGCCCATCGTCCCGGGAATCCCTTCAAAATCCAGCTTTTTATTTGCATGCCCGTGGCCGCACAGGGCTGCCTGAACGTTTGTCTTTTTCAGTTCATCGATCAGCAGGTACCAGTTCGCCAGGGCCGGATCGAGGGGGTAGTGATTCATGAAGATCACCGGCCGGTCGGAGCCTTTCAGCTTTTCGACTTCTGCCCGCAGCCACAGAACGTCCTCCCGGGCCACCAGCCCCGGCGACATCCGCATGTTCGGCCCGCTGCCGCAGCCGATGAAGCGATACTTCCCGAAATCGAATGCAAATCGCTCAGCCCCAAACAACTTGCGGAAACTGTTGCAGCCATTCTCCGACCATTTTGTATCGTGGTTACCGGGAAAGATGTACCATTTTTTGGTCAGCCCGTCAATGATGCGTCTGGCCGTTACGAACTCCTGTTCCGTGCCGAAATCGGTAACGTCGCCGGTGAACACGACGAAGTCAATGTCGGATTGAGCGTTGATGTCGTTGACCGTTCGTTGGAGGTCTTCGGCGGCTGTTTCGGGCGCGCCCACGTGCGTATCCGTCACGAACGCAAATCGGATCGGCTGCGCCCAGGCGCTCACCGACATACTTAATACTAAAGCAATCAGTCGAATCATTATGTAAAGAGTTTAAACGCAGAGATACTGAGGACGCGCAGAGGACGCAACGTATATTTACTTTGCGCTCTCAGCGTATCCTCTGCACCTCTGCGTTTAAATAAACGATTAAACTCTTTTTACTTGACCTTAACCGCAACTTTTGTCCTGATCGATTCATTCGTTCCAGGATTTTAGCCCTTTCAGGTTGCACGGCCCGTCGATCTGCTTTTTCGAGTTCGTGGCTGACCAGGTTCCAGCCAAGCCAGATGGCATAGGCCAGTAGGGCCACGGTGGCTAATCCCCGGTAAAACCGCATGGGTAATCGCCGAATCGTCGTTTCGAGCGTCGTCTGGGGTTCCAGCCGGTGCCAGTTCTTAATCAGCAGCGCCCGCTTCTCGGTCTCCGGGTGCGTTGGCTCAACCGGGGCGTCGAGGGCGTTGTACCAGGCCTCAACCAGCGCCCGTTCTTCGTCGGTGGCCTGACCATTCTGATAGTTGGTCAGCAGCGCCAGTAACGTTTCCTTGTCCATCTGGGAATCGGGTCAGGCAGGCCCCTCCTGCCAGCCTTCACATAGCCTGACGGACAACTCGGAAAATACCCTAATGGACGGTCGTTAAGGATTTGTTAAGACTACTCCAAGCTCCTTCAGGGGTTTGGAGTGATGATCTCCCTTTCTTCACAGCGGCCTTCCCGACAGCCGGAGCGCGTCGAACAGCTGCGGAGCGTACTGCTCACTGACCGGAATGGCCGTTCCGCTCAGGACGATCTGCTGCTTGCGAATGACCTCAATCCGGTTGCAGTCGACAATGAACGAACGATGGATGCGCATGAAGCGCGGGGGCGGCAGCCGCTCCTCCATCGCTTTGAGCGTCATGCGGGTCAGGATCGGGCGGACCTGGCTGGTGGTGAAAATCTTGACGTAGTCTTTCAGCCCTTCAACGTAGCGAACCGTATCGACCTGTACGCGCACCAGCGAATAATCCGCGTTCACGAAAAAATCGTCGACGGCTGAAGCGGCCGACGTACTGACCGAGGGCGGGGCTTCGGGCTGATTCAGGGCCTGCCGGGCTTTCTGAACGGCTTGTATGAACCGGGTGAACGCAACGGGTTTAAGCAGGTAGTCCAGTACGTTGAGGTCGTAGCCGGCCAGGGCGTACTGTTCATAGGCCGTGACCAGAATGACCAGCGGCCGGTGCGTTAGTCCCTCCAGCAGTTGAGTGCCCGTCAGGCCTGGCATCTGTACGTCGAGGAACATCAGCTCGATCGGCGTTCCGTTGTCGGCTTCCTGCTGGAGCGTTTCGAGCGCATCGAAGGCGTCGTCGCACGTACGGACCAGTTCCAGTCCGGGCACTTTCCGGATGTTGTCGGCCAGCAAGGCCAGGGCCAGGGGTTCATCGTCAACGGCAATACAGCGAATGGATTTCATGAGGAGTCAGCGAAGTTTGAGCAGCAGGGATACTTCATACCAGCCCCCCGCCCGGCTGGTTTCGAGGTAATGGTCAGGATACAGCAGTTTCAGCCGTCGCTGCACGTTTTTCAGGCCGATGCCCGACCCGACCAGCGTTCCACCCGAGGGCGCTTCAGCCACCGCCGACAACCGGCCCGATGAGCTATGCCGCACGTTGCCGGCCGAAACGGATTCGGTGGTATCGGGTACCGGCGAATCGGCGACCTTATTCCGGACGTTGAACCACAGCATCGCGCCCATCATCCGCAGCCGGATTTCGACCACGGCGGGCGACCCGGCCATGTGGATGTGCCGCCCCGTCCCGTGTTTAAACGCGTTTTCGACAAACGGAATCAGCAGCATCGGCTCAATGCCCATGGCCGGATTCAGGCCTTCGACCTGGTACTGCACCTGCACTTTATGCCCCAGCCGGAGCTTTTCGAGGTTGATAAAATCTTCGAGGTAACTGACTTCGCGCTCGATGGGCACCCGTTCTCCGTCGGCGTCGTAGAGCATGTACCGCATCAGCCCCGCGAGCTGAATTGTGACGGGCTCGACCGATTCGGGCCGCAGCCGCGCCAGCGACACGATGCTATTCAGGATGTTGAACAGAAAATGCGGGCTGATCTGCGACCGCAAAAACGCCAGTTCGGATTTCAGCCGCTCGTTTTCCTGCTCTTTCTGATCCTGCTGCCGCCGGTGGTAATCGTCCAGCACTTTGTAGGTGGTACTGATCGACAACACAAAAACGGCGGGGATAATCGACGCCAGCATCATCCGGTAATGAATCTGCATAAGTCCATACCGGAGCAGTTGAAACCCGAACGAAAGGCCGACCATCAGCACCAGACAACCGACTACGACGAGCAGGTAATCCCGAATCCCGCGCTTGTCGAGGATGCGGGGAATGAACACGTACACGTTGAGGTAAAACAGCCCGACCGTCAGCAGATTGAACAGGATAGCGTAAGTCGGCGAGTAAATCGGTAGGTTCGCGGGTGGTACCGGGGGACGGCTGCTCACGAAAACGGGCAGGACGACAAAGGCTACCCAGAACAGCAGGAGCAGCAGACGTCGGCCCATACGGGGCAACCGGAATGTGTGCGGAACAGCCATACCCTAATCTAACGATTCCAGAGCAGGTTACTGACATTGATTTAGCAAATGTGCGACCAAACGCCCGAAAGTGTCGATGAGTCGGGCCCTCGTGCGATTTTTGGGTTTATGTTGCGTGCGGTCAAGTTATTGTGGGGTCAAGTTGAGAACCTGACCCCACGACACGGCAACAACCAGATCGCCTATTGAAGTTAAAAAAAAACAAACATCATGTAAAAGAGTCGATCGTTTTAGTACATTTATCACCGCATTTAATTACTTAAGTTTCCTAAACTAATGGTCAAGCATAGCCTGCTTGTAATTTGTACCTGTTGTTCCTTATACGCGAGTCATGCTCAGCCTGGTCACTGGCGATACAGCGTCGAGATGGGGGGCGTAAAATCCCTGAATCAATCAGTCCTTGATAAACCCTCGCCACCCGGTCTGGCTGTTGCCGAAGGGCGCACTGGCATAGCGGGCAGTTTATCCCTTGAACGAAGTATTGCCAATCAGGTAAGCGCACGAGTCAGCTTAGGCGTTCTGACCAGTCGGCTTGTCAGAGCTTCATACGTTGCCGAAACTAACACAGACGGGGCTATTTCCAGCTTCGGCGGCCTGTCCGATGAGGCTCAGAACGTTCGCCCACTCGTTGGCTCACTTGGGGCACAGTGGAACTCCAGACCGCTCGGCCGACTCATTTTCACTGCTGGCTTAGATGCCGTAGTACGTATCAACACCGGCTCTTTAGACTCATCTCCTAACAGCCAGACGATCCATTCGTATAGTTATGGCAAAGTAGAATACCCATCCATTGCTTTTAACAATGCGCCTGTGGGTAATAAAATTAGCATTGGGCCTCAGGTCAGACTGGGCACTGATTTCCGGTTAAACGCCAAAACTTTTGTTTCGCTTAACGGTCTTTTCCAATACGGCGTACAACCGTTACGCGAAGGGCAGCGTATACTGACTTATGCTGGAGAAACGTTTCGGCCCCGTATAACGAACACGGGTAACTTACTAGGCTTCTCGGCTGGGCTTAAGTATAACCTTTCTTTATTACGGGAGAACCAGTCACTACGAACGACGGCATACAATGTCCCGTTCGTCCGGGTCCGCTTCGATCGGGAGACCGAGCAGACTTTTGCGGCAGGAAGCTGGGTAACCGGTTTTCGGGGAGGTTACTGGCCCGGCAATTTAAACCAACCCGGCAGCTCCGAGTTCTCGTCCTATCTTAGCGCCCGAATCGGTTATGCCGTTTTAAACCGTTTTCTGGTAGGCTTATCGGGTGAGACGTACTGGTTTCGTCCGATTAATCTCGGTCATATTCGGTACAAATGGCTGTCGGGCGGTCCATTCGTCCGTTACCAGTTGACTGACTCCTGGTTTTCGCCATTCATCGAAACCGCTTACCAGTTCGGCTCAAAGAAAATGGTCGCCGACTTCACGCCCATTTCTAATGGGTATTCGTTTTCAGACTACTTACTGACACCCGGCTTTACGCTCTGGCTCCAGAAGCACCTATGGCTTGAAGTCGCGCTTTCGTTCCGTTCAGCCCGTCAACGGAACGTTTTTCCGGTTCCACTGGCTCCTTCCAGTGGAACCTCGCAACCGCCGGCACCAGGAGTGCCTGGTCCACCGATTATGGCAAGACCATACAGAGGACCGTTGCCACAACTTGGTATATTTTATCAGTTTAACCGACACTGAGCGTTTCATCTGGGTAATCATAACCCACAGTTCCGGACCTGGTATTACCGCAAACTGGTTTCCCGCTCGATCAGCAACAGGGCTTTTTCCAGGTCCAGGTCCTGATGGTGGGCGATGGCGTCCGGCGTGTATTCAACCGGAAAATCGGGCATAACACCGTGTCCGTCGACGGTGTTGCGCGAGGGCGTGACCAGCCGCATCCACGGAAACTGAAGCACAAGTTTGGAGTTGGGCAGGGTAAGTTTCTGATTGGTGCCCCCTCCGCAGCCCAGCTCCGTACCGCCCGTTTCGCGACCGATAAACACCGTACGTGGGCGCGCCACCCGCAAGGCAGCCGCAAAGTTTGACCCGTTCGAAAACGTACCGCCGTCGATCAGGACGTACAGGTTGCCCCGGAACCGGTCGTGCCGGGCAACGCGCTGGTAGCCCGTGATGCGGCCGACTTCTTTCCGAAAATCGAAGTAATACCACTGCCCGATCCGGCGACTGGGGCCAAACGTAGCGAAGTAGCTCCGGGTCAGATCGGGGTCAAAGTGGTCGTCGAAGCGGTTTTTGCCGGGATTCGGCACTTTGGCAATCACGCGCTGAAGAAACACGTACGACGTATCGGCCAGGTATGATAACAGGTTATTGATGATCCGAACGTCACCGCCGTGATTCCGCCGAATGTCCAGAATCAGGTTTTTGATGCCCTTGCGGGTCAGCGTCCGGAACGCTTCGCGGTAATATTCCTCGTCATTGTATTCCAGTGCGTTAACGGTCAGTACGGCCGTCAGGGAATCGTTCAGCAGGCGCAGGCTCAGGTAACTCCGTTTGTGCGCTTCCTCTTTTTCGCGGGCCAGGGCTTTTTCTTCCTCATCGGTGAGTTTACGCGCCGGCTCATCGGTTTTTTTGGGCTCTTCGGGTTTGGGCTTTGCCGCAACGGTCAGGGTCCGGCGCGTACCGTTGGGGGTCAGCACGCTCAGGGTGTACGGTCCCGGCCAGCGGTACACCCACCAGCAAACATCCTCAAAAACGTCGTATTCGTTCAGAAAGAACTCTTTCCAGGTCTGATTATAGCCGTCGCCGTTCCACGTATTCAGCCCGGTTCTGATGATCTCGGCGATGGGAACGCCATTGATCGACAGCAGTTCGGAGCCGATGGCCAGCGTTGAATCGGTCGACGTATTGGCCACGACCCAGGCCCGGCCTTTGCGAACGAACACATCAAACGGCAGATGAACCAGCCGGGGGCGGTTGCCGGCCGATTTATAGTCCTCGCTGTGTTCCAGCTGGGTGTGACCACAGCGGATGCGGCAGATCAGCGGGTACAGCCGGTTGATGAACTCCTGCTCAGTCAGCGGCTGATTGAGCGACGCCAGGGTCTGGTTGAAAGCCGCGTTCATAGAGTCCCGGGGTGTATACCAGTACAGACTCGGGTGCAGCTCTTCGAGAGCGGCCCGCATCAGCCTGAAATCGGCCCGCAAGTCCTTCACCGAAAGCTTTCGATTCGGATTATACCCTTTCAGGAATTGAGCCGCCAGTTGGTTACTGGCCAGCAGGCATAAAAGCAGATAGACGTATGGCTTCACGACAAACACCTTTCCAGCCGAACAGCCGACCGGTTTTAATCCCGGCAACTCAGTTTGCCGGTACGTTAGCGTTCTCTTTAGTTGGCAACTCCCCTACCGGCGGCCGGTATGGCTGGAATGGCATCTTCAGCAACCCACCGATGTGCGAATGCTCATGCGGCTCGGGGTGCGTATCAATACCGTATTGTATGGCGTTGCCGGGCATCTCGTGATACGTCCCGAACAGCCGGTCCCAATATGGGAAAATATTACCGTAGTTGGTGTTCGTCACCGGCAGAACGTAGTGATGGTGCACATGGTGCATGTTCGGCGTAACGATCACCAGCCCCAGCACCCGGTCGAGCCAGCGGGGCAGTTCAATGTTGGCGTGGTTAAACTGCGACAGAATTACCGACAGCGACTGGTACAGAAACACCAGCCACATCGGCGCACCCGTTACCAGCACGGCCAGGACCGTGAACACGAACCGGATCACGCTCTCGCCGGGATGGTGGCGGTTAGCGGTGGTCGTGTCGACGTACGTATCAGTATGGTGAATCAGGTGAAAGCGCCACAGAAATTTGACGCTATGCTCGGTCCAGTGGGGCAGCCAGGCTCCGATCAGGTCCAGCACCAGCAGCCCCACAATCGCTTCAGCCCACAACGGCAGCTGCGCCCATGGCAGCAGACCGACGCCGTTCCGCACGGCCCAGTCGCTGGTCTGGAGCAGCATAAACGCCAGCACAAAGTTGATTACGATGGTCGTCAGCGTAAAGAATAGATTGATGCCCGCATGGTGCCATTTTCGGTAACGGAAGCGAAACAGCGGCACGGCACTTTCGACCAGCCAGAAGAGCGTAATGCCCCCCACCAGAATCAGGCTTCGGTGCGATGATGGAATGTGCTCAAAGTAATTAACCAAACGCTCCATGGTTTTCTTTGAAACAGACTATTTGTTCTTACACTATTACAAATATAACGTCTAGATACCAAAGGTGTTTCACGCCGAACCAGTTTATCACGTCGTTTACTGCCCGATGCGGGAAGATCGGTATCCGTTTCAATTCGACAGGCAGGGATGATCGATCGGTGGGTTGTGATGAAGCGTTCAGGACAGAAAGTCCGGTTACTCTGGTAAGACAGTAACCCGCCCTAAACAGTTGCTACCGGCTCTCGCCATTTTGCCGCTGCCAGACAAAACAGGCTGGGTCCGCCCCCCGCCGTTGAACAAAGCTAAAAAACATCGACGACAGCGCCCGACCTCCGCAGTTGGTCTCGACTTTAACGATGATTTTCGGCGAATCTTTCAGGATGGAATCCGGTACAACAATGGTCTCCGTCCCGACCAGGATTTTCTCCGGGAGAGCCGCCAGGTTGCTGTTCATCGACGTATCGGGCTGGGTAAACACCGACCAGGTAAACTGACTGGGGTCCGGCTGGACGGTTTCGCCGGACGCAATCAGCGTCAGCCCGCGACTGGGGTCGTAACAACTGTTCTGTGCCGAAACCCGTTCGACCGGCGTACACGTGGGTAGTTCATCATTAAGCGTACAGCCTGCGAGACCCGTACAGATCAAAAAGACGCCGAAGAAACCCGGCTGATGCTGAAGCCTGAACATACCGTTGAGTCAGTGATGATTCCGAAGTAACAAAATACGCGCCATAGTTACCCGGATTTGCCTGCAATTTCTATCATATACCCGTTCTTATAGCCGAGCTATTCAAAACCCACATTCATATTAGCAGTGCTTGTCTCCTTCAGAATATTCCGACACACTGGTTTAGGGTGACTCGAAACCTATTGCGGAGTAGTTTTCGAGTCACCCAGATATGATTAAGCTGGTTTCTCCGGTCATCACGTGCTACCAGCTCATGACATTCAGGCGCTGATTTCCAGCTGATTTTTCTTTTTCAGTATAAGCGCACTGACCAGGGCGACGACAAGGCCGACGGGTAAGACTTCGGAATAGGTGATCAAAACGACAAAGAGCGGACTCCGGTACATTTCTTTGAAATTTTGCATTTCCTGGGTTTTGGCAGCCAGCTCAGCGGCATCGTTCCGGGCCGTTTCGCTCAGTACGTGCGGTATGTATTTGTCCAGATAGTCGGGCACAAACAGATAGTAGTAAAACAGCCACACCACAACGTACATCGTCGACCCGATCAGCGCAATCAGGGCCCCCGTTCTGAAGGCTTTGCCAAACGTGATGACTCCATTAAGCTGCTTGTTCCGGTAGTCTCTGACGCCAACGAAGATCATCGAAAAAATTACGACCATAGCGGCATAGCCGACCAGATCGTTGCTTTGAAAATCGGGGTTGGTGTAACATAGGTTAACTATGTAGACCATGTTTACGCACAGGATTGTGCCCAGCACCAACCCAAAAATCAATACGGTTCGCTTCATATCTGTACCTGGTTTTGTTCCCGGCAAACCTACCATCGACCAAGGCCGAAGCGCTCATACTTTAGTATGAAATCAGTCCGCCGGACCGACTCCGATACTAAAGTATGAGCGCTTCTAGGCGGTGAGCTTCAACCGCTTGGCTTTTTCAATGGCCTGCGTTCTGCTTTTTACGTCCATTTTCACGAAAAGACTGGAAACGTGCGTCTTCACCGTGCTTATCGACAGACACAGGTTGTCGGCTATTTCGGCATTGCTGAGCCCCTTCGTCAATAGCTGCAACACTTCATATTCGCGGTTGCTCAGGTTCAGCTTTTTCAGCTCTGTCTCGTTTACGCTGAACTCCTCTACCGGCTGAACGTACACCGCCTTTTCGACTATCACCGTCCGGATCGCAGGCCTGCCCAGTTGCGTAGCCACCCACACGCCCAGTATGGTAAAGAAGACGGCGATAAGCCCAACGTAAATGTCCAGCGAATGATCGACGATTAAGAACTTCCATTGCAGCCATTTCAACGCAAACACCAAAATTGCCATGAGTAAGCCATACAGGAGACTATGGCGGGCTTTGTACAGTAGCGGCATTACCAATCGATCTAATTTTACTACAACTGCTCAATACAACGAAGCTTATTAACGCTTGTCCATCAGATATTTTTGTCATCCTGACCATAGGATCAGGATGACAAAGACGGGTTCTTATGACTCAAATGCTTATCTGTAATTTACGTTAATTTACTGAAAAGAATCGTGCTTGGTCAGCAGTCGAATACAAACCAGCAGAGGGGATTTCTCAACCGCTGGTCATCCAGAACCAGGTCACGAATGGCATCCGGAAGCTGGTCCCGCTGCCATTGGCACTCCGTTCTCCCCGCGGTTTCCGTCTCATGGGCGGCAACCGATGCCATTACCGCTCGGATGGCGTAGGCAGCCGCCCCGAGTTCATGGGCCGCTACGTGAGCCACCGCCACGGCCTGGCCGGTAGCCAGGGCAGCAAACTTAGCCGCGTCGGGCATTCCTTTGGCCGCAGCATTGGCCGCAAAAGCCGCCTGGTGCGCCTGTTTCATGGGTATTTCTCCGTTTACCCACGCGCGTGTCAGTTCGATGGCCTTCCGTGGGCGATTATCGTCGGTATTGGCTTGTTCAAACAGGTGCAGTACGTGTTCGGCGCACGTAGCCGCCCACAAAGCCAGCAACTGATGATGGGCATCGGTTAACGTACCCCCACGCCGTATGGTTATGAATCGCGGGTCTCTTTCCTTGGGTAAGATCATGGTTTTTTTTGAGGAGCTACCGGTTGTGCGCGTTGTGATGGCGGAACAACTAAACAAAAAAGCTTAATCAAACATAAATGTTCAATTAAGCCCTGCCGTCCCATTAATGAGAACGCTCCTATCAACGGTTCGTTGCTTTCTTTTTCGATTTAGCTGATGCTTTTGCTACGTTGTTGTAGGCAAGGCATACGTCCATAAAGTACTCAAATTCAGTGCGTTTTCTAAACCCTTCTGGCTTTATGTAGCAGTATCCTTTATACTCCTTGCCTTTCATCAGCATTGTTTCGTAACCTTCTTTTTCCGCAAGTTCTTCCTGCAATTTTGGATCGAACCGTAGCATTAGATTTTCACCACGTACACAAATGCAAGTTTTACCGTTTACCATAAAATTCAGCACGGCAAACATCTCTTTTTCCTCAATTTCTATCTCAGGTATTTCAGCAAGATACTCTCTAACTTTGTCTGCCAGATTGCTATCGTAAGACATACGTAAAATTACTTTTGCGAATGAAGTCCAATCGTATTCCCTTCCGTATCAGTAAGTATTGAAATAAATCCAAACGCTCCGATTGACATTTTAGACTTAATAATTTTTCCACCTGCTTTTTCAACTCTGGCTTCTTCAGTAATACAATCATCGGAAGCAAAATAAACTATTGTATTGTTGCCATTTTCAAGCTTATCTTCTTTTTCAACCAATGCACCTGAAATGTTCACGCTTTCATGGTTAAATGGAAAAAGTGCTTGTTTCCCCCATTCAATTGGTAAGTCAACAAGCTGTGTGTTGAACACTGTTTCATAAAATTTTTTTGCTCGATCTAAGTTAGATACGTAGATGTCAAACCAACTAACTGGATTCACGATTTTCATTTGTAACCTATGTTGAGACCTGTTGCAATATCGCAATGCAAAGGTGCAACAGGTTACACGCCTAAAATTGTAAAAATGGGACAAGGCTACTCCTTGGCCTCAAAAATCAACGACATTTTTAAGTGGTCGCCGTAGAATTCTTTAGGCGTCAATCCCGTAAATTCTTTAAAATCTTTAATAAAATGGGCCTGATCAAAATAGTCATTTTCGTAAGCCAGATCAGTAAGGCTCGTAACTTTTTTAGTTAATAAACTTTTGAGCGCGGCTTGTAGTCTTATAGTTTTAGAAAGCTGTTTCGGGCTTAAACCAATGGCTGATGAGAATTTACGAACCAATTGTCGGCGGTTAATATTAGTTTGTCTGGAAAGCTCATTAACAGAAAGTTGGCCGTTAGCGGTTAAAATAGTTTCAACGGTTGATATAACAATGCGGTCAACGGCTTCTGCATTAGTTAATCGGTTAACTAAAAAGGTTTCGATATAATTTATCCTTTCTAAAGTTGAGCCACCGTTTAAAATCTTCTGTTCGATTTCCTGTGCGTCTTTCCCGAATAGCTTCTCTAATGCAACGGCTTCATTTTCCATTTCCTTTATGGGAATGGTTGTAAAAGGCAAAAACCCGTTTGGGTGAAAGCAAACAAAAAATGTTCCTGTTTCACCGGTCGGTTCTACTTCATAGGGTCGTGTCAATTGTCCGATTAAAAAACACTTTGGTAAGGTTATACAACTTCCATTTTCGGGATGATGGTTATAGGGATCGCCATAGTGAAAAATCAATTTCATACAGCCGTCTGGCACAATGGTGTTCCTCACGGGTGTTTTTCCCTTTGGGCTTTCCAATGTCCAATAGCATTTGACGAATGTTGCCAAGTCACTATCTGGTTTAAAAATTTCATGTTTCATTGGGCTGTCATTTATACAGGGCAACTGTTTTCAGCGACCGTTGCCGTTCATCAACTTTGCAACGTCGGGGTTTTGAAGAATGTCCTGTAATCGATGTTACTAGCCGAAGATTGCACGCTACTCTGCATGATACATAACCCATCTCAGGCGCTGGCCGGTACGTTTACGCCTTCATTAGTGCCCATCCGCCAAATGGTTTTACGGTTCCCGTAGTGGGACTTCCATCCTTGTCTTTCGTACCGGCAATCGTAGTCACCAGCACACGTCCGTCGCGGACGGCCTGCGCTATTTGGTCCGTAATTTCCGGAAGCGGGACTTTCAGCCGACCGCTGGCTGGTGCGTTGGTCTGCCCGGCATAGTTGCCCATATCCAGGTAAAGAAACCGTTCTGTTGACGGTCCCTGAATGAGTGGTCCGTGCAACACCAGCTGGCCGTCTTTGTTCTCTTTCACGGGAAGCGACAGGTTAAACACCAGATTACCCGAATCAGCTAGTTGTTTATGCAGGGTTTCGTAGCTGTTGCCACTTCCTTTCTGCACACCATACAGCATACCAACGGCTGGCTTTTCGAGAATGATCCTGATGGCAAGGGTGTAGTCTGGCATTGGGGTTTGGGTGAAGGGCTTTCGTAGAAGATAACGAAGATGTGTTGCTGCGGTACGGTACCAGCATACCGTGTTTATTCCCAAAAGTGTTTTCTATGATATCGAATAAAATTCAAATCAATTCTATGTGAACTACTGATAAAAAGCTTACCGTTAATGCCAAGCATAGAAAAGTCATCTGCAATAGCTAGGCCACCAAAATCAAACATAACATGGTGGTTTGGGCAGAGGCACAAAACATTGCTTATGATATCCGGACCGTTATGCGGAGAACCCAAAGGTTGAATGTGAGCTGCTTCACAATAAAAACCAGCATTTGTTAAAATACGCTCTTTACAGACTTGACATCTGCACTCATACAGTTTTTTGACATGCTGACTGACCGCTGTATCTCTGATAACTCTTTGAATTATGGTCTCTTTCCGTTGTGAAGCTTTATTACCATACCGAGCTTCATCTTCTTCTACCACATTAACGAACCCTTCGCCATCAGCATTTTTTACTAGCCGGAACCTCCAGACATCAAAGCCTGACCGTCCTTTTTCTTTCCAGTAAGATTCAACATAAAACAATCCATCATATCGGTATCCGCTTTTAGGAGAAAATTCTGATCTATGTGCATAGCCTCTAATCACTCGTACTGGTAGACCTGACTGGCAGTTTTTTGCCAATGCTAGATTCTGCCTCAACAATAATTGATCTGTGACTTGTTTCCCAGTGTTAATATCTCGTCCACCGTGTCCTGTGTAAATGATGACATCTCCAAAATCTTTGTCATCTTCATAGCCGCCTGAAAGTACAATTGAGTCTGCGCCTTCATTTTGGGAACCGCTGATACCAGCTTGGGTAGGTGAATGTACCCGGGAAAAAGAAAGCTCTTGACGATTCGAGAATGTATCGCCAGTCAAAATTCCAGGTATATGTCCAAAAATTCGATCTGTCATTTAAATATTGCCACTCACATTTTGGTGCGTGTTAATATACCGGCGATGATATTTTACCAGTGTGAGTTTATTACAATTGTTTATAAAAATATTTTGCTTAGTGCTTGCCCGTCAGCTAGTATATTGGCAAGCTTGTATTTCAACTTGTTCAAATGCTTGTACTTTTTCTCACACAAGTTAACGCCAAACCCTCAACTCACTTCCCTTTCCTCGCTTGCTTCTCCGGCTCGGCGGTACGTAGGTACGCGACCAGATCGGTTATTTCGCTGTCGGTTAGGGCGTCGAACAGGCCGGATGGCATCATCGATACCTGCGTCACTTCCCGCGATTGGATGTTCGATTTATTGATCACCACCGCGTCCTGCCCCACGACACGGAGGGTCAACTGCCGCTCGTTTTCGCCCGTTACGTTGCCGGAGTACGTTCGGCCGTCGCGGGTCGTCACGACCACCATCTTGTAATCATCCTGGATTTCGCCACTCGGGTTCAGGACGTTGAACAGGAGGTAGTCGAGGTTCGCGCGGTTGGAGCCGGTGAGGTCCGGGCCGATAATGCCGCCCTCGCCGAACATCTTGTGGCAGGGACCGCAGGTGCGCTGGAAAACAATACGTCCTTTGCCAGGGCTGGCTTCGGCCACGGCTTTGTCGGTCAGCAGGCGCTGGTATTTCCTGTACGCCTTCTCGTCCATGCCGCTTTGCTCAATGGGTCCCCACACCTCTACGAAGCCGCTGCCCACCACGCGCAGCAGTTGCCGGGCCGCGTAGGTCGGTACGTCCCGCTTCGGAATGCGGCTGTCCTTCAGCGCCTGGGTCAGCAGCCAGCCGTATTTCGGGCGGGAGGCCATCGTCTGTACCGCCAGTAGCTTTTCGGGGGAGGTAAAGGTTGGGTATCGCGTAATGAGCAGCTTTCCCAGCGCGTCGCTGTCGTAGCCTGCAATGGCCCGAATGGCGTCGCTACGTAGCGCAGACTCGTTGAGCAGATTGGGCAGTTCCGTAGCCACCTCGGGCCGCTTCCGGTTGGCAATCGTCTGGAGGGCCTGACGACGCTGCTCAATCGGCGCGTTTCGGTTTTTCAGCGTAGCAAGCAGCTTCTGGCTCACTTCCGTATCGCCGAACTGCTGCGCAATGTCGGTGCTGATTTTCGCTACGTTGGGACCGCTCTGCTTCAGCCTGGCGTAAACGGCCGACCAGTTTGCCGGGGCGGTCAGGTCATACCGGCCTTCGAGTCCGTCGCGGAGGCCTTCGAGCATGGCGACCGAGGGTTTGGCGGCTTTGCCGATGGCCGTTATCAGCAGCTTCACCTGATCGGCATCCACCGTCCGACGGGCGATGAATGTTGCCACCAGCGGAAGTTTGCTGTTTGTGGCCAGCGCCAGCGCCCGATCCGGATTCTCCTTAACCATCGGCTCCACGCCGAACCAGATCATTTTAGGGAGGTTATGGTCGTCCGTGTCTTCACCGTGGGTCAGCAGCCCCTCGGCAATTTTCCACCGCGACTCGCCCTGAATGCGCTGCAGGGCCGACGCCAGGTACAACCGCACGACTGGCGAGGTATCCTCCCGGGCCATTCGGCCAAAGGCCGCCAGGGCTTCGGCTGAGGGCGATCGGTCTTCGCACAGAAGCTGAACGGCCCACGCCCGCACGTACGGATCGGCGTCGGTCAGGGATTGTTGCAGTGCGGCCGGAGTAAAGCCGTTCGTTACGTGCAGCGCCCACATCGCCCGGAGCCGCCAGTCGGGGTTGGTGGCCGTCTGGAACAGCGTCCGGAGCTGTTCATGCGTCTGTTTGTCCAGTTTGCCGTTGGCCGCCCGGGCTTGCAGAATCACGCGGGCGCGTCGGGCGTGCCAGTCGCTTTTGCTCGTTTGCAGATCGACCAGTTGGCGGTCAGCCATTTTGGTCAGATCGGCGTACCGGCCTTCCCAGTTCTGCGCCAGCGACTGCGTCGGCATAATCCGGAAGATACGGCCGGTTTCGCCATTCAGCACCTCCTTGCCGCAAATGTCGGCGTCGTGCCAGTCGAGTACGTACAACCCGCCGTCCGGCCCTACTTCCATGCTGAAACCGACCCACTGCGCATTATTGGCCTGCAGAAAATCGTCGCCATGGTGCCCGACGTAGCCGGAGCCCTTGGGTTCCAGAATGTCCGACAGCACGGCGTGTTCGTGGATATTGGCCATAAACACGCGGCCCTGATGTTCGGCCGGAAACGCGTCGGACTGATACACCCGTGCCCCCCCGTGGGCCGACCGGTGGCTATGATCGGCAATGGTCCTGATGTCGCTGTAGACGTACGGGTTAAAATGCTGCCCACCCTGCCGGTGATAGATGCCGCCCGGAATAACGTGCCAGAGGTGCGGAATTACGCAGGCGCTGATCACGAGCTGACCCTTGGCGTTATAGTCGATGCCCCAGGGATTACTGAAGCCGTGTGCCACCACCTCGAACCGGTCCTTGATGGGGTGGTACCGCCAGACGCCCCCGTTGATGTCGACGCCTTCGCCCTGCAGAATATCCTCCGGAAACGGGTCCTTGTGTTTATAGAGCTTGCCCTTGCCCTCGGGCTTCCGGACTTTCGACGGTGTAGCAAAGCCCTGGAGACCGTAGAGCCAGCCGTCAGGTCCCCAATGGAAGCTGTTCAGGGTTTCGTGGCGGTCGCGGATACCCCAGCCGGTCAGCCGCACCTCTATGTCATTTTTATCCGCTACGTCGTCGCCGTTCCGGTCGGGCACGAAGAGCAGGTTGGGTGGTGCTCCTACGAACAAGCCACCGAAACCTACGGCCAGAGCCGCTGGAAACGGAATGCTGTCCAGAAACACTTTTTTGCTGTCGGCCACACCATCGTGGTTCGTATCTTCCAGAATGAGGATGCGGCTGTTCCCGGCGTTGGAGAACCCATGCCCGCGCGATTCGTAGTCGCGGTTTTCGGCTACCCAGAGCCGCCCACGATCGTCCCAGCAGAAGGCCATCGGCTGCGTCATCATTGGCTCCGATGCCCAGACATTCGCTTTGAAGCCACTCGGCAGGGTCATGCTGGCCACGGCGTCTTCGGGCGTCAGGAATTTGGCCTGCAACGCTTCCTGCTGCGCAATACCCCACAGAGCTGCGGTGGAATACATTGAGTTGTTGCCGGTAAACTCACCCCAGGTTTTGGTAAGCTCTACGTCGCTCAGGGTGCCGGTGTACACCACAAGCTGGTGGCGAATCACTTCCGTATCCCCGGCTTTGATAGTCCAACTTTCCTTACGAGCGCGGGCGGGTCCAATACCGAGCTGGCTGTCTACCCGCCAGTAGTTGGGGTACCCTTTGTTCTCGGGATGGTCGAAAATAGCGATGTGAGCCAAGTCGTTACGTCCCTCGACCTGCATACCTACATCAACCCACATGGCGCGTTGCCCTTCGGCTCGTTCGTTGCGTTGGCGGGCGGCATTGATTACCTCGCCCTTGATCCCCTCGCGCCAGGGCATCCGCAGGAACAGCCCGCCATAGTCGTACTTGCCGATGGTTACGTCGGTTTTTGCTTCGCCGTTCCATTCCAGATCGAGCAGGTACTTGCCCTGCTGTTCGCGCATCGACCAGGTCTGGGTTTCGGTCAGCACCGCCTTCCCCGTCGAATCGAGCAGGTCGTAAACGGTCTGCCATTTTACTTCCGGTCCGCTCGCTTTGATGATCTTCGCCGATACCCGACGCCAGTAGTCGCCCTGCGGATGGTGGAAATAATCGCGGCCGTTGACCCGGGTGAAGCCCCAGTACAGACCGGTCTGGTGCTTGTGGTGACCGGGACTGTATTCGGTCAGCAGCCCTTTGCCGTCGGGCGCTACGATGGGGTGCAGATACGGCCGGAAATCAGGTTTGGCGTTCTGGGTAACGATCGGTTCCTTACCGCCCGTGCGGAAAACCGAAATGGTGCCCGCTTTTTCGTCCTGAACCAGCCGCAGGGCGGGCTTCGGACCGGGCCTGGGCGCTGTCGTTCGTTGAGAAATCCAGCCGAGGCTGACAATCACCACGGACAGAACAAACAGAATAGGTTTCATGAGCAGGGCGGTTTAGGCAGAGTTTGTGGCGGTCGGGGTGGAGACGCAATAGCCTTCCCTAAAAGTCGCCGAATTCTCTTTTCTAACGCTCTCGCCCTGTTCCCAGACGCTACTTCCGCTGCAACCGGACGCGAAGGACGGAGCCGGTGGCAGGAAGTTCGAAGAAGTAGATTTCGTCGCCGTTGTAGAGCCGCGTCCGGCGGAACGTACCCGCGTCGTCGAACGTCCCTTCTTCCACCGTCAGGATAAATTCGTACTTACTCAGGCGGGCCGACGGCGGCAACGATCGCGGACGTACCTGAAAGCGGGCGTTGAAGCCGATCAGGTAAAATTCGTCGGGGTTTACCTCGCCCAGCAGCACCCGCCCCTGCGGTCCTTCGGCACCGGGGGGTGACGTGAACTGCGCCAGAAAATCGTAGCCGTCGAACCGGATTAGTTTCTCGGTCATGCCGTGTTCCTGCACCGCGGCCTGTAGTTTACCGCTCTGCTGCATCTGCGTCAGCACCGGAATGGCCGGCCGGAGCAGTTTATAGTTCGGCGTAACGGCCGCGTACTCTTTGGCCAGCGTACCGGTCTCGTTATCGAAGCCGAAGGGAGCGAAACCAATCGCGCCGTAGTCGGCCAGGGCGTAAAACAACGTCCGGGGCATGGCCGCGCCCCCCGACTCCGGAATCAGCAGCGGATTGTCGGGCCGGGTGTACGCCCGCATGATCTCGTGCGTTTCGGGGTAGCTGCTCTGGTAGATGTCCGGGGCCAGAATGTCGAGAACAGGCGCAGCTACTTTCCAGACATCCAGTACGTTGGAGGTTGGTCCACCCGTTGGGTAACCTCCCGGCTGCCGGAAACCGTACTCCCGCAGCCAGGCGTTGGCCGTCAGCGGCAGGGCATATTCCCGGCGGCCCGCTTCGGCCACCCGGTTGAGGTAACTCGCTACGGTCCAGGCCGAAAACAGTTCCGGCGCATCCGGCCCAAACACCTGTACCCACGTACCAGCCGGCTTGCTGAGCCGTTTCAGCAACGCATCGGGCACGGGGCTGTTGAACATCCTGTTGGCCTCCGGCGAGTAGTCGCGGTCGGCGGAGTGCAGCCCGGCTTCGTTCTCGACCTGCACCATAATCACGGTCCGGTCGCGTTCGTCGACCTGCTTCAGGTGCCGCATCAGGGCCGCAAACGCCCGGGCGTCGGCCTGCCAGTTGGCCGCAACCACCGGCGATAGGTGGAACATCCGTTCGCCGTGGGCGTTGATCACCCGCGGGTACGTCTGAGGGGCCGTTTTGACCCATTCCGGCGTGTAGCTCATTTCGCCGTTTTTCCAGCTGGCAAACCACAGCAACACCAGCCGCAGGTTGCGCTTCCGGGCTTCGGTCAGGAGGTAATCGACGGTGCTGAAGTCATATGTGCCGGGCTGGGGTTCAACGGCTTCCCAGTAGATGGGCACTTCGAGCGTATTGACGCCCAGTTGTTCGGCCTGCGCCCAGACTGACGGCATCGCAGCGGGCCAGGCGCTGGAGTTATGCACCTGCCCGCCGAGCATCAGAAACGGCTTTCCATCCACGAGGAAGGTAAAGCGCCCGTTCTGGTTTTTTAACTGCGGAAGGGGCCTGGTTTGGGCAAAAACGGACAGGGTGTGTACAAGTAAAAAAAGCGGAAAAAGTCGTTTCATACGGGAACAGGTCGTTGCTGGTATAAAGCCGGATGCGTAGCTTTATACTGGTTAGCCCCCCCGCTGGCGGCCCAACGACGCCTTGACGAAAACTCACGATGACGCTACGTACCCTGCTTTTCAGCCTAAGTTGCCTGTCGGTTGCTTTATCCGTTACCGCCCAGGACTACCCGATTGTTCCGGTCGCGTTTACCAACGTGAAGATCAACGGTGGTTTCTGGCAGCCGCGCCTGGAAACAAACCGGACCGTTACGATTCCGTTCGATTTCAAAAAGTGCGAGGAAACCGGCCGGATCGACAACTTTGCCGTAGCGGGTGGGTTGAAAAAAGGAACCTTCCGCGGCATTCGCTACGACGATTCCGACGTATTCAAGGTGGTGGAAGGAGCGGCTTATTCCCTGCAGACGCACTACGACCCTACGCTCGACAACTACCTGGATACGCTGATTTCGTATTTCGCGGCTGCTCAGGAAGCCGACGGGTATCTGTACACCATCCGGACCATTCTGAAGGACAGCACGGCCAAAAAAGACCGCGACGCCGGTGCTACGCGCTTCTCGTTCATGGCTGGCAGCCACGAGCTCTACAACGTGGGCCACATGTACGAAGCGGCCGTCGCCCATTTTCAGGCTACCGGCAAACGGACCTTCCTGAACGTAGCGCTGAAAAACGCGGACTACCTTATGCGGACCATCGGCCCCGATAAGCTTATCGTAGTGCCGGGCCACCAGGAAATTGAGATCGGTCTGGTGAAGCTGTACCGCGTCACGAACGACAAACGCTACCTGGATTTCGCCCGCTTCCTGCTCGACATGCGCGGCCGGTCCGACAAACGGGCACTCTTTCCCGATCCTTCGCGGACGGGCAACGGCTCGCACTATTTACAGGATCACCAGCCCGTTACCCAGCAGCGCGAAGCCGTGGGCCATGCCGTGCGGGCGGGCTATATGTACGCGGCCATGACCGACATTGCCGCCATGCAGCAGGACAAAGCGTATCTCGACGCCCTGACGGCCATCTGGAACGACGTCGTGGAGCGCAAACAATACCTGACCGGCGGACTCGGCGCCCGCGAACACGGCGAAGCCTTCGGGAATGCCTACGAACTGCCCAACGACGTAGCCTACGCCGAAACCTGCGCGGCCGTTGCGAACCTGCTCTGGAACCACCGGATGTTTCTGCTCACGGGCCAGTCGAAGTACATGGACGTATTTGAACGGGTGCTCTACAACGGCTTTCTGGCGGGCGTATCGCTGGAAGGCGACAAGTTCTTCTACGTCAACCCGCTGGCGTCGGACGGCAAGCGCAAGTTCAACGTGGGTGTCGCGGCTGAGCGGGCACCCTGGTTCGGTACGTCCTGCTGCCCGACCAACGTTGTCCGGTTCCTGCCGTCGCTGCCGGGCTACGTCTACGCGGTTAAAAACAACGACGTATTTGTCAACCTGTTCCTCAGCAATACCTCAAACCTGACCGTGGGTAAAACGCCCGTGCAGATTCAGCAGCAAACCAACTATCCCTGGGACGGTGCCGTAACGATGACGGTTTCGCCCCGCAACACCCAGGCGTTTGACCTGCTGGTCCGAATTCCGGGCTGGACCCTCGGCAAACCCATGCCCGGCAGTCTGTACAGCTACGTCCGAAACATAGGTGCTACGCCCACGCTGACAGTCAATGGCAAGGCGGTTCCGGTCAAAATAGACAACGGCTACGCCCGCATCAGCCGCACCTGGAAACCCGGCGACCGCGTTGCCCTGCGGATGGAAATGTCGGTGCGTGAGGTTATGGCGAATCAGCAGGTAAAAGACGATGCCGGGCGGGTAGCCATTGAGCGCGGTCCTATCGTATACTGTGCCGAAGCCGCCGACAACGGTGGTAAAGCCCTCGACCTGACCGTAGCGGCCGAGCAGACGTTCACGCCCGTTGTGGAGAAAGACAAACTGGGGGGCATCACGGCCCTGAAATCCGGCAACCTGACGCTCATCCCCTACTACGCCTGGGCGCACCGCGGGCCCAACGAAATGGCCGTCTGGTTCGGGCAGACCAGGCGCTAGTGCGTTTGATTGATAAAACAATCATTAAACTTCACTCAGTCGATCGCCAGACGAATTTCCGGTCAACTTCAGGTCGCCAGTTGGTCAGTTTGACGCCCAGACGGCTCACGGCGACCGCTTCGCATACCAGGGTAAAGGTCGTGCGATAACTTCTGCTGTCGTCGTCCCTGACTCTGGCTGCAACGTGGATGGCTGCCTGCCCGCTCGTATCGTAGCAGAACACCTGGACATACAGGTAACTCGCCCAGTCGCCTTTGTCCTGCCCTTCCTCGAAAACAACTACGTCTTTGAAGGTCCGGGGGAAGTCAATCAGCCGCTGCCCGAATGTCTTCAGGCTGTCGATGGCAAACAGCGGGACCATGACTTCGTGGATGCCGTCCGTCAGCGACATTTCGAAGAAATCCAGGTCCTCTTTGTTCCAGCTCAGGTTGGTAATAATCAATTCCGTTTTCACGAGTGTACAGGCTATACCTTACCTGGCTGCGGCTCCCAGCAGAAACAGCCCCCGGTACCTTATTTCTGCAATCAGTTTGCTTTTTACTGTAATCCAGCCCGTTTGCAGGCGGTTCGTCTGCCGGCTGGCTCCCCCCTGTTCATCCTGTACCTCCTGCCGGATCCGGTGGCGTATGCGTTGCAGCCGATCGTTGACGGTATCATTACGTACTCTTTTCTTCATAAGTTCTCCTGGTCAACCTGATTATAGTTCACCTAGTAACCAATAAAACCGGACAATGGCTTTCGGGATCGGTAATAAATTGCCAATGGTATAAAAGCAGCGGTGGTGTAGTACCAGGCTGCGCCTGCGAACAAAAAAACCGGAGCCGCTACGTAGCGGACTCCGGCTTCCTGTTTCACTCACTCGGTTTACGTTCGTTACCGCTGGCTGAGTCCATCAGCGCGGGTGTTGTATTTATCGAAAATCAGCGAAACTGCCTCCCGAATCTTATCGTCCTTGCGGTTGAACACATTCCCGTCCATCAGACCAGATGCAAAACCCTGCCAGACAACCTGACCGGTTTTCATATCCAGCAGGCTAACCAGCAGCGTACCCGCTTTTACGTCGAACGTAGTGGCGCTTTCCGGATCGCGGTATTCCTCGTTTGACCAGTACCGCTGTCCGTATCCCGTGAAACCTTTGATCGTTGCTGGTTTATCAAACACGCGAAAATTAACCAGCAGGTCAGGGTTGGTCCGGGTATATTTATAGCCCCGGCCGTCCAAGGCGAACGTAACGGCGTCACGAACTTTTTTCTTCAGAACCAGGTCATTCAGAAAATAAAAGCCTTCATCCAGTTTACTGTCTACCTGCGACGCATAGGCGTACGTTTTGTACTTAGTAAAGTCGGTGTTCAGCTTTTTATCTGCGTTGACAGTGATGTTTTGTGCCTGCGCAAACTGCAACGGCAGCAAAGCCAGAATCCACATTAACTTTTTCATAACGTTAGTTGGTTTTAATTTAAACTGGTTTGTTTTCAAAAAGCTCCGAACGGTCTGAGCAGTTACCCGCACCGTCGGCTGCCTTTATTACCTTAAAACCAGTTGGTTGCTTAGAAAAACCTTAGAAACCGTTTAGAATTCACTTAAAATGACATCGCACCCCCAGGAGCCGGTCCAGACGGTGATTCGCCGACCGACGGGAGCGCTGTCCCTGTTTGTCGACACCCTCTGGTTTGTTCAATCCGACCGGTTGTCGCTCCGGGGCACGAACCTGCCGATGCTGCACAGCGAGCTGATGTTTAATTTTTCCGAGTTTTTCTCAATTCAGCCTCTGGGTGCTCAACCGGCCAACACTGGTCATGGCAGTTGGTTCAGCGGGCTACAAACGGCTCCGAGCCAGTCACAGACGGCGGGCCGTCACGAAACCCTGGGCGTTCTGCTCAAGCCCTGGGGCCTCTTTCCACTGACCAATGTACCGGCTCACGCGTTCGGCCAGTTATTCGTTTCCGGAGAGGCTGTGCTTGGTCCCGTCATTACCCCACTGACCGATGCCCTGCAGCAGGCCCGGTCTGCAACCGGGAAGCTGGATATCCTGGAACGGTTCCTGAGCGACCGCTACGTTGACTCCGACATTCCCGCGTATGTGCATTACGCCCACAGCTTCCTGCATCGGCACCCGTTCCGCAACGGTATCGTTACCGAGCTTTGCCGTCATCTGCGCATCAGCCGCAAATCGCTGACCGGGGCGTTCCGGAAATACCTTGGCCTGTCGCCGGGACAGTACGTACGGCTCCTGCGTTTTCGGGCCGCTGCGGATGCCATGGCAGCCCGGCCGGATCTGAGCCTCACCGACCTGACCTACCAGCAGGGGTTTTTCGATCAGGCGCATTTCATTCATCTGTTCAGAGCGTTTGCCGGCATGACGCCGGGTGCCTACCGATCCTTCATTCGTGCGCACCAGCAGGCGTCGGTCGGCCTGCCGGAGACCAGCTCGCCTTCCTTCATTCACTACACTGGGTAACATCCGTACAATTTTTCAGGACGGCTTTTCCTGATTATTGCGGCATGAAAACCGTTAAACTGCTCATTGCCACCAGCCTCGACGGCTACATTGCCGGTCCCGACGGCGACCTTAGCTGGCTGACTCCGTTCGAAGGGGTTGATTACGGCTACGCTGATTTCATCGCTACCATCGACACCACCCTGATGGGGAATACGACGTACCAACACGTACTGACGTTGGGCGATTTTCCGTACAAGGACAAAACCAACTACGTCTTCACCCGGCAGGTCAACACCCCCGATGCGCCTTACGTCCAGTTCGTGTCGGACACCGCAGCGGAATTTGTCGGCCGCCTGAAACAGCAGGATGGCCTTGACATCTGGCTGGTTGGGGGTGGCCACCTCAACGCCACCTTGCTGGAAGCGGGCCTGATCGACGAAATCCTCCTCTTCCTGATTCCGGTAACCATCGGCCGGGGCATTCCTCTCTTCCAACCATCCAGCGCCCGTCAGGATTGGCAACTGACCGACTGCCGGGCGCTGGATAAAGGCATGGCTCAGCTCAACTACCGCCGAAAGTGAACGGATTGTCAACGCGCATACCCGGCCAAGTTGGCCGGGTATGCGCGTGAATTGATAAAGGAAGTGTTTTTAAGTTCGTACCAATGGCGGACGGGAAGCTACCTTTTCAGTATAGCATTACCGCAAATCAATCTTGAATTTACCATCCGTTACTTGTAATCGCTGCCCATTATCGCTTACCCCGGTGAATGAAAATGTCCCTTCAGCGTATCCTTTTGTATCGTGCTGACTCAGCGTTAAGGTTCCGCTTCCATTCGTAGGTAATGTATATTCCTGAATTTTTGGGTTAGCAACCGTTCCCTTCAGGCTGGCGATTGATGCCCGCAGGAAGTTTTTAGCCGGGGTAAAAGTCCCTGCTTTGGGCTCGTCCAATTCGATTTGAAGCGAATACCCATCGTTATCATTAATAGAAGCCACGGACCAGATGTAGAAATAGTCGGCATCACCCAGCGAAGTTGCTTCCCCAGAGTATGCTTTCCCGTTGACTTTGAATGAAACCACCCCATCACTGCTCGATGGCGTCACTTCATCGTCTGACGATGAACAACCAACCATTCCTGTCCACAGACTAAGCAATAGAACAGAAGCTGCAAAGCTATACAGCAATTGCCTGATTTTCACAATCATAAATATATTGTTTTATGGATCTGAACCGAATCGGATGTAGAACTCTCAGGGAACTCTAACGTAAAAAGGTACGTCGATTACCTCACCGTTGGGGATTGTCACTTTGATCGTTTCAGCGATTTCGTTACCCGACGCCCAGCGCCCCGTTCGCCGGGTAGCCGTCCAGGTGGTGCGGTACAACTGGGCTGTTCCCCGTAACAGATTTCCCAGCGTGCCGAACGAGGTGACCAGTTGCTCAGCATCTTTAGCATAAAAGAACGCGCCACCAGTTTCGTTAGCCATCTGTGAAAGTACCTGCACGTTCACGCCCGTACTTAGGCCAACCATGAACAATGGAATGCTTCGCTGTTTGGCGATGCTGATGGTATTGCTGAGCGTACCGCTCTGGTTATTCTGCCCGTCGGTGAAAACGATGACCGCTTTATTGTTCGTCTTAGCGTTACGAGATGTGTAGTTGATCGCTTCGACGGTAGCATAATACAGCGGTGTGCCTCCCGTTTCAGTAGTGGCCAGCGAATCGAGCGACGTCTTCATGCCCGCAACGGTACTGGTGAAATTGCTGTGGTAAAGGATGAAATTACGATACGTGGCCGAAAAGCTCGACAGCGCGGCATAGTCTTCCTTACCCAGGTAATCGAGAAAAATCTTTCCGGCTGCAATACGTAGATCGTTCGGGTCAGTGGGCGGCTCATTACCCTGCTGGTAGGCGATACTAGCCGATTGGTCCATCAGCATCATTGCTGAATAACCGCCCACTCTGGCCGTCTGGCCAACTACTTCCAGCTTAGTCAATGCATAGGTAAAACTTGACGGGTTAGTGGCCGTAATGGCAAAATTCCCCTGTTTCAACCCCTGCACATAGCGCCCACTTTGGTCCACGACGTACAGATCAACCCGGAACTCGATTTTGTCGGTACCCGCCTGGCCCGTGGCGGTTCCGCCCAGCGAGGCTGCCGACGGCTTACCCTGAATTTTTGGTCCGGCCGGTAGCGGTACTTCCACTTCCCGGCGGCAACTCCAGATCAGCAGGAACGTCCCGATCAGCACCAGCAATGGCAATCGGAGCAATGTATAAGTCTTCATGGTGTGTATAGATTTACTTTTTGAGCATATTCAAACCAATTCCGATTCGAAATCCGACAACATTCACCGACTCATTCAGGCGCTGCCTAAACGCGGCATAGTTGAAATTACTGACATTCAATAGGTGATAGCGAACGCTCAGATCCAGCAGAAAGGCATTAGACCTGATCTCGTACCCCAGGCTGGCACCGTAGGTAACCGGCGTAGACCGGACGGACTCATCGGCAGGAGTTGGGTGCGTATCGGTAGTTTTGACCGATGCGGCCAGTAGATTTACTCCGCCTTCGGGCATGATGTAGAAACTGCCAACGGGATAAATCTTGATGCCCAGTTGCAGCGGAATCTGGGTGAGTCGTTTGGTTTCGTTGTACTCCGAAACGCCGTCGCGGGTGTATTTGCGAACTAACTCCCAACCGAAATAGCCGGCAGTGGCTGAAACCCCAAGCCAGGGTAGAAACTGATAGCCGAACCGCAGACTGACTCCAATGTTCTGTTTCATACCGAAACCGGTCGAATCGTCGAGCCAGTCACGGTCTTTGTTCAGACCACCGGGGTAATACGAGAATTCCGGCCCAACGGTCAGGTTAATACGTCCAAATGCAGGCTTTTCACCGGGCGTTAGTGTGGAGGCTATTGGAGTTGAACTCACTGGTCTGTACACGTAGTTCTGCTGATGAGACCCATCAGCAGGTGAGGCAGCGTGTGCTGCTGGGAACGGCCTGGAAACATCACCACCCGAATTGGTAGGCACATAGGCGAGGGCGGCACTGCTAATGAGCATGAGCCACGTAATTAATGAAATGTGCATGAAAAATATACTTAAATGGTGTGGATAGAATACGCCATCAGGAACCATTCCGGAAGGAACGGACAACAACGAGCGGACCGGAAACAAAACGTAGTTAATGCAGGAAGCGTAGGGCAGCCAGTCGCTGACATACGCCAAAAGAAGCTGGTAGCGAGTTTATCATAAAAGTTTGAGTAATGTGTTGATAGACTAGCGGAAAGCCGGCAAAAACAAAAACGGCTGGTTTCATATATTAATGCCGCCAACCCTGAAGCAGGTAACGGCATACCGTCAGCTTTTGAACACGTTGATCGATCGGATCAGGACGCGTTCATTGTGGAGTACGTACATAATTAAAATGATGTGGATAGAAGCGGAAACGCCTGAGCTGAACAATAACTTACATTAACATAAGTCGCTTTTGTTCAAACCTTCCTCAAACCTGCTTATTTCTATTGTATCTACAAACAATAGCTTTACCAATCGACTGGTTTTTCTTCCGGAACCTTATTTTTTACTTGCGAAATATGAACAATTCAGGTAAACATGCGTTGCTTTCCTTACATTTGATCAGGACCTTCTTTCCTGTGCGTTGAGAACACCGCTTAGCTTTTGTTTCAAGCTGATTATTAGCACGTTACTAACCTTTTGGTTAGGCCCGATACCCCTGGGTCTGGCTCAGGGCCGTACCCCACTGAACGTGCAGCCCGAACGCCTGCAGAAAGCCCGGGAGCTGGAGCAGCAGGCCCTGGCCAGGAAAGATACCAACCAACTGGCTGAAGCGTATTACCAATACGGTCGCACATACGTATTTGTGGGGGACTACCTGGCCTCGCAGGGCTACTTCCTGAAATCGCTGCGGTTGCTCGATCCCCGGGGCGACACCTTTGAACTCAGCCGCATCTACGTTCGGCTTGGCGAAAACGAAAGCCGGTCGGGCCGACAGGCTGATGCCTTTCGGTATGCCAACCTGGCCGTTTCTGTAGCGCACCGGGCCCGTTCGCTACGTGGATTGGGCCTTGGCTACGGGTTACTGGCCATCCTCCATCAACATAAGTCGGATAGCTGGATGCACGGTAACCGCGCTGCGTACGACAGCATTATGTACTATCAACAAAAAAAAGGGGCCATTTACCGGTCGCTCAACGACACCCTAGGCATTGCCGAATGCAGTCTCGAACTCGGCACCCTCTACACGAAGGTCAAAGACGATCGCGCCATTCCACGCATCCGCGAAGCCTATGACCTGATGCTCCTCATACACCGGGATCGGTTGCTGGCTAATGTGATGCTGCGCCTGGCGGAGGCCTACCTGGTCTTCGACCGACTCCAGCTCGCCCATCAGGCATTAATCGAAGCCGAGCGACGCTACGTAGCCAATAAAATGGACGACTACGACATTTTAATGGGGCTGGAGCTGACCTTCGTTCGATATTACCAGGCGACCGGCCAGTGGAAAGAAGCCTTTGCACACCAGCAAAAAGCCAATGCCCTGGCGGTGAATCAACTCCTCTCGGACCGCAACGGCACCATCGCTCAGCTCAACGTACAGTACGAAACGCAGAAGAAAGAAACCCTGCTCGAAGCGCAGAAACGGGAATTGGCGCTGCGTACCAAAACCCTCGAAACGCAGCGCTGGCTGACCATCGTCATCGCGGTCCTGCTCGTGCTGGCGGCCGGGGCCAGTGTCACATTTTTCCGGCTGTACCGCCGGAACCAGCGCATCAGCCGGCGCAATGAGCAGCTGGTGCGAGAACAGAACCACCGCGTTAAAAACAATCTGCAGGTTATTTCGAGCCTGCTCAACCTTCAGGCCAAGCGGTTGTCTGACGAGGCCGCCCGGACAGCGGTGGGTGAAAGCCAGCTGCGAGTACAGTCAATGGCGATTCTGCACCAAAGGCTCTATGACGGTGAACGGCTGGCCGAAGCGAATCTTGACGAGTTCATCCGCGAACTGGTCGAGGGAGTGCTGCGGACCTACGGCAATCCGCCCGTGCAGCTCAGCTACAACATCGACCCGGTCTATTTGTCGGCCGATCAGGCCGTTCCGGTTGGACTGATTCTGAACGAGCTGACAACCAATGCCTGCAAATACGCATTTCCCGGAAACGAACACCCCCTTTTTCAGATCGACTGTTACCTCCGCGCCAATAGACTACATATACGGGTGACCGACAACGGTCCGGGCCTGGACCAGTCCTCTGTACCGGTCGCCCGAACCAGCGAACCGACGGTGCTGAAAAGAGAATCGTTCGGCATGACGCTGATCAAAGCCCAGGTTAATCAACTGCGTGGTACGTACCGATTCGACACGAATCAGCCAACGGGTACGGTATTTACGATGGAGTTCAAAAGTTAAAAAGGCCTTATGGACCGGTTGAAAATTTTAGTCGTTGAGGATAACACGATCACGGCCCTCGATCTGCAGGAAATGCTCGAAGAAGCCGGTCATACGGTTACGGCCGTGGCCCGGACGTTCAACGAAGCCCTGAAAGCCGTTAAGACGCAGCCCCCGGACCTGGCGCTGGTCGACATAACGCTGGAAGACTCAGCGGAGAACGGCATCGAAACAGCCCGCGAAATGCTGCTGATGCACCGGATGCCGATCATTTACCTGACTGCCGATTCAGACCACGATACGTTTCAGGCCGCCAAGGAAACCATGCCGGCTGCGTACCTGCTGAAGCCGTTCCGGGCCGACGAACTGAAGCTCCAGATCGAACTTGCGTACCATTTTTTTCAAGTGAACCAGTCGGCCGATAATCCCTCGGCCGATCATCTGTTTTTGCCGATTGATAAAGGTTACGAGAAGATTGCGCTGAAAGACGTACTGTACCTCAAAGCCGACGGCGCCTACGTCAAGATTTTCCTGGTCAGCCGTGAACAGCCGTATCACATCAGCATGAACCTGCGTCATCTGGCGCAGTATTTCCCGCCCGCCAATTTCTTTCGGTTGTCCCGGTCGTTGCTCATTAACCTCAACTACCTGGAGCGGCTGGAACGCAACTACCTGTACATCATCGGCCACAAGACCCCCATCCCGATTCCGGCCACGAGCCGCAAAGAGTTGATGAAACGGCTGACGGTCGTCCGGACGAAGTAGCAGTCAGTCCTCCGACCCCTCGAAAACGAATTCGGCCCGGTACCCCGCCCGCGCTACGGCCTGACTGACCTGATCGGCGATCCGGTTGTCGATGGTCTGCACCGATAGCAGGTTATCGGGGCTTTCGGTATCAATAACCCAGCCGTCGATGGGCTCAATGGCGTTCAGGTTTTCCGTTACGGCCGCAATGGCCTCGCTGTCGGTCAGGTTGGTTTTAAAATGCAGTGTTTTCATAGCGGTTGAGGTTTACTTGTGATACTGGGTTTACCTGGCTGCGGCAGAGGGCGTGTCGGCCAGACCGTACCAGGCGTAGCCATAGCCGCCGAGCTGGATTTCTCCCTGACCGACGGATGGTCTTTCGGTTGTTTCCAGCAGATTAACCACCGGCTTCCGGGCCAGGTCGGCCGGGAGCTTCATCGCCTGCGCTTCGTTGCTGAAATTGTGGACCATCATCAGCGAACGCCCCTTCCAGTCGTAGCGGATCGCCAGGATGTGCGGAGAGTCGGTTTCAATCAGCGACCAGTTGCCCCACCCGATTTCCGGATGCGCTCTTCGAACGCGGATGAACCGGGCAATCTGATTGAGCAGGGAGGTCGAATCCCGCTGCTGGTCGGCCACATTCACCCGCGAATAGGCGTAGGGGCCGTTGTCAATTACCGGCCGCACCGGCTTGTCGGCGGTAGAAAAACCGGCGTTTCGCCCGGATGTCCACTGCATGGGTGTCCGGATCGCCATACGTTCCTTAAGCCGCAGATCGTCGCCCATGCCGATTTCTTCCCCGTAGCGGATCACCGGCGCTCCCGGCAGTGAGTACAGCAGACTGTAGGCCATCGACAGCATGGCGGGGTTGTTGAGCATGGGGGCCAGCCGCCGACGAATACCCCGGTCGTACAATTGCATGGTTTTCTGCGGCCCGAATTTATCGTACACCAGTGACCGGTCTTTGTCGCTGAGCCGGCCCAGGTCAATTTCGTCGTGGTTGCGCAGGAAATGCGCCCACTGCGCGGTAGCGGGAATGTCTTTGGTGTCGGTCAGCGCTTGTTTCAGCGGCTTCACTTCGCCACTGGCCAGCGCGTAGAACAGATGCTGATTCGCAAAGAAATTAAACATCATGTGAAGCCCCCCGCCCTGGTCGCCAAAATACCGCTTGTTCTCGGCCGGTTCTACGTTGATTTCACCCAGGAGCGCTACATCCCGCTTGTGCCACTGCGTAAACTGACGCAACTGCGGAATCATCTCGTACTGATGTTCCGGGCTGGTCATGCCCGTTTCGGGCAGTTCGATATAGAACGGCACCGCGTCGAGCCGGAAGCCGGAAATGCCCCGGTCGAGCCAGTAGCGGAATACGTTGCGTATCTCGGACTGCACCGCCGGATTCTGCGCATTCAGGTCGGGTTGAAAGCGGTAAAAACGATGGTGGAAGTAGGCCCCTGCTACGGAATCGAAGCTCCAGGTTTCTTTTTGTACCCCCGGAAACACCATGCCTTTATCCCAATCTTTCGGCCGCTCCTGCGACCAGACGTACCACGACCGATACGGTGAGTTTTTATCCTGCCGCGCCTGCCGGAACCACGGGTGCTGGTCGGAAGTGTGGTTAATGACCAGATCCATGATGATCCGGATATCGCGCCGACCGGCCTCCTGCATAAACTGGGCGAAGTCCTGCTCGGTGCCTAACCGCTTGTCGATGCTGTAAAAATCGGCCACATCGTATCCATCATCCTGGTTGGGTGTTGGCTGAAACGGGGCCAGCCAGATGGCGTCGACACCCAGGTTTTTAAGGTAATCCAGTTGCTGGGTTAACCCTTTGAAATCACCGACCCCATCGCCGTCGGAATCCTTGAACACCTCAACGTCAAGGTTGTAGATGATGCGGTTCTTGTACCAAAGTTCCTGAATAAAATCCGTTGGGGCTGGAACCGGTCTGGACGTTTTGTTTTCCGACGTAGCGGGTTTCGTGATGACATACGTAGCGGCTGAGCCCAGAAGTAAAGCGAGCAGGCCAACCAGGATAATGTTTCTGTTCATCCGTGTCTGGAGGGGCTTTTCCTCAGTAAACCCATCTTACTCGATAAGGTTAGCCTATATTACTCTGTGACGCCCCTATCGATCAAACAATTCAATTCCCACTAAGTTGATTGGCATAATAGTTATTCAAAAAAACTGCTACTAACCGGCGTATTGTTATGAATCGACCTTCGTTATGGACACCCAATCACCCGCTCATCCGTCGTGACTTTATCCGTCACCTGGGTGCCGCAGCCATTGCCGTTCCGGGCCTGACTTCCCTGATGAGCCTGCAGGCTTGTGGCAGTAAAACTGAGTCAACCGGCGAAACGGCCGGAACCGATGCCGCCGGCTCAGGCCGCACCGAATCCGGCCGCAAACTGGGCGTCGCACTGGTTGGCCTGGGCAAGTACAGCGAAGGGCAGCTTGGACCGGCTCTGAAAGAAACGAAGAACTGTCGGCTGGCGGGGATCGTGACGGGTACGCCCGATAAGGTTGACAAGTGGAAACGCGAGTACGATATCCCGGACAAAAACGTCTACAACTACGAGACGTTCGATCAGATGGCCGACAACCCCGACATCGATATCGTATACATTGTATTACCGGATGCGATGCATGCCGACTATACGATCCGGGCGGCTCAGGCAGGCAAGCATGTTATCTGCGAGAAACCGATGGCCCTCAATTCTGCCGACTGCCAGCGGATGATCGATGCCTGCAACAAGGCGGGCAAGAAACTATCCATTGGCTACCGGCTGCATTTTGAACCCCATAACCTGGAAATGATGCGGCTCGGGCAACGTACCGTCTTTGGCCGGGTCAATCAGATTATCGCCGAGAACGGCCAGGATCAGAGCGAAAACGAATCGCCCTGGCGGCTGGGCAAAGGCACCCTGAACGGCAAACCGATGCCCGGGGGCGGACCGCTGCACGACGTTGGTGTGTACGCAATTCAGGGGGCTATTTATACGAAAGGCGAAGTTCCTGTTTCGGTTACGGCCAAATACCACCCGATAACGGATAAAGAGAAATTCTCGGAAGTGGAGCAGGGCGTCGACTTTCAGATGCAGTTTGCCGATGGCTCAGTGGCCAACTGCCGAACCAGCTTCAACGAAAAATACAATATACTCCGGGCCGAAGCGGCCAACGGCTGGTTTGAGCTGCAACCCGCCTATGCCTACGATGGCCTGAAGGGAAAAACCAGCCAGGGGGACATGGATATCAAAAACGTGAACCAGCAGGCCCGGCAGATGGATGCCTTCGCTGACTGCATTCTCAACAACAAGCCGACCAGCGTGCCGGGCGAAATGGGGCTGCGGGATGTGCAGCTTATCGAAGCCATTGAACGGGCGGCCAAAACCGGCACTAAAGTATCTACCCAGGAGGTGCGTAAAGTGCTGGATTCAACGGCCGTGGCTCGTGCGTAGATAAGCAGGCATCCGGTGGAGAGAGGGGGCGTAAGGTGCCGCACCTGACACCCCCTCTCTCCACCGGATGCCTCATACTTTCCCTTTATAATCCCAATGGTCTTTAATGACCGCTCCGTTGGTATCTTTAACCAGCCGACGGGAAAAGTGATCGCCCCGAATCAGCCCATCGTCGCCGGCCTGCCCGATAAACAGCAGGATCGGGTTGCCTTCCCCATCGGTTTTGAAAGCCACATCGTAGCGCCCGAACGTAGCGTTCACCATCGTTGAGGGCTCATACTTTCTGTTCAGCTGCTTCAATAATTTCTCGCCTATTTTCATACCGTTGTCGCGTATAGTATTCTGAAACTCGTTTGGCTATTCGACTGCGTGCGTCCATTTCCGGTTGAGGCAGTTCGGACATTCCTCCTCTACGTTCGGCGGGTTTATTTTCCGGTTGCCGCACCGCGTACAGACACACGTATCGGGCGACCGCTTCTGCTCATTGCAGAACGCCATATCCCAGGGGGGCAGCACGGATAAGCCCGGCTGCGGCTCCGGCTGCGGAATCAGCGTAAATGCTCCGTTTGCTTCCAGATACAGCCGCTTAACCGTACCGAGGTGGTATTGCCCCAACGCCCGGAGCTGTGCAAACAGACGATCCGACGTAACCCGCGTCTGCTGCATATCGTCAATCCGCATCACCGAGTCTTCTATCAAAATGGTAAAGTCATCATTTATTGACGTTTCGACCTGACCGTTTCGCGCAGCGAGCCGGGATATCGTCCACTGACCCAGCACAATAACCATGGCTGTAATGATAACCGGTAAAATCCCCCGGTCTGGTGCGATGATGGGAATACCGATGGCAGCCGCCAGCGATACCATCGATACCATCTCGGTTCGGCTGAGCTGCGACGACATTCGCTTGCCCATCAGCCGCATGGACAGCATCAGGATCAGGTAAATAACGGCAACCCGGATGATGATTTCGACATAGAACTCGGCCGTTACCTGCCCGAACACGATGCGTTGCCATTCGCTCAAATGGATTTCTTCTGATTTCATGCCTGTATGCTGCTATTTCGGTTAACGACTGCCTTTCCCCACACCTTCTCTTCACATACTTCACAGGCGTCAGCCTGTTTCTCCACCGGAACCGTATGGCCGCAGTTGCTGCACACCACCTCGTCGTCTACTTCGTCCAGGATGGCAAAGGCCGCCTGATCACCGGCAGGCAGCGTAGACAGCCCCGGCTCATCGTGTTCGTTCCGGTAAATACTGAACAGCCCGTAAGCCTCCAGATACAGTCGCTTGACCTCGCCAATGTTATACACCCCATTGCTGCGCAAGACGGCGTAGACCTGCTGACGCGAGATCCGGGCGGCTGCCATCCGATCCAGTTGCAGCACGCCGTCTTTCACCAGCACCGATTCGCTGCCAAAGCTTGCCTGCTCTACCTTCCTGTTTTTGAAACCCCAGAGGCCCAGCCCCCGCTGAAACAGCAGGGTACAGAACAGGGCGAGAATACTTTGCAGAATACCCCGCTCCGGCATCTGCATGGCCGGCGAAATAATGGCCCCGAGCGTCAGCATCACGGCCAGTTCTGTGATGGTTAGCTGTCCGTTCATCCGTTTGCCCAGGTAACGGGCCGTCACCAGGAACGCCAGATAGATGACAATTGACCGGATAAGCACTTCAATCATAAATGCCGGGGGCGCTTCCCCAAACAGGATCCGCTGCCAGTCGACCAGATGAATATGTTCCTTTTCCATAGTTGTTGAGCAAATCAGTACGCTTACCAGCGAAGTGGTGAAGGCGAACCGGCACAGGCTGCTGGCCTTTTTACTATACTTAATTTATCTATTTGATACATTACTTCTCGATTTAGATAAAGGGTGAATGCCACGTTAAGTTTTTGCAGGTGGCCTGATCTTAGTCTGTGGCCCGCCTGCTTACAATTCTTCTTTGTTTAGTCATATCTCAAACCGCGCGACCTAAAAACCGGTTGGCATTGAAAACGTCATCAGCTTACTCCTTTCAATGAATCAGAGTACTGCTTCCAGAGAATTTTTATACGTCGGTACGTATACCGTCCGGGGCAGCCGGGGTATTTACGTCTATGCCTTCGACCGGTCTGCTGGATCCGCCGAGTTCGTGGAGGTCGTCGACAATCCGAACAGTCCGTCATTTCTGGCGCTGCATCCCAGCGGCCGCTACCTCTACGCCGTCAATGAGCGTGACGACCAGGGCGAGGAGCATGCCGGCACGGTCTACGCTTACGCAATCGACCCGCAAACCGGTCGGCTGACGTTCATTAACCAGCAGGTATCGGAGGGCCCGGCGCCCTGCCATATCAGCGTTCATCCAAACGGCAAACTGGCGTTCGTGTCGAACTACGGCGGTGGCAGCCTGGCGGTCCTGCCCATCCGGGACGACGGTTCGCTGGGAGAGGCTACCCAGCTTCTGAAACACACGGGCCGGGGAGTAGATGAAGACCGGCAGGACGCTCCCCATGTGCATTCGGCCGTTCTGTCGCCCGACGGCCGGTGGCTGTACGCATCGGACCTCGGCACGGACAAGGTTCACCCGTACCGGATTGATACCGACCAGCAAATCCTCGTGCCCCACGAAACGCCGTTTGCAGCGGTATCACCCGGCTCGGGGCCCCGCATCACGGCCGTTCATCCGGATGGCCGGTATGTTTTTGGCATCAAAGAAATGAGTTCGACCGTCGCCGTTTTCAGCCAGCACACCGACGCGTTTTCACTGCTTCAGGACGACGTACCGTTCTTACCGGAGCACTACGCGGGCGAGCGTTCGGGGGGCGACATCCACGTCGACGCCACAGGCCGCTATCTGTACACGACCAACCGGGGCAACAACACCCTGGCCATCTTCCGGATCGACGACGGCAGCCTGTTGCCGGTTGGCCTGCACTACACCGGTGGCGATCAGCCCCGCAACTTCTGGGTCGACCCCAACGGCGAATACGTACTGGTAGCCCATCAGGAAACCGACAACATCACCGTGTTCAGGCGCGTGGATGAGACCGGCGATCTTCGGGCAACGGGGTACGAAATTCAGGTTCCCTCGCCTGTTTGCGTTGTAAGCCTGGCCCTGCCGTAGTTTAGAAGCTGTCTGGATTTTTGGCGATATTGCTCAGGAAACCCTATCGCTATGCCTTACCTTTTTGTGTTCCTGCTGCTTTCATTTGCTGCGGTGGCAGCTCCACGGCCGTTTCAGAGTCGTATCAACTCGCCCAACGGCCAGATCGTCCTGACCGTAACGGCTTCGGATAGTGTCCGGTTTTCGGTGACCCACGCTGGTCAGACGCTGGTGCTCCCTTCAACCATTGCGATGACCCTCGCGGATGGGCGGGCGCTGGGGATCAGACCTGATGTACGGCGCAGTGCTGTGCGTACCGTTCGCGACTCCATCATCGCGCCGGTCGCCATCAAGCGCCGGGTGGTGCGCGACCACTATAATGAATTAATTGTCGAGTGCCGGAACAGTTACGCCATCGTGTTCCGGGTGTACGACGACGGGGTTGCCTACCGCTTCCGCACGGCCTTTCCCGATTCGATAACCGTCCGAAACGAAACGGCCCAATACCGGTTTCCCGCCGACCCGACGGTGTATTACCCGGCCGTTCAGCCCCGGCCGAATGTTGACCGGTTCCATACGTCGTTCGAGGAGCCGTATCAGGTAAGTCCGCTGAGTCAGATGCCCGACACGGCACTGGCCTTCTCGCCTGTACTCATAGCCAATGCCACGCCAGTGCGCCTGGTCATTACGGAATCAGATCTGGAAGATTACCCCGGCATGTTTCTGGCCCGGTCGGGATCGACCCGGTCAGGCGTGACCCGGTCAGGCTCGGCGCTGACGGGCGTGTTTGCTCCGTATCCCGTGCAGGAAACCTTACAGGAAGGCGAGTTTCCGCAGATGATGGTTACCCGGCGGGCCGACTTCATCGCCCGCACCCGCGGCCAGCGTTCGTTTCCGTGGCGGGTGCTGGTCATCGGTACCGACCGTGATTTGCCCAGTACCGATCTGGTGTACCGACTGGGAGCGCCCAACCGCCTGAGCGACGTATCGTGGATCAGGCCCGGCAAATGCACTGACGAATGGATCACCAACATTAACCTGTTCAATGTCCCATTCCGGGCGGGTATCAACACCGCTACCTATAAGTTCTACGTCGATTTTGCCCGGCGGTTCGGCTTCGACCGGATCCTGCTCGATGCGGGCTGGTCGGACTACAAAGACCTGTTCAGGATCAATCCCGACCTCAACATACCAGAGCTGGTGGCGTATGCCAAGTCGAAGGGCGTTCGCCTGAGCATGTGGACGCTAGCGCATACGCTCGACCGGCAGCTGGAACCGGCCCTGAAGCAGTTCAACGACTGGGGCGTCGATTTCATCATGACCGATTTTATGGATCGCGACGACCAGAAGATGGTTAATTTCTATACCCGCATTGCCGAAGCCTGCGCCAAAGCCCGCATCATGATCATGTTTCACGGCGCCTATAAACCCGCCGGTTTCGAGCGGACGTACCCGCACGCCATCACCCGCGAAGGGGTTCTGGGGTCGGAATACAACATCTGGAGTGCCAAAGCAACACCCGAACACGACGTCCTCCTGCCGTTTATCCGGATGGTCGGCGGAACGCTGGATTACGAACCCGGCCTGCTCGACAACGCGACCAACGAACAGTTTCGACCCATTGCCGGCAAGGTGATGTCGCAGGGGACGCGCTGCCACCAGTTGGCCATGTTTCTGGTCTACGACAGTCCGCTGCCTATTTTTTCGGGCAATCCGTCGTCGGCCCTGCTGGAGCCACGGTTTATGGAGTTTCTGGGGAGCCTGCCCAGTACGCACGACGACACCCGCATCCTCGATGCAAAACTCGGCGATTACGTCGTGACGGCCCGGCGCTCGGGCGATACGTGGCACATCGGCGGTCTGGGCGACTGGACGGCCCGCGACCTGACAGTTGCACTAGATTTCCTCGGCGAGGGAACCTACGAAGCTACGCTTTGCACGGACGGCCCCAACGCCGACCGCAATCCGGTCGATTATCAGTTCACCACCCGGCCCGTTACCCGGGCGGATTCGCTGCCGGTGCACCTGGCGCCGGGTGGCGGGTTTGTCATTAAACTTCAGAAGCGATAGCCTACCCCATAATCAGCGATTCGGCTCCATCGATCCAAACGGGCGTACCGGTGATGTGACTCGACCGGTCCGACGCCAGGAACAGGGCCAGATCGGCCACCTGTTCGCTTTTACCGGGCTTTCCGTTTGTCAGCGGAACCTTACCCTCCGGAAACTCAACGGGCACCTTCGTTTCCTCAATGCCTCGCTTCTCGGTACTTTCCTCGATGGATGTATCAATTGCGCCAGGGCAAATTACGTTCACGCGTATACGGTCTCTGGCCAGTTCCAGAGCCGCCATCTGGGTAAAGGCTACCTGAGCCGCTTTGGTACAGGAATAGGCTGTAGCGCCGGTATTGCTGAAGATACGGGTTCCATTTACCGACGACGTGACGATCACCGACCCGCCCTGTCTTTTTAACAATGGAATAGCGTATTTAACGGTCAGGAACGTTCCGCGGAGGTTGACGTTCATGGTTCTGTCCCACTCGTCGGGTTCCAGATCCTCGATAGGTGCCCACACCCCATTGATACCAGCATTAGCGAAAACAATGTCCAGGCGCCCCCATTGCTGTTCGATCTGCTGCATCGCCTGCTGCATGTCATCGACTTTAGCAATATCGCTAACCATCACCATCGCTTCTCCGCCCGATCGCTGAATTTTGGCGACAACCTCATCGAGTTCTTCTTTGGTACGACCCAGGGCTGCAATTTTTGCGCCTTCCCGGGCAAATAGTAAGGCTGTTGCCCGGCCAATACCTGATCCTGCGCCGGTAATCAGCGCTACTTTGCCGGCTAATTCTTGTGCCATTGTCGAGTGAATGTTGTGTTTTTTAAACGCGGAGGTGACAGAGGATGCGCAGAGATTGCAGAAAGGACGTAGTCACTGCTGAACTACTTCATTTTCGTCAGTGCGTTCTCTGCGTTTCTTCGCTTCTCCCCTGTGTTTAAGCACATTTGCCGCTTTTTTGTTGGCCAATCAGGCAATTACATAGTCTGTGGCCTGACCAGGTTTAGGATTTTTGCCAATCTCCCCCCAATTTAGCCCCCTCATTCCTGATTAATTTCCTGACCTTATGAAACGCTTTATTGCCCTTGCTTCCCTGGTCGCGGCCCTGGCCTTTACCGCTCCCACTAAAACGGTCAAACTCTTTAATGGCAAAGACCTGACCGGCTGGAAGATCTACGGCACCGAAAAATGGTACGTCGACAACGGCGAACTTATCTGCGAAAGCGGCCCCGACAAGGGCTACGGCTATCTGGCTACCGAAAAGCCGTACAAAAACTTCGACCTGTCGCTGCAGTTCAAGCAGGAAGCCAACGGCAACAGCGGGGTGTTTTTCCGGTCGAGCATCGAAGGGACTAAAATCAGCGGCTGGCAGGTGGAAGTAGCCCCGCCTAACCACGACACCGGGGGCATCTACGAATCGTACGGCCGCGGCTGGCTCATTCAGATTCCCGATGAAAAAGAAACCATTCTGAAGCCCAGCGAGTGGAACACCCTGCGCATCCGGGTGGAAGGCGACCACGTGCAGACGTACCTGAACGGGCAGCAGATGGTGGATATGCGCGACGAAAAGATCGGCCAGGCGAACGGGTCGGTTGCCCTGCAGATACACGACGGGGGCGGCATCAAGGTCCGCTGGCGGAAACTGATGCTGAAGGAATTGTAGCCTTCGCGTCCGCATCCGAATGGCGTTGGTCAGGGGTTTCCTCCGGCCGGCGCCATTCGTGTTTTAGGGCGTATGGTCAGCATGAGCTTACGGTACTCCGCCCATTAAATTTTTGCCAATCCCCGCATCGGCTTCACTATTCCCGCTCCGAACGTGTTACGCTTGTGAGAACACAATTTGTCGGCAGCGGCTCACGAAACCGATTCGACTCCCGACGCTGTTGTTGAATACGTATGGAACAGACCACTTTACCGGAAGTCTGGCTGCGCGGTGCGCTTCCCGATATTCCGCCGTTGTTACAGCCGGTAGCTCATGCCCTGCTACAGGCCCGCGAGGAAGTGAACGCCCTCATGAGCGACTTCCCCGACGTACTGATCTGGAACCGCCCGTCTGGTGTGGCCTCGGTGGGGTTTCACCTCCAGCACCTTACGGGTGTGCTCGACCGACTCTTTACCTACGCCCGGGGCAAGTCCCTGACCACCGATCAGCTGGCCCGGCTATCAGAAGAAGGTCACCCCACTGGCGATACCCTGACCGTTGACATACTCCTCCATCGATTTAACCGGCAGGTCGATACGGCGCTGAACCAGTTACGCACCACCAGCGAATCGACCCTGACCGAACCGCGGGGTGTCGGCCGGGCGCAGTTGCCTTCGACCGTGCTGGGGCTGCTGTTCCATGCCGCCGAGCATACGCAGCGGCACGTCGGTCAACTGCTGGTAACGGCGCGGATTTTACGGGGATATTAACCGTAGCCGGGGAAAGTCGCCCTGATTCGGTCCGGCTAAGTATGATATTACCGTATTTTTGGGCGGAGTTTCTGCCAGAAGCCAACCGCCCCGGTAATTCATCCTGGTTATGACGATTCGTTTTGCAACCCCCGCCGACACGGCCGCTGTTCTGGACATCTATGCGCCGTATATCACGCAGTCCGCCATTTCGTTTGAGTATGACGTACCATCCGTAGCTGAGTTCGCCGAGCGCATACGGCTTATTCAACAACAGTTTCCGTTTCTGGTCGCCGAGCAGGACGGCCGCCTGCTGGGCTATGCCTATGGGTCGCGGCATGCCGAACGGATTGCGTATCAATGGTCGGTCAATACGTCGGTGTACGTGCATCCGGATGGGCAACGCCAGGGTATCGCCCGGCGGCTCTATACGACCCTGTTTGCGTACCTCCGTCACCAGGGGTACTACACTGCCTTTGCCGGCATCACCTTGCCTAACCTCAAGAGCGAGTCCTTTCACCAGACGATGGGCTTTCAGCGTATTGGTACGTACGCCAACACGGGCTATAAGTTTGGCGAATGGCACAGTGTTGCCTGGCTCCAGTTGGCGCTGCAACCGTATTCATCATCCCCCGTCCCCCCGATTCCAATCACCCAGTTGATTGCATCAGGCATTGACCTACCTACTGAGTGACCGGGTAAAAGCAAACGTCCGGTTATGGTGTCATTCCATAAACCGGACGCTTGCTCTATACCTGCCGACTTCCCTCGGTTAGAACACAATCTTCGGTCCCAGCGGTGGCCCCACCGGTCGGGGTGTTCCAATTACAAACTCCCGAACGAGCCGGTGCGGCCCGGCCTGTAGTCTAAGGGTATAGCGCCCTTCGGGCATATCTTCCATATTGAACAGTCGCCAGGCCCAGTCTGCCCCCAGCTTTTCGTGGTAAAGCGATTCGTGTTCGTGTGTTTCCAGCTTAATCAGCAGTTTGTGGCCAGTCCGGTTGCCGATCAGCAGCTTTAACCGCATCGGATTTTTATCCGGATACAGGCTGATGTGCAGGTTAGCTTCGTCGAGCAGCACGAGCGGCATGACGGCCGTGGGCGCGTAGTCCGGGTTGGTGCGGGCGGGCAGTTCAGCGTTCACCGCCATGAGCCCCTCAGCATCCACCGTCTGGGCATACACGGGTGCCATCGGTTTGGCCAGCAGCAGCCATCCCAGCATAAGCGACAGATAATGCAGACTCGTGGTAAAACGTGTAGGTAGTTGGTTCATACGTATTGTTGTTAGTTAAGATTGATTGGTTGGACTGAAGTTGAAAATCAAGGCAATAGTAACGGAGCTGAACTGGGTTTCCGACCCGGTTTTTGCGGATTTCACCCACTATGACCGGGCAAGCTCCCTCCCGATCACCACACAAAAGTAGCCCTGTATTGGCCACCTCAAAAGAGCCATTATCTGACAAATTAACAGGGCCATTTTGCGGTAAATTGACTACCTTACAACCCGAAGCAGTCCTCGCTACCAATGAGCAAAAGTACCCCGCAGATTGACCTTCCCGGCCCACAGCTGAACCGCAACAGCCCTACCCCTCTGCACCAGCAGGTGTATTTGTTCATCCGCGAAGCCATCAGCGACGGACGGCTTAAAGCCAACTATCGGCTGCCGGCTACACGGGTGCTGGCCGTCGACTGGGGCATCTCGCGGAACGTAGTCCTGCTGGCGTTTGAGCAATTGATCCTGGAGGGTTACCTCTGCTCAAAAACCGGCGCCGGCACCCACGTAGCGGCCTGCCGTTCCGACGAGTTACCCGTCCGCCCAACTACAAAGCCCAGCCGGCCGCAACCCAAACAGGCCACCCTGACGACTCATAGCCTGCTCCGGCAAGCCGCGGACAACCTCATTTCGGGGTGCAGCGTAGACCGGGAGATCATCCGGCCGTTTCAGCTATCGGTTCCTTCGTTCCGGGATTTTCCGTTTTCGATCTGGAGCAATCTTGCTACGCAGGTATACCGGGGGCTGCACATTCAGCATCTGGGCTACGACGATGCTGCCGGCTACCGTCCTCTGCGCGAAGCCATCGCCGAACACGTACAGATTAACCGGGCAGTGCGGTGTACGGCAGATCAGGTGGTAATCGTACAGGGCACCCAGCAGGCGCTGTACCTGGCCGGATCGCTGCTGCTGCAACCAGGCGATGCGTTCTGGATGGAAGACCCGGGCTACCAGGGCGCGGTGGCCTGTCTGCGGGCGGTAGGTGGCATACCCTGCCCGGTACCATCGGGTCCGGGCGGCTTTGATCTCGACTACGCCCGGCAGCACCACCCCCATGCCCGGGTCGTTTACCTGACGCCCTCGCATCAGTACCCACTAGGCGGAACGATGCCCTACCCTACCCGCAAACGGCTGCTCGACTGGGCGGCCCAGCACGAGGGGTGGATTATCGAGGATGACTACGACAGTGAACTTCGGTATTCGGGCCGGCCGTTGCCGTCGTTGCAGGGACTGGACCAGGCCGGGCGGGTGATATACGTCGGTACGTTCAGCAAAACGCTGTTCCCAGCCCTGCGGATTGGCTACGTCATTCTGCCCGATGCGTCGACCGCCCGGCTGTTTACCCGCGCCAAAGCCCTGCTGGATCGGCAGAGTCCAGCGGTCGAACAGATGATTCTGGCGAAGTTCATTCAGGAAGGCCATTTTCTTCGCCACATCCGACGCATGCGGCAACTGTACAAAACCCGGCAAACCTGGCTGCTGGAAGCGTTACGGACCGTACCGGGTTTATGCCATACGTCGGCACCCGATGCGGGCATGCACCTGATTGCCTGGCTTCCCGACCACCTCGACGACCGTACGGTATCCACCGAGCTGGCAGCCCGGGGCGTAACGGCACCACCGCTATCAACCTATACGCTTGTTCACCGGCAGCCGCCCGCACTATTGCTCGGCTACTCAGCCTTCACACAGGAACAGCTCGAAACGTCGGTCGCTACGTTGGCGTCCGTGCTTCAGCAGGCGGCAGGATAACCATTCGGAAGCCGTTACAACCGAAAGTGGGCCATTGTAGTTACCCTCATCGAAGCTAACGACGTATTCTGATGAGCGTTCATATCGGCACTTCCGGCTGGAGCTACGACCACTGGCAGGGCGTTCTGTACCCCGCGCCAACGCCCGTTTCGAAGCGGCTGGATTATTATCTGCATCAATTCCAGACGGTCGAACTCAACTACAGTTACTACCGCTGGCCTAACTCAGCGGTCTTTGCCGGTTGGCAGGCCCGCTTGCCCGAAGGCTTTCTGATGTGCGCCAAAGCCCCCCGGTGGCTGACCCACTACGGTAATCTGAGCAAGCCGGAGCGGTGGATCGAACGAATCAAGGATGGCTGGCACGCGCTGAGCGACAAGCGGGCCATTCTACTGGTGCAGTTGTCGCCCCGCTTTACGATCAATTACGACCGGCTGGCGTATTTTCTGCAACAGATGCCGCCCTGGATACGGACGTCGGTCGAATTCCGGCATCCAAGCTGGCACGACGACGCCATTTTTTCCCTGCTCGAACAGCACCAGGCAGCCTACTGCGTCATGAGCGGTGCCAACCTGCCCTGTGTGCTGCGGGCTACGGCTCCTTTTGTGTACGTCCGGATGCACGGCCCCGACACGCAGTATCTGTACGGCGGCTCCTATTCCGACAACGACCTGCGCTGGTGGGCCGACCGCATTCGGGAGTGGCAGGCAATCGGCAAAGAAGTATACGTCTATTTCAACAACGACGGTGGCGGGAATGCCGTTCGGAACGCGCTTACGTTACGGTCGTTTGTGGCATGAAAAAGCCAGAACGACGACGCAGGTCCTCGTTCCGGCCACAACTACCCTTAGCGATTAGTTAGTGAGCACCGCGTATGTCGCCCCGGTGGTGTTCACCATGGCGATACGGCACCCGTTCAGTGAACAAGCCGGCCCCGATTTCGAGCATACCGAAAATTACGTGGGGCGGGTAGACTTACTCGTCAAAATCAAAGATCCAGGGCGAACCAAGAATCAGCAGCCCGCTCAGGCAATCGAGAACACCGTGTGTCCGGGTTTAAATAAATCTCAATGTTGCCTTAGTGCGTTTTAAAATTCCACTTGGAATTATCGCTGTCAAAATCAAACTCTGCCAGGGTTGGTGTGCTGTCACCGGACGATACCAGCGCCACCTTCTTTCCGGAGCGCGGTACGATCCTGGGCATTATCCGGTAGGTGCCATCCGTCAGTTGATCGATGCGCCATAGCTGTTCGGGTGCGCCGGTAAATGCCGGTACGGTTATGACTTCGGCATCGGCCGTTGCTGCCAAGGCCCGCTCGGTTCCGGCCAGGACAATTTTATAATAGGGACCACCTAAATACCCGGTGGTATCCGGCGCATCGGTAATGGTCCATTGCTGATGAGGACGGGACATGTAGTCGCCTATTCTCACATTAATAAGCCCGGTTGGCCAGTTTTTTATAACATCAGCCAGTTGTTGAGCCGGAACGGGTTTTATGGGTTCATTGTCGGGCTGGTTAAATCGCCGTGGTGCAACGGCCATTCTGGTAAAATCAACGGCTAGCTCTAAGCCATATCCTCTTCTGACGGATTCAATTTCATACGTACCTTCTTTAAACTTTTCTCCGGCCACGGGCCAGCCATCTTTCCAGACCACCGGCAGGATGCCCAGTACACTACGGCCACCCTGCTCTAAATCGGCTTCGTAATGGAGAGACATTTTTTCAACGCCCTTCTCCAGAATGATGTGCCCAAAATGCCCGGGGCCTATCAACCCTCCACGGGTAGCCACCACCAGCTTACCGCCCCCTTCCAGCATGCTTCTGCCTACGTTATCGAGGTAAGGGCCGATTATTTTTCTGGATCGCCCCACCACCACATTGTAGGTAGAATTAGCGCCATCGCAACAACTACCATGCGTGGCCAGCAGGTAATACCACCCGTCGCGATAGACCAGCGTGCTGGCCTCGCAAACGATAGCCACATCCACGGGTTTATTGCCGGCCTTGAGTTTTCCGGTTTTAGGGTCTAATTCAATCAGGCGAGTGTAGCCAAAATAGGTGCCGTAGGTTAACCAAAGGCGACCGGTAGTGGGATCCAACATAAGACCGGGATCGATGGCGTCGTTCTCTTCATAACCGTCTGACGTTGCCACCACAATCGGCTCAGAATATTTAAAATCCGGGGACTTTGGGTCCAGGGTCTTGTTCCACATGGTAAGAATGGCTCCCTTATGGTTGGGTGAACCACCGGTTGCACCATAGACGACCAGGTACCGATCCCCAATCTTAAGGACATCCGGAGCCGCGCCACCACCCGGTCTTACCCCGCCCCCATGCCACGTCCAGCCGTCGTTGGAGATTAATCCGCCACCGCCGGTGCCGAATGTGTAGTATTTGCCGTCGCACTCAGCGACGGTTGAGGGATCATGGATGAATGGTCTGCCGACCTGGGCTAGTACGGTCTGTGTTATCAGTAAAGCGAATACTGTTATCAGGCCAGTTACTTTCATTCGTTTCATGTAGTATGGCGTTTTAACTAGCCTAAACAGGCCAGGAACCTGTTTAAACTATATCTCATTGGCTTTTTTGTCGTTCCTCGGGATGTCAAAACGTACTTAGTATTGCTGGATTACGGAAAGTTTAACCAGACTACCCTTTTTTTATTCAGTGCTAATACTGAGATTTTTTACGGGCGCTCCTTTTTCATCTAAAAACCGAACGCAGAAATTAGCCATACCCGGTCCGTTGATGACGGCGCCCCGGATGATGTTTCGCCCCTTCTTAAGCGTCAAACGGGCCGAGGTGCCATTATCAGCGATCATATCCCGATCACCGGAAAGCAGCAAGGCTTCCTGCCCATTCAACCACCACATGCTGCCGGAATTGCAACCGGCGGCCAGCCTGACGTTTTTGATTTCTTCCGGGGAATCGATGACCGTGACCAGCCAGACCAGTATACCGTATTTTGGTTTGTTGATGGCGTAGGTAAAATGGTACAGATTAACGTTGAATGCCTTGCTGTCCAGCGCATACCACTTCAGTTGCTGATTGCCTACGTTTACCGTTTCGCCATTTCGGGGAACGGTGGTGTAATCGGGGGAAAAATTATCGGTTGAAAACGTTGTTTTGAGGTAGTTGTCCGTGAAAATATTATTCCGGACAATATCTTTCTTTACCGGCTCCAGCACCAGCCAGCGTTGAATAAACCCTTTGGCATCCGGTGCTTTTTTAGCGGCCGTTGCCATCGTGAAGTGTCTGGACAAGGTATGGGTCGTATCGCCTTTAATAGGTATGGGGGGAAGCGGTATTCTTTGCCCAGGGCCCTGGGCAAAAGCGGTAAGGCTACCTGAAAGTAAAGCTGATAAAATAACAAACGAAGCAACTGGCCACACGTCTTTAAATTTTCTGCTCATCGCTGGTTCCTTTAGGAATGGGTATTGTTTTCAATTCATGCGTAATGTATAGAAACTTACTCAACGAAACAGGGGTGGACTAATCAGGTTGCAGCGTAAAAAAAGCGACTGACGAGTAGTCTGACTAACGGGTCGTGTACCACCAGTATTGAAACCAATTGAAGCGCAGCGACGGGTAAGCCGTTACAAGCGGGTACGCTTTACGCTCCAACGTTTACAGACTACCTTTGCTGATCCCTGGCGAGTGATCCAGACATTTCCAGCAACCGATCTTTAGACCAAAAGGCTATTGTCGCATTTTGGGAAGTTATGCACAAAAAATAGCTTTCTGACCTCAATGTAAACGGCTTCGCATTACGTTCAAACAAAGCGTCACGAAGCGATGGTAATCTGATAAGCAGTTTACAATAAAAACCGATACTGACGACATCAGGCAACAGGCGGGGCGTTCTCAGCAATACCTTCAAAACTTTTCGAGTCAGTGGGCCAGTGAATGGCTTGACGAAGATTAAGCAGAAAAGGTGCCAGGCTCAATTTCTCTTCCACCAATAACCGGTGAATAAAAAATAAATGATCGGTAATGGACTAACTGATTAACATTGAGCGAATCAGTAGCGAAACGGCTTACCCTTCTCATGTTTTACCGAAAAATTGCTCCATCTGTTTCCCTGTCCCCCTACGTGGAATGCTATTTCGTATGGGAAAGAAGCGACGTGCTGGCAGAGCCCCTGTGCGTTGAGTCGCCCCCGAGTGGCTATGCCTCGATGGTGTTCAACTACGGTGATCCGTACCGCGTTAACAATGGCAAGCATAACGGGCTACTGGTTCCACCCGCGTTTCTGGCGGGGCAGGCTACACAAAGCTACGCACTGGAGTTAAGTGGGAAGATTGGCATGGTTGGTATCGTGTTCAAGCCGTCGGGTCTGGCTTCGCTGTTTGGCTTGCCCATGTACGAGTTTACGGACGAGCGAGTGGATTTAATCGACGTGTTGGGGAACAGATTACGATCCTTGCACGAGCAGATCATACAGGCGGGGAACCTGACTTCGCGGATTCAACTACTCGACCAGTTCCTGCACCAGCAACTGATGAAGAAGGGGAACGCGTTCGACCGGACGGATTACGTAGCCAACCTAATCATCGAGCGCAAAGGCATTATCAACATCAGTGAACTAATGGACGAACTGTACGTTTGCCGGCGGCAATTCGAACGGCAGTTTTTGCAGAAAGTAGGCGTAAGTCCCAAGTATTTTGCGCGCATTCGACGGGTCGGCCATTTCTGCGCGCAACTGGCCAATCAACGCTGGCAAGTGGCCGACTGGCACGACCTGATTTATCAGTGTGGTTATTACGATCAGTCGCATTTTATCCGTGAGTTCACGCAATTTTTAGGGAAACGCCCAACGCTCTATATTAAAGATAACCGCGAACTGGCTCAGTACCTGTCCTGAGCGAATGTCGCATTTGTACAATGGTACGCTCCGGTCGTCCAGTAGCTTTGTCGTCGAGAATCACCTCTTTTTTATCAAAAACGATGAAGCAACGATTAATTCTGTTGAGCCTGCTGATGCTGGTCATCACGACCAGCTACGCCCAGAAGAACTTCTGGACCGAGACCGACCGGCGCTATACGGTCGATAACCTCAAACGTACCCGCGACGAGCTGACGCGGGAAACCGAACACCTGACCGAAGCGCAGTGGCACTTCCACGAATCGCCCGACCGCTGGAGCATCGCTGAGGTCGTAGAACATCTGGCTTTGTGGGAAATCATCTGGGCCCGCGAAATCGGGATGGGCATCCGCAACACCGCCCGCCCTGACCTCATTGCTACCAGCAGGCCCGACAGTTATTACCATGATTTTATCATGGAAAATAAGGCGCATAAATCATCGGACCTGTCGCGACCAACCGGCTTTATTCAGGGCAAAAACAACCTGACGTTTTTCCAGCGGCTACGGGATCAGGCCATTACGTTTGCGGATACGACACAGGCCGACATGCGGGCGCAGTTTGAGCTAACGGCTACCCCCTCGCCCCGCAATATGCATCAGGTGTACATTTACCAGTGGGGGCACGTGGACCGGCACCTACGACAGATTCGCAAGATCAAGCAGCACCCTAATTACCCTAAAGAAACCGCATTGAAAAAATAATCTTCCCTTAAACCCATGGAAACTACAAGCAAAATCTCACTCGCTGAGCAAACCCGCAAAGGCGCTTGCCTGGCTTTTTTTTCGGCCTATCAGGATATGGATACGGCCCGTATGATTCAATTGGCCACGCCCGACGCTACCGTTCATTTTGTGCCGATGGGCGAAGATGGTAAGGGTTCGTTCTGGGAATTTGGCAAGGGCGTCTGGCAGCTGATTATGGACTGCTTTCCGGACGTAGACAATACCGTGGATAGTCTTACTACGGATGGAGACACCATCACGGCATCGGTTGCCATCTACGGGACACAGGCGCAGGATTTTATGGGCATTGCCAACAAAGGCCTGCGCTTCAACAGCGACCACATTTTTGTGTTCCGCTTCGACCCCAATGACCGCATTACGCACCTGGCTATCGACTGGGACCACGCCAGTTTCTGCAAGCAGTTAGGCGCTTGATTACCTTGGTTAGCAGGGCCCCTGGAGCCAGGCGTCCTGCTAACCAAGGTTTTATGAAAATCGTAAAAAAATAGCTCCCAGCATCAAGCAGCCTGGTACTGTCATACGGTTTGATTCATGCAACTTGTCGAATCCGGCTAGTGTACCAACGGCAAGTTTCCGGTGCTCTGGTTCGCCTGCTTACCAGAGCACCGGTGCAGGTTGCCATACGTAGCCATTGATTCTTGTAAGACGAATCGCATTGGCCAGGCTGACTTACCGGATGGTGGGTGTGCCCTCTCATAAAACAGGAGTCATGTTGAGCCGTAACATGACTCCTGTCTGTATAAACAGGACTACCGCCCTCCTCTCGCTAAATTGATCGCGTACAAAGGCAAAACTCTGTAGTAATTTTAATCGATGAGGACGCTGAACATCCTGTTCTACGCTGGTAATTATGGAATTACGCTTCTGGCTACTGCTTTGCCTTCTGCTGTATTCGGGTAAGGAAGCTACCTGGTTGCTGGCTCAGGCTAATGGTGCCCAGCAAACGGTGGACCAGCAACTTAGACGGGCCGAGCAACTCACCTCCTCCCAGCCTCAGCAAGCGTTGGCGGCTGCTCAGGCCGCCCTGCTACTGGCCCGGAAAAACCAGCTGACTTTATCCGAGGGAAAAGCGTATCAACGACTGGCTCGTATCTACGCCGAACGGGACGATTTCGTTAGTGCCCTCAATGCGGCCAAAGCCGGACTTTCGATTTTTTATAAGCTGGGCGAGCAGCGGGATGTTTGTCGCATGTACATCGGCGTGGGCATCATCAACCGCTACATGAAACAGTACGACGCGAGCATTGAAGCGAACCGGCAAGCCCAAAAAATTGCGGAAGCCCGGCAGGACACGATGCTGCTCGGGTCCATATACGGCAACCTGGGGAACGTTTATTTCGACAAACTCGACTATGACCGGTCCCTACAGTACCACCTGAAATCACTCCCCATTCACCGGGCTTTGGGAAACGAACAGGGGATGGGCAATACGTTTCATAACCTGGCGAGGCTCTACCGCATTCGTAGGGAGTTTGATAAAGCGCTGGAATTCTACAACAAATCGCTGGCTATTGACCTGAAAAACAACAACCAACTAAACATTGGCGGCTCCTACCTGGATTTAGCGATTCTTTTCAGGGACAGGGGCGATTTTCAGCAGGCGTTGCTCTATTCGCAGCGGGCGTTGACCATCGCCCGAAAAATAGGCTCCAAAAGTATCCAACAGCAGGTTCTGGCTAACTTACCCTTGATTTATGGCGTATTAGGAAAACCTGCGGAAGCCGTGATGGCCCAGAAGCAGTATCAACACCTCACCGACAGTCTGCAATCAGCGGAATTGTCGAAGCAGATTGCGGATATGCAAGCCCGTTATCAGGGCGAACAGAAAGACCGTGAGTTGAGTGTACAGCGGCTCCGTCTGGAAGCCCAGCAGGCATCACTCGGCCAGCAGCGTACGTTAATCGCAGCCCTTATCGGCTTTGTGCTGCTGAGCGGACTGATTGGCTATCTGCTTTTTAACCGCTACAAGCTCCGACAGCGCAACCTGAAGCTGTCGCTGGAAAATGAACAGTACCAGCTTTCGCAAAGCCTGCAACTCCGGCAGGATATCGACGAAACGATCAACTACTTTGCCACCTCGCTTTACGGCAAAAACACGGTAGATGAAATTTTGTGGGATGTAGCAAAAAACTGTATCGCGCGGCTGGGCTTTGTTGATTGCGTGATTTACCTGTTCAACGACGAGCAAACGGCTCTTATCCAGAAAGCGGCTTACGGCAACAAAAATCCAGAGGCCTACGCCATCCTGAACCCAATTGAGATTCCGCTTGGCGAAGGCATTGTCGGAAACGTGGCCCGATCGGGTAAGCCAGAACGTATAGCCGACACGACAAAGGACCCTCGTTACATCACGGACGATGAAGTACGGTACGCCGAACTGGCCGTACCGCTGCTGCTCCAAAACCAGGTGATCGGCGTTATTGACTCCGAGCACCCCGAAAAAGGCTTCTTCAAAGAGCATCACCAGGAAGCCCTGCAAACCATTGCAGCTATCTGTAGCAATAAAATCGCCCAAACGCTGGCCGAAGAAGAGGCTAAAAAAGCCAGGCTTTTGCAAATTGAAGCGGACTATATCCGGGAAATGGACCGGGTCAAGTCACAGCTTTTTGCTAATATCTCGCACGAGTTCCGCGCTCCGCTTCAGCTCATTCTGGCCCCACTGCAAAAACGGGAGGTTATTAGTCCGGAGGAGGCAAAGATGATGGAACGGAACGCTAATCGGCTGCTTCGGTTGGTCAATCAACTGCTCGATTTGGCAAAGGCCGAAATGGGTATGCTCACAATAAACTACCAATGGGGCAATCTGATTGGCTTCCTTCGTCAGACCGCTCTGCATTTCGAACCGATGGCCGAGGCTAGGAAACTCCGGTATCAGATTGACCTGCCAGCGACCGAATCATTAGTGGCCTACGACCGCGACAAACTCGAAAAGATTGTTTACAATCTCTTGTCCAACGCCATCAAGTTCACTCGGGCGGGCGGTCAGGTCAGGCTACAGGCTGAGGTGAAACCCGAAACGGGACTCCGGCTAGTAGTCAGCGATACGGGTATTGGTATTCCTGAAGCGCTGCAAGACCGCATATTCGACCGTTTCTATCAGATTGATCCTTCACAAACGCGGGCCTTCGAGGGGAGCGGTCTGGGACTGGCCCTGACCAGAGAACTGGTAGACCTGTACAAAGGCTCGATCCATGTGGAGAGTCGGCCCGGAGCTGGGAGCACCTTTGTGGTCTGGCTACCGCTGGAAGCCGATGCATCGCTGGCCACTCACGGATTGGCCGGGGTCGTATCGGCTACGGGTATTGGCCAGGCCTCCAACATGGTCATGCCTGCATCCGCCCTCCTGGCAAACGAGGAACCGGCGGGAGCCGACGGGGAAGATAAGCCGACGATCCTGCTGGTGGAAGACCATTCCGAGCTAAACAATTACCTCGGCCAGCAGCTTTCCAACCGTTTCCGGGTCGTGCAGACCATGCAGGGCGATGAAGGGTTACAAGTGGCCCGTCGGGTGGTGCCTGACCTGATTATTTCCGATGTGATGATGCCGGTGATGGATGGCTTTTCGATGACCCGCCACCTGAAAGAAGACGGATTAACCAGCCACATTCCCGTTATCCTGCTAACGTCCAAAGATGACGTTGAGTCCCGGAAAGAAGGGTTTGAGGGCGGGGCTGAGCAGTATTTAGCCAAGCCGTTCGCCCTGGACGAACTGGTGGCCCGCATCAACAGCCTGCTGACCCAACGCGATCTGCTGCGCAAAAAGTACAGTCGGGAAGTACTGCTGCAACCGACCGGAGCGCCCATCCGCGACCGGGAAGCTGAGTTTCTGGAGAAAGCCATTCGCATCATTGACGAACACATAGCCGACGAGCGGTTCAGCGTGGAGGTTCTTCAGCAGGAGATGGGCATGAGCCGAATGCAGCTACACCGGAAATTGAAAGCACTCACCGAGCAATCAGCCGCCGACTTTATCCGCTACATTCGGTTGCAGCGGGCCGCTGATCTGCTGCAGCAACCCGGTATTCAGATTGCGGAGGCCGCTTATGGATCGGGCTTTACGCACCTCTCTTACTTCTCGAAGTGTTTCAAAGACCAATTTGGTGAACTACCGTCCGATTTTCAGAAACGAAAAGGCATAAAATCTTAGAATGCCTAACAATAATCTACTGATTATCAGTATTTTATTGTCTGGTATAAGGCTATGTTACATCCGTGCTATTAATTGGGAAATGCGTGTTAGCCCCCGCCTGCGTGCCGACAATACCTTTGTTGCCACAAGGTAATCGCCGAGTCACCTGTAAGCAGTCGGCAACTTTTCCTCTTTTTCTAACACGCACAAGTATGCACTACGTAAAACCAGTACCCGTCTTCGCACTGCTCCTACTGGCGCTTTGCGGATGCCAGGACAACGTTGTCGAGCGCCATAAACCGCCGACACAGGCCGACGGGTTTATGCCGAACGGCCCCTCGGAAGGGCCTGGGGGCGTCACTACTAACCCCGGTGGGCAACCCCTGCCCTACCCGACGGTCACTAGGCAGACGTTCATTCCCGAATACAGTCTGTATGCCCACACCAAATGCCACACCTGGCGGATTGAGTGGCCGATCTACCCGGTCGGTACCGATCCCAACAAGATTCCAACGGTGTTTACGCTGTCCAACGGAGCGCTCAACAGTTTCGATTTTCTGAACGGCCAACCAGCCTCCACTACGTACAAAACTAATTTCAATCTGTATCACAATGACAAATTAGAAATGTCTAGTACGCTGTGGGACGAACTCATCCACACCTTCGAGTCTGGCAGTCAAATGGAAACGACCTGGTTTAACAAGGTCAATATTTCGGTCAAGGGCCTCGAAAATATGGTTAAGAATCGACCTGGTTTATTCGAGACCAACTGGGTAGATAACAACCAGGAGCCTCCGGTGTACCAGCAGGGCGATGTATTTCTGTTTAAGGTGATGAATCTGACCGACCCGACAATCCCGAACCGCTACGGCGGAATTCGCATCGTCTCAATGTCGCCCCGTATCATCGAGGTTTACTTAGCCGTACCGAACAACTAACTCGGCGTAGTCGCCTTCCCCGCAACACACGATGATCTATACCGGAGCAGATGTCTGCTCCGGGTGGGGAAGCTACGTCCTGTAGCTAAGGTAATCGCCGAATCACCTGTAAGCAGTCGGCCATTTTCTTTATTCTTTTTTACAAATACTACTATGCAACTCGTAAAAACAGTACCCGTTTTCGCCCTGCTTCTCATTGCCCTTTGCGCCTGTGAAGAACAGCCGATCTCCATCCAGGAGCCGCAGGCCAAAGGCGCTCGAGAAGCCACGCCCCTCGCGCTGGATGACGAGAAGGACCTTACGAACGGTCCGGGTGGGCAACCCTACCCAACGATAACCAAACAGACGTTCATTCCTGAAGATAGTAAGCATGCCTTTCTCAAAACGCTCACCTGGCGGATTGAGTGGCCGATTTACCCGGCTAGTACCGACCCGAACAAGATTCCAACGGTGTTTACGCTGTCCAACGGAGCGCTCAACAGCTTTGACTTCCTGAATAGTCGACCAGCTTCCACTACCTACAAGACCAACTTCAACCTGTATCACAATGCCAAAATAGAGATGTCCAAAACGCTGTGGACCGAACTGACGCACACGGTTGGATCTGGTGATCAGATGGAAGCGGTCTGGTTCAATCAGGTTCAGCTTAAAAATCCAGTCAATCTCCTCATGGAGGCAGCCACCGAGCGACCCATCTTGTTCGAAAGTTATTGGGAGTCTGACAGCGATGAGCTTCCTGTCTACCAGCAAGGTGATCTTTTCTTCTTCAAGCTGTGGAACCAGCACCGCTACGGCGCTATCCGCATCGTCTCCATGACGCCCCGTATCATTGAGGTGTATCTGGCCGTACCCAACAAATAACTCGGCCTAGCCGCCTTCCCCGCAACGTAATGTGCTTTTTCGCCGGAGCAGGTGCCTGCTCGGGGTTGGGGAAGCTATCTCCTGTGAACCTTCTTTTAACCAAGAATAAAAACCAAATCATGAAAAAGTCCTTTCTTCTTGCGCTAGTAGGGTGCCTGATGACGCAAGCCTATGCCGCGCCGACAAAACCTCGCAAAACCAAAGCGCCAAAAACTACCCTGGAGCAGCAGTTAGCCCAATACATTTCGTATCCCGACGTGCTAAGACCGACCCAAAAGTCGGGCGTTGTGGTAATCCAGTTCCGGGTCAACGCCCAGCGTGAACTCTGCCGATTAACTGTGTTCAGTCAGAACGATCAGCTTAACAACAGTCTGATTAAGCAACTGACCGGTAAACGCTTGGCCGGCTACGGCAGCGACACTACTGCGGTGCACACCGTCCGGCTCCGTTTCCAGCCGGAGTAAGCCGCCAGCCAGGTAGTATTGGTCACCATCCGGACGACTCTGATGGATGTCAATCTGGTCGTACCGGCCTGATGATTTGACGTAACCGCTTCCCCGTAACATACTAGTTGTTTGTCCGGGCAGGTGCCTGCTCGGGGTTGGGGAAGCTATGTCCTCTACAATCCGATCTTAATTACTAATTCTTCAAAATCATGAATAAGCATCACACACCCCTCTTTCTAAAGGCCTGCCTTGTGGGCCTGCTGTTCATTCCTAATCAGGTTCTGGCCCAGTGGTCGACGCAAAACGGCAACGTGTACGTCAACCCGCCGACCAAAGTTGGCATTGGCCTGTCCAATCCAAATCGGAACCTGGATGTTCATAGTACATCAGACACATATCTGCGGATTAGCTCACTGGGCGGAGCCTCACTATCGAGCCAGACGGCCGGTATCGAACTTCGGCGCACGGTCGCGAACGGTTCGTCTGCGGCAACCTGGTCCATCGTCAACGAAGGAACGTTCCGCATCCGGCACAACAGCGACCTTATGTTTGCCATGACTCCCGACATGGCCCGGCTGGGCATCAACACCGAAAACCCGGTTGTGTTCACCATCTACGGCAAGAACGTGACCAAGTCGGGTAATTATGTGGCAGACGGGGCTCTGCGTTTGCACTCAAGGGTGGGCGACAACATCCACATGCTGGCTCTCGACGGCAATCAAATTGAAAGCAGTGACCCGCTGTACGTCAATAACGATTCGGAACAGAATGTCCACCTTGCCAACGGCGGGGGTAAGGTAAAAGTCGGTACTACCGACAACGAAGCGCGGTTCAGCGTGGCGTCGGAGAGCGATATGCAGCTCAAACTCATCAACCCGGGCAGTGGCGGAGCGGCCTGGCGGATTGGGGTGGCCAACAGCACCTGGGGTGCTGGAGCCGGCAAGCTGGTATTCTCCAGAACGGCCAGTTCCGACGATGCGACCATGGTGATAACCCCCGCCGGGAACGTCGGCATTGGCCTCACAACGCCCTCAAAAACCCTGCATGTGAACGGTACCACCTCGACCAAAGTGCTCGAAATCACCGGAGGGGCCGACCTGGCTGAACATTTCAACGTTGAAACAAACGAAATGCTGTTGCCGGGAACGGTGGTTAGCATCGACCCTACAAAACCAGGACAGCTTCGGGTGGCCCGGCAGGCCTACGACAGAACGGTAGCCGGTATCGTGAGCGGAGCGGGAGACGTGCAGCCGGGGATGCTAATGGGCCAGGTCGGAACGCTCGCCAGCGGCCAGCATCCGGTGGCCCTGACGGGGCGGGTGTATTGCCGGGTCGATGCGCAGTACGGGGCCATCCGGCCGGGCGATCTGCTCACCACCTCGCCTACGACCGGCCACGCCATGAAAGCTACCGACTTCCAAAAGGCGCAGGGGGCCATCCTTGGCAAAGCCATGACCACGCTGGAAACAGGCACGGGCCTCGTGCTGGTACTGGTTAGTCTTCAGTAAGGTACGCTGGACAAATAACAACTATGAAAGCAATCAATCTCTTATTCATGGGTCTAGCCTGTCTGTTCAGCGTATCGGCGGTGGCCCAGAAAAAGGTGCCGTATTCCTTCCGGTATCAGGCCGAGACGTCGGACCGCGAAACGTCGGACCGCGATACGTCGGGCCGTAACCAACTGCGGTTTCTGACGCAGGTGACCCAGCCGAACACGACCTTCCTTCGGCTGTATTTTACGGGTACGCAACTGGGCGAAGGCAGCTATCTGGTGCTGGAAGGCACCGACGGCGCGCGGCAGGAACTCAGAAAGCGGGACCTCGAAAACTGGCACTACAGTTCGGCGTACTTTAATGGCCAATCGGTGAATGTATCGCTGTATGCGGCTGCCGGTGAGCGCAATACGGTGTGCGTTTCCGAAGTCAAGGTCACCGATCAGCAGGCCGAACCGTCCCGGAGCGCCCGGCGGGCGGCAGGAGCGCTCGGTGCCACACTCCACACCGCGGCTTCCACTTCGGCCAACCTCACCGAAACGCACCCCCACACGAAGGCCGTGGGGCGGTTTACCAACGGAGTGGAGGCAGACGGAACGGGCTGGATTGCCCCCAACGGAGCTATCGTGACACTCGCAGGCGGAGGTGGCGGCTACGATGTAATTGAATTCAACGTACCCGCTTCCATTGGAACCACCGTGCAACACCCGGCTCCAGAGCATCAGTATCCAGTAAATGTCGGGAACACCGCTTATGGTACTCATAAGTTTGTTTTTAAAGGAGAGGGTTGGGTATCGAAAGTGAGCTGGAAAGTGGTGGAGGCACTTCCGAACAACATCACGGGGCTGCGGCCGGGCGAACGCCAGCAAGAGTACTTTCGCATTGCCCAAAATCCAAGCAACCACGACCTTGACAACTTGGGAGACGTGTCGGTCGACCTGTTCCATTATGCACCTTACCCTGGCCCCGTGTTGGAAGGCACACCAGGATTCAAATCGCTGCAACTGACGCAAACATCCCTGCAGAAGCAAAACTCCGCCCTGAAGTATGACCTTCCTTACGCAAGCGACGATCGGGACTTATTCGTAGTGTATTCCACGAATTTCGAGGCAGACGGCGCGCCAGTTGTTTACGAGGGTTCCAACGTGGCTATCGGATTGCACCACCGTAACAACGAGGATACTAATCCCGCCGTTGGAGTTGGTTTCAGGAGCGATAATTTTCGCAACGGTCTGGCCCGGTTCTTCACCGAAAAATCGGCCTACCTTAATTGGAATGGAGTAAGTAATCAGCCTAACGGTCAGATTGATAAGCCCTACCTTACGGTGCAGCAGGCGGCTCAGCACGCGCCCAATGATTATACACTGTACATCGCTAAGGGTACGTATTCGGGGGCTGTTACCTTCAATCGACCCCTGACCCTGCTGGCACCCGTCGGTACCGTCAGGATCGGAGCCAGCCCGGTGGGCGCACGACAAGCGGCCGGGCCGAACATTCCGGCGCACTGGCTGAACGAAGGGCCGTCGCTGTCATTCGATCGGGAGTCGGCGGAACATCACCGGGTGCGGGCGTATCCCAACCCATTTCGGGAGCAGACCGAAATCAATTACCAGTTCGAGGAGGGAGGTCCGGTATCGGTGGACATACTTAACACGGCTGGTATACGCGTCGCTACGTTCAGGCCGACCAACGCAGCGACAGGCCGGAACGGGGTGCAGTGGAACGGCACTGACCAAAACGGCCAACCAGTTCCTACCGGACTATACCTCATCCGGGTAAACGACGGGCGTCAGACGTTCACGACCAAAGTACTGAAACAGTAAACATTAACCATTTATAAACCAGAACACGAATGAAAACTGTATTGGCAGTTATTATGTTGGGAGTTACCCTGTCGGGTGGGGCACTCGCTCAGACTCCGCCGGAAGATCTGGCGAAACGAACCGGTAAGGCGCAGATGGCCGTAGTCGAATTTACGCCCGGCCCGAACGTAGCGGTGATATCGCCGGAAGCCAGGCGGCAGCTTCAGGCCAGCATTGCGTTCAGACTGATGAAAACCAACCGGATTCACGTTGTGGACGTCCGGCACACGCGGGAAGCGTCGCAGGCCGACCTGACAGCGGTGAATGGTGCTTCGACGGCCGCTGCGGTGCGGGTCGGTAAGCAACTCCGGGTCAGTTACGTGCTGACGGGAACGGTTGACGAATATGACTCGAAAGGTTCGGCCACGCTCAAAATCCGGCTCGTTGAGGTGGCTACCGGAAAGGTCAGACACGCCGACGAACTATCGCACCAGACTACCGCTGTCATGTACAGCGGTGGTGATGCGGAAATGAAGGCTAAAGTACTGCTACCGATTACGTTGAAGCTGGCCGATACGCTTGCGGCAGCAGCACTCTAAACATCTGCAACCATGACGTTTCATCAGATTCAACTCGTCAAAGGCTCCTATCAGCTGGTAGCTGCCCTGCCCGCTGAGGCCGTAGGACAACTCTTCTACGACCGGTTATTTGCCACTGCGCCGGAGGTTCGCCCCCTGTTCAGCCGTACGTCAGTACCCGAGCAGTCGAGGAAACTGCTGGCTATGCTGACCTACGTTATCACACGGCTTGATCAGCTTGATAGTGTGGTGGCCGACGTAGAGGCCCTTGCCCGCCGGCACGTACGTTACGGCGTTCAGGAGCACCACTACGATGCGGTCGGACAAGCCCTGCTCTGGACATTGGAACAGGGTCTGGGCAAAGCCTGGACACCGGAGGTACAGGCGGCCTGGCAGGCCTGTTACACGCTGCTGTCGGGTGCGATGCTTGACGCTACGCAACGGCCTGAGCACTTACCATCCCATACTCCGCACTAATCTGCGTAGAAGCCTGGCTGACAGGTTGCGAAGCCGAGCCCGGTGCATATGATGTGCACCGGGCTATCCTGGTTGACAGCAAGAGCTATCTAACCCGCCACTGGGGCTAAGACCGTACGAGCCATTCAGTGAAAGGAGGTGCCGGAAGTCCGGCACCTCCTTTTGTATTGGTTCAGTTTGGTAAAAGCGGTCACTCTTCACCCCTGGCGGTACTACGGATAGAAGGGATCCGCATCAACGTGCCACAATCAGCAGTCCTAACCCAACTATGTAACACAGCAGCATACCATTCAATAACCCATTGACACCTTTGGGTGCCGTGCGAAACTCGCGCCAGACGTAGATACCCCATAAAGCCGCCACCACCGTAGCGCCTTGTCCGAGTCCGTAGCTGATGGCGGGGCCGGCTTTATCGGATGCCAGAATGCTGAATGACATACCCAGACACCAGATCATCCCCCCGAGCACTCCCGTCAGGTGGTTGCGCCCGCTGCCCCGGAAGTAATCGGCGTAGCTTACCGGCGTACCCACAAAAGGTCGGTACATGAGCAACGTATTGAACAGAAAATTACTGGCCAGAATACCCAGCGCGAAGAACACAACCGCCGTGTAGGGGCTGAGCTTACCGGGTTCGGGCTGGTCGAAGTTTGGGAACATCGCCTGGGCCACGTAGCCGTAGAACAAGCCCATTAAACAACCCGCTACCACCGACAACAGGAGCCCTTTAGTTGACACCCCGGCACCAGTCGTTTCGCGATCAGCCGTGGCTGTGCGCCGGTAAGCAACCGCATTAAGCAAAATAGCCACTACAATCAGGGCCATCCCGCCGAAGAGTAGTCCGGCGCTGCCGACGGGCGCGTTGAGGTAGTTGACCACCACGCCGATAACTAGTGCGAGCCCAATTCCTACCGGAAACGCCACCGACATACCCGCAATGGCAATGGCCGCCACCAGCAGGATATTGGCCGCGTTGAACAGCACTCCGCCCCAGATCGCCGAACCTATGTTAGCCGTATCGGCCTGTTGCACGTCGACCCAAAACGAGCGGCCACTGTCGCCGATGCTACCCAGCGTAAGGGCCAGTAGCAGGGCCAGGCCGACGATACCGAGGACGTAGTCCCAATAAAACAGCTCGAAACGCCAGTTACCCGCCGAGAGTTTCTGGGTATTGGCCCACGACCCCCAGCAAAGCATAGTAACTACGCAAAACAGTACGGCGGTGCCGTATGACTCGATGATGAACATGGTTCGGTTTGGGTTAGTAGCGGGCCAGAATGGGTTTATTGCCGAAAACGATCAGGTTTCGCAGGCGCACCGTCGCGTTCTTGTCCGGATTGAGCAGCTTCAACCGCAGCGTATGCGGGCCCGGCGCAAGCTGGTACTTCCACGTCAGGTCGTAGCGACGGCGGGTGAAACTGGCCGGCAAGCGGGCGGTTTCCAGTTTGGTATCGTCAACATACACCTCCACCTGAGCTGTGTAATCGCTTTCGTATTCGTACTGGCCCGTCTGTTTGTTTGGCTTGGCATCGCCACTGAGAACAAAGCCAATGCCGTCGAAACGGGTGGTGTACTCGTCGGTCAGGTCTTTATTGATACCGCGCTTTTCGGTAGGATAATGGCCGGTAAAATTCTGCTCCAGCCGGACAGGTTTAGGTGTCTGCACGGCAATCGTCACCTTGTCGCCGGTCACCTGCCCGCCATTCCGCCCGATGACCTGAAGCGCGTGTTTCATCCCAATGCCGTACACGTCATTGAGCGACATAGTGGTGTACTTGAAGTCGATGTCTTCGGCTTCTTTCAGGCCCAGCTTCCAGTCGGCGGGAATTTTGTCGTAGCCGAGCATCACGCCCAGGATACCGCCTGCCGAGGAGGGATTACAATCCGAATCCTGACCGGCCCGGGTGCTGATCTGCATGGTTTTGGTGTAGTCGCCCTGCCCGTAGAGCAACCCCAGCACGATGTAAGCCGAGTTAATTTTGGCGTCGATGTTGTAAGGAGCAAACACCCCGTCGGAACACCCCACGTCGTCGGCCCATTTACGCTGGATTTCCAGCCAGGTCCGTTTCCAGTCGTTGGGGTACTGCCCGTGCCATTTGATTACGTCGGCAATGCATTGGTGAAACGTGCTTTGGGCCGGAATCGCTTTCAACCCCTCGCGCACCACGTAGTTGACATCGTTGCTCACAAAGGCCAGCGCATACATAGCCCCTACATACACGCCCCCGTACCAGCCATCGCCGGAGTTCATGATGTGGCCGATCGAGTCACCAAGCTGCACGGCCGTGTTGGGCATGCCGGGCGCCATCAGGCCGGAGAAATCCGCTTCAATCTGGAAGTCGATATCGTCAGCGTGGGGGTTGTTCAGCCAGTGGCCCGATTCAGGGGCTTTCATGCCATTGAGAATATTGTTGCGCCCTACCTGATTCGCGTGCCAGAGCATATACCCCGCTTTGGCAAAAGCGTTCGCGTGTTCGCTGACGGGCGCGTCGATGCCTTTCTTCTCGAACACATCCACAAACGTCAGGTCCATGTACAGGTCATCGTACAGGCCTACATTTTCAATCATTGTTTTTTTGATGTAGCCGTCGTACCAGGGAATGGGCTGGTAGTCGTTCATCATGGTACCGTTGAATTTGAATTCGGTTGGCCCGCCGAAGGTACAGCCAATGACCTGACCGGCCCAGCCGCCTTTGATTTTGTCCTGCAGCACCGCTTTGGTCATCGTGACGGTGGCCGGCACTCCGGCGGCTGGCGTTCCAGTGGCCGGCGCCTTTGGTTGGGGCTTAGGACCTAACGCCAGCAGGCTCAGGAGAGAAAGAACGAGAAAAGAACGTAGTAACATGGTAGAGCGAACGAGTTTAGACGTAAATCAGACAGTCAGCAATGGTAACGAATCCACTTCGTGGCGGTACGGAAGCGAGGCCTGGGCGCCCATGCGGGTGACGGAGATGGACGCGGCTTTGCAGGCAAACGCCACCGCGTCGGTCAGGCTGCACCCCTCGGCCAGCGCGACCGCCAGGGCCCCGTTGAAGCAGTCGCCGGCTGCCGTTGTGTCTACCGCAGTGACGGGTGGAGCGGCTACCAGCGTACCAGCTTCCGACGCGTTGGACACAAAGGCTCCCCGCGCCCCCAGCGTAATGACGACGTTGGGCACACCCGCCTGATGCAGCGTTTGGGCCGCCTGACGAGCCGATTCCTCATCCACGACCCGTATGCCTGTCAGCAGTTCGGCCTCCGTTTCGTTGGGGGTGATGGCATACAGGCAGGCCAGCACCGCCGGGTCAAGCGGCTGAGCCGGGGCCGGATTGAGGACCACACGCATCCCGCGCTGGTGGCTCTGCCGAATAGCGTAGGCAACGGTAGGAATGGGCGTTTCCAGTTGCAGCAGCACCACAATTTCCTCCGGATTCGTGAGGGATGCCAGCGCCACGGCCACCTGTTGCTCGCCCAGCCGGGCGTTGGCTCCCGAGGCTACCATGATGCAGTTTTCACCCCGGCTATCCACGCCAATCAGCGCTACGCCCGAAGGTTCGTCGGCATCGGTAGTGATGAAATCCCCCTGAATGCCTTCGCGCTCAAACTGCTGGAGCGCCTGCCGTCCGAATACGTCGTTGCCCACATTGGCTACGAACAGGACCGATGTCGTGGCGACCAACGGGTCGGCACCAGGCCCAGGCAAACCCAGACGGGCAGCCGCTACGGCCTGATTGGCACCCTTTCCGCCGGGATTCATCAGAAACGAGCCGCCAATGACGGTCTCGCCAGGGGCAGGTAATTTATTGGCCTTAATGACCATATCGGTGTTGGAACTGCCGATGACACAAACAAAAGGCATAGGAGTAGGCGGTTGTTGAACAAACCTAGGGAATAATTGTACCCTGATAAGCCCAATTTTTAAGCTACCAGCTATTCCTACATTAAGCTTTGTTTTACAAAACTGAGCTATTATCCATGAAATTAGGCTTTCTTTAGTCATAAATAGCTATTTCTACATGACTGTCGAGGTGTTACATCCCATGGTCCATTCCCTTACCAAGTCTGAAAAGCGGTATTTCCGACTGGTAGCGGGACGGCAAACAGGCGATAAGCTGAACGCAGCCCGGCCAGACGTGGCCCGGCCAGACGCGACCCGTGGCTTTCTGCGGTTGTTCGACTGCCTGCTCCGTCACGAAACGCCCGGCGACGCCCTGACCACTGACCTGGACCGGGCGTTTCCCGGCGCTACACTCGAACCTGCCCGCAAACACCTCTACCGGGTGCTGATGCAAAGCCTGCGGCAGTTTGAAGGGGACAAACGCGTTGAGGTGCGGATCGGTCAGTTACTGCACGACAGTCAGATTCTTTACGAACGGGGCTTGGTGCAGTTCAGCCAGGACCAGCTGGAAAAAGCCCGCACGCTGGCCGAACAACACGAACGAGGGCTGTACGTCGTCGTAGCCGCCCGGCAGCAGGTAGAGCAGTGGGTGCGGTGGCAGTTCGACGGGGTTGATGAACCAACGCTGGCCAGTCAGCACGCGTTGATCCGGACCCAGCTCGAACGGACACAGACGGCTCTGCACCACGCAGCCCTCTACGAAACGCTGCTGCTCCGCTACCGAACCCAGGGTATGATGACCAGTGCCGCCGACAAACTCCGGCTCAACGATCTGCTGCTGGAAGAATATCAACTGCTGAATCGCCATAGTAGAGTGGGTCCGCACGGGCGGTCGTTCGCCATGCAGCAACAGCATCTGCACTTTCAATCGGCCTACTTTCGCATGATTGGCGATGGGGCGGGCAGCCTGCGGGTGTACCGCGAATTAGACGCTCTATTTCAGCAGAACCTAACCCTATGGGCCGAGCAGCCGCTCTACTATGTTCAACTGCTGGAAGGTATTCTGACCGATCTGCGGCTGCTGGAACAATACGCGGAGATGCCGTTTTTTATCGACCGACTGCGGCTCATTGACACGCCCCTGCAAGGACTGAAGCAGACCATTCCGTACGTAGTTCTGTACCATTCGCTGCTGTCGCTGGTCGACCAGCGTTGCTATGCCGATGCGGCTGACTTACTCAATACGTTCCTGACCGATGCCCCGGCTTTTGAGCGTGGCCTGGCTCAACTGGCCCTGCCCGCGCGTACGGAATTTGAGTTGCTACTGGTTCGGCTTAACGTTGGTCAGGGGCAGTTGTCAGCGGGATTGCACCGGCTAAACCGCGTATTGGTCCGCCCCGCCCGGTCGCTGCCCCGCCCGTTGTACGCTCAGAGTCGGCTGATGAACCTCTTGCTCCACGCCCGGCTCGGCAACGCCGATTACCTGACCTATGCCCTGCGCTCGGTCGAACGGAAGCTAAACGCTACAGGTAACGTATCGACTGGTGAACAACTTGTTTTAACCCTGCTCCGGCACTGGTTGACAGGGAAGTTGTCAGCTACAGTACTCGCCCGGCTGGACGCGTTCAGTGGCTCCCCGGCCGATCACCAGTTACTGCGCGATCTGGACGTACGGCAATGGGCCGAACGCATGACTGACCGATATGGCCGGAAAACAACCTAACCGGAAGCATATAAATGCATTTCCAGTTAGGTTGTAAAGATTCCGGTGACTATACTTTTGAACCCATTACTTTTTCTTGACAGGCACAAAAAGTAACCTGAACGTGCTGCTTAAGCGTTTGGCGTTGTGTTAGCGCCACCTTAAAAAGCCCCTCAACTGATCGGAGCCTCAACCAGCGAATGACAAATGGTTTAGGCGACTCAGCTGATTGGATGGGTAATCAGATTGGATCAATCTGCAGAAGGGCTTAGCGCTGCCCGCCAATGGTCAGGCCACCATCCACCAGAATACTTTGTCCCGTTACGAACGAGGCTGCGTCACTGCTGAGCCAATACACCAGTTCGGCTACTTCGTGCGGGTCCGCAAACCGACCCACAGGCGTTTGCTTGATGAGGGATTGGGTGGCTTCGCTAGCGGGGTCAAAATTACGCCGAAACATGGGCGTAACGATATAACCGGGGTTGACGTTGTTGATCCGGATGCGCTGTCCACCCACTTCGATGGCCATGGGGCGGATCATCCCATCCAGGGCGGCCTTGGTGGCCGAATAGATACTCGACCCAGCCAAGGCACCGACTGCCAGCCACGAGGACATGTTGATAATCGAGCCACCGTCGCCTTGCCGAAGCATCTGCTGCACGGCATACTTGCTGGTCAGCCACACGCTCTTCAGGTTGGTATCAATTAGGGCATCCAGCTCGTCTTCGGGCGCGTCGACCAGGGGCTGAAAGGTACCTTCCTGACCGGCATTATTGACGACTACATCCAGCCGCCCGAGCCGTTCGACCGCAGTTTGTACGAGTCGTTGCACCTGTTCCCGCCGGGCTACGTCGGCCTGCACAAAGGAGATTGCCTCCCCGAACGCTTTAAGGTGATCGACAGCCTGCTGACCAACCTCGACCCGCCGACCCGCGATAACCACGCGGCCTCCCCGTTGAAGAAACAATTCGGCGGTTGCCAGTCCAATGCCCGTGGCACCGCCCGTAATCAATACGGCTGGATTTTTCATAATAAGTTGGTGTTTGTTGATGAAGGAGGTAAACAGGCAGGCCGGGTTGCTGACCTGCCTGTCGCTGGATTAGCGTCTTACCGGGCGGGCGGCTGCTTCGATAAAGGGAGCCGGTAAGCCCTGAATACCGAGTTGGATCAGGCACCGCGGCCAGTCGAACTGATCCCAGTGTTCATAAAGCTGACCGTTCCGAATCGTCCAGATGTCGATCACATCAAATTCTAACCGCTGGCCTGACGGGGCTACCCCCAGAAAAGGGGCTCCCGTTACGTTACCTGTGATGGTCCAGCGCACCACAACCCGGTCTTCGGTGGCAAACACATCCCGGATGACTGCATTCAGGTTGGGGATCGCTTTGTAAAACTCCTCTACAAAGCCGATCAGCCCATCACGGCCCGGAGGAGCGATGGCGTTGTATTGCTGATAATCCGGCGAGACAACCCGGGTAAAGCCAGCCGCCCGTGCCGCCGGCGTATCGGCGTTGAGGCCTTCTTCAAAAAAAGCGCGTCCTAAAGCAGCGTTGGCAGCTATGGTATCTGCGGCTTTAGGTTTAACGTTTTCCGTATCGTCGTTGCAGGCTGTAGCCCCTACCAGTAGGGAAATGGACAGAACGGCTGTCCGTAGCAGGAATGAGAAAGATGGCATGATTGTGTTGATATTAGTTTGTTGATGAAATGCTGCAGCGCGTCGGGCACGCTGCGCTGAATGACTTAGCCTTCGATAATTTGGTACGTTGTCTGAACGTTACCCCGCGTGGCGTTGCTGTATGCGCATACCGTCCTGGTCGCTTCGACCAGTTCTTCGGCTACTTCCCGGCTCACACCGGGAACCTGAATAAACAGATCGGCCGACAGGCCAAAACCACCTTCCTGCTGTAGCAGATGTACCTTGGCCGTTACGCTGACGTTCTTAACGTCTACGGGCAATTTGCGTTGGGAGGCTACAAAGGACAGGCTCTGACCAAAGCAGGCCGAAAACCCAGCCGCGAACAACTGCTCAGGATTGGTGGCTCCGCCGTTGCCCCCAATCTCTTTGGGAAAGGCCAGATCGACACTCAACAGGTTATCGGATGACTGGGCGTGACCGTTGCGGCCGCCATTGGTAGTTACTTCGGCTACGTAGAGCCCTTTACTGGTTTGCGTTTCCATGATTTTTGTTTGTTTAAACGATTGGTTGTATTGAAGAAAATTTGATTGCTTAGTACGTGAATGCCAGCGTCTGAGTGGCCAGCGTAGGGTAATCGGTGTAGCCATCAGCGCCACCGCCGTAGAGTCGCGCCCCGTTGACCTCGTTGAGGGGAGCCCCCTGCCTGAACCGCTCGACTAAATCCGGATTGGCCAGAAACGCCCGGCCGTAGGCGACCAGATCAGCCTGCCCGGCAGCGATGGCTTCGGTACCGGTTTCGAACGTGAGTCCGCCGTTGAGGATGATCGTTCCTCCGAACGTTTCGTTCATCCGGGCCAGAAAGTCAGCGGTGAAACCACCCGTACCGAACGTAGCCTGATTGAACAGATGGATGTAGGCCACACCCAGCTTACGTAGTTCAGCCGCCAGGTAGAGGTATGTGGCTTCGGTTTCGGCATACGAAGGCTGATCGTGCAGATTGCCAAAGGGCGAGAACCGCACCCCGACGCGCCCCGCTCCCCAGACCTCAACGATCGCTTTAGTCACTTCCAGGGTTAATCGGCTGCGGTTTTCAATCGAGCCGCCCCACTGGTCGCTGCGCTGATTCGTCAGTGGATTCAGGAACTGTTCTAAAAGATAGCCGTTGGCGCTGTGGACTTCAATCCCATCGAATTCGGCGGCCCTGGCGTGACGAGCAGCCTGTGCGAAGTCTGTGATGATACCGGGCACTTCTTCCGGAGCCAGCGCGCGTGGCTCGCCATACGGCACCTGCGTCAAGCTGCCATCATAGGCGTAGATTGTCGCTTTGTACCCCTGAGCCGATATGGCCGATGGCGCTACGTGAGGCTGACCGTTCGGTTGAAAATACGACAGCGACATACGGCCCGTGTGGAACAACTGAGCGAAGATGCGCCCACCTGCCTGGTGTACGGCCTCGTTCACGCGCTTCCAGCCCACTACCTGAGGCAGAGTAAACAAGCCCGGTGCGTGAATGTAGCCGACGGCCTGGGGTGAAACGTGCGTGGCTTCGGAGATAATCAGACCGGCACTGGCCCGCTGGGCGTAGTAAGTAGCCATCAGGTCGGTCGGTACGTCGCCGGGCGCATTAGCGCGGTTGCGAGTCAAAGGGGCCATCACCATTCGGTTAGACAATAACAAGTCACCGAGCCGATACGGCTCAAACAGAAGTTGCTGATTCATAAAAATTTAGTAGTTTGACTGGATGTGTAATGACGTTTGACTTAGACCGCCGTTGGTAGCGGAGCAATGCGGGCCGCCTGGGTGATAGCTTTTACAAATCGCTCGGGTGGCTGGGCGCCAACCAGCATGATCTGGTTGTTGAGGATGTAGGTGGGCACGCTGGTAATGTTCATAAACTGGTAGAGCCGTTGTTGGTGTCGAACCGTCGCGGTTCCTTCATCGCTGGTCAGGAACTGATCAAGTTGCGAGGGCGACCACCCAAAAGGAGCCAGTACGGTGGCCAGTTGAGTAAGCTGAGTTAAATCCCGGTTGTCGGTGAAAAACGCCTTGAACAGAGCCAGCGCGAGTGTATCCTGGTACCCCTGCTGACCAGCTTTCCATAGCAAACGGTGCAGGCGGAACGTATTGGGCGAATGCCGAATGGTATCGAAACGCAGGTCCATTCCTTCGGCCTGGCCGGTGCGGGCCACTTCGGCGAATATCGAATCGCGCCGTCGAACGGAACCGAACACCTGGGTCATGTGAGCGTGGCGTTCCACACCGCTTACGGGAATCTGCGGGAACAACTCGAACGGTTGCCAGCGAATCTGTGTTTCGACCTCGGGAATCTGACGCATTGCTTCCTCCAGCCGTCTTCGTCCGATGTAGCACCAGGGGCAAACCAGATCGGAGACTATATCAATCTGTACCGGATTCATCTTTGTAACGCTGACCGGTTTTGCTTTTTCGTTCCGTTCAACGATACAAAGTTGGCTTCATTACCTGTTGTCAATCAAGTAGTTACGAAATTGTGTGCCACTTACGAAAATAATAGTGTGCTGACTATGAGAAAGTTGAATTCGTCGAATTCGCAGAACCAGCTGCAAATGATTACAAACTGCCCTCTGACCAGCAGCCTGATTCTGATCAATGGCCGGTGGAAGATGATTATCCTCTGGCAAATCAACGGTGGGATTATTCGCTTTGGTGAACTACGCCGGGCCATTCCCCTGATCACCGAGAAAATGCTGACTGATCAACTTCGGGAATTGGAACGCGACGGCTTTGTAGAGCGGGTCGTTTACCCCGAAGTACCACCCCGGGTAGAGTATTCGCTAACTCCGCTGGCTCAATCGCTGATACCTATCCTGGAGCAACTGCTCAACTGGGGGGAGCAGAACCAGGCCATAGATCGGGTGAAGCAGCACTATCTGAAAGCTGATGCAGACTAATGGAAGTGTGGGTTCAGCGGAGCCGGATAAACGAAGCATTCCGCCTTGAAATCCGCTTCGGCGGCACGACCGAGATGAAGTGATTATCCCGGTATGTGGTAAATAAAGGCTCATCGGCCAGCGGCAACGATTGTCGGGCAGGATTGGCGTGGGACAGCGCTTATACGCTGGTAACCGCCAGCGGTACTACCTGAAACTGGTCAATTTGGGGTGGCGTCTCGACCAGATCAACTACCTGCCGGACAAACGCCCGGAAGTGAGACTGTTCGAAATGACGTTCGAGGTCATCGAGAGTTTCCCACTGCTCCAGTATCAGGAACGTGTGCAGCCTCTCGTGACTTTGGAAGCAATCATAGTGCACATAGCCGGCATCCTGGCGAGACAGCAAAATTAGATTGTCGATTAGGGCTAATAGAGCTCCTTCCTGGCCAGCTTTTGCTTGCAGCGTGGCGGTTACAATGACCATGTTGATGAATGAAGGGAAAGGTGAACGTGACTGGTAGCAATAGATAAGAGTCCCCGACTCGTTTGCACGGTGGAGACTCTCTTATCTATCAATAATAGCTACGCAGTCTGCTCCACTTGCTGAGAAACGCGGTCCATCATCCCCAGGCCGATCAGGGCGTAGCCCAATGGTCCTTCTTCCTGGAAGCGTTGACGAAACCGCTGATTCAGCGTCCGACGGGTGTGACGCAACGTCAGCGGTGGTACATTGATCAGCGTTTCGGCCAACGCCCGCGCCCTGGGCAACAGCTCAGCCTGGGGCAGCACCTCGTTGACGACGCCGTACTTGAGTGCCTGCTGAGCGGTTAGTTTCTGGGCCGTCAGCAGGAAGTACTTGCCTCGTACCAGGCCCAGCACTTCCTGCCAGATAACCTGACCAATACCACCGATCACCATGCCGTTGGGTACGTGAAAATCTTGGAACGTAGTGTGCTCAGCAGCCAGCACGATGTCGTTGACGATCATCAGGTCGGCGTGTACGTGGGCGGGGCCGTTGACGGCGGCAATCACCGGCGCATCGATGTCCAACAGGTTCAGGATCATGTTTTTACCGTCACGCGCCATCTTGCTCAACCCCTTGGGTGTGGTAAACGCAGTGGGGTCGTCGTTGCGGGCGCTCGTGCAGAACTCGTCACCCGTCCCGGTCAGGATAATCACTTTGTTTTCCGGGTCGGAGCCAATATCGACCCAGGCGTACTGGAGGTCGCTGTGCAAGGCGTCGGTAATTTTTAGCGGACCGCCGTCGGTGTGAAAGGTCACCTGTAAGATGCCCCGCTCGCGCTCCATCTTCAGGAATGGATATTTAGTCGCGTATTGCTGGAATGTGGCCATATTGGAAAGATGGTTAGAAATAGATGACGTGAGTATAAAAAGAAGCTTAATCGATGGATGCTGCTGCGGGAGTTGCTCCATAGTTTTCCAACAGCGATACACCCAGGTGTGCCATACCGGGTCCGGCTTCGGCCAGCACCAGCCGACGCAGCCGCTGATTCATCGCCATCCGGGAATAGCGCAGGGTGAGGTCGGGCAACTGGATGAGCTTCTGAGCGTGCTCCCAGGCGCGGTCGACCAGCTTGCCCAGTGGGAGCACTTCGTTGACGGCCCCAAAGTCGAGCGCTTCCTGGGCCGACAGCGTTTGACCCGCAAACTGGAAATACCGATGCCGAACGGTGCCCAGAATCGACTCCCAGATCACCTGCGTATCCCCACCTGGTACGTTGCCGGTCGGGATGTGCGACGCGTCCTGGAAGGTGGCATTTTCGGAGGCCAAGATGATGTCGGCACCCATAAAAATCTCGCCGTGAATCGTAGCTGGCCCGTTAACGGCGGTGATGACCGGCGCTTCGATCTGGAGTAGCCCGCCCAGGAACCGCTTGCCGTCCCAGTACCAGTCGTCGACCTGCGCCGGATTCATATGGGTGAAGATGTAGCCCACTTCCTCCCGAATGGCGTCGTTGCAGAACACATCGCCCGTGCCGGTGAAAATAACGACGCGGTTGCCCCGGTCGGCGGCAATGTCACGGAAAGCGAAGCCCAAGCCGCTGTGCGACGCGTTGGAGAAGACCCAGGGCCCGCCGTTGGTGTGCAGCGTAACCTGCAGGATGCCGTCCTGTCGCTTCATGGTTAAGAATTCGTACTTGTCTTTGTAGCTTTCGAATGTAGGCTTCATGATAGTTTCGTTTTCGGGTTGCAGAATGGATGTTGATCATTGTGTTGAGTATTCCGGTTATTGATAGCGTAGATCAACCAGTGCCAGTCCCTCCTCGGCCAGACCGTACAGGGTGCCGGGCAGCATTTCGGTTTTCAGGCGCTGACCAACCACCACCCGCGTGTAGCGACGGGTCAGAGTAGGCAGTTGGGCCAGCTTTTCGGCGTGTTCCCAGGCCCGGTCCAGCAATTTATCCTTGGGCAGAACTTCATTGACCGCACCCCATTCTTTGGCTTGCTGCGCCGAGATTTTCTGACCCGTGAGCAGGAAGTACTTGGCCCGGTTCAGCCCAATCACCGACGGCCAGATGACCTGCAATCCATCGGCGGGCACCAGGCCACCCAGGATGTGGCCGCCGTCCTGAAACTCGGCCGTTTCGGCCGCCAGCACCATGTCGCAGCAGAGCGGAATGTCGGTGTGCAGATAAACCGGCCCGTTAACGGCGGCAATCACCGGCACTTCAATGTCCAGCAGGTTCAGGAGCAACTGGCGAGCTTCCCAGTAGAGCGTATCGACCCCGATGGACGAAGTGAGGCCGGCCGGGTCCGCGAAGCGGGCACCTTGGATAAATACATCGCCCGCGCCGGTGAGGATAACGACTTTGTTGTCGCGGTCGGCACCGATGTCGGCAAAGGCGTAGCCCAGAACGCGGTGCGACTCATCGGTAATGAAAAACGGCCCACCCTGTTCGTGGAAGGTGACTTGAAGGATGCCATTACGGCGTTCCATTCGGAGATTAGGATACTTATCCGAGTACTCCTCAAACGTAATTCGCATACGATGTTGATGGTTAATGGATAACAGATGAATTCGTTTCGTCGGCCGACAGCGAGCAGATAGCCAAACGCCGTGCCAGTGGTTGAGCAGTTAATACGGAGAGCGGGAAAAGCTTGCCAGATGACCGTGAAAAGGCATTTCTGTTGAACACAGCGTGTACCAACCACCCTCAACGTTCCAACCGTTTTTGGATAATGTGCCGGAAAAAGTCCAAAAATTTTTGGGTAAATAACTAGTGGCTACGTGGAGCTACAGGCCTGTATTGTTATTCTTCAGGACTAATACGCAAGAATTGATACGAATCAAGGTCGTTTAGGGCTCCGTGACGCAAGCGGACTGAATGGCCTGCGTTTTGTTCAATCCTTCACGGCATTTGTCTTAACAAAGTGGTTAGCCTTTTGGCCGAAATATCGACTGATCCAGCCTTAGGCCTACTTAGTTATTTGTCTTGATCAATCAGACATAATTCACCTTAACTTTTTACATTTGATATAAGCACGATGGATGCATTTTCCAGGGGAAGACGGTTCGTTGAATACCATCTTCGTCGATAACTACTCCCACAGCCAGCGTTATGAAGTCCGGCCTTATCTGTTACACCTGCCATCTACCCAACCATGATCACTGCCGCAACAGACTTGCTCCCGTCCGATCAACTGAGTACGTATCAGGCCACTAGGCCCGACAAAGCCACGGTAGTAAATCTACTCGAACAAACCCTTAAACCCTTATTTGGCTGCGAGGAGTGGCGGGTCTTGCTGCTCAATGAATCGGGCACTCTTACGCAATGGGCCATCTCACACCCGTTGTTAAACAGTATACCCCCCGTCGCCTATAGCTCTGCGTGGAAAGAGCTGATTGATCAGCTTGCAAGGAGTAGCGAGCCGATTACCGTGGATAGCGAGAAACTTGCTGGCGACTACGCCGACCTCCTGAAGGATGTTCAGCAGGCACACATCGCTAAACTTGCGTTGGATGGGCGCGTATTGGGGATACTGCTGCTGGGTTATCAGCAACCGGCCAGTTTACTTCCCAGGCAACGGTCCATGCTTCGGATGCTCGCTGACCTGCTGGCTGTCTCCGTGGCCAACATCCTGGCCAGTGAGGAGATTCTCCAACGCGAACGGGAGAAAAGCATTTTGCTTTCAGTGAGTGAGGCCATTGCCCTTATCCGCCACAAAGAAGACTTGTTCGCAGTGATTATGAATCAGGTAAAGCCTTTGCTGGGCTTCAGTAACGACGCGGTTTTTTTTGTCCTTGAGCCGGATGGCAATCACTACCGTTTGTTGTTTAACCATAGTCCGGCTTTACACAACCACCAGCATCAACAGGTTCTGCCAAAGCAATTTCCCCTTGATCCCTTTGCCCAGGAATTACTCTACAGCCCCGGTCCGCTGCTGTTGCAGACGACCGACTACCTTAATAAGTATCCCGGCCACTGGGGGCTGCAGGCTATGCAACAGCAGGGTATCCAACAAGCCATGACCTGCCCGCTCAAAGTCGGAAACCGGGTGATCGGCACATTAAATGTTCATTCCTCATCGGATAACACCTTTTCTCGCAGCCAGTTTCCGCTTTATGAATCCTTATCCAACCAGGTAGCCGTAGCTGTGGCCAACATCCTAGCTAATGAGGAGATTCTGGAAAGGGAACGGGAGAAAGCCCTGGAACTGGCTCTCATCAATGCCTTGGTAGAAGGCAAGGATTGGGAAGAGAAGTGCTTTCATACCGTAAAGACCTTGCAGCCGTCCATTCCCTTTGAGTACGTCGTCATTGGCTTAATGAACACCCAACAGGAAGGCCGCAGCTTCGGCTTCGAGCGCCTTGGTCATGAGGAGTACCGCACCATTCGTACCGACGACTGGCTACGTATGACCGGCCTCAAAAAGGAGCAGTATGACCAGCTCAGGAGGCAGATCGTCTACCCCAAGCCGCTGCTGCTCAATCAAGATACCTTCCAGGCTCACTGTCGGCAGTTCCCGCTCAAGCAGCTGATTGCGGACACCTTTCGGCTGCAGGCCAACCTGGTCTTTCCCTTGTCCCTAAGTCGCCAGGGTCAGTACGTCCTCTCCTTCTACAGCCGACAGCCCAACACCTACCAGCCCCATCACGTCGCCCTGCTCGAACGCATCCAGCGATCGCTGGTGCTGACCCTGGAGAAGCTCATGGCCTTTGAGGAGATCGAGCAACTCTCCCAGCAACTCCAGCGCGATAACTCCTACCTGCAGGCCGAAGTCAACGCCAACTACAACTTCGAGGAGATGATTGGGGGCAGTCCGGCCATGCAGGCCGTCTTTGGCTACATTGCTCAGGTGGCCCCTACCAATGCTACCGTGCTGATCCTGGGCGAGACCGGCACGGGTAAGGAGCTCATCGCCCGCGCCATCCATAACCAGTCGCCCCGCCAGGGCCGGGTGATGATCAAGCTCAACTGCGCTACGTTGCCCGCCCAACTCATCGAGTCGGAACTCTTCGGCCACGAGAAGGGGAGCTTCACAGGCGCTTTTGAGAAACGAATGGGTAAGTTTGAGCTGGCCAACGGCGGCACGATCTTTCTGGATGAGATTGGCGAGATACCCCTGGAGCTGCAGGCCAAGCTGCTGCGGGTGTTGCAGGAGCGGGAGTATGAACGCATCGGTGGTAAGAGCGTCATCAAGACCAATGTACGGGTGATTGCCGCCACTAACCGCGACTTACAACACGAAGTAGCCGAAGGCCGCTTCCGTGCTGACCTCTACTACCGACTCAGCGTATTTCCCATCCATCTGCCGCCCCTGCGCGAGCGCCGGGAGGACATCCCTATGCTGGCCTATCACTTCGGTCAGCGCGTTGCCCGCAGCATGAACCGGCCGTTTGTGGGTATTCAAGAAGCCGCCCTGCAGGAGTTGCTGCGCTACGACTGGCCGGGCAACATCCGGGAGTTGGAGAACCTCATTGAGCAGGCCGTTATTCTCTGTCCCAACCAGCTCCTGAGCTGGGGTCGTTCCTTGACCAATCGACCATCCCAATCAGTGATCCTGTTCAAAGATGATCAACTGATTGGCGAGCCCGTTGACCCTGAACGCGAACGCATCTTTGCCATGCTGCGCCAGACGCGGGGCAAGATCCTGGGGACCGATGGAGCGGCCCAACAGCTGGGTATGCGGCCCGCCAAACTGGAAGATTACGAACGTGAGTTCATCCTGGAAGCGCTACGGGCAGCGGGCGGCAAGGTACGGGGTACGGGCGGAGCGGCAGAACTGATCGGTATGAAAGCCAATGCGCTGGACGCTCGAATTACCAAGCTGGGCATCCGACGCGAACATATCTACCGGAATAAGACAGATTAGTAGAAAACCCCAGCCGGACATTCACAAACCCACCCTCGCGCGATGTGGCGTAGGTGGCCGAGACCACCGCCAGGTTGAAGGGCATAAGCCAGGGCCCCCACCGCAGCCATGACATGATGCCAAAGCGATGAGCGTTCGCCGTCCTGATATACCGTCGAACGCTCGACGAAGCCATTGCTCGAATCCCCCGTAGATTGACCGCTCCGCTCAGGGTGTTAGCTTAGAAGAAGCTGAACCACCCGAAGTTTGAAGCTCCGCCCGCAGAGAAGGCAAAATGGGCGCTTTGGCCAGCGTTGCCTATCTATATACCAGTGGATGGGAGCTACTTGCCGTCACTAAACACTAGGCTACTCCAGGTGATACGTCATCGGCGGGTCATTCGGCTGATTGATTATTAGCCACTACCCGGTCGGTTGCTGGGCGATTCAGATCGGATGGATGAAATGGCAGCACGCGCTTTTCCGAGAGCCCGCAATCAATTGGGCAACGGTCTTTGGTATGCCCGTTTCAACATATCGGCCCTTTCTGTAGCTTGCGATGCTGAATTACCCATCGTCCTGCATCTATGCCCAAAACCCTTTCGCTCCGCTCCGGTATCGGCAGCGTTTTATTCTGGTCCGTCATTTCGGCGGCTTTCATCGGTCCGGGTACGGTTACGACCTGCGCCATGGCCGGTTCTACCTTCGATCTCCAGTTACTCTGGGCCCTGACGTTCTCAACCTTCGGCACCATCCTGTTGCAGGAAGCAGCTGCCCGCCTTACGCTGGCGTCGGGCCTTAGTCTGGGCGAAGTGATTGCCCGGTCGTACGGCGAAAAAGCCCGCTGGATTTCGGGGTTGCTGTTCGGGGCGGTGGCGCTGGGTTGTGCGGCCTATCAGGCCGGCAATATTCTGGGGGCGGTGTCGGGGTTGACCCTGCTGACCGGCGCGCCCGGGTCGATCCTGACAGTGGCCGTTGGCGCAGTTTGCATCCTGTTGTTGTGGCAGGGCTCCACCCGACTCATTGCCAATTTTCTCGGTCTGGTCGTGTTTGTGATGGGCGTAGCGTTTGCCTACGTAGCCCTCAACAGCGGACAATCGGCGGGCGCTTTTGGGGCGGCTCTGATCACCCCCTCGCTGCCCCCCAACTCGATGGTGCTGGTTATCGGGCTGATCGGCACCACCATCGTTCCCTATAATCTTTTTCTCGGCTCCGGCATCGGTCGCGATCAGTCGCTGGGCGAAATGCGTTGGGGTATCGGCCTGGCCGTGCTGATCGGCGGGCTGATTTCCATGACCATCCTCGTAGCGGGCACGCTCATTACAGGCGACTTTTCGTTCCAGACGGTGGCCCAGACGCTCTCGGCCCGGCTGGGTACCTGGGCCGGGGCGCTGTTTGCCTTTGGTTTGTTTGCGGCTGGTTTCACCTCGGCGCTCACGGCTCCGCTGGCGGCTGCCGTTACGGCCCAGAGCCTGTTGGGCTGGTCACCTACGTCGACCCCATACCGGCTGGTCTGGCTGGTGGTCATGGGCCTCGGACTCACGTTCGGGCTGCTGGGTGTCCGGCCGGTTCCGGTAATCATAGCGGCTCAGGCGGCCAACGGTCTTCTGCTGCCGATCGTAACGGTATTTCTGTTCCGGGCCGTCAACAACAAACAGTTGCTGGACGAACGCTACCGCAATTCCCTCTGGCAGAACGTGGCCATGCTGCTGGTTGTCGGCGTTACGGCATTTCTGGGCCTTCGAAACGTTTGGCTGGCCTTGTCAGCGTGACCGGTAATCGTCCAGGATTCCCTGCGCCATCCAGTTAGCGAGCGCCTGGCGGTTGCTGGCGATGACGAAGCGCCGTTGATCCTGCCGGTTCTGAATATTGCCCAATTCAATAAATACGGTGGGCGGGTGACTGTTTTTGACCACGTAGAGCGTATTTCGGGTCGATACGGTGCCCGAATACGGCCGACCGGGCTGATAACGCCGGTAGTTGGTTTGAAACCGCCGATGGATATGGGTAGCCAGCCGCCGGCCGACGGCACTGCCGCTGTGGTGGTAAAAGAATACGTCGATGTTCTGCCCCTTGCTCCGGCTGTCGACGTGGATGGTAATCAGGCGCTGGTAGGCACCCTTGTGCCGGGCGTATAACCGGTTCACGGCCGTTGTGGTCTGCCGGAGCCGGGCCGTCTGGTTGAGCGGAATCGGCTGATTTGGATAAGCCCGCTCGTCGCGGTCCAGCTTGAGCACCGCATCGTTCCGAATGCCGTCGTTGGGGTCTTTCACCATCATGTAAACCGTAGCGCCCTGCTGTTTCAGCAACTCAGACAGTCGGATCGTGACGTCGTACGCGTATTCATCTTCGGGCAGCAGAAACCGACCAAAGCGACCAATCGCCCCGGGATCCGGTCCGCCGTGGCCCGACGCCAGGTAGAACACAGCCCCGCTGAGGGGTCGGCGACCGGCTTTCGTTGTCTTTTTTGCCGTTGCTTTCTGGCGCGTAGCAACTCCCGACCGTTTTTTTGGCTTTGGCTGTTTGCGTACCTGGCGCTTATTCGGTTGGTCGGCTACCGAACCCGGCAAAACGGTTCGTTTCCAGGAACCCAACAGAGGTTCGTACCGACGGTCGCCGAAGTCCGGTCGCGGGCTTCGGAAAAATGGAAACAGAAGGAGTAAAACTAAAAGTCGTAGCAATACACTGGCTTCGTTAGTGGGCGGGGTGAACTGGCGAGTAACTCACCACGTGCCGAACGCAACGTACCCCGCAAACGCTCTACACATGAATTGGACAAAAGTAAGGGCAGGTAAGCCGGCAGCCAAACCGGTGCCTAAAAAGCGGTGTAACAGGCGATCGACGGGTGAACGTAGTGTCAGGTTCCACCCAAACAAAAAGCGGACGGATGATTGGCATCCGTCCGCATCGCAGATCATGTGGTTTTTAGGCCAGTGTAGCGTCAACGCTGATGCTGGTGTTCAGCAGTTTGGAAATAGGGCAGTTTTTCTCGGCATCCTCCACCAGCTCGTCGAATTTTGCCTGGTCCAGGCCCGGTACGCTGGCCTTAAGAGTCAGTTTTGAACTGGTGATACCGCTGTCTTCCAGGGTAATATCGCAACGAACGTCCAGTGAATCGGCCGCGAAACCAGCCCCCTGGATGTTGAACGCCAGCTTCATGGCAAAACAACCGGCATGCGCAGCCGCTACCAATTCTTCGGGGTTCGTACCAACGCCATCCGCAAAACGTGTGTTGAACGAGTACTGCGTTTCATTCAATACGGTGCTCGCCGATGTCAGGGTGCCTTTACCCTCTTTACCAGTACCCGTCCAGTGGGCCGTTGCATTACGTGTAATTTTCATGAGGTTTACTTGGGATTTGTTTGCGATTTACTTTTGACCGAACAAAGGTAGCCAGGCGGTTGATTTTAATTTTTCACGTATGTTAAATTCGAACGTACGTGCTGTTCATGAATCAATCCCACCGAAATGAGTACTCTAAACCGGATTCGTTTGTTTTCATGACTTCAGCTCAATACGCTGTTCTTCAGCACCATCTACAGCAGTTTGCCCAACTTACGGAGGCCGATTGTCAACTGACCCGCGACCACTGGCAGGTCAGACGCATGGCCCGGCACGAACTGTTTACCTTTAGTAACTCGGTTTGTCGTCAGGTAGGTTTTGTCCTGAGCGGAATTTTTCGCGTTTATTACGTCCATCCGGCCACTGAGCAGGAACACAACCTGTACTTCATCGCCGAACATACGTTCCTGACTTCTCTGAAAAGTCTGCTGACTCAAACCACCTGCCCGTACCTGATCGAGGCTCTGGAAGATGCCGAACTGCTGGTTATTGATCATGACGTACTGCGTCAGCTTTACCCGCAGTCGCACGGCTGGGAGCGTTTTGGCCGACTCCTGGCCGAGCAGTATTTTCTGGCCAACCAGACTCGTTCGGAGAGTTTACTGATGCAGTCCGCGGAGGAACGCTACGTCGATCTGCTGACCAACCAGCCGGATTTGCTGAATCGGGTTTCGCTGGGCCACATTGCGTCCTACCTGGGTATCAAAGGGCCGTCGCTGAGCCGCATCCGGGCGCAGGTAGCTCAGCGATGAAGCATCGGCTTAGTACCCTTCGTCGGTAACCAGGTAATACTGCCGGCGCTGGGGGGCAGCATCGCCATCCCGAACCGTAACGGTCAGCGATTCGATGTGCGTGTACTGGCTGAACGGCACAATCCGACTGTCGAGAATCACCTGCTGCTCAGCCGCCAGCAGGTTTTTTAAAAATACCAGTGCTTCCTCGCGCGAGTCGAACGTACCGAGCAGATCGTCCGGATCGAGCGCTGGTTCCTCGTCGGGCAGTTTGCCCGGCAGGTTCGAAACGGGCGAGTCGACGGTGTCGGCACCCTCCTGAGCAGCGGTTTTATACAGTTCAATGGTCATCGGAGAAACGGTTAATACTAGTCTGTAAACTCAGTTTTGGCTATGTTGATACCGCAGACCTTATTTTCCGGCGCCTTCGTACTGCCATTCCCATACCCCACCATCGTCTTCGTCCCAGACCGTTCCGAGGCAGACAAACCCGTTTCGCTGCAGCAGACGGGCCGAATAATTCATGTCCGGCAGGGTGCGGGCCGTCACGATGATCGTCGGATCGGTATGCTGGGCCAGCCGGACCAGCGCCCGGCAAATTTCCCCACCGATGCCTCTGTTCTGAAAGTGCGGAAACACCCCGTAGGCAATCTCGACCCTTCCTCCATTCGGCTTGCCTTTGAACGCTGCGCTGCCCACCAGCTCGTCGCCCAGCCGGGCAAAATAACCAATCCAGGGCGGCACATACCCTACCCGCTCGAAAAACTCAATTGTCATAGACAGGCTGGGTTCACAGTCGGGATGCGAGGCAAACTGGCGGTTTTCGGCAGCCGTCGGCGCAATGGGTATAAGTTCCAGCATAGCAAGGAGTTGGGTAGGACGTGGTTGCCATTCATCCTTATGAACGAACGTCGATGTAGGATTCAAACAGAATCTGAAACTTCCTGTTTATCTTTACAAGTATACAGAATCTCTCAGTGTTGGACGTTAATCCGGAGCATAAACAGTAGCAGCCTCTGAAACGTACTGCTTACCATCTGGTGGTCAGCCCTGATACGAAAACCCAACGTGTATTCACCTGATTCCTGACTAGTATGCGGCCTCTTTACTTTCTGAAACCGTTCCTGCCGATGGCGCTGCTGAGCGCCCTGTTCAGCGGCTGCGCGCCGACGACCCTGACCACGTACAAGCTGGAGCCTGCTTCCGGCGATATCGTCCAACTCGACGGCCGACCGGTGACGAAGGCCGACCGCAACGGCGTTACGGTCGTGGCGTCGTTCGAGCGGGAAGAACTGGATTACGTAGCGCTCGATGTAGAAATCAAAAACAACACGGATCAACCCATCGAGGTCAATCCGGCCGACTTTCATTTTTACGCCCTCGGTGCGCAGCAGGATACTCTGGCCGATCCCGCAGCGCCCGACCAGCCGCTGTTCCGGGGAGCGGCCGATCCTTTGTACGAAGCCAGCCGCATGGGGTTGAAACGCAAACAGGAAGAAAAACGCCTGAAGCAGGCTAAAGTCATTAATACCATCCTGCTCGTAGCGGCCATTGCCAGCGACGTCTCCTCAACCAGCCGGAGCCGCACCCGGAGCGAGTGGATCAGCAAACGCGTCAGTCACGACGTAGCGTATCAGGCCATTGCCGCCAAACGCGCCATCGACCACGGCACCTTTGCCAACCGGATGCAGCGCTATGATTATGAAGAATACCGGTGGCGCGAACTGGCACTGCGGGCCAACACCCTGAAGCCGGGCGAATCGGTGCGGGGGTTTGTGTACCTGCCCAAGCAGAAAGATGCCCGCTACCTGGCTATTACGTACTCCATTCCGGAAACCGTCGACGTACCGCTGCTCTTCAAACAACAGACCGTGGAGGAGCGGCAGCGTAAAAAGCGCCGGTAGTTACCAGTCCTCCGCATCGTCGTCGAACGCCTGCCTGGCCCGCTGCAACTCACGGTAGGTTTTGTCATTACCCTGTGAACGGGCGAGGGCCAGTCCTCGCTCGTACAAACGGGCCGCTTTGTCGCGCTCTCCCCGCTCGGCATACAGAGCCGCAGCGTGGTAGTACGTCGGCAGATAATCCGGGTGCTGGTGGAGGAGCTGATCAAAATACGCGCGGGCCTGTTCGGAGTCCCCGTTCACATATTCCATCGCCAGAGCGTAAACATTGAAGGGCTCTCCCGGTTCTTCCTGTACGAATCGAATTAATTGTTGGATACGATCGTTATTCATTCAAGCAGAAAATTAGTATGCGTGCATACTTTTTTTAGGACTGTTTGTAATTTAGCCGCGCCATGTTGCGGCTGGTGGGAATCGGGCGCTGTGAACCGGGTCTGTACAGAACGTCTGACCCGGTTCACAGCGCCCGATTCCCACCAGCCACGCACGGCCAACACTACAACAACCACAAATCGTCAATACCATGAAAATTTTAGTGTGTGTAACGAGTGTCCCCGACACCACCACCAAAATTACCTTCACCGATAACAACACCAAATTTAATAAAGCCGGTGTGCAGTTTATCACCGGTCCTTACGATGACTACGCCCTGGCGCGGGCCGTCGAGTTAAAAGAAAAACTGGGCGGAACCGTAACGGTGCTGAACGTCGGCGAAGCCGATACCGAGCCGGTCATTCGCAAATGTCTGGCCATTGGGGCCGACGATGCGATCCGGGTCAACGCCGATCCTACCGATGCGTTTTTCGTAGCGGAGCAGATTGCGGCCATCGCGAAGGAGAATAAGTATGACCTGATTCTGATGGGGCGCGAATCCATCGACTATAACGGGGGTCAGGTACACGGCATCGTTGGTGAACTGCTGGGCATGCCGTCCATCTCTCCCGTGATGCAGCTCGACATTGACGGCGATACGGCACGCATCGTCCGCGAAATCGAAGGCGGCAAGGAGTCGCTGGAAGCCAAACTGCCGCTGGTGCTGGGTTGCCAGGAGCCGATTGCCGAGTGGAAAATCCCGAACATGCGCGGTATCATGACCGCCCGGACCAAGCCCCTCAAAGTTGTTGAGCCAACCAGCAAAGACACGCTCACGAACGTATCCGGCTACGAACTGCCGGCGCCCCGGGGCAACGTAAAAATGATTCCGGCCGACCAGGTGGAAACGCTCATTCAACTGCTCCGTACCGAAGCGAAAGTTATTTAATCAGTTTGTGGTTTGTTGTTCGTGGTTTGTTGTTGGACCAGGCGGAGCAACGACAAACCACGAACAACAAACCACAAACCACTAACTACAATTAACCATGTCAGTCCTCATTTTTGCAGAATTAGACGAAGGAAAGCTGAGAAAATCATCTCAGGAAGCCATATTTTACGGCGCTAAAGTTGCCGAACAGTTGGGTACGTCCGCAACAGCCATCGTGATTGGCCAGGCCGACGAAAGCGAACTGGCTACGGCCGGGCGTTTCGGTGCCACTAACGTGCTGCATGCCTCCGATGCCAAACTGAATGAACCCAACGGCATGGCCTACGCAACGGTCGTAGCGGCCGCGGCCCAACAGGAAGGCACCAAGGTGATCGTGCTGGCCAAGTCGTCGCTGGCTGATGCCATGGCCGCCCGGCTCGTCGGTAAACTGCGGGCGGGTCTGGCCGCCAACGTCGTTGAACTGCCCGATTTATCAAACGGTTTCCGGGTGAAGCGGAGCATTTATACGGGCAAAGCGTTTGCCTTTACCGACCTGACGGCCGACGTAAAAATTCTGGCCATCAAGAAAAATACGATTGCCGTTGAGGAGTCAGACGCCACGGCGTCGGTCGACACGTTCTCGCCCGCGCTGAACGACAGCGACTTCGGCATTGCCGTTAAAAGCACGGATAAAGCCACCGGCGACGTACTGCTGCCCGAAGCGGACTTCGTAGTGTCGGCCGGACGCGGCCTGAAAGGACCGGAAAACTGGGGCATTGTAGAAGACCTGGCCAAGGCCCTGCACGCGGCCACCGCCTGTTCTAAACCCGTATCCGACCTCGACTGGCGGCCTCACTCAGAGCACGTTGGGCAGACCGGCCTGAAGATCAGCCCGAACCTGTACATTGCCTGCGGCATCTCCGGTGCCATACAACATCTGGCCGGCGTAAACTCCTCGAAGGTAATTGTTGTTATCAACAAAGACCCTGAAGCCCCTTTCTTCAAGTCGGCTGATTACGGCATCGTCGGCGACGTATTTGACGTATTGCCACGACTGACGAAGGCGGTTCAGGCGTTGTAAGCGATACCAGGTGAGTTATGAGCGTTGCGTAGAAAAAACAGACAGCTTACACATTCCTCATGCTTTATCGCTCATAACTCATCACTTAAATTGCTAAATTCGCGCCGTGGATAAGATTAAACTGGAGATATTAGGACTTTCGCCCAGCCAGTCGCAGTCAGGTTCGTTTGCGCTGGTGCTGGGAGAGGAATACGGTAACCGTCGGTTACCCATAATCATTGGCATGTTTGAAGCGCAGGCTATTGCCATCGAAATCGAAAAGATTGTGCCGAACCGGCCGATGACGCATGACCTCTTCAAACAGTTTGCCGAAAAGTTCAAGTTTACGGTCCGGGAGATTGTTATTTCCGAATTGCGGGAAGGCATCTTCTTTGCCAAAATCGTTTGCTCGGACGGCGTTCGGGAAACTGTGATCGATGCGCGCCCCTCCGACGCCATCGCCATCGGTATCCGGTTCAACGTACCGATTTACACGAACGAGTCCATCCTTTCGGAAGCGGGCATTACGGCCAGCGTCAACGACGAAGAGGAAGAACAGGAAGAACTGGTGCGTTCGTCGAGCCGGTCGTCGAACCGCTCGTTTGGCGATCAGCTGAAAAATGCGTCGGCCGAAGAACTGCAGCGCATGCTCGACGAAGCCCTCGGCAATGAGGAATACGAGCGGGCAGCCAAAATACGTGACGAAATGAGTAAGCGGAACTAGTTTCCGGATACTGGCGATTCCACGCCGGACATAAAGCCGCAGGGTGACGAACCTGGCGGCTTTTTTGTTTCTTTGCAGTCGTTTACGTCGTGGTCGCTCAGGGCCACGTCCTGCATCATCAGCCAACATCCAATGTCCAACGTCCAGTCTGTTCCTACGGCCATCACCCTCGATACCATCCGCGACGCCCACGATCGCATTCGTCCGCATGTTCACCGCACGGCCGTACTAACGAATCAGACGATCAACGAGCGCGCCGGGGCTGAGCTTTTCTTTAAGTGCGAGAACTTCCAGAAAATCGGCGCGTTCAAAGCCCGGGGTGGTCTGAACGCCGTGCTCCAGCTGACGCCGGACGAACGTCGCTTTGGCGTAACGACGCATTCGTCGGGCAACCATGCCCAGGCCATTGCCTATGCAGCCCGGCAAATCAGTATCCCGGCTTACATCGTTATGCCGCGTACGGCTCCGCAGGTTAAGAAAGACGCGGTTCGGGGGTACGGTGCCGAAGTGATCGAGTGCGAACCCACGCTCGACGCCCGCGAGGAAGGCGTTCGGGACGTAATGGCCCGCACCGGTGCAGCCATGGTCCATCCGTTCGACGACGACCGGGTTATTGCGGGCCAGGCCACGGCGGCTAAGGAACTGATCGAAGATTTCGGGCAGGATCGTCCGTTCGATGTCATCCTGGCTCCGGTTGGGGGCGGTGGATTGCTGAGCGGTACGGCGCTGACTACGCACTACCTCTCCCCCGGCACCACCGTTGTTGCCGGAGAACCGGACGGCGCGGCCGACGCCATTCGTTCGTTTCAGAGTGGGCAGGTCGAAAAAGCGCCCTACATCAACACCATCGCCGATGGCCTGCTGACGACCCTCAGCGACCGTACCCTGGCCATTATTCGCGAACACGTATCTGAGATTCTGACCGTTTCGGATGAGGAAATTATCGCTGCCATGCGCCTGGTCTGGGAACGCATGAAAATCATCATTGAACCCTCCTGTGCCGTGCCATTGGCCGTGGTCCTGACGAACAGCGAACGGTTTGCGGGGCAAAAGCTTGGTATTATTCTGACCGGCGGGAATGTCGATTTAGGGAAGCTGCCGTTCTGAGGCTCAACCAAATCTGCGTTTTTCAGAAAGGCTGTCCATTCTTTTGATGACAGGCGGCTTTTCAATACCTTTTGGTCAGCATACGGTTAATCCCTTTACCCATCATGACCCAGAAAAAATACCTCCTTGCCGAAACCGACGTACCGGAACAGTGGTACAACATTGTAGCGGATATGCCGAACAAGCCGCTGCCTCCGCTCCATCCGGCCACCAGAGAGCCCATCGGTCCGGAGATGCTGGCCCCCCTGTTCCCCCTGGAACTGATTAAACAGGAAGTCACCACCGAGAAATGGGTGCCGATTCCCGACGAGGTCCGTGAGATTTACAAGATCTGGCGGCCTACTCCCCTGTTCCGTGCGACAGGCCTGGAGAAGTGGCTGGACACACCGGCCCGGATTTATTACAAATACGAAGGCGTCAGTCCGGCCGGATCGCACAAACCGAATACGGCCGTGCCCCAGGTGTTCTACAATAAACAGGAAGGCGTTACCAAAATTACGACCGAAACCGGCGCGGGGCAGTGGGGCAGTGCGTTAAGCTTTGCCTGCCAGCTTTTTGGCATCGACTGCGAGGTGTACATGGTGCGGGCCAGTTACGACGGTAAGCCGTACCGCAAAATGATGATGAACACCTGGGGAGCGTCCGTTTATCCGTCGCCCTCCACCCGAACGGCTGCCGGAAAGAGCATCCTGGCCGATCACCCGGATTCGCCGGGCAGCCTGGGTATTGCCATTTCGGAAGCCGTTGAAATGGCCCTGCACGATGAGCAGACCAAATATGCCCTGGGCAGCGTATTGAATCACGTACTCATGCACCAGACCGTCATCGGACTGGAATGCGTGAAGCAGCTGGAACAGGCGGGCGACTTCCCTGACATCGTTGTAGCCCCGTTTGGTGGCGGTTCAAACTTCGCCGGTATCGGTTTTCCGTTTTTACGCTATAACCTGGAAGAAGGCCGGCAGATTCGCTGCATCGCGGCCGAACCAGCATCCTGCCCTAAACTGACGCGGGGCGTATTTCGCTACGACCTGGGCGATACCGTTGGCATGACGCCCCTGCTGCCGATGTACACGCTGGGACATAACTTCATTCCGGCTCCCATCCACGCCGGTGGGCTGCGCTACCACGGTGCCGGAGCCATTGTGAGCCAGCTGCTGCGCGACGGTCTCATCGAAGCGCAGGCCTACAATCAGCTTCAGTGCTTTGACGCCGGCGTACAGTTCGCCCGGACGGAGGGCATTATTCCGGCCCCGGAAGCAAACCACGCCATTGCGGCCGTTATCCGTGAAGCCCGGCAGGCGAAAGAGGAAGGTAAAGCCAAAACAATCTTGTTCAACCTCTGCGGCCACGGGCACTTCGACATGGCGGCTTACGAGCAGTATCTATCCGGCCAGTTGGTCGAACACGAAGTTACGCAGGCGGAAATTCTGGCCTCCCTGGCGGAGCTGGATACGCCGTTGATTGCCTAGTGCCGGACGGCCCCAGCGCGGGTAGTAGAGCAGAAACGGTTGTCATTACGTTCATTGTCCTTGTCTTCGACGTTTCGAAGACAAGGACAGTTGTTATTCGTTGAGTCCTCTTTGTAGCTGTAGCGTACCTTCGCCTTTGTGTCGGTTTTGTCCTATCAAACGGTCGCGCCGTTCGGTAGTTTTGGGCTTACCTGAATGCCTGAATGCCCTTGTCGGAGTTGCCCCTGCGTTTTGTCGGATTAACCACCCATGAGCCAAGAAGCCGGGTAGTACCTTTGTCACGAACAAATCAGGTACAAGCAAACAACGAATACAGAACCATGAGAAAGCTCAAATTGCAGGTGCAGATTTCCATCGACGGATTCATCGCCGGGCCAACTAATGAAATGGATTGGATGGCGTTCGAGTGGGATGATGAACTAAAGCACTTCGTTTCCGCCCTGACCGAACCAGTTGACTGTATCGTTCTTGGCCGAAACCTGGCCGAAGGGTTCATACCTTATTGGGCTTCCGTAGCGGCCGATCGGACCAATCCTGAGTATGAAGCCGGCCGAACGTTTACCGACACCCACAAGGTTGTGTTTACCAAAACCCTCGGCGAGTCAGCCTGGCCCAACACGGTGCTGGCCAAAGGTGACCTGGTTGATGAGATCACTACGTTGAAGAAGCAGGCGGGTCAGGACATTATCGTGTACGGGGGAGCCCAGTTTGTCTCCTCGTTAATCCAGAATAACCTGATCGACGACTTGTATCTATTCGTCAGCCCGGTGGCTCTGGGAAAGGGCCTGGCCATTTTCGCCGACCGAACGAGTCTCAACCTGGTCGAAGCCAATTCCTTCGCCTGCGGCATTGTTGTGCAGCATTACCAGCCCGTACAAGGTTAATAGATCACTTGTCATCATCGTTGGACTGCCAGAAAATTAGACTGTATGCCGTACGAACTGATTTCACCACCCCGGCCGCTCGCCCGTTTTGTTCGATACGCCTGGCGGCTGGCGAACGAAACGGGCGCTGCACAGCCGAATACCCTCCACATCGTAGCCGATGGCTGCCCTGGTATCCTTTTCGCCCAAAGCGGGGAGGTGCATCAATACGGCAGGAAGCTGCCCAGGGTTCTTCTGTATGGTCAATCGACCGAACCAACGCAGCTTGACTTGTCGGAGCAATTCATGATGGTGGGGGTCTGCTTCTACCCCGACGCCCTGAACACCCTGTTTGGGCTTAACGCGTTTGAACTCACCGACGGGTGTATGGATATGGATGAACTGCCCCAGACTCGCGATATGCACCGGCTCGAACGCGTATGGCAAACTTTCTCCGCCGACCCGTTCGACCGCCTGTTTACGTACCTGTCGGCTCATCTGCAACGCAACGACCCGGCAACTGACCCGGTGGTCGCCCAGGCGCTGGATCATATTGTTCGAGAGGGAGGCAACGTAACCGTGAAGCAGTTGCAGCACAACCTGCGGCTTTCGGAGCGGAGTCTGGAACGTCGGTTCAAGCAAAGCGTGGGTATTTCACCCAAGTTGTTTGCCCGCATCTGCCGGTTTCAGGCGTCGCTGCATCAATTGAAGAACCGGAGCTACGATAAACTGTCCGACGTTGCCTTCGACGCTGGTTACGCCGACCAGTCGCACTTCACCCGAACGTTCAAAGAGTTTACGGGAATCCGGCCGGAACAGTATCAACAGCACCAGAATCCGTTGACCCGAAACTTCCCTACCCTGACCCCCGACTAAGACGCTGTCGGTTTTGTTCTATTGCGCCCGTTGCGACCACCGTAGGTTTGTCTGGAAATTCATAGACAACCAAAAAACGACTGGTCGCACCAGTCAGGCACAGAACTCATGAACAACAGACAACCGAAAGACAAACAGCCGGTATTGGTGCTGGGCGGTACGGGAAAAACAGGACATCGCGTGGCGCAACGCCTTCAGGAAAAAGGATGGCCCATTCGGATTGGCTCCCGCGCCAGCACGCCCAGGTTCGACTGGCTCGACCAGACTACCTGGCAATCGGCTCTCGACGGTATCAAGGCAGTGTACGTTACGTTTCAGCCGGACCTCGCCGTTCCCGGCGCCGTTGATGCGATCCGGGCCTTCACCCAAACGGCGGTCGGCGCCGGCGTTACCCAACTGGTCTTGCTATCGGGCCGGGGTGAACCCGAAGCTCAGGAAAGTGAGCAGCTCATTATGGAATCCGGCATTGACTGGACGATTCTGCGGGCGAGCTGGTTCAATCAGAATTTCAGCGAGGGCTATCTGATTGAACCGATTCTGGAAGGTTTCGTCGCCCTGCCGGCCGGCAACATCCCGGAGCCGTTTGTCGATGCCGACGACATTGCAGACGTAGCCGTGGCCTCGCTGACGGAACACGGACACAGCGGCCAGGTGTACGAACTAACGGGTCCACGGCTGCTTACGTTTGCCGAGGTCGTCAATGAGATTAGTCAGGCAACCGGCCGGACGATCAAATACGCACCAGTGTCAATTGACGCTTACAAATCGGCTCTGATTGAGCATGGGGTTCCGCAGGCGTACGTTGATTTGCTGACTTACTTGTTTACCGTAGTGCTGGACGGTCGAAACGCCAGTGTAGCCGATGGTATCGAAAAAGCGCTGGGCCGCAACCCGACCGATTTCTCAGACTACGTCAAAAAAACGGCCGCTGCGGGCGTCTGGCATCAGGTAGTGGCTTAGCGTTATACCCCCAACCGGTACGCCGGACCGCCCCTGAAGGTGGCGAACCAATCTCAACCTTGAAATACATGATCCCTCTCCGCGAATCAGAAAGCCTGTTCAACCCAGTCCTGCCAAACGTAGTCCTGATGAGTGCGGCCATCACTACGGCACTTATGGCGGGCTTGTTCTATGCTTACTCGTGCTCCGTCAGTCCGGGGCTGGCCCGCGTCTCTGACACAGCCTATCTATCCACGATGCAGTCCATCAACCGCGCAATCCTCAACCCAGTGTTTTTTGTGGGGTTCATGGGTACGCTGTTTTTATTACCGTTGAGTACGTGGCTTCAGTACAGCCAACCGCCCCCGGCCCGTTTCTGGTTCTTACTGGGGGCTACGTTGACCTATACCATCGGAGTATTCGGCGTAACGGTGGCAGGCAATGTTCCCTTGAATGATGCGCTGGATGCATTCAATATCGATTCGGCCACGCAGGAGGACATCACGGCCATGCGCGCACGATTCGAGCAGCCCTGGAACCGGTTAAACAGCATACGTACTCTGGCAGTCATCCTGACCGAAGTGTTGATTACCGCCGGGCTGATGAGTTCCAGACTTCCCTGAGATTCTGTCGAATTGGAGAATCTGACAGAACGGAAACTATATACACACAGATTTTGCGTATTTCGAGAGCCCGGCTACGTTCTTTAGCTGACCCTTGATATGTTCATGAACGATACCGAAACGAAGCGACTCTCACGACTCGTTGCCATCCTGACGCAGTTGCAAACCAAACACCGGTTGACGGCTCCTGAGCTGGCCAACCGTTTTTCCGTCAGCGTTCGGACAATCTACCGCGACATGAAGGCGCTGGAACAGGCCGGTGTGCCCATCGTGACCGAAGAAGGCAAAGGTTACACCTTACTCGATGGCTACCGACTGCCCCCGGTCATGTTTACAGAAGAAGAGGCCAATGCCATCGTAACGGCCGGACAGCTTATCGCGCTCAACAAAGATGCTTCCTTTGCCGGGGCCTATGCGGAAGCGGTGAACAAAATAAAAGCAGTCCTGCGCTACAACACGCGGGACAAAGCCAACCTGCTGGCCGAACGCATTAAATTTTACCAGAATCCGCAACGTGAACAAACGAGCGATTACGTATCGATAGTACAGAAGGCTCTGACGAATCATAACCCGGTTCACCTAACCTACCACTCCCTCGACAACGACCATACCGTCCGGGTCGTGGAGCCGTTTGCCCTACTGAACACGCAGGAAAACTGGCTGCTGGTAGCCTGGTGCCGTCTTCGAACCGCCTACCGCATCTTCCGGCTCGACCGAATTGCAGCCATAACGGTGTTGTCCGATACGTTTGAACCCCACAAACTCACGCTTAGCGAGTATTTCAGAACACTGGGAAACTAATTTTAAGACCCCTGACATAGGGCTGTCGCACGTCCTCATTACGTTTGCGCCTGGAACAAAACCTCACTTGGTATGCACATTCTGTTAGGTGGTACGGGGCATGTGGGCTCCGCAGCAGCCCAGACGCTCCTTGAGCGCGGGGAGTCGGTTACGATCATTACCAGCAAGCCAAAAAACGTTGACCATTGGCAGCAGCGGGGCGCCAACGCAGTCGTCGTGAATGTGCTGCACACTCAGGCCTTACACGACGTTTTCAGGACCGGCAAACGCCTGTTTTTGCTGAATCCTCCGGCGGCTCCGGCCACGGATACGGCCGCCGAGGAACGAAAAACCCTGGCTTCAATCCTACAGGCTTTAGATGGATCGGGCATTAAAAGTAGTGGCCCAATCCACGTACGGCGCTCAACCCGGCAAGCACGTCGGTGACTTGGGTGTACTATACGAGATGGAACAGGCTCTGCGGAGTATGCCATTACCGGTCAGTACGATACGGGCCGCTTATTTCATGAGCAACTGGGATATGTCGCTGCAAACGGCGCGGCAGGACGGCGTTGTTCATACATTCTATCCGCCTGATTTAAAACTGCCGATGGTAAGCCCGGGCGACATCGGCCAGGTAGTTGCCGACCTGATGATGGAGCCGCTCAGCCAGACCGGCCTGCACTACGTGGAAGGACCGGAACCGTATTCGTCGACGGATGTGGCGAATGCGTTTGCCAACGCGCTGGGCAAGCCAGTGACCGCTGTCGAAACGCCCCCTGAGCAGTGGCGATCAGCCCTGATGGCGGTAGGCTTCTCGCCGTTGGCGGCCGAGTCGATGGCGGCCATGACCGAGATCGTCCGAAACAAGGACTACGAATTACCAACCTCTCCAATACGTGGCAAAACCACCCTTGAGCGGTACGTTAACGAATTGGTGAATAATTGATTGCAGGTATTGGATCATCGGATGACGACGCGTAGACTAACGCCCGCCGAGCCAAGGCGCAGGTTCTGTTGGGTCAGCGAACCCAGCGGATATTTTAGGTAAGGCTCTACCGAGAACAGTAATCGCTGGCTCAGCGGTCGCTCAACGCCAACGGCTATATTCAGCAGCCGCCCCCAGTAAATGCTGCTGAAGGCATCAGCCGATCTAAACTCCGTTTCATTAATCGTTTCGTTTCGCCACCCTGGTCGTGGTTGACCATCTGACCCGGAAACGATTACCGGAACCATTTGCTGGATTTGGTACGTCTCAGCATAGTTTTCGCGCAGGAAAGCCAGTGACGATAGGCCGGCACTTAGGTGGAACAACGGCTTGTTTAGTTTACCGAACCGGTATTTGAGGTTAACGGGTACGTCAAATGCCAGCAACTGAACTCCCGTCGTGGCCAACTGTTTGCCCGACAAGGGTATGGGCATGTCGGCGGGCGCCCTTACGTTCAGGGCCTGTGAGGCCAGAGACAGCCCGGTGGCCACACTCATGCGTCGGTTAAGCGCAATTTCGGAGAAAACCCCTCCGCCTATTCCCACCGATGGGTCACTATTCTGCGCATAAGTCGACTGCGGAGCCAGGGCGACACTCCACGTAACCTGCCGTCGGCGCGTCCGGTCGCTGTGCGATTGAGAGTCGCCCGCTTCGGTAATCGGCAAAGTGGAAGCCGTAGCCTGTTCGATCTGCGTAACCGGCGTGGGCGTTGCTGGAGTTACGGGGGGCCATACCGGAGTAAGTAAGGACTGGCCAGTGATCGGCTCGACTAAACGAATCGGTAAACGGTTGATGTCAATATGGTTCGGGTTTGATAAATCCGTAATAGGTGGATTCGGTGGAGGATTCGGCTCCGGCGACGTATGCAAAAGCGCTGAAAGTCGCCCGATATTCGCGTCAGAATCTGGTAACCTAACGCGGGATGATGACCATTCTGCCAACTGCGTACGCTTCGTACGTTCAGGCATTAGCAGCGTCGTTTTTGGCTCTCTAGTCGAGATCGGCGCATCAACTCTCGTGGACTGTGACCGAGCAGTTGCCTCCTCATTCATCATCGGATTAGCGGACCGGTGGGCATCAACCAGGTCCGACGATGAAACAGTAGGCAACGGACCATCCGCCAGCCACAGGGGCACCACCAGCATTCCACCCAGCAGACAGGCCGCTACGGCATACCGATACCAACCCATCAGCCGCTGTTTCGACGCCCGGCGTTGCTGGTCGAACTGCTCCCAGGCACCCAGCATGTAAGGCGTCTGGTAGTCATCCAGCGTCTGGCGAATATGGTCGGCCAAGGTTTTATCGACAGGATCTTTCATTGACTTGGTGGAAATGGTGCTTGACCAAACGACTCAATTGCTCTTTTGCCCGTACCAGGTACACCCGCGATGAGCTGACGGATAGACCTAATTGCTGCGCAATCTCTTCGTGCGAATACCCTTCGATTTCGTATAAATTAAACACTAAGCGGTATTGCGGGGGTAGTTGATTCAGTAAGTTCAGAATGTCTTCCGCCGTCAGTTGGCTAATGATGTTCGCATCGCTTTCGGCCAGTTGCCCCTCAGGCCCGTCCGGGTCAATAACGGGCAGTTCCCGGCTGGTTCGGCGGTAATGATCCAGGGCCGTATTGACCACGATCCGGCGTAGCCAGCCCTTGAAGGTCGTCTCGAACGTATAGCGGCTGATGTGGCCGAATACCTTCAGAAAACTGTCGTTAACGATGCTCATGGCTTCCTGCCGGGAGGCCGTGTACCGGAGCGCCGTTCCCATAGCAAAGCCGAAAAAATGCTTGTAAAGCATTTCCTGATGTTTGGCGCTGCCTTGTTGGCATCCGCTAATCAGCTCTCTCTCGAAAGGCGTACTGTCTGGGACCATGCCAGCGGGGTTGGGCGTCCCTGTTCACATTGAGCGCACGTCCGGGGCCGACTGGCAAACCGGTAGGCGCTACGTCGTAACAGAGGCAAGGTTACTCGGCGAGTCGAACGGGAGACCCCAATTCGAAGTCTCCCGTTTAGAAGCACTATTTCTTTGTGCAGATAATTACCTCAGTAGCTGGGTCGTTTCGATCCCCGAGATATAGGTTGAGCTGGTTGTCGGCGGTCAACTCAAAGTAAGTAATCTGTTCAAGGCCGTTCACATGACGACTCTCGGCATCCATCTGTTCGGGCGTACCGGCCATGAGTGTCGAAATGATCGGTTCGGTGGATACGACCAATCCTTTTGTTTCATCCAGACGAAACGAACCACCGTACCAGTTGACAAAACTTCTACCACCAATCTGGAGAGCGTCCTCAGCCTTTTTGGTTAGAATCAGCGTCGCTTTATTCTGTAGATCAGGGGTTAGCGGTGTTCTCCTGAAATTAGTAAGCAGCCACTCCCCTTCCAGGGCGTTAAAACTGGCCCGCATGTTTTTCAGCGCTACCGTATCCACCGAACTGGGTGCCACAGTATCGTTTTTATTGCAAGCCCATAGCATACCCGCAACGAGCAGGGCAGTTAGTGAGTAAGCCAAACGATTGATAAGGCGACTGCGAGAGCGAACCGGAACAAAAAGCGTTTTCATGACGATGTAAAGATTTAGTTTCATAGCCATGACGCTGAGCGCTGGACAAACGCTACAGGAGAACCTATTTTTTTGCGATATCAGGCTTCGCCAAGACGAGTAAGATGATTTTGCTACTCCGCATCGAAAATACCCGCTGAGCTTTTTCGACTCAATCAGGGCATCGTCCGCCAGAAGTCAAGCTGGTGTTCGGTAGCATAATCGATCGCCCGTATGCTGTTCGCACCAGGAGCCAGCCCCTGCACATAGGGTTCAACGTGACCATTGACAAACGGTTTCCACACCGGCAAACCCTGACCATTTGGGTTGCCGGTGTGGGCAAAGTTAGTCCAGTAGCAAATCATCCGGTTCGACAATTGGCGCTGAGTGGGCGTTAGTTTGGCGTCTAAGGCTCGATCCGCAAACAAGTAATCCACTTCGGCGCTGTGGAAAGCGCCCGGTGGCAACTCCCTCGGAAATGGCAGGCTGGACGGTGCCTGACGGTCGGCAAATTCATAGGCATAGACCGGTACGTAGTTCGACAACACCTGATGCTGCCGGAACGTAGCCCTAGCCCACATCCGGTCGGTCAGCACTGTAGCCCAGGCAACCGCCGGGGATGCATACGCCGTCAATGGATAGCGGCTCTTAACGGCTTTAGCCTGTTTACCAAAGGCACCCGTCAGCAAACTATCGTAGTTTGCCTTCGTGACTGGGTACCCGGCGAGTATTCGAAACAAGCCCACGAACGTTCGGTGTTCGTCCAGGGTATTGCCCGCCAGCACCGGCACCCGGTTGAATCGTCCCGTCGAGAGCGCCTGGTCGGGCAGCAGCGGCAACACTGATGTCTGGTAGCCATACGGCTGGAAGAGCGGCAGGAGCGGCAACAACTCCTTCACCGACGCCCGCCGTAAAGCTGCCAAATTCGGGCGTTTAAGCTGTTGAGCCGCATAAACGCCCAACTCCTCAACTTCCTGACGACTACGCCATCCAAACCACGGTATAGCTTGCATATCTGGTATCATGCTGCCCGCCGGCATGTCCATTAAGGCAAACCCACTTTGTAAAATCACTTTATGAAACAACCCTTTGGCGGCCGGCGATATAAGGTGCGCGCTAGCCGCCAAAGCTCCGTAGGAAACGCCAAACAAGGTAACATTCGCGGGGTCGCCACCGAAGTGGGCAATATTGCGCTGCACCCAACGGAGGGCTGCCTGTTGATCCTGCAAACCAAAGGTACCGGAGCCTGCTAACCCAGGATAGCCAAAGCCTCCGAAGATACCTAACCGGTAATTGATTGTTACCACGATAATGTCCCCGAGTGCCACCAAGCGGGCCGGGTCGAACAAATGCCCGGCCCCAACCGAGCCATCGCCGTGAATCCAGGCCATGACGGGTTTTCGATCCTTATCCGTGGCTGATCGAGGGGTTGTCACGTTCAAAAACAGGCAGTCTTCGTTCGTACTGCGAATGTTGGCGTAGGCTGTCGGTTGCTGCGGACAGGCGCTGCACGGACGCGTGGCATCCCGGACACCCCGCCAGCCCGGCGCGGGTTGGGGAGCTTGCCAACGGAGCGAATCCGTCGGTGGAGCCGCGTACGGAATGCCCTGAAAACGCCGGAGCGTAGTCGTTACGGTTCCTCTTACCCAGCCCGCATCCGTTTGCACCAGCGATGGGTCGCGCTGTCGGCTGGTAGCTTTTTGCTGCGTGATCCAAATCATAAATACTATAATTCCCGCGCTAAAAAGAAGCCCATCAAGGAGTTGCATTTTTGTTTGGCTCATGATTGTATTGGTTTAACGTGAAGAAAAAACGGCGGCTTTTTCGTTGATGATCCGTTCAGAAGGCCTCGCCTAGCGAGAAGTAGAAGCCACCGACTCGGCGCTCACCGGGCGGCTTTTCGCCCAAACCGTAGTCAAGCCGGAGACTAAGACCCCGCTTCGGATCGAAGAAATAGCGTACGCCAAGCCCATAATTAGGTTTCAGGGAGCGGGCGGAGAAGCGTATTAGCCCGTAGGTCGTTCCCCCTCCGCCGAAGACCACGACCCCCACTGTCGGTAATAGCCGATAACGCAATTCGGCCTGAAAAGCCGACAAACTTTGGTCGCGGAAACGGCCCGCGTAGTAACCCCGCATGACTTGATCGCTACCAAGCTGAGGCAATAGGTAGAACGGAACGCTGGAGGCTGTGTAAGTCTGGTAAACCGCCTGTGCTCCCAGCACGAGCTGCTTAGTAACCGAGCGAAATGTGCGCAGGTCAGCGTTGAACAGCCCACCCGTGTAATCATCTCCTTCGAACCAATCCGGTGCGTAGCCTGCGCTTAGTTTAGCGAACGAGCCGCGGGTCGGGTAAACATTGTTATCCCGACTGTCGATGATTTGCAGCAGTTCGCCGTATACGAGTTGGCCTCCGCTCCGGCCCTTCAGGTCGGGGTCCCGCCAAGCTATGCCACCTGGCTGGTCGGCACGGTAACGGTACCCGTCATACCCCAGGCGTAATCCCACATAGTACGGTCCGACCAGTCGCCGTTCAACCGAGAGATGAGCGGATAACCGGTTTTCGATGAGGAGTTCTGCATTGGCCACCCGCGTATTCGACCCAATGCCATAGAAGAAAAACGGGAAGTTGCGGTAGCCAACGTCGCCTACGTAATGGTAAGTGTTGGCTTTCGACCAGACGTCACCCGTCAGCCTCAGGATCGTCTGGCGTTGAGTGGTGCGTAGGGCGGTCAGCGACGCCGTTGAGTTGCGGATTGACGGATCAACTTGATCGGCAAAAAAGGAATACAGACCGTAGGCTCCGTATTGCAAACCGGTTTCAGGCGCTACCGACAGGATGGGAAACGGGTAGAACGTGGCCTTCCGCAACGAGTCCAGTGGTGGCCGGGCTGGTGCCTGGTCAGTCGTTAACTGACCAAATGCGGTCGGCTGATTAGTAAACCGTATAATCAGCCAGATTATCAACCAAATTAGGTACTGTTTCATACGGCGAAGTAACCTCCCCGCTGACCATTGAAACGACCTGTAGGCGGGTGAGTCTGCCGCAAAGAGAATGGGGCCGTCGACCACGACCAAGCCAATTCGACCAGGAACCAATACGGCTTAACCAACCAGCGTTCCTCGACAACGAACGCAAAATACGCCCCCGGATCGTTCGTTGCTTTAAACGTTACGTTCGTTGCTCATACGGACGAGCTGGTTGGCACAGGTAGCATTTACCAGCAGAAAGCCTGACTTTTGAGCCGTGAACCGCCAGAACCTCATCGAAACGAGCCACGCCCATCTGCCCCTGCGCATTGGGCTGCATGTGCTGTTCTGGCTGGTGTTCTACGGTGCCAATTATTACCTTAACGTGCTGACATTCGATTCATTCAGCCGTACCTCCGCTACGTACCTGACCCCCTTACGCACGACGGCCAGCTTACTGGGCGTTTATTATCCGCTGGTCTATCACGTCCTGCCACGTTGGCTCCTGACGGGAAAGTTTGTCCGGGCAACCCTAGCAATCTGTTCGCTGATTGTCGTTTACGCGCTGTTAGACTACGCCTTCGAGCAGCTTATCTACCAGCACTGCGCCGAATGCAACACCATCCTGCGCCAGTCGATGCCAGATTATTACGCCTTTCTACAAACAGGTGTGGTGAACGTACTATTGGCTAGATTGCTTACGTTCGGTATTGCCTTTCAGTTGCTAACGGCCATTGCCATTCCGGTAGGTCTGAAACTGGCCTTGGCTTACGTTCGTCAACAGATACAGACCTTAAAACTGGCTCAGGAAAACACGGAGTTAGAGTTTAATTTTCTGAAAGCGCAGGTCAATCCACATTTCCTGTTCAATACGCTCAATAATATCTACGGCCTGATTTTGGAGGACCGCAAGCGGGAGTCGGCCGAGACAGTGGCTCGGCTGGCGGATTTCATGCGCTACACACTCTATGACACGAGCACCGAAAAAAAGAGCCTGATCGCGGAAATTCAGCTCTTGGCTGATTACATCGCGCTCGAAAAGCTGCGTTTAAACAACACTGACGTTACGTTCCACTATGAAACTGATCAGGTTACGTACCAGATTGCCCCTTTGTTATTTGTACCTGCGGTAGAGAATGCGTTCAAATACTGCACGGAAGAACCAGGCCGCTCGAGTTGGATTAACGTCCAGTTGCTGGTACGGGACGAACACCTCCAATTTATAGTTTCTAATACATATGCTGTTAAGGACCGATCTCGGAAAGGAGGCATCGGGTTAGCTAATCTACGAAAGCGATTAGCGCATTACTACCCGGATCGGCACCGGTTAACAATAGTTGACGAACCGCCGGTTTATACGTTGACGATTGAACTGGATACTTTATGATGGTTGCGTATGATTAACTGCCTGATTGTAGACGACGAGCCACTGGCGCGGTCGGTCATCCGCTCGCACCTCTCACATTTTGCCGACTGGCACCTAGTGGCCGAATGCATCCGCGCTACCGACGCCTACGAAGCGCTGCATCGCTTTTCGGTTCAGGTGATGTTTCTGGACATTCAGATGCCCGTTATCAGCGGCATAGATTTTCTGCGGTCATTGAAACAGCCGCCTTTTGTCGTCTTCACGACGGCTTATTCCCAATATGCAGTAGAAGGCTTTGACCTGAACGGCGTAGATTACCTCCTGAAACCTATTACGTTCGAGCGATTTAGTCAGGCTATCAGCCGGGTTGAGGCACGGCTTCACCAACCGCCTACCGTTCGGTTCGCTGTCGAACCGACGTTGAACGAACCACCGGCTCGCGACTACGTTTTCATCAGGCAGGAGAACAAGCTAGTTAAAATGCCGTTCGAGGATGTTCTGTTTTTGGAAGCGCACCGGGACAGTACCAAGATTTACCTCAAAGACGGTGTGCTATTTGCTAGTATGCACCTCAAAATGCTGGGCGACTTGTTTCCGACCTCGCAATTTATCCGCTCCCACCGCTCTTATATCGTTTCGTTATTGGCGGTTCAGGCTATCGAGGGCAACCGACTGGAAATTGGTTCGTACCAAGTGCCTATTGGTGATCATTATCGGGACGAGATCCTTCGAGCGCTAAACGCCACGATACCGCGCCGGTAGCTCACCGAGAGTGGTCCTACAACGGATAGATGCCGACGGTTTCACGCAGATCTTAGTCCGGCAATTCACTACAGTCAAAACCGGCCAATTGCACCAGCGTCTCAATGGCCGACACTGGAATGGCCGTTGCCACCACCCGCAGCACCTTGTCGCAGTCGTCCAGATCGATCGTCCATCGCTCGATGGCAGGTTGTCGGTCCAGCCACTGGGCCAATCGCTGACAATCTCCCTTTGTTTGTAGCGACGTTCTGAAAACCAGTACCATATTTTTTAACGAAAAGCGTTTGATGAAAGCCTCCCGCCATGTTGAATTAGTCATGACGTAGGACATTCATCAAACGCTACAATCCTTTACACTTTTTTCACGAACGGGATAATCACGCATTACTTCACCTAAGCCTCCTGGAAGAACGCACTGACATCGGCTACCCACAAGGCCGGTTGTTCCAGCGCAGCGAAGTGCCCTCCCCTGGGCATGTTCGTAAACCGCCTGACATTTGCCTTTCGCCTGGCCCATTCTTCGGGAGTCGGCGCATCGGCCGGGAAGGTTGCCACGCCGGTCGGCACATCGACGTACTGGGCTGATTTGAGTCCGCCTTCGGTTGAATAAGCGGCCAGCATCCCTTCCCGGTACGTTCGGATGGATGTGTTGATGGTCTGGGTGACCCAGTAAATCATGATGTTGGTCAGCAGTTCATCCTTGGTGAAGCTGTTCTCAATGTTACCCTGCGTATCGCTCCAGCCGTAGAATTTTTCAACGATCCAGGATGCCAGTCCCACCGGCGAGTCGTTCAGTGCGTAGCCAAGCGTCTGCGGTTTGGTCGACTGAATCATGTTGTACGCCCCTTCGGTATACCACCACTGCTGAATATACTGCCCAAATTCCTGTTCGGCGGGCGACATTGTCGACCAGTCTTCTGACCCATCGGGGTAACCGACATCGGTGAGGTGAATGGCCTGCACACGATCCGGAAAACTGTTTGCCAATGCTTTCGTAATGCCCGATCCCAGATCACCACCCGCGGCTACAAACGTCTGGTAACCCAGCACATCGGTCATCAGTTTGGCCCAAAGGTTCGCCGTCTGATCATCGGTCAGGGCCACTGGATCGGAGAAACCAAAGCCCGGAATGGAGGGCACTACAACATCAAACGATTGGGCCGGGTCACCGCCGTGGCTTGCCGGGTCCGTCAACATCGGAATAACTTTATAGAAACGGTAGAAGCTATCCGGCCATCCGTGACTCAGGATCAGCGGTTTAGAATTTTCACCTTTGCCCTTTACGTGAATGAAGTGAATACCAACGCCATCGATGGCGGTTTTAAACTGCGGCAGTTCATTCAGGGCGGCTTCCTGCTTGCGCCAGTCGTAACCGTTTTGCCAGTAATCAACCAGTTCGCGCAGGTACTGCGGGTTAGTGCCATAATTCCAGTCCGCATTCTGTGGCTCATCAGCCCACCGGGTACGCTGCAATCGCTGTTGAAGATCGTCCAGTACGTCCTGAGAAACCTGAATCGTAAACGGATTAAGTTGGGCCATGTCCTTGAGGCTTGTTGTACAATAAAGATACGGCCCCCTTGTGACAGCCCTATGTCAGCAGGGTTTTTGCCGGCTCAGCCTCCACTTATCCGTTGACGGAACCTTTTACGTAGTATACTTTGCATAGAACCTTGTTATACAATTGGTTAGCTATAGTCAAAACTGAACCCCTCTCTGCTATGAACACGGCTACAAACGTACTGAGATCATTAGGCTGCACAGTGTACGCTTTCCAGTTTATCAAAGTTAATTTCCTGCCTATCTTCGGCTTAGGACTTGTCGCGGCCTTTGGCCGGGCTATTCAGCTGAAAGCATTCGGTCCGATCAGCCCCCTGACCCATACGTCGCTGGAGGTTGTGATTGAGAGCGCCCGCATCCTGCTTTTTTTCTATGCGCTTGGGCTGACAAACGTGCGAACGGGCTTTGCCAAGCTTGTTCAGTTCGTCAAAGACAAAGCAGGACGAAGCGCAGGCTGGCGCTTAGCGGTCAAAAATCTACGAGAGCGCTGGCTCACCATGCTGATTAACTTCGTTGCCTTTCTGCTCATTGCGTGGCTGTTCAATGCGCTGATCAACCACATTGCTTACGAAACCTGCCTGTACATTACCCTACAGAGTCGCCAGCTGCTTTCGGAGCACAGTTCAGAGTGGGTTTTGATCCTGTTCTTCAAAAACATTTCGGTCATTCCCTTTACGTTGATCTTCCAGGCCATCTTGATTCTCTGGCTTACCAACCGGTTGCCTACTTCCTTAACCTGAGCGCATTACCGGCCCTGAAAACCCACTTATTGCCAGCCCCCACCCAGGGCCCGGTACACACTGACCATGGCCCTTAGGCGCTGTTGCCTAATTTCGGCCAACGTCAATTCGGCCTGTAATACATTGCTCTGGGCGGTGATCACTTCCAGGTAGTTTGCCAGACCGCTGGTAAACAACAGCCGGGCGTTGGCGATGGCCCCCTTCAGGGTAATAACCCGGGCTGCAGCCACCTGTTCCTGCTGTTTCAACTTGTCTACCTGAACAAGCGCGTCCGACACGTCCCGCACACCGTTGGTGATAGCCTGCCGAAACCCAATAACCGCTTGCTCCTGCTGAATCCTGGCCACTTCCAGTTGCGTTTTAAGCTGTCGACGCTGGAAGATGGGCTGCGTCAGGCCACCCGCCACGGTGTAGAACAACGAGGATGGCAGTAAAAACCAGTTGCTGGCCCGAAACGCGTTCAATCCGCCACCGGCCGTAATGACCAGCGCAGGGTACAGGTTCGCCTGCGCTACGCCGATCCGGGCATTGGCCGCAACCAGACCTAACTCGCTGGCCCGGACGTCGGGGCGATTTGCCAGCAGTTGCGCCGGTACGCCCGCCAGCAACGTATCAGCCACCGGAAAAGCATCTAGGCCGGTCGACCGGGTAACGGTGCCCGGCATGTCGCCCAGCAACTGCCGCAGACCGTTCTCTTCAATCACAATGGCCTGCTCCAACTGCGTCTGGAGTAATGCCGCCGTTTGCCGTTGTGCCTGCGCTTGCTCGACAGCCAGTTCGGTCACTTCGCCCCCATCCTTCTGGAGCTGAATGACCCGCACGATCGTGTCGCTAAGGGCTAGGTTCCGTTTCGCAATGGCCAGCTGCGCATCGAGCAGCAGCAGGTTAAAATACCCGTTGGCGACGTTAGCAATCAGGTTGGTCTGTACGGCTTTGGCAGCTTCTTCCGTTTGCAGGTACGTAGCCCGCGTTGCTTCGTTTTGCCGCCGGATCTTCCCCCAGATGTCGGCTTCCCACGATAGGACAATGTTCGCTGAATAGTCCTCCAAATGCCTGCTGCCCAGGAATGTTTCCAGACTGAGTCCGTTCAGGCTGTTCTTCGACGGAGTAATGGTCGAAGCGGTGATCTGCCCGTTCACGGCTGGTAAAAAGGCGTAGCGGGTCTGCCGGACGTAAGCCCGGCTTTCCTCAATACGCTTCATAGCGAGTTGTAGATCAAAGTTGCCCGTCAGCGCCGTGCTGATGAGTTGCTGCAAGTCAGGATGGCTGAAAAAGTCGCGCCAGGGCACCCGGGCTACCGTTGCCGAATCAGTCGTTGCGGCCGACCGGTACTGCGTTGGTACGGCAACGCCGGGGCGCTGGTAATTCTGCCCGACTTTGCAGGCCGAGACGAATAATGTCAGAAGCACAAAGCTTAGATAAGGCAGGCTCCTTGAAAAGTGAATGAGTTTCATTATATGGGAAATTAATCTTCACGTAACCCTCCACTAATCCGGTAGAGGGTTCGTGTTCCATTAAATCGATGCATGAGTATCGGCCAGTTCCTCCTCCAGTTCGGGCTGAGTCCGCTGCGTACGACCGCTGATTCGCTCCTGTAATTTCTGGAAAATGACGTACAGCACCGGGACGATAAAGACACCCAGCACTACGCCCGTCAGCATGCCCCCGGCCGTACCGATGCTGATCGAATGGTTCCCTTTAGCCGACGAACCCGTGGCGCTCATCAGCGGAATAAGTCCCACGATAAAGGCGAACGACGTCATTAGAATCGGCCGTAGTCGTAGTTGGGCAGCTTCCAGCGCCGATGCCATCAGAGCCATACCCGCCCGGCGTCGCTGAACGGCGTACTCAACGATCAGAATGGCGTTCTTGGCCAGCAGACCGATAAGCATGATCAACCCGACCTGCACGTAGATGTTGTTGTCGATACCCGCCAGATTGATCGCCCAGAAGACACCCAGCACACCCGTCGGTACCGACAGAATGACGGCCAGCGGCAGCAGATAGCTCTCGTACTGAGCCGCCAGCAGGAAGTAGATGAACACCAGGCTGAGCAGGAAGATCAGACCCGACTGGTTACCGGCCGAAATCTCCTCGCGGGTGATGCCCGTCCACTCGTAGGTATAGCCGTTTGGCAGGTGCCTGGCGGCAACTTCCTCCACCGCCCGAATCGCATCCCCCGAACTGTAGCCGGGTTTGGGTATCCCGTTGATGACAACGGCGTTGAACAGGTTGTTGCGCGTGACCACTTCAGGACCGTAGACGCGCTTCAGCGACGCTACCGTGGTCAGCGGTACCATCTGCCCGGTCGTATTTTTGACATACACCCCGTTCAGAGACGAAGGATCAGCCCGGTACGGACTGTCGGCCTGCGCAATTACGCGGTAGAACTTGCCGAACCGGTTGAAGTCGGACGCGAACGTACTGCCGTAGTAGACCTGCATCGTTTGCAGAATATCCCCCGTCGATACGCCCAACTGCTTGGCTTTTTTGGCGTCAATCTCCAGCGAATACTGCGGTGTACCCGTATCGAAGGTGGTGAAAGCCGCGGCAATTTCCGGGCGTTTTCCCAGTTCGGCGAGGAACTGAGTAGCCGTGCTGTTAAGCTTGTCGAGCTTCCCGGCCGTCCGGTCCTGCAACACCATCTCGAACCCATCGACGCTACCGAAGCCGGGCACTGTCGGGAAGGTAAACACATCAACGTGACCTTCACTGACCTTGGCCAGCTCCCCATTGATGGCCCCCATCACCGCGTCAAGATTCTGAATCGGTCCGCGTTCGGCGTAGGGTTTGAGGTTGATAAAGCCGACGGCATACGACGGACTAACCGAATTGGCAATGATGTTGAAGCCGCTGATGCCGTAGTGGCTGTGAACAGCGGGCATCTGATTCATAATCTGCTCAACGCGGTCGGCTACTTTCTGCGTGCGCTGCTGCGAAGCCCCCGCCGGTAATTTCAGCGAGTAGACAATGAACCCCTGGTCCTCGGACGGAATGAACCCGGTGGGTGTTTTGCGCATGATCCAGACCGTCGTGACGATGACCAGCGCCAGACCGCTTAAACCAACCCATTTGTGCCGGATCAGCATACGAGTAATGCTGACGTACCGTTTGGTTGTGGCTGTAAAGCCCGCGTTGAAAGCCGTAAAGAAACGACTCGCCAAGCCCTTTTTACCGGTCTGGTGCTCACTATCGGTGTGCTTATTCGTCAGGATCAATGCACACAAGGCCGGACTCAGCGTCAGGGCGTTGACCGCCGAAATGAAGATCGCAATGGCCAGCGTAAAAGCAAATTGCTGGTAAAACACCCCGGCCGGGCCTTTCATGAAGCCAACCGGCACGAATACGGCCGCCATAATGAGCGTGATCGACACGATGGCACCCGATATTTCCTGCATCGAACGTAACGTAGCGGTCTTGGCCGATTGCTTGCCCTGTTCCATCCGCGTGTGTACAGCTTCTACTACCAGAATGGCGTCGTCCACGACAATACCAATCGCCAACACCAATGCAAACAGGGTCAGCAAATTGATCGTAAAGCCGAACAGCTGCATGAAAAAGAACGTACCGATAATCGCGACCGGCACGGCAATGGCCGGAATCAGCGTCGAGCGGAAATCCTGCAAAAACAGGAACACGACGATAAAGACCAGCACAAAAGCCTCAATCAGCGTGTGCGACACCTGGTCGATGGCTTCGTCGAGGAACGTTTTGGTACTGTACTCAACCGCGTAGTGAATGCCTTTCGGAAATGATTTGGTGGCTTTGTCCATGATTTCCAGCATTGCCACCTGAATGTCGTTTGCGTTGGAACCCGCCGTCTGATAGATCGCAATGCCGGTAGCGGCCTTCCCGTTCACCTTCGTGTTTCCGCTGTAGGTGAAGGAGCCAAATTCGAGACGGGCTACGTCTTTCAGCAGGATGGTCGAGCCATCGGTATTGGCCCGCAACACGATCTGGTCGAACTCTTCGGGCTGTGTGAACTTACCTTTGTATTTGATCACATACTCGAAGGACTCCGCGCTGCTTTCGCCAATCCGGCCCGGAGCAGCTTCGAGGTTCTGATCACGAATGGCGGCCAATACCTCCTGGGGCGACAGTCCGTAAGCCACCAACCGGTCGGGTTTCAGCCACACGCGCATGGCGTAGTCCTTCACCCCAAACACAACCGCCTGACCGACTCCCTTAACCCGCTGCAACTCCGGAATGATGTTGATCTTGGCGTAGTTCTGCAGAAACGTTTCGTCGTAAATGGCCTCGGTGCTGATCAGGTCGAGGAACATAATCAGGCTGTTCTGTAGCTTCTGGGTCGATATACCGGCCTGCACCACTTCGGCGGGCAACAGGCTGGTAGCCTTCGCGACGCGGTTCTGTACGTTCACGGCTGCCAGGTCGGGATTGGTACCCAGCTCGAAGAACACGTTGATAGCCACCGACCCGTCGTTACCCGCCGAGGAAGTCATGTAGGTCATATTTTCGACCCCGTTGATGGCTTCTTCCAACGGCGTTGCTACGGAACGCGCCACTACTTCGGAGTTCGCGCCGGGGTACGAAGCCGTCACCTGAACACTCGGTGGAGCAATGTCGGGAAACTGCGCAACTGGCATAGTCACTAAGGAAATAATCCCCAGAATGACCAATAGAATAGAGATGACCGTCGCCAGAACCGGTCGTTCAATGAATAGTTTAAGCATAGCGGATTGCGGTTGCCGGGGTAGCTGATGCCCCGGCAACCTTTCGTTAAATGAGATGAATTACAGAGCTGAGGTTAGCTGATTGGTATCTTTCGTGACAAGCCTGGGTGTAATCACGTCGCCGTCGTGCAGGCGGTCCAGTCCATCGCGCACAATCCGTTCGCCGGGTTTAACTCCCTGCCGGATGAGGTAGAAATTGCCGCTTTTCCCGGCAATCTGAATCGGACGGCTCTCCACCTTGTTACTGTCGGCCACGGCGAAGACAAACACCCGGTCCTGGCGTTCAAAGGTGGCTTCCTGCGGTACGACGACGGTTTGGCCGTGCGGCTGCGGAATCCGAACGCGGCCCGTTATGCCCGAACGTAGCAGACCCTGCCCGTTGGGAAACACCGCCCGGAAGCTGATGGCCCCCATCGACTTGTCGAACTGACCGGACACCATTTCGATCCGGCCTTTCTGGCTGTAAGGGCTGTTGTCGGCCAGCAGCAGATCTACCGCCGGGAACCGCTTGATTTTCTCGGCCATGCTGCGACCCGGTGCCTGCTGGGTGAATTGCAGGAAGTCAACTTCGCTCATCGAGAAGTATGCGTACAGTTCGCGAACGTCCGAAATGGTTGTCAGCGGTTGCGGTTCCGCGCGACCCACCAGACTGCCCGGTTTGTAGGGCAACCGGCCAATGTAGCCATTAACGGGGGCCGTAATCAACGTGCGGCTCAGGTTTGTCTGGGCCGTACTGACCGTGGCCTTCGCCTGCTCAACGCTCGCTTTGGCTGCGTCGTAGGCTGACTGAGCCGCTTTGAGCTGCACTTCCGAAATAACCTTGTTCTGAACTAAAGGTGCCAGCCGGGCCACTTCGATGGCGGCTTTGTCCATATTGGCTTTGGCCGCCAGCAAACTGGCGCTGGCGTTGCTGAGCTGTTCGCGGTAGCTGCGTTCGTCAATGCGGAACAGCGGTTGCCCTTTGCGAACGGCCGCACCTTCGTCAACGTAGATTTTCTCCAGATACCCCTCTACTTGCGGACGAATATCAATGTTGACTTTACCTTCCAGCGTAGCCGGAAACTCCTGGTAGGTGGTCATGGAAGCGGTCTGCACCTGAACGACGGGCAGCGTTGGCGCCTGGACAGCGGCCGTCTGGCTTTGCTCTGCCGCCGAGCTACAGCCCAAAAGAAATAAAACGGGAAGGATGAACCGTGTGGCTTGACTACTAATTGGACGGATTAGGCTGTTGACCTGTTTCATTATGATTTGTTGTTTTGGGTGTGTAAAGAGGCTGGTTTGTCGGGGCAGTCCCTTGGTTTGTACAGCTTGCATAGCGGAGACAACGGGACATCGATGGCCGTTGACGATGCAAAGGAGATGCCTACACACAGGCAGGGCAAGTATAGATGACGTATGTTGGTAATGGCAGGACGAATGCAATTGGTCCTGATTTTTTGGCTTAGCCTTTTGTCAGAAAGATGCGCCAGTAGCGCGTGTAGCCCCCGGAAGCAGATCTGAACGATACGGTAGGGTCCCCAGAACGGACTAAAGCATACCTTCCGGCAGGAGCTTAGCTCTCCCGTTTCGGCAATACCAGATGACCGGTTGTTTATTTTTTGCGGGGATACGTACCGACCTTGGCCGGGCAGACAACCGATCAGAATCAGTACGTTCTATCACCATCCAGCCTGCATGAGCTTGAATGGCCTGTATTTGATAATATAACAATGACATGCTTCCGCATGTCATTGTACAGTTGAGAGATATGTCTTTACGGCTGGACCTTCACCCCTGGATAGTGTTCTCCAGATTGATCAGCAGGTAATTTTAGAAGAAGACACTGAGGACTTTACGGAACCCGAACCGGATCGTCCGGACTGTTGTAATAGTCGGTCATACACTGGTTGAGGGGCGTACCGGTTTTGTGAATACAATTACAGAAGTTTTCCCCGGCCACGGTGCGGTTTGTGTTCTTGAATTGCCGAATGCATTGTGGCAACGTATTACGGGGCTTAATGCTGTAAAGGCTCGGAATACCCACCACACAAATCACCACAGCGGCAAACACGCCCGTGAAGAACAGCGTCGGGAATTTGTTGCTCATTCGGGTATTTCCGGTTGCGGTAACAGAAGCGGGTAAGCGATTAAAGGGCAGGATGTATTTCCATTTCTCGTAATTCCAGCAGATCAGATACAGAGTAGCCAGCGTCATCAGCGGAGCCGTGAAAAGCGAGCCGTCGAACCGCACCGCATACGTCAGCATGCAAATATTCAGGATGATCGGGAAATAGAGAAATGCACCAAGGGTAACCGTACGCGGAATCAGCAGCAGGATAGCCGCCAATACCTGCACAACGCCGATAAAGGTGTAGTAATAACCCGTGTGATGTAAGGCCACCAGGTAACTCCCCATCGGGTGATTGGCGGACAAGCCACTGGCAAAGCGTTCGTCCATGAGCTTTACGATGCCCGCCGGAATAAAGCCCGCTGCCAGCGCCAGCCGGTTAAAGATTGAAAAAAGCCAAAGCCATCTGTTTTGTCTGGCCTGCGCATGAAGCCGGTCAAGCGTCGAAGAAATAGGCATGAGTTGTAGGTCCCTTTCGTTCTAACTGCGATTGGCGGGAGCGTTTAAACGGGTAAATTTAATATTTGGAACCACCGGATTGCTTAAGTCGAGGGCCACAACCTTGCCGGTTTTGTCCCGACGAAAGCGTACGATAATCCCACTGAACTGAAACGTATCGGTGTCAATTGCTTTGAACTCCAGACTTTTCGCCGGCGCATGGTCAAGGCGCATCAACAGACCGTCGCCTTTAGGTTCAACCTGCAGCACGCTGCCAAGTTCATCGCTGCCAAACCGGCCGGTAAACGCCTGAAGATCGTCGGCTTTGGGGGTATATGCCTGTGCCCGGCGATACCGTGTTGTTTTGCCTTCCATGGACTTCAGTTCAACCTGGTCCTTCGACAGGTACTGTAATTCAAACTCATCGCCCGACATAAAAGTCAATACGGAGCCCCAGCGTTTGAAGCGGTCGTTCGACTGGGCCACGAGGGCGGGGCCACCCGCCACGCGCAGCCTGCCACGATCCACAACCAGGCGGAGTGGTTCGCCGGTACTCTCGCTGAAGAACATCCCCGCTCTGCTGCTTACCTCAAGACCCGCCGGGTCGACGCCTTCGGCCGCGATCGGTGGCAAGGCGTTTTCGTTGCCCTGATCGCTGGTTGCGGGCACGTATAGTGCGTAGATGCGATGGGCGAGCGCCGTCGTGCTCATGGCGTCTGTATTGCACATAACAGCAATCGACAGGCCATGTTCAGGATAGCGGCCCAGCCACGTACTGTAGCCGCCCGCCCCGCCGGAATGCCAGACCTCCCTGGTACCGCGGTACGTATCGAGAAACAGCCCACGGGCATAGCCCAGCTTTCTGCCGTTGTTCAGCGTTGCCGGTTTGTGAAGCGTTTCGGTGACGTATTTACCAAGACGGCCGTTCGTCAGCGCGTCGTTCCAGATCAGGAGGTCGTCGGCGGTACTGAGCATAGCGCCACCACCGCCCCGGTCATTATCCAGTTTCATGGCCAACTTCCAGCCGGCACCATCCTTTTCATAAGCCATTGAGCGGTTTCTGATGGTTTTGCGCAGGTTGGTGTGGTAGGCAGTATTTTTCATGCCGAGCGGCTCAAACAGGCGCTTTCGCGTGAAGTCCTCGAACGACATCCCGCTCGTGCGGGCAACAATCTCCTTCAGCAGTACGTAACCGCTGTTTGAATACGAAAACTCAGCGCCGGGGACGAAATTAAGACTGCGCTGGCGGAGAATCAGAGTCAGGGCATCCTCATTCCCGGCCGTCAGTGGCAGGATACCGGTCCAATCCCGGATGCCGCTGGTGTGGGTAAGCAGATGGTCGATGGTAATCTGGTGGCCGTAGTTGGGCAATTGCGGAATGTGTTTGCGGACGTCGTCGGAAAGGGAAAGTTTACCCTCTTCGACGAGGAGCAGGGTCGCTGCGGCAACAAACTGCTTTACTACTGAGCCGGCATCGAGGACCGACTGCGTGTTCAGTAATACGTCGCGTTCCAGATCCGCAGAGCCGTACGCCGTTTTCGCAATCACGTTCCCCTGCCAGGAAACGGCGCATATACAACCAGGTGAGGTAGGCGTTGCCCAACTGAAGATCTTGTCGATTTCACTCGTTTTGTCCTGTGCCAAAGCGGCCGTACCGGTAAGCAGGATTATGAATACCGATGCTGCCAGGAGTGAGACGGACGTCTGCCTGTATTGGCCCGTAGTTCTGAGATTCATGTGATTTGTAGTTAAAAATACGATACGTTCACTTTCAAATTATTCTAAAAAGTACTTTGTTATACAAAGTATAAAGTAAAAATTTTTTGCTTCATTGAATGGACAACCGGTCAGGTAAACGGTACGGAATGACGTTTTAGGCATTGGCCTCTCACCCATTGTCGCTGACACATGCTGCAAGCCTTTGCCAGATGAACCAGGGACTGCCTAACACCTGAAAGTACTTTGTGCAACAAAGTAAATGATTTACTCCTGAAATAACCAAACTGATGGTAAGTTTTAATTTAACTGCTCACCAAAACGGAGTTTGTTTCTCGAAGTTACCGACGGGGTCCACTGGATAGCTGACAACCCTGGCATGAGGTTGGTTAGCTAATTGGTAACACGATGATGAATTCTGCGAATTCGCCCGGAGCGGTATTTACCTCCAGAGATCCACCATGCCCTTTGGTGATGATGTCATAACTCAATGACAGGCCTAAGCCCGTGCCTTCGCCTGTTGGTTTGGTGGTGAAGAAAGGCTGGAAGATTTTAGTCTTCACCGCTTCGGGAATGCCGGTGCCGTTATCCTTTATCCGGATTTCAATCGTATTGGTCAACCGATGGCTATTCAGCCAAACGGTCGGTTGATAATCAGGCTGGCCTGTCTTCTGCTTTTGTTGAACCGTGTAGAAGGCGTTATTGAACAGATTCAGGAAGACGCGTCCCAGATCCTGAGCCACTACAGTAACGGGTGGTACATGAGGAGCTAAGTCGATGATCAACTCGCAGCTGAAGGCTTTGTCCCTGGACCGAAACCCCTGGTAGGCGATCTGTAGATAGTCAGTGGCCAGCGTATTCAGGTTAGCAGGCTCCTTGTGGCCAGTACTGGTCCGGGAGTGCTCGAGCATGCCTTTAATGATAGCCGAAGCCCGACTGCCATGATGGGTAATCTTTTGCAGACTTTCGGATAGCTCGTCGGTGAGAATAAGCACCTCCTCGGTATCGCCAGCGGTAACAGCTTGCTTGAGTTCATCCGTCAGTTCGGTACCAAGTTCGGAGAAGTTATTGACGAAGTTGAGGGGATTCTGAATCTCGTGAGCAATACCCGCCGTTAGTTCGGCCATAGACGCCATTTTTTCTTTGTGGATTAGCCGCTGCTCCTTAAGTTTTTGCCTGAACTGAAACAAGATAAAGAAGTAAATAATAACGCCGGCAAAGAGAAGAAGGTACAGGAAAAGCGTAGGCACAAACCACCATTTATGCAATAGATTACCTTGGACCGTAAAACTGAATTGAGCCGGCACATCGCCACTTTGCGTAGTCTTTACGAGAAAGGTATAATCTCCACCGTCGAGATGAGCATACTGCACTTGTGAACAATCGGTGCAGTCGACCCAGGTATAATCCAGACCGGTGAGTTTATAGGCGAAGGATTTTTGGGTGGGATTGCGCGAATTAATAAACCGGAAATGCAGATAGTTGTGATTGTAAGCGAGGGTAACCGGTTTTCCAGACTGTGGATTGATGGGAAAAAAGGCCGAGTCCATCTGATTATTGCCTGCTTCCACACTGATAATTTTAACCAGTGGACGGCTGGTTTGAGCCAGTGCCAATTGGCCTGTATAAAGGAGTAGGAACGTAGCATAGTTCATAAAATGGGTTTATTTACCGGTCGCGTTGACTAAGCCAGAAAGCATAGGAATAGGCCCCAAACATCAGGATGGTCACAAAGGACCAGAACATGAAGTACTGTAAATAGATAGTTTGTGAGTAGTTAATGACAGGTCGGCTAAAAATGTCAAATGAACCCACTAAGTTGGCGATCACGATCCCGGCACTTATCCAGAACAGCGGTTGCCGACGTATATCATCGTCAATCTTCTCCAGAAGCAATTGGGTCAGATAATAGATAGCGATGACCATGACATAGAATTTCTCTACCGCATTGCTAAACCCATTGTTTGTGAGCCCTGAGATAAAAAAAGCATCCAGACCAATCAGAGGAATAAAGAAGATACCGCTCCACTGAATGACGTTACTGAACGTTTTATGCGTAATGACTGATGAATAGAGCCAGGCCATTATCAGCAAATCGACACCCGAAAAAAGATAATAAAAGGTATTGGTAATCTTGAAGTTGACGGCCAGCAGTCCTAAATCAAGTACCAGAGACAGGCATAGACCCGCTAATGCAATTTTTAGCGGTTTGTTCAGATGCCTGACCAAGTAAAGCCCAATTCCAACCGGAACGATAACGCCGTAGGTGGCTATGTATACCAGATACATAGCCACATCAACCAGTTTCATCAGCAGTACGTTAAATGGAGTTACTTCCTATTATTCGTCGAAACTGCCGAAAGGCGGGCAGCTTGGTTTTGGCGCAACATACCCAGGTTCCCCATCAAATGTCGAGAACGTTTTTGCTGAAGCCGTACCATCCCGTTTTTCTCCCTTGAAAATCAAGTGAAAACAAGTTCGATCAAGCGTACTGATTCGTACGGCAAGCGTTTTTTGAAACCCAAACGTAATCTTTACCTTATTGCATTGCTCAGCTTCAAATTCGGCGAGAACCTCCAGCAACCGGGCACGTTTCATATAGGCGCCCCACACAAAGTTCCCCTTTCCATGAATGTGGCCAAACAGTTCTCTGAATTGCCTAACAAGGGTAAAATCCCGCGGACGGGGGGTTAAATCCATTGTTGTAATTTGGGTCGAGGATACCTGGTTCTCAAGCAGTTTATTAGCCAGTCGGCTCCCATTATCACTGCCATCCAATCGGATTCCCTGCATAACCAAAACCATCTTTCTGATAGTCAGGTCAAAGCCATAATAGATACCTAAATGGCTGAATGAAGGATCCAATGAGTTAATAAAGCTCTGAAGACTGTCAATAGAAACAGGCTGAATAGTAAAGGTATCTTGCGAAATACTCCTAATTTGTTGTAAGCGAATAGGCGTGAGGTTAGTGGCTCTATCCATGTTACGGTCAATGGAGAGCTGGCTGATTCGAGTAATTTCCTCATCGAACTGGTCCGTCAAATTCTTGAGGTCAGCCAAGTCCGGTTTTTTTATTTCTTCTGGTTGTTCTGGTTTTAGGAATGGCCATATGCCATCTTTATTGTTAAAGATGGTAAACATCAATTCAATTTCAGCGGGAGTAGGAGGAGATGGCATCTTTTTTGAAATTTAGTAAGTAGTGAGTGAAAGGGTCAAGCTAAAATAATGATTATCAACAAATAAGCAATCACAGATCTAAGAAGCCCCGAATCTCGGGTAAACGATCTTCTTCATGCTGTCCATTTAATGAATGCAACCGTTCATTAGCTATATGAAGCAGGCGATTACTTGCTTGCTCAACTAACCAAGCCTACCATCCAGGTCTCATGAAATGCGCAAATCTTGTACTGGTATATAAGAGGTTGGCATTGATGGCCGCTGAACAAAATTCCTTTAATTCTGATAAACGGTCGTTTTGATTCAGGCCAAATGTGTTCGTTTTCAGGCCAATTGCTTTCTACCTGCGAAGCGAAGCTCTGCTTAATAGGTAATCAATCAATACGCTTTGGTTGAAAGAAAGCATACCATCGCCAATCGTATGTTACTGATTGTAGTCGGACGTTTTTCTGAACGGTAACAGGGTAAGTGGAAGAGATTGAAAACAGCCCGTTTACTGGTTGATACTTAAATACATCAAGCAGCTTCAAACTATGAAGCCCGGGGAGACTGATACGCTGCCCAGTGAATTTCCAGCTTTTAAGATTCCTATCTCTGATCTTCAGCTACCGAATTCATCAGCCGAGGTCAATTACTCTACGTATAAACGGGTGGCGCAGCGGTTAACTTCCCGGCAGCTTTATCTGGACTCACCCGCTCAGCATGAGTTTACATCCGTTGTTGTGTTTCCAATGGCCCGCTACAGCAAAGGTGTATTAACTATTGAGGTGAACAAGCACCTGGTGCCGTATATGATTGATTTGAGCAAGGGCTATACTACATTACAGCTCCAGGCGGCTTTGTCCCTCAACAGTCAATATGCTCAACTGCTCTACACCCGGCTTTGTAAGTTCCTGGATACAGGCATCTGGCGGGTAAGTGTCGACGATTTGAAGATAATACTCGAAGCCCAGCAGTACACGCGATGGTCGAATTTCAAACAGACGGTGCTGGCGCGCTCAATGGAGGAAATCAACCAGAAAACGGACATTGACGTATGGGTCGCCGAAAAACGTGAGGGCCGTTTTATTGCGACGCTGATTTTTACGATCCGTCGCCAGGCCCGCAAAAACAGCTCCGCATTCGATGCCTTCAACGAGGAGATGGATATGGTTTATGCACAGCCCGTAGAAGAGCTGCGTAGTAAAGCCTCACAGATACCTCCCTGGGAAATGTCGCATTTCTACAATCCGCTTCAACTGTGCAGTGGTAATTTTGCTCTTAACGACTTCACCTGACCATCTTTTCTTGATGACTGTTTTATGACTATGTACCCTAAACGAGTGTATCTAACGGTGTGGGCGATCCTCTTCTCCTTAACCTGTGTCGGGCAGAACAACCGGCCCTATACGGCCTCTTTTGTTGGACGAATGGGTGTGGATACGGTTCTGGTTGAAACCTATACGATGATCAATAACCACCTCTACGGTAAAGCGTTTATCCGGGTTCCGGAAGATTACATCGGCGAGTTCAGCATTCATTTTTACCCCGATGGCAGCATCCGCGAATTCAACATAAATGCCATGAATCCGCTCAACAGTTCGCTGCCCTTCGAGGCAAAGTCGGGCGCTTTCGAGTATCGATTAAACATGAACTGCCGAAATGATACCTGCACCTATTATAACTCAGAAGCCGGCAGGGATTCAGAGAAACGGTTTCGCCACCCGGCCAGGAAAATGGATTTTGTCGGCGGTTGGGTTCCCTTAATCTCCCTCATGGAATGGCAATGCCGACGACTGGCCAAGTCTGGGGGGCAAGCGCTCCCCTTAACAATGATTAATCATAACATTGGCGTGTACGACATTGGGGTTCGTTACCAAACCAAGGACAAAATCTTGTTTGGTGGCCCCTTTTTAGAGTACACCACCATCAGCGTGAACCAGGAGGGCCGAATCCAAAGCGTGGATGGGATGGGAACACCCTGGAATTACAATGTCACCAAACACGTGCCCATTGACGTTGATGCGGTGGCCAGACGGATGACCCAAACACCGGGCATTGGCATTCCCTCGCCAACCGAATCCCTACAGGCCAGCATCCAGCAGTCAACAATCACGCTCACCTATGGACGGCCCTATAAACGAGGCCGGGTGATTTTCGGGGGTGTGGTGCCCTACGATTCGCTATGGCGTACCGGAGCCAATGGGCCAACCACGATCACGGTCGAAAATGATATTCACATCGAAAAAAGGGTACTCCCCAAAGGCACCTATAGTATTTATACCATTCCCAAAGTGGCTGAATGGGTACTCATTTTTAGCACTGATCTTACCCATTGGCCCACTGATCCCGACCGGACAAAAGAACTCGTTGCGGTACGTATTCCCATCCGCAAATCAACCGATATAAAACAGCAGTTTACCCTTGAACTGAAAGAAACGCCAAAAGGCGGGCAACTCAGGTTGATGTGGGATGATGTGGTTGCAACAGCGGATTTTGTCGTCGTCAGGTAATACAAAAGTTACCTCTTTTGCTTGGTTCTGACTGGTAGCCCGCCAGGCAATCGCCAGCTTGCAAATGCCGCCCGGATGAGCCCCATCAAAAGCTTACGCACCGATAAATAGGCACTCGTTTGTCAGTCTCAACAAACGCTCCTGATTGAGACTGAGAGAATTTCCTATATCTGCTTCTTAACTAGTCCCTTTTAATGGTCGAAAACGGCCAGAAGGTGGCGACGAAAAGGTACGGTAATTAATGGGTTCGTTACAAAACAAAAAAAACCTATTGAAAGCCGGAAATTGATTGCCAGATAAGCAAACGGTCGAAAACAGAGTTCTGATTTTGACTGGCCTCAGGCAATGACTGGCCGGTTGAAGCGGAGTTTGACCAACGTCCCATGCTGGTTTTCGTAGGTCAGCATACCATCGAGCTGGCGGGTAAGCAACTCCACCAACTGGGTGCCGAAGCCCGTTTCATTGACGGCTTCCACAGGCTGTTTACCGACACCATTGTCGGCTACTATCAACAGCAACGAATCGTCGCCCATTCGCGTCAGGCTGATGCGAATGGTGCCGTTGTCCTTACCGATAAAGGCATATTTAAGCGAGTTAGTCAGTAACTCATTCGTTATTAGTCCTATGGAAACCGCCGTGTCAATATCCAGTACCAGCTCGGGCATCGAACAATTGATGGTGATACGCCCGGCTGCATCGAACGAATCGAGGATGCTTTCGCTGAGGTTAAGAAAATAATCGCGCATTTCAATCGCCCCTAACTGCTTGCCCTGGTACAGTTTCTGGTGGATGATGCCCATACTCTGCACCCGGTTCTGACTGGCCTGTATAGCCTCCTGTACGTTGGGGTCAGTAACTTTAGCCGATTGTAAGGCCAGCAAACTTGACACCACTTCCAGATTATTCTTGACCCGGTGGTGAACCTCTTTCAGCAGGAGTTCGTTCTGGGCGTTTTTCTGAGCAATCTCGTCGCGCTGTTGTTTAATGACGACGGCTTCCCGCAGGGCCAGTGCGCGGGCTTGTTCACGCAGACGGACCGTCAATAAGTGCCAAAAGCCAAGTAGCAGCAGCAGCGCATAAGCCGCGTAGGCCCAAAGGCTTTGCCACCAGGGTGGGCTGATGCGTATGCGGAGGGGTACCAGATTTGTCCATATTCCGTCGCTATTACGGGCTTTCAGGTGGAACAGATACGTTCCCGGCTTCATCTGGGCAAAATCAACGGTGTTTTTCAGGCCAATGCTTACCCATTGTGGCTCGTCATTCGGTCCGGTCAGGGAATAGGCATAGGCACGACTGCTGGTGTTGCGGTAATCCAGCAGCGCAAATTTCAGTTCAAGGGTGTTTTCCCGGTGCGACAATGCCAGCTCGTTGGCTGGCCAGCGATCCGGGGGCATGGGCCGCATGGTCTGCGTTCCGTCTATGTCGAAACAGGAAACGCCCACCAACCGCAGCGGTGATGAGGCTTTAGGAATGGTATGGATGGTATCGGTTGGCCCAAACCGCCGTAAGTTGTTCTGGCAACCGAAATAAATCTCGCCGGTAGTAGCCAGTGCTGTAATGGGCGTAGAGTAAATCGAGTTGCCGACAAACTGCGGAAACGTGGTTACGCGCTCCGTAAGGGGGTCGATACAGGAGACCACCTGATGCTGGTTGAACCAGATTTTGCCGGTTCTGTCGAGGGTAGCGTGGGCAAAATAATCATCCGTGAACCCGTTTGCTGCACCATATTTTTTGAATCGTCCGGTTTTGACCGACAGCTTCTGTAAGGGAGCCGAATACCCACTCGTTATCCATACATCACCCTGCTTATCAATCATGGGCGCAAAGGTGTAGTTGCTGGCCAGTCCGTAGGGGTCGCCTTGCCGGAGTACAAACCGCTGCACTTGCCGGGTTCGTTTGTTTACCCGACTAAGGCCGTGAGCGGATCCGCACACCCATACCGTGTTCTGGGCATCGACCGCAATCTTTTGCAGCGTGTTCGACAATAGGCTGTTGGCATTGGTGGGATCATTTTTCCACTGTTCATAGGTACTCACCAGCCCCGTCTCGACCGATAAGCCACCCTTCGGAATGCGGAAGAGCCCCTGCCCCCAGGTCGAAATCCAGAGGTCACCATCCCGGTCAATGACCGAAGCGATGGCATTTGGAATCGTATTGCTCCCAGCCTTATTTAAACGGACGGGTGTTAGATGAGCCGTCTTTTTGTTGTAAACGAATAGGCCAGCTTCCGCACCGACCAGCAGATATGGATCGTAGCCAGTCCCGGTCGACCCTGGCAGCGTGAGGGTGAAATAGGTAAGGGGTTGTTTCAAGACAACCTTCATCTCATCCAGGGCCTGCCTGGATTGGCCCGGCCTGGATTGGCCCGGATTATAGCGAATCAGGCCCAGATCGGTACTGATCCAAAGGAAGCCTTCCGAGTCGGGCATGAGGGACTCCGTTACGGGTCGGGCCAATCCAGGCCGGGTCGGAACCGCACCGGCGGTGTTGCTCAATCTGGGCAGTGGAATGTTGGCGTGGCGTTCCTGACGGGGGTCGAAAAAAAGCGGATTTTTGTCGCTTATCCTCTCCAGCCAGATTAACCCTTGGCGGTCTTCGTAGAGGGTTACCAGCTCCCTGAGTTGTTCCCCATTGCTGATGGCTACGGGTGTGCAATGCTCCACGACGGTCCGGTCGGCTGAAATGCGGAAGATGTCGTTTTCGCAGCAAAGCCAAAGCCGCCCCGCCCGATCTTCCAGAATCACATTTGGAAACGGAATGGGTTTGCCATCGGCCGTTCGCTTATCGAACCAACTGATCTGCCCTGTTTTGGGGTCAAAAACCCGCAGCCCTGTTTGGTCCGGAACACCCATCCAGATCAGGCCCCGACGATCTTTGCAGAGGCCGTTAATCACATTGAGACCATCGGTAGCGTTGATGACGGGCGCACCTGATTTATTTACTGTCGGAAAGCACCGCCAACGGTTGCTGGTTCGGTCAAACTGCTCGAACCCAGCCGTTGTACAAACGTAAATATGGTCGGGGGTCACCAGAATAGGCGACAGCGGATTGCCCTGCAGCTGCCCTAACTCGCCAGGTTTAGGCAAAAAACGGACAGTGCTACCTGTTTTGGGGTCGAACCGATTCATGCCATAATCGCTGCCGATCCAGAGATAACCAGATTCATCGCGTTGAAGAAACCGGAGCTTATCCGACGATAAACTGGTTTTGTTGGTGGGCAGGTGTCGAAAATGGGCCACGTTTCCCGTTCGCCGATTATAGGCATTCAGGCCCCCGTCGCGGGTGGCTATCCAGAACGTGCCACGCTCGTCCTGAATCATATCCGCCACCCGCGCCGAGGAGAGGGAGTTCAGATTCGCCGGATCAGAGCGTACCGTTATGATCTCATGGCCGTCGTACCTGCTCAGGCCACTGCCGGTGACGAACCAGAGAAAATCGTCGCGGTCGGTGAAGAATCGATTGATGGTCAGTTGATTTCGGTTGCGGCCCAGTGTCTCTTTGGGGGGTTCGTCGAAGTAAAGCACCGTGGATTGTGCCTGCCCATCTGGTACGGACAGGCACAATAGCAGGAAGAGCCACCCAAAAACAACGTATTTACCCATATTGGGACAACCGGAATGCTGTAGCTCACAAGATACGAAAATAGGGTTACGGGGCCAGTGAACGCGATCTGTCAAGGGGCAGGTGGTGCATCAGCATTCCACATACCCATGATAGATACCCATTTGCCATCGTTATTACGTTTGAGTAATTCGGTATAGCGGCCCTTATCGACAACCACTTTCCCATCGGGCGTTTTTACGTCCATCTGGAACTGACCCGTTTCCCACCCCAGGTTCCCTTCACTACCCGTAGCAATCGTTTTGACGGATACATTGGTGGCCCCCGCGTCAATGGCACTTTGCCAGTAGTTAAGGATGTTTGCCCGACCCGTAACGGCAGGTTCACTGGGCGGATACAACGTAGCCTCATCCGCATAGCAGTTCGCAGCCGCCACGGCATCTTTGGCATTGATCGCAGCGGCAAAATCCCGGTTCATCTGCGACAGGTCTTCGGCCGTAGCGGGCGTTGACGTTGCCGGTGAATGACAACCGGCGGCAAACAGGAGAAGGGCCGTAAAAACGGCCAGGATGCGTAGGGAGGATGTGAGCGTCATGATTAATGTAAGTTTAAACGGATCGGGAAACCAGCAACCGTTTTAGGCTCATTCAGCGTAATAGGCTAGGCATCGACAGTATATCAGGCACATCGGTATCAGATCATTCACAGGGCTACCCGATCCCTTTAAAACCCCAGCCTCACCTCACTTGTCTTTCTGATCCTCGTTGTTAATATCGCGGATGCAGAAAAATTTTCCGTCGCGTTTTTCAAAAATGCCCATGTATTTGCCAGTACTCACTACCTTGCCAGCCGCGTCTTTAACCGTTGTCTTCCCAACTTCGGTCACTACGTTGCCATCGCCGTATACGTCCATCGTCTCGTAGTAAACCGTCGTCCCGGCCTTGCGCGCTTTCATACTTTTGAGCAGCACCTGCCGGATAGCCGCCTTTCCCACGGACATGGGTTCGTCGTCGGCCATTTCTACGGCATCGTCGGCGTAGAACGACATTAGCTTGTCAATGTCCTTAGCGGTTGCGGCATTTGCCCATTCGGTTTCGATGGCTTGCATTTCCGTTTTTATGGCGGCCATATCGGGTTTAGCAGTTACCTGCTCGGTTGCAGTTTCCTGTTTTTGGGCAGGGGCGTTGCAGCCGGTAACAACCAGCATTAGCGCAGCAAAGGCAATCAGGACGGTAGTAAATGGTTTGGTTTTCATAAAGCAATCGGGTTTGTGGACCGCGTAGCCCGGATGTTTCATTTTTTCGGCACGAGTGTTCCCTTCATCGGGATGATTTTGCCATCAGGCCGGAAGACGTGGCAATAGGCTTCGCCGGTAGCAAAGTCGGAGTAGAGCGAGACGAACGTTTTGTCGGACTCGTACCAGCCCACCAACAGGGTGTGGTCGCTGAGACGGTGCGTTTTGCAGGGGTCGGTTTCGTCCCGCGTTTTGTCCTGCCAACGTAGCGTCGTATCCGACAGGTACGTCATATCGACCTCGTAGCCGCTGAGGGAATAATGCCAGACTTTATTTTGCACGGCTGAGGAGTTTGCAGGTGTCTGTGCGAGGGCCGTTGCGGTGGTGAGCAACATAGCAACGATGGAAAGTAGCTTCATTACTATAGTTTTGGTTTGATGGCGCGACTGATGGCTACTGTACACGGACCAAACGCCGGTAAATTTCTACTACCTTAATTTTCTCGTACACCATACCCAATTTTTTGTCTGCTTCCTGAAACGATTTGTCGTCGTGGATTTTCTGGTAGGCTTCGGCATTGGGCCAATTCCCTTCGAAGAAGTAGCGGTATTTGTCGTCTTCTTTTCCCGCTACTTTGTAGAATGTGTATCCGGCGTTACTGTACCCCAGGCGTTTAATGACCGTGTTCAACTCGCCAATCACCGCCGACAGTTGGGCCTCTGTTACACCGGCCGGCATATCGAAAAGGTGGATACTTTTGAGTTGAGTCGTTGCCGTTTGCTGAGCCTGTACAGAGGCCGACATGCCGAGGCTAATCAGCAGCCAAAGCGCAGAAAGGGTAATCAGGAGTTGTTTCATGGGTTTGATTGGTTGATTTGACTGTTTTAAGATCGATTCACCAGCACCGTAGGCTGAGCTTACATGGGCTTATCAGTTCGGATTTAGGTAGTGTCGTCGGTTAAATCCAATTCCATAAACAACAAATAGTCTTTAAATTCTGCGGGGATTTCCATTTCTGGATACGCGTCAATAGCCCGAAATCCAACACTTCTGTATAAGGAATGAGCTGCTTCCATAAACTTCGGACTGTCGAGCCGAATTTTTTTATAACCGACTTTTTTCGCTTCAAGTAGAAGTCGGTTAAGGATCGCTCGTCCAGCCCCAATTCGTCTGATGGCTGGATCAACAAACATTCGTTTCAGTTCACCGATATCGGAGTTGATACGTTTTAGGCTTCCAAGTCCACATACTTCACCTTCGTAAATAGCCAGGATTAGCTGTCCGTAAGGGGGTTGAAACTTGCTAATCTGCTGGATGTCCTGGTCAACTGCTTCTTTGGGATTATGGGGGTGGACGCCATAGAGTTCCTGCATGTTGTCGTTACCCCAAACCAAATAGTCAAACCACAATTTTTTAACGGCATCCAGGTCATCAGGAATGACAACCGTTCTTGTTTTTACTCTTCCACTTTCGTTCATTTTTGACTAGGTTTTGGTTGTTCACTTTCTACAGATAGCTCAGCCACCACTGCTCTTTGTGCGTTGTCTTGTAGGCATCATACCAGCGACACAGAGGATACAACGACGCGACAACGGCTATCCAGATTAGGTAAACCACCCCAAGATTGTAGCCGCCATCGCCGGGTAGCACAAACCGCATCGGTATGATTTGCAGCGATTTATCAGCCTCCGTCATGGTATGGCCAGCGGCAAAAAAGACTAGCATGCGTAGTGTATGCAGGACATAAAAATGGATCGTGTAATAAAAAAAGGCCGTTCGTCCGAAGGTGCGCAGCACGGCCGTAACGCGATTATGTACGTTCTCCAGCAACGCCAGGCCCAGCAGTCCCGGCCCTACCGTAATGCACATGTACAGCAGCGATGGTGGGTATTTGTGCACCTTCAGAAACGAGAACAACGTTGTGAGTCCGTCTTTCTGGACGCTCCAGGGGAAGGGGTCGCCGTATCCATTCAGCAAACGCAGCCCCACAAATAACCCAATGGCTCCGGCACCGAGGTAAACCAGCCACTGCTGACGCTTACTGGCCGAAACCGCTGGGGCAAACAAACGACCCAGGCAATAGCCCATCATCATTAGCCCCAGCCAGGGAAGAAATGGGTACAGTACCACAATGACCCGACCGGGAGCGTATTCAAACACACGGTGACTGCCACCATGAAACAGCGCCCACCCAAAACCCGACGTAAATCCCGGTGCCTGTTCCACCGCATCCAGCAGATTGTGGCCTAAAACAATCGCTAAACCAAGGCTCAGTATTGCCCGGAACGGCAGCCACGTTAGCCCGGCCATGAACACCATACTCATGCCCAACGACCAGAAAACGACCAGCGTGATGAGATTAAACAGGGTAAAGGTATCCGCTGGCGCCATCAGGAGTACCTCGGCTACAATGAGCCATAGACCCCGTTTCAGCAGGAACAGACTCAGCTCGCTGCGCGATTTTCGTAAACCCTGCAGGTAGATGGACGTACCGGATAGCAAGGCAAACGTAGGGGCGCAGAAGTGGGTAATCCAGCGGGTGGCGTACAGGACCGACGTGGTGGTATCCAGATTGAGCGGGTCGTCGGTATAGGCCTGGCCGTGGAAGAAATCGCGCGTATGGTCCAGTGCCATAATGACCATAATCAGACCCCGCAGTACGTCGATGGACTCGATACGGCTTTTGATGAATGAAGGCGCTGGATTGAGGGAGCCTGCGGTTGCCGATTTATGGGTGAGCGGAAAAGTCATGTCGGTCCAGCGGCTAACACTCGTTTATGTGTTCTGGATAGTTTGGATAACCTCAGACAGGAATCTGTCAAAAACGATGAGCCTTATTATCGAATCCGCTTACCTGAATCAGCGCACTTTATAGGCTTCTAACTCAATCTCAATCAACTGGCCGGGCAAGGCTAATTCCTTTACGCCAAACCACGACCCGGTCGGAAACTGCTTTTTATAGATCGTATTTCGGTAAGCCGACTGCTCCACAAATTCGGACATGTTCGTGGTCAGAATATTCTCCACCACAACGTCGTCCCAGGTGTAGCCATAGTGCTTCAGAATTTTGTCCAGGTCGGCGTAGCAATTTTTCATTTGTTGTCCCAGATCACCTTTCGCCGTCAGGTTTCCTTTCTCGTCCATACTGACCGCCCCCGATATTTTCAGTTCATTGCCAATCCGAACGGCATGGGAGTAGCCATACGCTTTTTCGACTTCGGGCCGTAAGAGAAAGTACTCCGGTGCATCGGATTGAGCCGCTGGTTTCTCATCTGCTTTTTGGGGAACGGTATTGCAACTGACGGTAAACAGGATCAGGGCGGCAAAAGCAAACATAAATTGGTTGATTTTCATGGGTCTATCGAATAGAGAAAAAGCTGCGAGATTACAGGGTTTATAGGCGCGCTCCGTACCGGCTACTTGACTGGTACCGGTGCCGATGCAGACTCCTGGTAAAACGTCGCTTTCCACGCGCCGTTGATTTTGGTGAAGAGCATCGTTCCTGCTACGTGCTCAAACGTTATTTTCTGACCGGTTTTGAGCGTTGCATTCTGTTCCATCGAGAACGTATAAAGCACCAGCGAGTCAGTCAAAACCCGAATCGCTTCCTTAGCTGGTACGACACTCAACGTCTTCATCTGGCTAAACCCGTCTGCGTTCAGTTTTTTGAGTGCGTTATAATCCTCGAAGGTGCCATCGGGATTGACGGCCTGAAAATCAGGCGTATTTTCGAAGTAGGTCATGCACTTGTCAATGTCCAGTTTTTCGACCTGTTGGAAAAATTCTTTGATAAGGCCGGAAATTTCCTGTTCAATCGCCTGCTTTTGTTCAGGTGTCATGGCCGACACGACGGTTGTTTTAGTGTCCGTTTCCTTTGCGGGGGCGTTGCAACCGGTGGCAAACAGGAACAGGGCCGTAACAACGGCCAGCATCTGGGGTACTTGGTTGGTTTTCAATGGACTATTGTTAAAGATGGTGGATTGACTGTGTTGACTTATTTAGCCGCAGGCAGGGGGAGATCGGAGTTGGATATGTCGCGGAAGGGCCTCCATTTACCAGCTTCCTTTTTCCAGAGGACGATGTACTTGTCCTTGACCACCTGCGTACCGGCTTTATCGAATAGGCTTGACTGGCCTTCCTCCGACACGAAATCGCCGGTTCCCCATACGTCGATGGCTGTAAACTCAGCTTTGGCGATTCCAGAACCGAGGACGTTGTGTATGGCCGTCTGGATATTTTTGCGGCCCACGATGGCTGGTGCATTTGAGAACATCAGTTTCGCGTCTTCGGTATAAAAATTGGCCATGCCCACCGAGTCGCCTTTGGCGATGAAGCCCGCGAACTCAATATTAGCGGCTTCGATTTCTTTTTTAAGCGTGGCATTATCGACCGTTACGGCACTGTCTTTGGCGGGCGAGTTGCAGCTGGCAGAGAATAAAAGCGTAGCTGCAAGTGCACCCAGCATTAGGGGTACTTGGTTGATTTTCATGGGAGTTTGGAATCTGATTTTTTGTGAACGGTTAAGGAAAGTAAATCCCCTCCCCAGCGAGAAGGGGGTTTACTGTTTTTTAACTTAAACTAATTGTGTACAGCCACTTTTATTTCTATGGCTTCATGGTGTTATTTCATCATGGCCCGCGCCTTGTCGGCGCGTTCTTTGGCATCAGGAAGGCCCATGGCAGCGGCTTTATCGTAGTATTCGGCCGATTTGGCGTAGTCCTTATTGGTCATGTAGAACTCAGCCAGGCTGTCGTAGGCGTTCGGTTCATTGGGGGCTAGTTCGACGTACTTTTCCAAAGCGGCTTTGGCGTTTTCCATGTCTTTTTTCTGGACATACATATAGCCCAGCGTGTTGTAGTTGGGCGCGTACTTCGGACTCAGTTTGGCTAGTTTCTGGGCGTAGTCTAAGCCCGCGTCCGCGTCTTTGTTTGTGTAAAACGAATGCAGGGACGCCCACTCCAGTGCCTGTGGTGTTTTCGGGTAGGCCGCCACTAACGCTTTCATGTCTTCGACGGGTTTGTAGTTGGGGTCTTTCTGCCAGTTGACAATAAAGTCCCGCATAATTTGCTCGGCTTTCGTGAGTTTTTTGGTATCAAGGGCCAGCGTTTTTTCAATCAATGCGGGCCGGTCTGCTTTAGACCCGTACTGTACGGCATAGACGTGAGCCATGAAGAAATTCGAGTCTTCGGCCAATGCTTTGTCGAGTTCCGCTTTGGCATCCTTAAAATGGACATTGGCGTATAGTTCCGATGCGCGATGCAACGCAGCGATGGCCGCTTTAGATTTGGACGATACGGGCAGATAAAAATCCTGTGCCACGATGGTAGTAATACACCCAAAAAGGAGCGCGAATAAGGCGATTAGCGTTTTCATTGGATTTTGGATTTGGTTTGATTGGCTAGAGAATTGATTGGTAAATGGTGCGAACGTTGGAAGCCTGTATAAGGATATCAAACGTCGGCCCACTCGTTGAGCGGCACGTGGGCGGGTTGAAACTGCATTCCCAGCTCCTGAGCAGCCAACGCATAGCTATATACGTTTCGGGCAGCGTGGACCGGGACTTTGCCGTTCAGCATAAGCGTCATGTCCGATATTTTATAGCTTTCGCTGTTGAGCAGGTAGTTTCTGCCATGCAGCCCGGCGGTAGTTGCGGCCCGGAAAATCCCCTCGGCCACGTCGGAAACCGACACAATGGCCATCTCCACGTCGTGGTCAAACATCATCTGCACGAACGGATTAGGGGCAATTTTATGCTTGATAAGGTATTGCAGGCCCACCGACGTCGAATCCTCACGGGCCGACAGCGGTTTACCCATCACGCCTGTGGGCGACACGCTCACGATCTCGAAACCGGGTTGGGGATACGCGGCCACGAATGTTCGCACGGCCTGGTCGGCGTAGTACTTGGCCTGCGCATAGGGAATGGATTCGGGGTCCAGGTACGGCTCGTCGGCTTCGGTATACAGGTGGTCGGCTGGGTAGTGGGGGACGGGCATCGGGTAGGCGGTGTTGAGCGCACCTACCGAGGCTACGAACACCACCTTCTGTATCGAAGGCGTCTGGCTGACCACCTTCAGGAAGTTTTCGGTTCCGCGGACGGTCGGCTCGAACACCTCTTCCTGCGGATTCTCGGCGGCTAATTGAAAGGGAGTGCCGCTATGAACCACAATGTTGCAATCCCTTAAAAACTCGCCAAGATCTGCTTCGTTGGTTACGTCCACTTTCCTGATGGTCAGGTTTTCAGCGTGAGGAAGCTGATGCAGATGCTGGTATTTCTCGGGTTTAGCAAGGTCTGTAGTGGATACCTTCACGGTATAGCCTTCGTTCAGAAATTTTTGGGTTACGTAGCTGCCAATGAAGCCAGCTCCGCCAAGGATGCCTACCGTTTGCATAAAGTTTGGGTTTAAACCACCGGGCCATTTATAGCCCGGTGATGGGGTGTGAACAGACTTGGTTAAGGAGGAAGATGTAATTAGTTCGCAGCTGAATAGGCCCAATTGGGCGGGAAGTGACCAGTTCTCGCTTCTATTCCCCAAATGAGGGGGTCCGTTTTGAACCGCGCGTATAACTTACCCTGATGCTGTGGTTCGTGTAAGCGGTAATCGTAGCCACGGCAGCTGGCAGGATATACAGGAAGCAAAAAACACCTGAGAAGGGACGATGGTAAAATGGAGACACATGGTTGAGAACGCTTTGGGGTGGATTAGAAATGGTTGGTTCTATCGACTCGACAACTCGATGGGGCCGACAACGGATCTAAACTATCGCCAACATATTCTCAGGCCAAGTGCTCAAGGACGAACACACTGGTTTACTGTCCGAGAGACGGGAATTATTTACCGGAGGCACAGACTGAAAAAGGGTTAATCAAGCTGCTGATAATGAGGATCAAATAGTCTGAATTCGTTTCAGAAATGCCTCGCGCAGGAGGTGGCTGAGCGGAATCGCTTTACCTCGGATCCCGATATGGCCCTCGCCTACCTCATCGACCTGCGTCAGATTTACCAGATAGGAGCGGTGTACACGTACAAAAAAGTTGGCCGGAAGTTTATCTTCCATCACTTTCAGGGTCGTTGTCAACAGGTATTCTTTATTGGCCGTGTAGAGGTGGCAATAGTTGCGGTCGGCTTCCACGTAGAGAATATCGGCGATGAAAATCTTGACGATCTTTTCGCGATGCCGCACAAAGATCCGGTCACTGAGCACAAAGGGCGCGTCGGGGGCAGGGTTGGCAGAGGTGGGAGGTTCGTCGGCCAGGCGGCTCATGGCGAGCTCGATAGCCCGTTGTAGCTCAATTGCCCGGATTGGCTTGGCGATGTAAGCGTAGGGATGTGTTTTTTTCGCCCGGGCAAAGGTGGCCTCGTCGGTATTGGCCGTGACGTAAATAATCGGGATGTTCCACTGCTGGTGAATAGCATGGGCTGTGTCGATACCGTCGAGTGAGCCTTTGAGACTGATATCGAGCAGAATCAGATCAGGGCGGTTGGTTTCAGCATTTGAGATGGCTTCTTCGCCCCTGGGCACAATCCCGCTGACCTCATAGCCAAGTTTAGTGAGTTGCAGGGCGATGTTGGCGGCAATGATCATGTCGTCCTCCACGACGAGCAACTTCAAGGGGGTGTCCATTCCATTTGTTGATCAGTCGTCAAGTACTCATCACGCACGTACCGAAGGTTGAACTCGGTACCGCGTATCCTTGGTAGCGCTAGCAGTGTAATCAACACTGTAAATCCGCTACGAAGTAAACGCAAATTTTATAGTTATGAAAATCAATGACTTGATTAAGCGAAGCCATTCGGATAAAAAGAATTTATGGCACGTATGCAACGGATCACATTGGACAGATACTAAAAAATCTCTGTCTCGCAAAAACGTTCCCAGTGTAAGCCGCATCAACCTTTCAAACAGGGCGTTTCATAAGGCCGACAGATCCCTTGAAATAGGTTCAATCCGTTGTTGCAACAAGCCAAGTTTGCACAAGTTGAGTTAAGGTATTCTGAACTGAGGTTATGGAAGACAGGCTTACAAAGCTGGCAATAGCTCGATCATTGCCGCGCCATACTAAAATGCCAGCCTCATCCTTTATTAGTTGTTGCTTCGGTTGTTCTGTCACTTTCACCCCTCGATGAAAGATCAACTGAATTTGGTTAGGGGGCTGAATCTTCATGGTTATGCGATCTTCATTGCCAATTGAGTAGTTGGGGCCGTTCCACTTAATGCTTTCTGCCAGTCGATTATCAGCCTGCACGATTATTCCCCGTAATGTTTCGATCTGCTGGCGGAGGGGGTGATCAAGCTGATCTAAAAATTGAGTTACTTCTTTATTTACTGGCATTGCAGGGTTCTTTTTAGGTTTCTCAAAGCTATGGCCATCAGTCGTAGTAGGAACCTGTTGATCACGCCAAATATGGGTGGTAATTGCGACAAGTATAGCTTTGTAAGCAACACCTACGATACCACCCATCTCGCTAAACGCTCCCAACTGAGACGAAAAAAAAACCGCCATGCCGAGGGCTTCGGCTACGACCGACAACTGGGTACCAATGTTGCCGTACCCGACAATACCGAGCTTTTTGCCGCGCAGTTCGTAGCTGCGGCTGGCCGATTTGTCCCCAATGCCCCGGTGCATCCGGGCCGACTTGTCGGGAATGTTTCGGATGAGCAGAATCATCTCGCCCAGCGCCAACTCGACCACCGACCGGGTGTTGCTGTACGGCGCGTGAAAAACGGCAATGCCCCGCTGCTAAGCCGCCCGCAAACCAATTCATCGAGCGCCCCTTTGAACAGTTCAACCACAAATCCGTCCTACTCCAGGGCCCGAACGGCTTTGGGGTGAATGTTTTCGAGCAACAGCGCTTTTGGAGGTCCGTTTAGCACGGCCAAATTCTTTGCGGGCACTTCAAGTAATTCAGGTGTCATATACAAATTCTCAATTTAATTCTCCAAACACGACAGACTGCTCATGGATTTGGAAAGACGCCGAATCAGACTGTCAATTTCCGGGCTAGCGGCCTTTGCCATAAAAATGAAAATCGGCAAAAGCTATGAACTGGAGCCAATCGTAGAGCAGGATGTCGTGTATGCCATTGCGGAGGTGGTAACCGATGTGCCGTCCGGTGATGGGTTGCTCGACAGCGGGCGGTTTATTTGAATCGAGTCCCTTTAACCCGTACAAACGGTACACCTCGCTGGCATGGTAAGCTGACAGATATTCGCCTTTTGGATCGGCAAGTAAATCTTTCGATGCGCTGGCAATATACAGGGGCCGGGGAGCTATACAGGCCAGAAGCTGGTGAAAATCAACGGGCAGGCGCGCGATGTCTTTTTTAAACAGCATCATGTTTTTACAGTACCAGAAGGCGTTACTTGTCAGAGCGTGCTCGAACGTTTCCCCAAAATTGCGCCGACAGATAGCCGCTCCCCCTTCACCCGAATCGTTGGCGATGACCAGGGCAAAGCGGGGGTCCTGTGCCCCGGCCCAGAGCGCCGTTTTGCCCTGCCGGGAGTGACCAATCACCGCAACCCGTTTAGCATCAACCTCCTGGTCCTGTTCGAGATAATCCATCGCCCGCATCAGCCCCCAGGCCCAGGCCCCGATAGTGCCCCACTCGCTGCTGTCGGGCTCGGTCTGACCTTTTTTGTAAAAAAGCGGGTGGATGCCGTTCTGAAACCCCTGATTGTTATCGGGGTCAAGATCACCATAGTAGATTGTGGCAAGGCCGTATCCCCGCGCCAGAATGGTATCGACTGGAAAGCGCCGGGCGTGCTTGCCCCGTGTGACCGCCGTAGCCCGGTTGTCTTTTGTCCCAACGGCGGTGTCATTCCGTACCCATTGGTCGGTGATAGTGATTTCAGGGTCCGGGTAGACCGCCTGGTTACCGAAATAATTCAGAGACAGAAAAACCGGAACCGGTCTGGCGGCCTTGGGCAGGTACATCAGGATAGTCATTCGGTGTTCCGATGCTTGACCGAAATGCACTACAATCTCCTTTCGGCGTGCTTTCCCGTTGAGGGCATTAGGGTTTTGGTTTCGGACTTCAAACCGCATCGGAACAGTCGTTTGCGGAGTTTTTCCATACACCCACTGGCTGAATAAATTCATTGTGGCCGGTCGGCCATAGCGTTCCCAATCTTTCGCCGTTTTAACCGGATGTCTGGAGTCGGCCTTAAGCACTGCGGGCAACGTGTAGGAGCCGACGTTTTCTTCCTGGTAATTAATAGGCATGCCTAAATATGTTTGCTGGGCAACGCTGGGCAGTGAACCAAGAAAACTGAGGAGCAGGAAAAGCCAATTTTTCATAGAAAAGGTTGATAGGAGCATTAAAACAGGTGCATGGTTCCCCCAATTTATGGAGTTGTTCGGCTCCTAATTTAGGCGTTCATTTTCTATTTTGCCTCTCCCGGCGCCGTTAGCGGCTCGTGATGAATGGTCCAGAGGATACCGTTCTGCATCAACCGCCGGAACGGTTCGTGCAGCCAGTTGTCGTGAAAATGACCGAGCGTACTGGCGAAACTCCGGCCCGAAGGCGCTCCGGCCACGCTGGGTCGTACGAGTGTCCAGGCTACCACCTCAGACTTGTACCCAACCGGTACCTGAATCAGCGGTTCGGCTTTTTCGCTCAGTTGCGGATTGACGTAGATTTCCTCCGTGATGGGCCGGGGTTCCAGCCCCCGCAAAATCGGGTGGCCAGGTTTTACCAACTGCAGGGTAGTCGGGTCGAGATTGAGCGCTCCCGGTGGCCGGTTCCACCATCCACCCGCATAACCCATGTACCGGGCTCCGTTCCGGGGTGTTGCGCCCGTGGCGTAATGCAGGGCCGTAAACCCGACGCCCGCCCGCATGAGCCGGTCAAACTGAGCCTGGTATTTTTCCATCAACATATCGCCCGCCCGACCCGAATAATACACGATGGCCGAAACCCCTTCGAGCAGGGTCGAGTCGCGCGGCCAGCCATAGTCCGGAGATACAATAGCCTCTACATCGGGTAGTTGGTTCAGATTTTGGGCCAGCAATTCGGTTACTGCACTGTACATATGGGTGTTCCAGGGGTGGTCGGTGGGTGTTGTAGGTGTCCCTAAAATTCGGACAGTCTAAAATTAGAGAAACACTTAATTTTAGACTGCCATGAAAAAGACACGATTTACCGAGACTCAGATCGTTACCATCAACCGCGCTGCCATGCCTGGCCGTAAGCAACAGAAGTCGATGTTTGGTTGTCTGCTATCTGGTGAAAAACCGGATGACAACTCGCCGGTTCTTAGCCTTGTTTTCTTCCGTATCGTTGGGAGCGGCCGGTGCATCGGGGCCTTTCCACGACGAAGAAAGCTGATTCGCCCCAACTCCTTTTTGCCGTAAATACTGTGCGACTACCCGCGTTCGGTATTCTGACAACGTCATGTTCAGGCCCCGCTCGCCAACGTTGTCCGTGTAGCCGGTAATCCGCCCCAACATAGTACGCCGGTTAATCATTCGCCAGGCAACGGTGTCGAGTTTACCCTTAACCTCACTGCGCAAGGAGTAGTCGCTTTGGTCAAAGTATAAAATGGTACTGTCGAAGAACGTTGATGGTTGCGCTTCGGTACCGATCAGTGGTGACTGCCCGGGACGATTTAGCCGAAACATCGCCAGATTTTAGGCCTGGCCCCATCCTGAATGTTTCATCAGCCACGACGTGCCCATCCAGCGTTGTAGCCAGCAATTTATAGTCTTGCCCCGGTTTGAACGTACCCCAATCAAAGAAGCGGATCGGTACGTTCAGGCGAGACATGAAATGCTTATTGGTAGCATACCGAAATTCATATCGAAATTTTTGGTTAGCAGGCATATCGTACGAAACCGCCAGTACATTATAAAGGGGCAGTAACTTAATCTGGTATAAGTCGTCGGCTGCTCCCGATGGCCCGACCACCAGTTCCCCACGGTAGGGTTGATAGCCATCGGCGCGGACGTCGAACGTCATCTTCTCACCCGGATTCAGCCTGACGAAGGATGGCACTTTTGCCGAGTCAAGCTCAACACACTCGGTACGGCCCCGCCGGGAATCCATGAAGCAGATCGTTGCGGGTATTCGTCTGAACGTTCGGGCGTGCAGAACCCGGAAATACACGTTTCGGATTTTGCCCAAGCTGTGCGGTTTGTCAGCGGGCTTATCAATAGGCTGGTACGTCCTGGCTACCTGCTGCGAATCACGGTTGATCACCGGTACCGAAATCACGAATCGGGCGTTCGCATTCATCTTTCCAACCATAGTCACGGGTATGGTTTTCGTAGGATATCCGTCAACCTCAAACGACAGCGCCTGAGTCGAATCCGAGATCTGGAACGTAAAATGACCGGCGGCATTACTCTCACCAACCTTCCGTCTTTTGCCGTTCACTAAAGCCGTTACACTGGCTTTTAAATCCATTCCGGTAGTGACGTCCCAGCATACTCCGCTGATCGTTATGGTATCCGCAGGTATCCTTTTATCAGCTGGAAAAGAATCTATTGACGAAAGGCCAAACAGCCAGAAAAGCATAACCGAAAGCATAGTCATGATCCAGGGGTAAGAATACGAGATAGTCTAGTGACTAATTAGCGCAAAGGAGTGAATATGAGTAAACAAAACCAAACACAGGCCAGATCAGATTATAGGCGAATACCCATTATACCCCAAACTCGTGTCCGCGACACCTATGAACAGTATACAGATTGCCTTTATTTCAAACAGCATTTCTTTCGTCAGCATACCCATGAACGTAGTGTAACTAATCGTAAGTGACGGATGTTAAAAATCACGCCGGACGTACTGGATGACATAGTCGGTCAAAAGCCGGACGAATGCAATTGATCATTTAAACTTGCCAGTTACACCTGATCAACCTTATTTTGTTCATTCACCGGCTTTTACCCGCCCGTGCGTATGATACAATCCCTTCAATCGTACCCCAAACAGCGCTGGCTTCAGGAAATTTTGCTGTTTCTGGGCTTTTTCACGCTTAACTCACTGACCTCCTGGGAACTGATCAATTCCCGGTCGTTGCTGGGGCAGGAGCTCGTGTACTTCTGTCTGCTCTATGGTCACGCTCAGATTCAGCGATTTTTCATACTGCCAAAACTCCTCGATGAACACCGAACGCGTCGATATGCCGTGCTGTCTGTGCTGATTCTGCTGCTTTTCTCGGTAATCCTGATGCTGGTCAATGAATGGCTTTGTACCGAAGAAATCAAGAAGGAGTTTGCGCCGGGGCTTATCTATCTCTACACAGTAGCCTGCGCAACCGTGAGTTTACTGCTCTTCAACGTTCCGCTGGTGGTCAACCGCTTCTACCAGCAACGTCAGCAGCAGGAGCAGTTTAATCGATGCATGCAGGAAATGGAACTCAGTGTGCTGCGGTCGCAGATGAACCCGCATTTTCTGTTTAATACGCTGAATAACCTGTACGGCGTCAGTCTGCACGAACCCACCCGAACCCCGGATCTGATTATGCAGCTTTCCCAGCTTCTGCGGTATCAGATGGACAGTACACGTCGGATGTGGGTACCGCTGGCCGATGAACTCGACTTTTTAACCAGCTACATTGCGCTGGAAACGGAGCGAGTCGGTAGCCGCTGCCGGGTGCAGGTCAGCGGCCTGACGAATCAGGAGCCGGATGGGTATGTTGTAGCCCCGATGCTGCTGATGCCTTTCGTTGAAAACGCCTTTAAGCACGGTACGGCTGGCATTAATGTATGCGAGGTTAAAGTAGCGGTCACCGTTTGCGACGAAAAGCTGCACCTGCACGTAGTGAACTCGGTGCCGGGCCGGGCCAAAGCGCCCGTTTCGACGGGTGTGGGCCTCGATAATACCCAGCAACGCCTGGATATGCTGTATCCTGGTACGTATCAACTTGACATTCAATCCTCACCAGATCGTTACGTGGTCGATCTGACGCTGCCGCTCCAGCGATTGTCAGACCGAAAGCCCATCGGTACGGAACTGGTCGAAGCCTAACCACCGAAACGCTGCCTGATTCGACGCATTACTCTTGAAAGCGTGGTCTACCCTCATTTAACGCATTACACCTATGGCTGAGCCACTACGCTGTCTGATTGTGGACGACGAAATAGCCGCTCACTACGTCCTGGAAAATTACATTGGCCGCATGGATCGGCTGGTGCTGGCCGGACAGTGCTACAACGCCCTGGACGCCCTCAACTTTCTGCACCGCCAACCAGTCGACCTGTTGTTTCTGGATATCAACATGCCCGAATTGACGGGTCTGGAGCTGCTCAGTAGTTTGAGCTACGCCCCCCGTACGATCCTGACGACGGCCTACACCGAATTTGCGTTGCAGGGCTATGACTACGGCGTGACGGATTACTTAGTCAAACCGATTCCCTTCCCGCGCTTTCTGAAAGCGGTCGATCGCGTGCTGGCCCAGCAGCCGGCGTTGGTGGGAGCACCGGCCGTATCGGCACCCGCGTCGGTGATCCCCACCGACTCGATTATGGTGAAGGTAGATGCCGACTGGATTCGGGTCCGGCTGGACGAGTTGCTCTACGTCCAGAGCTGGGGCAATTACGTCAAGCTGTTTCTGCCGGGCCGGATGCTGCTCACTCCCTTAACGACCTCCGAACTGGAGAGCCGACTCCCGACGGATCAGTTCATCCGCATCCACAAATCCTATATCGTGGCACGTAATAAAATTGAACGACTGAGCGGCAACACCCTGCACATCGGCGGCTCAGAACTGCCGGTTGGTATCACGTTCCGGCGGGAATTGACCGACCGGCTGCATAAATGAGCGCGAACACTATGGCCTTGCTGTCAACCCCGGCCTTCACGACGATCCATCAGCTTTTCAAACCGCTTCAGCCGACCGTAAGCGGTGAGACGGGAGCGGTACGTTACATAGAGCAGCCACCTGCCCCTACCCTGGCCCCATGGATTCACTGCTACTGGCAGCTGGCTACCAACCAGCCGCTGAACCAGCCTTTTGTGTACCGGGTGGTTGCCGATGGGTGCATCGATCTTTTTTTCGATCTGATGGTGCCCGACGACAGCTTCGTCATGGGCTTAGCCACTACGTACACAGAGTTCTCTTTGGCCGGGCGCTTCAACTACGCCGGCGTCCGGTTCCTGCCCACGGCCTTCCCCCTGCTCTACCGCATCGATGCATCCGAACTGACCAATCAGGTTGAAGCCTTCCGGGATGTAGCCTCAACGGCTGCCCGGCAGCTAACCAGCCTGATTGCCGGCCACACCGCACTGGAAACCATCAAACCGCTGTTAGACAACCACTTCACGCAACAGTTTGCAACGACCAACCCTGACCCAGACCGCCGACTCATGCAGGCTCTTGCGACTATTCTGACCGCTGGCGGAAAGCTGAACGTATTGAGGGAACTGGACGTGGCCATCAGCCATCGGCAGTTGAGCCGGTTGTTTCAGCAATACGTGGGTGATACGCCTAAAGTATTTAGCCGGATTGTCCGTTTTCAGCAATTGCTGGCTGCCAGGCCCTCAGTTCAGGGGCTGCACCACGACAAGGTGTTCTACGACCTGGGTTACTACGATCAGGCGCATTTCATCAAAGAGTTTAAGACGTTGTACGGGCAGACACCCGGCAACGCGTCAAACGTCGATATAAAGCGTTCCTGACCTCTCCCCTGTTCTCCCTTCGAATGTCCAATTTTTACAATACCGGCCGGATTGGGGTGGCTACTTTTGTACCACTCGTTACGTAACAGCGAATCTAGTCCGGTATGAAAAAGCACCTGGTTTTAGTCTGTCTATCACTGCTGGTTCTGGACGTATGCGCCCAGGGAACGTCCGGTATTAAACAACAAAAAAAGATGAAACTGAACGCGGGCATTATTACGCCCAAACTGAAAGAAACGAAAGCCTTCTACACCGACGTATTGGGCTTCGGCACGACCTTCGAGAATGACTTTTATCTGCTGATGCACACCCCGAACCATCAGGCTGAACTCAGTTTTCTGCTACCCAACCACCCCAGCCAGCAGCCCCTGTTTCACAAACCATTCACCGGTCAGGGCCTGTACCTGACGATTGAAGTAGACGACGTCGACAATCTGTATCAGGAACTGAAACAGAAAGGCATTCCGATCAAAATAGCTTTACGGAGCGAACCCTGGGGCGATCGGCACTTTGCCATTGAAGACCCCAACGGCATCGGCATTGACCTGGTTACGTATGCCCCTCTCCAAAAAAAGTAACCGATCTTTACGGTAACCTGACCGCTTAGCCTTTGGCCAGGCTACCGCAAAATTCAGCTTGAATGAAACGATTCTATTGGGTGGGCTACTGTGAAGAAGATCGGCTCAGGGCAACTCCTCAGATTGCCCGAATCATTAATCAACATGGAGCACTGGTTAACAGCAACTTCTTTTCGGATCTGGCAACCAGCTTCGTGATTGAAGTCCCCGCCGATCAGATTCAGGCGTTGCATACTGATTTACAACAGCTAATTCAGTTGGAAGACGCCCAGCCCCTTCCCTCTAACGGATCTTACGAGTGTACGGTGCTGCTCAATCTCAGCTTTGCCCGGGGAAGTGGAAACCTGAAAGTCGAAGTCCCTGCGGTGCCGGGTTGAACTATGTTGTTTCGTTTACGGGCATAACCGCTATGCTGTGATGCTGAAGGCGCATCAACTGTCCATAAATAAAAACCCCGTTTTAGCGGGCACCCCGATTTGTAGGTCAGGGTTGTGCGAGTTATATTAGTGGCTACAGACCCTGTACCAGATCGAATACCAGCTCAACTGCGTTTGTTATGACTAAATCCCGCTTTGCTCTCATCGTTCGGTATGCAGCTGCCCCCTTTGCTATCATAGCCTTATGGAGTTGGTTCCAACCCGATTACTTTCCAGATTGGGCCTACGGAGCTTCTCTACTCGTTTCTATCAGTTTAACCGGGCTTAGTACGCTGATTGAAAAAACAAGCTCCGGATCATCGTCAATCTGACCGACACCTTCCGGCAGTGGCTGTTGCAAAAATCCGTCAGCCACTTAACCGAGCCATTCCAGCGGCCTTCAAACAGCCCAACAATACCTGCTTTTAACCGGGTAGCTGCCTGAACATGTAGTTCTGAGCCTTCGGCAATAGTCACGGAATTTATACAACAGACAGACTATAAAACTTACGTTTATCTTTACCCTCCTTGTCCTGTTCTTTACCAGCTGTAACGAGGATCCGTATTATTATTCAGAAACAGACGAACACTTTACTATCCAGAAAGAAGAAATCACGAGCTTGCCTGCTACGGAGGTCCAGTTTTACTGGGTGCAGAGAAGCATTGAGTCGTTAAAGTATGCCACGTCTTGTCAAAGTACAGAAGTGAAGTCTGAGAAGCCTTATCTGATCGCTAATGGAATCAAATTTCATGTGTATCGGTGGCAGAGTGCTCAGCATATAGCTGATCGTACAGGGCGAAAAATAACACGTACGGATCTGCGATTCTACCCTGAATAAACATTCGTTTTTGGGTAGTGTCTTTGTCTGAATGCCAATCACTTCGGCATTTCCTGTATGGTCTGTTGGCAGTTGCGATCAATCTAGTCAGAATACAACTAAGCAAACAGGTTGAAATGTTTCTTTTTTCCAGACAAGTTCTGTAACTATAAATATTTAGTTGATTATTCTATTATCAGCAGATAACCGCGACAGAAGGTAGGAATTAGAATTATGCAAGAGTTACGGACATTTTTTAAACTCCACGCGCCGACCTTCTGGAAATTCAACTATAAGGTTTTTTGAACTTACCGAGAACACCCGATAACGCTCATCGGGAATAGGTATAAGACCGTTAGTGATACCATAGTAACGAGCCACAAGAACGTCTTTTTCAATCCAATATTTGTAAGGCTGACTTTGTGCCTGCTGACAGACTTTCAAGCTATCGCTGACTTGATACAAGTAGTCCTTATCGAAAGTCCAGCGCCTGTACATTTTCCCTGGAGTTGGCTGAGCATTCCAAGTTCCAATCAACTGGTCAGGTGCAATTGATAAATCCTGCTTGTTACAAGCTGTTACAAGCAGGAAAAGTATCCAAGTGATTTTTTTCATTTTTTCGCTCTCCAAGAGTTCACATGGAGCAAAGACTACTCTTGATTAGAAAGCGTTGGAATACCTGTTATATAAGTGATGTGGCTGTTGCAAAAGTCGATACTGGCTTACGGTGCCTCGGTGAACCGGCCATTTTCAGCTAGTCAGTTTCCAGAAATTGGCGGGTGGATCGACTTTTGCAACAGCCACTGATTTTATGTAAAGCGAATTAAGTCAGAGTTAGCAGATTAATCCAAATCAGTTGCTTCTTAACTAATGGCTATCCTAATGTGACTTTGAGTCGGATAAATGACGCTTTAAAAAGTCATTCACCGCGCTGAAAAATAGTGTGGGCTGTTCCACGTTGACAAAATGGCCCGCTTCATTTATTCCCTTTACCTCGGCTTGAGGTAGTGAGCGACTTAGTTGATAAAAAGTGGTTGCGCCAGTGGGATCTTGCCAGCCATAAATAATCAGAGCTGGACCCTTATAAGCTTTTAGTGTCGATTCTAAATTAAAGCCTTCCCGTCGTAAACTACGCCACATCAGCGAATTCATAGCTTGATTTCTAACTCCTTTTTCCACCTGAGCAAAAACACGAGCGGCTTTCGATCGATCATAAACGGAATTAGCGACTCGTATTCGTCTTAATTCTCTGGTGGCCAGTTGAGGGTTTTGTTTGCCCATCGGGGAATCCAGCCAATAATTGATTGCACTTGTATCTGAAAGTTGGTAACCTCTTTTGGTACTTGCGTCAATAATAGGAGTGTGTGCTAGGTTAATTTCGCCACTCCCATTCAAGATAAGCAGGCCAACCCGGTTAGGATAGCTAGCCGCATAAGCTGCGGCTAACATGCCGCCCCAGGAATGGCCATAGATGTTTAGTTTAGTGACCCCTAACCGCTTACGCAGTACATCCAGATCATTGATGGCTGAATGAATATTGATCGTGGTGCTATCCATAGGTTTGGTCCAGGAGCGACCCGTCCCGCGCTGCTCGAAGAGGATGACGCGATAGGACTTAGCCAAGCTGTCAACGACATCTGACTCTTGCTCTGCACTAATGCCAGGGCCGCCACTTAATACCACGATTGGCGTACCGGTTCCATAGGTATGATAGTACAAAACCGCATTATTGAGCACGAGTGAATCGGTCTTCTGAGCCCATGATTGGGTTTGTATAGATAGCTGCCAAATGAAGAGGATGAGTGAATAGTAATTCATGTCAGGTGGAGATAGAAGCTAACTGTGTTTTGACACTTTTTCCGGAGCAACTCAGCTCTCGAATTGTTTCTTCAAGATCGCTATTTTGCTGTTGCTGCGTCCATTGACTTAGTAAATGGTCTTTGCAACAGCCACTGCTTTTATGTTAAACTAATTAGGTAATACTCATCTCTCAGCGGTATCTAAATGAGTCTATAGATCAATGTCCTTGGTGAAGGACCGAATAGGCTTTAGCCCATTTTCTTCTTTCTAAAATAAGTGATAGCTATCCCGTTCGCCTGATAGACCAGCTCTTATTCTAAACTTTATATCAGCCTTAGATGTAAGAGGGTGATGTTTGCGTTGAAAAGAAGATTCATAAAAGTGAAGTCCGATGTGTACCTCTTCGACGTGACTATATCTAGCAACGTAATATCAAACTACAAATCCTTTGCCCTCAGTGCACTGTTTGCTACCCACTTGTCCGTAATCCAAGCAACTATGTTGTTCATAACGTACTCTCCTTGTTGTTGTAAATCTAATATTATGTTAGTAAGTCCTAAATAGTCAGAAGATAACAGCCGTTGACAACTTCTCTTTTAATGACAGAGCAAGCCAGAATTCAGACTGAGACGCTACCCGTTTTTGTATAAACCCAAGAGCACAATACTTTACTGGCCACAACGGCATTTTGTACGTTATCCTGATCCCTGATAAGTCATATTCAGTTATCTGCTTGCTTTTTTCGTTGTTATAAGCACGACACCATTTTTGCCTTTCATTCCGTATCGGCTAACTAAGTCGCTGTTTGAGGCCGGTGAAAGAACAGTCACACTCTGAATGTCATCAGGTCTAACCTTAAAGCTGCCCTTCTCTTGCGTGTTCAGTAAACCGAACGTATTGCTGAACAGCCTCTCCGATCTGAGCTTCCTCTTGCTCAGTCAAAACGCGTAACGGATGCAGTTCTACTCTGCTTTTGCCCTTTTGCCGGCACATCGTCCAGGTACCCGCAATCTGCCCGTTCAGCACAATGGTTTTGTGAAACAAGATGTTCCCTTGCCGGTGCAGTTCGCCCGTGTACGTCGGTTCCAGCAGCGTAGTCCGGTCGGCGTATCCAACTACGTATTCATCAAAGTTGGGAAGCAACAGCGCTTTCGTTGGCAACCGGTTCGGTATGGACGTTGGTACGTACCAGTAGGTTTTCTCTCCTGTTTCCTCACGTACCACCTGCGATTTGATGGATTCCAGTCCGGCTCGGGCATCGGTCAGGGTTAGCCCCGACCACCAGCTGAAATCCTGCACCGTGGCCGGTCCGTGGCTGGCGAAATACCGGGTTGCTAATTCAGCCAGGGCTTCCTCCCGTGAAAACGCTTTGGCAAGAGGAACCCGTTCGGCCATCAACGCAAACGTCTGGTGCTTACCGCGCATGGCTCCGCTGCAAACAATCCCCTCCAGTTCAGCACGGGTTAACAAGTGAGCCAGGGCATTAGCCCCCAGCGGAATAGCGTTCTGTCTGAGGACTTCGGCCAGTTCCGTTCGGGTCAGGTGCCGACCAGCTTTTACCAGCGCCTGCTCAATGAGGGCATTGCTCCGCGTAAACACGGCCTCATCCAACCCAAGCTTACGGTCGTTGGTGCGCAGGAACGCCTTGATACGCGGAGCCGTAAGCATCAGCATCCACCGGATATCGGCGGGCGTTACAAAATGCCAGGTTGGACGTAGCACGTGCGTTCGTAAAACAGTACCGGCATTAAACGCCTGCATAAAGGCATCGCGGGTCAGACCCTCTATGCGCTGGGCGATTGACCAGGTTGCGTCATGAAACTCCTGCGACTGCACGGCCCCCAGCCAGCTTACAAGGTCCGGAACCGAGTTCCGGGAGGAGACATCCAGTTGCTGATTCGCTAACCGGCGGAGCAGGAGACGATCTGTTTCCATTGATTTTTGAGAGGAATCCCACGATTGACTGCGTAAAGATAGCTCCGGCCGGTGACAGCCCTATGTCAGCAGAGGTGTTCGGCCCGCCAAACGGTAGTACGTTTATACGTATACGCCGGTCATCCTTTCTCACCAGGGCTGTACATTTGCAACCCTGAATGCAGTCGTGTTTCATGCTTACGATTCAACCCATTTCACCCGAGCAGACGTATCCGCTTCGTCACGCGGTGCTCTGGCCCGACAAGTCGCTGGCCTACGTTAAAGTCGACAACGATGCCGAGGGCTATCACTACGGTGCATTCCTGCATGATGAGCTGGTTGCCGTCATTTCGTTGTTTGTTAACGACCACGACGCCCGGTTCCGCAAATTTGCAACAAACCCGTCCCGGCAACGCCAGGGCATCGGCACGCAGCTGTTACATCACGTGATTACTGAGGCCCGGCGCTTGGGAGCTACCACCCTCTGGTGCGACGCCCGGCTCGATGCGGCTGATTTCTATCGGCGTTTTGGTATGCGCACCGACGGAGCGCTGTTTTACAAAGGCACTATTCCGTATAATCGGATGGCGATGCCGCTTTGACATCGGCTACAACACGGCGACGCCTTCCCGGATGTCTTCGCGGGCATTGACGATGATTTTATCGTCGGGCCGCAGGTTGCCGAATACCTCGGTCATATCGCCGGATTTTTGTCCCTGCTTTACCTCCACGTACTGAGCCCGCCCGTTTTGCACCCGGATCACGTACTGCCGTTCGGTTGAGGTGATAACGGCCGTGTTGGGTACTGCCAGGGCGCCGGGCGTCCCCTCGGCCGACAGGATGATTTCGGCGAACATGCCGGGACGTAAGGTGCGGGATGCGTTGTTTACGTCGATCTCGACCGTTTCAGAACGAAACTGCTGGTTCATACTTCCCGACCGCCGGCTGATTTTGCCTTTAAATTCTTTGCCGGGCATCGCACTGACCATGAAGGCCACGGTTTCGCCTTCGCGGAGGCCAACGCTGTAGGCTTCGGGAATATCGGCTACCAGACGCAGACGGTTCTGTTGCTGCAGCACCAGCATCGGCCGGTCCATTTTTGCGCCCGACCCTACCAACGCACCCGGGTGTACGTTGCGCTCAGTGATAAACCCGTCAAAAGGAGCCCGCACGGTCAGGTACGATTTAAGTCTTGCCAGTGCCCGGTAGTTAGCCTGCTCACCCAACACCGACGCGCTGTCGGCTTTCATACGGGCGTAGGCCGTTTCCAGATCCAGCGCTGACACCGAGCCCGGGATTTTGCTGCTCGCCTTCAGCCGGCGGTAATGTTCGCGGCTGGCCACCAGCATGGCCTCGGCTTTTAAGGTGTTCGAACGGGCCGCAACGAGTCGTTCTTCGGTTTCGGGCGCGTCGAGTATCATCAGCACCTGGCCTTTGCGGACCGCCGATCCCCGGTCGACCAGCACCTTTTCAACAAACCCATCGGCTTTGGGATAGATGCTGACTTCCTGATACGGCCGGAATTCACCCGGCAGCTGTATCGTTTGTCCGACCCGCTGCTGAGACACCGCAGCGATGCGATACGTCGGCTTTGCGGGCCGCTGCTTTTCGTTTTTTTTTCGACTGGCATCGGCCTGCTCCGACGACGAACAGCTGCTCAACGCGCTGGCCCACAACAGGAGTACGATGCAATTAGAGGCAATGGTTTTCATACGATTCTGAGTCAATAGCGGTCCGTTGGTCTGATTAATGCACATACTCGGTTGGTTCGACAGACGGCTGCGCGGCTTTGTCATCACCGGGCAACAGCGACGGTTCGTTGAAGTTTGTCCGACGCTGCAACCAGACATAAACCTGTGGCACGATGTACAGGGCCGCGAGCGTAGACGCGATCAGGCCACCGATCACCGCCCGGCCCAGCGGAGCCACCTGCTCCCCTGCTTCGCCCGTACCGAGGGCCATCGGGATCATACCGGCAATCATGGCAAAACTGGTCATCAAAACCGGCCGCAATCGAAGGCCGGCGCTGTCGATAGCCGCCCGCCGAACGTCGCGGTACTCCCAGCGCAGTCGTTCGGCGTTGGTCACAATCAGGATGGCGTTGGCCACCGAAATACCCGTCGACATGATGATGCCCATGTACGATTGCAGGTTCAGCGTACTGCCCGTCAGCAGCAGCAGCGCGATGGACCCAACGATCACGGCGGGCACCGTCGACAGCACGACAAACGACAGCTTGAACGACTGGTAATTGGCCGCCAGCAAGAGAAAAATTACCAGAATGGCGATGCCTAATCCCTGCTGCAGGCTGTCGAGCGTTTCGGTCAGCAGCGACGACATACCTTTCACCTCCGTGACCAGCCCTTTGGGTGGTTCGCCCAGTCGGGCGATGGTTGACTCAACGGCCTGCGTGGCCGTACCCAGATCGCGTTGGTGAATATTGGCCGACACCGTCACGAACCGGCGCGGACCCGTCCTGGAATACTCACCGGGCAGCGTATCGACCGAAAACGTAGCCACATCCCCCAGCACGGGCCGCATCCGTCCGGCCACCAGCGGAATTTCCTGCAGCTGAGTCAGATTTCGCATGGCGTACGCCGGAATCTGCACCTGCACCTGATAGGTGTACGCAGCTTTCTGATCGAGCCACTGGTTTTTTTCGGTATACCGGCTCGACGACGTAGAGGCCGTGATGGAGCGGGCGGCCTGCTGCAGGCTCAGGCCCATCATGGCCAGTTTCTGGCGGTCGAGTTTGATATTAATTACCGGAAAGTTCAGGGGCTGAATGATCCGCACGTCGCGCAGGTAAGGCACCGTCGACAAACTATCGACCAGCCGGTTGGCGTAGAGGGCAATCTGCTTCATATCGCGGCCGGCCACCTGCACCTCGATGGGCGTGTAGGCTCCCTGGCTCATGAGCTTCTCGGTCAGGTCGGCGGGTTCGAACGACAGTGTGATGTCCGGCATCTGCTCCCGTACAGCCTCACGGATAGCCTCCTTCAGGTCCTGCATGTTGGTATGATAAGCCTTGTCGAGCGCCACTTTAATCACCGCGTCGTTGGTCCCGCTGGTGCTGACGTACAGGTTCGTTGTTGCGTAGTTGGTCGGCACTACGCCCACGTAAGCCGAAGAAACGGCCAGATTCCCGCCCGACACCTCATCTACGAGTGTCAGCAGCTCACCCACTCGTTCTTCGGTACGTTCGAGTCGGGTGCCGTCGGGGGTTTTCATCCGGATTACCAGCTGCCCGGAGTTGATCTGGGGCAGCATGTCCTTACCAATCAGCACGAAACCCGCCCCTGCCAGTGCCAGTATACTGACGAAATAGAAGCCGATAATGAGCTGGTTGCGGGTTAACAGCCGCCGGGTCTGCCCAACAAACCCATTCCGTATCCGGTCGAAAAACGCCGGTTTTGTTTCTTCAGCATCAACCTGATCCGCTGCGTGATCATGGTCTTTCATGATCCAGTTCGATAGAACAGGCACCAGACTCTGCGCCAGAAAATACGACACCGTCATGGCGAAACCGATCGACAGCGACAAGGGCAGAAACATGGCCCTGGGTACGCCCGTCATGATAAACGACGGCGCAAACACGGCCAGGATGCACAGCAGAATCAGGAGCAGCGGCAGGGCAACCTCTTTGCAGGCGTCGAAAATGGCCTGTTTCTTCGGCTTTCCCATTTCCAGGTGCTGGTGAATGTTCTCAATGGTAACCGTCGCCTGATCGACCAGAATACCAATCGACAGCGCCAGCCCCGACAGGGTCATGATGTTGATGGTTTGTCCAGCCAGGTTAAGCAGCAGTACGGCCGTGATCACCGAAACCGGGATGGTGATGATAACGATCAACGATGAGCGCCAGTCGCGCAGAAACAACAGCACCATCAGGCCCGTCAGGATGGCCCCTAACCCGCCTTCGAACAGCAGACTATGCACGGCGTTGATTACGAATACCGACTGATCGAACGCAAAATCCACCTCAATATCGTCGGGCAGCAGACTCTTCATTTCCGGCAGCTTCGCCTTCAGTCGCGTCACGACATCCCAGGTCGACGCATCGGCAGTTTTTACCACCGGGATGTACGACGACCGGCTGCCGTTCACCAGGGCATAGCCGGTCGTTACGTCCGACGCGTCCTGCACCGTGGCCACATCGCTCAGGAAGACGGTTCGGTGGCCCTCCGTAACGATGGGAATACGACCAAAATCGGCGACCTGATCTTCCAGCGAATTAAGCGTCGTGATGTAGGTCGTATTGTCGACCCGGATGTTGCCCGAGGGGGTCATGGTGTTATTAGCCGCCAGCGCTTCGACCACCTCATCGGGCGAAATGTTCATGCTCCGGATTTTACCGGGATCGAGGTTGATAACGATGGTGCGGGAGTTGGTGCCGATCGGGGGGGGTGCCGTCAAACCCGGAACGGTCGAAAACAGGGGCCGGATGCGGGTTACGGCCAGTTCGTGAATTTCTTTCAGCTCACGGGTTTTGCTTGAAAAAACCAGATCGCCGATTGGCACCGACGACGCATCGTACCGCACTACCTGCGGAGGCAGTGCCCCTGGCGGAAAAAATTTCATGGCGCGATTTACCTGAATGGCTACCTCGGCCGCAGCCTGAGCCATATCGGCTCCTTCGTAAAAGACCAGTTTGACCACCGTCAGCCCCTGCACGCTTTTGCTGGAAATTTCTTTAATCCCGCCGACGTACAGAAACTGATCCTGCATCCGGGTCGCGAAAAACCCTTCCATCTGAGCGGGCGACATGCCGCCATACGGCTCGATGACGTAAATGGTTGGGGAATTCAGTCGCGGGAAGATATCGATCGGGATTCGAAGCGCCGACAGCACCGAGAAAACAACGACGCCGGCAACCAGCACCAGCACCGAAATTGGACGTTTTAATGACGTTGATAAAAGCGACATAAGCAGGTCGGTTGACGTTGAGTTCGGTTATCGCCGGAACATGGTATAGAAATCGTCGAAGTTGTTGGTCGCAACGGCTTTCTGCAGCCGGAGCCTCACCGCCCGGCTCTGCGTCTCGACGTACTCCTTCTCGACCGAGGTCAGCAGTTGCAGGGCGTCGGTCAGGCTCAGAATGGTTTCCAGGCCGTTGTTATACAGCGCCAGGCGCTGCTGATACGCATCGTTGGCCGACCGTATGGCGTTTGGCAATTCGCCCAATTCCAGCCGCAGTATGGTCAGCAGCGAGTCGGCGGTTGTCAGCGCATTCTGTAACTGTACGCGTTCAACGGCCAGCTGATTGGTCGCTTCCTGCACCCGTAGCTGCTGAAGCTGCGTGCGGTGAAGGGCCCGGCGCAGGTCGGTCAGGTTCATGGTAGCGGCCAGCCCCACCAGAAAATTTGTTCGGCTATACGCCAGCCCGGACCCCAGCGGACCAAAGGCATTCTCTACCGTCAGGCTCGACCCACGCGCCCAAGCGGCCGTCAGCAACGATACGCGCGGCCGGGCCGACTTCCGGATCAGGTCAATTTCGGCAGCCTGGCGGCTGATGAACCGGTCGCGGAAACGGAGCAGCGGATGGTTCAGCGCCGGCACTTCGCCGGCTACGGGGGCCAGCAGAGGCTCCGACCGAAACAGAGTATCCACGCGCAGGTCATTGGCCGACCGACCGGTCAGGGTTGCCAGCTGAACGGCCGTTTTGCGGTAGTTTTCCAGCGCTTTCCAGTAGGTTATTTTGGCCCTTGACCATTCAACGGCGGCTAGTGACGAATCCAGCCCCGGTTTGATGCCGTTGCGGACCAGGTTTGTGATGATCCGGCGCACCGTGTCGACGCGGGCGAAGTTGCGCTGCTCAATGTCGAGGTAGCGGGCCTGCCAGAGCATATCCAGGTATGTATTGATGACCACCTGCCGCAGTCCGAACTGCTCGCGTTCCAGCCCGGCTTCACTGACGGCGATGTCGGCAACGGCCAGTTTGTTTTCGGCCTGAAAGCGCCCGAAGTTATAAACCTCCCAATCCATCGATGCCAGGGCAATGTTGCCGGTAGCCAGATCGGGGCGATTTTCGGCCCGACGGGCGCCCGAGGTCGGTACGATCAACCCCAGCGAAAAGTAGGAGCCGGACATACCATTGGCCGTCCCGATCGTAACCTGATCGTGAAGCCGCACGTTGGGCAGCCGGTTGTCGCGCACAACGCGGGCATTGGCCTGAATGGCTTCCAGCGCCGACCGTTGCGCAGCCAGTGTAGGGTACTGGGCAAACGTAGCGTCGATGGCCCCTTCCAATGTCAGCACCTGCCCGCAGACGGACGGCAGGCACCCGGCAGCCAGCAGAACACTGAGTAACCACTGTCTTTTTTTCATCGTTGAGTAAATTGGTTCATAGCAAAGCGGATAGCAGGCTGTACAAGCCGGGTTAGTTCGGTCATCGTTGCGGGTTTGAGCAGGTAGGCACTGGCCCTCAGTTGGTAGGCCCGCCGGATATCCTGGTCAGCTTCGGAAACGGTCAGAATAAACACCGGCAGATCTGCCAACGTATCGATTTGCCGAATCTGTTCGAGTACCTGAAACCCGTCGAGCCTGGGGATAGCCAGATCCAGAAACACCACATTAAGAGCCGCCCCGTCTTCCTGAAGGGTCAGGACTAAGTCCGTTCCGTTGTCGAACCGCCGAAGCCGGCAGCCGGGGTACGTCCGTTCGACTGCTCTTTGGAAAAAATAGGCGTCGTCCTCGTCGTCATCAGCCAGAAACACGGTCAAATGAGCGTATGGGTTCATTCAGGTTCTGATCGGTGGTCATCATCAAAATAACTACCGAGGTCATTAGAGCCCTCTGAGAGAGTTATTAGAATCTGGTTAGAGCCGTTCGGGCCGGTATACGTTTGCGGCTTTGTTGGTACTTTTATCCTGACAAACAGACTGGTTTGCGACGCATGCATGTGTTAATCATTGAAGATGATGTAGAACTGGCACAGTTCATTCAGAAAGGGTTACAATCGGAAGGCATCAGCGTATCGGCTGCCTTCGATGGCGTTATCGGCCGCAGTATGGTCAACGAACGCCAGTTCGACGTAGTAGTACTCGACGTGAATCTGCCGGGGCTGAATGGCTACGACCTGTGCCGGTACATCAAACAGAACTGGCCGGCCATTCCCGTTATCCTCCTGACCGCGCTGGGTAGCCTGGATAACAAAGTGATCGGGTTTGAATCGGGCGCCGATGATTACCTGACCAAACCGTTTGCCTTCAAAGAATTATTGTTCCGGCTGAAAGCCCTGGCCCGTCGGCATCCGTCCCGTGCCCCGCTGCCGAAGCGGCTCGAACTGCTCGACCTGGCGGTCGACACCGAATCGCATCAGGTGTGGCGGGGTGGCCAGCGCATCAGCCTCACCGCCCGCGAATACGCGCTGCTGGAGTATCTGATGACCCACCAGGGCCGGGTCGTTAACCGGGTGGATCTGCTGGAAAACGTCTGGGATGTGCATTTCAACACCAACACAAACGTGGTCGATGTGTACATCAATTACCTGCGTCGGAAAATCGACACTACCGAGCCGAAACTACTGCATACGGTATTTGGCGTAGGGTATATGCTCCGGGCAGAGCCATGAGTATCAAGCAGCGCATCACCATTGGATTCGGACTGCTGGTTGCTACGTTACTGCTGTTGTTCTCGTTTTTCATCTACCAGACGTATGAGTCGTACCGCCGGTCGCTGATGCAGACCCGCCTGCAACGGCGTGCCCTCTCAGCTCAGGCGTTTTTTCGCAACCGGAACGAGTTTTTTCAGTCGAGCTACCTGACCCTGCCCGAACAGCACGAAGTCCTGTACGACGCCGAACACCACCGCATCTACTCATCGTCCGGCCCCGACGACTACACCCCTACCCCGGCGCAGCTGGACGAAGCTCACCGGCAGGAAGTGTATTTTACTTACGTTAGCCCGGACTGGGAATCGCCCAAGGAAGGCGTTGCCCTGTCGTTTATGGATCAGGGCAAACGGTACGTAGCGGTGGTAACGGCCTACGACCTGAGCGGTCGTCAGACGAGCCGGAACCTCCTCTTCATTCTGGGTGTGGGCAATGTGTTCTCCCTCGTGGTGATCGCGCTCGCGGGATTTCTGTTCGCCCGGCGGGCCATGCGCCCCTTCGATCAGCTGATCAGCCAGATCAATTCCGCGACGGTCAACGATTTTTCGTTTCGGCTAAACCACGCATCCAACCGGGACGAAGCGAGTTACCTGGCCGGCTCATTCAATGAGCTGCTGAGCCAGTTGCAGAAGCTCGCCCAGAGTCAGGAAAACTTCGTGGCCTACGCATCGCACGAAATCCGCACACCGCTGACGGTTGTGAAAGGCATGCTGGAAACGTCGCTGGCCTACGATCAAACGCTGCCGGCCACTCAGCAAAGCATGACCAAAGCGCTGCATCGGCTGGAAGAAGCCATCGAACTGGCCAATGCGCTGCTAAGGCTGGCGGAAGTAGAAGGCCTGAAGCCGTCGCGGCTGCTCGATGACCTCAACGTAGTGGATACCATTCTGGATACGGTTACGTACTTTGGCGAGAAGTACCCCGAGCAACAGATTGATCTGCAGCTCACCGATGAGTTTACCGAGCTTAGTTCGACCATCCGTGTGGTGGGCAACGCCAATCTGCTGCGGACAGCCCTGATCAACATCATCGACAATGCCTGCAAATATTCAGCTTTCCAGCCCGTCGACGTCCAGGTGCAGTATGAACCGTCGTGGGTTATTATCAGCGTTACCGACCGGGGCATCGGCATTCCGGCAACGCAGGTAACCGACGTGTTTCTGCCAATGATGCGGGCCGGCAACGTGGGCAACATCCACGGGTTCGGCCTCGGCCTGACGCTGGCCAAAAAGATCGTTGACATGCACCAGGGCACCCTGCAACTCAGTTCCCGCCCCGGCGACGGCACATCCGTTCGGCTGAGTTTACCGGCTCTTCCCCTGTTCGCGTAGCGTCGACCGGGCCTGTCTGCGGCATCTGCGACCCACGTATCTACAGACGAGGGTCCGCTTCGTTGCCGGTCTGACACGTTCTGATTCCAGCCAGAGTCGTCGTTTCATAAATGGCCAGGTTCGCATCCCGAACACGCTCCATGATGGGCCGAATGTGGCAGGTTTGCTCATCTTCGCAGTCGTCGCAGCGAACGTAGAAATTTTTAGAAACGCAGGGCGTGGGAGCAATCGGTCCGTCGATGATCCGCAGAATCTGCGCCAGCGTGATCTTATCCGGCTCAATCCGCAGCTGGTACCCGCCGTCTTTCCCTTTCCGACTTTGTAATAAACCATGATTGCGCAGATCGAATAAAATTGATTCTAAAAACCGCTTTGGGATTCCGCCTTCTTTGGCAAGCTGATGAGTCAAAACGGGTCCCCGACCGTACTGCTCCGCTAAGCGGGTCATGGCTTTAAGCGCGTATTTTGCTTTTTTCGAGATCATACCGCTACTTGCTTCTTATTGATTCAGTGAGACTTATCGTTTGATGTCAAGCCGCTACGAATCGCTCCCTGTAACGCAGCTGCCACTACTATTTTTTCAGTAAAATTTGGAAGCTAGCACAAATATGCACTTTATTTGCAAAACCTACTAAATCAATAGATTATAAGTACTAATAGTCTATCTAATAACGGGGTTTTGGGGGTTTATAGTAAATCTTGGTTTAATCATGTACGAACAGACGCAGCCAGACCTACCGACCTTGCCCAGTTGGCAGACCGTCTTTCAGATTACGGGCTTTGACCGGTTGAACTTCGTGGGCGACGTAACCAACGCCATACCACAGGATGAGCATTGCCGCATCCTGAATCTGTCGTTCGAAGCTGATGGTGTGCGGGCGTTTGGCCAACTGACCGTACAGACCAATGATCAGCAGCGTTTTTTACTGATTACCAGACGGCTACAATCAGTTAAAGGTTTAGTGAGTATCACACAGATCAATTAATAATCATGAACACGTTGCATCAGAGACCCGAGCCACTAAACCAGTACGCCCTCGCTTTCTTCTGTTTCTGGGGCCTGGCTTTGCTGGTCACGGTGGGGTTCCGGGCCGAAAACCCGGCGTACCGCGAGCAGTTGGAACGGTGGCATCAGAAACGGATCGAATCCCTTAAAAGCGAAAGCGGCTGGCTCAACCTGGCGGGCCTGTTCTGGCTGCAGCCGGGCGCTAACCCGGCGGGCAGTGATCCAAACAACCTGCTGATGTTTCCGGCCGGGAAAGCTCCCGACCAACTCGGTACGTTCCGGCTCCGGGGCGATACGGTCACGTTTACGGCTGCCCCGGGCGTTGTTGTGCAGGATGAAGACAGGCAGCCGGTCTTAGGCGAGAAACCGTTGTTTGTTCCCGACCAGAAAACCGGCCCGGTGTTATCGCACGGGTCGCTGCGGTGGTTTGTCATCAAGCGCGGCAACCGATATGCCATTCGGTTACGTGACCTGGAAAGCCCATTCCTAAGCGACTTTAAGGGCATCGATCGGTATCCGGTGGATGAACACTACCAGATAAAGGCCCGGCTCGAACGGCCCGAAACGCCCAGAACCATTCCGATCCTGGACGTAACGGGGCAGGTATCGCAACAGCCGCTGGTTGGTACGCTGGTATTTAAACTGGCCGGTAAAACACACCGGCTCGATGCGGTTAGTGAAGGCCCTGATAAGCTTTTCATTCTGTTTGGCGACCAGACCAACCGGCATGAAACCTACGGATCTGGCCGGTTTCTGTACGCCGATATCCCCGGTCCCGACGGCCTCACCACGCTGGATTTCAACCAGAGCATCAACCCGCCCTGCGCCTTCACCCCGTACGCTACGTGTCCGCTACCACCGAAACAAAACCAGTTGGCGCTGGCGGTTCGGGCAGGCGAGAAACGCTACGGGGATCACTAACAACTGAAATCTCCTGATGAACCGATACGACTGGCATTACCACTGGCAAAACATGACAACCAATTGATTCATTCTATGAAAAACAACCTGTTGATCTGTCCAACCGACGGCGAGCAACTAAACGAGTCCAACGTGCGGATGGTGGCTTTTCTGGTCTTCCTGACCAGTCTGGTTTATCTCCTGACCGGCTGGTTTGGACTACCTCTGCTGCTGGCGGTCGATTTTGCGCTCAGGGGATTCAATCGCACCCGATACAGTCCCCTCGGCCGGCTGGCCGATAGCCTGGTGCGTACCCTGCGCTTTCCTTTCCGGGCCACCAATGCCGCCCCCAAACGCTTTGCAGCAGGCATTGGCCTGGGCTTCGCCATTGGCATCGCCACGCTGCATGGACTGGGCTACGCTACAGCGATACCCACGGTGGTGCTAGCGGTGTTTGCCGCGCTGGAATCCCTGGCCGGATTCTGCGCGGGCTGCTACGTGTACACGTTCTACGTCCGGCTCGGTGATAAACTGGCAGTACGTTAGCAGTCATCAATCAGCGGTACGGCGGGTCGGCGGCAACCGAAACGTCGGATTAGCTATCTAACAAAAAACGGGACGGTTGCCGCCGTCCCGTTGAACCGCCGAAGCGGCTGGCTACAAAAAAATGCTCTGGCAAGCTTATTTTTTTAACGTAACCAATACAAAGTAATGCAAAAACTTCTAACTGTGTGGATAGTTTGGCTATTCACCGGAGGCTGGCTGCTGGCACAGTCAGTTTCAACCCGTCTGTCGGGGGTTATTCGCGCTGAAAATGGGGAGGCACTTCCCGGCGCTAACGTTGTTGTAAAAGGTCAGAATAAAGGAACGTCTTCGGACGCTAACGGCCGCTTCACCCTCGACACCCGTCCCGGTCAGACATTAGTCATTTCAGCCATCGGTTATCAGACAACCGAAACAACCGTTGATAACAGAACCGACGTCAACGTAACCCTGCGGGAGTCTTCGTCCCAGCTCAACGAAGTGGTGGTGGTGGGCTACGGCACGCAGGACCGCAAAAATCTGGTCGGAGCCGTTACGCAGATCAACGCCGACCAGATTAAAAACCGACCGGTAGCCAGCTTTGAACAGCAACTCCAGGGGCAGGTAGCCGGGGTGCAGGTGTCGGCCAATACGGGCGTTCCGGGCGATGGCATCTATTTCCGCATCCGCGGCAATACGTCCATCAACGCCAGTAACGACCCGCTGTACGTCGTCGATGGGGTCTTCATCAACAACCAATCACTGCAGAAGATCACGACCCAGGGGCAGGCCAACAACCCGTTGGCCGACATTAACCCAGCCGACATCGAATCCATCTCCATCCTGAAAGATGCCGAAGCAACGGCCATCTACGGGGCCCGGGCGGCCAACGGCGTGGTGGTAATCACGACCAAGCGGGGGGCATACAACTCAAAAACGAAAGTTTCGCTGAACGCCAGCGTCGGTCAGGCCTGGGCCCCCAAACTGTGGGACCTGGTGACCGGCCCCGAACACGCGACCATTATCAACGAGGCCTGGGTGAACGACGGCAAACCGTTCGAAACGCGTCCTTTCCGGCCGAAAGATCAACTGGTGAATGGCGTAGCGGGCCGCGGTTTACCCGACGAACAACCGACTTACGACCGGCTGGGCGACATCTTCCGGACCGGTGCCTTGCAGAACTACGACCTGGCCGTATCGGGCGGCAATCAGCAGACCCGTTTTTATCTCGGCGGTGGGTATACGAGCCAGCAGGCGACCCTGCGTACCAATGATTTTCAGCGGGCGAGCTTTAAACTCAACCTCGACCACGAGCTGACGAACCGGATTCGCGTCGGGACCAGCAACATCTTCTCACAGTCGAACCGCACGAACGCACGGGTGGGTGATGGTCCGCAGGGCGGAATTCTACAGGCGGCCCTGCACACGCCGACGTACCTGCCCAAGTTCAACGCTGACGGTTCGTACGCTAAATGGGCGGGTTTTGACAATCTCGACGTACTGATCAATAATACAGATATGCAGTCGATCAGTACCCGCTACATCGGCAATCTGTACGGCGAAATCGATATCATCGACGGCATGAAGTTCCGCAGTAGCTGGAGCCTCGACTACAACATCTACGACGAATATGAGTACTGGAACACGCTGACCAACCGGGGTAGCGCAAGCCGCGGCCTGGCCACATCGAGCATCAGCAAAAACACCGTCTGGATCAACGAGCAGACGCTGACGTACCGGCGGACTTTCGGTGGCAATCATTCGTTCGGGGCTCTGCTGGGCAACTCCGTACAAGGCAACCTGTCGACGCAGACCCAGGCCCAGGGCACCAACTTCCCATCCGACGCGTTCAAACAGATTTCATCGGCGTCGGTGACAACATCCACGTCGAGCCGGACGCGCAACAATCTGGCTTCGTTCTTCGGCCGGATCGACTACAATTTTGCCAGGAAGTACTTCATCGAGGCCAGCCTCCGGGCCGACGCTTCCTCGCGATTCGGCACCAACAACCAATGGGGTTATTTCCCGTCGGCGGGTCTGGCGTGGCAGATAAAGCAGGAGAACTTCCTGCAGAACGTGACCTTCGTGAGCGACCTGAAGCTGCGGGCGAGCGTCGGCTGGACGGGTAACCAGAACGGCATCAACGATTTTGCCCCCCGCGGTCTGTGGGGGGGCGGCTATAACTACCAGGACAATCCCGGTACGTTTCCGGTGCAACTGGCTAACCCGGATTTAAAGTGGGAAACAACCCGACAGGTAAACGTAGGTCTGAACGTGGGCTTATTGAACAACCGGATCGGGCTGGAAGTGAACGCTTACTCGAAGTACACGTATGACCTGTTATTACAGGTGCCGCTGGCGCAGAGTTCGGGCTTTGCGTCGATTTACCGCAACGACGGCGAAATCAGCAACCGGGGGCTTGAGTTCAGCCTGAATACGGTCAATATCGAAAGCCGCGGCCTGACCTGGAACACAACCTTCAACATAGCGGCCAACGTCAACCGCATTGAGAAACTGTCGCTCCCGGTTGATGCAAACTACGCCACGCAGCGGTTACTACAAGGCTATCCATACCACGCCTTCTTCGTATACAAACAACTGTCTGTCAACCCCGAAAACGGTGATGCCGTATACGATGATTACAACAAAGACGGCATCCTGACGGCCGCCGACCGCCAGTACGTCGGTACGGCCCTGCCCAAGTTCGTCGGAGGGCTGAACAATACGCTGTCCTACAAAGGGTTTGACGTATCGCTGTTCTTCAACTTCAGCTACGGCAACAAGGTCAACAACAACAACCGCTTCTTTCACGAATCGGGCGGTACGCGCGACGACCGCCGGGCGATCAACAAAAACCAGTTGAACCGCTGGCAGAAACCGGGCGACATTACCGACGTACCGCGCATCACGACGCAGGGAAATAACTACAACCTTAACCCGACCAGCCGGTTCATCGAAGATGGTTCGTTTGTTCGATTGAACAGTCTCGTCATCGGTTATACGATTCCGAAGAATCTGCTGCGGAAAGTCGGCATATCATCCGCCCGGGTGTACTACAACGGCTCAAACCTCTGGCTGCTCAGCAACTACCAGGGACCAGACCCGGAAGTGAACGTAACGGCGAACCCCACTACACAGGCGCATGACCTTGGCACCCCTCCGCTGCCACGTACCGCTCAACTTGGCTTAAATCTGACCTTGTAAACCGTCATTTCGTGGTCATGACGGCCCGGTTCCTGAAACGGCCGGGGCCAGTCAACGACACACAGACCGACGACTCACCAACATGACATTAGCCGTATGACTACTACAAACCGCACATTTTTGATTTTCTCGTTGCTGGTTCTGCTCGCGGGTTGCCAGTCGTTCCTGGAGGTGCAGCCTGAATTGCAGATCGACGAGTCGCAGGCGATCACGAACGCCAGTTCAGCCGAGGTAGCGCTGAATGGCCTCTACAACCGGCTGGGTAACGACAGCTACTACGGCTCCAATTTTCAGGCACTGGCGTACCTGTCGGGTGGCGATATCCAGTGGACCGGCTCGCAGGGGGCTCCCCAGGAGATTACGGCCCGCAAGCTGACCGCCGACAACGGCTACGTCGGCAACGCCTGGGCGGGTATTTACCGCACAATTCTGTCGGCTAATTACCTGATCGAAACCGTTCCAGCCCTGAGCGATCCGCAACTGACGGCTGCCCGCAAAGATCAGTTCGTGGGAGAAGCCCTAACGATTCGGGCGCTGGCGTATTTCGACCTCGTGCGCGGTTGGGGCGGGGTTCAGCTGGTTCTGGCACCGACCCGACAACCGTCGGATAACACCGGCATCCAACGTAGCAGCGCAGACGAAACCTACGCCCAGGTGCTGAAAGACCTGACCGCGGCCGAACCCTTGCTGCCCAACACGACCAACCGCAACCGGGTAACACGCAAGACGGTCTGGGCGCTGCGGGCACGGTATCATCTGTACCGCAAGGAATGGGCGCAGGCCGACGAGTACGCGAGCAAGCTCATCAGCGACGCTACCAATTACCGGCTTGCCAGACCTTACAGCGCCTTCTTCGCGAACAATGCGGTGGCAACACCCGAATCGGTCTTTGAACTGGCTTTCAGCAATTCCTTCCGGAACGGACACGCGAACTGGTGGCTCCCTCCTGCCCTCGGCGGTCGGCGCGAATGGGCACCGAATGCCCAGCTCGTTACGTTACTCAACGACCCAAACGTGGGGGGTAATCGCAACGGTCTGATTGCGCAGACGGCCCCTCCCGGCAACCTGTGGTACGGGAAGCTCTACTACCGCAACCCGATCGGCACCGATCCGCAGTGCATCATTCGCATCGCCGAACTGTACCTGATCCGGGCTGAAGCCCGGGCGCGGCTGGGTAAGCTCAACGAGGCCCTCGCCGATCTGAATGCGGTCCGCGACCGGGCTGGTTTATCGGCCCTCACGACCACGACAACCCCAACTCTGGAAGCTACGCTACTGGCCATTGAGCAGGAACGACGCGTCGAGTTTCCGTTTGAAGCCGACCGCTGGTTTGACTTGATCCGGACGGGACGGATAGCCGCGGTCCTGGGCATCACGGACACGAAAAAATACGTCTTTCCCATCCCAACCAGCGAAATTCTTGCCGATAAAGCCTTGACACAGAACGAAGGGTATTAATCACTGACTACAAACATCCTCATGAAAACTACAACGCTTTTTGCCTTCATTATAGCTTCGCTCAGCCTGATCCCGGCCCAGGCGCAAACCCAATCGCCGGCCAAACCCGTCGGGCCCGAGAAAGGGGCTCTGGTCATCGTTGGCGGAGGAGCCATGGGTCCCGAAATCTGGGGGCGGTTCATTGAGCTGGCCGGTGGACCGAATGCCAACATTGTCGTCATTCCCACGGCGGGCGAAGATTCGTCGATCGTGAGCAGCGGTGCCCGCGACAAGAACCGGCTCCTGGATCTGGGGGTCAGGCAGGTAACCGTGCTCCACACCCGCGACCCTAAGGAATCCAATCAGGAATCGTTCGTCGCGCCCCTGAAGCGGGCTACGGGGGTCTGGTTCATCGGCGGTCGGCACTGGCGCTTAGCCGATGCATACCTCAACACCCTGGCGCATAAAGAATTTAATGCTCTGCTGGCACGGGGTGGCGTTATCGGCGGTACGTCGGCGGGCGCTACGATCCTGGGCTCGTTCATGGTACGGGGCGACACCAAGGGCAACGCCATTCTGATCGGCGACCATACGCAGGGGCTCGATTTTATCCACAACGTAACGATCGACCAGCACGTCCTGCGCCGAAACCGGCAGTTTGACCTGATCAATGTCATAAAAGAACGGCCTGAGCTACTCGGCATTGGCATTGACGAGAGCACGGCCATTGTGGTGCAGAAAAATACGTTTGAGGTAATCGGTAATTCGTTCGTAGGCATCTACACGGCCGAGCAAATTGCCAACAACGCCCAGTATCCATCCGGCCAGAACAGTACCGGAGGCCCGTTCTACTTTCTTGGTCGGGGGCAAACGTTTGATCTGCAAACGAGAAAGGTACTGAACCCCCAGCGGCTGCGACCCAACGAACCCGCGAAATAAGCCCATAATCAACGCATAGCTAATCGTAAAACCAACGCAGGTTATGACAAAAACAGCCATCACGGGCGTACCTTCGGAATGGAAAGCTGAACTATCCGAGTTTGACCCAATAACGGTTCCGGACGCCCAGCCAGCGGCATCGCCTTCCGACTGGCGGGGGTCGGAGAAGCTGCTGTTCCGGTTTTTCTTTATCTACTTCATCATCCAGGCCGTTCCGCTGGATTGGACGTACTACCGCGATCTGTTCGCCATCGACTGGACAAACCTCCAATACCGCGACATCTTTTACCTGGCTCGTTATCAGCCCGAATTTTTCGACGGACCCGATACGTTCGTGAACTGGGCCATTGTCGCGCTGATCGCCGGGGTTGGTGCCGTAATCTGGACGTATCGGGATCAGGGGGCCAACCACTATAATCAACTGTACTACTGGCTGCGGGTCGTTGTGCGGTACCGGCTGGCGGTCGGCCTGCTGGCGTATGGGTTCATCAAGCTTTTTCCGTTGCAGGCGCCGTATCCATCGATCAGCAACCTGAATACCAATTACGGCGATTTCACCGCCTGGAAACTCTTTTCCTTAAGCCTGGGCATTGTACCATCGTACGAATCCTTCCTTGGTCTGGTTGAAATCCTGGGCGCGCTGTTGCTGCTGAACCGTAAAACCGCGGGCATAGGCACCCTCATTATCCTGCCGTTTACGGGCAACGTGTTCGTATCGAACCTGGCGTACGAAGGTGGCGAGTACGTGTACAGCTTGTACCTCGTCGCGCTGGCCCTGTTCATCTTTGCCTACGATGCCGTGCGGCTGTTCAGGCTGGTTTCGCTCGAACAGCCAACCGCCCCGAATCGCTTCCGGCTGGTACTTACCAAACCCTGGCAACGAACGGCCCGCCTGGCGTTGAAGACGGCCTTCGTGCTGTTTTTTGTTGGTCTGTATGGCTACAAAACCTACGGTGGCTACCGCCAGGGACCGTATCATTTCCCGCAACAGCCGGGCCTGGCCGGTGCCAGCGGGATCTACAACGTCAGCGAATTCCGCGTCAACAACAACGTACTGCCGTATTCCAGAACCGATTCGACGCGCTGGCAGGATGTAGTTTTTGAGAAATGGGCAACCATCAGCATCAAGTCCAACCGGCCGGTCCGGCTCGACCGGTCCAACACGGAGGAGATGTACGCCAGCGACGCCGACCGCACCTACGAGTTGGCCGGTTCGCAGGGCCGCCATTACTACAGCTACGACGTAGACCCGGCCCGTCAGACACTCAGGCTTCGAAACCGGAATAAAGCCCACGCCGGCGAAACGCTGACGCTCCGCTACAGCCGACCGACTCCGTCGCAGCTTATTCTGTCGGGCACTAATGAGGCCCACGATTCCATTCATGTTGTGCTGGACAAAGTCAATAAGAAGTATCTGGTGGAAGAGGCAGCCAAAGCCGGCCGTCGCGGAACCTTAACCCTCTGATGTAGTCATGTCATCAATCAAAACGACCTCCGACCATCCCGGTCTAAACTCCCTGCAGCCGACTTCTTCCGGACCAACCGAACCCGCCGACACGTTTGGTGTGCCTGGGTTTAACGCGACTCGGTCCGACGCGACCCGGTCTGACGGTACGTCTGACCGGAGTGGTTTGTTATTGCGGTCAGACGTGCCGTCAGACCGGGTCACGTCAGACCGAAACATTCCTGACCGGGTCACGACTCGTACACCATGGACCGCCGGTCAGAACGTCCTGTTCCGGATTGCATTCGTGTTCTTTGTGATCATGGCGCTGCCCAACAACTGGAACTGGTATAAAAACGCCGTTTCGTTAGACTGGCTGCACCTGCATTACCGCGATCTGTATGACCTCTCGCGCTTCAGTTCCGGCATTACGCTGTTCGGCAACAAACTGTTCGGCAGTACGTTACTCGGCTACGCGCCCTGGCTCATTACGCTCCTGTTCTCCATGGCCGTAGGGGTACTCTGGTCAGCCGTAGCCCGGTTGCGTAAACCGGACCCGTTGCCCTACAACCGAAACGCCGGACCGCTGTTGTATTACTGGCTGCGGGTGATTGTGCGCTACCGGGCGGGCATCGGCATTATCGGGTTTGGCTTTACGAAACTCATGCCGACGCAGCTACCTTACCCGTCGCTGGGACTACTGAATACCAACTTCGGCGACCTCACGGCCCAGAAGATCTATTGGCTCTCCATCGGCATTGTCCCCTGGTACGAAGTGTTTACGGGCGTTGTGGAAGTAGCCGCGGGTGTCCTGCTTTTCTTCCGGGCTACAACGTTCTGGGGGGCCGTACTGCTGTTCGGCGCATTGGCGGACATTGTGTACGTTAATTTTGCCTACGACGGCGGTGTTCATGGCTACAGTTCGTATTTCGTGCTGCTGTCGGGTTTCCTGCTGATCGACTACATTCCAAGTCTGTATAACCTGCTGATCAGGGAGCGCTTTACCGTACCATTCACCTACTACCCGACCTTTACGGGCTGGCAGCGTTACGTTCGTATTGGTCTAAAGAGCGCGACAATCGGCATTTTTCTCGTGCTGTTATTCTGGCTACAGTACGTTAACTTCCGCTATGATCCTTACAAACAACCCGCTCAGAAAGGTGTATCCGAATTGCGGGGTAATTACAACGTAACGGAGTTCCGGCTGAACGGCAGAGTACTTCCTTATTCACCGCTGGATTCGGTTCGATGGCAGGAAGCAACTTTTGAAAACTGGTCGACGCTGACGTTCAGAACGAACCGCGCGGTTCCGCTCGACCTCTCCAACGGTGGCGGGGCACCCATGCGCGACCTCAACCGAACGTTTGAACTGACCGGCGTAGCTGGTGGGCAGCGCGTCTTCTACTACGATGCCGACACGAAGAATCACGTACTGTATCTGCAGGACAAGTATCGTCCAGGCGGCCCGCGTGGCGAAGGCGGTGACGAAGCCGATGCGGCTAAATCCCAAAAGCCGAAGCCTAAAGCAGCCGCGGCCCAATGGATACCAGCCGACGCGCTGGCAACCATTGGCGACGAAGACAGCCGGATCGATCCCATCGCCCGCTCAACCCGCCGGACGAAGGGCATCAACGCCGAACGCCGTCGGGACATAGAGCGCAACCGGATGCTATTGACCTACAGCACCAAAGACGGTTCGCGCGTTATTCTGAGCGGCATCAGCGAAAACAAAGACTCTATCTACGTCGTGCTGGACCGCGTCAACCGGACGTACGCCCTGTCGGGAAGTACGTTGCAGGCCGGTCTGTATTAATCCAATTTACCGGCATGTTTTGTCGCCCGCTCAGATTGGCCGATATTCGTGCAAAAGGCCTCATGCCTGACTCATACAGCACGGTAATGGCAACAACTACGCATAAAATTGGCTGGCTAACCGCCTGCTTCCTGGTAATCGCCAACATGGTCGGAACCGGTGTGTTCACCAGTCTGGGTTTTCAGCTCGCGGCCGTTCAAAACACCTGGTCTATCATTCTGCTCTGGGTGCTGGGGGGCGTGCTGGCCCTGATCGGGGCGTTTTCCCTGGCGGAGCTGGGCACGCATTACCCCGACGAGAAAGGGGGCGATTACGTCTTTATTTCCCGGGGGCTGCACCCGTTTTTAGGCTATCTGTCGGCCTGGGTGTCGCTGGTGGGCGGATTTGCGGCCCCGGTTGCCATCGCCGGTAAAGCGATGGAGTCGTATCTGTTGCCGTTTGGTTTAATCAACACCCGCTGGCTAACGGTCTCGCTCATCATCAGCATGGGCCTCATTCACTCGTTCAGTCTGCGGCACAGCAGCGTGTTTCAGAACGTAACGACCATAGCCAAAATCGCTTTCGTGCTGAGTCTGCTGGCCGTCGGGTTTTACGTATCGCCGTCGATGGCCAACGCGTTTCGCTTCGACTCCAGCTACCAGTCCGAAATCCCGACGACCCCTTTTGCCGTATCGCTGTTGTACGTCACCTACGCCTACACTGGCTGGAACGCAGCGGCTTACATCGTATCCGAAATTCGCAGCCCCGCTAAAAACCTACCCAGAGCGTTGCTGCTGGGTACGCTGGTGGTGACGATCCTGTACGTCTGCCTTCAGATCGTCTTCCTGAAACTGGCCCCTGTAAACGCCTTGACCGGCCAGGCCAATGTCGCGGAGATTGCGTTCAGCCAATATTTTGGAACGAACGCCGGTCGGTGGGTGAGCGCCGGCATTGCCCTGCAACTCGTCGCTACAATGAGTTCGTACGTCTGGGTGGGTGCCCGGGTCACCAGCCGCATGGCGCGGGATTTTCCGTTGTGGCACGTCTTCCAGCACGAGAACAAACACCAGATTCCCGTCCGGACCATCTGGCTGCAAACGGGTATCACGCTGCTCCTTCTGTTTTCGGGCACCCTGGAACAGGTACTGCTCTGCACGTCGTTTGTGCTACAACTGATGGGCACGCTGGCCGTTGCGAGTCTGCTGCGCACGAAGCGTTTACCGACCGATTTTCACAGTCCGCTGCGGCCGTGGCTGCAGTGGGCCTATATCGTGTTCAGCCTGTTCGTCCTGGCGTTCATCATTACCGACAAGCCTACCGAAAGCCTGATCGGGCTGGGCATCGTGCTGGTGGGGGGCCTGACGTACTGGATCAAGCCACCAAAGAGCATAGCTTCTTCAGCTAAACAATCGGCTAATGTTGAACCCGAACGTACCTGAACCGCTCCATTACGCTCATGTTATCGGATACATGCACCCGACAGCACAGCCTACGCATGACCAGCCAGCAGTATCCTGAAAACCGCAAACCGAACGTCAAGTGACAAACCAGCCATACGATGCCGTAGTAGTAGGTTCCGGACCAAACGGCCTGAGCGCGGCTATTGTGCTGGCGCGGGCGGGGTTGTCGGTGCTGGTGCTCGAAGCCCGATCTACGTTTGGGGGCGGGGTTCGTTCAGCCGAGCTAACCTTGCCCGGCTTTGTGCATGACCTTGGTTCGGCGGTGCATCCGCTGGCGGCCGGCTCGCCTTTTTTCAAAAGCCTGCCCCTCGCCGACCATGGGCTGGAATACATCTACCCACCCGTATCAGCTGCTCACCCATTCGACCCGAGCGTCGGTAAAACGGCAGCCGCGCTGTTCGGTACGGTAGACGACACGGCCCGAACCCTCGGCGCCGACGAGCAAACGTATCGCCGACTACTCGAACCGGTGGTCAGGCACTGGCCAACGTTAGCCGTCGATGTGCTGGGGCCCCTACGTTTCCCTGACCATCCGCTCGACATGGCCCGGTTCGGGCTGGATGCGGTATTGCCGGCTACGTGGCTGGCCAGCCGTTTCAAGACGACCGAAGCCCGGGGCCTCATTGCCGGTATGGCCGCCCATTCGATCCAGCCCCTGAGCAACGTCACCACCGCAGCCATCGCCCTCGTGCTCATGGCGGCAGGTCACCACCGCGGCTGGCCCGTACCCAAAGGAGGGTCGCAGGCCATTACCAACGCTCTGGTCTCGTATTTCCGGTCGTTGGGCGGGCACCTCGAAACCGACCGGCCGGTTCGCTCAATGAACGACCTGCCCAAATCGCGGGTGGTTGTGTTTGATCTGACCCCAAAGCAGCTGCTGTCGATCGTAGGGGATCGCTTCCCGACACTGTACCGCCGGCAACTCGAACGGTATCGCTACGGTCCCGGCATCTTTAAAATTGACTGGGCCCTGGACGGACCGATTCCGTTTACGGCCCCGGAATGCCGGCAGGCGGGTACCGTTCACCTTGGCGGCACCCTCGAAGAAATCACCGACGCCGAACAGCAGACCTACGACGGCAAACATCCCGACCGCCCCTACGTCCTACTGGCTCAGCAGAGCCTGTTCGACCCGACGCGGGCACCGGCCGGTAAACAGGCAGCCTGGGCCTACTGCCACGTACCGAACGGCTCAACGGTCGACATGACCGGGATCATCGAGCGGCAGGTGGAGCGCTTTGCGCCGGGTTTCCGGGACCGGATTCTGGCCCGCGCTACGATGAATACCGCCCAGGTGGAAGCCTGGAATCCAAACTACGTCGGGGGGGATATCAACGGCGGCATCATCGACGTCCGGCAGTTGTTCACGCGGCCTACGCTGAGTCTGACGCCCTACCGCACGGGGGCGCCCGGCGTTTTTATCTGCTCCTCGGCAACACCACCGGGCGGAGGGGTGCATGGTTTATGCGGTTACCACGCAGCCCGAGTCGTGCTGCGCGATAGTTTTGGCAAGTCGGTACCGGTAGAATTAACGAACGAATGATTTTTTAACTAGCGCAACGTTCCAGGTTTCATGTTCAGCGTTTAATACGGGCATGACCTGAAAGCTGGAACTGGCCGCCCGAAACATTAAACCTGACACTGTACCTTATGAATGTATCAACCCCAACGGCCTCGGCCGAAAAGAATAAACTCAACCTCACTGAAGACTGGACCGTGGTTGTCCTCGGCCTGCTGATCATTGCGCTCTCGCTGGCGGGTTTGGTCATTCCAACGCCGGGTTTCGGCTGGAGCAAGGCAGGCGATTTAACGGGTAACGTGTTTACCGGAAGTAATCTGGCCGCCATAGCCGGTCAGTTTGCGTTCACCTACGCCGTTGCGCTGGTGGGCACGTATCTGCTCGGCAAGCCCGTCCGGGCAACGCTCCTGGGCTTTCCGGTTGTTTTCGGACTAACCGTGCTGGCTCTGCTCCTGGCGGGCAACAAAACGTTGAAGGACCTTAATCTCGAAGCCGTTATATTCAGCCTGAGCATCGGCCTGATCGTAGGAAATCTGTTCAAAATCCCCGACTGGCTGCGGGCGTCGCTCTCGACCGAACTGTTCGTTAAGATCGGTTTGGTACTGCTGGGTACTACGGTCATCTTCGGCGATATCCTCAAAGCCGGTTCGCTGGGATTGGTGCAGGCGTTGCTGGTTGTGCTGTCGGTCTGGTATTTTGCGTACTGGATCAGCCGGCAGTTGAAGGTAGACGACGAGCTGACGATGATGCTGGCCAGCGCCGTTTCGATCTGTGGGGTATCAGCGGCCATTGCTACGTCGGGGGCCATTCAGGGCGACAGCAAAAAACTCTCGTACGTCATTTCGCTCGTGCTCATCACGGCCATCCCGATGATGCTGATTATGCCCTATGCCGCTCAAGCCATGGGGCTGTCGCCCGAAGTGACCGGTGCGTGGCTGGGCGGCACCATCGACACGACGGGTGCGGTGGTGGCATCGGGCAGCCTGGCGGGCGAAGAAGCGCTCAAAATCAGCACCATCGTCAAATTTTCGCAGAACGTCTTGCTGGGACTGGCCGCTTTCGCGATCAGTGTTTACTGGACCTACTCGCACAAAACCGTCACGGGCGTGGGGGGCGAACAGGTTGAAAAACCAACCCTGGGCGTAATCTGGGAGCGTTTCCCCAAGTTTGTCCTGGGGTTCATCGGGGCGTCGCTGCTGTTTTCCTTTGTGCTGAGCCCGTCGGCGATCGAGCCGGTTAAGGGAAGTTTGAAAAGCCTGCAGGGCTTGTGGTTTGCGCTGGCCTTCACCAGCATTGGCCTGGAAACCAACTTTGCCGACCTGATCAACCAGAACAGCCGCAAGCCGCTCTACGCGTTCCTGATCGCCCAGGCGTTTAACATCGGCGTGACGCTGGTAATCGCTTATTTTCTGTTTGGGTAGAACGGATCACCGGCGAAACTGTATGGGTTTCCGCTGCGGAACAATCCGAAGCAAGTGCGCCTGCCAACGCAATGGCCTGACTCGAGTGAGGCCGTTGTGTTGGCAGGCGCATTCCATTTCCGGTGACAAGGTCTGTTTCCTTAGAAGAAAATAAGATAAACCTTAAAATAGCCTTATACTTTACAAGTCAATCAACTGATAGTCAATAATTAGTACGTTCTAATAAGTGCCATAGTCATTCCAGAGCGGTTCAGTTAATAGATGGGTGCCATACGGGCGCTGCCAACACCCTTTACAAACTCTCGACCGCGACACCATGAACACGCTGGAATTAAACAAAGACGTAATTATCGACCTGACGGAACGCCGGGCCGATCACTGCCTGTCCATTTACCTGCCTACCCATGAGTATGGCCTGGAAGTCAACGAAAGTATGGACAGGCTGCAGCTCAAAAATCATATTCAGGACATCCGGCTGAAACTTCAGGAGGAAGGCCTGCAACGATCGGCTATCAACGAGTTGCTGAAACCCGTAGAAGCGCTGCTTGATGACTGGATTTTCTGGCGGTATCAGTCCAAGGGGCTGGCTATCTTCCGGAGCCACGACTTTTTCACGTATTTTCATAGCCCCACGCCGTTTCGCCATGTTTACGAAATCAGCTCAGGCTTCTGTATTAATCCGCTGCTGCCCTTCACGCAGCCCCTGCGCCATTACTATCTGCTGCTGATATCGAAAAAAGGCGTTACGCTGCATAAGGCCGATCAGTACTCAATGATTCACATGGGCATGAACCTGGAATTTCCATCGGGCCTCGACGCTGTGACCGACTACTATGATTTTGAGGAAGAACTTCAGGGGCGCACCCGAGCCCGGGGCAGTAGCCGTCATGCCGCAGCGGTATACCGAAGCGACGATACCGACAATAAAGAAAAGGATCATCTGCTTGCCGACTTCTTCCGGCTCATCAACGACGCCGTTGTTCAGTTGCTCGCTATGGAAAACGCCCCGCTTGTCCTGGCGGGGGTCAACTACTACCACCCCATTTATCGACAGGTCAATACGTACCCGCGCTTATGCCAGGACGGACTGATCGGTAATTTTGAACATACGCATCCAACCAACCTGCATCCGCTGGCTAATGAGCTGCTAACTGGCTATTTCAGCGAGATACGGGATCGTCGGCTGACTGAATTTGCCAACGCCCGTGGATCAGACCGGGTCTCGAAAGATGTACGTTCGTTGCTCGACGCGGCCGTAATGGGCCGCATTGAGGTGCTGTTTATGCACAGACACGCTCAGGCCTGGGGACGTTTTGACGAACACACCCTGGAAACTACACTGCACGACCGTCGGCAACCGGGGGATGAACCCTTATTTGATAAAGTGGCTTTACTGACCCTCCAGCACGGGGGTGAGGTTCACATTCTCGATGATGCCGATAGTCTCGGGTATGGGGAGTCCATCCGTTTAGCAGGGCTGTACCGATTCTAAGACCGTTACCGATCCGCAGCTGTCAGTAGAAGACTGCGGAAACAAGCCCGGCAACAGCGTTGGATCCGACCAACGAGTTGATACGTGCTGTACTCAACGTTGTTTAAACTCGCTACGTATGACCACTACGGAATCACTTCTACACTGGCTGTACGCACTGGTTATGGGACTGAGTGCCGCTGCCTTTCTGATAATGAGCCGGAACCCAAAGCGCGTTCCTCAGTACAAATACCTCATTCACACGTTTGTAGTGATCTGGTCGGGGCTGGTGTATGCAGGCATCGCCATGGGGCAAGGTCAGGTCGAACTAGTTGGCAGGACCGTTTATTACGCCCGGTACATCGACTGGGTGGTGACAACCCCGCTGCTGCTGCTTTCCCTAACGCTGACCGGTAAGTATACCATCTCCGTTCGGGGGCCTATAACCGTCGGATTGCTGGGAACTCAGGTTATCATGATCCTGACCGGTCTGGTAGCCGAGCTATCACCCGAAAACAGCCGGTGGTTCTGGTATACTTCGGGTTGCGTAGCGCTCCTGGTTGTCCTGCGTATGTTCTGGGGGCCCCTGTACGATAAAGCCAAAGAACAGCACCCGGATATACAGCGGGCTTACCGTGGCTCGGCCAGGTTTCTGACGGTTCAATGGGTTTTATATCCGCTGGTCTGGGCGCTGGGCACGCCGGGCGCGGGTTATATCGATCCGTTTCTAACCACAGTGCTGCTGATTGGGTTACCCATCATTTCTAAAGCCGGATTCGGGTTCTATAACCTTTCTAAGCTACGCAATCTCAGTCCGGAAGTGTACGAAGATCAGCCGGAGCCGTCGAAACCACCCGGCATGGCTTTTACCACACCAAACCGGTGAGTCAGCGACGTTTTCACCGCCTGGATCACCAATGCCATGTATTACCAAATTATGAAGCCGACCAGCAAATGGGTCGGCTTCTCTATTTTTGCCGGATGAATACTCCTTTCGTACGGATGAAAAACGTTGTAACGCTCAGCTTTCTGGGCTGCGTCCTGCTGGCCGGCTGCCAGTCGTCGAAGCCCAAAGCTACCGCTTCCCAGTCCCAGAAACCCATCACCACCATCGCCTTCGGGTCGTGCAGCGACCAGAAGCGCCCCCAGCCGCTCTGGGATGATATCGTAGCGCAGAAACCGGACGTCTGGATCTGGCTCGGCGACAACATTTACGGGGATTCGGAAAGTATGGATACCCTGAAAACCAAATATGCCCGCCAGAAAGCCAACCCCGTTTACCAGCAACTGCGGCAGTCGGCGTCGATCATCGGCGTGTGGGACGACCACGACTATGGCGTCAACGACGGGGGTAAGGAATACCCGCGCCGGAAAGAAAGCCAGCAGCTCATGCTCGATTTTCTGGACGTACCGGCCAGCAGCCCGCTTCGCACGCAGGAAGGCGGCTACTCGTCGCACGTGTACGGGCCCAAAGGCCAGCGCGTCAAGGTGATTCTGCTGGATGGCCGTTATTTCCGCGATCCGCTCAAAAAAGACGGTAAAGTCAACGTACCAGACCCAACCGGCGATATCCTGGGCGAAACCCAGTGGAGCTGGCTGGAACAGCAGCTGACCAATTCCGATGCCGACGTTCACATTATCGGCTGTGGCATTCAGATCATTCCGGAAGAACACCCCTACGAGAAGTGGGGCAACTTCCCGACTGCCCGCCAACGGTTGATGGACCTGCTCGCCAAAACAAAACCCAAAGGAGCGATGCTGATCAGCGGTGACCGGCACATAGCCGAGATTTCCAAGGAAAGCGTACCCGGCCTGGGCTACGACCTCTACGACATCACCAGCAGCGGCCTTACGCACGTATCCAAGCCGCACGAAGAACCCAATCGCCACCGCGTAGGCGAGATGGTGGCCCAGCTAAACTACGGCCTCATTACGATCGACTGGAACAAGAAACCACTCACGGCGACCGTCCGCATCAACGGCGACAACCAGGCTACGTACCTGACCCAGCCTATTACGTTCTGATCGGCCCCGTCTTCGACCTTACGCAACACACCTGCCCTGCGGTTTTCTGATTGAACCGCAGGGCAGGTTTTTGTTTATCATTTATCACTTTCGACGGGTATTTTGTACTTTTAAGGTTTCCGGCAACCAGATCATCCCGTCGAATGGCTTTCCATTTCCCGATCAAACGACTCGCTTTACTCCTTACTACCGGCCTGGGCTGGTGTACCGTTCTCGCGCAGCCCGTCCCCTCTACCCTACCCGTCGAAGCCCAGAAAGCGGCCCAGTCGGTACGTCCTGAGGCTATTCAGGGGCACATGCGCTACCTGGCCGATGATAAACTGCGGGGCCGCAAGCCAGGCACACCCGGCTATGAGATGGCGGCTCAGTACGTTGAGCAGCAGTTCCGGTCGCTTGGGTTCCAACCCGTTGGCGAGAACGGTACGTACCGGCAGGCCGTTCCGCTTCGAAAAGGACAAGTGAAAGAAGCGGGCAGTTCGATGGCCCTTGTTCGGGATGGCCGCCAGTTCCCGCTGGTGTACGGTCGAAATTTTATCCTCAGTCCGAACTTCAGTCAGACCACGGCTGAGGTAGAAGCGCCGATCGTGTTTGTCGGTTTTGGCATCTCGGCCCCCGAACTCGGCTACGACGACTACGCCAAGGTGGATGTGAAAGGTAAAATTGTGGCTTGCTTCAACGGGGCACCCACCATTTTCCCCTCCAACCAGCGGGCCTATTATTCGTCGGCCAAGCAGGAAATGGCCGTGGCCCACGGGGCCGTGGGGGTACTGACCTTTAGCCTGCCGACCGATATCCGGATGCGGATCGAGATGGCCGGTCCGCGCGCCCGGCAGGCCGTTTACCGGTGGGTCGACAAACAGGGGCAGGCCCAACGGACGTACCCCGACCTGAAAGCAGCGGCTATTCTGAGCGACTCCACCGCCCGCTCGCTCTTTACCGGTACGGCCAAGTCGTTCGAGGAAGCCATGGCCGTGGCCCACCGGAGCATGCCCCAGGCGTTTCCGCTCAACAGTTCAGCGCGCATCCGGACGCAGACCGAACTGAGCGACGACCTGATTGGCGAAAACGTAATGGGTATGCTGCCCGGCACTGATCCCGTATTGAAAGACGAATACGTCGTGTACGTCTCCCACCTCGACCACCTCGGCGTTGGCCGCCCCGTAAAAGGTGACTCGATCTACAATGGTGCCCACGATAACGCGTCGGGTGTGGCCATCAACCTCGAAGCGGCCCGGCTGTTTGCCTCCTTGCCCAAAGCCCCCCGTCGGTCGATTATCTTCGTCGGCGTAACCGGCGAAGAAATGGGACTGCTGGGCTCCGACTACTTCGCCAGCAACCCTACGGTTCCGCAGGACAGAATTGTCGCCAATCTGTGTCTGGATATGCCGTTCTTTTTCCATCCGCTGCTCGACATCGTGCCCTACGGCTCCGAACATTCGAGCATGACAAAGGAGGTTGAGGCTGCGGCCAAATTCGTGGGGGTACAGATTGCGAAAGACCCGATTCCGGAGCAGGCCGTTTTCATGCGCAGCGATCACTTCAGCTTCGTGCGCCAGGGCATTCCGGCCATTTACATCAAAAGTGGGTCGCAGACGGGCAATCCGCAGCTCGACGGCACCAAACTCAACCTCGACTGGCGCGCAACGATCTACCATTCCCCCCAGGACGAGATTGACCAGCCATTCAACTACAATGCAGCCGCCAAACACGTGCAGCTGCAGTTCCTGATCGGCTACCTGACCGCCCAGGCTGACCAGCGCCCCGTCTGGAACGAGGGCGATTTCTTCGGGACGAAATTCGGGCAGAGGAAGGCGGTTAAGTAGGGCTTTCGGCTGGTTGGTCAATTTAACACCAGAGACGGCCAATACCGGCGTTGATTACCAGTCGTAATCTGACCTGTTTTGGGTAAAGATTACGCTTATGAACAACCCCGTTGTGGCTGCGTTCCTGTTCGATCTGGATGGTACGCTGGCCGATACGCTGCCGCTTTGTATTCAGGCCTTCCGGCGGTCCATTGAGCCGTTGGCCAACCGGCTACTTACCGATGAAGAAATTATTGCTACGTTCGGGCCATCGGAAGAAGGCACCATTCAGGCGTTAGCTCCGAGCCATTTTGACCAGGGCGTCGCCAGTTACCTTCGCTATTATGAGGAACTGCACGGTATGTGTTCGCAACCCTTCCCCGGTATCATTCAACTGCTCGAAACCTTGCAGAAACACCAGGTGCGGCTTGGGTTGGTAACCGGCAAAGGCCAACACAGCACACGGATTTCTTTGCGGCAATTTCAGCTTGCTCATTACTTCGAAGCCATCGAAACGGGCTGGGTGCATGGCCCCCGAAAAGTAGACGGCATGCGGGCTATTCTGAGCCGGTGGCCTGAACTTCCCAAAGCGAACATCTGGTACGTGGGCGACGCACCGAGCGACATTCTGGCCTCCCGTGCGGTGGGCCTCCCAGTGGTGGCAGCAGCCTGGGCCGCAACGGCCGACGCTGAGCAATTGAAGACCCTGGAGCCGGATCAGCTATTTACGAACGTTGACGATTTTGTAAACTGGGCAGAGCGTGTGACGACTCTTTCAAACTGACTGCCTTCCGGTCCTGCCAGTCAGGTTGGCGACCGACAGGTGCCTACTTGGTAAACAGGCCCGTCAACAATCACATAACTAACAGAATAATTGATGAATTATGGCTTGCCGATTGGTAAGTCCGCCGTTAAAAAACCAACAAAGAAACCTTTTTACATTTGTACGAAATATTGAACGGTTAGTTACAACCATTCTAACTTATTTTGTGTCTTTCGTATGACGAAGAATTACTGCGTTACGTCCATGGTTAAGATGACTACACCCGCACGAATTAGTCTGCTATTGACCACAGCCTTACTCTGGTCTTGTGAACAGCGTAATGAGCCCACTCCTGCGTTAGAGGTTCAAACAACAACGGATGAGGTGACTGCCCCTACAGTGATCTCAATTCCGTACACACCAACGCCCCCGATTCAGGTTGACCAAAGCTATGTTTTTGATTGGGAAACCGCTCAGTACGTACCAAACCCGCCTGCTGTAGCGCCAATACCTGTACCGTGGAGCAACGAGGCCAAACGGGCTTTTTCAGACGATATACGTTCTGATTACAAGAAAGCTGACGGTTGGGAGATGCTCTACAGCAGCTTTTCCAGCAAAGAAATTCGCAGCCATAGCTGGTTGCTGATGTACAATAAATACCGGGGACTACTGCGCTATTATTTATACATCAAAAATGGAACACAATTCATTGGTGGCAATAACGTATTGACCCATCGGGTTGACACTCAGGGCTCTCCATCGCCATTGCTTAATTTTTCCGAGCAGTCTGTGGTTGATGTTACAAAGAATGCCCGTTTCTATTCAAGTATTGAACCCCAACCAATCAGCGATAATATATGGTACGCCCTTGACTGTGAAGTGGCTTACGACAAACAACTGCCCACCAAAACATCCAGTGAACTGGCGTTGATGTGGAGCATTACCTCCGACCAAATCAAGTCAGTGCGTATTAATCAGGGACAGAATTTGTCATCCCTGCCAATAAGCATACATCTGGAAGGCGTTGACTTAGAAAGCGCTGCTGGTCAGTCGCAATTAATTAACGGCAAGGCGCAGCTTTTGATCAACGGATCGCGGGGCCTCGAATCGCTACGGCAAACCGGACAAGACGTGACAGCAATTGATCAGATCTTTACGACAACGACGAAAAGCAGCTTACTAACCGGGGTCATAACACCCCGGAATAGCCAGTCCAGCTCACTCATACGGTGGGGTAGTGAGGTTGAAATCACCCGTTCAACTGGCCGCTCGGCCGGGTTAATCTCCCCTGTTTTTGCTCTGCCAGGTTACGATAACAGCCGCACATTGGGGTTAACACCTCAATACAACAAAGCTCCGGGTGTATTCTATTTAGACGCGCCACCAGTCATTAAAACATCAAAGTCGTCGCCGGGCAAATACGTGTATGCACTTGACATACCATCAGTTCGTTACTTGTTCAATCCTGCGGTAACTAATATCGCTGACATCAAAAACCTGAAACAGGAGATTGTTGCCAGCCCCGGGCCCGCTTCTAATCAGCAGTTCGTTGGGACAACGGTAACGGCAAATGAAGCCTTGTCGATCGTTGGTGTACGAGTTTCCTTCGATGTGGTGCCTAAAAACGGTGGTACGCCCGTACGCATTGTCAAAACATTCAAAGCAACCATGCAGGAGAGTTAGTCGTGCTTTGTTGCCCAGCGTATCTTCAGGCCGAACTTATCAAAGAGTTCGGCTTATTCATTTTCGTGCAACGGGTAAATTCATACGCATTTTACCATTAGACTGGACAAACGATAACAGCGCGGTTAAATCGCCGTTACAAATAACCCTGACCGCTTGCGTAATCGTAGTTCAGGGCGCAGTGCTCAACGACTTGCCCGTTGGTGTTGAGCACGATTAACACCGTCTTGCCTTTCCACGCGCCTTCGTGCAGGTTGAGCCGAACGTAGTATTTATCGCCAATAGCAATGTGGTGAGAAACCGTCAGGCGACTTTTCCGTCGACCCAATATCCATAGCCGCTTTGGCCGAAGCGATTTAGGACAGGCCACGTAAAGCCGATTCTGCACGTTTGCCCTGTAAAACGTTGAATCCGGGTTCTGTTCCGTAGCGATTCGGGACATCAGGCCGTTGGGCCCATTGGATACCTGGAGCGAGGCACACCGGGCCGCAAAAGGCGAAAGCAGCGTTGCATCCTCTTCGACTAAGCCGGTTGAGTACCCCGCCATGTCACCGTAGACCTTTCCGGGCAGCAAACTATCGGCAAAATAGTTCAGGGCTATCTGCTCGGGACAGACGGTTTGTTGAGCGAGTGCTGGCGTTTCCATGCGCAGTACCTCGAAGGCTCGTTCGAGAGCGGGGTCGTGTCCCCTTTGCAAGTCGCTTCGATGATGACGAACTTCCACGTCGACCGGTACGCCAACCCCTTCGTAGCTGCGTCGTTTTGCATCGACGTATTGCTGATGGGAGAGCGAAAGCGCCCATCCATTCGGTAAACGCTTACCCAGCATGCTCGAAAACATGCCATTGGTATTCTCCCCAACCAGCCGGACGTAGGGCAACTGCTTCAGAATCATGGCGCAGTGGTCGGCTGCACTGATGGAGGCTCCGCTGGTCAGCAGCACCGTGGGTTTCACCAGCCTTCGGGTACCCTGAGGACTCAGGTAGTATGTCGACCACCGTGAAAACTCGTGGGGCTGCCGCCCGGTCCGCGTCCGCCCATACCCAATCAGCCGTTTCACATCGGTCAAACGGCCAGTCAGGGCACTCAGGAAACCAGGGTCGCCCCCACCGTTGATACGAATGTCAATAATAACGGCTTTCACATCCGCGAACGAATCGATCATCTGGTCCAGCTGCGCCGAAAACCTGTCGAGCGGCATACCACCGAAGCCGTTTACCAGCAGGTAGCCATAATCCGCCGAGCGGGTGTAGCCGCCGATATCGTACGGCGCACTGTCAAAGCGGACAAACGGACCGAATCCGTTGGCCTGCAGAACCGACAACGTTACCTGATGAAATTGCTTTTGAAGGTCTTTGGTAGGAAACTCGCTGTAAAACCGGGCATATTTCGCACTGGCGGGCAAATCGCCCGTGGGCGATATGACTACGTGCCCATCCTTCAACGGGGCTACCATTTCGTTGAAAATAGTTAGTAGCTGTTCATCAGACGTGCCGGCTGTTACGCGGGACCGGAACCGGTTGTATTGCTGCTGCCAGTCGACATTCCGGGTTTTAAAATGAGCGTATTGCCGATGAAAGATCTGCCAAAAAGCCTCAAAATTACGTTCAGGGTCACGCCCTGGGGGCTTGCCGAACGTAACCTGAACAAGTAAGAGAAGGGCGAGTGTGCTCAACAGTTTCATCATGGGTTTCGGGACATTCGTTATGTGAAAGGACGATACAATCGTCTATAGGAAAGGCAAAAGGCGTCCGCTGGCCTTTGACCGGTACGTTCAATCCTGTAATTTACCCGTTCGCTTAACGTCAGCCAACTTGGAAGCTACCCGCGAAGCAGGCCTTGTTCGGGCCATCCGTCCGTTCGATTTCATTGCGCTCATCATCAACATTACCATTGGAGCCGGTATTCTGGGTCTGCCAGCCAAAATTTATACGCTCGTCGGTACGTACAGTTTGCTGGCCTATGTGGTCAGTGCGGCCGTCGTGACGCTCATCATCCTGTGCTTTGCCGAGGTCAGCAGCCGGTTCAGTGGTACGGGCGGCCCTTACCTCTACACCCGCGCGGCTTTCGGGCCGCTGGTCGGCTTTGAGGTCGGCTGGCTGTTCTGGGTGTCGCGCATTGCGAGCTTTGCGTCTATCTGCAACCTGTTCGTTAGCTACGCGGCCTTCTTCTGGCCCGCTGTGGGCGAGGGCTGGGGACGGATCGCGGTCATCACGGCTTTGGTAGGTATCCTGGCGGCCATCAACTACATCGGTGTACAGCAATCGGCGCGGGTGAGTAATGTGTTTACCATCAGTAAAGTGCTGGCCATTGGTTCGTTTGCGGTTGTCGGTTTGTTCTACATGGATGCAAATGCCTTCACGTTTCCACAAACGCCCGGTTATCCGGCGTTCTCCCAATCGGTTCTACTGCTGATCTTCACCTTCTCAGGATTCGACGTGGCCGCCATTCCGTCGGGCGAAGTCCAGCAACCTCAACGAACCGTACCCATCGCGCTGTTGATTGCCATCGGTACGGTGGCGGTGCTGTTTATCGCCGTGCAGCTTGTGTGCATCGGTACGTTGCCCAACCTGGCCAGTTCGGAGCGCCCGCTGGCTGATGCCGCCCAACGCTTTCTGGGGCCCGCCGGTGGCCTGGCCGTTGCGGTGGCCGCTCTGGTAACGGCCCTGGGTACACTCCACGCCCTGATGCTGACGGGTCCGCGACTGCTGTTTGCCATGGCGGAGCAAGGTCAGGTGCCTTCGTTTCTGGCAACCGTACATCCGCGTTTTAAAACACCCCATACCGCAATCCTGCTCACGGCCGCCCTGAAGCTGGCGCTGGCCGTCAGTGGTACGTTTATTTATGCGCTCACCCTCAGCACCATCATTCGTTTGTCGTACTTTGCCCTGATCTGCGCTGCCTTACCCATCCTCCGCCGACGTACTGACCTCGACCGGGCTACGTTTATTGTACCGGCCGGCTGGGTTATCGCCATCCTGGCTGCGGGCCTGTGTGTCTGGCTGCTCGCCAACAGTTCGTGGCGCGAAGCCCGCGACGTGGGGGTTGCCGCCGTAATCGGATTTGTTTTGTACGGGCTGATGCAAACGAAGCTTGTGCGTTAATTTTGCCGTTATTCATTCCCGACAATGCTTGCTTACCCGATTGAGTCCGTCGCGATCCGTACCCCGCAACGCGTTTGTGAAGTAGCCTGGTTTGATGACCTGTGCGGAGAAGACACCGAATTCCTGAGCGTGCTGGACCCTGCCCGGCGCAGTACGTTTGCTCACTGCCGCGATATTGCGCTCACCGCCGATCAGTTGGGCTACAGCAACCTGCTGCTGCCTACGTCCTACATGGTGGGTCAGGAAGTCCTGACTTTTGCCGCCGGTATTGCCCCCGAACTGAAACAGATCAGCCTGCTGACGGCCATTCGGTGCGGGGAACTGCACCCGCCGATGCTGGCCCGCGCCCTGGCGTCGCTTGACCACATGCTGCAGGGGCGACTGACCATCAACATTATCAACTCCGACCTGCCCGGCTACCGCGAGGACGCTACGTTCCGCTACCAGCGCTGCGCCGAAACCATCGACATCCTGAAACAGGCCTGGACCAGCGACCGCATCGAACACGACGGTCCGGTTTACGGCAAAATTTCGCTCTCCGCTACGCCCGTCAAATGCTACCAGCAGCAGGGTGGCCCGCTGCTGTACTTCGGCGGAACGTCAGACGGGGCGCGGGACGTTTGCGCCCGCTACTGCGACATGTTCCTGATGTGGCCCGAAACCGAAGAAATGCTCTACGACAACATGAAAGACGTATCGGAGCGGGCGGCTCGCTACGGTCGGCAGGTTGACTTTGGCCTGCGTATCCACCTGGTTGTGCGCGAGACCGAAGCCGAAGCCCGCGCCTACGCCAGACGGCTGATGTCCAAATTCGATCCGGTACGTGGCGCGGCCCTGAAAAACCAGTCGCAGAGTTCATGGTCGCTGGGCGTGAAGCGCCAGAACGACATGCGCCAGCACGCCGATGCCGATGGCTTTGTGGAACCGCTGTTGTGGACCGACATTGGGAAGGCCCGCTCCGGGGCCGGTGGCGCTCTGGTGGGCGATCCGGACCAGATTGTCGAGAAACTGAACCGCTATATGGACATGGGCATCCGGGCGTTTATTCTGTCGGGCTACCCGCTCCTGGAAGAGTCGAAGCTGTTTGCACGGTACGTACTGCCTCGTTTGCCGAACGTATCGATGCCCCGGCTACAGGGACGGATTCCGGATCAAACGCCCGTTACGCCCCTGACAACCGGCCCATTACGGTAAGACCAGCCGACTACAGGCAGATTTCATTCATCCGCTCGGGCTCCATCACGAATACGTTGAAGTCGACCCGGCCACGGATGCCCTGGACCCAGCCGCTCTGGTTGTGCTGCCAGAGGTAAAGTTTGTCGGGATTGTAGTCGCGGAGGTGCGTGTTGGAGTAGTCGGCGATCCAGAGCGGGTAATCGTCCAGATTGCCTTTGATGTAGTTTCGGTACAGATTGCCGTTGGTGTAGATAATCGGGCGAACGTTGTAGTGGTCCTCCACGAGTTCGAGCCAGAGCCGGAGCCCATCAATGACTTTATTTTTTGGCTGCCCGTTGATGACTTCAAAATCCAGCACCGGCGCAAAATCACCGGGTTCGAGATCAACCCGTTTGATGAAGCTGTTTGCCTGTTTCTGCGGGTCCCGCGTGGGATGGTAAAAATGATAAGCGCCCCGGCGCAGGCCGGACTTCCGGGCCTCACGCCAGTTTTTGGCAAAGTGCCGGTCGGTCAGCGTAGCGCCTTCGGTTGCTTTGATGAACACGAACTGCAGCCGAACGCCGTCGGCCTCCATCTGCCGTACCCGTTTCCAGTTGATCTGGCTGTTGTGCCGGGATACGTCGATGCCGTGAACCCCGTAGCGCATCGGCAGCCGGATGCCAAACGATTTTACGTAGCGCCAGTCCTTGTCCTCTTCAACCATGCGCGCCGGCCGAACAAGCAGCCATAAGCCTGCTAACCCCAGCAGCCCGGCAATCCACCAGCCATACCGACGAACAATGATAGTAAACAGAACGCGACCTTTCATTCAGTTGGATGCAACTTGTCAGCCCAAAAATAAGCACAAAACCCTCGCTGCCGGCGAGGGTTTTGCGATTCAGCAGAGCCGGGGTCAGTTAATCATTCCCTTCCAGCTTCACCAGTTTGTTATACAGACCCAGAATCAGGAACGGAGCGGCCCACTGCCCCACGAACAGGCTGCGCTCGCGGTCGCCCTGCGCCTGCAGGAACAACGAAACGGCCATGGAACCAAGTGCTGACCACAGGAACAGGTCAGACGGCAACTTGGCGGTTTGGTTCTCGATAGTCTTGGCTACCGGTCCTTCACTATGCTCGGGATTGGTGTTTTTACTCTTTGCCATAATGCTCTGTAAGTTTTGGTTATGCAACGCTTGTCTAACTTAGAAACCGGCGATGTGTTCAGAGATTAGAGCCTATGGACATAAACAAACGGGTGGTTGCGCCGGCAACCGCTTTTCCGGTCGGCCGGCGCAACCACCCGTTCAAAACAAGACATGGCTTATTTATTCGGCTGGGGCGTTACCCGCAGATACGGCTTCACGAACGTAACACCTTTGGGAAACTTCTCTTCCAGCTGGTCGTTCGGAACGGCCGGCGTCACGATCACGTCCTGCCCCTCCTCCCAGTCGGCCGGGGTAGCCACCTGGTAGTTGGCCGTCAGTTGCAGCGAATCGATTACGCGCAGCAGCTCGTTGAAATTCCGGCCCGTTGAGGCAGGGTACGTCAGCGTCAGCTTGATTTTTTTGTCGGGCCCAATCACGAACACCGATCGCACGGTAGCTTTCTCGCTGGCGTTCGGGTGAATCATGTCGTACAGCGTAGCCACGGTCCGGTCGGCGTCGGCAATAATGGGGAAGTTAACTTCCGAACCCGTTACGTCCTTGATGTCCGGTGTCCAGCGGTTGTGCGATTCCAGATCGTCGACCGACACCGCGATTACTTTAACGTTGCGCTTGCCAAACTCGTCTTTCAGCAGCGCCGTACGACCGAGTTCAGTGGTACAAACCGGCGTAAAATCGGCGGGGTGCGAAAACAGCATCCCCCACGAATCGCCGAGCCATTCGTGAAAACGGATGTGGCCTTGTGTGGTGTCGGCCTCAAAATCCGGGGCGATGTCTCCTAAGCGAAGTGACATAGTTGAAGGTGTTTAAGTTTATAAGTTCTATCTACTTTATGTAGATTAATACAAATGGAAAAACCGGCTGTAGACCGGTTTTCTGGGCAAACGTAAACAGGATTTTGAAAGTTTCAAATCAATTTATCCTCAACGGCCATCCTGACCAGTTCAGCCGCATTACGGACCTGCAGCCGACGCATCATGTTGGCCCGGTGGTTATCGACCGTGCGAACGCTGAGCTGTAATTTTTCGGCGATTTCGCGGCTGCTCATGCCCTCAACCAGGAATTGCAGAATCTCTCTTTCCTTCTTCGACAGGCGCGACTGGCGTTGGGCCCGGCCGTGTTTTTCGCCTTTCTTCAACTGCTGCATGTAGCCGTTGAGAATAATGGTCGCCACGGGCGAACTGTAGTACTTCTCACCTGAGGCAATGGTCCGGATGGCCTTCACCATTTCGTCCGACGACGAATCCTTCAGGATATACCCATAGGCCCCGGCCTCGACTGAGCGCAGGATGTAGTCCTCGTTGTTGTGCATCGACAACATCAGGACCCGAACGCCCTTGTAGAGCCGCGAGATAACCTGTGTGGTCTGAATGCCCGACATGCCCGGCAGCGAAATGTCCATCAGCACGACGTCGGGTCGCTGGGCCTTGAGTTTTTCCAGCGCTTCTTCGCCGTCGTTGGCTTCGTCGACGATTTCCAATCCTTCGGCCTGTTCCAGTAGGAGCCGAATACCGTCGCGAACGATCGAGTGATCGTCCACCAGCATCAATTTAGTAGGTGTCATGATGAATGGGTTGAGTATGATAAGGAATGCTCACCTGTACTTTGGTACCTTTTCCAGGCACTGAACTGATTTTAAATTTAGCGTTAAGGAGCTTGGCTCGCTCCTGCATATTATGTAACCCTTGTGAAACCCGTCTGTTTGATTCACGAGTTCCATTCGCCTGTGAACGGGCCTCATGCAGGTCGTCGGTTTCCTTCTGGCGCTGGAGTTTACTGGTGGGCTTAAACCCGCGGCCATCGTCCGTAACGATCAGGTGCAGGTAGCTGTCTTTCTCGAACAACCCGATGTGCACGTGCGACGGCTGGGCATGGCGAACCGCGTTGCTGACGGCCTCCTGCGTGACGCGGTAGAGCATGATTTCCAGGTCCCGGTTCAGGCGGGGCATATCGGGCGTCAGGTTCGTTTCGAACGTTACGTCGATGGCTTCGCTGCGGTCGTTTTCGGCCAGCATCTTCAGCGCCGGAATGACGCCGAAATCACTCAGCACGGTCGGCATCAGGTTGTTGGAAATGGTCCGGGTTTCCTGAATGGTCTGCGTGATGAGGTTCTTGAGCGTACCGAGGTTTTTAGCATAGGGTGCGGGGCCGTTCGCTTCCGGAGTCTGGGCTCTGTTGCGGGCCAGTGCCGCTTCCAGGCCTTCGATCTGAAGCTTGATGGCCGTCAGCATCTGCCCCAGCCCATCGTGCAGTTCCCTCGACAGCCGCTTGCGTTCTTCTTCCTGGCCGGCAATAAGGTACGATGTCCGGATCTTCTGCTCGTCGATCTCTTTCTGGTACTGCTGCTTGGTAGCCTCAAACAGTTTCTGCCGGGTTTCTTTCAGGGATTTGTTGGCACTCAGCAGTTTTTTATTGGCAGACGTCATGCGGGCTTCGGCCGCGATCAGCTGCGCGAGTGTCTGTTTCAGTTTGCGGGCCGCCGGCCGGAAAATGAGTAGCCCGATACCGAGCAGCACCACAATCGTAAACATATACAGATACAGCTCGATGGTCTGCATCTGGTTCAGTTCCCGGCGCAGCTGAGCCGTATATTCGCGGACAATCGCGTCGATTTCTTGCAGAAATGGCTTTTCGTTAGCCAGCATCAGCTGCAGACTGGCCTGCACGTCGGGCTGGCTGACCTCCTCGAACCGTTGCAGCCGCATCATGCGCCGGGCGCTGGATTGAATGGCTTCGAACTCTGGCGAAACGTCGCGGTACATCTGCCTGATCGTATCCGAGAGCTGGATGGTAATGTTCTGGTCTGATACCCGGCCTTCCCGGCCTTCGAGGTGGTAGCGTTCAAACGTATCGAACACGCGCCGAAGCTCGGCAATGTTGGTCGCCAGTTTGGTCTGTTCGCCGGGGTCAGCAATCTGCAGGGCCTGCTTCACGATCTGCTGGCTCTGGTGCCGCTGCAGGGCCGCGTAGCGAATGATAAATAGCTCATTCTGCACGGCTCTGAGCCGCCACTGCGTCACGCCCTGCCCGATGGTCAGCAACACCGCGAGCGTAACCAGCATCGTTACGTACAAACGAGTGAAGCGAAAGGGAATGACTTGGTGATTTTTGTTGTTGTTGCTGAAACCGTCTGACACGTCGGTGTTTTGTGTATAGATCGTTCAGTAAAGTTAATAATTTTTGTAGTTTTACCCTGTTTTTATAGCCAAGTGCCCAACGCCATGAAACGATTGCTCATTCTCCTGCTTTGCGTGGGTGTAGTCGCCCCGGCCTTTCGTCCGATTGAACCTGTCAAGGCAGTCAGCGCGCCGACCGCCGAACCAGTAAAACTCTCGTGGGAAGCCCTGCGCGATGTTACGTTTAAGAAAAAATGGTACGCCGAGGAATCCGTGTACATGCTGTATCCCACGTTTGGCCCGACTATTCAGAAGTTGAATGGCAAGGCAGTTGAGCTGACCGGGTACGTACTGCCAGTTGATCTGGAGTCGAATCTGTATGTGCTGTCGGCCTTCCCGTACAGCGCCTGTTTCTTCTGCGGAGGTGCCGGACCGGAATCCGTCGTATCGCTGAAATTCAAGAAATCAGGCAAGAAGTTCAAGACCGACGAACGCCGGACGTTCCGCGGTACGTTGAAACTGAACGCCGACAATATCTACGAGCTGAACTACATCCTCGCCGACGCAGAGCTTATCGAACAATAAGCTACCCAGCTTTTAGACAACAGCCCGCCGGGTCGACCCGGCGGGCTGTTGTTGTTTGTAGCGGTACGGTTCAGGCGATGACGTGACGGCAACGGGTTGTCGGGCGGTGCAGAGTAGAGTTTTCATGCCCCAGCCTACCTCCTACCTTACGTTTTTGATACAACCTAAACAACTTACTTGAAAAAATACAAAAATTAACTACACAAATTCAACCTCGACTTGGGGCAGGTGAGTTACCCTAACTCCCCGGTTTTCAAGCAGGAACCGTTTACTGGGTGTCTGACATCGTTCCCGATAACGTTTGCGTTAATAAATATCTTGAACTTCTTTTTTATCAAAAAAATACTATTTAACCTTACAAAACCAAGCGGTAAACATCACCATCGTTGCTTTAGATAGTATTTTAAAAAAGTCAACGTAGTACGTAGTCTATCTCTGGGTAATCGCCTACCCAATTGCGTATCTGTAACGAGAAAAGTCAATTTGACACCTGACCGTCTATTCCAGTTTAGTTATGCTCTCAACCGTGATTAAAACTGACAGAAGAAACTCTCTTATTAATAACACCGTAGCGGAATAGCCTTTACCGTCGTTGCCATCCATACCGGGTTAAGGACCTCGACGCGATTCATACAAGTTCATCTATTTCAACATCTATATACAGATTTTCATGGACGTTAAGCAAATTGAATTCGCGGCTTCCCACCCCCTGGCGTTACCGGTTGGGGTTACCCTTGATCGGTATATCATGCACCGGCAAACGGCATTTCCCTACGCAACGGGCGAACTGTCGCAGCTCCTGCGCGACATTGCCCTGGCCGGCAAAATCATTCACCGGGAAGTTAATCGGGCGGGATTGATTGACCTGACGGGAGGTAATGGTATTCAGAACGTACAGGGTGAAAGCCAGCAAAAGCTGGATATGATTGCCAACGTCCGATTCTGCCGCGCCCTTACGAATGGCGGTGAGGCTTCCGCTATCATTTCTGAAGAAGACGAAGACATCATTTACACGGGGAATACCAATGGTAAATACGTCGTCGCCATCGATCCGCTGGATGGTTCCTCGAACATTGATGTCAACGTATCGATTGGAACGATTTTCTCGATCTATCGACGTGTAACACCCATCGGCACCGAACCTACCATGGCCGACTTTCTGCAGGGTGGACGTAGCCAGGTTGCGGCAGGGTACATTTTATACGGGTCGTCGACGATACTCGTGTACACAACCGGCCACAGTGTCAATGGCTTTACATATGATACCTCGCTGGGCGAGTTTATTCTGTCCCATCCCGATATTCGCAGCCCGGCCACCGGACAGATTTATTCCTACAACGAAGGGAATCTGGACGATTACGAAGCAGGCATTCAGGAGTATCTGACAGCCTGCCGAAAAAAACAGTACTCGGCCCGCTACATTGGCTCATTAGTTGGTGACTTCCACCGAAATCTGCTGAAAGGTGGCATATACCTTTATCCATCGACAAAGAAGAACCCCACAGGTAAACTACGGCTCCTTTACGAAGCGTTTCCTCTGGCGTTTCTGGCCGAAAAAGCGGGTTGTCTGGCCTCGTCGGGCTATGAACCAATTCTGGATGTTACCCCAACCACTATGCATCAGCGAACGCCCTTGTACATTGGTGCCCCCGTTATGGTTGATGACCTGCTGAACCTCCTGTAAAAAACATGCCCCATAAGCAGCCATTTCGTTTTCCCATGCCTGAACGGTATGGTCGGCCACCCTGGTTACCGTCTGTCAACCACCTGGTCAGGCGTGCCTACCGGGGCTGCGGAACCGATTGTATTGTGGTAACCGGCTTTTGAGCGAAGCTGGGCTTTGAAATCACTCCGCGTTGGAGAGAGCTCGTGATCGGCATGGGTATCCGTGATTTTTCGGAACTGGCGTCGACATTCGGTTGCTACCGAGGCACCAGCGAAACACCTAAAACCGGCAGTTCCGCTTCTCACCCCGTTCTAAGCTGACTTGTCAGCCCATTTCGCTCGTTGTTGGGGAACGTTAATATTGTACAATCTTCAGAGAAAATGGTGGAGATTGACGATCAGTATTTCGGATACGTTTGCAACTGTCTGTACATTCTTAATCCGGTCAACCTCAGCAATGTTGACCGCGACGTTGCAAATTTTTATGAAGCTGTTCCGACCTGTTTTAACGCTAGTATTCTTATTCTGTTCGTTTGTAATATTGCCGGCCACTGCGCAGCGGGCAAAAACAAGCAGCCGGGACGTAATGATTACCGTTCCGGCCGCCAGCCATGCCCGTATCCTGTTCGGCATTGACCGGTTGCAGCAAGCATTAACCAGGGCGGGTTACCGGACGCTAATCGGGCACAGCATCTCCACGAAAACAAGCGCGAATCAGGTGGTAGTGGGGTTGTGGTCAGATGCGCCGGTCAAACAGCTTGCTTCGTCGTATTCTAAAACAACGGGTAGTAAAACGGACAAAGAAAGCTTTCTGATCCATCGAGACGCCCACAAACCGCTGCTGATCGCTGGTGCCGACCCATCCGGTGCCTTATACGGTTGTCTTGAATTAGCCGCCCAGGTAGCCAGGACCGGCCAGCTTCCCGACACGATAAGGTTGGCAGACAAACCCGAAATGGTGCTACGTGGTACGTGTGTAGGCGTACAAAAACCCGTTTATCTCCCCGGCCGCGAAGTTTACGAATACCCGTACACGCCCGAAACCTTTCCGTGGCTTTACGACAAAGCGTTGTGGATTCGGTATCTGGATATGATGGTTGAGAACCGCTACAATTCGCTGTATCTGTGGAATGGCCATCCGTTCGCGTCGCTGGTTCGGCTGAAAGAGTATCCCTACGCCGTTGAAGTAGACGATGCGACGTTCAAAAAGAACGAGGAGATGTTTCGTTTTCTGACCGCTGAGGCCGATAAGCGGGGCATCTGGGTGATACAGATGTTTTATAACATCATCGTTTCGAAGCCCTTTGCCGAAAAGCACACCATCAAAACGCAGGATCGCAACCGGCCGATCAGTCCGCTCATTGCCGACTACACCCAGAAATCGATTGCCGCCTTCGTCCGGAAATACCCGAATGTGGGCTTGTTGATTACTCTCGGCGAAGCCATGGAAGGCGTTGGTCAGGACGACGTTGACTGGTTTACCAAAACGATTATTCCCGGCGTGAAAGATGGCCTGAAAGCCCTTGGACAAACCACCGAGCCCCCCATTGTGCTGCGGGCCCACGACACCGATGCCCCCCGCGTCATGAAAGCGGCCCTGCCACTGTACAAAAACCTGTACACTATGGCCAAGTACAACGGTGAGGCTTTGACTACGTATACCCCGCGGGGCAAATGGGCGGATCTGCACCGGAGTTTAAGCAACATTGGTACGGTCCACATCGAGAACGTGCATATCCTGGCCAATCTGGAGCCTTTCCGGTACGGTTCACCGGACTTTATCCAGAAGTGCGTTCAGGCCATGCACGGCGTCTACGGCGCCAACGGGCTGCACCTATACCCGCAGGCTTCGTACTGGGACTGGCCGTACACTGCCGACAAGACTCCTCAACGCCTGCTCCAACTCGACCGCGACTGGCTTTGGTACAAAACCTGGGCGCGCTACGCCTGGCAATCGAACCGAAGCCGCACCGACGAAGTGAACTTCTGGAGTGAGCGACTGGCCCAGCAATATGGTTTACCGCTGGAAAAAGGCCGGGATCTGCTGGAAGCCTACGAGCAAACCGGAGAGATTTCGCCTAAACTGCTGCGTCGCTATGGCATTACCGACGGCAATCGGCAAACCCTGACTTTGGGCATGCTGATGACTCAGCTCATCAATCCGTTCCGATACGGGTTGTTTATGCTCATGTATGAGTCCGAAGCGCCCGAAGGCGAGATGATAATTGACTACGCCGAAAAGGACTGGAAAAAGGAAAAGCATACTGGCGAAACGCCCGTTCTGGTTGCCGATGAAGTAGTAGAACACGGTCGAAAAGCCGTGGAAGCCATCGATAGAATAGGCAATGCTGTAACGAAAAATAAGGAAGAGTTTGCCCGCGTGAAAAACGATGTCTACTGTCTGAATGCAATGGCCAATTTCTATGCGCAGAAAGCCAGGGCTGCCATTGCCGTTTTGCGTTTCAACTATTCAAATGACCTTCGGGACCTGGACAAAGCCCTTCCTTTGCTGGAAAGCAGCGTAACGCACTACGCCGATCTGGTCAAGCTCACTCAGGATACGTACCTCTATGCCAACAGCATGCAGACCCAGCAGCGCAAAATTCCTATGCGGGGGGTGAACGCTACCTATAAAACCTGGGCGGAAATGCTGCCCGTCTACCAAACCGAGTTGACCAGATTTAAACGCTCGATCGATTCCCTGAAGACAAGGCCTACGGCTACTGCTAAGGTGTTACTCCCATTGAAACCGGCGGTCGTTTCAGGACTAAGTCCGGCCTTTGACACCTATACCTTCGAAAAAGGGCAAGCCGTTTTTACGGATACTACGTTGACGATCACAGCTGCGGCCGACGTACTGAACGCCCTGAAAGGACTAAAAGCATCGAAAGCAACCCAACAGACTGAGCGGACCAGTCTGACGTTCAGTACGACCAGGCCGGTTAAGTTGCTGGTGGGTTTTTTCAACGAAAAGAATCCAAAATACCTACCCGCCCCCGAACTGGAAACCGACGCCAGCGCCAATGACTACGGTCAGTCCGACATCAGGATCTCGAACGCGGTCGTAGTCAATGGATTACCCCCGGTCAACGTGCATGCGTATTCGTTTAAGTCCGGCAAGCATACACTGAATCTAGGAAAGGGAGCTTGTCTGCTGCTTGGCTTTGTAGACGGTAATCAGGAAATTCCCATCTTCGACGCAGCCAGCACCGCACCCGACCCTGCCAACAGCAGGAAGAACATCGACTGGCTCTTCGAGTAGTACTTACGTCGCGCCAGATTGTACGGACCCGGAATCCGGGCTATTGTGCGGCCTCAGTACCAAGCCCATTTCTCCCCGAAAGGGCATCCTTGCCGGGCCGCTTTTTTGGATGCGTGTATGATTGACAAAATCATACAATTCACCGATAAAATCATAGACATCCGGACGTCGTTAAAATCAATTCTTTGTAAATGCGAAACCGAAGACGTAACAGGGCCATAGCTGTCCTCTTCCTCTCGACTTTACTTTTTGCCGCTGTGTCTTCTGAAAAGCGGTGGGCGCTCGGTCAGCTCCGCGTGTCAGCGAACGGCCGCTTCCTGACAACCGGCGATAACCAACCCTTTTTCTGGCTGGGCGACACCGGCTGGCTGCTGTTTAGCCGGCTGAAACGGGAAGAAGCAGACGCTTACCTGGAAAACCGGAAGCAGAAAGGCTTTAACGTCATCCAGGTTATGGTGCTCAACACGCTGGAGGCCGTGAACATATACGGTGACTCAGCCCTGACGAACAGAAACGTAACCACGCCCTTCCTGACGGCCGGGGCTGATTTCAGCGACCCGAAGGCGTACGATTTCTGGGATCACGTTGATTTTATTATCGACAGGGCCGCCGAGAAAGGTATCTATATGGCGCTGGTTCCCATCTGGGGAAATGGTGTAAAAAAAGGCCGTGTCAACCAAAAACAGGCCGAAACATTTGCTACGTTCCTGGTCAACCGCTACAAAAACCGCCCGAACATCATCTGGTTAAACGGCGGGGATATTCGGGGGACAGACTCGCTCGGTGTCTGGAAAACCATCGGACGTACCATCAATCAGCTGGATACGCAACACCTGATTACGTTCCACCCGCGCGGAAGAGCCTCTTCGTCGGAGTGGTTTCACAACGAAGACTGGCTGGACTTCAACATGGTGCAGTCGGGTCATAAAACGTACGCCCAGGATACGTCGGCCAATGACCCTCGCCACTACGGTGAAGACAACTGGCGGCACATGCAGAACGACTACAATCTCAAACCCACCAAACCCGTCATCGACGGTGAGCCTTCGTACGAGCAGATCCCCCATGGTCTCCACGATGTGAACGCTCCCCGCTGGACTGCCGACGATGTGCGTCGGTATGGCTACTGGTCGGTGCTGACCGGGGCTTGCGGCTACACCTACGGCCATAACTCGATCATGCAGATGCATCGAAAGACCGACAAGGAAACCGCGTTTGGTCCTCTCGACCCGTGGGAAATAGCACTCGATGCGCCCGGTGCCGGGCAGATGGTCCACTTGAAAAATTTACTTCTATCCATGCCCTACTTCGACCGCGTTCCCGACCAGTCGCTGATAGCCAATCAGGGCAAGCGGTACGACTACCTGGTTGCCAGTCGCGGACCAGACTACGCCCTGGTGTACACCTACACGGGCCGAACCATCAGGCTCAACATGGGTAAGCTGCCGGGCAACAGCGTAGCGGCCTCGTGGTTTAATCCGCGCAACGGCCAGACAACGACCATCGGCAGCGTAGCCAACCAGGGCGTTCAGGAATTTAACCCACCGGCCGACCCGGGAAACGGTAATGACTGGGTGCTAGTCTTACAGAAGAAATGAAGCGGCTGGTCTGTCTGTTTGGCCTGATTGTTACGTTCAGCTCCTGCTCCAGGGATGCGTATATGTTTACCTCCTTTCGCGAACCGGCCAACGAAGGGCTTCGATTACTGTATAGCTACGATGGCTATACCTGGACTGATCTTAACCGCCTATTCCTGAAACCCGAGGTGGGTACTCAGAAGGTCATGCGGGATCCATCCATCGCCCAGGGAAACGACGGCACGTTCCACCTGGTCTGGACAAGCAGCTGGAAGGGCGACAAAGGGTTTGGTTATGCCAGTTCCAAAGACCTGATTCACTGGTCGGCGGAGCGGTTTATTCCAGTCATGGAACACGAGCCGACTACCGTAAATGTGTGGGCACCTGAGTTGTTTTACGATGATGAAGCCAATCAGTTTGTCATCATCTGGGCCTCTACCATTCCGCATCGGTTCGAACGGGGCGAGGAAGAAGAAACGAACAACCACCGGATGTACTACACGACCACCAAGGACTTCAGGACGTTTGCGCCGACGAAGCTGTTTCTGGACCCTGCATTCAGTGTTATCGACGCGGTGATTGTCAGGCGCAAACCAGCCGACTACGTGCTGGTGCTGAAAGACAATACCCGGCCGAACCGGACTATCAAAGTGGCCTTCGGCAAGAGCGCCACGGGCCCGTTCACGAACGTATCCGAAGCCTTTACCCAGAAATTCACCGAGGGACCATCCGTGGTACAAGTCGGCAACGACTGGCTGATTTATTTCGACTCATACCAAACCAGGACGTACGAGGCTGTGAAGACCCGTGATTTTAAAACGTTTACCGACGCGTCCGGGCAGATTTCGGTTCCTGCCGGCCACAAACACGGAACGATCTTCAGGGTGAAGCGACGGATGCTGAAACGATTGCAGCCATAGATGTATAAGAGTTTCATGACGTATCGATTCCTACTTGTTTTCCTGTTACTGGCTCAGATAGCCGCGGCCCAGCGGACCGAGAAGCGTTACTTGTCGGGAACGGGGAACGACCATACCGTAAACTGGCAATTTTTCTGCACCGCAGGTCGGAATTCGGGCCAATGGACGACTATACCGGTTCCTTCGAACTGGGAGTTGCAGGGCTTCGGTTCCTACAACTACGGCTTTGCTAAGGACAGCGCCCGCGGAAAAGAGCAGGGACTCTACAAGTACGCGTTTCAGGCACCGGCGTCGTGGAAAGGCAAGCGCGTCAATCTCGTGTTTGAGGGTGTCATGACCGACACCGAGGTCAGGCTTAATGGCAAATCGGCGGGGCCAACGCACCAGGGTTCGTATTACGCGTTCCGGTACGACGTATCGGATCTGCTCAACTATGGGGCCAGCAATCTGCTGGAAGCGACCGTTTCGAAGCACTCCGCGAATAACTCCGTTAATGCCGCTGAGCGCCAGGGTGATTTCTGGATTTTTGGCGGCATCTTCCGGCCTGTTTACCTGGAAGTTTTACCCGCCGAACACATTGCTCAGGTCGCCATCGACGCCCAAGCCAATGGCCGCTTTCTGGCCCGACTCCAATTGAATACCAGCAACAAAGCGACCGAGGTTTCGGCTCAGCTGTACACAGCGTCAGGGCAGCCAGCAGGCACGGCTTTTCGCACAAAAGTTGCCCCCGGCAGTCAGTCCGTTACGTTAATAAAGACGTTGCCCAACCCGAAGGTATGGACCCCGGAAACACCTGACCGGTACCGGGCTGACATTAGCCTGCTCCAGGCCGGAAAGCCTGTTCACGTCGTTACTACGCAGTTTGGATTCCGTACCGTTGAGGTGCGGCAGCGAGATGGCATTTACGTCAACGGTACCAGGGTAAAAATGAAAGGAGTAAACCGGCATTCGTTCTGGCCGGAATCAGGCCGGACGCTGGGCAAAAAGCTAAGCATCCTGGACGTGAATTTGATGAAGGACATGAACATGAACGCCGTCCGGATGTCGCACTATCCGCCCGATGATCACTTTCTGGACGTATGCGACTCACTGGGGCTGTTCGTGTTCGACGAGCTGGCGGGCTGGCATGGCCACTACGATACTCCGACGGGCACTAAACTCCTGCACGAACTGATTACGCATGACGTCAATCACCCCTCGGTTATCCTCTGGATTAACGGCAATGAAGGCGGCCACAACCGCGAACTTGACTCGCTGTTCACCGGAGAGGATATCCAGAAACGGCACGTGCTTCACGCCTGGGAGGACTTCGGCGGCTTCGATACGCAGCATTACCGGGAATACAACTACGGCGTCGGCAACTACAACCACGGCCATTCGATGACCCTCCCGACCGAATTTCTGCATGGCCTTTACGACGGCGGCCACGGTGCCGGGCTGGAAGATTACTGGGAAACCATGTGGCACGACCCACTAGCGGCTGGGGGTTTCCTGTGGGACTTTTCGGATGAGGGCGTAGTCCGTACGGATAAGAACGGAATTGTAGACACCGATGGTAACCGCGGGGCAGACGGAATAGTAGGCCCGCATCGCGAGAAGGAAGGTAGTTTTTTTACGGTTAAAGAAGTCTGGTCGCCGATCAAACTGGAGCGCCGGGAGATCACCCCTGCGTTTGACGGTACGTTTCCTGTAGAGAATCGGTACCATTTTACCAACGTGAGTCAGTGTTCGTTCACCGGTACACTGATGAAAGCAGGCGGACCCTACGACGCGACGAAACCCATTACCAAACCCTTTTCTGTCAGTGCCCCGAATCTAAAACCATTGGAAAAAGGCGTTCTGAAAGCCAACCTTCCCGCCGACTGGACGGCTTATGACTTCCTGTACATTACGGCCACGGACCCGTTCAAGCGCGAATTGTTCACATGGAGTTTTCCAATCTCGCTGCCCCAAAAAACAGCGCCGTCACTGGTCAAAACGAACGGCAGCAGCGACGTAACCGTTGCCCAGACCGACTCGCTGTATACCGTAACGGCTAATGGCATTTCGCTCGCGTTCAGCAAACGTAATGGCCTGTTACGGCAGGTACGTAACGCTGCCGGAATCATTCCGCTGACAAACGGCCCAATATTGCAGGAAGGCGTTACCAATTTCAAAACCATCACGCACCGCACCGAAGGCAAAACGATCGTCATTGAATCGACCTTCGACCGCAGGACAAGCTACAATACGTTGCAGTGGACCATCTATCCGTCGGGTTGGCTGAAGATGCGGGTGCGCTACTTCCCTGATGGCTATTTTACCTTCATGAACGGGGTCAACTTCTCCTTTCCTGAGGCCGACATGAAGGCCGTTAAGTGGATGGGCAAAGGTCCGTACCGCGTCTGGAAGAACCGTATGAAAGGCGGTGTGCTGGGTGTCTGGCACAAGACCTACAACACGACTGAAACCGGCGAAGCACCCTTCGTTTACCCGGAATTTAAAGGATATCACGCCAATATGTACTGGTGCCGATTTGAAACAGCCGGCAGTCCCTTCACCGTCGTAACCGAAAACGAGGATGTGTTCTTCCGGCTTTTCACCCCGGCCTGGAAAACCGATCCGTGGCACAACTACGAGCCGATCTTTCCCTCGGGCGACATCTCGTTCATGCAGGGCATCACCAGCATCGGTACCAAAACCCAACGAAACGAAACCACCGGCCCCATGGGCATGAAATACGCGTTTTACGACTACGAAAAAGAACCGGCCCGCGCCATTGAACTTACCTTGTACTTTGACTTTTCGGGTACGTAAATCTAGGTCGGTTACCAGCCCAGCTCTGCCTGAAGTCGCCCCCGACGAAACCTGGTGTTGAGTGGTGGCATGGCAATCATTTTGTAGGAATATCATGGCGCGAACTGCTTTTCGCTGTCGAGTAGTATCCAGTACCCCGAGTCTCTTTTAAAGACATACTAACGTTCATTCGCTGTTTATGACCAACCTAATGCTCCGCATTTCGGGCCTGCTTGTCGCCGGTTTGTCCGTATCGGTATCAGCACAACCACCGGCTCAGCCAGCCTTCACGCTCTGGTACAAGCAACCGGCCCGGCAATGGGTAGAAGCGCTCCCCATTGGCAATGGTCGCCTGGGTGGAATGGTTTTCGGAGGAGTGGATACCGATCATATTCAGTTCAATGAAGAAACGCTTTGGACAGGCGAACCACGGGACTACCAGCGCGAAGGCGCGGCCCAGTATCTTCCTCAAATTCGTCAATTACTGGCCGACGGAAAACAGGCTGAGGCCGAAAAACTGGCGCAGGCGAAATTCATGGGGCGGCAAAGTAACGAAGATAACTACGTACCGGGAAAAGCAGCCTGGCTTGCCAACGTTCGCAGGCTGACTGATCTGAAGGCCAGTCCGGCAGCGGTTTCGTTTGACGACCGTTCCTGGAAAACCATGCCGGTGCCTACGCCGGACGGCTGGGAAAGAGTGGGGCTGGAAGGCCTGGACGGAGCCGTCTGGTTCCGTACATCGTTCGAACTACCCGAAGCCTGGGCCGGTAAGGACGTAATACTTGATTTAGGACGTATCCGCGACCAGGATTTTACGTACCTGAACGGCGAGCTGGTAGGCTCCGACGACGGCGTCACGAAAAACCGACGCTATACCATTCCGGCTGCCCGGCTGCGGGCCGGCAAAAATTTGGTTGCCATTCAGGTGATTAATCTATTCGACAAGGGCGGCTTCATCGGTGTCAAAACGGCACAGCCCACGTTTGTGGTTTATCCCGTTAGTCAGCAACCAACTGATGGCATTCCGCTAAACAAGCCATTCAAGTACTGGATTCAGGCCGACAATCCACCTACGTCGCCCCGCTACCAGGCCGACTACCAGCCGTTCGGCGATTTATGGGTACGGTTCAAAGGTCAGGGGCAGGCTGTCAACTACCGACGGGATCTGGATTTGACAACGGCCCTGTCCCGCGTTACGTATTCGACCAACGGCGTCGACTTTACCCGTGAGTACCTCGCCAGTGCCCCGAATCAGGTGATTACGGTTCATCTCACCGCCAGTCGCCCGGGCAGCATCAGCTTTGAAGCCTCGCTAACCAGTCCTCACAAGGGATCGTCTGTTCGAACTGTGGATAATCAAACCATAGCGCTGGCAGTACAAGTACAAAACGGTGCCTTACGCGGAGAAAGCCTGCTGCGCCTTCAAACCAGGGGCGGAACGGCAAGCGTTTCGGATGGCCGACTCGTTGTGTCGGGTGCCGACGAAGCCACTCTTTATGTGACAGCAGGCACTAACTTCAAACGCTACAACGATGTTTCCGGCGATCCGGCGGTGATGAGTCAGCGCCCGTTGCAAGCCATCCAGACGAAGCGATTCGATGCCGTCAAAGCGGCCCATGTGCGCGAGTACCAGTCTTTTTTTAATACGTTAACGCTGGACCTCGGCCATTCTTCCAGTGAGCAGCTCCCCACCGACGAACGTTTACGGCGCTTTGAAAACGCTTCGGACCCCGGTTTGGCGGCTCTTTACCTGCAATACGGCCGGTATTTACTTATTTCGAGTTCCAGGCCAAGCCGCAATGGCCAACCGGCGCGCCCAGCCAATTTACAGGGTATCTGGAACGACCTGCTCACCCCCCCCTGGGGCAGCAAGTACACCACGAACATCAATTTCGAGATGAACTACTGGCCTGCCGAAATGCTGAATCTATCGGCCTGCCATGAGCCGATGTTCGACGCTATTACCGAGCTGGCGGAGGTTGGTCGCAAAACCGCCAGAGCGCATTACAAGGCTCGTGGCTGGGTACTGCATCACAACACCGACCTCTGGCGGGGCACGGCCCCAATCAACGCATCCAACCATGGCATCTGGGTAACCGGAGGAGCCTGGGTAGCGCGTCATCTCTGGGAGCATTACCGCTACACACAGGATCAGGTCTTTCTGCAAAACCGGGCCTACCCGATCATGAAAGAAGCCGCCCGCTTTTTCGTCGACTTTCTGGTCAAGGATCCGAAAACCGGCTGGCTGATCAGTACGCCCTCCAATTCACCCGAACACGGCGGGCTGGTCGCCGGGCCGACCATGGATCATCAACTTATCCGCGATCTGTTCAGGAACTGCATGGCCGCCAGCGACGTGCTTCAGACCGATGCGGCCTTCCGCGACACGCTCAAAACGATGTACGCCCAGATAGCGCCCAACCAGATCGGTAAGCGGGGGCAATTGCAGGAGTGGCTGCAGGATGTCGACGATCCCAACGATCACCACCGGCACGTATCGCATCTGTGGGGCGTTCACCCGGGCACGGACATTACGTGGGACGAAACGCCCGACCTTATGAAAGCGGCCCGGCAATCACTGCTGGAGCGGGGCGACGAAGGAACGGGCTGGAGTCTGGCCTGGAAAATTAACTTCTGGGCGCGTTTTCGCGACGGCAACCACGCCTACACCATGCTTAAACTGCTGTTTCGACCGGCCATCTCGCCGGAAGGAACAACCGGCGGGGGCTCCTACCCTAACCTCTTCGACGCTCACCCACCGTTTCAGATTGACGGTAACTTCGGGGGCGCTAGCGGGATCGGCGAAATGCTGTTACAAAGTCAGGGCAAAACCATTGACCTGCTACCCGCTCTGCCCAGCGAATTGCCAACCGGCTACATCAACGGCCTCTGCGCCCACGGTGGGTTTACCCTCAACATTCGCTGGCAAAACGGGAAGCTGACCGGGGTAGACGTAACCTCAAAAGCCGGGCAACCCTGCGCGCTGCGCTATGGCGACAAAGAAGTACGGTTCAGGACGGAAAAAGGCAGAACGTACCGACTGAATCAGGATTTGAACGTGCTTTAAAATCGTTCGGGCGGCTGAGCTAACTCAGCCGCCCGAACGGAAGCGGACTATTCAGCTTATCTGATTGCGTTCCTACCTCAGGCCAACCTGCGAGACGTAGTGGCCCTACCAGTTCCGGGCTGGACGGGTTTAATCGAGTTTCAGGCTTTCCAGTTTGCCTTCTTTAAGAACCGGCGTTTTGACGTGCCGGAAATTGTTGCCGCTGACGGTAATGTGCTGCGTTTGCTCACCATTCAGCTTCAGAAACACATCCGTACCCAGTTTTGGGAAGCAGTCATAAACGAAAGCATCTTCGGCATTGGTCAACTCCACCACGGGCGTATTTGGGTGCGGTGCGGCTGTTTTAACGCCGTCAATCTCAATGAATTTCACGCTTTCGGCCACGATGGCTGGACCCGCTTTGGTGCTTACCGACACGTTATGAAATTCCACATTCTGCGCTTCTTTAACGAGAAAACCAGCCTCCGACGTCATGTTGATGTCGGTGAACGTAACGTTGTCGATGGGCATTTCTTCCAGTCCGTTCAGGTATCCGGCCTGTTTGGCTTCGGCCGTGATGTTGCTGAAGTGAATGTTTCGGAAGGCGGGCGTCCGCTCCGACACGGGTTCGGGCTGCATTTTGGCGTAATGCATATCGAGGACTATGGCCTGCTCCCGAATGTTTTTCATAATGATGTTGTCCACCCGGATCTCCTCCACCACACCACCACGCCCCCGGGCGGTTTTGATCCGGATACCCCGATCTGTCCCGTCGAAAATGCAGTTGGAAATGCTGATCTTTCGCACCCCGCCCGACATCTCGCTGCCAATCACGACGCCCCCGTGCCCGGCCAGCATGGTGCAGTTTGTGATGGTGTAATTTTCAGCGGGGAGGTTAATTTTTCGTCCGTCGGCATCTTTCCCTGACTTGATGGTAATGCAGTCGTCGCCCACGCTGATGTGGCAGTTGGCGATGTGTACATACTTGCACGACTCCGGATTGATTCCGTCAGTATTGGGCGAGTGGGGGTTATTGATCGTGACGCCCGTCACGGTTACGTTTTCGCAAAACTCTGGATTCACCGTCCAGAATGGAGAATTGCGGATGGTGATGCCTTCAATCAGTACGTTCTTGCAGTACATCGGCTGAATGAACGGCGGACGTAGGAAGCCCCGGTCAAACATGGTGGGCTGATCGGGCCGGACAACGTCTTTGTTATTGCGGACAAACTCCTCCTGCCATTTGGAACGGGGCACGCTTTTGTCGTACAGCTTGTGGTGGAAGTCCCACCATTTTTTGCCGTGACCGTCGATGAGTCCCCGCCCCCGAATGGTGATATTTTCGGCTTTGTAGGCGTAAAACAGGGGCGAAAAGTTGGTGACCGTTGTACCTTCCCAACGCGAGGAAACCATGGGCAGGTAGTCGTCGAAGTTGTCGCTGAAATGCAGTTCAGCCCCGGCGTCGATCAGAATGGTAATGTTGCTTTTGAGGTGAATGGGCCCCGTTCGGTATTTACCGGGTGGAAAGTAAACGGTCCCTCCTCCTGTTTTGACGGCAGCCGTAATTGCTTTTTTGATAGCTTCCGTTGCAATCTGGCTACTGTCGTTCTTTGCCCCGTATTGCAGGACGTTATAATAAATTCCCGGCTGGGCGGCTACGCGGAAGGGATGGAATGCAATCAGGCAGGCACTCAGGAACAGGCACTTCAGTAGGTTTTTCATCAATTGATTTGTTTAGCTCCGCTTTACGCACGCCATTTGCGAGATCAAGCTAACTGGCGAACGTATTGCGCACCTCCCCGAACGCAACGCGGTACGTACAGTACGTCGCCGGATCGGCCAGACCTCGGTTCATGCAGGCAACAACGTGCCCAAAAGCCTGACGGGTAACGTTGCGGATGGCCATCAAACTGACCAGGGGTCGGACTAATTAAGGCTCCCACGAGGCCAATGAAAACGTACCAAACAGTTCCGCTAAAACTGACAATGAAAATAGTTAATACGTTTAACACAGGCCAAGCTGTTTATCACCTCAGGGGATCGAAAGCGCCCCCCCACGTATTGTTCTGAATGAGCTTGGGATTGTTGTCAATTGCGGTTTGAGGAATAGCAAAGTAATAGTATTCGGGTTTCCAGTTGATAGCGTACTTCGTATCCAACGGCTTGAAGGCAAGCGTAAAGTAGTCCGTATAGGCTTTATCCAGGTCTACGTTGTCGCGAGTCGTTGCAAAGTCAGCCGGCACACCTGTTGGTTTCAAAGTAATGGTTACGCCCGTCCGCCGTTTGCCGTTCAGCGTTTTCTCAATGAGTTTCCAGCGACGCAGGTCCCAGAACCGCTTACCCTCGAAGGCAAATTCGATCTGCCGTTCGTCCAGAATGGCGGTGAACAGTTCCTGGCGGCTCATGTTGGGTTTCAGCCCGTACATGTTGTCAGATCCGGCTTCAATACCCGCTCGCTTGCGGATTGCTTTCAGTTGCGTGTAGGCTTCGTCAAACTTATTGATTCCTACGGCGCTCTCGGCCAGATTCAGCAGGACCTCGGCAAAACGAATCTCGATCCAGTCTGTTCCTGAAAATTGAGCATCGCCAATGGCAACAATCGGATTGATGGCTTTACGGGTGTAGAAACCGGTGTTTGATGCACGAGGCTCTACCGTTTTTCCACCCACGTAATACGTCCAGACCTTGTAGGATGAGTTCCCGTTGAGCGGCCAGGTAGCACCATTGTAGGCGATCGTTTTATCGAAACGGGGATCACGGTTTTTATAGAACTTTTGATCTGTATACGCATATTTCGTCGATTCGCCGGGCTTCTTGCCATCCAGCATGGGAAACGCTCTGATCATCTCCCAGGTTGGCTGATTTGATCCACCCCCCGTTCCTGTGTACGATGGGCGCGTAGCGTTATCGTAGCCGTTGTTTTTCCGGGTCTGGTCGCCGGTTGCCGTATTGAAGCCGGTCACGAATACCGCTTCGGGGTTATTTACTTCCTGAAACCAGAGTTGATCAAAGGATGCGTGCAGGCCATGACCACTCGTTGTAAGGATATCGTAGGCCTGCTTGTTGGCGTCGTAGGCGGTCTGCCATTTCGCCTGCTCGTCGCCCGGATTGAACTGCGGGCTGGCGGCCGTCAGAAGCACCCGGCCTTTCAAGGCTGCGGCTGCACCTTTTGTAATCCGGCCCCACTCGCTCGACGGCCAGCGGGCCGGAACCGACGCGATGGTCGAATCCAGGTCTTTCACAATCTGCGCAAACGTTTCGGTCGTCGTGTTGCGGGGCAGATACGCTTTATCGCGGGCTTCAACGCCAACGGCCGCCAGCGGGCTCAGCACCAGCGGTACTCCACCGTAGAGCCGTACGAGGTCAAAATACCGCCACGCCCGGAAAAACTGGGCCTCCGCCCGGAGCCGGTTCTTTGTTCCCTGCGGTAACGTACCATTGTTCACGTCGTTCAGGAACATGTTGATCACCCGAATCTTCCCGTAATTATTCGTGGGGCTCAGGGCCGTACCGAAATCACCTACCTCGTTTACCAGCAGGGTTCCTTCCAGCAGTTTGCTTTCGCCCGCCGATTCGTCGGAGAGATTACTGACGCTCGGGTTGCCCGGCCCCAGCGACGCGATTCCCGTCGGCAGATTCTGATCGTATACGTAATTGAGACTCAGTTGCGTGAGCGTGGAGTCATTGTAGATCAGTTCGCCGTTGGTCGAACCAAGATCGGTTTTGTCCAGAACATCCATGCAGCTCGTCAGAGTCAGCGATGCGCCAAAAACAACAAGAAGTTTATGCGTTACTTTCATGGTCGGGCAGGAAGTTATAGGCCAAGATTTAAACCTAACGAATACGAGCGAAGCACCGGGTAGGCATCGTACGCTCCTGAGTACGCTTTGTAATCGTACGGATTGTACAGATTAAGCGGGTTGGTCGCCACCAGGTAGAGCCGTACCGTGCTCAGTCCCAGCCGGCCGGCCAGCCGCGGAGACAGGCCATACGATACGTTCAGGTTGCGAACCGCCACCTGCGTGGAGCTGCGGAACCAGAAATTTGACTGTACCTCATACGTTTCCCGGTAGTAGGGACTCGGGTACGCAGCGTTCGGGTTTTCGGGCGTCCAGTGATCGGCCCAGAACTTGGGTCGGTTGGCCGTTAGCGTTGCCTGGTTGCGCGCCGTTCCTTCGACCATATCCTGACCGCCGAACGAGCCACTGATGACCGCTGCCACCGACAGGTTCTTGTAGGAAGTTGTGAAGTTGAAGCCGAACCCGTAGTGGTTGGACGCCTTGCGGGTCAGAAACTGCATATCAGCCTCGGTAATTTTGCCGTCGGGAGCGGTGAACTGACCCGAAGCATCTTTCGGCCCCCGCACGTCCTCGTAGTACAGCATCCCCGGCTTGGGCTCTTTACCGAAGAGGGTGTAGCCCGGATTCGCTTCCAGGTAGCTGTCGACCTCCTGCTGCGTACGGAACATACCCAGGTACCGATACCCCTGCACCCCCATGTCCGACGATTTGCCGAGCGGATCTTCGTAGGTCCCCAGCTTGCCCCGCTCAACATCCACCTTAATCTGCTTGTTGTCGTTCCAGCTCAGAAATCCGTTGACCTTATACGACCAGTCGGGGGTAATTTTATCGCTCCAGCCCAGTGAGATTTCCGTACCGAAGCCGTCGACGGTCGCGTAGTTCTCGGAAGGCAGACTGGCGCCTACCAGCAGCGGTACCCCCGACGTAAGGGCCGTCAGCATGTTGTACCGGTGATCGTAATACCAGTCGGCCGTGAACGACAGCCGGTTTTTGAGAAACTGTGCCTCCAGACCGATGTTGTATTTGGTGTTATCGTCCCAGCGGGCCTGTCGGTTTGCCATGGCGTTGTTGGGCAATACACTCAGCGGACGGTCAGTGTTACCACCGAAAACGGCCCCTTTCCCGGTCTGGATCGAATAGCTGGTCAGCCAGTTGTATGCCTTGGTAGCATCCCCGCCCAGAAAGCCCAACGAGCCGCGCAGCTTCAGGAAATCGACAAACCGGACCGTATTGCGGAAGAAAGGTTCCTCCGACATAACCCAGCCGGCAGAGAACGACGGAAACAGCCCCCAGCGGTATTCCGGCGCAAACTTGGTCGATGCATCGTAGCGGATGGCTGTCTCGAAAAAATACTTATTGGCAAAGTTGTAGTTAAACCGGCCCGCGTACGACAGAAACCCAACTTCCGTTTCGGTTTCATTGGCCGTTTGCGTACCGATGGCGTAGCGCATGTTGTCCAGCCCACCGATGATGACGCCCTCTGCCATAGCCGCAACCTGATCGGAGTGCGACTCCGACTGCTCGAAGAACGCGATGGCCGAAACCTGGTGTTTGCCAAATTGCCGGTCGTAATTCAGATACCCGTTAAACTGATACGTATCGGTGTAGCCCGGATTCAGCCGGACCCGGTCGCCGTTGTTCAGCGTCACGACCCTCAGAACGTCGCCCCCATAGATGTGCTTGTGCTCACCCAGCATCGAGAAGCTGTATACTTTGTAGCGGGTACCGTACTGCTTACCGAAGCTGTTGTCGTACGTACGGCTGTACAACAACCGGGCCTTTAAGCCTTTGATAAACGGAATGTCGTAGTCGAGGTTGGCCGTTACGTTCATGCCCGCGCTGCGGGTCTGGGTGTAGTTGTTCGAGTTCTGAACCTCGAAGAAGTGGAACGCATCAACCGTATTGGTGTTGCCGCTGTTCGACAGCAGCACGGGCAGTCCGTTGACGTATGGCGGGTTGAACTGGGGGGTGAAAAGCAGGCTTTTCATATCGTTCTCCGCGTTCTCGCCCCCCTGCTTCAGGTAGTACATGCGTTTGTTGGAGAGGTCGCCACTCAGCGAGATGGCGGCTTTCAATCCCCGCGTTATCTGCATGTCGGTGCTGGCCCGGAACGTCCACTTCGAGTAATTGATGTTATCAAAGTTGGCATCCTGCGCGTTGTACGAAGCCCCGGCAAAGTACGTAGCCTTCTCGTTCCCTCCGCTGACGTTCAGGGCGTGGCGCTGCACCGTCGAAGGTTGCCAGGCCCGCCGTAACCAGTCGGTATTGTTGGCCTGGAAGTGGGCCAGCTCGTCGGGGGTGTAGATGAGCGGATCGGTGGCCGGTCGACCCGCGGCAAAGTTCAGGTTGTTCAGATACGTAGCGTGTTCGAAGCCGTTCATCATCTTCGGCAACGTAGCCGTGGATATACCCGTTGAGCCGCCATAGCTGAATCGGGGCGCTCCCGCTTTGCCGCGCTTGGTACTGACCACCACAACCCCCTGGTTGGAGCGAGCCCCGTAGATCGCAGCCGCGGCATCTTTCAGCACCGAAATGGCTTCTACTTCCGAAACGTCGAGGGCGTTGAAATCCTCCTCCGAACGGATTACGTTATCGATCACGTACAGCGGCCGAAGCGTACCGCCGTCCTTGGCCAGCACGATCGGATTGCGCACCGTAATCTGAGCGGCTTCGCCCGGTCGGCTCGTCCCACCCGATACCCCTACCCCCGGCAACTGCCCGGCCAGCGTCGCCGACAGGTTCGTTACGGGTAAGTCCTGAATCGCTTTCATGTCGACGGCAGCTACGGCACCCGTTACGCTCACTTTTCTTTGAACGCCGTAACCGACAACGACGACTTCACCCAGCGCGGCCGCATCTTCCGACATCTGGACCGTCAGCGACTTACGGCCGCCGACAGCGATTTCCTGCGTTTTGAAACCGATATAGCTGAAGATCAACGTTTCGCTTCCTACCGGCAGATTGATCCGGAAGGTTCCCTGCACGTCCGTTACCGTACCCGTCTTCGATCCTTTGATCAATACGTTAACGCCCGGCAGCGGCTGACCTTTGTCGTCCTTTACCACGCCAGTCACGTTTTCCAGCGGTACGGCTGAGCTGAGCCGGCGGCCGTCAGGATCGTGGTCCAGTATTTCGGCCAGGCACATTGAGGTCGGCATTCCGCTGATCAGTAACAGACCCATCAGCTTTACGGTACCAGTGAGGAGCCTCCGTTGTTTCGTTCGTATAGACTGGATCATCGTCAGTATGGTAAAGGAAAAAGTTGACACTAATGAATAGATAAAACAGAGCTTATTTAGGCGACTTATCCGCTTCTTTTTCGTTCGCCAGCCGAGCTTCCCAGTCTTTGCTGGCCTTTTTCATGTCGATACCAGCCGCCGACAGGTAATTGTTGATACGTCCCTTGTATTTACCGAACATGGCGTGCTTTTTCTCCGACGAACCTTCGTCCATGGCCCGCTCGCGGGCTTCGATCAGATAGGCCAGGATTTGCTGTTTCTGTCCGTCGGTTAAGTTGGGCAGCATGTCCTGATACCCTTTGTAGGTAATGGGTACAACGCCGTAGGTCATCCCGTCTTTCACCTGCTCGATTTGTTTCGGGTTAAGAATCTCCGCCAGCTTCGTCAGATACGCCCCGTGTAGTTTCTGTATTTTTTCACTCGTTTCGGCCTCAATCTTAGCTTTCCCGGCTTCCTTGTTTTCCGGTTGAGCAGCGTCAGACAGTTGTTGCAGGGCTTCTTTCCGACGTTCGTGAATGCTGTTCAGGTCGCGGTACTGCTGAGCAATCACCGCCTGAACCCGAGCCGAGGCTGCCGCATCGGTTAACCCCAGATTAGCCACAATTTTGGCGGCCCGCTCAGTCGTGGTTCGCACGTAAGCAGCGTCCCTGCTTTCGCTGGCCGGTGCCTGTCCCCGTGCCGAACCGGCCAGGCAAATGGCTCCAGCTATGAATAGACTTTTTAGCGTAGTTGTCATGTCGGTAATGGAAATACGAAGTGTTTGTGTGCGGTCTGTACTAGCTGAATGGTACGCCCTGTTTATTCGCGTCGGAAGCCATCAATCATGGCAATAAATCAGACAAAACGTATAAGAAACAACATTATTCTGTAGTATTAGACAAAAGTATTGTACATTTTTAGGCTACGATTGCATTCTATTGCCAATTTATTATAGAAAATTATCATAGAATAAATGTAAATTATCCGAGTTACAGCGTTTATAGATCAATCAGGTATGCAGCTCTTTCCCTCCCGCGCCGGTATGGCGGGCGGCAGTGCATAATCCGGGTTTTTGGCCGGACGTTAATTGGGGACCTAATCGGATCCGGTGGTCGGTTCAGAAACTAGCCAAGGCAGTAGACAAGTCGCTTCATCGGCTTATGTAAGGCAAGCGCTTTCGTACACTATGACCGGGGAAGCCAACAACCAGGGCTGTTTTTATCCGCGTTATGACGCGGCTGTAGGTGGAACGTAATCAAATACCTCAGCTTCACTGATTCAACTAGTGCTATCACCATGAAGCCGTTATTCCGTAAAGTCACTGTAAAACTGGAGAGTTCGTTTACTGTCCGTCACGACGTTTTGCCCCATTTCAAAAATATATGGCACTACCACCCTGAACTGGAACTGCACTATATTATCAAAGGCGAAGGCGTTCGATTTATTGGGGATAAGATCAGCAACTTTTCACACGGTGAGATCGTACTGGTCGGCGAAAACCTGCCCCACACCTGGCGCAGTAATGAAGAGTATTTTCAGAACGATCCTGACCTCGCAATTGAAGTGATCGTTATTCAGTTTCTCCCCGATTGTTTAGGCGAACATCTGTTAAAGCTACCCGAAGCGTATCTGATTCCCAAGCTATACGAGAAATCCAAAAGCGGTATGGTCATAACGGGCCAAACCAACGCCAGACTGGTGGCTTTGATGCGGCAGGCTCTGACCGCCGACGGCCTAGAAAAAATCATTGTCCTGCTTTCCATCCTGAAGACGTTAGCGGAAACGGACGAGTATGAACTGATTGTGAGCAGCCGGGCAGAATTTTACAAGTCCAATGAAATGGATACGCTGCGTCTGAACACGGTCTGTAGCTATACACTGGCCAATTATAGAAAAGACATTACGCTGGAAGAAATATCCTCGCTCAGTAATCTGAGCGTGACTTCGTTCTGCCGGTATTTCAAGTTGATGACCAACAAAACGTATTACGACTTTTTGATTGAAATACGTATCAGTCACGCCTGCCGGGCGTTAATCGAAGATAAAAGCCCCACCGAGGTCATCTGCTTTGAGTGCGGCTTTAACAACGTATCAAACTTCTACCGGCATTTCAAAAAAGTGACGGGTTTGACCCCGCTGGACTATAAACGAAAGTATCTGAACAAGGTAAAATAAAAGGCCCCTCAGTGGCCTTTTATTTCTTATACAACTCTTAGTTCCAGTTCATTCTGTAAGCGCGCATACGCATCCTGTAACGTTTCTATCTGCTTGACAATGCCTGGGGTTAGTGCGCCAACTTCCCGCCGGGTGTAGGTAGAAATAGGCAATCCCTTTCGTTGCAGAAACAGCTTTGCGACCGTTGGGTACACGTTGTGCATCACGTCCATGTTGTCAGTCAGAAACTGCTGCACGCTATCCACTTCCTGCTGCAGATCGGCCTGATTGTAATGCCGGCACAGCCAGACAATCAGTTCAGGAAAGAAGTTACCCTGAATGCAGGAAAGGCCCGCCGACCCCGCTTTCAACGATGCTACGGCGTGAACCATGTACGCATCGTACAGCCCGAAGCGGGAACTGTCAGCTAACCTCAGTTTTTCTCTGATCTGGTTGATATCGAGGCTCGTGTCTTTGTGATAAATCACCCGGCCCGTAGCCACAAACTGTTGCAGTTGCTCGGGTGAGATCAACCGCTTGTAGGGCACCGGACATTCGTAAAAGCCCACCGGAGTGGTTCCGGTCTGATCAAGCAGCTGGAAAACCCGCTCGTTAAAGACCTCATCGGAGTCCATTTCATCGGCCAGTAACCCGGTGATCAGAATGACGGCGTCGGTTCCGGTGTCGTTCACGCGCCTGACAAAATCGGCCTGCCGGTCGATGGGACCACCGAAGGTACCCGTTGCCACCACCGGTACGGCGCCGTTTACTACGCGTATTACGTGGTCAATGATCTGAATCCGCTCGGTCTCGGTCAGCTCGAACATTTCGCTCGACAGACAATTGGCAAACATCCCGGCCGAGCCGGCCTGTAGATACATCTCCGTAAGCCGGGTCAGTCCATCAAAATCAATGGCACCACTGTCAGTAAATGGCGTCAGCATCACCGGAATGAAACCTTTCCCGGTTGTTGTGAGGGTGTTAGTCATGGGGTATACTTGCCGTTGATTCGTTGATAGGCTGGGTCTGTTGCCGTTGCGTTCTGGTTAGCAGCAAACCTACCAGAAAAATGGTTAACGTACCGACAACGATGATCATGTTGCTGTGTAACGGATTGCGGAGATAACCGTACTGATCAGGGAGCTTACCCGAAAACGTCATCCAGATAATGACCAGTACGCCAACGATCGTGGCCGTCAATGCTGCGGGACTCTGTGTTTGCCGACTGATCAGCCCCAGTAAAAACAGACCGAGCATACCGGCCGCAAAAATACCCGATAGCGTCCACCACACGTCCAGAATGCTTTTTACGCCGATCATAGCCAGACCAGCACTCAGTCCCAACAGGCCAAAAACGATGGTTGCCAAATGCAGCAGCGTGAGCTGTTTCCGGGTTGATGGGGCTGGATTAATGTACCGTTTGTAGATGTCTTCGGTAAAGACCGTGGCCGACGCGTTCATACCGGAACTGATCGTACTCATGGCCGCCGACAGAATTGCCGAAATAATCAGGCCCATCAAGCCTACCGGCACTTTCGTCACCATAAAATGCGGCATCACTTTATCCCCGTAGTCGGCGGGCTGGAGCGTGGTCATCAGCCGGGACACCTCCGCCGACGAAGCGGTTGCCGGCAATCGCTCCAGGGCCACCTTCTGTTTTACGGCCTCAATAAACTCGGGATGGAGCTGATAATACGCAAACAGGCAGGCGCCAATGATAAAGAACAGCAGCGAGGCCGGCACGTACAGCCACACGCAGAGCCACAGCGACCTGGACGCTTCTTTCGCTGACGCCGTCGTGTGATACCGCTGGATGTAATTCTGATCCATCCCGAAGTTGTTCAGGTTGATGAAGAAGCCGTAAAGCAGGACTACCCAGAACGACGACTGGGTGAAGTCAAACGCAAAACTCCCCAGGCTAAACTTGTCGTTGGCCTGGCCAATGTCAACGATCTTCGTCGGTCCTCCCGGCATCTCGTTCACGATCAGGTACAGAATCAGTAAGGCACCGCCGGTCTTAACAACCGCCTGCACAACCTCCGTCCAGATGACGGCCTCCATGCCCCCCATGACTGTGTAAATGATGATGCAGACGCCCATCACGATCATGATCAACGCCATTGAGTAGCCGGTAAGCGCCTGCAGACTCAGGGCGATCCCCAGAAAAATTGAGCCCATACGCGCCAGTTGCGTCAGCAGAAAGCAAACGACGGCGTAGGTCCGTGCCCAGGGACCGAAGCGGTGTTCAAAATGCGTATACGCCGAAATTTCGCCGGTACGTCGGTAGAACGGCACAAAAAAACGGGAGGCCGTATAAGCCGCCAGCGGCATCGATAGACTGAACACAAACGCATTCCAGTTTCCTCCGAACGCTTTGCCCGGAACGCCCAGAAACGTATTGCTGCTCAGGAACGTAGCGTAGATTGACAAACCCGTTGCCCAACCCGGAATGAGACCCGAGGCCCGGGTAAACTGATCGGCGTTTTTATTTTTCCGGGAAAAGTAAAACCCAACCAGCACCATCGCCAGGAGGTAAGCGACAATGACAGCTAGATCAACTAAAGGTAGGTTCTTCATGATTTGGTTGTAAACGCCCCAGCCACTGGACAACGGTTAAGGCAGTGTCGCGTCAACGGGTTCGAGTTTTTTGGAGCGGACGATTTCCCTGCCGTCTGCGAAAACGATAAATCCTTTACCTTTTCCGTATCGCCGACCGGTCCTGTCGTACAAGATACTCAGAATTTTGCCGTGGTAGGGCACCTTGTCGAGGCAGAACCAGTCCCAGGTTTTATCCGGAATCAGGGGGTGAATCACTAGTTTATTATCAGCACGGGGCTGGAGCCCGACCAGATCGTTGATGATAAGATCCGCAAACCCCGAGTGGTTATAGAACCTGCTGCGGGGATTATTCCCTTTCAGCCACTCGCCATTTTTCTCGTCTTGGTACTCACCAATGTAAATCGTGTCGTTCATGGTATGCGACCGGGCATATTTTATCAGCTCATCGTAAAAAACCTGCGGGGTCATGGTCGCGTGATGGTTATAATCGGTGAGCAGATTAGCCAGCCCTTTCAGCGTCTGCGTCGTCGCGAACGGCCAGACCGCCCCATCCCATTCGCAGCCGTGCCCGGAGCCATGCGTGCGAAACAGCGGGTGCCGACGCTCCGCGGTGGTCAGCCCCCAGGGTGCCCGGAAGCCCGTAGTATCGGTCAGTTGATTCCATTGCGCAGCATAAGTGGGTGTATCGTCCGGCAGGTTAAAATACCACGGAATAAAACCGATGGCTTCGCGAACATTGGCAAACTCCCCGCCTGGATGACGTACCTCAAAAAAGTTAGATGATGGATTCCATAAACTATCAAGCACCAGTTTCTTTAGCTGTACCGCTTTCTGCTGGTAGCGGGCTTGTAACGTATCGTTGCCAACCAGCCGAGCCATAGATTCCAACGCTTTGGCATTGCCATACATGTAGCTGTTGATCGTTGGCCGGACGTTTTTGACTTTGCGCCCGCCACTGATGGATTCTTCCATCGCATCGCGTACGTCAAACTGCCAGAAAAGTCCGCTGGGCAACTGTTTTTCCGCTTCCCATTGGCGGTAATCGGCATCCAGCTCCGGCAGTATTTTTTGAATATAGGTTTTATCTAAATCGACCAGGTAGCGATTGTACACCGCATCGTCGACCCAACTGCTGAAGGCATGAAACCGCTGCGCAGTGTGTTTAGGATCAACGTACAGCCAGAAGTTGATGTACTCGTTGATATACCGCGGGTCACGCAGCCAGCGCCCTTCGTAGATGTGATGCCCCAGGGCGCTGCTGATGGCGTTATACTTCCCGGCATGATTAACCTGGGTGATAAACTCCGTGAATATGTACCCTTCGGGCGTTTGCTTCAGGTGTTTGCGGAAAGCCCACCACCGGTAATAATACACCTCCTGAAGCACCGAATCGGGGCAGTCGAACAGCGGAATGTTCTGCGAAAGCCAGTCAAATGCTTGTGCGTTTGGTACGTAGTTCTTTACGGCTTCGTCGTCAATGCCATTAAAATACGTGACGTACGTTCTGAGCTTGTCCGTCGACAGAACTGAAGCAGAGCGGGCCTTGTCTGTCTGCGCCTGACCCAGCAGGGTTGACAACAGCCCACCAACGGCAAGTAATCCGCGTACATGTCGGTAAAGCATTCTGGCTGGCAATGCGTGATTCAAATTCAACGAGCGGAGTTTTTAACACCTGTACTTCACAAAGTTAGTTTCTAACTTTGACTCGAAGCTCTACTATTTTCTCTTTTAATTATACCATATTAGCCTTGCTACGTTCCTCTGTTTTACGTCACGCGCGTCAGCTTATCGCTCGTCTCATATGGACTAATCTGCTGTTATTTAACCCATTCACTACAGTTTTGGCGCAGGTTGACCCAATCGATCAGTACAATGTCGTGTGGGATTCACAAAGCAAAAATTCGTCAGAATCCATGCCCTGCGGAGGTGGCGATATTGGGCTGAACGCTTGGGTTGAGCAGGGCGATTTGCTGATCTACCTGTCCCGAAGCGGCACCTTCGACCAGAACAATACGCTCCTGAAGCTGGGCCGCATCCGGTTGAAACTTAGCCCGAATCCGTTCAATGCGGGCGCGACCTTTCGGCAGGAACTGGTCTTGAAAGACGGCTACGTGCAGATCAAAGGGACCAACGCCGGGCTGTCGTCGCAGATCAACGTCTGGGTCGACGTATTCAGGCCGGTTGTGCACGTGGATGTGAGCAGCAACCGCGCTGTCAACGCTGAAGCCTCCTACGAGAGCTGGCGCTACACCGACCGCGTTACCAAGGGCAAAGAAAACAACGCCAACGACTACAAATGGGCACCGCCAGGCGAAGTGAGGACGCGCAAAGACGAGATTCAATTCCGGGACAATGAGGTCCGGTTTTATCACCAGAACGGCAGCGGTCCCTCGGCCTTTGACGTAACGGTAGCGCAACAGGGTCTGGATAGCATTAAACACCAGCTGTACAATCCGCTAAAGCATCTGACGTTCGGTGGAAGTCTGTCGGGGAGCGGCATGAAACCGGCGGGTACGTATTCGGGGCGGTACCTGGACACCGATTATCAAGGGTGGCGACTGTCCAGTACGCGCCCAACGCGTCAGCACGAAATCGCGGTTTATTTACATACGGACCACGTTGAAACAGTTGACGACTGGCAGCGGGGGTTAGAAACGCTAAAAGCAGAAGCGGCTAAAGCGGCCCGAACGGCGCAGGTCCAGACCCGCGCCTGGTGGAACCAGTTCTGGGCCAGAAGCTACGTATCAATCAACACAGGTACCGACTCGCCTGAGTGGCGGGTGGGTCGCAACTACCAGCTGTTTCGGTATATGCTGGGCTGTAATGCCTTGGGGAAATACCCGACAAAATTCAACGGCGGGCTGTTTACGTTCGACCCTGCGCTGACGGATTCCACCCTGCGCTTTACGCCCGACTTTCGAAACTGGGGCGGAGGCATTCATACGGCCCAGAACCAGCGGCTGGTGTACTGGCCTATGTTGAAAACCGGCGACTGGGAGCTGATGAAACCGCAGTTTAATTTCTACCGGAACGTGCTACACAACGCCGAATTACGCACCGAGACGTACTGGGGCCACAAAGGAGCCAGCTTTACCGAACAGCTCGAAAATTACGGCCTGCCGAACTCCGCCGAGTACGGCTGGAAACGCCCACCGGGTTACGATAAGGGCATGGAATACAACGCGTGGCTCGAATACGAGTGGGACACCGTACTGGAATTTTGTCTGATGATCCTGGAAACCGAACGCTACGCAGGGGAGGACATTTCAGCTTACATACCCCTGATTGAAAGCAGCTTAACGTTCTTCAACGAACACTACCAGTACCTGGCGAAAGCCCGGGGCAGCAAGTATCTGGATGCCGATCAAAAGCTGATCGTTTATCCAGGTTCGGCGGCCGAAACGTACAAGATGGCGTACAATGCAACCTCTACCCTCTCAGCGCTGCGTACTGTCCTGACCCGTCTGCTGGAATTGCCGGCTCCGTACCTGAACGATGAGAAACGGGCGCATTGGCAGCAGATGCTCGGCCGGATTCCGTCAATTACGTTCCGCTCGTTCGACGGCCACCCGACCATCTCGCCCGCCAAACTGTGGGAGCGTATCAATAACGTTGAAACGCCCCAGCTCTACCCGGTTTTTCCGTGGGGTATTTACGGTGTCGGAAAGCCGGGGCTGGATACTGCCGTCAATACGTACCTGTACGACAAAGACGCCCTAACATTCCGCAGTCATGTGGGCTGGAAGCAGGACAACATCTTTGCAGCCCGACTTGGGTTAACCGACGAAGCGGCCCGATTGACCTTGTTGAAGTTGCAGGATTCTGGCCGACGGTTTCCAGCCTTCTGGGGTCCGGGGTATGACTGGACGCCCGATCACAATTGGGGAGGTTCGGGCATGATTGGCGTGCAGGAAATGCTGGTACAGGCCGATGGCCGATCGCTTTATCTGTTCCCGGCCTGGCCCAAAACGTGGGACGTTCGTTTCAAACTCCACGCCCCTTACAATACCACCGTCGAAGCCGTATTGAAAAATGGCAAACTCGAATCGCTGATTGTATCACCAGAATCGCGACGGGCCGACATTGTGAATAGGCTGAAGTAGTTTGCTCTGTGCAAACCAAGACAGACCGGAACCTCCGGACGGGAACCGCGCTGCGTACAGTTGTCAGGCTGACAGTATCGAAACTGGCTCACGTTTACTTCCCGTTCAGCCAGCCCCACCAGTGTCCCTACGCGATCATCCGGTTTCACCACGAGCACCCAGCGGTACCGAATAAGTTTTGTCCTTCGGAAAAGCAAACGCAACGAAATGACTAAGACTATTTTCCGTACTGCCCCCCTTAACCAGCCTGAAAAATCGACTTAAGGTAGGCTGTATTCGCCCCGAAATTCTTTTTAACGTTGCGGGGATCACTGGCATCGCGGGAACGTTCAATCACCAGCCAGCCACGCCAGCCCATCTCGTCCAGCGTTTGTTTTACCCGTTTCATGTCCAGTCGGGTGTTATTCTGCAGCCAAACACCATCCTCGTCGGTGCAGTGAATCTGGCAGATCCGTTTTTTGCCCAGAATGCGCAGTTCCTCGTGCAAATCGCGACCGGCTTTGAGCGGGTTCGAGAAGTTGACATAAATCTGGATGTGTTTCGAGCCGATGTCGTTCAACAACGCCACCTCGCCTTTTGCGTCCAGCGACGTTTCTATGCCGATTACCACACCTGCTTTTCTGGCCATCTCACCGGCCACTTTCAACCGTTCGACGATGGCCGGACGTAGTTCGGGATATTTGACCAGATCGCCCTGCGTCCCAAGGGGTAGAAAGGCCACTTTTACGTTAATCGCCCGCATCGTATCCAGACAATCCTGAATCATCTGCTTATACGTCGGGCGGGTTGCAAACGACTGCGCGTAAAAGCCCGTCATCGCCAGCGAACAGATGTCAAGGTTTAGCGCCTTGGCTTTATCCAGAAACTGTTGTCGAACCTCCGGCCTGGCCAGTTGGTTGTCAAACGTATCGCGCTGACCCAGTCCGCCCATATCAACTTCTACCCCATCAGCGCCGATCTCTTTAGTCAGTTGAAACGCCCCCAGTTTCTGTCGTTTCAGAATCATCAGATCAACCACCGCTATTTTATAGGCCGGCTTTCTGGCCACTGCCAGCAATCGACCGGGCAAGAGTAATCCGGTTGCCAGCAACGACGCGCAGCTCAGAAAACGCCGACGGTTCAACTGATCTGGTTTCATCATCACGGATTTAGGTGGACTACGTTTTCCAGTTCGCCAAAGCTCTTCAGGGCGTTGGCAGGCAGCTTTTCGCCTTTTTCACCAAAGACGTACAACGCGGGAAATTTTTCGATCGTCACCTTCGACTCGTCGATGCGCCCCGCCTGATCCTGTATTCGCTTCAAGTCCAGGTGAAACTGCTGGGCCAGAAACTCGTACAACGCCCGGCGCTTACTCAGGCCGTAATCGTGGCCTTCCTCCGGCAGATGCCTGTTTTTGACAAGGGCCGTATGGCCGTAAAAGCCGTACGTACGCTGTAGAAATGGAAACTCCGTTTCCGGAACGTACTGTGTCCAGTCTTTACCGTCGGATATAACCAATTGCGGCCGGGGAGCCGCCATGGCCGCTATTTCAACGTTGTTGGTGCCACCACCGCACAGGTGTACGCCCATGCCACTCTCGCAGGGGCAACCGCCACTGTGGTACGACGACAGCATCACCACCGGCACACTAAGCGTAATCCGGTCGTCAAGGGCTGTCATGAGCATTGTCTGGCTACCCCCACCCGATCCACCGCTGATGGCAACACGCTTAGGGTCCGCAGTTTTCAGCGTCAGCAACCAGTCCAGAATACGCATTCCGTTCAGAATCTGAATGGTCTGGGCTAGACTCCGACGGTGATCTTCGGGTTTAAACTGTAACGCTGACTCCCCCCAGGCGAATAGATCGTAGCTGAACGCGATAACCCCCAGACGAGCCTGCATAGCGCAACGGTACTGACTATCGGCCCGGTAGCGTCCGTCGCCAAAGTGTCCGTCGGGGTTCAGAATTACCGGGCTAGATCCGTTGACCTTCAAAGGGCGGTACAGCGATCCGCTCACGTACAGGCCCGGCAGGGTCTCGAGGGCCACGTTTTCAACGGTGTAGCCATCAAAGGTACGTTTGCTGGTGATGATTGGCTGACTGTTCGGCCGGGCCGGCATCTGGTTCAATTTCAGTGCGCTTTGCAGGCAGGCTTTCAGCTCGGCTTTTCGCTTCTCCCAGGCGGTTTTATCCTGATACAACGTAGCCAGGTAATCCAATTGCTGTTTGCCTTCTTCGGGTGTTTTCAGGTGGTACTGAAACGGCTGGAGCTTGTATTTCTTGTCGCCTTCCCGCGCAAACGTAATGTCCTGCGAAGCCAGCAGATTCGACAGCGTTTTCTCGACATCGGGCCGGAAACGCCAGTCGGCGTAGGTTACAGACTTATCTTTCACCAGTTCTTCGGGATACCGAATCCTGATCCCGTACCTCGCTTCAACCTCGCCGATGACTTGCTTCAGCGGTTTGCGAAACTGCGTATCGGCGGTCTGCGCCAGGGTGGTCGCCCCGACGCCAAGCAGCAGAAGGGTACTCCCAAGTTTACCCAGCGTTTCCAGCCGGCGCGACGCGTCTGTTGCCGACGTTTTAGAGGCAGCCACGCGCCGGTTGCGCCAGCCGCTGTAGAGGAGGTTTTCATCCAGCGTTGGCTTCGGAAAAAACAGACTGGCGAGATAGCCCACTCCAATCACGATCAGGTGGCTGTAAACGCCCAGCATCAGCTTGTGATGCGTGAAGTTGTATGATCCCAGATCGATCAGCAGCCGCTTCTGGTCTCCGTAGCCAATTTGGGTAGAGGTCAGAAACGCATAAGCTGTAAACAGGGTGCACACCACAATGGCGATGTTGACCCCCTGCCGATTGGCCCTTGCACTAAAGATGCCCAACAGGAAGATGCCCACGATGCCCCCCGAAAAGATGGCGTAGAGCGTAAAGACAATACCCAGCACCCCCTCGTTCCCCGCTCGCAGATAGATAGCACCTATCAGCATGGCAATCACCCCCGACACGACAACGATGCCCTTGCTGACGGTCAGGTATTCCTGATCCGGTCGCTGAGGCCGGAATTTCTTGTAAAAATCTTCCAGTCCGACCGCTGCCAGGGAGTTCAGATCGGCACTGAGGCTGCAGATAGCCGCCGAAATCATGGCCGCCAGGATGAAACCCACCACACCCGTCGGGAAATTGGTCATGATGAAGTACGGAAAGACGGCATCGGCACGCAGCGTCGACGGGGCGGGGTTCTGCCGGTAATACACAAACAGAGCCGTACCGATGAACATGAACAACGCCCAGACCGGCACGGTCAGCGAAATGCCCAGTATGGACGCTTTGATAGCGGCTTTGTCGGTTTTCGCGGTCAGGTAACGCTGCACAACGGTCTGGTCGGTTCCGTACTTTTGAATGGCATAAAACATTCCGTTGATGACCATGACCACGAATGTGAGCCTGGTAAAATCAAGATCGTAAGGGCCAAAGCCCGTCCGGCCATTCGCCGAAGCGATGGTCAGGATTTCGGGCAGTCCACCATTCACCGAAACGATGATGACCGTAACGCACAAGATACCGCTGGCAAACAGCATGAAGCCCTGAAATACATCCAGCCAGATCACAGCCTCAATCCCCCCCAACAGATTGACGGCGATGATAATCAGCCCAACGACGAGGATCAGATAGAACGTATCTGCTCCCGTCATGTTGGTCAGGGCGACCGCCAGCAGGAAGAATACCGTTCCCATCGACGAGAATTGCCGGAGCACGAAGGCAATGGAGCTATAGTAGCGGGCAAATGAGCCAAACCGTTTTTCAAAGTATTCGTAGGTGCTTAACCCGATCACTTTGCGGTATAGCGGTACAATGAACCAGATGGTACCCAGCAGCACGAGGGGGACCATCAGCCCCTGCACCAGCAGAATCCAGTTGTTGGAAAAGCCTTCGCTCGGGTATCCCAGAAACGTAACGCTGCTGATCAACGTAGCCAGCAACGACATACCGATTGCCCAGGCAGGAACCCGGCCTTTGGCCGCGAAATACGTTTGGGTAGTAGTCTGATTTCTGGCGTACCGCAAACCAAAGTACAGGTTGATCACTAACACCGTACCGATTATCAGATAATCGATTACGCTCAAGGTTGGGGTTGGCATTTGCTTTCAGGAATTAGTCAACTATCCATAAGTCGGGTGACCACCGATAGCTACCCGGTTTTACGGTTATACAAACGTTGGCACCGTCAACAGCCCGGTTACGCACCACTCCCGCAGCCAGTTCCTGCATGGGCTCCAATCGCGTTATTCCGATGGCCCGCAGTATAGCTGAAGAGGTAGAGCCTCCTTCGATAATCAGTTCCTCGATCGGTACCTGCTTCAGCACCGCACGTACCGCGTGCGCCATGGCTGTTCGCAGGTGCAACGCCTGATTACGTCCGCCCGGCACGGGTGTCGGTTCAATGGCCATGATTACGCGCTGGTGCTGGTTAAAGCAGTCTACGACGGCTTCAGCCCATGCCGTTACATCATCCTGGACAATACCTTCTGCCTGCATCAGGGTTGGTGGCATATAGCTTACGGCATGACCAGTGGCTGCGGCTCGTTGAACCAGTCCTACGCTTTCACCGAAGGCACTGCCACACACGTACAGTCGGGTATCGCCTAAACGAGCCCGCTTTTCAAACAGACGCTTCGTATAACCGAGCGATGCCAGCAGGGCTGTAAAGAACCCCGACCCTCCACCGAGCAAGGTCTGATTGTCCGCCAGAGCCGCCCAGCTCCGTAGATCATTCTCGTTTTCAACCTCACCAATCACAATACCGTGTTCGGGCAACGGTACGGCATGGTGCTGCACCTGAACGCGCTCAGGATCGGCCCGCAACCGCGTCACTACATGGGAATTCGTAATTGGGAACTCCGGATCGTCGGCGAAATGCGTTTGGTGGATCGGCTTGCCGTGTACGTAATAATGACCGTTTACTAGGGTTCGACCCAGCGCCGGATTCGCCGGAACGATAAGCGCCCGGGGCAATTTCAGCACTGCCAGTTGAGCTTCCGTTTCGGCCAGGACGTGTCCCCTCAGAACAGAATCAACTTTTTTAAATAAAAGTCGCGGTTGCAGCAACTTCAGGCCCTGACTGACAGTCGTCATTTCCTGCACGGCTTCCCGCTCGGAAACGGAGCGGGCATCGGTCGCAACTACTAACAGGTCGGCTTTTGAAGCAGCGTCAACGGCCATAGTCAACTCGACGGTTAGCCCGTACGTCAGACTAATTCCTCCCATTTCTGTGGCTCCCGTCAAATCATCTGCTACGACCGCAATCATACGTAATGAGCGACTGAACAAGTTAAAAGCGGTTGCCGAAAATCGCTCTTTTTTTCGCTCTTTAATGGTTTAACACCGCTCTGTGTTTTGCCAGCTGAACGGCAGACTCGATGGCCAGCACCATAGCGTCGGGACTGGCTACGCCTTTCCCGGCAATTTCGAAAGCTGTTCCGTGGTCAACCGACGTGCGGATGATGGGCAGCCCCATGGTGATGTTCACCCCTTTGACGCTGTCCATCTGCTTTTTGTCGGCGTTCCATTTGAAGCCGGTCAGCTTAAACGGAATGTGTCCCTGATCGTGGTACATGGCCACCACACCCCCGTAGTAACCCGTAGCCGCTTTGGAAAACATCGTATCTGCCGGAACCGGGCCCTCAACGTCGTAGCCCCGGCGTCGGGCTTCTTCTACGGCTGGCTGGATTTCTTCGTCGTCCTCCGTACCGAACAGTCCGGAATCGCCCGCGTGCGGATTCAGGCCCGCTACGCCGATTTTCAGGTTAGTCTCTCCCAGTGAAATCAGGCCGTTGTGCAACAGATCGATTACCTCCAGAATCCGATCCTTTTTCACCAGATCGCAGGCCTGTCGCAGCGATACGTGCGTTGAAACGTGCATCACTTTCATATGGTCCTCGACCAGCAGCATACCGTACTTTTTGGTATTTGTGTAATGCGCGTAAATCTCGGTATGCCCCGCAAAGTGGTGACCCGCTTCGTTGATGGATTTCTTGTTGATCGGTCCCGTTACGGTCGCGTCCACTTCGTCGGCCAGCGCCAGATCGATCACCGTTTTCACGGCGGCAAACGCGGCTTCACCCGCCATGGCCGAGATCTCACCAAACCGCAACTGGCTCAGATCAACAGTGCTGAGGTCGTACACATCAACGGTGCCCGGTTGAAACAGGGCATCCTGTATGGATCGAATCGGGTGAATCGCAGCGTTAAGGCCTAGCCGCGCGTTAATACCCTGGAACACAGCGGCATCGCCCACCAGCACCGGGTTACAGATGTCGTAGATTCCCGGGTGCAAAAGCGCTTTCACGGCTATCTCGGGGCCGATGCTGGCCGGGTCGCCCATGGTAATTCCCACAACGGGTTTATCTTCTTTAGTCATGATTAGCTTCGTTAGCTTCGTTAGGTCAGGAGCCGCAAAATCTGGCGTCGGTGGCTATCCCTTACGTGACTTAAATTTGTATTTCTTCTTTTGCCAGCACGTCGGCTAGGGCGGCTTTTAGCTGAATCTCGTCCTGCTCACCAAGCCCCGACAAGGGCGGCATCATCGTTGTGCCGCACAGGTCATATTCCTGCATCAGTACTTTTAACGCCCACAGCGATTCACCCAGCGTACGACCCGATTGATAAATATGGCCGAAAACATCCGACTGGTTCTGAAAATAAAAGGCTTTTTCTTCGTCGCCTTCCTGAATCGCCTTTACGATCTCCCGGTAAATACCAGGGCACAGATTGCCGGTACTGGGCACCAGGCCATCGCTCCCCGCCAGCAGGGCGTGCGCCGATTTGGCCGCCCACCCCATAAAGTGGCTGAAATCCGGTCGATTGGCCCAAAGTGCTACCGATTCGGCCAGACGGTCAACACTTCGTTCGGAGTCTTTGACCCCCACAATAGTAGGGTGATAACTCAACTCCTCAAGCACCGGAATCGGAATCGACATGCGGGTAGTGGCCAGAATATTGTAGATGATGAGCGGTCCGTTGATCTGATCGGCCAACTGCTCAAAATACCACTTAATCTGGTCGTCGGACAGGGTGTAATAGCAGGGCAACGTAGCGGCCACCGCATCTACACCAGCATCAAAGCAATACCGGGCAAACGATACCGATTCCTCCAGGCAATTGCCCGAAATACCCGCATACAAAACGGTATCGGTGGTTTTCAGCCGAGCCGCTTCCTTAACGAAGGCCTTCTTTACCGAGACCGGCAGCGAGGTTGCTTCACCAGTTGTTCCCAGCACAAACGGCATGGCTTCATGAGCCCGCAGGTGCTCGCTTATCTTTTCAACAGCCGCTATATCTAATCGATACGTTTCGGTTAGGGGCGTAATCAGCGGAACAACCACCCCCTGGTACTTTTTCTGGATACTCATAGCTAATATGCGGCTGTATAGATGGCAATAGCATCGTCGCGAGTGATTGCCCGCGGATTATTTTTTAACAATCGATTGATTTTCAGCGCATCGTCGGCCATCTGCGGAATAGCCTCGAATGGAATGTTGACGTCCCGCAGTCGCGCCGGAATGCCGCAATCGAGAATCAGCTCCCTAACCTGCTGCACGCCCCGATGGGCGGTTTCGGCACAGTCAGGTCCTCGTTCGCAGCCCAGCGCCACGGCCACCTCGGCGTAGCGACAGACGGACGCCGGGATATTGAACTCCATGACGTACGGCAACAGCAGGGCGTTGGAAAGTCCGTGTGCCAGGTGAAACAGACTGCCCAGCGGATACGACAAGGCATGCACACCGGCTGTGTTTACGGGTCCCAGACAGAAGCCTCCGAGCAGACTGCCCATGGCCACCTGAGTACGGGCCTCCTCGTCTGCACCATTCCGAACGGCCTGGACAATGTTGGCGGCAATCAGGCGCATCCCCTCGAACGCGTACATATCAATGTAAGGCTGGGCAAACTTGTTCGTGTAAGCTTCCAGACAGTGGGTCAGCGCGTCAATACCCGTAGCCGCCGTAATGGCCGGGGGTACGCTCAGCGTCAGCAGGGGGTCGACGTACACCACATCAGGCACCAGAAACGGACTGATGATCCCTTTCTTCTGGTTATCCGCATCGTCGACGAGAATGGCGTTGGGTGAGGCTTCACTGCCCGTACCCGACGTAGCCGGTACGCAGATGAGCTTCTTTTTCCGACCGGACAGGTTACCAATCCCCAGCATGTCGGTCAGCGACTGGTCATTTTCCAACTGAGCGGCCGTTAACTTGGCGACATCCAGCACACTCCCCCCGCCAATGCCCAGAACAACATCCGGATTAAATGGCCTGACGGTCTGCATCAACCGCTCGAAGTCGGCAAACGACGGCTCCTGCACGATGCTGGTATCAATCAGAACCTCGGCTCCGTTGGCCTCCACGGTATTGACCAGACTTTGCAGCTGCGATAACAGCGGGCTAATCGTAACCAGCAGCACCTTCCGGGGCGACAGCTGCCCGATCTCCGCGGCTAGGTGGTGCAGCGACCCTTTGCCGAACACCAGCTTACCGGGGAAGTATATTGTTACATTCTGAATCATCCGATCTGTCTGTTTCCGCCGGGCGGAAGCTCATTCACCTGCTTAATCCTTTATCTCCTGCGCAACCGGTGCGGAATAGCCGTCCAGAGAGGGCCAGACACCATTCACAATGGGTTTTGTCTTCAGTTTGGCCGGGTCAATGACCGCATGTCTGATCTTCTGCCGACGCCAGGTGTAGATCACGTGAATCAGGCCATCGCTCGTCTGAATCACCGATGGATACGAGTACTGGCTAATGGGTGAGTCTTCTATGATCAGGGCTGCCGACCAGTTTTTACCGTCCTCCGAAATAGCCACATTCAACGGCGTACGTGGCCCTTTGTCAAGGTTTCCCGGCGGCAAAACGTGGTTATAAACCAGCACCTGCCGACCGTCTTTCAATGTCACCGCGTCGGTGCCGGAGTTGTTGTTGGGCAAACTGGATTTTACTAACGGCGACCAGGTTTCGCCGTTGTCCGTAGACCATGACTCCACCAGGGCTCGGTTTTTACTGCGAGCCAGAATCTGCAACCGGCCGTTACCGTAGGTCATCACACTAGGCTGAATGGCGTTAAAAGGTTGGTCTGCGTTCTGATTAGCTTCCCGAAGGGGACCGATCTTTCGCCAGGTTTTTCCGAAATCCGGCGTTATCTCAAAATGCAGTTTCCAGCCGTCGCCTTCCGTACTGGACGGACAGATCAGGTTGCCATTCGCCAACAACACCGGCTTGTTTTTCACCGGACCGATGTAGCCCCTGGGCAAAGCACGAGCCGCTGACCAGGTACGTCCTCCATCGGATGAGGTCTTCAACCAGCCTTCCCATTTGGCCGGGCTCGGACCAACTTTGTAGAACAGAAGCAGATCCCCCTTCGGCACCTGGTACAGGACTGGATTCCAGCAGGCGTAACGGAGGGTATTGTTGACGATTCCGTTCGCTACATTCTGGGGGGCGGTCCAGGCTCCATTTTCGTAGCGACTCACCCAGATGCACACGTCCGGGTTTCGTTCTTTGGTTCCGCCAAACCAGGCCGATACCAAGCCGGTCGGTGTTTCGGTGATGGTGGAAGCGTGGCTTTCCGGAAAGGGTGGATTGTCTACCACAAATTCGTGTACCAGCAGGCCCGATTGCCATTTGGCGACCTGAGCCAGCGTAACGCCCGTAAGGGCGAGGCCAGTCAGGATGGTTAGAGATAGCGCTTTGATCATTATCGGTTGGGGTTTAGCAAAGTAATCTGTGATTAATTCGTTGCCTGTTTCTTCTCAGCCGCTTTTTTGGCTTTCTGCGCGGCCGTATAGGCACTATACATTTCCCGCCAGTTGCGGCCGTTGGCGTTCAGGTACTGCTCGGCCTTGGTTTTGTAGATCTCGAAGATGGCCGAGATCTCCTTCATGTTCTTGAAATCGACGGCCTGTTCCCGCGCCTGTTCCAGGAACCCACGAAGGGTTGATTCTTCCTGTTCGGTCAGGTTCGGAACAATCGCCTTGTACCCATTCAGGGTGAACGACACCTTGCCAATGGTGTATTTATCCAGGATGGCATCGACCAGAGTCTTGTCCAGATCGGTCTGCAAACCCGTCATCAACGCCTGGTGAATACGCCCCGGCATGGCCGAATCTGCGATAAGCTGACGGTCAAGTTCGGACAGGAACTGGCCGGTAACGGGATTGATTCCGGCCGGAACGGTGCTGGCCGGATGCTCATTATGCCAGGTGCGAACCGCCTTCAGGTGCGTGGACACTACGTCGGTCAGGCGCTTTTCCCTGGCGGGATCGTTCAGCTTCAGCGACGCAATCCACTCGGCCGCTTTCGCTTCCAGTTCGGCATCAGCGTTAGCCGCAGCAACGGCCGGCTTTGCGGGCTGCGCCTGCCCTAAAACCGGCGACGTAACGAATGTTATGGCTGCGACAAACCAGTAAACAGATCTCTTTTTCATGGCTGTGTTGCGCTTTCCTTTATGGGTTTCGATGCTCCCAGCGCCATGCTGGCAAGCCATTGGCTGGCCAATGGGTTATCCGTCCGAAAGGGGCGGGCGGGCAAGCCTTCTTTGTTGACCAGATTGGGCTGTGCCGCTTCGTCCCAGGCAAAGCGAACAGCCTCGGGGTTAGCGACATGCGGAGCCGAAACAACCACACGGTTGCCCCGGATTCGAGCCTGAGCCGGCACGAATACACAATCAGCCCCCGCGACCGTAAAACCCGTCAATGGCTTTCCATCGTTGCTGACTAATCCGCTCCCCGTCCGGGTGAAATACAGCGTAGCAGCGCGGCCCTTCACGGTCATCCGTTCGAACACCGGCCCTTCTGCAACCACATCACGTTTACCATACGCATCGGCCAGGGCGAGTAGGGCCAGCCGCCGACCAATTTCCCACTTGAACGGCGGGTGAATGTCCGACAGATCATCAGCCAGATCCGTTGTAACAATCATACCCGTTTTGGGGAGGCTTAGCACCAGTTCCTGGGATTCGCGGAATTCCGGCAACGTTTCTTTGGTCAGCGTTACCTTTCCTTTCGATTCTGAGTAGCTGAAGGGTGCCAGCGAGACGTAATAAACCGGCAAACTCTGGTCGCGCCAGTCGTTACGCCAGCTTGTGATGAGCGTTTTGAGCTTGTGCGCATACGTGATGGTTTCCTTAAGAAAGCAGTTACTTTCGCCCTGATACCACAGGAATCCTTTCAACGCGAAGGGAACCAGCGGCCGAATCATGGGTTCGTAAAATTTACCCGGCTCGCCGTCTGGTTTCTGATCAGCGTAATACGCGTCGTCCTGAAACGCGGCTTCCGAAATCCACGGCTCGATCCGGCTACCCGGTACGGCCGACGAAATCACGCCAATCGGCACATTGAGTTGTTTTTGAATCTCTTTGGCGAAAAAATACGCCGGTGCCGAAAACGCCCGCAGCGCCGAATCGTCTGCTACGCTCCACCCCTGATGCAGCGAGTCGGGTTTAGTGAGCGTTTTGCGATTGACCAGAAAAATGCGGATGTGCGGATTGTGGGCATAGGCCAACGCGTGGACCGGATTATATCCATCAACGGATGACTGGGCAAGTGCTGGATTGACCTTGCTGTTTTTCCGCATGGTGTATTCCATATTCGACTGGCCCGAGCACAGCCAAACCTCCCCGACCAGAATGTTCTGCAACCGGATGGTATTCGTGCCCGAAACGACCAGCTCAGCCGGAACCGACGACGCGTTTAGCGGCTCCAGCGTAACCCGCCACTGCCCCGAAGCATCCGCCGTTGCTGACAGACTTTGTCCCGCAAACCGAACCGTAACGGCTTCCCCCACCGACGCTTTCCCCCAAATCACCACTGGCTTTCCCTGCTGTAGCACCATGTTATGGCCCAGAATACGGGGCAGCACAACCTCGGCTTTCAGCGGGGCAGACAGGCAGGCAAGGACCAGCAGTATGTAGATGCGTTTTGCCATGTTAGTTCGTCAACATTCTGAGCTCTCGTCGTTCAGTGCTTCGGTTACTCAGCTAGTTTAGCAGGAGCACTTGTTTTCAGCGATTTAATCACGTACACAGCTTCCGTGGCCTCCAATTCACCGCTTCTGGGCAGATCAAAGTTCTGGTCGGTAGGTGTATCGGCATCCGGAAACCGACGCACACCGCCCGTCCGGAAGATAATTCGTCGGAACGAAGCCACCGGAGCGAAGAACAGTTTGGTACCCTTCGCCTGGCCGTTGACAAAGGCCGTGAACATTCGTTTATCGCGGTCCAGCTCGACGCGCACGTCGTACTGTTTCCCCGGTTCGTACGTCTGAATACCCGAGTCGCGGTAACCGACTTTTGCTTTGAACAGACTGTCGGTGTCGAACATCAGGCGGACGGCCGCATTGCCTTTTTCATCCTGAAATTCGATCTGTAAGGTCCCTTTATTGACTTGCTGCGGCACTACCGAAAATTCCACCGTTAGCTTTTTCGCATCGGGAATAACGCGCTCAACTTTGGCGTAATCGAACGGGTCTTTATCCCGAAGCACCAGCGCTTTGGCACCGTTAGCGGATTCAATTTTGGCGGAGGCAAAAAGCGGGCTGTAAATATTCCAGTACTTCAGTTCCTCACCGGCCGGCATTTGCGCAAACACATCGTTAGCGTGGCCCGCCACCTCGTCGGTGATCGGTACTGGAATGGTTGACACCCAGATATCTTCCTTATTCATGCTGTAGGTCACCCACAGGTTGCCATCGGGTGGGGTACCGTTCCCTTCTACGATGCCCCGCACGTACTGCGGCCCGTACGATTTATAGGCTCCGCCGTAACGCATGGACGTAATCTCGCCGTTAACCAGCAGCAGATTGGTATACGTCAGACCATCTTTGCTGGTCGACACCGCCAGTGGCCACCGAAACTCGGAAGGATTATAAACGGTTGCGTACTGCCCATCGGACGTGCGCTGCCCCCAGATCTTGGCGTTGCTGTTCACAAAACCAGGCGCCCGAAGCGGGTTGTACAGCCAGGTTCTGCCACCGTCTTTACTGACCGAAGTCAGGGCGTGCTTCCATAATCCCACCACGCGGTTGTCGGGCAGGTGGTAATAGCTAAAGGCTTTCAGTTCTTTCTTGAGCGGAACCAGCGAATCGTTACGGTCGGCTTCTTCGAGCCACTGCTGCATCATGAGCGGATTGGCCAGCAACTCGTTGCAGGCGTCGACAAAGCCCTTGTCTTTCGACGTAGTGTAGAACGGATACGTGGCTTTCGACCGGTCAGCGTCCTGACGGTCGGTGTTCCGGTTGTTCCAGGACGTGTTGTGCCGAATGAAGTAGATCGGGCCAAACTTCCCATCCGCGTATACCTCGCGCACGACGCGCCCAATTCCATTGCCATCGTTCGGATCGTCTTTGGGGCCCATCACGATCCCATAAAAAGCTAGTGTCAGGAGCCGCCCGTTCCTGGCGACGTAAAAGCCCATCCGCTGGTGCATCACGGCGTACAGATCCCTGGCTACTTCCGGCCGACCCGGTTTCTTCCAGCCATCGGGGAGTTTGTAAGGGGGAAAGAGTATGGTGGGTTTTGACCAGCTATACCCATCTTTTGAGCTGAGAAGCAGTGTCTGCCCCGGTGGCTCGTGCTCGCCCACGGGATTACTGAGGTATTGCAGGTAGAACGTATTGTTCCAGTACGTCAGCATGGGCGCGTGGTTGTACGTCCAGTTTATGCCGCCGGCCAGTTCCGGGTGCTCACGGTTCGCCCGGAATACCTGGATATTATGCACGCCCACGGCCGGGCTAAGCTGCCCGTGGTGGTAATCGACACTGGAAAGCGTCGAACCAACGTAGCGAACCGTATCCTGCGCCTGTAATCCGTTGACCGTCAGCAGCGAGCAAGCCAGCGCCAGGCCGCGGCTAATAAACCGGCGGATAGACCTTATCCCGGCTGACGATGCGAAGCGCTGATGTTTCGTTACGTTCATAGTTCTTTACTGATTCTAACCCAGATTATTTCGGTCCCTTCGCTCTGTTTTTTCAGTTCGATGACACCGCCCCCCCGGATAAGGTCTTTCGATTTGGTAAGCTGACCGGTTTTCGGGTTGATGTAACAAACGGTGAAAGCACCCGGCATTCTCGTTAAATCGAGCCGCACCGGAGCCGTTGATTCGTTGTAGAATACGTAGCCGGTTTTGGCATCACTCAATGCCCACTGATCCGCCGGCCTTTCACCCAGATCAACCGGTTGCATAGCCGCTACGTCGCGCTGAAACTGCGGATCGACCACCGCCGGAACATTAGGCAAGGAGCCACCGGCCATCAGCACCGCCCAGCCCATGGTGTCATACCCATCAGCCGCGTACGTAATGGCCTTGTCAGGGTACCTGAGCCGGTATTCCCGAACGGCCCGGTGCACCTGTTCAAACGAAGTCTTTCTGGGTTTTAGTAATCGCGCGTGTTGGCGGGGAGCCAGGTTTTGCCCGCCGGCCGGCGCATAAGCCGTTCCGTCAGCCTGATAATGCCAGTACCGAATGTCAATCAGGTCAACAACCGCTGCCCGCTTCGCATCGGCCAGAATCGCATCCTGTACGTCTTTGGTGGTGCTTAAACCGACGAGTGCTTTCTTACCGGTTTCCTTTTCCCACTCGCTGATCGTGTCAATCCAGAACTGCACAAACGGCAGCGGTCCGGTGTATTCTGCGCTAATGAGTTGAATGACGCCCGAATTTCCCACGAAGTTGTTCAGGCACTGCCGGATGTATGCGCGATGTAAAGCCCGCCGAACCGGATGTGATACGTCGTAAAACTGCTCGGCCATGAAAATGCGCTTATCTCCGGCGTACGGCACCGGCTCCGGGAAACCCGTATTGTTGATGTTGTTAGCAGGACGCCAGGGAAAATCAGCATAATGCGCACCGGCTTCGATGATGTTGTGCTGGAAGTAATTTTCGTGGATCAGCGCCAGTCCCTTCTGATCGGCCAGATCAGCGTATTGCTTCAATCGGCCCCAGTACCAGGGATTGTATTTGGTCAGATCGTATTTACTCAGGCCATCCCAGGCCGTTTCCTTACCGCTACGGGCAAAGGGTAGTTCGTAAAACGGTGGCCACACCTCGCCATCCATCCGGCGAATGCGCTCGTGATCGTCCCGGCGACGGTCGTACCACAGACCGTAGTTATGATCGATGGCGACGATGTTAGCGGCTTTCATCGAGTCCGTCATGGCGTTCAGATCATCGGTCAGGCCGCGTCCCGTCAGGCCGGGTACAAAGCGGGTAATATGCGGTTTGGCATTGGTCAAACCGTGCGGCCGGGCGCTGCCGTTCCACCAGGGTACTTCCTGCCGCTGTCCGGTCATAAGCTTTGTGCCGCGCACCACCTTTCCGTGCAAAATCTGCATGGGCTCCGTCTTTATACTGACGGTCTCTCTGGGTAATCCGATGGCGTCAATAGACGTAGCGACTGATGTGACCGGAATGGGTTGGCGTTTAGCGGTAGCGGTAATAAAATCATACAAGGTTGGCGCTGGGTTGGCAGCTTGTTTGGTCAGCGCTTCGGCGACCTCAACTTTCGGGCTGCTCGACGCTTCGGACTCAACGGGCAGCAGGATGGTTCTGGAAGCCACACCGTCGCCCAGTCGATCTTTCAGTTGGGCGTAATACAAACTGCGGGGTTGGATATGCTCGTTCGACATATCCCAGTAACCATCACCCGCGAATTGCCCCCACGTACCGAACGCCCAGTTCTGGGCTGTGGGTGGCTGGTAGCAGTCGATGCGGGCGGCTGTGCACTGCCAGAATACGCTGTTGGCGGCCGACCAGCCCGCTCCCTGTCCGTCCTGACCTCGATTCGCGAACCGTAATGCGTTGCCATCCACGTTCACCATATCGAACAAGACGCCCGAGGCCCAGCTATCGATCCCCCCGCTAAAGCTGAACGGCAGATGCGACTCGCATTGCACAAAAGCATTTGGACCGGCCGCGCAGTACCCTACGGCAAAATCGTGGTAGCCAGCTTCGGCGTACAACCGTTGACAAAGCACCTGTTGCCCGCGCACCAGGAACGTATTGCGTCGTTCGCCACCGATTTCGGAAACGGGGGCCAGCGACTGGCAATCTTCAATCGTAATGCGCCGGGCAGTTGCCTGTACGCTGACGGCCGAACCGGCAAACTGATAAAAAACCACCTGCCGCACCCACGCATCCTGTGCGTTGTCGATAACGACCGCCATCCAGCGATGATCTTCGTCTTTCGGATTGGCAGGATCAATGGTTGATTCTAATCGCAGGTTTTCAACACCCGACTGCGTAATTCGCCCCGGCCAGGTGTACCGCGCAACGAAACCTCCGCCATAGGCAGAATCCAGCGCGGTTGTCAAGGGGGCATCAAACGTAAGGTCACCGCCGTTGATGGCCGTGATTTGTCGGTCCCAATAGAGATCGCGCTGGCCCGGTTTCCACCCCAGGGCTGAAACCCCTCCACCAAACTGATCGGTACCGATCAGTTGAATCCATTCTTTGGTAGACGGCCGACGAATCTGCACCCAATCCCCGACGGTAAATGCTGCCGGATCATTAACCCGGATGCTCCTCGCATTCACCGGAACGTAGCGATTTGTAATCGGCTTAGCAGTCGCCAACTGGCGGTCATTCGTCCCGGCGATGGTGATCAGGTTATCGCGGCTGTGGCCCGTTCCCAGAATTGTTGTCCCATTTGTACCGCTGCCGCGCAGAACAACTCCTGACGCACGGATTCGCAGACTTCCAGCTACTTCATACTGGCCTTTTTCGAGCAGAACAGCCCCTCTAAAGCCATCGGCACCAATGGGTAACGTCGCGACGTAGTCCAAAGCTGCCTGAATCCGGCGGGTGGCATCTCCTTTCCGAAACGGCACCTTAACTTTAATCGCTACGTCAGGGATGGTCTGCTCGCCGGCTTTGTAGCCGCAATACGAAAAGTCGGGAATCCGGTTGCCTGACTCATCCGGAGTATACACCAATCGACCCTGTTGATCCAGCTGCACCGGCTGCTTTTTAACCGGTTTATTCCGCTGCGCACACGCGTCTTCCGGTCGCCCTAAAACGACCAGCAACGCCAGCAGAAGAACATGTAGCAGGACTTTCGACACGGTTAAAACTTATGATTTTTTGGCCAATTTTCCGAAACCCTTCAGCAAGCTCCCGGAAAGCTAAAAAGCAGACATTCTGTACACTTACGTGCGGGGCCGTACCTGCTGAACCGGTACGATGCTATTCAGATACTCTTCAATGTTGGTATACCCATCGTTGTTCTTATCCTGGCTGGCATCAGAAGCGTCTTTCGGATTCAACCCATTTTTGGCTTCCCAGTTGTCAGGCATCCCGTCTTTGTCCGAATCGACGTACGGGGTGCCCTTATACTCCGGATAGCCACCCACCTGACTGATGTCGGTGATGATTCCATTCTTATACGAATCGATCGGCAGCCGACGGTGCTTGAATTGCGTTTCGGGCAGTTGCACCTTCTCAAGGTATTTAATTTTACCCGTTCGCACCTGCTCAACAACGCGCGCATCGACGGGATCCCGCTTAGGTAAGGTAGCCCCTGCGTTAGCCAATACGTAGTCGTAGGCTTTTTCAGCCGGCAGAACCGTAATGTCAGGCATCGGCAGCGGCTTGTCTACTTTAATATCGGCCATGTACTTACCCGCATCAGCCATCTCTTCAATCTGAACACCACCCGCCCAGTTGTCTTTGGTTACTTTCTCATGGCCATCGACGATGTTACCTTTCACATACGCGCGTCCGAAGGTCTGGTAGGGCAGCTTACTACGTCCCGACTCTGGTTTCAGGATTCGGTGGGCAATCGGCGAATCTTTTGGGGTCTGTGGTCCTGGCTTGTAGTAGTTGTTGATAATATTGTACATAGCCCGGTAATCTCCGCCATCCACCGACCGGTGTACCCAGTTAAAAACGACGTTGTTAGCGAAGTTGAAAATACCGTTCCAGCCAATTGACGGATTCCGGCCCGCGTTATCAGCCCAGAGGTTACGCATGAATGTACAATTTTCGCCACCCAGCGTACTACCAAACGCGTGATTCCACGTATCCAGCGCTTCGGAGAAAATCGAATTCTGAATGGTGATGTTCACCGTTCCCAGCTTATCCTCTACCTTCTTGCCCGTGCTGTCGTTATACATGTGGCGGTACATCGACATGTTCTCGTCCAGGCCCCAGCTGGCCGATACGTGGTCGATCATGATGTTGCCGATGGGGTTACCACCGATGGAATCGTCGCGACGGCCCACGTTGGTTTCGCCCCGCCGGAACCGCATGTACCGGATTACCACATCGTGCGTATTAATCCAGACTGATTCACCCGCCACGCAAACGCCATCACCCGGAGCGGTCTGACCAGCAATGGTGATGTACGGTGCTCTGATAATCAACGGCGTTTTGAGTTTGATGATCCCCGCTACGTTGAACACAACGGTACGGGCGCCCCCCTGCTCGCAGGCTTCACGCAACGTACCGGGGCCGCTGTCTTCCAGGCTGGTTACTACGTAGACCTTACCGCCACGTCCACCGAAGGAATAGGCTCCCCCACCCTCGGCTCCGGGAAAGGCAATGATGCTGGCCTGCGGCAGATCAACCGGCCGGGCCGCCCAGGGTACGTATGGCTTACCTTCCCGCGCTTCTTTCTGAATGATCGGCAGCGCTTTTTGCCAGGCAATGTCCGACTGCCGCCGGGCTTCGCTCAGTAAAGCGTCACTTTCTTTTTGAACATCATCCGGGATAGCTGGGTACTGCGCCGACACGGAATGCTGGGCGAAAACCAACGAAATGGAAAGGGCTAGGGAAATCAGCTGTTTTTTCATGTAACGGAAGCTTATACGAAGCGTTCTTCGCCAGTCTGCTAAAAAAATATAGTCCTGGCCATCGAATGGAAGCACTCAACACTAGCCAGTTAGATTACATCCTATCGTAGCTCAAAATAAGGCTAAAAAACACGTTGATGTGTATATCATTTTTTCGGCAATGTATAGGATATTAGCATCCCGTTTTTTCATGCACAAAAAGAGCTTTTTACAGGAGGCTGAGGGCGACTGAATTACGTGCATCAGTTCGAGGAGTCGTTCGCCAGCCTGCTGAATGGTTTTGGCACCGTCGATGATCGTACCAGTGTTTAGGTGAAGACGGTCGGGCATCCGGTTCACTGGAACCCTGTTACCGGCAATTGTCACGACGGGCGCAACGACGGTACCCCATAATCGTCCGATTTTGCCAGTGATCAGTGGCCGGAGCCACCCACCGGTGGGCCAGGTGCTGAACAGCAAAGCTATTGGTTGCCTGCTACATGTTGAAGGTCGTCAATCGTCCACGTTTCAGAATGGCGTGTTTCGCCTTACCAGCCAGAACGCCGTACAGGGTGATGGCATCACCCTGTACGGCGTTCTGTAGGCCATCGATTGGCCATCCCACTAAATCGTTTCGCCCACGGTCAGATCAAGGCAACTAACACTGAATCATTGGCGTGTATTTTCAATACGTTCTGTTTCATGCTGCGGTCACGGTATACGGTTTAAACAAGGTAGCCACCGTAGCCTGGCCTCCCTGTTCCAGCAGTTGTTCCAGATACTCCGCTACTGCATCCGCAAATCCGGGTAACTGACTTAAATCATGTCCCCAAAGCGTTACGTTTTCCAACACGCGACGAGTGAGTTCATCCGGTGACAGACGGGCCCATAAATCAGCGAAGTAGGCCACCTGGGCATCGTATATGGGATACTTCTTGCCATTGTATTCGCCATACCATACGTCATCCTGCTGGTCAGTCGCCCGCATAAACAGCACGTAGGCGGCAAAACCCAGCGACATATATCGGGGCGTAACTCCGAAGGTACGGTAGTACTGAAGTAGTGTCGGTATATTACGCAACTGCATTTTGGCGGAATACTGCATGGTAATGGCCAGCCAGTTGTGTTCAATAAATGGGTTCCGGAAACGATCCAAGACCTGGAAACCAAACTGCTGGGCCGCTTTTTCGTCCACGGCAAATGGAATGCCCGGAATCAGTTCTGCCAGCATCACGCTTTGGATAAAGGCCGACATCCCTTTGTTTTGCATAGCTTCGCGGACTGTGTCAAAGCCGCTCAGGAAGGCGAGGCCACAACTGATGGTATGCGTACCGTTGAGCAGCCGTAGCTTCAGCTCCCGAAACAAATCGATGTTTGGCCGAATAATGACATTATCATCGGCCCGGCAGAAAGCCAACGTCTGCTTCACCCGCTCGTCTCCTTCAATGGCCCATAGCCGGTAGACCTCCGAAATCGTCAGGAGTTTATCTTCGTAACCCAGCTGCTCCGTCAGCGTATGGTACGAGGCCGGGTCGGGCCGCCCCGGAATGATCCGGTCGACCAACGAGTTACAGAAGGTGTTGGCGGTTTCGAGCCAGTCGATAAAGGGGCCTTCCAGTCCATTGCGGTGGGCCAGTTCGATGAGAATGGATTCGAGCTGCGTACCATTTTGCGGAATCAGTTCGGTCGGTACAATAACTAACCCCTTATCAGGATCTCCCTTTACGGCCTGATAACGCGCATACAGCACCGCCAGCAATTTACCGGGAAAGGATACGGGCGGGGCGTGGCGAATATCATCCTGAACCAGTTGAATACCCACTTCCGTCGTGTTGGAAATAACTACCTGTAAATCGGGACTGGCAGCAACCTCAAGCACCTCAGCCCACTGCTGTTTGGCCGACAAAACCCGGCTGATTGCCGAACAGATCCTGTTTTGTTCGACTAACTGACCATTTTCCACGCCCCGAATGCAAAGCGTATAGAGATTATCCTGTTGCTCAAATGCAGCAAAATCCCCCCCATCCGTCGACTTGACAACCACGATCCGCCCATTGAACACACCCTGCCGATTCGCTTTGTCAATCAGATAGTCAGGTAATCCTCGAAGGAGCACTCCCGTACCAAATTGCAGTACCCGCTCAGGTAGTGCGGTAAGAACGGGCAAACTGACTTCTCCGGCCGGAATGGCCGGAAGCGTAGCAACAGATAACTGATTCATATATGCTGTAACCTATATGGGTTGAAACTCAATTTCTCCGGATCGGCCATTGTCAGGAAGGCCAATGAACGACCGGCTTTTTGCAGCGAGGCTGACCACTGTTTTTCGGGCAGCTGACGTAAGGTTAGGCAGTCGATTCTATAAGAAAAACGGTTTGCAGAGAATAATTTACGCAAACGTTATCGGGAACGTTGCCGGATTTTCAACAGCTTGGCAGCCATCCGGAAATAAGTATGTAGCGATGCGACGGGGCTTCTGTCAGTATACGCTACTCATACGACTCATTGTGGACACCGTCACCATTAAAGATATAGCCCGCGCCCTGAACCTGTCAACCTCGACGGTTTCAAGGGCTTTACGGGATAGTTACGAGATTAATCCGGAGACTAAACGGCTGGTTATCGAGTATGCCGAGCGGCTCAACTACCGGCCAAATCCGATTGCGCTTAGCCTGAAAGAGAATCGGAGCCGGGTGATCGGCGTCATTGTACCGCAGATTGCGAATAATTTTTTCTCACAGGTAATCAATGGCATTGAGGCCATCGCGTACAGCCGCGGGTACTACGTAATGATTTTTCAAAGTCATGAGTCCTACGAACGGGAAGTGCTGACGGTCCAGCAGGCCGTAGACCGCAAAGTGGACGGCCTGCTGATTACGCTTTCCAGCAGTACGTCAGACGTGCAGTATCTGCAACAGTTGCTGGAAAAGAAGTTGCCGATTGTCTTGTTCGATCGCGTGTCAACCCAGCTTGACACCCCCTGCGTGACCGCCGACAATGTTGCCGGTGCTTTTGCGGCCACCGAGCATCTCATTCAGATGGGCCGTCGTCGCATTGCTCACGTTACGATTCCCTCCTACATTTCGATTGCGCAGGAGCGGTTGGCGGGCTACCGACAGGCCCTACATCAGTACGGGATTCCGTTTGATGAAGCCCTCGTGCGGCATGCCGGCTTTGGGCAGGATGAGATCAACCCGATTGTGGACGAGTTACTTGCTCAATCGCCTGATGCGTTTTTTGCGGCCAGCGACCGACTAGCGATCAGCTGCCTGGCGGCATTGAAGCAACGTACCATTCGTATTCCGGAACAGGTATCCCTTATTGGCTTTACCAACACGCCGGTAGCAGACCTGCTTTCGCCATCGTTGAGCACGGTCGAACAACCGGCTCTCGAAATTGGCCAGGTGGCTGCGGTTAAACTAATTGACTGGATTGAAGGTCGACGTCTACAATCGCCCGCCGAACGGATCACCCGCATTCCAACGCGACTCAACACGCGCAATTCCACGAACGTCGCACATGCCGAATAAGAGTTGCCAGTTGTCTGCAGGCCAGTCAGCATAAGGCAAGCACTCGGCAATTTAGTGCCGAAGCACGACTGTGAAAGGTAGCTTTTTTGTTGTTGACCTGCGGTCTACTCCACCCTTTGTGATACGCGGAATAGTCATATATAAACACAAACGCCCAACTACTAACTAAAGCAGCCGGGCGTTTTTGTCTTCAAAGAAACTATTACTCCAAAGCAGGCACCACCTTATCTAAATTATAGAAAATGATGTCTTCTTTGCCGTTTTCGTCTTCGTTCATCATCATGCCGACGATGGCGTTTTTCTGAATCCGGCCCGCCAGGATCTCTTTCGAGAGGGCGTTGAGGATGCGACGCTGCATAACGCGCTTCAGCGGACGCGCACCAAACGTTGGATCGAAGCCTTCGCGGGCAATGAAGTCGAGCACTTCGTTGTCGGCTTCGAGCGTAATGCCCTGCTCAGCCAGCCGCGCCTGAATCTGCCGGAACTGGATGTCCATAATCTTGCGGACTTCACGCTTGGTCAGCGGCTGGAACATCACCAGTTCGTCAATCCGGTTCAGGAACTCGGGCCGTACGGTCTGCTTCAGCAACTCGAACACTTCCTCTTTCGTGTCCTCAATCACCTGATCGCGGTTGGCGTTAGTTATCTCGGCGAACCGCTCCCGAATGACGTGCGAACCGATGTTCGAGGTCATGATGATAATTGTGTTCTTAAAGTTGGCCACCCGCCCTTTGTTGTCGGTCAGGCGACCGTCGTCCAGTACCTGCAACAGGATGTTGAACACGTCCGGGTGCGCCTTCTCAATCTCGTCGAGCAGGATAACGCTGTACGGTTTCCGGCGAACGGCTTCAGTCAACTGACCACCTTCGTCGTAACCGACGTAGCCCGGAGGGGCGCCAATCAACCGGCTGGCTGCATGACGCTCCTGATACTCACTCATGTCGATGCGGACCAGCGCGTTCTCGTCGTTAAACAGGAACTCGGCCAGCGCCTTCGCCAACTCGGTCTTACCAACCCCCGTGGTACCCAGAAACAGAAACGAACCAATGGGCCGTTTGGGGTCCTGCATACCGGCGCGGCTCCGCCGAACGGCGTCCGATACCACTTCAATGGCTTCTTCCTGACCGGCAACGCGTTTTCCCAGCTCAGCTTCAAGGAACAGCAGTTTGTCGCGCTCCGACTGCATCATCCGGCTTACCGGAATGCCCGTCCATTTCGCTACCACTTCAGCAATGTCTTCCGACGTCACTTCTTCCTGCAACATCCGGTCGCCACCGCCTTCGGTCTGGTCGCTATTACTGAGTTGCTTTAGCCGGTTCTCAATCTCCGGAATGCGTCCGTAGCGAATTTCGGCTACTTTACCATATTCGCCGGCGCGTTCGGCCTGTTCGGCTTCAATACGTAGCTGGTCGAGTTGTTCTTTCAGCGTCCGGCTTTCGTTCACCGATTGCTTTTCGGTTTCCCAACGAGCCTGCAATTCGGTACGCTGTTCGTTGAGATTGGCAATCTGCTGGCTTAGCGCACTCTCCTTCTCGCGGTCATCTTCGCGACGGATGGCCTCGCGCTCGATTTCCAACTGCATGATGCGCCGGTTCAGCTCGTCCAGTTCTTCGGGAACCGAGTCAATCTCCAGGCGCAGCTTGGCAGCCGCTTCGTCCATCAGGTCAATGGCCTTATCAGGCAGGAAGCGGTCGGAGATGTAGCGGTTCGAGAGTTCAACGGCCGCAATGACGGCGTCGTCTTTGATGCGTACGCCATGGTGCAGTTCGTACCGCTCCTTGATACCGCGCAGGATGGAGATGGCGTCTGCTACGTCGGGTTCGTCGACCATAACGGCCTGGAACCGGCGTTCGAGGGCCTTATCCTTCTCAATATATTTCTGGTACTCTTTCAGCGTAGTGGCACCAATGGCGTGCAGTTCACCTCGCGCCAGCGCCGGTTTCAGCAGGTTGGCTGCGTCCATCGCGCCTTCGCCACCACCACCCGCACCGATGAGCGTGTGAATCTCGTCAATGAAGAGTACGATTTCGCCTTCCGAGTCGGTCACTTCCTTAATGACCGCTTTCAGGCGCTCTTCAAACTCACCCTTGTATTTGGCACCCGCCACGAGCAAACCCATGTCGAGCGACATAATAATCTTCGACTTGAGGTTCTCAGGAACGTCACCCTGCACAATGCGCTGGGCCAGTCCTTCGACGATAGCCGTTTTACCGACGCCCGGTTCTCCCAGCAGCATCGGGTTGTTTTTGGTCCGGCGGCTCAGAATCTGGAGTACCCGCCGGATTTCTTCATCGCGACCAATGACCGGGTCAATCTTACCCTCACTGGCCCGTTTGTTCAGGTTGATCCCGTACCGCTCCAGCGACTGGTACGTTGCTTCTGCGTTTTGGTCTTTCACAGGGTTGTTCTTGCCACGCAGTTCGCGAATGGCATCTTTTAAGGTCTTTTCGGAGAATCCGATGTCTTTCAGTAACGTGGCTACGGCGTCTTTTCCGCCGACGAGACCGAGCAGCATCATTTCGACGCTGACGTACTCGTCGCCAAAGTCTTTCATCTGCGTCTGTGCGCGTTGCAGAGCCGCATTTAAATCACTGCCCAGGTAAATGCCCTGCTGAGCCCCCCCTGAAACGGATACTTTTGGATACCCGTTCACGATGGCATCAAGGGCCATCGTCAGGCGTTTGCTATCAGTGCCAAGTGTCCTGGCCAGAAACCCGACGGTGTTCGGGTCCTCTTCCAGAATGGCTTTCAGCACGTGACCGGTTTCGACGGTCTGCTGCTGATTGCCCTGCGCCATCAGGGCCGCGTGTTGCACGACCTCCTGCGCCTTGATTGTATAATTATTGAAGTTCATGGCTTAGGCTCTATTCAGTTGCTTACACCTATTCAGTAACAAATCACGGGCCGGTGCTGTTTTTCGGCCATTTTGACCGGATTTACGTACAAACCACGGCTTTTTGCGTCAAAATGACCTTGTGGTTGTCCGTAACCGCTTTGTTTTGAGTGTTGTATCACTTTTTACAGTTGGTTGCCGAAAAGGACAAAGAGCCTCCGATCAAACTACGCTTGAACAGGAGAGGTAAGTCGTTCTTGACCCTGATTTTTAAGCCGGACAAACCTTACCTGATGCCTTTGGTAAACCGGTTCCTACCGATGCAAAACCGGTTCTGGCTACCCCTCACGCGAGCCTGTAATTTTGCCCTCAAACCAATTCATATCCAAACCAATTATGAGAAAACTTGTAGTTATCCTGCTGATTGTACCCGCCTTTTGGCTGTCTGCCGCTGCACAAACCGCCCCTACTGCCGACGACATTCTGAACAAGTATTTCACAGCGATTGGCGGCCGAAAAGCCCTGGCAAAAGTGAAAGAAATCTCAATGGATGCTTCGATCCAATTGAACGGCAACACCATGTAACTGCTTGTTAAACAGAAGGAGCCCGGCAAGTTTCTGACAACGGTAAATGCGAACGGCAATGACTTCTACAAAACAATTAGTGACGGCTCTACGGTGGTTATGACGGATGCCCAGGGTACCCACCCTATTGAAGGTTCGAAGGCTCAGGTTATGCTGGTTCAGAACCGGATTTGGCCGGAACTGCACTTTGCCGAACACGGCATTAAGAAGACAGTCATTGGCCCGGAACAAATCAACGGCAGGAGTACCTACAAATTAGCCCACACGACAGCCGACGGCTCCTATACCTGGAGCAGTAATTTCGATGCCGAAACCGGCCTTAAGGTGCAGCAAACACGACTGAACCCAAATGGGACAACCGAGACTCTTCAGGTCAATGACTACAAGGAGATCAAGGGGGTAAACTATACGTTCACCATCACGTCGCAGGTATCTCAGAACCAGGTGGTGATAAAAGTTGATTACCTGCAGGTAAACAAGGGTCTCTCTGATTCAGAGTTTAGCGTACAGTGAATTTTGCCGACGAACATCGACCAGGCACTCTGCCATGCGTATCGGGTGCCTGGTCGATGTTCGCTCATGGATGCCCGCTGGCACTCGGATCAACCTACAGCCAGAAAATTCAGCCAACAGGACGCGTTAACTTGTTTCCTGAAGTTGCCGAACCTGCATCGGCTGCGCTTTCAGATACGTCAACGACCGCCAGGCCCACTCCAGCGGGCCGTACTGGAACCGCGACAACCACCACCGGCTGAACAGCACCTGCGCCAGAAAGATGGGTACGGTTAACGTAATGGCTACGGCCGAGGGAATTTCGCCGATGAGCCCGAATCCGTACCCGTAGAAGATCAACGTACCAATAACGGATTGCAGGACGTAGTTGGTCAGGGCCATTTTGCCGATCGACGCCAACGGCGATACAACCCGCTGCCACGCTACTTTCTGAAACAGCAGCGTCAGGCCGGCGATGTAAAAAACGGTCAGGCTGCCTTCGCCGAGCCCGAACAGGAAGTTAAAGAGATACCCGACCAGCTTGGGGGGCTGGCTGTTATTGCCGCAGATTGAGATAGCGATTACAAACAGGACAATGATGCCCAAGACCCCAAAACCCGTGAATCGAGTCACGTTTCGGAAGAAGGCCCGGTTGTCGGACAAGTGCTGGAATAGCCGCCGACGTCCGGCGTAGAGACCCAGCAGAAAGAAGCCGAGGGTAATGTAAATTCGTCCGCTATCAAACTGAAAGTTCATCTTGGTTTCAAACTCCCTGAGGTTTACGCCGACTACCTCGGGGTAACTCCCCTGCTTGATGATCCTGTAGTTGGCCTCTACCGTTTTGTCAAATTCTTTCTGGCGTTGGTCCGTCTGCGCTTTGGTAGCCGGGGCCGCTACGTTGTCGTTGTAGATGGTACGAATCTGGGCGGGCACGTTCAGAATGAGCAGCACCGCTACGGTCAGCACCCACCGCAGCGGTACGTTGCGGAAAAGCAGCAGGGGAAAGCCCAGCATGGCGTAGATGCTCAGAATATCGCCCCGCCAGTGCAGATGATGCCCAAAACCAATGGTCCCCAGAACGACCAGCCGCCACGCAAACCGGCGCAGAAACGTACCGTCGGACTCGGACGAGCGGGTCATCATCAGGGCAAAGCTCAGCCCGAACAGGAACGAGAAAAAGGTGTAAAATTTACCGCTGAAGAAGATGCCCACGATCGTCTGCACGATGTTATTCACGACGCCCTGCGCGTTGATCTGGTACACCGAACCGGGCAGCGGACCGCCGTCGAACCAGACCGATACGTGAACGAGCAGGATGCCAAGCAGGGCAAAACCACGCAGCGCATCAACGACCTGTATGCGGGTTACCTTCCCGACGGTCGACGGCGAAGAAATCAACTGGGTTTCCATAAGGGATCAGGGTCAGGAATAATCTGGAACAGAGTACCGGTCAACGTACAGAGCTGCAATGAATTGATTCCGGACGGTAAAACCTACTACTCTTGTACGAACGGAGGGCATGGTCTGATGAGCGACTTGTCCGTTTTTTTTGTTGCTCGCCCCCAAACTCCCGTGACTTTTCACAAATCTTTGCTCAACACAGTATTCACGTAGACGTTTCGTTGGTATGCCCACACAGGTAACAGGCTTTGGCGGCAATTTCGATCGGGTAGCTCCTGTCTACGATGCGTTGAGCTTCATCGTATTCGGGCGGTCGCTCTTGCAGGCGCAAACGACTTTTCTGTCGGCAATTCCCGGTAATGCGTCTATTCTGATCGTCGGGGGCGGCACGGGAATGGTATTGGAGCAGGTTTTACTACAGTGCCACCCCCGCCGGGTGCTTTATCTTGAGGCCTCGGCCCGGATGCTGGCGCGGGCAAGCGGCCGGATGCTGCGCCAACCCCTTCTCGGCTCGGTTGAGTTTCGGCTGGGGGATGAAACCGCGCTGCAGCCCGACGAGCGGTTCGACGTTATCATGACTCCGTTTGTGCTGGATTTATTCACCGGGCAGACCCTTTCGAATACGATTCTGCCCCGCCTGCGTCGGACGCTCGCCCCGGGTGGGCAGTGGTTGGTGACGGATTTCGTCCGGACGGAAAAATGGCAGCACCAAACCCTGATCGGGCTGATGATCGCTTTTTTCAGGCTGACGGCCGGCATCGAAACCCGGCAGCTCGCCGACTGGCCGAAGCTACTCAGCGAACAAGGGATTACCCTGACCCGGTCACAATCGGCGGTCGGGGGGATGGTGGTTTCGCAGGTCTGGCAGGCGGCTACAGTTTCCTGAACAGGGATACGATCGACGCTTCTTGGCTCACGTCGTACCACTCTACTCCGCCCAGATTCAGCCATTGGCCACTCCGTTTCGGCCGCTGGATCAGGGGCTCCTGCGCTTCGTAATCGGCTTTGTACACCGTTCCCATAATCCGCTGCAGCTCACTCCACGGCAGGGTTTTCGACGTCTTGCGCCGGTCCTGCGCCAGGTCAATTTTTACGTTACGCTCCACAAACGACGCCCGCATGAACAGCTCCAGATCACTCTCGCGACTGACATCGAGAAACGTCAGTTCAAACGCCTGTTCGCGCCCGCCGGCTTCGTAGGCCGCCTGGATCAGTTCCTGCGCCAGATACGTCCAGTCGTCGCGTTGGCGGGGGGTGCCCGATTCGACGCCAGCGTCGGTTTCCAGCTTCATCTCGAAGAAATCTTCATCCTCGTTCAGCTGGTCTTCTACGAGCGGATCAAGCGCGGTGCGATCGGCCAGGTTCGCAACGGCCTGCTGCCAGGTAGCCCCCAGCCGTCCCGACCAGCTGAAGTCGTCGTTGGGCGTGTAGCCTTCGGCAATCAGTTCATCTTCGTCCACGCTCTCGCGGTCGAGGTACGTAATGGAAAACTCAACCTGCAAATAATCGTTGAAGGCGGTACGTGCCGACAGGGTGTAGAAATGGGCGTAGGGCGCGGGCAAGGACCGGGCGGTCTGGTAGCGGATGGTCAGGTTCTTAAACGGCATCGACTCGGAAACGGGCAATGGTTTGTTGCATGACAAAAAAACATCAGTAACTGTTCACAATTCGGTGTTTATCGACTTTTCCGGTGGGGGTTTCGGCAAACTGACCGACTGTGATGGCGTCTTTGGGAACATGATACGGCCCCAGCCGCTCACGAACGCGGGCCTGAGCAGCGGCCCACAGCTCGTCATCAAGGCGCTGCTGCTCAACAAAAACCACCACCCGCTGCCCCAGCCGCTCGTCGGGCAGACCGGCCACGAACAGCCTTGGCACCGGTCCCGACGCGGCCAGCACATCCTGAACGATTCGTTCGACCGCTTCCGGCTGTACTTTCACCCCGCCACTGTTGATGATGGAGTCGACCCGGCCCAGCAGACGAAAGCGCGTAGCATCCAGCAACTCAACGACATCGTTGGTCTGTACCGGCTCACCGTTCGTCGCGGCCGACGTAATGTGCAGGCAACCCCGCTCGTCAGTACCAAGGCGAACGCCCTCCAGCGCCGTGAAAACCTCCGTTGCGCCCGACCCATTCAGCCGGCGCAGGGCGATGTGCGATACCGTTTCGGTCATGCCATAGGTAGCGTAAACCGGGGCCGTGATCGCTTGGATGGACCGTTCCAGCGCCGGACTCGTGGCAGCCCCGCCAACCAGAATGGCTTTCATGCCGTTCAGGATCGGCAGTTTATCCGTCGCGTGTTCCAGCATACTCTGTAGCTGCAGCGGCACCAGCGCCGTGAAGGCGAATCGGGTTTCGGCCGGAAAATCCGCCAACGGATTGCCCGAGGGTTCGATAATGCTCATCCGCAACCCAAGTTCCAACCCCCTGACCAGCATCATCACCCCGGCAATGTACCGCACGTTCAGACACACCAGAGCCGAATCGCCCGGCTGCAAACCCAGTGTCTGGCCGGTTAGCCGGGCACTGGCCCGCATCTGCGCCCGCGTCAGGGTAATGGGTTTGGGCTGACCGGTCGAGCCGGACGTGTGCAGGACAAACTCGGTCTGCCCGCTCTGCCACGCCCGGCAGAACGTCAGCGCGTCGGCCTCGTAGGACGTAGCGGGATGGGGCCAGTCGGAAACGGGCCGTTGACCGTCGATCTGTATCATCTATGCGCTGGTCACCCGAACGGTTCCGGCATTGGCATCGACCGTAACGCGGAAAACAACGAGCGGAGTTGTGGCAGGACCGTTGATAACCTTACCCGTCTGGTCAAAGCGCGAGGCATGCAGCGGGCAGTAGAATTGCCCCTCGGTGCTGCGGTACGTAAGCTGGGTGTTCTGGTGCGTACACTTCGCCGATACGGCCAGGAACTCCCCGGCTTTGGTTTGAGCAACCAGGATATTGCGTACTACGACGTAGCCCCCTTTCAGTTTCAGGTTCGCGTAGTCGGTATTGGGTTCATTCCAGTTGAAGGTAAAATCGATGGCTTCGGGAGCCACCGGTTCAGTGTCGCTCCCCGAGTTGCAGGCGAGGGCGCAGGGAGCCAGTAAAACGGCCCCAACGCTGCTGCCTACCAGTCGGATAAACGTGTGGCGGTCAATTGTGGCCGAAGGCGTATTTTGCATACAGGTTCGTTGTACTTTTGTGGGCAAAAATCGGTTTGTAGTGTGTGGTTTGTAGTTACCCGACACTCTTCAACTACAAACCACACACCAGCAACAGGTAAATGTACGGTGAAAACCCGATACCGAACAAACGCGGCCGGGCATCCGTTACCCATTCGTATGGAGGAAGCAAAAGTAGTGATCAATCCGATCGCACCCGAGAAGGTAGCCGAATCACCGGGATTGATGGAATACGCCCACACGGCCGGGGGCGCCGTTATCCGGCCCGAGGATAAAGGCAAGATTCATGGCCGGGCCGTGTCTGCCATGCGGGAACAAACCGACCTGCAGCTGGCGCAGTTGTACAAACAGATGCAGTTGCTGGCCGAACAGGCAACGGCCATCCGCCACCGGGTCGAAGTATCCGAGCGCATCTACAACGCGCAGATGAATTTTGAACCCATTGTTGGACACACGTACTACTTCTACGTCCGCAAAGACGGCACCGATGTGCTGTCGATGATCGCTCCGCACGAGTGGGGCCGTAAATTTCCTTTCGAACGCACCGTCGCAACGGTCCGCATGATGGCCGACCATACATGGGACGTAGCGTATCACGAAACTGATTATACCGAATGATTGAGTTGTTGAATGATTGAATTGAGCCTGCATTCAATCATTCAACAACTCAATCATTCGATCATTCACTAATCGCACCGGCGACCCGGTCACTAAATATGACAAGCAACTATCCCTGGGAAGTAATTAAGGAGTACAAGGAGATCATTTTCTCCTACTACGAGGGTGTGGCCAAGATCAGCATCAATCGCCCGCACAAACGGAATGCGTTTACCCCCCTGACGGTAAAAGAAATGTCGGAAGCCATGGAAATCGCCCGGCAGGACGACCGGGTTGGCGTGGTGATCCTGACCGGCGAAGGTGGTGAAGCCTTCTGCTCGGGGGGCGATCAGTCGGTTCGGGGCCACGGTGGCTACATCGGCGAAGATCAGGTACCGCGTCTGAACGTACTGGACCTGCAGATGCAGATTCGGCGGATTCCAAAACCGGTCGTGGCCATGGTAGCCGGCTACGCCATCGGTGGTGGGCACGTCCTGCACGTTGTCTGCGACCTGACGATTGCCGCCGACAACGCCCGTTTCGGACAGACCGGCCCGAAAGTAGGCAGTTTCGACGGCGGGTTTGGGGCGTCGTACCTGGCGCGGATCGTGGGGCAGAAAAAAGCCCGCGAAATCTGGTTCCTCTGCGATCAGTACAACGCGCAGGAAGCCCTGGACATGGGCCTGGTTAACAAAGTGGTGCCCCTCGATCAGCTGGAAGAAACCACCCTGGAGTGGTGCCGCAAGATGCTCGAAAAAAGCCCAATCGCCCTGCGGATGCTGAAAGCCGCCTTCAACGCCGAACTCGACGGGCAGGCCGGTATTCAGCAACTGGCCGGCGATGCTACGCTGCTGTACTACCTCTCCGACGAAGCGAAAGAAGGCAAGAACGCGTTCCTCGAAAAGCGCAAGCCGGACTTCAGCAAGTTTCCGAAGTTTCCGTAAACGGTCCGGGCCAGCAAGATGCTGGCCCTTTTTACTTTCTTGTTGAAGAGTTCACTACGTCGTCTACCTTTATAACACCCTGTATTCCAACCCGCAGGTCGACGGTGGGGTCATATAGAAACTGTTTAGGATTTTGAAAAAGGAATAAAACTCAGGCATATTTTGTCATCCCGACGCAGGAGGGATCTTCGGGGGAAGCTAAAAACCTCCGGCGACCGAAGATCCCTCCTGCGTCGGGATGACAAACATGTTCCCCACTGAAATCCTGAACAGCTTCATAGAAACCACACATTAATATGCGAATCGGCCTTTATCTTTTTCTGCTTTTTGGTACAGGTTTCGTAGCCTGCAAGGCTTCGGAAGAGGTAAACCCGGACGAACTGTCAGGCACCTGGGTTGAGGCCTCCGCCCGGAAGGACACAATCAGTTTTCTTAGTACGTTGGGTAGGGAGCCAACCCGCTGGTTACAGGTCAACCGCGGGAAAACTACTAATCCAGATGGATACATCGTACCCAGGCTCGGCAGCGGCATTTACGACTACTACGTCTCGGGCCGACAGATGTATGTCCGTAGTTTGCTTTCATCAAACTCGGCCTACAAGGCCTATCCAATCAGCCGTCGCAACGGGGAATTACGCCTGGGCAACTTTTTCGAACTGGGATCGCAGCAACCCCATACGGCCGTCAGAACACTGGTCCGGTTGTAAATCAAAAATCCCGACAAGTACTGATTAACCGTCGGGATTTCTGATAGATCGCTCCTGGCGGCATCAAGCCGTCTGCACGTCGGGCTCAATGCTGTTGACCACCTGCCAGCCCAGCGTAATAGCGAGGGCATCTTCAGCCAGCGCCACTACGGGGTCCGGGATGCCCAGCCCACGCGTCAGCCACATGCGCAGTTGAAAAAAGGCGACTGTACCGACCGCAGCGCCCAATCCTCCGGCCGCGGCTCCGGCGGCCACTTCACCCCCTTCTACCTGGCTCAGGAATGCACCACAGGTTGCTCCGGTCACTACCCGCGAGCCGAATACCGGCGGCTCCGTCCGGTTCGGGGCACTGGGTACTTTATCGGCAATCAATTCACCACCGGCCAGCGTCGTCAGTACCATAGACGTAGTCGGCAGGGCCAGGTAATGAATCGGTTTCGACGGCTGTTTGGTCGGGATAGTTCGAACCAGTTTGCGGCTGAGCAGGGCCGGGGCCGTCATTGACCGCATGCCCGCGATGACTCCCAGGCTGAACGCCCGAAAATAGGTATTGATCATAAAGGTCGTTTTAAAAGACTTAGTTCTCGTCCTTGAGCGTCTGCATATCGATTACAAAACGAAACTTAACATCGTTGTCCAGCATCCGGCTGAACGCCTTGTTGATGTCCTGCATTGGAATCAGTTCCACCTCGGGCGCAATGGCGTGTTCAGCGCAGAAATCCAGCACCTCCTGCGTTTCGGCAATGCTGCCGATGAGCGACCCCGATACCGTTCGCCGGTGAAACGCAACCTCCATGTTGTTGGTCGGGCTTTTGAACGGTCCTAGCACCCCAACCACCACCAACGCCCCGTCGCGCTGTAACAGGCTGACGTACGGGTTTATGTCAAACTTATCGGGAATGGTACTCAGGATCAGCTTGAACGCCAGCTGGTGCGCTTCCATGGCTTTTTTGTCGCTCTCGATCAGCACCTCATCAGCCCCCAGTGCTTCGGCGGCTGCCCGCTTCTCTTCCGAGTGGGTAATCGCCGTTACGTGCGCGCCCATGGCTTTCGCCAGTTGAATAGCCATGTGGCCCAGGCCGCCAATACCCACTACGGCCACCTTATCGCCGGGCTGGGTATTCCAGTGCCGCAGGGGTGAATAGGTCGTTACGCCCGCGCACAGGATGGGAGCGGCCTTGCTGATGTCGAGCTTGTCGGGTATGCGCAGCACGAACGATTCTTTCACAACAACGCTGGTTGAGTAGCCGCCGAACGTATTGTAGCCGCTGCCGTCGGGCTTCATGTAGCCGTTGTACGTAGCGGTCCAGCTGACGGGTCCTTCGCAGTATTGCTCATCCCCCCCGCTGCAGGAGGCACACTGACCGCACGAATCGACCATGCAGCCGACACCCACCACATCGCCGGCTTTAAACTTTGTTACGCGGCTGCCGGCCTCAACAACCCGACCCACAATTTCATGACCGGGAATACACGGATAAATGGTATTGGCCCAGTCGTTGCGCACCTGGTGCAGGTCGGAGTGGCACACGCCACAATACAGAATATCAATCAGCACCTCATCCTCCCTGGGTGCCTTCCGCTCGATGTCCATCCGCGACAGACGGCTGAGCGAATCAATCAGCGACGCCTTAGCGCCGTAGGCTTTTGTTTTGATGGCTTCCATAACGTAAGAAAGGGTGACCGGTTTTCGCACCGGCCACCTGAAAAGAACATCTGTTAGACGAGCGCTTCTTCGACGGCGGATCTGGCGTTGTGATACGCCCCCTGAATGGAATCGCCTACCGACGACAGCGCGCTTTTAGCCGACTGTTGGGCTTTGGCGGCTTTGAACCGATACCGGGCTTTATCGTAGGCACTGACCGGAACAACCGACGACCGACTCCGCGACAGCAGCCAGATGCCGCCGATCAGTACGGCAGCCGCGCCGATGGCGAGGGCCAGGGTCTGTTGCTGCTGCCGGGCAGCTTCTTCTTTCGGCATCATATCCTTCCGCACATTGGCGGCTACCAGCGGATCAGGCAGGATGTGAGCGAGCGCTACGGTCAGCTTGTTCACCCAGCCTGCCACTACGTGGTCCTTACCACTCATCAGGGCTTCGTACCCTGCCCTGGCTACGGCAGCCGGGTCGGCGGTCTTGTTCGGATCAGCACCTTTGGCTTCGGTTGCGCCGGCGGCTTTGAAGAAGTTGGTGTTGGTGGCCCCCGGCATCAGCACCGTTACGATCACGTTGGTATCTTTCAGTTCGTTGCGAATGGCCTCCGAAAACGACTTGACAAACGCCTTCGTCGCGCCATACACGGCCATCAGCGGATTCGGGGCAACGGATACCTCCGACCCCAGCATCAGGATTTTCCCTTCGTTGCGGGCGACCATGTCTTTGAGGTACAGCTTCGTCAGGTGCATCAGCGCTACGGCGTTGACCTGCACGATATCCCGTTCCTTCTGAAAATCAGTTTCGGTAGCGAACATACCGTACTCACCAAACCCGGCATCGTTGACGAGCACGTCGATCTGCATCCCCTCACCGCTGGTTTGGGCGTAAATCTCGTCAGGGGCATTGGGATCGGCCAGGTCCTTGCTGATGATGGTTGCCTGCGTACTGTATTGATTCTGAAAGTTGTAAGCCTGTTGCCGCAGTGTTTCCTCGTCGCGGCCGACCAGTACCAGCTTATAGCCGTCGCGGGCGAAAAGCCGCGTCAGTTCGCGACCGATACCACTGCTGGCCCCCGTGATGAGCACGGTCTTACCATTCTGTTGTGTTTCCATAGTTGAGTTTTTTTACGGGTTTCGGTTGGCTGACGCCGGATGTAGCTCAGCGCCGTACACCGAAAGCCGAATACCGTATCACGGTTTGAGGATCACCTTTGTGCAGTCGTCTTCTTTCTTCTTGAAGATGTCGTACCCAAGCGAGATTTCGGTCAGCGGCAGTACGTGCGACACAATGTCGTCGAGCACTACTTTCCCTTCAACCACCAGATTGAGCAGATGATCGATGTTTTTGTGGACCTGCGATTGCCCGTAACGGACCGTCAGCCCCTTGTCGAAGATCCGGCCCAGCGGGTAGTTGTCGAAAGGCGTACCGTACACCCCGACGACCGTTACGATGCCACCCCGGCGCACCGCCCGGAAACATTGTTCCAGTACGGCCGGCGTCCCCTTTTCCAGGTTGAACACCGCCTTGGCTTTATCCAGCACGGTCCGTTCGGCTTCCATCCCGACGGCATCCACGCAGACATCGGCTCCGCGGCCTTCGGTCATGCTGCGGATGGCTTCCACGACGTCGACCTCATGCGGATTCAGGGTCTCGACCTTGTTGACGCGCCTGGCCCGTTCCAGCCGGTAGTTCAACGGGTCGATGGCAATAACCCGGCCCGCTCCCTGCAGCCAGGCCGATTTCTGCGCCATCAGGCCCACCGGTCCGGAACCGAAAATGGCTACTGTTTCGCCCCCGGTCAGCTCCCCCCACTCGATGGAACTCCAGCCGGTCGGGAAGATGTCGGTCAGGAACAGCACCTGCTCGTCTTTCAGGCCGTCGGGTACGTGACGCAGCCCGTAGTCGGCGAAGGGCACCCGGACGTATTCAGCCTGACCACCATTGTAGCCGCCGTAGAGGTCCGAATAGCCGAACAGCCCCCCACCCTTCTCGGTCATCAGACCACCGTCAGGGCCGTACACGTCGGGGTTGGAGTTTTCGCAGTGCATCTCCAGGTGGTGATTGCAGAAGAAGCATTTTCCGCAGGCAATCGTAAAGGGCACGACGACCCGGTCACCTTTTTTGACATTGGTCACTTCCGCGCCCACGTCCTCAACAATGCCCATGAACTCGTGACCCAGCACCTCATTGCGCAGTTGAGGCAGAAATCCGTCGTAGATGTGCAGGTCGGAGCCGCAGATGGCCGTAGACGTAATGCGCAGGATGACATCCCTCGGATGTTCGATTCGGGGGTCATCCATCGTTTCATACCGGATGTCCCCCGCTTTGTGAAAAACGGCTGCTTTCATGCGAAGCGGTTATAGAATGAGATAAAACCGGCTTCAGCTTGACCGCCAACCGGTATCTGCTCTTAACGACTTCAGTTTGTGTTGGTTTCGATTATCTATTTAAATGGACCAACTAAGTAGAGTACTGCCCACGGGCCCGGTCTTCGGCGGTTAGTGGCTGTCGCTCAGAACCGAACTACGCCCCTGTTGACATTTCCGGCCATCAGGAACCGGAGAACTGACTACCAAGTCTGGTTTTCTGGGCAATCAGTGATACATTTATACGATTTTACATACTACAATGTATCGTATTACATTATTCAGTATCATTTTAGTCTTTCTTGTGGGTACTGGTCGGGCGCAGTCGACGCATGAAGAGGGCACCCTGATCGGGCTGGATTGGGAGAACGACGCCCTGCAATGGCGGGACCGCGACATCACCGACTATTACTACACCAATGGCCTGCGACTGAGCCTGCAAAGCCATTACTGGCAGCGCTGGCCAACCCGGCATCTGCTCCTGGCCTTTCCGGCGAAAGACGGACGTACTTACCGCTCGCTCTATGGCTTTGCACTGGGCCAGGAGATGTACACGCCACACGATGTCAGAACAGCCAGGCCTAAACTGTATCCCTACGACCGACCCTATGCCGGATACATCTATGGTTCATGGTCGCTCACGACGGTTGATTCCATCGGTGGCCGGCGCCTGACCTCCTCCGCCGACGTCGGCATCATCGGTCCAGTAAGCCAGGCCGACAAACTCCAGAACCTGCTCCATGAATGGCTGGGGCAGGCCGATGCCGCCGGCTGGTCCAACCAACTACGCAACAGCCTGGCTATCAGCTACGCGGTACGCTACGACGGGCGGCTTTTTCCACGCATCCACCCCAACTTCGACGTAGCGGGTAGTGTCGAGGTGAACGTCGGTACGGTATCCAACTTCGTGGGGGTTGGTGGCGTGGTCTGGCTCGGGCGGTTTGTCGATTACTTCGCCAGCCCGAGTCGTTTGTATCCAAAAGGTAGCCGCCGGTGGCAGGTGTATGCCTTTGTTCGACCGACCCTGCGGGCGGTACTGGACAATTCGATGCTGCAGGGCGGCTGGTTTGGCGGACGCCAGAACTACTACGCTTTGCCGTCCAAGGAGCTGACGCACTTCTACGGCCAGATTGACTACGGCTGGGTGCTGGGCTACGCGGGTTTTCAACTGACGGCTTCACAAACCCACCGCACCCGGGAGTTTCGCACCGCCCGGCCTCACCAGTGGGGCCGGGTCAGTTTGCTGCTGCGGTTCTAAATGACCGTGATCGGCTATACTTTTCCAAGCGACCGCCACAGAGCGAGTTCCTGACTAAATCGGTTGTCGATCACTTCGCACTGGGCATCAATCCGCATCGTGGGCCGGGTTTTGAGGGTATAAGCGGGCCAGGCAGGCACGTCTTTGGCCGCGGGCTTACCGGTTCGGGCAAACGTAGTCCAGAGCTCGGCGAAATGCCGGGAGGCAGTAAAGCGCTCGGGCCGGTTACCGCCGAAGAAACTTTCTTTCGGGGCGGAGCCATCGCGGGGCGGCAGTTCATTGTTGAATTTAAACGAAATATCCATGGCGTGGGGCGTACCCATCGCATAGTCGGTGCCCGGAATCGTTTTCTCCGACTTATAGCCAAAGTTGTAGAGATACGCCGGAGCACCACCCTGTTTTGTCTTTTTCTCCGCAATATCTACCGACCCCAGGCCCATCATGGTGATGGAAGAGATCGCTACGAAAAGAGCCGGAGCTGAAGCGTTGGGGTTAGCTCTCCGGTACGTATCAACAATTTTTCCAGCGTCGGCTCCATAGTCTGGTTCCAGCTTTTTTTGCAGACCCACAAAATCCAGTTTGGTAAATTCGGTGTCCCTGCGCTCCCAGGCAAAAAAGGTGAATTCATCTTCATTCCAGCCTACCAGCAGCGGCTTGTTCCTGGACAAATCCGGGGCCGTCGGGTCGAACGGATGATGGGGCAGTACAACGCCGTCGACGACCGGCCCAAACCCGCCGTAGTTGCGACGCATCGTCCCCTGGTTTTTATTCTTCTCCTGAAAGGGAGGTACAAACGGCAGTTTGTTCTGCATCGCCAGTAAATCAGCCGCGGGTACGTCCAGAAGTTTTCGCCAGTCTTTCGGTGCGATAGCCAATTCCTTAAGCAACATGGCGGTCGTTTCTGCGGCTACGTCTTTCGGAATCATCCGGACGCCGGGTCCACTTTCAATCGAGGCTTTATTGAAATAAGGAGCGGCTTCGGGCATGGCGTATAAACAGGAGGTTTTGGCCCCCCCGCCCGATTCACCCCAGATCATGACGTTGGCCGGATCTCCGCCAAACTGAGCAATGTTGTCGTGCACCCATTTCAGACCGGCCGTTATGTCAAGCATACCCATATTGCCCGATCCGGCGTAGTCGCTGCCGGCAAGCTCGTCCAGATACAGAAAGCCCAGCAGCCCTAACCGGTGGTTGGTTTCCACGACCACTACGTCGAAGTTCCGCGCCAGGTTGGACCCATCCTGGCTCGCAGAAGCGCCTGATCCAATAACAAACCCACCGCCGTGGCTATAGAACATGACGGGCCGTTTGCGGTTGTCGGCAGCCGGGGTCCAGACGTTGAGAAAGAGACAATCTTCGGCCGGGGCCGGTTCATTGCGACGCGGGGCCTGGATGGCGGGTGGGCCGACCTGCAGGGCGTCCCGAACACCGGTCCAGGGTTCGAGTGGAGCGGGTCGCCGAAAGCGCCGGTCGCCCGAAACGCGGCCGCCGTAGGGTATCCCTTTAAACACACATACCCCGTCAGTTCGCCCACCTCTGACCCGGCCATAGGTGGTGTCAGCTTCGACAAACTCATCCGCTTTGCCACCCCATGAGAATCCGTAGGTGGGAACAGAAACGGCCGCCGTAGCCAGCGACAATTGGGTCAAAAAATCACGTCTACCGAGTGGTGTCATCGTATCGCAGTTGGTTGATTCTCAAAAAATGGCGTTTTCGGTTAAAGTGAAAATTGACCCATTTATACCAGAGATCAGCAAATCGTTACGTTGGGTGTATGCAAGCTTATTCGGCCCGAACGAATCGTGGATATGCTTGACCTTTTTTCCACCCAGTTTCCAACGATTGACGTTCGTTTGGTCGAGCAGCCCAACCCGGTCTACCGGGTGCTGGTATATTCGGCATCGGTGACGGCCCGGAGCCACCTGACAATACCTTTTTCGGTTTTGGGAATAATATGGATGTGTGTCATGGGGCTGTCGGCTGAAGCACCGTGCCAATGGGGGGTATTGGGCGGGCACTTGACTACGTCCCCCTTTCGGACGACCTGCCGGGGTTTTCCCTCCAGTTGATGATAACCAATTCCGTCCGTAACCAGCAGAACCTGACCGCTCGGGTGGGAATGCCAAAAGCTGCGCGCCCCCGGCTCGAAGGTGACGCTACCACTAACCAGTTGATAGATGGAGTCGTTTTCTACCAGACTCTGCACCCATACCGTACCGGTAAAAGTCTGGGCGGATCCCTTTTCCCCTTTGGGAAAAATAGCGCCATCGGTCACGGGTTTCGTGCCGGTTGCGGTCGTTTGCGCTTTACCGACCTGGAGACAAAGGCTCAACAGGCCCAGCGTAATTATAAATCCTATTCGTCCGTTTGAGACTGTCATATAGTTCTCGGTTTCGTTTCGATTAAATAGCTCGATTCGGTCATTTGGTCAGACCCAATTGTAGCTCAGCGGCAGCAGGGCAACCCGGCAAAACTATTCGGGCCTGCCGGCCGAATTGCCAGGGGCAATAAACGGTTGAGTCACCGGGGCACTAATTCACCCCGCTTCGGTACGCAAGGGGTGTAGCCCCAACTTGCTGTTTGAAGAAGCGCGTAAAATGCTGAGGGTATTTGAAGCCCAGCTCATACGCGATTTCACTGATGGATTTGCTGGAATCAAAAAGTCGTTCTTTAGCCAAATCAATCAAATGCAGGTGGATGTATTCCAGCGCCGACTTGCCCGTTTCTTTTTTGATCAAATCGCCGAAGTAATTGGGCGATAGGTGTAGTTCACTGGCAAAATAAGCCACCGTTGGAACGCCATTGGTTTTGAGCGTATCACTCAGTAAATACTCGTTTAGTTTCTGCTCAAACTGTTCAATGAGGCCAGAATTGACATGACTACGGGTAATAAACTGGCGGTCGTAAAAACGGGAACAATATTTCAGCAACAGTTCCAGGTTGGCTACGATCAACGCCTTACTGTGACGGTCTATATTCTGGCTTACTTCGGTGGCTATGTTGCTGAAACAAGTCATCACCACCTCTCTTTCTTTCTCAGAAAGATGGAGGGCTTCGTTCGACTGATAGCTGAAATACGAATAGTCGTGAATCTGCTTGCCTAAGCTGGTGCCTTTTATGAGGTCGGGGTGGAAGATGAGGGCCTTCCCGTAGGGTTGGTGCAGTTCACCTTCGGGTTCATTACCTACAATCTGACCAGGCCCGAAAAAAACCAGCGTTCCTTCCGAATAATCATAATACTGGTTCCCGTACCGCAAGTCGCCACAACGGGTTTCTTTCACGACAACGGCATAAAAACCCAATGTAAACTTCGACCGCATCAAGGGCTTGGACTGATCCAGATTGACCAAGCTAATCAGCGGGTGCTGGGTTTTGTTGTTGAAGGTTTCCGAGTATTTTTTTATCGTGTCGTAGACGATCATCGCTTCTGGTTCGGCGCGGGTGGCAGCTGCGCTGACCGTCCCATCCGATTTTTAATCAAATCTACCACGCAAACTGGTGTTCTATGGCGGGGTCAGTAAAAGTGGTAGGCAAAACCGTAAAATATATAAAACGTACCGGGCAACCACCCGGTACTTTTGCATCGTATTCAAGTACCCGTGAGGCACATACAAGTCAACAACTATGAAACGGACTCTCTTTCTGCTTCTTCCCTTCCTGCTGGTTTTCCTGGGTAGTATGGCTTGTAAAACGGACAATCCGGTTCCAGAGAATCAATCGAGTATGTCGACACCAACAGACCCAGCTACGAATCCAGTGACCAATACTTCCTCAAACCGGCTACGCATCCGGGTTGGCTCCAGCACCTTTACCGCGACGCTGCAGAGTAATCCAACCGTAACCGCCTTTAAAGCCCAGTTGCCGCTCACGCTGTCGATGAAAGAGCTGAATGGAAACGAAAAATTTGTCGATCTGCCCAATAGCCTACCCTCAAACGCGACCAATCCCGGTACGATACAGACGGGAGATCTGATGCTGTACGGTTCCAATACGCTGGTACTTTTCTATGAAACCTTCCGGACTTCCTACAGCTATACGAAGCTTGGCCGGGTCGACAACCCAGCGGGGCTGGCGGCTGCTCTGGGCAGGTCAAACGTAACGGTCACGTTCGAGATAGAGTAGTTGATCTACCGGCCCAACGTACGAACAGAAAGCAGGATGGCTTATAAATGGAAACAGGACCGGCAAACAACCGGTCCTGTTTTATAACCTTCAACGACACGTAACAGGAAGATTGCCTACGGTTTGGGCCAGAGAATCGAGCCCTGTTATCCCATCGTTTGCCGCAACTGCTTTTTCCAAGATGGTTTTGTCAATCTTAAACCAAGAACACGCGATACCACTCTGTGGATCAACCTCTAACGCCAGGCGCTGGTTACCTCGGTTATACCACATAGCTTCCTCACCTCTACTACCGGGCGCAGAGTTGAAAGTGTACAAGATTTTGTAGTTCTTATCGTCGGGAAGCCTATTGAAGCGTTCCAGTATCTCCCGCATCGCATTATTTTGGGCTTCAACCTTAGAGTCATACTTACCCAATCGCTTGTTGTACCCCCCATTGAGCGCCGGGATTTCACAGGCAGTTACCAGCAGCAACATCAATACGGGCAGTTTGACGCGGTTCGTTTTCATATCGTTTGAGTTGCTAACAAGTATCCTACTTCCCAGGATACGATGCCAAAACTAATCAAGGAGTGCCTTGCAAAAACATAGGGTAACAAAAACGTAACGGCACTGACTCGGGCATCGGTTTAAATGTCTATGGCTAATGCTTATTATTACCTAATAATCTTTTGCAAACCGCTTGCGATAATGCCATTTGCTGCTTTCTTTTGTCTATACACCTATTCTTTCCCAAGCCATGACTACCCGCAGAACGTTCTTCCGGCAGGCCGCCGGTGCCCTCACGCTGCCCGCTTTTCTGCCTGAACCCTACGCGCAATCGAAGCCGGTTGCCGATGCCGGGTTAAAAACGGCCGCTGAATGGGCGCAGGACGAAGACTTCTGGTCGTGGATCAAAACGGAATTTACGGTGTCGCCCAACCTCCTGAATCTGAACAACGGCGGGGTAAGTCCGCAGCCAAAAGCCGTGCAGGATGCGCACGTTCGGTTCTACCAGTACGCCAACGAAGCCCCGTCGTACTACATGTGGCGGATTCTGGACCAGGGTCGCGAAGCACTACGGAGCAAACTGGCCGATCTGGCCGGCTGCTCAGCGGAGGAACTCGCCATCAACCGCAACGCCACCGAGGGCCTGAACACGGTCATTTTTGGACTGAACCTGAAACCGGGCGATGAGGTGGTGCTGACCAGGCAGGATTACCCCAACATGCTGAACGCCTGGAAACAGCGCGAAAAACGCGACGGTATCAAGCTGGTGTTCCTGGACTTGAACGTACCGGTTGAAAATGACGAGTACTACGTCAGCCAGTTCGTGCAGGCCTTCACGCCCCAGACCAAGGTGGTGCACATCACTCACCTGATCAACTGGGTCGGCCAACTGCTGCCGGTGCGCAAAATTGCCGACGAAGCCCACAAGCGGGGCATTGAGGTCATCGCCGACGGAGCTCACTCCTTCGCTCATATTGACTTCAGGATTCCCGACCTCGGCTGCGACTATTTCGCGACCAGCCTGCACAAATGGCTCTGCGCCCCGTTCGGCAGTGGTATGCTGTACATCCGTCAGAACAAAATCCGCAACGTATGGGCGCTGCTTTCGAACAACGAACCCGACGGCCCCGACATTCGCAAGTTTGAATCCCTCGGTACGCGTTCATTTGCCTCCGAAATGGCCATCGGCACGGCCGTCGACTTTCACCTGAGCATCGGCGCGGCCCGCAAGTTTGCCCGCCTGCATTACCTCAAAAATTACTGGGCCGAGCGCGTCCGCGACGTACCGGGCGTTCGCATCCATACGTCGCTGAAACCGGAGTACGCCGGTGCCCTGGCCCTGTTTTCGATTGATGGCATGAAACCCGCCGAGATTGAAAGCCAGCTACTCAACCAGTTCAAAATTCACACATCACCCATTGCGTGGGAAAACATCAATGGAGTCCGGGTAACTCCGCACATTTATACCACACCCAAAGATCTGGACCGGCTCGTCGCGGCTATCACCACCATCGCCGGCAAACAGAACCTGGCCGGGAAGCAGAAGAAAAGTTGATCAGCGTTAACGCGGTGGCGATTTGAACCGGTACCCGCCCACCACCGCCCCCAGCCACCCAATTGCCAGCCACGCGCCCACCGGCAGGCCAAACATGATGGTCAGCGTTGCCACCGCAACACCGATCATGATGCCCGTCAGCCAGCGGTCCGGCGACCGGTCGGATGCATACGACAGCGCATGCAGGAAGAGCAGCCAGCCCCAGCCCGTCAGCCAGAGCCAGACGACGTAGTCAAGCCCAACGGCGACCGGGCAGTTACGCAGTACAATCAGCAGTTCAGGAAACCAGATGAGCCCGTAGGTCAGCGCGTAACGCCCCAGGCGCTGGTACCAGGCCAGTGGCAGATTTGGGAGAATGAGCAGGTACCGGTGTTCGAACGCGCTCACCTGACCACCCACCTGGGCGTGGGTCGCCACCGACAGCACCAGGCCAATCAACAGCAGCCGCTGGTCGTACTCGTCGGTGGGGTACAGCCGGCAAACCCCCGCCAGCAACAGGCCCGAAAACGCTTTGGTGAGCAACATCGACACGGGTTCCTGGCGAAACCAGTACGTCGGAAAAAACAGGACGTAGGGCAACCGGAAGGCCAACCGGGGCAGCGCCGGCCCTTCGGGATTCGGGTGCCGGAGCCGGTAGTCGTTCGCCCAGGCGCCACCCATTAGCAGCAGCCCCTGCACACCAATGATGGCCCCGATAGCCTCGTGCGCCCCGTAGCGTACACCCCGGGCTACCATCCAGCCGCCGTAGCCGAGGATCGGTACCAGCAGCGCCGTCTGAACCAGCAGCCACAGGCTCCAGCGTCGCGGGCTCGGCAAAAGACAGAACGTTTGCAGAAACAGATGTTCCGGCGCACGGAGCTGTCGGCGCACATAGGCCGTGGTTTTAAGGGTATAGAGCAGCCACAACCCAGCCGCCAGGGCCAGCAGAAACGGCGAGCCCAACGTAGCCGCAATCAGCGCTTCGTGTTCGATGGGCCGCATAAACCCGAACGCAATCAGCACAATCACCAGAAAGAAGCCGGCGTTTTGTGCGTAGAACGTACTGATCAGCGTTCGGTATAGGATTACTAACATAGACTCATTCAACGGCGCTGACCCGTCCCCCTCCTACCTCCCAGACGCCCGTCAGCGGGAGATCCGTCAGCGTTACGTCCTGGTGCGAGGTAAGCAGGAACGTTACGTCCTGTTCAGTCCGGTACCGGCGAATCAGATCGAACAGCCGCCCGGCCGTTGCCCGATCGAGGGTTGTCAGCGGCTCGTCGAGCAAAATAAGCCGCGGTCGACCCAGAAACGCCAGCAGCAGCGCTAGTTTTTTCAGCATCCCGCTCGAAAACGTACTGCTGGGAGCCGTCCAGAACTGATCGACTCCCAGCACCTCGGCCAGGCTGTCGATCTGCCCGTCCGGTGCCCGCTTGGTTTTCCCGACAAAATACGTCAGGTCGCGGGGCGACAGAAAACCCGGATACTGGGGTTCGGCTTCGGCGTAGTTGACCCGCAGCCGGTAGGCCACCGGATCGCGGCTGATTTCGTAGTGATTGTCGAGCAGAATCTGACCCGAAAACGGCAGCAGTCCGGCACAGGTTCGAAACAGCGTAGTTTTCCCGGAACCGTTCCCTCCCCGAACGTAATGAATTCCGGGCTGAACCGTCAGGGCGGGGATAGTCAGGACGGTGCGCCCTGAATACGACTTCGTTACGTTGGTAAAGGTGAGCAAGGCGCAGCGATTGATTTAGGCAAAAATACAGCTAACCGCTTTTGTCATCTATCCCGTTTATCACGCCGGCAGGCCGCTGCTCCTTATGGTTTCCTTTCGCTAAGTGCGCCCTACCGATTAATCAAGGATTTTACGGACAATTCCGGCTACCTGATACTTTTATCAGCATCCGGCTCACTCGTACTAACTGCTGGCCGGTCTGACCCGCCGATACGTGGATGACAACCCAACCGAGCAACGAATTCAAACGCATCATACCCTAAACCCTTACGTCAATGGACCTACAATTGGAGCAAATTCGCGACCAGCAGAAAGCCTCCTGGAACAACTTCTCACCCGGCTGGAAGAAATGGGATGATCTGACCATGGATTTCCTGAAGCCCATGGGCGACGAGATCATCAGACTCCTGAAAATCCGGGACAATGACCGGGTGCTGGACGTAGCCGCCGGCACGGGCGAACCGGGCCTTACCATTGCGTCGATGCTGACCAGCGGCCGGGTCATCAGCACCGATCTGGCCGAGGGGATGCTGGCCGTAGCGCAGGAAAACGCGGTCCGACGCAACCTGACTAATTTTGATACGCAGGTGTGCGATGTCTGCGAGCTGCCCTTTGAGGACAATACGTTCGACGCCGTCAGTTGCCGGTTCGGTTTTATGTTCTTTCCGGACATGCGGCTGGCTGCGCAGGAGATGGTACGCGTCCTGAAACCCGGTGGCCGCCTGGCAACGTCGGTCTGGAACGGACCCGATAAAAATTTCTGGGTCACGGCCACCATGAGTGTCATCAACAAACACATGCAGCTCCCTTCCCCCCCGGCGGGCGCACCCGGCATGTTCCGTTGTGCGCAACCAGGGCTTATCGCCGACCTGTTCGCCGATGCCGGTTTGAGCAATCTGGTCGAAACGGAAGTCAACAGCAAACTGAACGTGGGTAGCTTCGAGGTGTACTGGCGTTTCATGAACGACGTCGTAGCCCCGGTGGTTGGGGCGCTCAGCAAAGCCGATGACGCCCAGAAAGCGCAGATTCAGGCCGATGTGTTTGACTTGATTCAACAGAAATACCCGGATGGCAACGTACGGATCGATGCCAGCGCCCGGGTAATTTACGGGGAGAAAGCCTAACAGCCAGCAAGCCTACAACGTACTGAAAGTCAATCATGGAGACCAGCTACCATGTTAAAAACGGGGCGTTCCGAAAAGCCAGATGAGTAGGGTTACTTTTAACCGCTTCTAACATGCCCAAGTATGTAATTGAACGAGAAATTCCGGGGGCCGGAAATCTGTCAACCGAACAACTACAGGCCATTTCTCAAACTTCATGTGGTGTACTGCGTACCATGGGGCCTGAAATTCAGTGGTTACACAGCTATGTAACAGGCGACAAAATTTACTGCGTATACATTGCTCCCAACGAAAAGATGATCCGCGAACACGCTGAACAGGGTGGCTTCCCGGCGAATTCGGTCGCTGAGGTAGCAACGATCATCGACCCGACTACGGCCGACGTAGCCGCTTAAGGCAGTATTCGTTCGCTCATCCGACCCACCGCCCATCGGTGGGTCGGATTTTTGTAGGCCTGCCGTCCGGCATTACTTTTGACGACCACAACACGCTACAGAGCTGTTGTTAGTCTGCTTTTCATGAAAACGCTTATTTCCGAACGGTTCGCAGCCAACGGCCTGCTGGCTGTACTGTCGCTGGTTATTGTCTTTCACCTGCTGGTTCTGCTGCACGTTATTCCTTACACCATCGTCTGGGGTGGCCGCCTGACCTCCGATACGCAGATGGTACGCTTTGAACTGACGTCCATCGCCATAAATGCCTTCATGCTGGTGGTTGTCGCCATACGAGCCGGACTTCTCCGCGTCAACGTTCCGCCGTTGCTGATCAACATAGCACTGTGGCTGATGGCTGGGTTGTTTGCGGTCAACACGGTGGCCAATCTGGCTTCGCTGAATGAGTTTGAGAAACTCGCGTTTACGCCGTTGACCCTCCTGCTGGCGGTTTTCAGCCTGCGACTCGCGCTGACGAAGCACCGGCCCCGATCCGCGTAACCATCTACCAGCGTACACGCAGTCGCACGCCGGCCACGCCGTTTCGGGGGGCAGCCGCGTTGAAGTAGCGGCCACCAAAGGCGTTCAGGTCGTAGCCCAGCGAATAGGTCTGGTTCAGCAGGTTATCACCACTGGCGTACAGATCGAGCGTCCAGCGGCTGGCAAACGTGCGCCGGAATCCGACCGTGGCCTGTAGCAACCGGGTTGGGTCAGCCTGGGCCGTGTTGGCCTCATCGAGGGGAAACGGATTCAGAAACTGATACGTCAGGTGGGCGTAAAATCCCAGCCGTAGTTCGGCGTCAAACCCGCTGATGAGCGTTGTTGGAGCAATACCGGGCACCCGCTTGTCAGAAACATCGGTGGCCCCCTGCTGGTAGTTCCGGAAGCGGTAGTCGGTCAGGTTCACGTTTTGCCAGAGCCGCAGCAGGGAAAACAGGGACGACGACCTTGAAACCGGCCTTACAAAGTCGTAGGATAGCTGGGCTTCCAGCCCCTGCTGATCCGTGCGCCCGGCGTTGACAAAAAACTCAGCACCATTATCCGCCGACCGCCGGACGATGGTTTGCCGGAGCTGAAACTGGTAGGCCGCTACGTCGAACCGCAGTCGGCTGCTCAAAGCTGACCCACGGACTCCCACTTCGTAGTTGACGCCCCGCTCCGGCTCCAGCGTCGGATTAAACTGGCCGGTCGACGACAGCACTTCTAGGCTTGTCGGCCCCGAATAGCCTGTACTGATGCTGGCAAACACCGATACGTTCGGACCGAAGGTACGCAGCAACGCCACCCGGGGCAGCCAAACCGGATCGAACGTCCGGCGCTGGGGCGATACGGGTCGGATTGAGAAGCGGGTAAAATCGTAGCGCAGCTCGTTCCGGCTCAGGCCCGCCGTCAGCAGCAGCCGGGCGGGCAACGTGGTTTCGGTTTGCAGAAAAACCACCGACTGCTGCGCCCGCAGTTCGTCGTCGGTCTGTAGCGTATCGGCAGTGCCGCGCCGGTTGCCGTAGTTGCGCGTCACGGTAAAATTACGCTGGTATTCGGCCCCGATGGTCAGTGTCGTGGGCAGCGGGCCGTTCGGGAAACGTACCTGGGTGATTGTGCGCCCTCCAAGGCCCTGATCGGCCCGGCGTTCGTAATTGGTAATGAATGGGTTCGCAAAGTCGGTGATTGATCCGTAGAGAACCGTCGTGTTCTGGATGCGGTCGTTCCAGCGGTATTCCTGCGAAACGCCCAGATAGCCCAGCTTCTGATAAATGGCCGCCCGTTGTTCAACACTGCCGGGCGTAACGCGGGTACCGGGTCGGGCCTGCCGGGGATTGGCCCGAAACTGCGCTTCGGTTAGTCCGCCGGGAGTCTGGTAATAGAGGTCCGAATAGAAGCCCAGCATCGAAATCGTGCGTTTGGGACTGACATTGAACGAACTGACCAGACTGATGTTGTCCCGTACGAGGGCGCTGTTCTCACGGTAGCCATCGCTTTGCAGGTGGTTGTAGCTCAGCGAAACAGCCGCGTTGTTCTTACCCGTCTGTAAGGTCAGACCGTTGCCATACAACCCGTACGACCCGCCCAGCGCCGACACCTCGACCGACGAGCGCCCTGCCGGTACCGCCAGACCGCCAAACAGGACGGTGCCGCCCGTACCAGCCCCGTAGAGACTTCCCGATGGGCCTTTGATTACCTCCACCCGACCCAGCGACCGGACATCCAGCGCATTCAGGGGCGTATTGCCGCCGGCATCGGTGAGGGGCAGTTCATTCCAGTACACCTTTACGTTCCGCACCCCAAACGGCGAACGGATCAGACTCCCCCGAATCGACAGCCGATAACTCCCCGGCGACCGCTCATCGGCCCGAACCCCCGGCAACGTATTGAACGCCGGAACCAGCGTGGGCGTACCAAAACGGCGGTTCAGATCCCGGGCCGTCAGCAGGCCCACCGACGCGGCCGTTTCGAGCAGACGCCGGTTTGTGGCGTATCCCGTCACGGTCACTTCGTTCAGATGGAGCGTATCGTCCGTCAGTCGGCCCTGCGAATCGACCGGCGACGTAGTGGAAAGACTATCCTGGGCGGTGGCCAGGCAGGGGCAAAGTATACAGACTGCAAGTAGGCGTCGATTCATGCTTGGGTTAACTAACCCGGCAAAGGTAGTGTTTGTGCGGGTAGATCAACCAGAAGCGATTCTTAGGCTAATTGTCAGTTTCCGGACTGGTAGTGTTTCACTTTGAACAGCTACATAGTTTATTATTGTAAAAAATTGTCAACGACCTTGATAATCCGACAATTAAAGACGTTTTGTTAATATCGTTAGTTTATACAACAAATTCATTAATCCACAAAACGACCCATGGCGTTACAACGAATCTTAGAAGCAGACCTGATGACACATCTTCTGTTCTTAATGGGACTTATCACTCTGGCTTGTATGGTCTTGCTGGGAGCCAAAAATCAAACAAAGCAGCTTCCCAGTTGTGACTTGAATACTGAATTGATAGGCCTGTATTATCAGTTAGAGAGCGGTGTCGATCTGATTATTTGTAAAGCTAGTCGAGACAACGCCAGACTGATTGTAAGTTTAATCAGAGCACTTGAGAAGCGGTCTGCTGATGTAAGGAATATAGTAGATATTAATGCGTTCCAAAAGGCTTGTGGAGAAGCCTTTAACCCTGTTAGGCTGCATACAAAGTTAATCTCATCTACTACCAGTATCTATCCCATCTATCATAACACAGGTATTATCGTAAGCAGCTCTGGTACCAAAAATTGATCACTTACCCAACTTAATGCCACTTGTACAACAAATTTCAGAGGTCTAATTAAACCGTCGAACCGTAAGGCTTACAGTAGTAGGAAAGGGAGGAACTATTCGACACGTATTACCTTGCGTCTCGGCTGAGCAGCTAACAATTAGATAGGGGGCAACGGAATCAGGATAAGAGGCTACCGTGAAGAAAACACCCGAGTGCCAGCTAACTGGTTGAGAAAAACGCCCTTCTGAGTCAGAACGTAATACATGTTGAGCAACAACAGTACTTGGTATGAAAGGGTTAAAGTGCTCATTTGGTTTTTCTTCAACGAACAAAACCTGCATATTGGCAATTGGCTTGCCAGTCGAATCTGCAAAGAGGCCCTTTATGGTTAACTGCTGATTTTTTTCTTGCTGTTGGCAAGCACCTAGTATGATTAGAAGAGGTACCAAGGTATTCAAACATTGCTTCATAATAAGAGCCAATTAATCTGTAAGAGATCATTTAGATAAAACCAAGGCTAATCACTTTTATAACAGCGTAGCTTTTGTTTTTATATTGCTTTTACATAACATCAGTGGCTGTTGCAAAAGTCTGTCCGCCACTCACCCGAACTGATTTGGCGGTCGTCGAATTTCGCAAATACTCGCTTTCAGTCTGAGTAGTTGCATGAGCAAGTAGTTCTGAGACTTTTGTAGATTGACAGCATGAACGTTAGTTAAGTCAAATAGTAAAAGTTACTGTCACTGCCTTTTAGAAGCAGTAAAACCAAGAATCAACGATTATGAAAACTCTGCTCTGCTGTAGTCTCCTTCTACTAGCCTTGTCTTGTAAAAAGGCTCCATCTGACATCGTCGATCCTGAGCACGACACAGTACTCGCCGAATACCCAGACTGGTACACGCTCAAAGCTCCAGTGGATAAAGAAATTCAAGGAGTGTGGGGAGACTGGGACAAAACGTTACTCATAACGACTGGATTTGCAATCTTCCGGTCAACGGATAAAGGCAAGCACTGGCAGCAGGTTTATCAGCAGTCAAATGGTATGTTCGGTATCGTCCAGAATCAGGATACCCTATTCACCATGACTGGGCTGATCAATCAAACGCCAAAAGACTACTATCAACAAATCTTAATTCATGCTGATAACTACAGTTTGGACGATGGCCAAACGTGGCAACGGTACACAAAGCGGAATCCTTTGCTCGATGAACCTCGATCAGGTCAACCAATCGACAAAAGACTATTGATTAATCCTGTAACGACGTCTACAGGAACTACGTATAGAATTAATCGGGTCTTCGTGGATCCAACTGCTACAACTGGTCATTTTGAAACACCTGGCGTGATTACTTTAGATGGGCGTCGAGTTGATCTTCCTCTGCTTCATCAGTTGAATAGCCTGTACCTGGATAGCAAGCAACGGCTATACATGGCCGGTACAGATGCTGTTTGCGGTCGCGGTGGCAAAACGGGTGAGCCTTTCTCATTTTGCAACAGTAAACAGGGCCGGGGTGTGGTCTATATTTCCAAGTATCCATTACCATAGCTTATTATGATGCCAGTGACTGTTGCAAAAGTTTCAGGTTTGCTTGTTCAGGTAGCCACTGGACTCAAGAGTAAGTACTTTTTGGTCATATACTAGCAGCCAGAACAGTTCGATTAAGCGGCTAACGGACTTTTGCAACAAACACATCAGTCATAGAACTCGTCTGGAAAAGGTACAAATCACACACTGTCTTCAGAATTCGATTCCGAATAGGTTAGTCGCATCCGCTAACAGATCATGCAGACAATGCCATTGAAATTTACACTGAGACACTACCTCTGGACTGCGGTTTTGGCCCACCACGCAGTTAGACTATTACCGTATCGCCGTTGCTCAGCAACAACTGATTGTCTGCAATCCGGTATTGGCTGACCCGACAGTTCGATAACGGTCTATTTACTGTCCGTCAATGAAGAGCCATTGAGAACGTTACTGCTGGGTTACCGGAGCAGTAACGTAGCAAAAAGGAGGACGCTTTCATACAATTTAGTTGTGATGATAGAAAAATCAGGCAACTTCCCAATAGCCTCCGTGAAACGTGCAGACGAAGACAGTATGCTGTTTAAATAGACTAATAGGGAAGCCACCTTGCCATTCAGTCGCCAGGTCGAAATTCTATAAAGCGGTTTGTTTGAGCAGCGGAGAATCACGGGATGTCACAGCGCGTGTAACCAAACCGGGTCAGCACAACTTTTCGGGAAGCGGCTGCAAAAATAGCCTGACAGGGAGGGACCTCATCCTGTGGCTGAACATCTCTGAAGTCAAAATAGAACGTTTGGCCGGCTCGTACAGTGTCTGGTATTCCTATAAGCTCAATGACGTTATTCTCAAATGCATTCTGACCTGTCGGGATCCTCGAATTGACCTCTTTATTAAGGACTTTAACGGCTACGGCGCTACAGCCGGTACCGTACACTCGCCCCACATAGGGCAGGCACTCCGCTCCGTCGCCGGGGTGGCATGAGATGGTTTAATTAATCGGCACAGTGAACTTGCTTAACTTAGCAAGATCATGCTACAACCAGATAAACCCAAAACTCGACGTAAATATGACGCTGACTTCAAAAGCGAAGTCGTCAAAATGCTGGCCAGTGGGCAGACCGCCACTTATATTTCCAAGGCGTTAGGTGTTTCGGAGAATTTAATTTACCGCTGGAAAAGTCAGAACCAAGGGGTAAAAAAAGCAAGTAATGATCAAAGTGAACTGGTGTTGGAAAACCAGCAGCTTAAAGATCGAGTGCGGCAACTGGAAACTGAGCGCGATATCTTAAAATCATTGTACAGCGCCTACGCTGTTGAATAGCCATTACAACTTATGCTGCCCTCAGAAGTCCTAAATTTGGCTGACTTTCTGAACCAAGCCTCCCGCTTTTACTGGTACCTAATCG